>Ga0131853_10000076_pt1 | contig 140117 bp, 150 predicted proteins | sample TergutLab28metaG_FD_92764 | JGI IMG/M metagenome (GOLD analysis project Ga0131853, IMG submission 92764) | Labiotermes labralis P1 segment gut microbial communities from Petit-Saut dam, French Guiana - Lab288 P1 (version 2) (version 2) | ecosystem: Host-associated > Arthropoda: Insects >...
ACAAGTTCAGAAAACTTCTTGTTCGCTATGAAAAGAAGGATTCAACCTTCATGGGGTTATTAATGTTTGTTTGTGCTTTTATAGCTTTTAGGAAGTGTTATGTTATTTAGGGATAAGTTCTAAGACCGTTCCTTTTCTTTTGCGAAAGAGGCAGGTGCTATGTCTATTTCGCGCGAGGTCGATAATGATATCGAGCAATATCGCCCTCATATCACAGGCGGCGATTTATACATATTGGAAGTTGATGGCATAGCTGTATCCATGGCAAAAATTACAAGGCAATCACAAAATGTCGCGGGCATTGGCTATGTATACACCCCACCCTATCTGCGCGGCAAGGGCTACGCCAGCTCCGTTACAGCACAGATAAGCGAGCTATGCCTAGATGCAGGCAAAAAATCCTGTGTACTATACACAGACCTAGCAAATCCCACATCGAATAGTATATACCAAAGGATAGGGTATGTTCCGATTTGTGATTCACTAGATATCAAGTTTGAACACCGAACATAATTCTGGCATAAATATCCCGAGCGGTAGCGGCAATCTCCAAAGGTTTTTTGCCGTTGCCACTCTTTTTGTATTGCTCTTCTAGTTGTTCGCAGAAATCTAGGGCTATAAAATTCTCATGCTTGCTTATCAGTTGAGGTATAGTCACATTCTCTAAGTAGTCCTGCGAACCTACCTCGCGCAATGTTATGATATGTATTAATCCTGTGAGCATCGTAATATACTTGCTATTGCCATCAATCTTTATGGCTGTCTCTATCACTTCCCTAGCCTCATTTGGGCACTTCATAGCTATAAGACAACGTGCCTTTTGATAATAATTCTCAAACCAATCCGTCCCGCCTTCCCAAAAAAACTCAAAAGAACGATTAAAGTAATTCAGAGCTTGCTCAAGCTCATTTCTCTTTCTATGATATATCCCTAACTGATGCAAAATCATCCCTATATACTTCTTACGCCCCAGTTTGCGCCCTATCGCCTCCGCCCGCAAAAGTGCCGAATCCAAAATATGCTTTGCACGCGCTGTTTCCCCTATTCTAAGCAAATTTTCCGAAAGTACATGTTCAATAAACACACCTAGTACGCTTAGGGGGTCATCATTGTGATGCGCTTTGGCTTCATTAAGATACATTATGGCTTGAAATGGACGGTTTAGCATGGCGTAATCCACAGCAATGCTATAATACAAGCTCGCCAAATGACGGCAATGCTCTTTTAGCACAAGTGCCTTTAATGCGTAATCCAAAGCCAATTCGCCATCATCTCTACGAAAAGCCAAGGTGCTACACCCGCGATAATAATAGAATCTGCATTCGCCATTCATACTGTCAAGAGATTTTCCCAATTCATCAAGCATCTTTGAACCTTCATCAAAGTTCCCCTTCGTTAGCTCTAACCCCGCCGCAAATATATCATATAGCATTATCAAATCCTTTTCATATGGTAATTTTCGTATCACAGCTAGCTCACAGCTCAAGTCATGAGCATCATCCATGCGCCGTTCTATCATTAGTTTCGCCCACACAAATAGCCGCTCATGAAATACCACCGTTTCAGCATCTATTAGTGGGGCATTTTCTATACCCATAGCTGCCTTTATGTCGCGTAGCATATCCGCGCTACATTCTGCCATGCCACGCTCTATGCGGCTTATAGTAGCAACGCTGCAACCAAGCTCATGAGCAATATTTTCTTGCGACAAACCTTGATGCCGCCTTATTTCCTTGATTTTCTCGCCTAGGTGCATATATGCCACCTCCAGATTTTCAGCTTGTCTATGAATTGTACACAAAATAACTGTAAAAGTCAATCATTGTGAAAAATCCGCTTATTGACTGGTGTTTGTAGTTTGAATAAAATTATTCAAAAGGGAGGGTATAAAATATGTCAGAATATGTAATAGAAGTAAAAGACCTTACGCGTGACTTTGTGATGGGCAACGGGTTGTTCAATAGAAAGAAAAAGACAGTTCATGCCGTGCGCGGCATTAGCTTTAATGTCAAAAAGGGTGAAATATTTGGGCTTCTGGGACAAAATGGCGCGGGCAAAACAACTACGATAAAGATGTTGATAACTATGTTAGCACCTACAAGCGGCACATGCAAGGTGCTGGGTTACGACACTTTCGGGCAGGAAAAGCATATCCGCAACCGCATAAACTTTATTTTTGGCGGCGAATATGGCTTGTACCGAAGGCTTTCCGCGCGGGATAATCTAAAATATTTTGCTAATTTGTATAAAATTACGCCAAAGGTGCGCGATGAGCGCGTAGAGCAACTCTTGGAACTTGTTGACCTAAAAGACCGCGCAGATACGCGTGTAGAGACCTTTTCCAAGGGCATGACACAGCGCGTACAGATAGCGCGGGGACTGATAAACAATCCCGAGGTACTTTTTATGGATGAGCCTACAATAGGGCTAGACCCTGTGGGTTCGGAAATGTTACGCAAAACCATTGTAAAGATAAATAACCAAGGCACGACAGTTTTACTAACCACCCACAATATGTACGAAGCAGACGAGCTTTGCGGGCGCATAGCTATCATAAAAGAAGGCGAGTTTCTTACATTGGACACGCCAGCAAATATCAAATCGCGCCTAACGCCTCGCGCCGCAAAACCTGTAACCCACGAAGAAATCACACTAGAGGATGCATACATACAGCTTGTTAAAGGTGGTGATATGGCATGAGGTCTTCCAATGTCATATTAACATCAATGAGCGTACAAATGAAGCAAACCTTCTCGCGCAATATGTTTAAATTTTGTATGCTTATAGCACCCTTTTTCACTACAGTGATACTTGGCGAGATGTATCGCCATTCCACCGCTGATAATTTCGTGGCATATGTTGTGCTAGGTAGCGGGCTATGGAATCTTTGGAACAGCATTGCCTTTTCATCAGCAGGCGATATTAACCGTGAACGATTCACCAATACGCTCTCCATAATTTTTTCTGCGCCAGCAGATTTTCGGCTAATATTGCTTGGGAAAATATTTGGCAATACGATACTTTCCATGGGCAGCTTTTTTCTTAGTGTTGCTTTTGCTATCGCGCTATACCGCCCACCGATCTATGTAAATAATTGGTCATTGCTGATAGGAGCATTGATTCTCACAATCACAGCATTCATCATCATGTCCATATTCATAGCCTACTTGCTTACGCTCTCCCGCAAAACCGCAGTATATATGAACTGCTTAGAAATTCCCTTTGCGCTAATATGTGGCTTTGTTTTTCCCATAGAAAATCTACCTGTAGGTGTGCAAGCCATCTCTTGGATTTTCCCGCCTACATGGGCAGTGCGATTATTGCGCTATTCGGTTACAGATGTGCCATATGGCTTCTGGGAAAATTTTGTACCACTAATAATAACAATGTTGGCTTTTGCGCTATTAGCGGCATGGCTGTATAGAATAATTTTTAAGCAGACAAAGGTGCTTGGCACATTGGACATGGCATAGGAGGTAGTTTAAATGATAAGAAGGTTTTGTTCACAGGTATGGTTGGGTGCTAAGAGGCGACAGGGCGGTCTTGGTCCTGCCGAATTTTTGATATATAGGGTTGGCTTATCCATCACAACATTATTGTTATATGTATTGATAGCACAGCATGTCACAGGCGGCGAGATAGACCTCACGGCTTGGGTTATTGGCAATGCTTTTGCATTGTGCATTTACCAATGTGTTTTCAATATAGGAGGCACATTTGAAGCCGACCGCTTCTTTGGGGTGCTAAAAATAATTGTTGTGTCACCTACAAGCAAAATGGCAGTGATAATGCACAATGCCGCATATGCTCTATTAACAAGCTCGCTTACTATTATTTTTGCATTTATTGCTGGTGGTTTAATTTTTGGTGTATCCTTCGGAGATTTGCATATAGGCATGTTCGTATTAGCCATCCTAGTAGCATCTTTTGCTTGCACAGGCCTTGGGCTATTGTTCGCCGCTTTCGCACTAATCACCGACAGCATGTACCTTATGCTTAACGCCCTAGCCATGATATTAATAATCTTTTCTGGCGCAAACTTTCCCATTGCGCAAATGCCTGTGTTTGCGCAATGGATAGCAAATGCCTTTCCGCTTTATCGTTCTGTGGCCGCGGGAAATATGGCAATGGGTGGCAGTTTTTCGGGCGAATTTGCCAATCTGCTTATCGGGGAAGTCATGCTTGGTATAACATTTTATCTGATAGCCTTCGCCCTAATCAAAATCATTGAGCGCATATCTATCAGAAAAGCCACGCTAGAAATGTTTTAAAACTCAACAATCCCACGTTTTACGCCATAGTCCACAACGACTATAGCCTCTTTTATGTGGATTTCAAATACGGTCATTGTATGACCATATTTGTCATAAGCTTCCTCATATTCAGACACTTTTGCCACAAATAAATGTTTTAGTTCATCAAATGCATGTTTACTTCTACACACAGTTGCGTTATTCGAACGTACATTGGCTATAGTTTTACCTATCGGTGCTGTAGTAAATGCCACATTGGCATTTTGTGCTATATCCGACACTTTTTTGCTATTCATATTATTTGTTTGAAAATAAATAACACCTGAGCGAGCCTCATCGTAGCAAATGCTTACAATCCGTACATTCGGTATGCCATCTATCGATGTCGCTAGGGCAATTTCGCTGGTTTTATCAAGAATATCATAAAATGCCTTTTTGTAGTCCATCCTTGCTAATCATCCTTTCAAAATCATCTTGCGACAAGCGATATGTGGTCCATTCATCCATTTGCTCTGCGCCTAGTTTTAAATAAAACTCTATGCTAGGCGTGTTCCAATCTAGGCATGTCCATTCCATGCGTCCATAGCCGCGCTCTTTTGCTATTTCCACAAGCCTCATAAGCATCGCTTTTCCTATGCCTTGTCCTCTATATTCGGGCATGACATACAAATCCTCCAAATACAATCCCGCGCGACCAACAAAGGTGGAAAAGTTTTGGCAATATACCGCAAATCCCACCTCTTTACCATCCACCATAGGAAAAATAACCCAGGCAGATTGTTTATCAAAAATCCACTCTTCTAGTGTCGCCACAGTTGCAACCACTTTATCTTCCAGCTTTTCATATCGCGCTATACCTTTGATAAAATCAAGAATCAGGGCGCAATCGTCTCGTGTTGCCTCTCGAAATGCTAGTTTTTCAATCATTTACACGCATCCTCTCCATCATGCCTTAATAACCCCAAGCGGCGTTAGCTCCACCTTTATTTTCACCAAGTCCTTTTGTTCTTCCATCACAATATCAATATCTTTATAAGCACTAGCCGCCTCGTCTAGGTCATTTTTATTGCGCATACCATGCACCACGCCCGCATCGTCAAGGCGGCGGATTTCATCCTCAAGCGATAACGAACGCTGCGCCTGTTTGCGCCCCATAACGCGTCCCGCACCATGGCTGCATGACTCAAAGCTCTCAGGATTGCCAAGCCCAGTTACTATATACGACTTTGTGCCTTGCGAACCAGGTATAATACCTGTCTCCCCTACCCTAGCAGATGTTGCGCCCTTACGATGAACCCAAACATCCTTGCCAAAATGATGCTCATGCCGCGCATAATTATGATGTATGTTGTAGCTATCCTCCACCACAAAGCCCTGCATAATCTCACCAAAAGCCTCATCTATTGCTTTTGCTATATAGTCCCTATTGATTTTTGAAAACCTCTGGCAATACTCCATTTCTGTCACATATTGTTGACCCTCTTTCGTGTCCATGGGCAAGTATGCCAAATCCCATGCGCGTGGCACATCTGTTTTCCATTTGGCATTAAGCTCTTTTGCCAGCGCATTATAATGGCCGCATACTTTTTTACCAATATTACGGCTGCCTGTGTGTATCATATACCATATTTTGCCATCATCGCCGCGCTGTATCTCAATAAAGTGGTTGCCCCCACCTAGCGTACCCGCTTGATGCCTAGCACTTTTATGCTCCTGCTGAACAATGGGTGCATCCTTAGGTGCATCCTCAATATCCACGGGTGTTTTGCGATGATTAAAGCCAAGCGGCACAACCTTTCGTATCAGCCCCATTATTTGCTTTATCTCATCTCTGCTAATATCCGTCAATGATGTACGGCAAGCCATCATGCCGCAGCCGATGTCCACGCCTACAGCATTCGGCACAATGGTATCTATAGCCGCAAGCACACCGCCAATGGGCATACCAAAGCCCTGATGTGTGTCGGGCATAAGGGCTATATGTTTATGCGCAAAAGGTAAGCGGGCAATGTTAAATGCCTGCTCCAATGCGCCCTCTTCTGGCTCATTGCACCAGCATTTTATTGGTAGCCCTTCGGTTTTAATAATTTTCATGTCTATGCACTCCCATCTACGTCAAAAATACATAATAATAAGCCACCGCAAACACAAGCCCAGGCAACAAATTCGCTATCTTTATCTTATTTTTCATATCCAAAGCCATATTAACCCCAAGTCCAAGTATCATCACACCACCTGCAGCCGAAACCTGTGTTATAAGCGAATCTGTAAACACCTCTTGAAAAAATCCTGCAAAAAGCTCTATGGAGCCTTGATAGAAAAAAACAGCAACAGCCGAAAAAAGCACACCAAATCCTAGGGATGATGCAAACATCATTGCGGCAACAGCATCTATAATGGATTTTGTGATGATGATGCTTTGGTCATCACGCAAACCACTGTCTATAGAACCCACAATAGCCATGGCTCCCACGCAAAACAGCAATGATGCCGTAACAAAGCCCTGCGCAAAGGTGCTACCTTCGCCATCTTGCTTTAGCTTGCCCTGTACCCATATACCTAGCTTATTAAGCCCATCTTCTATGCGCAAAAGCTCGCCGACGAACGTGCCAAATGCAAGCGAAACCACAAGCAGCATAATATCGCCGCCTATGGCACTAGATATACCAATAATACATACACAAAGCCCGAGTACACGCAACAAGCTTTGCGAATATTTGTCTGCAATGCGCCCTTTTAGCAATAGCCCTATGCCGCCGCCAATAAGTATAGCCGCACCATTTATCAAAGCACCAGTAATAATAATCGTCCTCAACCCCTCTGTCTATAGCAAGCGACAATGAAAAACATCGAAGCAAGCCGAAACAACCAGTACACCAAGGGTGTTTCGGCGCAGATGAAACGATTTTGAATGTCGTTTGCGATATTTCGATTATCTCATATTTTAATGAGCTTGGCAACATCAAACATTCGTGGTAAAATAAAGTTAATATTATTTTGGAGGTTATACATATGTCATGCGAATCCTTTTGTACCTGCACATATTTTGAATGCCCAGAACATCCTCAAAAACATGAGGGCAGTTGTACGCCATGTATAGAAAAAAATCTACGAGAACATGAGATTCCTGCTTGCTTTTGGAACAAAATAGGAGATACAGAATTAGCAAAGAGCGACTATATCTTCATGAAATTTGCCGAAAAAGTATTTGAGGTCGAGGGAGGCAAAAGCTAATGGCGCGGTATTTAATGTCGCTTGATGCAGGAACGACAAGCTCTCGATGTATTATCTTTGATTTTAATGGTAATAAAATTGCCATGGCACAAAAAGAGCATAAGCAGATTTTCCCTAATCCAAGTTTGGTTGAACATGACCCCATGGAGATTTGGGAGAATCAGCTTGATGTAGTTAAAAAAGCTTTGTATAATGCAAAACTATCAGCATCTGACATAGCTACCATAGGTATAACAAATCAGCGCGAAACTGTTATTGTATGGGATAAAAGCACAGGCAAACCCATATATAATGCCATTGTATGGCAATGCCGCCGCACAGCAGATTTTTGTGATGCCCTCAAGCAAGAGGGTTATGATACCACAATACGAGAAAAGACAGGCTTGACCACAGATGCTTATTTCTCCGGAACAAAGCTAAGGTGGCTTTTGGAGAATATTGATGGCGCGAAAGAGGCGGCAAGCCGCGGTGATTTGCTCTTTGGCACTGTGGACACATGGCTCTTATGGCAACTTACAAAGGGGGCTGTGTTTGCGACCGATTACAGCAATGCATCCCGCACCATGCTATATAATATCCACGAACTAAAATGGGATGATGAAATCCTAGCAGAGTTTAATATTCCAAAATGCATATTGCCCGAAGTATTGCCTAGTGCGCATATATTCGGTCATGCCCATGCAGATTTTTTTGGCGCAGAAATACCAATTAGTGGCATAGCAGGCGACCAACAAGCCGCCCTTTTTGGACAAGGATGCTTTGAGCTTGGCATGGTAAAAAATACATATGGCACAGGATGCTTTATGCTGATGAACACAGGGAATGCCGCAGAATCTAAAAATGGCTTGCTAACAACGATTGCATGGGGCATTGGTGATAATATCGAATATGCCCTTGAGGGTTCTGTTTTCGTCGCTGGCTCTGTGGTGCAATGGCTACGCGATTCTTTGGGGCTTATCAAAACTGCCTCCGAAACCTGCGGGCTTGCAAAGTCGGTAGATGATACGGGCGGCATATATATTGTCCCTGCTTTCACTGGTCTTGGTGCGCCGCATTGGCTTAGCCATGCCCGCGGCATAATAAGCGGCATTACCCATGCCACGCGCAAGGAACATATTGTGCGGGCTGCTTTGGAGGCCATTGCATACCAAAGCCATGATGTTATTTCTGCAATGGTAGCCGATACAGGTATCAGCCTTACAGAAATCCGCGTAGATGGCGGCGCAAGCGCAAATGACTTTCTTATGCAGTTTCAGGCGGATATTTCGGGTGTTGCCGTGCGCCGTCCACAGCAAATAGAAAGCACGGCACTAGGCGCGGCATTACTAGCAGGGCTAGGAATCGGTCTTTTTGAAAATAAAGATGAAGTCGCCAAAAAAATATGTCATGGCTCAATCTTTACTCCCCACATGGATAGCGCTATGAAAGCGCAGCTTTTAGATGGTTGGAATATGACAATTAATGCCATGATTTTTTAGATTTTATATGGAAATCCTATGTTCATCATGATATAATAGGAGATGAGCATATGAATATAAAAATGCTGGCTACAGCTAGCTTGGCAATAATTTTTGCCACAACAGGGCTTTCTAATGATATTATGCGCTGGTATTTTACACGCCCAGCAGAAGCGCACCAAACACCAGGGGCGCAAGATAAGATAGATATAGAGCAATATGGTGCGTATTATCTCGGCGATACTTCACAAAAAGAGTTATACCTCACCTTCGACGAAGGCTACGAAAATGGCTATACAGAGGTAATTCTTGATGTACTTGCAGAAAAAAATGTACCAGCCGCCTTTTTTGTAACAAAAAGCTATATTCGGGAAAACCCCGAGCTTGTAGAGCGCATGATTACAGAAGGTCATGTTGTGGGCAATCATACAGTAAAGCACAAAAGTAGCCCCTCGCTTTCTGAATCCGAAATGATTACGGAGCTTACAAGTGTTGCGGAATATTTCAAAGAAACAACAGGCAAAGACATGCCGCCTTTTTTTAGACCACCAATGGGCGAATATAGCGAGCGCGTGCTTGCAATCACGCAGGATGAGGGATATTATACCATTTTCTGGTCATTTGCATACCAAGATTGGATACAGGATAAACAGCCAGGCGCAGCAACCGCGCACAAAAAGGTCATGGAAGGTCTCCATAATGGTGCGATTTTACTTTTGCATGCGGTATCTTCTTCAAATGCAGAGGCTATGGCAGATATTATAGATTCCGCAAAAGAGCTTGGCTACGAGTTTAAGTCACTTTATGAATTACCAAATATTGATAATTTCGGGGAGGAAAATTTATGGAACAGATGAGAATTAAGCTTGACTTTAACAACATGCTTGCCGAATATGTAGGCAATGATGGCATCACCATAGCAGAGGTAGACCGTCTGGCGGGCAAGATAAAAGCCGCAAACCAAGCAATGATGCAAAAGCGCGAAAAAATGCAATGGCGCGATTTGCCGCATAATCAAGCTGATGTTGTGGAAGAAATTTTGGCATACGCAAATGAGATACGCCCAAAAATAAAGGCTTTGGTGGTGTTTGGCATTGGTGGTTCGGCTTTAGGACCTATTGCTGTTCAGCAGGCAATACATAGCCCATATTACAACCTTTCTGAAAAATATCGCAATGGTAACCCACAGCTCTTTGTGGCAGACAATATAGACCCTGCAACCATCAGCCATCTGCTAGAGCTTGTGGATTTGAAAGACACACTATTTAGTGTGGTATCCAAATCTGGCTCTACATCAGAGACCATGGCGCAATTTATGATTATCAAAGATATACTGGAGCGCAAGCTAGGCAAAGACACCGCCCGCAAGCATATAGTATGCACTACAGACCGCGAAAATGGAAATCTCATCAAAATAGCAAAAGAGGAAGGGTACAAAACTTTCTATATCCCATCTGGTGTTGGCGGGCGTTTTTCTCAGCTATGCCCTGTGGGTCTTTTGCCTGCGGCCATTTGTGGTATAGACATCAAAAAGATGCTTGAGGGCGCAGCATATATGAATGAGCTTACTAGAAATGATAATATCTGGCAAAATCCTGCATATATCTATGCCATCCTACATTATATAGCCATGAAGAAGGGCAAAAATATATCTGTAATGATGCCTTATGCAGATTCGCTTAAGTATATCTCTGATTGGTATGCTCAACTATGGGCTGAATCGCTTGGCAAGAAATACGATAATAATGGCAATGTGGTAAATGTGGGTCAAACGCCTGTAAAGGCTCTGGGCGTTACAGACCAACATAGCCAAGTGCAGTTATATATGGAAGGGCCATTTGATAAGATAATGGTGTTTGTTGGCGTGGATGACTTCCCGCGTGATGTGCCTATCCCTAAGAGTTTTGAGGACATACCTAGCGTAGGGTTTTTGGGCGGACACTCTCTAGCAGAGTTATTATTAGCAGAGCAAGCCGCCACAGAATATGCCCTTCAACAATCAGGCAGAATGAACATGACTATTACGCTACCCGAGGTTAATGAGCATACCATAGGGCAAATCCTGTATATGCTAGAGGTCGCCACAGCTTATGCAGGCGAACTACTGAATATTGATGCTTTTGACCAACCAGGTGTAGAAGCAGGCAAAGATGCCACATATGCATATTTTGGTCGTCCTGGTTATGATGCAAAAAGAGCAGAGATGGAAGCACAGCCAAAGAAAAATCCTAAGTATATAATCTAACTCAGGAAGGATAGCATAATGAATGATTTTGAACTAAAACATGGAGAAAGAAACACCAAAGGAATACTATTGGTCGATGATGCCTTAACTATGCGCATTAGACTAAAGGACATCTTGGCAAAAGGCAATCACGATGTTATTGGCGAGGCAGAAAACGGCGTGGAGGCCGTCGAAAAATACAAAGAACTTAGACCAGGTCTTGTTCTTATGGATATTTCTATGCCAGAAATGAGCGGCATACTTGCTACAAGAGCCATCAAAGTATTTGACCCAGATGCCCTTATCATAATGTGTACTGCCATGGGTCAAGAAACCATGGTTCGTGAGGCTGTACAAGCTGGTGCGACTGACTTCATTTGTAAGCCAGTTAAAGAAAATGACCTTTTGGATAAGGTTCAAAAATTGATTGGTTAAGTGTCATGGCGGCAAGTATGCTAAAGTATGATTTTACATATGCTGATTTGGCTGTTAAATTCTCAGAAACAGGTGATTCTGATTTGCTGCATCAAATTGCAGAAGCAGATGCCGCAAGACATCCACATAATCATGCAGATATGGCAAAATATGATATTCCAAGAGATACTATTTTGGAACTTTTCACCCACTATTTAACTGCACACAAGACCGATGAGGGGCGAGAAAAAGCATTATCAACCCTTAAAACAAATATTGTCTATGCTAAAGAAAATATTGTCAAGGATAGGTTTGCAGAAAAAACCGCTTTGCAATATTTATCAGAGGGCTTTGTTTTTGCTGGCTCAATATTTTTTTACATTTGGGCATGATATTGGTGTTGCATATGACAACAATTGTAGTCTGCATGCTGGATTCATTCAGTTGAAACAAGGAAAGATGATATCTCTTGACATCACTACATATCAAGAAGCCTCCAAAATCATAGAATACCTCACCCATCTTGAAGGCATGGGAACATACGCCCCGTTAAAAATCCATATGCGCGAAAATGCTATGGGTATTGATAGAGATTATGTTATAGTAATTTAACTTGAAAATGACTATACATGGCAAGATGCAGATTCAATGATAGGGCTTGAGAGAGAATATTTTGACATCTATCGTCATTCCAAAAACAACCCTAATACTATTTTGACCAAGGATGACTGGGGTAAATTGGCAACTTTAGATGGCGGTGGCAAAAGTTATAAAATAATCAAAAACTACCCATGCAATTTATGCAAGGGTAGTTTTTGATTACGCTATTTCTTTAACTCTTCTTTTTCTTCTGGTCTCGGGCCATTATCAGCAGGTTGTTCATCACTTCCGCATCCGCATCCTTCTTCGCCACAGCATTCGCCATTCATATTCTTTACCTTTTCGTTAAGGCTTTGCGAAATATTGTCCGCTATATCCGCTGTTTTCGCTACAACATTTTTTGCAAACTCTTTTACCTTTGGCTCGGCCTTTTTGGTCGCCTCATTGAGTTTGCATGTCACATCTTTACAAAATTCTTTCATGTCGTTGGTGAATGCTTTGAATTTTTCCTCAAATTGCTTACCGCCGCCCTCATTACCCGTAGCACGCAGCCCTTCTAGCAACTTTGTAGCCTCATCAACCGTAATTTTGCCTTCATCTACCATTTTAAGCACTTGCATTCTCTCTTCTTGCATATTTCTTTACCTCCTTTAATACCGTTTCTACTCGTAAAATACAAAAGGGAATCGCCTTTTGCCTTATCAAGTAAGTATACGCAATTCCCCCAAAAAAGTATGAAATTATAATAACTATTTTTTATCGCCGCTTTTGATATCTGATAAGCCTACCAAATCTAGGCGCACAGAAGCTTTGCGCAATGCAAGCTTTAATCGCTTTTCGTCCAAATCTGATTTTTGCTCAGTTTTGCGACGTTCTGCACGTTCTACAGCTCTACGCGCGCGCTCGGCATCTATCTCTTCTGGGCATTCTGCAATATCAGCCAAAATGGTCACACCTTCCCTATTCACTTCAGCGAAGCCACCAAAAACAGCGAAATATTCGACCTTTTCGTCATTATATACGCGCAATGGGCCATAACCCATAACAGTGGTAACAGGTTGGTGTCCTGAAAGCACACCTATTTGCCCGTCAGCAGTATGCATAATAACCATATCAACTTGCTCATCAAAAACAGGCTTTGTTGGCGTAACTATTTTTAGGTGTAGCTTTTTGCTTTTTTCAGCCATAGCATCTCACCTACCTATTCTCGTAACGTTCCACCACGTCGTCTATGCTACCAGCAGAAAGGAAAAGCCCTTCTGGTATATGGTCATGCTTGCCTTCCAAAATTTCTGCAAAGCTACGCACAGTTTCTTTAACAGATACAAAGCGACCAGGGTAATTTGTGAACTTTTCTGCCACAAAGAAAGGTTGCGAAAGAAATCTTTGCACTTTTCTAGCCCTAGAAACGATGAGTTTATCTGTTTCTGATAGCTCGTCCATACCCAAGATAGCAATAATATCTTGTAGCTCTTTATAGCGTTGCAAAATCTCTTGCACGCCACGCGCAGTTTTGTAATGCTCTTCACCAACAACTTGCGGGTCAAGGATTCTGGATGTAGATGCAAGTGGGTCAATAGCAGGGTAGATGCCTAGCTCAACAATGCTTCTGGAGAGCGATGTATTCGCATCCAGATGGGCAAATGTAGTTGCAGGTGCAGGGTCTGTATAGTCATCCGCAGGAACATAAACAGCCTGAACAGATGTGATAGAGCCAGACTTTGTAGATGTAATGCGCTCTTGTAGCGTACCCACATCTGTAGCCAGCGTAGGCTGATAACCCACCGCAGAAGGCATACGCCCAAGCAGAGCCGACACCTCAGAACCCGCCTGAATAAACCTAAAAATATTATCAACAAACAGTAGAACGTCCTGATTTTGCACATCGCGGAAATACTCCGCCATTGTAAGCCCTGTCAGGGCAATGCGCATACGCGCCCCAGGCGGCTCATTCATCTGACCAAAGCATAGCGCAGTTTTGTTGATAACGCCAGTGCCAGCCATTTCGTGGTAAAGGTCATTCCCTTCACGTGTGCGCTCGCCCACTCCCGCAAATACAGAATATCCGCCATGCTCCGTAGCAATATTACGAATAAGCTCCATAATAAGAACCGTTTTGCCAACACCCGCGCCACCAAAAAGACCAATCTTGCCGCCCTTAGCATATGGGCATAGCAGGTCAATAGCTTTGATGCCTGTTTCTAGCAGGTCGGTAGCCGCCGCTTGGTTTGCAAAATCTGGTGCTTCTCTATGAATGCGCCATCTCTCCGCATTTTGCGGTACTGGTTTTTCGTCGATAGGTTCACCAAGAACATTGAAGATGCGCCCAAGTGTCTCCTCACCTACAGGCACAGATATAGAAGCACCTGTGTCCACAGCTTCCATATTGCGTTTTAGGCCATCAGTTGAGGACATGGCGATACAACGCACAATGCCATCTCCCAAATGTTGGGCTACCTCAGCTACCAATGTACCTTCCGAAGTTTTAACCTCAACAGCATTATAGAGGTTTGGCATTGCATTTTCATCAAATTTAATGTCAAGTACCGCACCGATAACTTGTGTAATTTTGCCTATATTTGTCAATATTTCACCTCATTTCTATTTGCTCTGTTTCTCCCAAGCCTCTTGTAAAGCCGCATCCATGCGCCCCAGTACATCCTTTTTCTGCGGCTTGTTGTGACCAGATATGCATATATCAAAATCATATTGCTTAAAAAGGGCGATGGTGCTTTGCATCGTAGCCATGTCGGTGTTAATCTTAGGAATTATCTCTTCATCAGTATCACCAATCTCGTCACCAGCATACAGCATCTTATCTACAGCATCATACACGCTTATGCTATTCGCGCTATGCCCTGGCGAATGAAAAAGCTCAATGCCATCATCAGGGAAATACATGTTGCCTTCAAAGGTCACATTCGGGAGGCACTTGTGAACTTCACCGTCAATAAAATCAGATAGCTCGCGCACAGAAGCATCCCAATGCTCCTCTAAAATTTCGCGACATAGCTTATGCGCTATTATAGGACAGTTTTCAAAAACCCAATTGCCCCAAAGATGATCCCAATGACTGTGGGTATTAATGACGATTATTGGTTTTTTGTCATCATCAATATACTCCATTATGGGCTTTACGCTACCACTCCCAAACCCCGTATCTATAATGAAGTTGTGCTTTGCCCCCAGGATAAGCCCTAGATTCATATCACAACCCCATTGCGGCACAGGTTGGGTAAACATAATATTACGATTTGTAATTTTAATTGGTTTCATGAAGCTCTCTCCTACTGCAACGCATTGGCTCCGCCGACAATCTCCGAAATCTCCTGCGTAATAGCTGCTTGACGCGCCCTATTGTACACAAGATTCAGGCTATCTATGATATTGCCGGCATTTTCTGTAGCACTGTCCATAGCCGTCATTGTAGCCGCCTGACCAGATGCCGCCGAGGTAGATAGTGCCTCCAGCGTGATAGCCGCAAGGAATTTTGGCGCGATATAATCTAGCACCTCATATGGGCTAGGCTCAAACTTAATAAGATTCGCACCCTTTTCCGCGGCATCTATAAAGTCTATTTCATACAGCGGCAGAATTTGTACAGATTGTGGTGTGTAGGTAATCGCCGACACAAATTCTGTGTAACAAATATGCACTTCGTCAATTAACCCTTTAAGATACATTGGCAAAATCTTGTCCGTTATCTCTTGAGCATCCTCATAAAAAGGATTTTCAGAAATGCCATTTTGCGAATCTAGGATATTATCGCCTCTGCGGCGAAAAAAATCTCTGGACTTATTGCCGATGCAGTAGTACGAAACTTGCTTGCCATCGGCTATCAGGCTGTCGCCCAGCTCTGCACCAAGCTTGCAAATATTGGTATTATAGCCGCCACAAAGCCCTCTATCATTAGCAATAACGATAATCAGAGACTTTTTTGGTACTCGCTTCTCAAAATAGCGATGGTCAAAGTCTGCATTAATAGATATAATATTACCAATGACCTTGCGCATCTGGTTAAAAAACGGTGTAGACTTAACCAATTTCGCCTTGGCACGCGCCAACTTGGAGCTAGAAACAAGATTCATCGCCTTTGTTGTTTTTTGGGTGGTGCTGACAGAACGTATGCGCCCTTTAATTTCACGCATAGTAGCCATAGTCTACACCTCCTTATGCCTGCGCGGCTTCTTTTTTATCATGATACATAGCAGATTTTTTAAACTCATCTATGGCTTTACGGATTTTTGCCTCAAGATCCGCATGAAGTTCTTTTTTCTCGCGAATTTCTGCTAAAATCTCTGGATATCTATTGCGGAAGGCATCAATTAAATCGCGCTCGAATGTTAAAATATCCTCTACGCGCACATCCGCCAGATAGCGGTTTGTAACAGCAAAAAGCACCAAAACCTGCTCTTCTACAGCCATAGGATTATACTGTGCCTGCTTCAAGATTTCAACAATACGCAAGCCATGGTTAAGACGCTCAAGCGTGTCTTTATCAAGGTCTGAGCCAAATTGCGCAAATGCCGCAAGCTCACGATATTGAGCAAGCTCTACGCGGATAGGGCCAGCAACTTTGCGCATAGCCTTAATTTGTGCGCTACCGCCAACCCGCGATACAGAAAGACCAGGGTTTATAGCAGGACGCACACCTGCGTGAAACATATCAGATTCTAAGAAAATCTGCCCATCAGTGATGGATATCACATTTGTCGGGATGTAGGCTGAAATATCGCCCTCAAGCGTTTCAATAATAGGCAGAGCCGTAATAGAGCCGCCGCCATGGTCTGGATTCAGGCGAGCTGCACGCTCAAGAAGGCGGCTATGCAGATAGAAAACATCGCCAGGATATGCTTCACGTCCTGGGGGGCGGCGCAACAAAAGCGACATGGCGCGATACGCCACAGCGTGCTTGGATAGGTCATCGTAAATAACGAGAACATCCTTACCTTGCTCCATCCATTCTTCCGCAATAGCCACACCGCAATACGGCGCGATATATTGTAGTGGTGCGGATTCAGATGCATTGGCAACTACAACAGTGGTGTAGTCCATAGCTCCTGTATCTTCAAGCACCGTCACCACTCTAGCCACTGTGGATGCCTTCTGGCCAATAGCCACATACACGCACAGCAAATCTTGTCCTTTTTGGTTGATTATGGTATCAATACAAATAGCAGTCTTGCCTGTTTGGCGGTCGCCTATAATCAGCTCACGCTGACCACGACCAATAGGCACCATAGAATCTATGCCTTTTATGCCTGTTTGAACAGGCACCGACACCTCTTGGCGCGTGATAACACCAGGTGCTACGCGCTCTATCGGCTTAGAAGATGTGGTAGCAATAGGTCCTTTGCCATCCACAGGCTCACCAAGGGCATTCACCACGCGACCCAACATAGCATCGCCAGTAGGCACTTGCGCCAAACGACCAGTAAGACGCACTGTGTCTCCCTCTTTTATCGCTTCATCGCTACCAAGCAGCACCACGCCCACATTATCTTCTTCCAAATTAAGTGCCATGCCAAAAACGCCAGACTCTACAAATTCCAATAACTCGCCGCTCATGGCATTATCAAGACCATAAACACGAGCGATACCATCTCCAACCTGTATGACAGTTCCAACTTCAGAGACATCTAGTTTGGTAGAATATCCCTTTATTTGCTCTTTTATAACAGAACTAATTTCTTCAGGTCTGAGACTCATATAGTTATCTCCTTTAAATCAGTAATCAGAAGCGAATATGGTTCGCCCCTAGGCATAACTTCCAAGCAGTTTCTTTTTCAAAGTATCTACCTGATGCTTAACACTAGCATCATAAACATAACCATCCACCTCTACGCGAAAGCCAGCAATAAGAGTATCGTCCACAACGCGTTCTATCTCCACCGTCTTGCCTAATTTCTGAGATAGCATGACTGTTATTTCTGCCACTTTTTCATGCGGCAATTCTGTGGATGAATATAGTTTGGCTATAGTTTTACGCGCATAGTCCATATATAGCTTATCAAAATGGCGCAAAACACCAAGGATTTCATCTTTACGCCCGCGCCTTAATAGTAGCGCAAACAATCCAATAAAATCGTCAGGCACTTTGCCTGAAAACGCGGTATTAAGCGCGTTTACCTTTTGCTCAAGAGCTATGCCAGGGTGGTTTATAATACCAAGAACATCTTTGTCATTTTCTATGACAGCCAATATGCCCTTTGCAGCATTATTATATTCTTCTACGGCATTTTTCTCAACAGCTAGGGCAAAAATAGCTTTGGAATAACGCAAAATGGCTAGCTTTTCCATTCTACCGCCCCCAATTCAGCTATAGCTTGATTGAGCAATCTGTCGCGCGTAGCATCATCCGTTGTAAGTTGACTACCAATAAGCCTTTCAGCCATAAGGGCTGAAACTTGAACAATCTCGCGATGTATTTCATCTTTTGCTTTTTCGCGCTCTTGTTCTATCTCGCGGCGTGCCCTTTCCATTATAAGGCTTGCTTCGCTTTTAGCCGCAGCAATAATTTCTGCCTCGCGCGCTGATGCTGTTTTCTTTGCCGTGTCCAAAATTTCGTCTCTTTCGCCTGAGATGCCCTTTAGTTTGGTCTCATAGGTAGCTTTACTTTCTTCAGACTTCTTGAAATTTTCTGCGGCAGATTCTATTTCGTTTTTAATACGCTCGCGACGTTTTTCTAGGAATTGCAGGATGGGCTTGTATAATAGCCAAGAAAGAACAAATATGATGAATGCCATATTTAGCCAAACAAACCAAAGGCTGTTCAAAAAGCCCCAGTCAAACCCTAAAACACCAGAATAATCATCAATCGGCGTAAATGCAGTTAATAATGCAATCAAGGCGTAACCTCCTCTCTAAAGACTAGAAGTCAGATTATCGTCTTCACATTATTGTCCAAGATAAATGCCAACGAACATGGTCGGTGTAACAAAAAGAAGCAAAATAGCTACAAGAAGACCATACAGACCACCCGTCTCAGCAATGGCCAAGCCAAGGATGAGCGTAGAGCGGATTTGACCTGTCGCTTCTGGCTGGCGGCCAATAGCCTCTACGGCTTTGCCCACGGCAAGACCTTGAGAGAAAGAAGGTGCCATGCCCGCCAAGGCGGCAATAGCCGCACCAATGGCGCATGCTGCCAAAATGAGAGAAATAGGGTCGCCGCCTGCCGTAACAGAAAGCATACCGACTGCTGATTGTAACAATTGTTCTACATACATTGATGTTTCCTCCTAAAAATGTATTTTAAAAATTTAACTCCTACTCTGTAGCTGGTGCTTTTGTCATTATAAAAAACATAGATAATGTAATGAAAATATACGCTTGCAGTGCGCCGAAAAAGATATCAAAAACCAAAGAAAGCGCGCCAGGTATAGCTATGGAAGCCCACCACGGAAGCAAGAAGTATATAAGGCTCATCAAAATCAATCCGCTGAGAATATTAGCAAAAAGACGCATACCAAGCGATACAGATTTTGTGAGGTCTGAAATTATGTTTAGCGGAGCAAAAACAAATATAGGTTCAAGCCATTCTTTAAAATGCCTAGCACCGTTGTAGCGTATGCCGATATATTGCATCAAAACAACTGTTGTAAGACCCATAGAGAAAGTTACGGCTAGGTCTGCCGTTGGGTTACGCAGACCCGTGATGCCGATAATATTGGCAAAAAAGAAGAAAATGAAAACACCAAAAAACCAATTGCCCAAAAAGCGATATTTGGGGGTCATTATGCTAGTTGCATAGCCATCAAAGAACTCAACAATGGCTTCCATAATATTTTGAAATTTGGTTTCTGGCACTTCTTTAAAATTCTTTATTTTGATGCGCACAACCACAGCCAGCACAACCAAAACAATACCGATAAGCCACAAGGATATCAGCGTATCGTCGAGAGTGATAAAGATATTATCTGTGAAGTAGAGCCTAGCATATCCAGAATTTTCTATACTGGTAATGTCAAAGTCCACTATGCCTCTCCTCCTTTCTCATTTTTAATGAAAAGTCTAGCAGAAACAGCCGCCAATGTCATAGCAAGCGTGCCTACAAAAGTGCCTACAAGACCCCAAAGGTCAAGTAACAAAAATGCACCAACCAAAACTGCACCTGTCAGCAAATACCGTGACATATAGCCTAGCTGTACAAAGTTTTTAGCACTTTTAACGTCATCTGGTCCAGCCTGTAAAAGCCTGCTAACAGCACGGTCTAGCATAAATGTTTTCAAGACAGACATTGCTGCACCTATCACCACACCAATAGCAAAAAACAATGGGTCTGGCACAAAAAACATGCCAATAGCTAAGCCAATAGCAGAAAATACCAATGTGCCTAGCATTATTCCTTTTGTGGTGGGCGATATATTCATGCAAAGTCCTCCGCTGGGCTATCTGCAAGCCCAAAATGGTATAAAATTGCTTTGTGTATTCTTTGGGATGCCTTACCATCCCCAAAGGGATTTCTAGCTTGCGCCATGCAGTCATATTCTTGCTTGTCTGTTAGCAGCCTAGCCGCCATGTTGTAGACGGTAGATTCTTCTGTACCCGCAAGAGCCAAGCAGCCTGTTTCCAGGCCTTCTGGCCGCTCCGTAACATCTCGTAACACAAGCACAGGCTTGTTTAGATGCGGAGCTTCTTCTTGCAAACCTCCAGAATCCGTAAGTACCATATGAGACCGATGCATAAGATTAAGCAAATCCGCTACATCTATAGGCGGTATCAAACGAACCTTGTTATTATTGCCCAAAAGTTCATGTGCTATGTTAGAAACCGCAGGGCTAAGATGTACAGGCCAAACAATTTCCACATCATCAAAATCCGTCGCTAATCGCGCTACTGCCTTGCAGATGTTTTGCAAAGGCTGTCCATAATTTTCTCGCCTATGCGCCGTCATGGCAATGATGCGCTTGTTTGCAAAATCTATGGTATTAAGGCTATCGTCCTTGAAGCCATAACCGTCTGACACAAGACTATCTATAGCATCTATTGCCGTATTCCCTGTAACAAAAATGCTGTTTGCCTTCGTGTTTTCCGCTAACAAATTCGATTTTGCCGCCATGGTCGGCGAGAAGTTCAAATCCGCTAGCACTCCAGCTATTCTGCGGTTTACCTCTTCAGGATAGGGCGCAAATTTATCGTGCGTACGCAATCCTGCTTCCACATGCCCCAGTTTTACCTGTGTATAATACGCCGCAAGCGATGCCGCCATAGTCGTTGTTGTGTCGCCATGTACAAGCACAAGGTCAGGCTTTGCGCGTTTTATCACATCTATCAAGCCATTAAGAGCAGATGTGGTGATATGCGCCAAGTCTTGGTTTTGCACCATTATATTTAGGTCAAAATCAGGTGATATACCAAAAATATCAAGCACTTGGTCTAGCATTTGGCGATGCTGAGCTGTAACGCATATTTGGGAGGATATATGAGGGCAACTCGCTAATTGTTTAACGAGCGGTGCCATCTTTACGGCTTCTGGTCTTGTGCCAAAAATGCTTAAAACTTTTATCTTGCCCATACACACTCTCCGTTAATACCCAAAATTTGCCATCTATACGCAAAGAGGCGTTTCTTACGATTACGAAAGAACACGCCTCCTACATTAGATTACTCTTGAAAACTTTTTTGATTTTTTTAGGTTGCGCAGTTCTTTAACACATATTTTCATGGTTTTGATGGAGCCATTTTCGTCCATCACTCTAATTTTTTTCAAATTAGGCTTCCATGTTCTGTTTGCGCGCCTAGAAACGTGGCTTCTGGTTATGCTTATTCTATGACCTGTCATAACGCCTTTGCCCGAAATATCACATCTTGCGGCCATTCCAACACCTCCTTATATTTCAAGTGATTAATCTCATAAGTGCCATTATACCAAATTATTTCAGAAAATACAAGCAAAATTTTGTTTTTTTAGAATTGTTTTATAAATTTTGCAAACAACAAGATTGATATTGACAAATTGCCCTAATATTGTATAATCAAAGTAGAAAATTTGTTCATTAAATATAACTAAAGAATTGTAACCAAAATTTCCAGACCACCAAGGAGGATATTTATGGATAGTGCAATCAATGTAAAAAACGAAATCGGCAAGCTTAGGCGTGTGCTTTTGCATAGACCAGGCTTAGAGCTAGAGCAGCTCTCGCCTAGCTCGTTATCAGACCTACTTTTTGATGACATACCTTTTTTGGATGTGGCGCAAAAAGAGCATGACGAATTTGCGGATGTTTTGCGCAAAAACGACATAGAGGTGCTGTATCTAGCTGACCTAGCTGCACAGGCCTTAGCCACAGACGAAAGCATAAAAACACGCTTTGTCGAAGAGCTAATAACCCAGTCTGGCGGCATGGCACAGCATTACCAAAACGAACTCATGGAATTTTTTAATGATAAAGACGAAGCAGCAATTATAAGCCAAGCCATGATAGGCGTGAAGGCTTCTAGTATAGAATCTCATGCATCTGGTCCGCTGTGCAGTATTTTGGCCGCTGATAGCGATTTTCTTATGAATCCAATGCCAAATCTTTATTTCACCCGCGACCCATTTTCGTCTGTTGGCAATCGCGTGGTACATAGTCATATGCGCTATGCCGCACGCCATCGCGAAACTATTTTTAGCAAATATATCTTTAATTATCATCCTGATTTCAAAAACCGCGTAAAATTCTACTACAAAAACCATTGGCCTTTCTATATAGAGGGCGGCGACATCCTTAATCTTTCTGAAAAAGTGGTTGCCATCGGGCTTTCTCAGCGCACATATCCTCAAGCCATTGAAATTTTTGCCAAAAACCTTTTCCGCGATGAAGATAGCACCGTAGAGACCATGCTTGTCTTTGACATACCCAATGTAAGAGCATATATGCATCTGGACACGGTATTTACGCAGGTTTCGCCAAACAAATTTACTATATATGCAGGCATCCAAAAAGATATCACCGTTTATGTGCTTCGCAAAACATCCATGAATGGCGACTATTCTGCCGAAAGTTACACTATGCCGCTAGATAAAATCTTAGCAAAATATTTGGAGCAACCAGAGGTTTTGCTTATTCCTTGTGGCGATAATGATACTGTGGCTAGCGCACGCGAACAATGGAATGATGCCGCAAATACACTTGCTATAGCACCTGGCGTGGTGGTTTGCTATAATAGAAATACCATAACAAACCGCCGTCTACGTTCAGAAGGCATAGAGGTTCTTGAGATAGCATCCTCTGAGCTATCTCGCGGGCGTGGTGGTCCACGTTGTATGTCTATGCCGCTTTTGAGGGATGATTTGTAGAAGAATCTGTATGTGTATAATTTTAGAAATCTTTATATTTTTAGATTCATTAACTAACTAAATTAAAATATGAGAGGACGGAAACAATCATGGCAGTTAATTTAAGAGGTAGAAGCTTTTTAACACTTATGGACTTTGCACCATCAGAAATCCGCTATATGCTGGATTTGTCGCATGACTTAAAAGCAAAAAAGCGTGCGGGCATCATAGGCGATAGCCTTTTGCGCAAAAATGTGGTGCTTTTGTTTGAAAAAACCAGCACACGCACGCGCTGCGCCTTTGAGGTAGCTGTATATGACGAGGGCGGCAATGTAACCTTCCTCGACAGCGGTAGCTCGCAAATGGGCAAAAAAGAAAGCCTAGAGGATACAGCAAAGGTACTTGGACGCTATTATGACGGAATAGAGTATCGCGGCTATGAGCAAAATGTGGTGGAAGATTTGGCGAAATACAGTGGCGTGCCTGTATTTAATGGACTTACAGACATTGACCACCCTACCCAAATTTTGGCAGATATTATGACCATAGAAGAGCATTGCAAAAAGCCGCTAAACAAGATTAAAGTCGTGTTTACAGGCGATATTCGTAATAACATGAGCTATGCTTGGATGTATGGTTGTGCTAAAATGGGTATGCATTATGTAGCATATGGGCCAGATAGCATGAAAGTGGATGAAGGTGTGCTTGCCAAGGTTCGTGAAGTAGCTAAAGAAACAGGTGCAACCATTGAGGTTAGCTCTGACCCTGCTTGCCTTGTGGGTGCAGATGTTATATATACCGACATATGGGCATCTATGGGCGAGGAAGCACAAATACCAGAGCGCGTTAAGCTGCTTACGCCTTATAGGGTGACAATGGAAATGCTAGAAAAAACAGGCAATCCTGATGTGCTATTTATGCATTGCCTGCCAGCTTTCCATGATTTGGAAACGAAGCTTGCTAAAGAGCAAATGGACTTGGGCTATGACATTCGTGAGGTAACGGACGAGGTCTTCCGTAGCCGTCATAGCGTTGTGTTTGATGAGGCGGAGAACCGTATGCATACTATTAAGGCGGTGCTGGTAGCCACTATTGGAAGATAAGGGGAATGAAAAAGCAGGTCTAGTAGTAATCTTGCCAGAGTTAGTTCAGGCTATCAGATGCGCTATGGAAGCGGTGGATATCTCTCACGTTGAAAAGCAAGTAGAATTAGATTAAAATACTTTATGAGCTAATAAAGAAAAGGCTAGAAGAAATCAGTTATAAAATTACCTAGGAGGTTAAAAATCCATGACAAATGTAAAAGTAGCTATATGGGGATTTGGCGCGATGGGGCAAGGCATGGCGCGTATGATAGTCGGCAAAAAGGGCGTAGAGATTGTTGGCATATGTTGCCGCAACGAAGACCGCCAAGGCAAAGGAATGTACGAAGTGCTCGGACTTACTGGCGACCAGCCAGATGTCGCAATTTACAACGATATAAATAAAGCAGTTACAGATAAAAGTGCTGATGTGGTACTTTTGTGTACAGACAGCTTTACAGATAAAGCCTTTGAAAAGATTGAGATACTTGCAAACAAGGGTGTAAACGTAATCACTATTGCCGAGGAAATGGCATATCCTGCCGCCCAGCAACCAGAGCTTGCCAAGAAAATTGATGAGCTTGCCAAGAAAAACGGCATAAGTGTGCTTGGCACAGGCATTAACCCTGGCTTGGTTATGGATTTGCTTGCTGTGGTACTTTCTGCTTGCATGACAGATGTTACAAAGGTTATGTGCAAGCGCGTAAACTCTTTGTCACCTTTTGGCCCTACCGTTATGCGCGAGCAGGGCGTTGGGCTTAGCATGGACGAGTTTAACGAGGGCTTAAAAAATCATACTGTTGCTGGGCATGTGGGCTTTGCTGAAAGCGTTGCTATGATTGCCAATGGTCTTGGTATTGAAATGGATGAATTTAAACAACAAATGGTGCCTATAGTTACAGATATTGACAGAAAATCGCCTTATGGCTTTGCGGCGGCTGGCAATCTTGCTGGCGTAAATATGACAGCGCAAGCCTATAAGGATGGCGAAGTCGTAATTGACATGTATCATCCACAACAAATAGAGCCAGAGATGGTTGGTGTACATACTGGCGACTATGTGGAGCTAACTGGCACGCCGCCTGTAAGCATGGCCATCAAGCCAGAGATTGATGGCGGGCTAGGCACTATTGCTATGGGCGTAAACTGCATACCACAGGTTATTAACGCTGACCCTGGGCTTATCACCATGCTTGACATCCCTGTGCCACGAGCTATTATGGGGGATTTCCGCAAGCTTGTTAAGGAAGGTAAGAAAATTGCGAAATAAACTATTGATAATGATTTTTGCCGTAGCCGTGATTGGGTTTTCCTTCACGGCTTGTGGCATTGATGAGAACGATTGGTATATACAGCAAAGCGAAGCGCAGACGGTTCTTTCTGAGATTATGCCTCATTTTAGGGAGGCCATGCACATATTTGCGCCTGGTCTAATGAACCCCGAAATGACATTTTTGCATATTTACCAGAATAGCGAAGGGGATTTTATGATTCCTCTTATTAGCGACCCCATGTTTCCACATATTCTGACAACTGATGACATCCGCGCAGAGATGCTTGCCATCTTTACCCCTGCCTTTGCGGAAAGCACGATATTCCCCATGCTTTTCCCATTTTATAGGGATATGGACGATGGGCTGCATAGGCGTATAGCTGATTTTCCTACTATGTGGCCTTGGCATGATGAAATTGTAGCATTTAACAGCCTTTCGGATACTCGGTTTGAGGTGGAGGTAGCTACGGATGCTTGGGGTGACGAATTGATTAGAATTATTTTTGAATACATTGACGGCATTTGGTATATCGACTATATTTCATGGATTTTTGAGGAGAGTTTTCATGATTAAAAAAGACGCTTGGGTGAGCATATGTGCCACCATTTTAGAGGCTGGTAGCCGCGCTGATGGCATACCCTCAGACACCGCATCTATGCCGCTTGTTATGTGGGTTAGTGGGCATTTGGTGGAGGATTGTGAGATTGGCGGCGAAGCTACTGTGCGTACTGTTACTGGGCGCATAGAGCACGGCATTTTGGAGCAGGTAGAGCAATATACAAATGTGGATTATGGCGGATATGTGCCAGAATTGCACCGCATTTCGGCTGATGCCCGCGCTATTTTGGCTGGAGGTGCTGCACATGGCTAAAGATATGAGTTATGCCGCCGTTATGGGGCGCAAAAACCAAATTTTGATGGATTCTCTTGGGATTGATTTTAGCAAATATGAAAGTGGCGGCATTGCCTTTGATTACGAGGGTGTGATGGCAGCTACTGGCATGACATTTGATGACATAAAACAGATACAGCTTGCCACGGGCGTGGGCAATACCCCCATGCTTGAGCTACGCAATATTACAGCACTTGCACGACATTATGCCCCTGCTGGCATGGGCGCGCGTATATTTATTAAAGATGAGGCGGCGAATCCTAGCGGAAGCTTTAAGGATAGACGAGCCGCTACGGCTGTGTATACTGCAAAGAAGCTTGGCTTTAAGGGTGTTGCGGCGGCTACAAGCGGCAACTATGGCGCGGCTGTGGCATCTCAAGCCGCCAAGCTTGGGCTTTCTGCCATAATTGCGCAGGAGTGTTTTGACAGCCGCAAGGTGGGTCAGCCAGAGATATTGGAGAAAACCCGCAAATGCGAGGCTTTTGGCGCAGAGGTCATACAGATGACCGTTGGACCAGAGCTGTTTTATAAATTTCTTACAATTTTGGAAGAAACAGGCTATTTTTCTGCCAGTCTTTATTCGCCATTTGGCATAAGTGGCGTGGAAACATTGGGTAGCGAGGTGGCTTTACAAATACGGGAAATGACAGGCAAAAACCCTGATGCCGTTATAGTTACCCATGCGGGCGGCGGCAATATTACGGGTACGGCGCGTGGGCTAATACGTGAGGGTTGCAATGCTCAGGTTGTTGCCGCTTCTGTTAATCTAAAGGGTTTGCATATGGCTAGTAATGCGCATTTTAACCGCAAATCATTTACCACAGGGCACACTGGCTTTGGTTTTCCTTTCGCTACATGGCCAGATAGAAGCGATATGCCGCGTAATGCCGCACGCCCACTGCGCTATATGGACAGATACGTGCTTGTAAATCAGGGTGAGGTATTTTATATGACACAGCTTCTGGCGAGCCTTGAAGGGCTGGAGCGTGGGCCTGCGGGCAACACATCACTTGCGGCGGCTTTTAGCTTGGCGCAGGAGATGCCACAGGATGCCGTGATTGTGGTGCAAGAAACCGAATATACCGGGGCTGGCAAGCATATTCAGCCGCAACTTGCTTTTGCCAAAAAAAGCGGAATAGATATATATTTTGGCGAGCCTTCTGCAGAAATTGCTGGCGAAAATATTGTGTTGCCAGAGCATCCTGGGCTTATTGTAGCACGGGATGTGGATATGAGCAGTCTAAGAAAAAGTTTGATAAAAAATACCATGCAACGCGCGGGAGATATTGTACCTACAGATGCTGATATTGAGTTTTTGGCAGCGGAGATTAAAGCCAATGCAGAATTTGTGCGTGAGGTTTTAGAAGAAACGCGGGTTAAAACCCGCTAAAGTACGACTAAGCTTGGGAGGTTCATTGTTCAATCAGGCGATACCTTGTGGGGTATTGCAGTACGTGTATACAATGACACCGCACGTATACTAGAGATATTTTGAGATACAACAATCTAACAGAAGCACAGGCAATGAATTTTGCTGCGGAGCAAGCACTTTTTATGCCAGATTAAAAATTAGGAGGAGTTTATTCATGAAACGTAATGACGATTTTGCAACAAGAAGAACGCATTTGGCAAACCTAACAGATGAACAGCTAAAAAACCGTTTTTGGGAGCTTACGGGGCAGGTGGTAGACCCACTTTTAAAGCTTGGACATGAATACACAAGCCCCGCTATAGAGCGCAGTATTCTTTTGCGAATGGGTTTTAGCTCGCTTGAGGTAAAGGAAATTGTGGCTGGTGCGCTTGAGCGCGAACTTTTAGGGCATGGCGCGGGCAATATCGTTTATAAGCTTGCTGTCTCTAAGGATATTCCGATACGCGATGCTGGCTTGGCTTTGATAGGTGGGAAGTATTGGAATGAGGTTGAGGGGATGTTTGCATGATGAATAATGAAGAAAAGATACTAAATATTTTGGAAACTTTGGTGGCTGATGTTGCGGAACTAAAGGCTGATAATAAGGAGTTGAAGGCTGGGTTTGCGGAACTAAAGGCTGATAATAAGGAGTTGAAGGCTGGGTTTGCGGAACTAAAGGCTGATAATAAGGAGTTGAAGGCCGGTCATACAGATTTGAAATCCATTCTTGAAGATACCAATAGAAGGGTTGTCATTATCGAAAACGAGCATGGTAAAAGCCTAAAAGCCTTGCATGACGGATATTCTCTGTTATACGATAGGACAGAAGTTATGCATAATGATATCCTTGAAATCAAGAGCAAACTTGACGAACACGATGCACGCATAACCGAGCTTGAATACGAAAGGAGTGTCCGAAGCTGAATAATGAAGAAAAGATATTAAATATTTTAGAAACTTTAGTAACCGACATGAAAGATGTTAAAGGCAGGGTTACTAATATTGAAACTGACATGAGGGAAACCAAGGATAGGGTTACTAATATTGAAACTGACATGAGGGAAGCCAAAGATAGGGTTACTAATATTGAAACTGACATGAGGGAAGCCAAAGATAGGGTTACTAATATTGAAACTGACATGAGGGAAACCAAGGATAGGGTTACTAATATTGAAACTGACAACGCAGGGATGAAATCCACTCTTGAAGATACTCACAAAAGAGTTATCCTCATAGAAAATGACCACGGACAGAGCCTAAAAGCCTTGCATGATGGCTATAGTCTGCTATACGACAGAACCGAAATGCTAATTAGAAAAACAGATGATATGCACAATGATATTATCGATATAAAGAACAATCAGGTAGCGCATGATGCACGCATAACCGAGCTTGAATACGAAAGGAGCATTCAATAATGACGAAAATCTTAGAAAACCGCAATTTCATGAAATGCCCATCCTTCAAAGAAGAGATGGCAAAGAGCGACCAGCAAAACGGCGTTGCTCCCCCACCTGTAAACATTGCGCCACTCGGCGGCGAGCGCATCGCCCTACCCTCTTTTGATGGCGTGGTGACAAATGATAGTTATACCAATCTACTTGATGTGCGCCGCTCTGTTCGGCAATATGACGATGCAAAGCCAATGACGGCGGCGCAACTGGCATATGTACTACATACCGCCATGTCCATACAAGAGTTTAGGGGCGTGGAAAACTACGCAACCCTACGCCCTGCGCCATCTGGCGGTGCGCGTCATCCTTTTGAGCTATATGTGGCTGTGCAAAATGTGGAAGGCGTGCCAGCTGGTCTATACCATTATCTTCCAATGGAGGATGTGGGCAAGAAAGCCGCAACCATAGAGCGTGTGGGCGATATAGCCAGCCATAAGCAAACAGTAACGGACATGCTTGTTGGGCAGAAATGGGCAGAAAATGCCAGTGTTACGCTTTTCATCACATGTGTAGCATATCGTGCTGAATGGCGATACCGTGAGAATGCTCATCGCGTAATACTTATTGACCTTGGGCATGTAGGGCAAAATATTATGCTTTCTGCCGCCGCTTTGGGGCTTGGCTCTTGTTGCCTTGCGGCATATGACCAAGCGGAATGCGATAAGGTGCTTATGGTGGATGGTGTGGATGAATACACTGTTTATGGCGTAACTGTTGGTGTTGTGAAATAAAATTAGGATTTTAAATATATATTTTACAAAGCGATTGCTCCGAAACATCAACAAAGAACATGTTGATGTTTTTTCCGCAAGACTTGCTCAAATTTCTAAGAGAGGTACTTGATGAGCAAGTCGCAATAAACACTTATATAATCAGCTTTATGCTAACTTGTTCATGGTCAAGTCATACCAGCTCCATTTAAAACATGGTATGGAATGTTAGTCTCAATATCTGTTATACTTATATTAGATAAATTAATCTAATATAAGGGGGAACTAAAATGACTGACTTAACCTATGGGACAAGCTATGAGGAATCCATAAGGGCGGGCTATGAAGACCGCAAAATTAGCAACAAATATAATCAGCTTATTTGTTTAGCTGATATAGAACCAAAGGCGATGAGATGGCTATATTATCCATATATACCGCTTGGCAAACTAACGATACTGCGCGGAGACCCTGGTTGCGGCAAGACAAGTTTCGCGCTACAGATAGCAGCAAATTTCTCGCAAGGCAGGTTGCAGCCAGGGCAAAAAGAGGGCTACAATCCTATAGAAGAAGAGGACTTGCATCTGTGTGTAGGAAATGTACTATATCTCACAGCCGAGGATGATATAGAAGACACCATATTGCCTAGGCTGATAAAAGCAGATGCCGATAGGGTTCGTATTACTACAGTCAATGAAGATACTTTGGCAGAGCCACTTAGCTTTACTAGCAGTGCTTTTAAAGATTTGATAAAGCAATCTGGGGCGCATCTTGTTATTGTAGACCCCATACAGGCATTTATGGGTGCTAAGGTGGATGCCCACCGCGCAAACGAGGTACGACCAGTATTTACACATCTAAGAAGGCTCGCCAAAAGATATAATTGCGCCATAGTGATAATAGAGCATCTTAACAAAAATATGAACGGAAACCCCATGTATAGGGGCTTAGGAAGTATAGACGTAACAGCCGCCGCTAGAAGCATCCTGTATTTGGGTAGCAACGATCAAGACCCAACACAAAAAGGGGTTGTTCATATAAAGTCCAGCGGCAGACCAGAGGGCGATATAATAGGCTTTACCATTGACAAAGGGGGCTTTCGTTGGAACCCTGATTCTGCCATAACCAAAGAGCAGATATTTGGTAGCTCCTTATCTAAAAAAGAAGGCGATAGCAGTGCTATAGACATAGCTTGCCTATTTTTAGAGGAACAATTAAAGCAATACGACCGCTCTTGTAACGATTTGCGTGTGTTGGCTTTGCCCTTTAATATATCTGATGCCACGCTAAGGCGAGCAAGGGAAAAACTGGGTGTAAAAACATATAAGAAATGGGAAGGCGGCAAGCAACAATCATTTTGGAGTTTGGCAAAGTGATACTAGGTTGCAACTTGGTATGAGATGACCATGAACAAGTTGGGGTAAAGCTGATGATACAGGCATTTGTTGTGACTTGCTCATCAAGTATGTCTTTTAGAGGCTTGAGCAAGTCAGAAATTAAGTCGGGAGGGAAATTATGAAAAAAATTATCGCATCGATGATATTTGTGATGACATTAGCTTTTGTTGCTGGCACCGCGGCATATGCAAATAATGAAATAGCCGTTACCATTGATGGTGTGGCTGTGGAATTTGATGTGCCGCCGCAAATTGTTGATGGGCGAACGCTTGTGCCTGTGCGCGGGGTTTTTGAGGCATTGGGGTTTGAGGTTGAATGGAAGCAGGACATCCAGACCGCAATACTTGAGCGTGACAATCTTGATATATTTATTACAATCGGTAATCAGGCATTTATTAGGGACAACGGGGATTTTTTGTCCGCCTTTGTGCTTGATGTGCCTGCACAGATAATTGATGGGCGTACCATGTTGCCTATTCGCGCTGTTTTAGAGAGTGTAGGATATAAGGTCGATTGGATTGATGAGACTAGAACAGTAGCCATAACAGGAGCGACCTACAGTAGACTATCAAGCACATTTTCTCCGAGAGATGCGGAGCTAATACACTGGATAACCGCCGCATCATCCGTAATTCTTGCCGAAACCAGAGGACAGTACAGATTAATAGGTTTTCCAACGATTCCAGATGAAGATTTGGCATTGCTTGTCCAACTAAATGCTCAGATATTATTCAGAACAGGTCCTTGGAACATAAACAGTGCCGACGATATCGAACGGAATATTAACAATCTGATGGCTGGCAACAGTAATCAAAGGTTTTTGGCAGAAGCAGAGCTTATTAGAACTGTGTTTTTAGTCGCCGAAGAGCTTGGATTAGAGGTTGCCATAGACCCTAATGTGCAGCTTCATCAAATTGAGCTTATTATGTATTTGGATGAAAAATGGGGTGAGCAAGGGGTTATTGGCTGGGATTTAATCAGAATCGGTCATTTGGTCAGCTGGGGGCATGAGGCTGGATACTTTACACTCGAAGAAGCATTGGAGCTTTTTGAGCCAGTAGTTCCCCTATTGCAAGCCAATTTTTCTAGCTGGCAAGAAGCTATAGATAGCTGGTTGGACGGTTTTGCTTGGTGGGGACACCATGACATAAGCGACCCAGATAGCCAATTCGCACAAAGGCATGAGATTTTCGCCAATCTACAAGCGGACTTCCCTTTGTTGTTTGACAACTCACTGTTTATGTCCTATCCTGTCGGTTCACAAAGAGCTGCAGATGATTTGCATTACAACCCAGACTATCTATATATGCTCTCTGATGAGCCCATACCCACTAGCACTAGCGCAATCATTGGGCATTGGTTTAACACAACCGACGGCAGAGGCTTTTTGGGGTATTACTTTAGGGAGGATGGCACTTACGTCCAATATTCTGGTAATCATGAAGATGGCTTTGCGTCATTTGGCGGTACATTCACATTAAGCGATGATGGTAGCTTATTGACTTTAACAAGAACACGATTGGTTAATCGTGAGGGGGTAACTCGGCTTTTTGTAGGCGAGGCGGAGCAGTTCATAATCTCAGAAGAGCTGCATGTGCGCTCTTTACTTGGGTTACTGATTTTGCAACGTGTGGACGAGGAACGCTATATCATGTACACCAGAAATGAAAGTAGCCTAATTGACTTTATTGGTCACCAATAGCAAATTTTACGTGATGTTATGGCAGTAAATTAAAAAGAGGGATGAGCATGAAGAAGATTTTTGCTATGACGGTATTTTTGCTAGCATTCGCCGCTGGCGCAGTATCGGCATATGCCAATGATGAAATAAGGGTAACAATCAATGGAGAGCAAGTGGAATTTGCCGACCAGCAACCAACCATCATTGATGGGCGAACGCTTGTGCCTGTGCGTGCCATTTTTGAGGCTTTGGGGGCTACAGTGGAATGGAGCGACGAACACCGAACCATAACAGCCACCACCGCAAATAATAATGTAATTCGTATGTCCATTGGCAGTATAAACATCTTTATGAACGAAACGCTAATAACAATGGACATCTCGCCACAGATTATTGATGGCAGAACAATGATTCCCGCTCGGTTTGTGGCGGAAACGGTGGGTATGCATGTGAATTGGGATGATAAGACAAATACCGTCGTTATCACAAGCCCGCCTACAAGGGTAGTTTCGGTTTCCACTGGCTTATTTGGTTCATATGCCGTAACTAATGATGGGTCATTGTGGGATGTGGCGCGTGGTCGTTACATAGTTATAGAAGGCCACAGACCCGAGGACAACGAGCTTGTATGGCTGACCGAGGATGAAGCACCCGTAAAGGTAATGGATAACGTAACTGCCGTATCAGTAGGCGAAAACCACGCTATGGCTATACGAACGGATGGTAGCTTGTGGGCGTGGGGAGCAAATTTTTTCGGACAGCTTGGCGATGGCAACGGAGCGAATGATATTGGAGCAAGCCTTCCACCTGAACAAGCAGTAAGAATAATGGACAATGTGGCAATGGTTTGGGCTGGACGACACCACACAACGGCATTGCAAATGGACGGGAGCTTGTGGGCTTGGGGGTCAAATCATGATGGACAGGTTGGCGATGGTACAACCATAGACCGCCATACCCCCGTAAGAATCATGGAGCAAGTGACTTATGTTTCTGCTGGCTCTAGACACACAGTGGCTATCAGAAGTGACAATAGCCTATGGGCATGGGGAAATAATCGCTCTGGTCAGCTCGGTGGCGGTCGTCACGGCGTTGCTCGTATAGAAGCAAACGAGGTTATCTCACATAATGAACCAAGCCCAATTCGTATAATGGATAATATTGTTCATGCTACCGCCAGTTCTGGTCTTTCTTCATTTACTTTAGCAGTTACTACGAGCGGTGATTTGCTGTTTTGGGGCGAATACTCATTTGTTCATCCAGAACACAACTGGCATTCTTCTGTTGACGTTATTGAGCCTATGCGAATTATGAGCAATGTGGCTTATGTATTTGCAGATGGCGATAATAAAATGGTAATCCAAAGGGACGGTAGCCTTTGGACATGGCGTCACGATATTGAAGGTAGAATAGATACAAATTTAGATGCCAAAAGCCGCACTTTCACAAGAATAATGGATGATGTGATTGCTGTGTCATCTGTTTCCAATAGCCACGAGTTATTAACAGCTGGAAACACAATGGTAATACTAGCAGACGGAACTATGCTGGCTTGGGGCTATCGTTTTGGTGATATGCCCGCGCAAATTTTACGTGATGTTATGACAGTAAATTAACCATATAAACCCAAAGGAGGTATAAATAAATGTCAAAACAACTAGACCCAAACGAAAGAATGAACATAGAAGAGATATTGCAAGGCTTGGAAAGCTACCGCCCGCGCCGCAAAGGCTGGACATGGCGCAAGCCAGCAGAGGGTTTGCAGATGGGGGCTTTTAAGTATAAGGAAGCTAGCCAGCCGCTAAAGGCTGGTGTGCCGCTTATTACTGCCCATAACTTTGGGGATATTGACCCACAACCACTGCCAGTTATTACCACGGAAATAGCCAGCGGGCGTTTTGAGGATGATATTAGGCGTATGCGTATGGCGGCGCATCATGGCGCAGACCATATTATGGTAATACGTACGGCGGGGCAGAGCCATTTTGAGGGGCTTATTGAGGGTAGCCCGCAGGGTGTTGGCGGCGTGCCTGTTACGCGAAAGCAGGTTCGCGCACAGCGCAAGGCTCTTGATATGATTGAGGATGAAGTTGGCAGACCAATTAATTATCATTCATATGTTAGCGGCGTGGCAGGGCCTGACATTGCTGTGATGTTTGCGGAAGAAGGCGTAAACGGTGTGCATCAAGACCCGCAGTATAATGTAATTTATCGTAATATTAACATGATACGCAGCTTTGTGGATGCTTGTGAGAGCAAGAAGATTATAGCTTATGCAGGGCAAGCGCAGATAGATGGCGCGCATAATGCAAATGCCACAGCGCGGGATGCTTGGAAGGTTATGCCAGAGCTGATGGTGCAACATGCCATTAATTCCCTTTTTAGCTATAAAGTGGGTATACCAAAAGAAAATATCTGCCTATCTACAGTGCCGCCTAGCTCCACGCCTGGCCCTTCTGTATATATGGATTTGCCTTATGCCGTGGCACTTCGTGATTTCTTTGAGGGCTATCGTATGCGTGCGCAAATGCATACCAAATATATTGAGGCAAGCACGCGTGATGCCACTGTCACACATGTTTTGAATATGATGATAAGCAAGCTGACAAGTGTGGACATACAAAGCACCATCACGCCAGATGAGGGGCGCAATGTGCCGTGGCATATCTATAATATTGAGGCTTGCGACACAGCAAAGCAGACTCTTTTGGCACTTGATGGCTTGAAAGATATGGTTCAGCTAAAAGATGAAGGGCCATTACGTGATGCGGCACGGGAAATACAAGAACGTGCAGTATTATTCCTAGAGGAAATGATAGAAAAAGGCGGCTATTTTGCGGCTGTGGAGAATGGCTTCTTTGTGGATAGCGGAAACTACCCTGAGCGCGGCGGTGATGGCATTGTACGTAAGGTGGATGGCGGCGTAAGCGTGGATAGCGTTATTAAGCGCGAGGCGGATTATTTCGCGCCTGTATGCGCGCATTATGGCTATAATAATGCGGCGCAATATGGCTTGGCAGAGGGTGCTGACCCTTCATCATTGATAGGCGGCGACACTTTTACGCAACCAGATAAAATTATTTTCATAGATGAACTGGACGAAGAGGACAATGTGTATGAGCGCATGAAACCACTTGGGGACTACCATAGCGGCAAAACGCTACGCCCAGAGATGGAATGGATGGCGGACGGCACAGTGCTTGTAAACCTTATGTTTCCCGCTGGTGTAAAAGTAGCAGAAGCGGCGGCACTAGAGGCAGCTAAAAAGATGAATCTGACAGATGCAGAGATTATCCATCGTGAGATACTGCATGGCGCAGAGGGTACGCGGGTGGAGCTAAAGGGCAAGCTAAATATCGACATTGATGTGGCAAGCCTTGTGATACCGCCAGAGCCAGATTTGCTTTCTGATGACGAGATATTTGCGGCTATAGCGGCAAAGCCAATGACAGTGGTTTGCGGCACTATCGGGCAGGACGAGCATAGCGTGGGCTTGCGTGAGATTATTGACATTAAGCATGGCGGCATAGAAAAATATGGTATTAAGGTGCATTATCTTGGTACATCTGTGCCCGTGGAAAAGCTGGTAAATGCAGCTGTGGAGCTGGATGCACAGGCGATATTAGCTTCTGTGATAATTAGTCATGATGATATTCATTATAAAAATATTGCGAGTATAGACCAGCTGGCGAAGGAGATGGGCGTAAGGGATAAACTGACCTTTGTGGCTGGCGGTACACAGATAACACCAGAAATAGCAGAAGAAAGTGGCGCGGATGCGGGCTTTGGTAGGGGTACGAAGGGTAAGCATGTGGCAAGTTTCCTTGTTAAGGCGAGAAATGACAAGTAATCAAAAAGAATTGCTTTAATAGCAAAAAAGAATTGCTCCAAAACATCAACAAGAAGCGCGTTGATGTTTTTACGCAAAGGGAGGACAAAAAAATGGTTAAAGAACAAGTATACGAAGCATTGGAAAAAGCAGGAGAAATGATGGATGCAAAAGGCATCATGGCAGCAACAGGCTTGGAACGGGCAGATGTGGATAAAGCCATAAAAGCCTTGAAAAAAGAAGAAAAGATTGATTCGCCTAAGCGTTGCTTTTACGTTGCAAAAGCATAGAGGCACCACACCATAAAACTAACCCTTTTTTAGGAGGAATTATATGATTTCGGAACAAAACAGAGGTTTAATGACCAAAGAACAGAAAGCAATAGATGAAGTTATGCAACTATTTTCTCATAGCAAAAAGAGAGAGTTTAGCGAAGATGATATTGTGAAAGCTGTTAATTCTGACCGCGTGGATGTTATCAATGCAATTAGTAGACTTATTGAAGGTAAAGTAATTTCACTCAACACAAATGGTCTTTACGAGTCAGTTATCTTAGAAGTACGATGAAGCCAATGCAAATTGATATTTTGGTAGCCGAAATAGGCTCAACCACCACCCTTGTAAACGCTTTTGGTAATATGGATAGCTCCCCCACCCTACTTGGTAGCGGCTCTGCACCTACCACAGTCTACGACGTGAATGTTGGGCTGTCTGCCGCAGTTGATAATTTACAATTTCCGACAACACCTGATATCCCCATGCTTGCCACATCCAGCGCGGCGGGTGGCTTGCGTATGACCATCCATGGTCTTGTATATGACATGACCGTAAAGGCAGGTCAGGAAGCCGCCCTTGGTGCTGGCGCAAATATCCATCTAGCCACGGCGGGCAAGCTAACCCAGCAAGATTTGTTAGAAATTAGCAATGTATCGCCAAATCTCATGTTGCTTGCTGGCGGCACGGATTATGGCGACCGTGAAACCGTGCTGTATAATGCCGAAATGCTCTGTAATTCAGCAATTACAGCCCCCGTAATATATTGCGGCAATATACAAAACCAAACCGCCATACGTGATATGTTCGCTAAAGCTAACAAGCGGCTATATATCACAGAAAATGTCTATCCGCGCCTTGACGAGCTTAATATTGAGCCTGTTCGCGGGCTTATTCATCGTGCCTTTGAAGAGCATATTACAGAAGCAAAGGGAATGGCGCATATCCGCGATACTGTCAGTGGCGCAATCATGCCCACACCAGGGGCAGTGATGGCGGCAGCACAGCTTTTGTATGAGAAATTAGGTGATTTGATGGTGGTTGATGTAGGCGGTGCTACAACGGATATCCATAGTGTTACTGATGGTACAGAGGAGATAGCCGCCCTGCAAATATCGCCAGAGCCGCGAGCAAAGCGTACGGTGGAGGGTGACCTCGGCGTGTATGTAAATGCGCGTAGCTTGGCGGATATTGTAGGGCTAGACAAATTATCATCAGAAATCGGCATGGATGTTTTGCCAATTTTTGATAATTATAAGCCCATACCGCAATCTGCGGAGCAGTTGGCACTAACCACCCGACTAGCCTACCATGCCAGCCGACTAGCCATAATGCGCCACGCGGGAACGCTGCGCTATACCTATGGTTTGGCAGGGCGCAAAACCCATGCCATGGGCAAAGACCTAACAGCCATACGGCATATAATAGCCACAGGCGGTGCATTGACGAGGCTGCCACAGCGGCAAGAAATACTTGTGTCGCTGACCACGCTAAATGCGAGCGGTGCTATGTTGTACCCTAAGCCTAATAAAATGGCTGTTTTGGAGGATGTGCGCTATATCATGGCATCTATAGGCGTGCTGGCGCAGGATTATCCAGAAGCGGCGCGGGTGTTGGCAAAAAAGTATATTGTAGCGGTGTGACCACCCCGCCACGGAGGGGAATGTTTGATGAGAGGCTGGTAATTTATGAACCCAAGATTACTGATTGACTTAAAGAAACTAACGCATAATGCAAATCACTTGGCTAATCTCTGTAATGAGCGCGGCATATCTGTCACGGCTGTAACAAAAGTGTTTTGCGCCGAGCCGCCTATGGTGCAAGCTTTGGCGGTATTGCCCATAGCCTATATGGCGGATAGTCGCTTGGAAAATATTGCTAGCTATCCCAAGGATATGTCACAAAAGACGATTTTGCTGCGCCTACCCGCCCCATCTCAAGCGGATGAGGTCGTTAGAATCTGCGATATTTCCCTTAATTCCGAGATGCTAACATTGCAAAAGCTGGCGGAAGCAGCAAACAAGCGCGGCATAGTCCATGGTGTGATTATCATGATAGACCTAGGCGATTTGCGAGAGGGAATTTTCCATAATGCCACAGAAAAAATTAATGCAACCGTGGAATATGTACTTTCACAGAAATCCCTTGAATTAAAGGGTTTTGGCACAAATCTTACATGCTATGGCGCGGTTTTGCCAACTGTGAAAAATTTGACGATGCTAACAAAGTTGTGTTATAATATTTCCAAGGAATACAATTTGGAAATCCCTATAATTTCTGGCGGTAACTCTAGTAGTTTGTATATGCTAGAAAAAGGCGAGATTCCGCAGGGCATAAGCAATCTGCGCCTTGGCGAGGCTATTGTTTGCGGCAAAGAGACAGCTTACGGCGACCCCTACCCTAGCCTTGAGTTAGATGTAGTGGTGCTAGAAGCCGAAATCATTGAGATTGCAGACAAACCAAGCCACCCAGAGGGCGAAATAAACATAAATGCCTTTGGCGAAAAGATGGCTTTTGAGGACAAGGGCATACGTAAACGCGCGATATTGGCTGTGGGGCGGCAAGATACAGACTACGAGGGACTAACACCGCTAAATGACGACGTGGAGATAGTTGGCGCAAGCAGCGACCATCTTATCGTGGATATAACAGATGCCGCGCCGCTGGCTGTAGGCGACCGTTTGCGATTTTCATTATCATATGGTGCGATATTAGCAGGTTTTACCAGTAAATATGTGGATAAGGAGTACAAGTATTGAATTTAACTTATAAGGATTTAACAATACGTAATGCTGTCTTTGCCGATGCGAAACAACTTGTCTCTTGGTGGAATGACGGCGATATTATGGCTCATGCAGGATTTCCTAATGGGCTAGGCATACCTGACAGCAAAATCGATAAAGTCGGGAAATCTTTTGAGGACAGTGATGATTTTGGTCGTGTTCTTGTTATTGAATATTGCGGCAAGCCTATTGGTGAGATGAGCTATAGAACACCTGAGGATAAAGTTGCAGAAATTGGCATAAAGATTTGTGATGCCAATATGCAAGAAAGGGGTCTGGGTGTCACACTTTTATCCATGCTCATTGATGCCCTTTTTACACATTATGGCTATGAAAAAATCATGATAGACACCAATCTAAACAACAAACGGACTCAGCATGTTTATGAAAAAAAGCTCGGCTTTCAGTTCACACATATTGCCGAAAATTCTTGGACAGACCAGTTGGGTCAACTACAGTCGTCCATTCATTATGAAATGACAAAGGATAATTGGATAAACATGGCAATAAATAAAATCACATATAGAAGGGATTGAACTAACAATGAAAGTAGGTACAGTCAAGGAAATCAAGAAAAATGAGAATCGCATCGGTCTTACGCCTAGCAATGTAAAGGACTATGTGGCAAATGGCCATCAGGTTTTTGTGCAGGCGGGTGCTGGGCTTGGCTCATCTTTACCAGATGAGGACTATGTAGCCGCTGGCGCAACCATTCTGCCTACAGCCGAAGAGGTTTGGGCTTGCGCAGACATGATTGTTAAGGTTAAAGAACCGCTTGCTGACGAATATCCGCTGATGCGTGAAGGTCAAATCATCTACACATATCTGCATCTAGCCGCAGACCGCCCTCTTACAGAGGCTTTGCTTGAGAAAAAAACAAAGGCGGTTGCCTACGAAACTATCTATGATAGAAACGGCGGTTTGCCTTTGCTAAAGCCTATGAGCGAGGTAGCTGGTAAGCTTTCTGTGCAAGCTGGCGCGCGCGCGCTTGAAAAAATCATGGGTGGTCGCGGCGTGCTTCTTGGCGGCGTACCTGGTGTTTCTAAAGGCAAGGTTGTTATTATCGGCGGTGGCGTGGTTGGTATTTCCGCTATGAAGATAGCTCTGGGCATGGGCGCACATGTTACCATCCTAGACAGAAGCCTAGACCGCCTTACTTACCTTGATGACATTTACGGGCAGCAAATCCAAACGATGTACTCAACAGCCTATAATATTGAGCAAGCAATCAAAGAGGCTGACCTTGTTATCGGTGCGGTGCTTATCCCTGGTGCTGCTGCTCCAAAGCTTGTTAAGCGCGAGCATCTAAAAATGATGAAACCTGGAGCCGTTATCGTTGATGTAGCTGTAGACCAAGGTGGTTGCTTCGAGACCACAAAAGCTACATATCATGATGACCCAACCTTCATCATTGATGGTATAGTGCATTATTGCGTAGCTAATATGCCTGGTGCTGTTAGCCAAACATCTACATTTGCTCTAACAAACGCCACCCTATCTTATGGTCTAAAAATAGCCAATATGGGACTTGAAGCGGCGGCAAAATCTGACGATTGCTTTGCACCTGGTATCAATTGCTATAATGGAAAGCTGACATGCAAAGAAGTTGCGGAATTCTTTGATATGGAATACACGGATATTAAAACAATGCTATAAAATTGCACGCAAAAACCGCCTAAATTTCTTTGGGTGGTTTTTTGGTGTCAGGAGGTGTAATGTGTTGAAAACAGTAAAATCATTTAGGATTGAGCTTATTGTAATCGGAGTGCTAGCCCTCATTATAGTTGCATTGGTCATATCCTTAGCAGTGCTTGCACGCCGAAATAACACCCTTAGCCAAGAGCTTAATATTACACGGGAATATATTTACGAAATGTTGCTTGCCTATACAGCTTTGGAAGACGAAAACCAAAATATACGAAATGAATTGAGAGAGCTTCAAAATGAGTTTGAGGAGCTTTGGGCAGAGCATCTCCCTGACCCTATGCATTATCGTGCAATCCAGCATATTTTAGATATAGCACCCGAGAGGCTGCGATATGTTTTTGATGAAGATGTGACACTAAATGACCCTGAGGATTTTGTAACGCTCCCCAATAATCGCATTTTAATTAGCGGACAATGGGTCGATGCTCATTTTGAGACGACACACACTTTAGAAGCAATATTTGGTTATCATGAGCAGAATGACGATATATGGATAAGTCTGCGGAGCTATTCCCCTTTCGGATGGGATGATTGGAGATATCCTTGGGAATCACCCAATCAGCATAGTTGGGTACGTTATCACGAACTAGATGTTGTGCCTGTTCGGTTTTATGGGATGGGCGGCAACTGGGATGATACTTGGTATAATGTGGAATACCTAAATGGCGAGAATTTTTTAGAGGAGCTTGCCTATCATGCATTAAGTCATCTGAACAGACTAATTATTGATGCGTGGTTTGTAGATTCGATATTATATGTCAACCTTCATCACAGCGAGCCAATGAGAATGAGCAGCGGTACATTTGGAGAATGGGCTATGTACTCAACTCTTGTGCAAAGCATGTCCAGTGTGCCAGATATCGATGCGCTAGTGATTATGGTGGATGGTCAGCGCGAGGTCATGATAGGCGGGCATGGATTGCCTTTTAGAGACATTTATCTTATAAATTGACTTGAACCACAACGAAAACGAAAATGCCACCCGATATGATATCAGGTGGCATAATTTAATATAATCAATTATCGCAAATCGCCTGTCAAAGCCCATGCACCGCGTGTTCCACCAGGACCACCTCTGCCGTCAGGGCTAACATCAATGCGAATCAAGTTTATCCCAGTTACATCAAGGTCTATGTTTACAGGCATGTCGTGTTGGCTTTTTTCAAATTCCATCAAAACAGCGCCATCGCCAGTTATAGTTACGCTAACATCCGTAGGCACACCAACGCCATCAATGTGACCAAAAATCCCAGTCCAACGAGTAAAGTCGCCACCAAGATTATGTTGCGAATACAGCGAATTTGTCGCAAAAGAATTGAACTGAACAACATTGTTATGTGTTTGCCCTAGCACAGTAGCTGTATCATCCACCTGAGCAAAATTACTACCACTGCTTCCAGAGAAGAAGGTATCAGCGAAACTGCTGCCTGTAGCTACAGCAGTAGCCGCGCCAGACGTGGTCAAGATAACCATGTTTGTAGCACCATCAAAGTCCACATCAAGCCCTACGATATCCGCAATTGCGCGTACTGGCAAGAATGTTCTGCCGTCAATTACAAATGGGCGCATATCTTCTTCAAACTGTTGTACTTCGCCATTAAAGCTTACGCCAACACCGAATACAAGCTCGCGCATAACAGGGTTTGCCATAACTAATGTGCCAGATAGCATCATTGTAACGATAACACCTATAACAAATCCTTTGAGACCACTACGTCTCGCAATTTTCTTTTCCATTTTCTTCTCCTTTTGCTAAGTAAATTTGAAACACATACAATTATAACATACACAGAAATGAGAATCAACGCCAAATTTTAGCTACATCACGACTTTTGCTTGCGATGTATATAAACATCTTTGCCAAAGCAGCCGACATAATGAATTTCTTCAAAGCCACGCTCGGTCAGCTCTTTAAAAGGTAGAATCGCAAAGCGTTGGTCGCCTGGCACATTAAGCATCCAGCCCTTGGGCTTTGTAACCCGCGCCATTTCCGCCAACTCTTCGTCAATATGGTCTCCAACCACATGCCCGCTCATCACGATATCAAAGATGGCATCTGGATATGGCAATGACATCATAAAGCCATCCAGCACGCGGATATTCGTAATTCCCAAGCGCGCTATCTCATTGCGCATAAACTCACGAAGTGTAGCAACAGGCTCTATCGCATACACCATGGTAGCCTTTTTCGCCGCCGCAAAAGCAAGCCTTCCGCTGCCCGCGCCAATGTCAAGCACAGTTTTCCCTTCAAAATCCTCTAGCTCAAACAGTCTTTGCTCGTCCCAGCCATAAATAAAGTCGCAGGCTGTTGCCATAACTTCTGGTGTGGTGTATGTAACAAAATCTTCCAACGATGCCAACACGTAAACTTCAGCATCACGTAGCTCTTTTTCATCCGTGACCTTTGGTACGGTCGCCAGTAGCTCATCAACTACGTTTGACCGCTCTGGGCAACGATGTTTGATATACCATGCCACAGCAGGGTTTGCCGCAAGCGCAATGCCCATCGCACTCGTAAATTCTGGCTTTGTTTTGCCCAATGCATAGTATAGCTGAAAACGTTCCATAAGCAAAAGGCTGTTAAATGAATATTTCTCAGGTTTTATCCAACCTAGTCCTAAGTTTGATGACATACAAGTCCTCCAAAATTTTGCGGAGGGTCTTATGAAGTAGCTGCCCTCCAAATATTTTCTATGGCGTAAAACGTCTTGTTCATCATATGATACCACCCTTTCGTTTTAAATTTAAAAGCATATATAGCATAACAGCTATTTAGAAAAATGTCAACCCATAGCCACTTTGCGTAATGTCATAATAATCTCATCCACAGCCTTCTGCGGTTCTGCATATTCCCCATCTATCAAATAATCCGCCAAATATCGCATACGCACATGATTTGGCGCAAGCTTTTTATTATCACGAATACGTACAGGAGGAAGCACATCATGTCCCATCTTGCCTATCTGCACCGCTAGTTCATTGCGTAACTCGCCTATGCGGCCAGCTAGGTCATATTCACTATATAATCGTATCATCTCAAGCCCAAGCTCTATTACAATAATATCCTGCTCACCTCTATCCACAGCATCTTCCGCACCTCTGTCGCCAAGCACAATGAATCTCATATAGGCATCTATGGTTGCAATGTCAGGGTTTTTATTAAACTCCGCTAGCACCTTCTCGCGGCTTTCGCGTATATGTGGCAGGTTGTGGGCGGTTTGCATCGCTTTATCGCGTTCGCCACTTTTTAGGTACATAAAGCTAAGAGCGGCGCGGGTTGTGTGGCGCACCTTTTCGCTTGGGCGACTACCAAGCACGCGCTCGCTTAACTTTATAGCTCGCAAAAGCTTGTCCTTGCCACCATTAAGCGCGAGGGCAAACGACAGCTCTGCCATAAACCCCTCGTCATTTGGAAAAGTTGATAGAGCATTTTCTAGCAAGGCAATAGCGGTCGCAGTGTCACCATTTTGCATGAACTCTCGACTTTTGGCAAATGTTTCATTTCGTGCCTGAGCATCATTTATTTTATCCATGCCTATTAGCGCATCCAAACTTATTTTGTAAAGATTTGCTAGGGCAGGCAGCAACCCAATGTCAGGGTAAGTATCGCCGCGTTCCCACTTGCTTACGCTTTGCGCAGAAACACCAAGCATCTCAGCTGCTTCCTCTTGTGTAAAGTCTCGTTCTTTGCGTAACCTTTTCAAATTTTCTCCAATATACAGCATATATTTCCCCCTCAAATAAAAATTGACACGTCCTTGCTATTATCATAGCAAAAAACGCGCCAATAATCTATATCTCATTATGCGAGAAAAATTCAACTGTTATGCGAATTATTCATTTACATATGCCCTTACAATGGCATCTGCAAATCCCCAGATGGCATTGTTATTCCAATTTTGCAATCTTCTTGGCACAAAGTCATACCATGTGTCAGCATATAGCGGAATATCAAGTGTTGCTTGGTTAAGAGCCACCTGCAAATCAATCCAAGCATCCACAAAGTCAGCTCTGCCCTCTTCATTATCAATGCTAATATCCGCAAATCTTAGTTGATTAGCTAACTCAAAAAGCGCGCTGTCTCGGCTAAAGTTGGTGTTAAAGCCGCCGCCCAAAAAGCCAGATGCAGGGTTTAGCCAATTCCACGGCGCATACGCAGAAGCATTAAAATCCATCACCAAATTAAACATATGAAATTGCGGAGCGGCACCTCCTGAGCGCGTAAGCAAGGGTGTTACATTATCTACAAAGGTGGGTATTAGAAGCATACCCGCTTCCACCATTTGCGGGGCAAGTATATTGTTCAAAATGTCGGTGTTTTGGTCTGCCAATGTGGTTGCCCACATAATTTCTAGGCGCATAAGACCCGCCTCATTTATGGATGGGTCTGTGCCGCCGCTATGCCACTCCAGCTCCATGCCGCTAACATCCTTGTAGCGCACAGAATCTTGACCAGCTACAAATGGTGCACCATGGCTATTTAGCACCCAGCCATCAGCTTCTAAAAGTTCCACAGCTCTTTCTACATCAAGGCCACGAAGGATAACTTCATCATAAAGCCCAGCCCTCACAGCATCCAGATACCACCACATATTCACCGAATACGCACCGTAAACAGCAGTGCCATGACCTTCCAGATATTGTTGTACCAATGTGTCACGGTCTATTAGGCTTTCTATAGCCTGACGAACAGCCACAAACTGTGTAGGCCCATGGTCTACATGGAAGCGTATATGACCATGACCATTGCGCGGATAATCATAGGCACGGTGACTTTGAGTGTCTATGAGTGAGGTAAAGGCAAAATCAACAATTTCCACACCGCCTTGACCAGATATCATGTCTATTTCGCCACGGAATATAGAGTCCACCAAAATATTGCCTTGCCTGCTTTCAATAGCTATCTCGTTAATCCTTGGCAGGTAGCCATCAAAAGTACCTGCAAAATATGGGTTGGCTATCATTGTTATGCGTGATGTAGCAGGGTCAAAATTCGAGAAAACATATGGACCAGCAGTTACAGGATATGCGAAACGCCAGCCATCATTTCCGCCTGAACCCATCACAGCATCAATAAGCATCTGCTCTGTAATCCCTGCCAAAAAAACGCCGTCTCCATTGTCTGTAATTGTAACATTCGGCAGCATAATATCAACAGGAAATGGCTCCCAGTTCATAAAGCTAGACATCTCCCAGACATAAGGAAGCCATCTATTAGGGATTGTTACGGAAAACGTACTTTCATTATACAAACGCACGCCCGAAAAAGCGGAAGATGAACCTGAAATCCATTCAGAACGACCCATAATCTCTGTGCCAGAGCTGGCAACGTCAGCTATATTTGCCCAATATGGATGGTTGAAAAGTGCTATAGCCCCCGCATAGTGATGAGCCGTTATGAATGTGCCGTCAGAAAACTGATTATCTGTGTATATTGTGAAAGTATAGGTGCGTGAACCATCCGCGGCATCATTGTCAGCAATGTCGATGCTTTGCACCACCATGGGATTAGGGAAAAATTCGCGCAACATATTTGACGACATTGTAGACATCATATAGCCGCCCACCACGCGGCGTACTTGCGCATTCGTAGCATTATTGTCCCAGCCATGCATGATATTTGCTGTTGGGTGTACAGATGTACCCAGAGCGATTTGTCCCGCTGGCGTGATATTGGGCATATTGGCTATAATCTCAGCGCGGCTTGCTCCACCTAGCCCCATTTGAGGCATGATTATAGTGCCATCTTCTTCAACCACTGTTTCGGTTACATCGTCTGTGTCCGTGGTTTCTTCAGCATGTGTTTCGTCTTGCTGTTCATCGTCTTCGTCATCTTCGCCACAAGCCACCAAAAATATGGCAAGCATAGCGATGATGAAAGCCAGTAATAGTTTTTTCATTGCATTTCCTCCTGCAGTATTACTCTCCTATAATTTTAACCAAAACACGTTTGTCGCGCATACCATCAAACTCTCCATAAAATATGCGCTCCCATGTACCAAAATCAAGTTTGCCGTTTGTAATAGCCACAACCACCTCACGCCCCATGATAGAGCGTTTTAGGTGGGCATCAGCATTGTCTTCATAACCATTATGGGCATATTGGCTATGAGGCTTTTCAGGCGCAAGCTTTTCTAGCCAGCGTTCAAAGTCGCTATGCAAACCACTTTCGTTGTCATTGATAAATACACTAGCCGTGATATGCATGGCATTTACCAAACACAAGCCCTCTTTTATGCCGCTTTCCGCCAAGGCTCGCTCTATATCAGGCGTGATATTGACATATGCTCGGCGTGTGTTTGTGTGAAATGTTAATTCTCTGCGATATGATTTCATACGTTAGTATCCTACTTTTGGGTCAACAAGATGCGTGAAGGTGCGACCATTTGTGTAATCAACCAAATAGCGCGCAAACTTGTCTACGATAAGGTCTTCAATTAATGTAAGAGAATTGCCGCCCGCTGTATGCGGCGTGATGATTACATTAGGCATTTGCCATAGCGGAGAATCTGATGGCAAGGGCTCTGGGTTTGTAACATCTGTGCCAAAGCCGCCTATATGACCACTATTTAGCATGTTTATGAGCGCATCTTGGTCTATAGCAGAGCCACGCCCGATATTTATAAGCAATGCGCCTTTTTTCATGACCTTTAAGCGAGTCTCGTCGAAGAGGCTAGCTGTTTCAGTTGTTCCTGGCAGGCATAATGCCACTATATCAGCATTTTCTATGGCACTATTGATATTTTCTATGGTATATAGTTCTTTTGCCCAGCTTGGCTTTTCTTTGCGTGGATTGCGTGAAACACCTGTTACAAGAGCTCCTAGGGCATGGCAGTATTCCGCAAACTTGCCGCCAATATCACCTATACCAACTATCGTGATATTTTTATTGTACAATGTCTCCACTCGTCCTAAGTCTTGCCATTTTGACTGAGCTTGAAGTTTGCCATATTCTCCCATCTTGCGCAATAGCATCAACGAAAGCACCATGAGATGCTCTGCAATGCCTATGCCAAAAGCACCAGAGGAGTTTGTAAGCAAAGTGCTGCTCATCAAGCCTGTATCGGGGCGTGCGTATAGGTCTACGCCTGCCGTTTGGGTATGTAACCACTTTAGGTTTTTTGCAGCCTGTATCACCTCTTTGGTAACATTGCCAAAAATTATCTCGCAGTCAGCGAGCTTTGCTACATCATCTGCTTTTGTGTACACCACCTCAAAGCCAGCAGCGGCATTATTGATTTTTGCCTTGCGCTCTTCAGTCATTGCTGGATAAACCACGCCAATTTTTCTGGTATCTGCCATTTTAATATTCCTCCAAATAATTTTTATATAGGTGCTTGAAAATTTATGTGCGTTGTGGTGCAATTATGGCATAGATTTATTAATAATGCTTGCTTGGCTGTCAGGCAGTCTTGTGTAATTTTATCTCAAAAGACAAATAATAACTGCATCTTTGGCGAGGGGCAGTGTTTTTTATTGTTCCGATTATCATTGCCCTTTATGTACTGCAAGTATGCTAATAACAGCATCAACTGAATATGCATAATGTACAAAATTTCAAACAACGTCACGGTCTCACCTCCTTTCGGAAGGTGAGCAAGATTAGCCCCGCCAAGTTTAGTCACTTTAGTTGAAAAGGGTCTCGTTGATGCAAGCATCAACATGGACAGAAGCCCATTTTCAAGTTAATTGACTACAAGCGACATTACTTTGGTATTATAACACAAAAAATCACCCTAGGTCAAGCCTAGGGTGATTTATATAATTTACATAAAAGCCATTATTGCAACACTTGCGTTGTTGCTCTTATAGCAAACTCGCCAGAAACCTCTGCATCGCTTGCGCTAAAAACTGTGATTACAAGAATGTCGCCAAAATCTTCAAAAAACCGCAACTGTCTTGTAAAGCTCTGCCCAGCTGGCACTAGTTCGTTTGCAAAAATATGCCATTCTCCAGCCGCATTATATGTCTGAATAGTCTTATAGAAATCAGCAGTGCTTGTATTGCTAAGGAATATGTTTATATTAGCATCGTCTGCATTTAAGGTTGCACTAAAAGTTGTTTCGCTAAATAGCGTGAAACCAAATCTCTCTTCCATGTTGTCCTGACCAATATGTATAGACACAGCAATATTAGGAGATGGAATCACAAGAAAATCAGCATATTCAGCTATTATATCATCTATATTTGGTGCTATGCGGTCTATAAGATGACCAGCCAAAAAGTTAAGCCTTTCTACATTGCCCATATTAGCCAAAGCCGACACATCTTCATAACCAATTATCTCTGTCATTAGTTCTGTTTCGCCATTTTCCAAAAGAACTCTTGCCGCTGCGCCAAAAGGTAAAACAGCAGCAATGCTAGAATCACGCATCAGAAAATCAAAATATGCAGCAATCTCAAGCTCGCTTCCAAGGCGCATCATGGCATAATGGGAGAAAAATTCACTAAGAAGATTAAGACCAAGGGCGTTTGCATAAATATCGTTCAGCACAAGCCCTTTTAGCGACACATTGCCCCATGCGGTCATATCGCTTTCTGACATCTCTATCACAATGCCATCCAGAAAGTAAAAAAGCCAATTTTCGTCTGTTATATCAAATTCTTGCTCATCCAGAAGGTTAATGTCGTATAAAAACATTAAGTAATTATGTAGCATGGATGAAAAGTCTGCTAAGGTGAGATTGGTACGGTTAAGTTCAGTCATTAGGCAGTAGCCGTAAAAATCCTCAAAGGATGGCAACATATCTGTAAGCATGTGCTGAATTTCGGTTGATGATGGCATAGCGAATGGCGCTGACCCAGAAATCTCTTGCCAAAAGAACTGAGTCCCCACTACATTGCCATTGTCATCATAAATATTTGCCTCTACCAAGCGCAATGTTTCCCGTCTGGGGTCATCGTAAAACATTGGCTCAAGCGCATTAAGACCCATGCTCGAAAACCCGAAAACAGCAACAAAAAATGCTGCAATAACAGTAAGCATCTTGATTCTCATAGTAATCCCCTCCTGAATATACTTCTCCTAAATTCAAAACATTTCCCGAAAATTATAACATAAAATTGCATTTTAATCAAGATTTTTTTACTGCTATTGACGTATGGACATAATTGGTGTATACTGACTAAATAACACAGAAAGGTGTGATATTTTATGAATAGCAAACAGGTAAACAATTTGGTGATGGCGGCACTTTTTCTCAATCTTGGGCTGGTTTTGCCTTTTTTTGCAGGAAATACATTGTTTGGACCAGCTTTATTACCAATGCATCTGCCAGTATTAATCTGCGGTGTAATTTTGGGACCAAAATATGGCGCGCTCGTGGGTCTTATGCTACCCCTTACCCGCCACTTCATGATTGGTATGCCACCGCTTGATACCGCTATTGTTATGACATTTGAACTAGCAGCATATGGTTGCATTATTGGCATTTTGTACGCAAAGCTTCCAAAAACTGTGCCATTTTTGTATATTTCTCTTGTAGGCGCAATGTTGGCTGGTCGTGTTGTTTGGGCTATCGGCAGAACCGCACTTATGGGCTTAATGGATGTTCCATTCTCATTTGAGATGTTCTTGGCTGGTGGCTTCATTACCGCTTTGCCTGGTATTATTTTGCAGTTGGTATTTATCCCCACGCTTATCCTTGCCCTAAAGAAAGCGGGGTGGAGAAGTGGAGAGCTATCAGCATCTCAAGCATAGCATCTTAGAGCTATGCAAGGTTCAGCTAGCTACATATCCTAAAATACAAACTGTAGACCTGCTAAAACTACTGTTCCAAGGCGAATTTGGTCCTGGTCACCTTATAGCAGATAGCGCGAAGAGCAGAAAGTTTTTGGCGCAGGAATATGAAGATCTACAAAGTCAAGGTGATGCGGGTTTTGTAGAACCTATTGGTTTTGGCTTTTGTCGTCTTCATCTGTCAGTAATAGACGGTCTTGGGCTATCCTTAGAAACCTTGCATCGTATTTTCGAGCTTTCTGCATTGTCTCAGCATGGCTCGCAGGAAGGTTTTGCGCATAAGGTTTCGGCTCTTAAAGAGCTTTGTTGCGAAAACGCTCTGCCTTTTTCCAAGGATGAAGTAGACAGGCTGTATAACGAATCTCCCGCCCTCTTTCGTCATAGCGAGGAGTATCGAGCGGCACATAGCCCTGCATATCGCGTGGCAAAAGAAGAATATTGCCGCCATATTGCTCTTTTGGCGCGTATTGATACCGCTTTGGCGCAAGATGATAAGAATACAATAGTTGCTATAGACGGTGATGCAGCATCTGGCAAAACCACTTTGGGCGGCATTTTACGGCTTATTTATAATTGTAATTTGATACATATGGACCACTTTTTCTTGCAGCCATCACAGCGCACTCCAGAGCGGCTTGTGGAAGCTGGCGGCAATGTGGATTATGAGAGGTTCAAAGAAGAGGTGCTTGCACCGCTTGTGTCACACAAGCCTTTCTCTTATCGCCCTTTTGATTGTCAGACATGGGATTTTGGTGACGAAATTAGTGTGATGCCTAATAGATTGACTGTAGTAGAGGGATGCTACTCACAGCACCCAATGCTGACAGATGCCTATCATATCAAAGTAATGATGCAGGTAGACCCCGTGGAGCAAATGCGCCGTATCACCTTACGAAACGCACCATTTTTGGCAGAAAAATTCCGCGATATTTGGATTCCTATGGAAAAGGCTTATTTTGCGGCATTTGATATCGAAAAGAGCAGTGATTTGGTTTTTTCGACAACATAGTATTACATTTGATTACAAATATACTGTATCTATTGCCCCCCCCCCCCATATTTTTTTAAAATACCTCTTGTAGATTAATTTTATAGGAGGTTTTTTATGAATGCACATGAAAATCGGATTAAGATTATTAGGGTGATTGCTTGGTTGCTTTTGGTTGCAAATGTCATCGGTAGCTTCTACATAGCATATGCTGTAGGTCAGTTGATGGGTCGACCTGCTACAACCATTATCACTTTTGTAATTACTTTTGCCATAGCAGTATTAATAACAGTGATTTTATTGGTATTCGCTGATAATTCTGAAAATATAGCAGAAATGAAATGGGCTATGGTTGCTTGTAATGCTGCTGTTTCTGATGAAATCAAATCAAGAAAAGCAGTTGTGCCACAGCAAGCTAATCCAAAGCCAGTAGAGCCAAACAAACAAGTGCAAATCTCCCCAGACAGCAATGACAAATGGAGAAGCTGTGAATTTTGCCAAAAGCTTTATAATAAACTTTTGGTTAGTTGCCCTCATTGCGGTCACGCAGATTAAGAATAGGGTATAAAAACTAATTCCTATCTTGACAATCGGAATAATATGTGTTAAAATCTTCTCAAATAACTTTTTGAGGAGATTTTATTATGAAAATTACATTCCAAGGCAACCCATTGACACTAGAAGGCTCACAAACCAAGCAAGGCGACATGATGCCAGACTTTACTGTTTCTAAGAATGACCTTTCGCCACTAACCCTTGCCGACACAGGTGGCGTACGCATCTTTCTTGCTGTGCCGTCACTAGATACGGCTGTATGCGATATGGAAATACGAGAGTTTAACCAAAGAGCAGCAGAGCTATCCAATGTTACCATTTACACAATTTCTATGGACTTGCCTTTTGCGCAGGCTAGATGGTGCGGTGCGGCTGGCGTAAGCAGCGTTGTTACGGCATCTGATTACAAAGACAGGGCTTTTGCTTGTGCAACAGGCACATTTATTAAAGAACTAGGTTTGTTGACACGTGCGGCTTTTGTGGTGGATGCATCTGGTAAAGTTGTATATGCTGAATATCTTGAAGAAATAACAGAGCAACCGAATTATGATGCTATTTTGACGGCGGCTAAGGCGGCGTAATAATCTATAATCAAAGGGCGACCATTTTCGTGGTCGCCCTTTTACTTATCAATTCGTATACAATCTATAATAAACCCCTTGTCTAGCCATCAATTCCTCATGTGTCCCCATCTCCACAACTCTCCCCTCTTCCATAACCACAATGCTATCTGCTGTAACTACATTCTCCAGATTATGTGTGGTCATCAAGATGGTGTTGGTGTTTTCTTTGCGCAGGGTCTCTATGGTTTCCATAATGCTACGCTCGCTTTCGGCATCCAGCGCGCTTGTTGCCTCGTCAAATACCAGTATTGGAGCTTTTTTGACTAGCGCACGTGCTATGGCTATGCGTTGTTTTTGTCCTCCGCTTAACGTACCGCCCTTTTCGCCGCATGGCGCGTTGTAACCATCTTCTATCTCCATAATAAAGTCATGGGCAAAGGCACGTTTTGCGGCATTTTCTATATCTGCTTGACTAGCATTGCCGCCCGCACCCATAGCTATATTTTCCGCTATAGTCATATCAAAAAGTTTACAGCTTTGGTCTACATAAGCGAAATTGCGCCGCCAATCAGTTATACTGTCATTGCAAAATTGCACATTGCCGAGCTTTATCGGCATTTCATCCCTTTCATACATGCCAATTAGCACGCGCAAAAGCGTGGACTTGCCGCTTCCAGATGACCCTACCACTGCAATCATCTTGTTTTGAGGGATTGTCATGGTTATATTTTTTAGCATATCATCTTCAGCACCCATGTACTTAAAGTTCAAATTATCTATTTCCAATTGATGTCCTAGCGGATTTAAGCTCATGCCCCTCTTTGCAGCCGTTGTCTGAGGTCGCCCACTCTCTAGTATCGTAAATACACGTTTCGCACCTGCCAGCGGCGGTTGTAATCCCGCATAAGCAGCACCAATTTGCCCAAATGATTCAGCAATGGTTAGACATAAAAACGGTGTCATCATTAGCTGGTACAGCTCTAGTTGCCTGTCATACACAAGCCAGCCGCCAAGCACAAATACTACAACCAGCATCAGCCAGCCTTGCACGCTTGTGTAAAATCTGCGCCACATGGTTATGAAGGCTTCTTTAAAATCAAGTGCTTTCAGAATCTTGTTTTCCGCTTCAAAAGCCGCGGCTGCCTTGTCTTGCATATTATATGCGCGTATGGCTGTTGCGCCAGAAAAAATATTGCTCATAACCTTTACAGATTCTGCATTTGTAGCCAGTCTTTGCTTGCCAATTCTAGCAAGCGGCTTTGAAAAGCGGCTTTGTACGATAAAACCGAGCAAGCCGACAGCAAATGCCGCCGCGCCTATGCGTATATCTACTACAAAAACTACAGTAGATGTAGCCACAATTGTAATGATACATCGCAAAAACTGATGCAGCGGGTTGCCATACACTTCTGCAGCAGTATCGGCATCCGTATTTATAGCCGCTATTCCTTCACCGCTATGTGTAGAGCCAGCACCTTCAAGGCTGTTGCTTACAAATGCTCTGAACAAGCGTTGTTTTAGGTCGCGTACTATCTTTGCCTCTGTCATCACCATAACATATATGCCAGGACCAACAGCCACCATGAATACTAAAATCATTATGATGATAGTTATTATGGTGGACATCACTAAGGTTGCATCTCGAAATGTTATTGCTGCCATCATGCCCGAAGCAAAAATAGAAATTATAAGAGGCATCACAAAGCCTTGGAGATTATATAAAAATGTACCAAAAACATATGGGATGGTATAGGGCTTTACAAATCTAAACATCTTAAAGAAGTATTGACCATCACCCTTTTGATAAGTATTATTTTCCATTTTGTCCACCCCCATTATTTCTTGTGCGCGATAGGCTTTGATATAGCTCGCTTGTAGCCGATAGCTCCTCATGACTACCGATAGCTGATATCTTGCCGCCATCTAGCAAAACTATTACATCACAGGCGGCTATCGCTGCTGTTCTGTGCGCTACCATTATCACAGTTTTGTCCTTTGCGGCGGCGTTTAGACTTTCCAAAATGGCCGCCTCTGTGGTTGGGTCTAGTGCGCTTGTCGCTTCATCAAAGAGTATTACTGGCGCATCTTTGTAGAAAGCCCGCGCTAGGGCTATACGTTGGCGTTGACCACCAGATATATTCTCCGAACCCTCCGAAAGTACGCCATCGAATTTTTCTGGTAATGCCTGCACAAAATCCCATATACCCGCATCTTTACAGGCTTTTTCGAGCTTCGCACCATCACTTGCTCCATTAAGAGAAATATTTTCGCCTATGCTTTCTGGGAACAAAAAGCTATCCTGCGGCACATATGCAAATTTATTACGCAAATCACTTTTTGCTACGCCCACCAAATCTTTACCGTCTATAATTATTTTGCCAGACTGAGGCGTGTATAGACCAAGTAATAACTTTAGTACAGTTGATTTTCCACTGCCACTACCGCCCACAAAAGCAACCTTGTTGCCAGGCTTTATGGAAAAACTAACGCCATCCAGTGCAAGTGGTGCATCTTCTTCATCTTCAAGATATGTAAAGCTCACATTTTCAAAGGAAATGTTTGCAGGTGAGCTAATGTCAATTTTGCTGCCATCGTTCAAATTTTCTATTGCATGAGAGGTGTTTTCATCTACACGTTTAGCACCCGCAGCACCTGTTTGTAGCCATCCAAGCTGTTGTGAGAGCATAAGCAGGGACGAAGCCGCAATAAGAGCTACAGAAGTTAGTGCGATAAATTCCGCTATGGACATATAGCCCTCAATAGCCTGATTTGCCGCCATAAAGTTTAGGATGATGATGGGGGACATCGATATAATTTGACCTATAAGAACCAGTGGCAAAAATGCTAGCGCAAATGCCTTCACAGACGCCATAAATTCCTTGTATGTATTGAGATATCGCTTTTCCATTACATCTTCTAGCCCATAGGCTATTATTGTGGATGTGTTTTGCAAAGAATCATTTACAACTGCTGTAAACTTTGCTCGCGCTTCCAAATTTGCCTTTTGACGCTTTTGTATAGGCAGAGATATCACGATTTGCATAACAGCAAGCACGGGAAACATTCCAAAGTATATCAGCGTTATCGGTACATTTATAGTAAGCATAAAGATTAGCCCAGCTATCACTTGCAAAACGCTAGCAATCATCATAAGCATACCCTCTTCGCCAGCTACGTAACTTACAGAGCGCGGTATGTCGTTGGAGTATGCCGATAAACTCTCGCCGCTGCCCGCTTTTTCTAGCTTGCCAAAAGGCACATGCAAGAAATAGCGCGCAAAGTTTTTGCGGAAACCATGACCAGCTTTACCCCTAAATCGACCTAACATTAGCGCAGATATGGCAGCGGCTATAGCTTGTATGGCCGAAAGCGCGGTTAGTAGCACCAGAAATTGCAATAATGTGTCCATCTCAAGATAATGTGCAGCTTGACCCATCTCGCCTGCGGTGCGATCCATAAGCACCGATGTCGCTACTACCACAGCTACTACCAGCGTATAGATGAGAAGAAATCCCTTGTACTGCATCCCGTTTTTGTTGAGCGTTGCAAAAAATAGTTTAATGATTCTCACGCCTCTCGTTTTAATTTTAATTAATAATAACATAATACGTTGCTCTCATCAATCAACCATTAGTTGTAAATGTGGTTGAGTTTTGGAATAACGAACAAACCCTTTATCATACACACTTCATTAGATGTATGATAAAGGGTTTTGCTTTGTTCATACAATCACACTATCCAAAGCTATTTCCATCATCTTTGTAAAACTCTCCTGTCGCTCCTGTGCAGATGTAGCTTCGTGTGTGAAAACCATATCAGAAATTGTTAGAATAGCTAGAGCCTTCTTGCCCAACCTTGATGCTGTGGCATACAGCCCTGCCGCTTCCATTTCTACTGCCAGTATACCCATTTTACGCCAGTTTGCCATAGCTTCGCCATCATCGCCGTAGAAGGTATCGCTTGTAAGCACATTGCCCACCTTGCAAGGCACACCTGCTGTTTTTGCGCTATTCACAGCATTTTGCAACAGCCCATAATCAGCTAAAGGTGCAAATTGACCCGCAAGACCATATTGCTCCATAAATGCAGAGTTTGTGCTAGCCCCCATGGCAATTACAATATCGCGCAGAGCCAAATCGTCAGCTATGCCACCCGCCGTGCCTACACGAATAATGGAATCTACCTCATAAAACTTATAGAGCTCATAAGCGTATATGCCCATGGAGGGTATGCCCATGCCAGAACCCATTACGGATAGTTCATGACCCTTATATTTGCCTGTGTAACCCAACATACCGCGCACGCCGTTAAATTGCACCGCACCCTCAAAAAAGTTTTCGGCTATGAATTTGGCGCGTAGCGGGTCACCTGGCATTATTACGGTTTTGGCTATTTCGCCTTTGCTTGCTTGGATATGTGGTGTCATGGCTTTTCCTCCCCAAATTTCGCTCAATCTATTTTCTTACTACATGTTAGGCAAATTATCTAGTGCAAAAACCCGTTTTTATCCCAAAAATCATAAGAAAATTTGTCTTTATGAGTAAAAAGCATAACGCTTCTTAGTTCATTATCCATCGCATATTCTTCCATATGCTCCAACAATATCTTACCATACCCTTTTTGTTGATATTCTGGTTTTGTAAAAATAACTCTACATACAATTTGTAGCGGTCATCTTCATTCCATCAGTATTTTTTGATACACAGAGCATACGCGACATTTTATCATCATCAGATAATATGAATCAGATAAATTTTGGAGTATTTAGTGCATCTTCAATATATTCATATGCTCTCTTTGCTCCACTTTTCGTTCCATGGTGGCGAATTAAACGATTAGATGAAATCATCAAATCAATCATCAATATCACTCGGCTCGAATGTTCTTATGTTCATGTTATCTTCATCTCCCTATAGTCCCGCTTAAATCTAGCCAAGATACGCCCCAATATCCCTTGATACTCCTTTGTTCGCCCCTGCGCCTTGCGTATTCTGGCCTGCTCAAGCAATGCCGCAGGGTTTTCCGCCGAAAGCGATAGGGCTTTGGTGATAGCTCCAGATGCTTTGCCAAGGTCTAGGTCTAGGCGATGGTAGCCCGCTAGGGTTATCCATAGTTCAGCATCATTAACATTGCTCACCAAGGCTTTTTCTATAGACTTTATAGCTTGTGGCACATTGCCCGCGCCCACATAGTATCCCGCTAGCTTGCGCAGATACGAAACGTCCTGTGCATCCACGGTCTTTATGGCTTCTAGGGCTTTGTCATATAGTCGCATTTTCATATAGCAATCACATAGTCTATAGATATATTGCGGGTCTTTATTTAAATTCACAGCATTTTCATATAATTTTATCGCATCAAAATAATTCTTGCTTTTAAAATGTATCTCCGCCTGAAAATATAGTAACTCAGGGTCATTTGGGTAATTCGCTGAAATCTTGTTGATTATATCTCGTGCAGCATCATGCGAATTGCCTAAAATATGCGCTTCAATCAGGTTGAAATTGAGTTGCTTATTGCCAGATTCTAAGGCAAGTGCCTTTGTGAAATGCTCCGCGGCGGCGGCATAATCAGCCGTATACATAAGAGCCACGCCAGCATTGTTCAGCAATTTCGCACCTTCATGATAATTTAGTGCGCGGGCGTGATATGAATATGCCCTTTCACCCTCTCCACGTGCTGCCCAGTAGTCGCCCTGCTCTGCTAATTTTTCCCATACCTGCTGCCGCTCCCATTGCCCTAGCTCTTTTTGCAATTCCTCCAGATTTCGCTTGGGCAGATAGTCCACCACAGATAAAAATGCCAAAAAGCGCATAGAAAAGCTTTCTATGCGGCTTATTTCGCGCAAAGATGCGCCTATTTTACCCAAACCAAGCGAACCCTCCACCCATTTGATGAAGGGTTCGCTAAGAAAATCATGCGTAACGCCACGCCAGTTGTGCAGACAATGGTATAATGCCTCTTCTAAAGAAAATACCCCCGTGCCTGTCATTGGAAAGATGTATGGTGTGGTGTTTTCGGTTTGCGATGCTGTTAGGTATAGATTTGTCATTGAGACACTCCGATATATGGGATTAGGATGATTCACTCTTGAAAGCATAAGTAATGGATTTCTTGGGGCAAATATCAACACACTCTCCGCACAATATGCATTCGGGATTTTTCATGTTTGCGGTTTCGACCATTGTTTTCACATCTAAACTCATGGGGCATTTTTTCGAGCATTGATTGCAGCCAATACAACTATTTTGATTGGGTTTTAAACGAAGCCTCGGCAATTTTAAGTGTTCGGATACCTTTGTCCCTATAATCATGAATGGTGCTATCCAGCAAGCACACTGGCAAAAACTGCGTTTGCCTAACAATAGTTGAAATACGAGTACTCCCAAGAGAACACCGAAGTAAATCACATACCGATACGGCGCAAATAAAAATATCCATCCATTTTCAAGACCCGCAAAAAAGTCAACTTCATTTATGCCTCCTGCCCACACAAAAGAAGCAATAGTTGCAATTACCAAAATTGCCCAAACGATATATTTAATAGCTCTAAGCTTATTGTTCTTTATTCCCTTGTCGTTAATTCGCATCAAGCACTCGCTCAATCCGCCGCCTGGACATACAAACCCACAAAAAGCTCTACCCAGAAATAGGGCAATTAAAAAGTGCAATAAGAACATAATGGTTGCACCTGTAACGATTCCAAAAAGCCCATATATAATCGGCATAGCTGGTGACATCCACGCAATTGTTGTAGGAAACGTGAAAAACATTCCAATAATAATTGCTTTTCTAATATTCTGTCGTTTGCTCATTTGTTCATAAGCCCCTTAATTCTCAAATTTAGCAATATATCTTCAATTCTTACAGTCTGATAAGCTCCGCAATGCTAGCCGCTATATTATCCAAAATATCATAAAACTTATCCGAAAGGTCATAATACTTGCCATGCGGCTTGGTGATAGGGTCATATGCCTCTATGCTCTCGCGGTCTTTACGAGCCACCACATATGTTATCACATTATTACCATTTAGCATATCGCAAATGTCCGCTACGGATTTGCCGCTATATGTCGGCACATGCGGCGGGGCATCTGTAATGAGAATAAAGATGGATTTCGATGCTACCTCATGACGTGTTGCGGATAATAGCTCCACGGCAGTTTCTAAGGAATCCAGAGCAGATTCTGGTATGTCACCGCCATATGTGCGTGGAATATTCTTAACCTGCTTTTGGAATTTGGTTACATCATCAGTGAAATTGTATACGCTTGGGTTTTCCTTTTCATGTAGGTCGCCAAAGCCTATTAGCCCAAGCTTAAATGTCGCACCCTTGCTGGCTAATATCTGCGAAAACTCTATGGCGCGGTCTTTAACGCCATTAATATATGTGTCCATGCTACCTGTGGTATCAATACAGAATACAATATTCACATTTCCGCCGCCGCCAGTTCCTCTGTCTTGCGATGTTGGCGGTGCTGCAAACTTTGTGCGGTCAAATTCTGCGCGTTGCGCGTTGCCTGTCGCTATGTCTTTTACAAATACCTCAAAGAGATTGTTTTCATCTATCGCATAAGTAATTTCAAGCTGCGTAGTGCCAGACAGTCCGCTCATAATCACGCTACCCATGTATTTCTTATCATGCTCATGCCCCTGCTCCCATTGATACACGTCCACATTGACTGTAGATGCGCCAGTAGCTGCAAAGTTGGCATCCGAAACCCGCGTGGGGATAGGGCTGCCCATAGGGATTATTGGTATCATAGCTTTTTCTTTGGTAGCCACATTAACAACAGCCTCTGTACCAAAGATTTGGCGGGTTATCTGCCCTACCACCACATTGGAATTTGGCAGATGTATGAGATAATTATAGATGGCTGCGCCCATGGCTACTGACTTTGCAGGGTCTGTAGCGCGGTATGGCTCTTTGATAAAGCCAGCCACCATGCGCTTGACCATGGGAATGAGCGTGGAGCCACCAACAAGTATTACCTTGGAAATCTCATCCGCGCCGCATTCTGCACGCTTTAGAGCCTCTTCGATAATATCGCGGCTACGGTCTACATATTTGCGTATCATTGCTTCAAATTCTTCGCGGGTTATCTCAAGCGAAAGATTTTGCGGCACGCCTTCTACTATCACAAGCGGATTTATGCGTATTTGTGCCTTATTTGTGCCAGAAAGCTTTTTCTTTGCCGCCTCTGCCTCAAATTTTAGCTTTTGCATAACGCGCTTACGTTCTGCATGTTCCAAGGCATCAAGGTCAATTTCATTTTGCTCTTTGAATTTTTCTTTCATCCAGCGTATAAGCTCACTGTCAAAATCATCGCCGCCAAGGCTCATATCGCCCACATCCGCAAGCTCTTGGAAGATTTCTTGTCCGTTTTCATCTTTGCCAACGCGCAGTACGCAGGCATCAAAAGTGCCGCCGCCAAGGTCATATACCAAAAGTGTTTGGGCATAGCCCTGACGATAGCCGTATTCAATAGCTGCCGCAAGAGGTTCGGATAGCAAAAAAACATTCTTGAAGCCCGCCAAAAGCCCCGCTTGGCGCGTGGCGTAAATTTGTCTGTCATTAAAATATGCAGGATGCGTGATAACAACCTCGTCAAAGGTTTCGCCTGCTTGCTCTTCCGCACATTGCTTCAGCTTACGCAGGATATCGCCGCTTATTTCCTCTGGTGTTTTTTCCGCGCCACCGACTATTACCTTTTCATCACTGCCCATCAGCCTTTTTACCGATATCACAGTGCTTTCAGGATAAATAATCGCGCCGCTTTTTGCCTCATTACCTACCACCGCGCCATCATCCAAATAACTAACAACACTAGGCAGTATCTCGTCCGTGCCGTCTATGCGCACCACTTCTGTGCCGTCTGTGGTGTGTTTGTAGATTATTGCCACACTGTTGGTTGTCCCTAAGTCAATTCCTAAATAGCTCATATTAATTCTCCTCTCGCCCAAAGCGTTACGGCTTTAACTCAGCTTGCAAAACATCATTATATCGCTTAAAAAATTCATCTTTCATAATTGAGAATGTAAGGCAATCGTACCGCTCATCATGTACTCTGCGTATGTTCTTGATGCGCCCAATTTCTTCAAATCCGATTTTTTCAGCCAGCTTTATCATAGGGTAATTACCAGACCATGTTTGCGTACAGATTTCGTCTATAGTTGTTTAACTTGAAAATGGGCTTCTGCCCATGTCGATGCTTGCATCAACGAGGTCCGCAACGCGCCTGGTGCCGCGCGATGCGGACTCGACACAAGACCCTTTTCAAGTAAAAACACTATAAACCACCGTTTACAAAGTGATACGCAATCCATAGCACCAGGGCATTTGTGGCATACCCATTGCACCTAACATCTATAGGCCGGTATGGCTATGACCACAGCTAGCAGATGCTTGTCACTATCTATAAAATAGCGGTTTACGCCGCCAATATGCTGCCCGTCAATCGTATCAAGCTCCAACACGCTATAAACTTCGCTCTTTCTCCACATGCACTTCTATAGGGTCATCTTCTTCCTAAGGCACATCCCATTCTCCCCATTCCGTTTCCGTGGTGTGCCATCTTTCTTCGTCTGCAAGGTCGCTTTCCTTCATAGTCTTAACACAACATTTATATATCATGTCTATTCCCCGATAACCCGCTTACTAAACCTCGATGGGTCAAAAGCTATATTGTAGTCGCTAGGTGCGTATTCTTCGCCATAGCCCATATCCTCCACAGCACCTTTTACCAAGCCGCCCTCTTCTTCCACAAGCAAAGTCACCTTTAGCCGTGTTTTGCCGCTTGGTCGCTGTGGTAGCCCGCGTATAGCCACCTCGCCTATCAACTTGCAATCATCTATCTTGTCATCCTTATCCATGCGTTCCAATATCTTTAGGTCAAGCTGTGTCATGTCTTCTGGTAACTCGCCAGATAGCGTAAACACATGGCTTTTCTTAGCCAGTGCATAAGGCGTACCACGGCGTATCATAGGGAAAAACGACTTTCTTGCGCCATTTTGTATCTCCAGTCCTATGTCATGCGGCACGGTTACTTCAAATTCCACATTAAGGTGTGCATCTTGCGCCTCCATATCTGGACTGGTTAGTAGACCCATTTTCATAGCCGCATAATATGTCGCACCCAAAGAAATATCAAGTGCGGGGCGTTCTGATGTATATACCTTGCTTTCGTCATTAAATATCTCAATAAACATATCCTTTATCCATGGCATTTGGCTAGAACCACCCTCAAGCAGCACCCTGTCAATACTGTCTGGATAAACAGCTCCTGTATATGCCTCGCGCAGAGCCTTTTGCACGAGTTTGCGCGTTCTTTCTATAAAATCGGAGACAAGCTCTTCAAATTGCTCCCGCGTGATTTGCTCTACAAAAGGAGGTATGCAAAATGTAAAAGGTATGCGGAATGATTTAACGCCGGATAGCCGTTCTTTTGCCTCACGGCTACGCATGATAAGCTCTGCGCCGTTTTCTGGCGAGAGGTCTGCCGCTGTTTGCCCTATCTTATCTTCTATAAGCCCAAGGCAACGCCCTAAAATTATTTCATCTATGTTATCGCCGCCATGATGCGCCTCGCCGCCTTCGGATATCACTTGAAGCACAATCTTGCTCTCGGTCTTTTCCACCACATGAAAAAGTGTGATATCAAGCGTGCCGCCACCAAAGTCAAATACCAATATCTTTTCATCTTGTGCTAACTCACGTCTAAAATTATAGGCGAGTGCCGCCGCCTTTGGCTCTTCCATAAGGCAAATTAGCTTATCAGCCAGCCCCGCTATCTCACAAGCTCGCATAGTGGCTTTTTTTGCGGCATCGTCAAAGTCATATGGCACAGAAACAACAAGCCCCGCTATCTCCGCCTTTGGATTAAGGCTGGTGCAGTAGTCTACAAGCTCTCGCAATATCTTAGCGGATATTTCTTCTGGCAGATATTTTTTGCCGCCAACTTCAACGGTATCATTTGTACCCATCTTGCGCTTAATTGAGCGTATTGTGGTTTCTGGATATATCTTGAAGGAGCGGTGCGCCTCTTCACCCACAACCCATTCGCCCTCGCCCTCATCTTCTGGGCGATATTGCACAACGCTGGGTAGCGGCACTTTGCCAAAGCCATTTGATGTGTCTATTGGCTCGGGCTTTTTGGCCGAGTTATCCCAATAGCTAATAACAGAGTTCGTTGTGCCAAGGTCTATACCCAAAATATACCAATCTTCGGGCAATGCTCCTTTTGCCTCTATTTCCTTGCGATACTCTTCCCAATTCATATGTTCACCTCAATTTCTTCAGAAATGCCGCTAGATGGAAAAATTTCTCCAAAGCCTAGGTCTTTTATGGTTATCACGCAATTTTCTGCGGTTTTTGCTTCTATGTCAATGGAGATTTTCGTTGTGCCTTTAGGTCGCTCCGGAAAGTCCGCAAGCTGCGCTATGCCTATTCTTGCTGTCTCGCCGTTTTCGTCTCTTTTGAAAATTTCGATTTTCAGCTCGCCGCCTTGCAGAATTACATATGCTGGGCGAGGTTTTTGCCATAGCGGCGAGTTACGTTCAAGTATAGGCAAAAAGCGGTTCTTGCGCCCTTTTGCATCGCCGCTAATTTGTATGCCAATATCGTATGGCATTTTGTGTGCATCTTCTATATCAAAGCGTATTTGCGGCAAAAGTCCAAGGCGTGTCGCCGCAACATATGTTGCACCTTGCGACAGCACCGTCTTTGAATTCTTAAAAAATTGCAGATTCTTTTTGTCAAACATTGACATTATACATTTTTTGGCCCAAGGCATTTCAAAGCCTCCACCTGTGCAGATTACCGTATTTATGCCTTTATATCCGTCATTTAGTTTAGCAGCTAAATTTCTAACAAAGCTGGTGACGGCTTGGCTATTTGTGCGCAAGAATGCATTTTCTATATCATTTTGTGTGATAGTTGCAGAAAATGGCGGATATGCGAAGTTGTAGTATAACCTTAATGGCTTGCTATCGCTATGCCCTAACAGCATATCTTTATGGCTATGAGCAAAGGTGCTTAACTGTCCGTGTTCAGCCTTAGTCAATTTTTCAAATAGTATTTTACGATTGTTACAATAATGTTCAGTTAAGAGATTGTAAATGGCATCATCCACAGCCTTTGTACTTAGGCTGTCGTCCATCATAGCAGATACACATTTTACATTGCGCGTATTGCTAGAGACATCATAAATACTGCCGCGCAAGCCACGTGCGCCGAAATCAATCAGCATCAATCTTTCATCTTCCATTATGCCTTTTTCAAGGAAATAATGTGATAAAATGGCTTCGCGCTCTGATAAGAGGTCTATGAGTACCCTATCATAGCCCGCCGCCCTGTATACCGAAAACATGGCATTTCTTGCCTCTGCGCTCACAAAGTCGGGCATGGTAGCTACAATGCCCGCAATTTGCGCTTTGGGGTTGATGCTACGGCAATTTTCAATCAACTCATTAAGATAGATTGCCGCAATATCCACCACGGACCGCGCGCTTGCACCCGTGTCTATATACTCTCCCGTACCTAACTTGGACACAAAGTTGGTCATCAAAGCTTGCGAATCATCGCCATCTACATTCATAATGGCATATTCGCCAAAAATCCACTCGCGTGTGTCAGCTATATACTGCAAAGCCGTAGGGGCAGATGCCTTACCATAGCCGCCGCTGATGTCCAAAACCTCCGCAACGCGGCGCACAGGGTCAAAGTAGGATATGGCGGATGTGGCAGTACCCATATCGATACCAAGTACAAAGTGGTCTTCAGATATTCTGTTTTTCTCGAAATACTCGCGGTATTTTTTCCAGTTCATTATGGGTTCCTTTATCTCGCCGCAATAACATTGGCTCGCATTATAATAACATCGCCCTGCCTATAGCCGCTATTGATAGTCTTTATTATCTCGCCTTTTTTAAAGCCTTCACTTTCCTCTGCCATCAACACCTCATTCTCCTTTGGGTTAAAGACATCATGTGCTTGTGGCACAATTTTTTCCACGCCATATTTAGTGAGGATGTCGGCTGTTTGTTTGTATTGATTATCAATTTCTTCCACAAAGGCAATCACATGTTCATCGCCACTTTCACGTAGCCTAGAAACAGAATAATACATTATCTCCTCAAAGGTTGATAACTCATAGAAAAAGCTATCGCGCATAAAGCTCATCATCTTTTTTTCTATGCCTTCTGACCTTTTAGATGAGCTTTTTTCTAGGCTTTGACGATAGTCGCTAAAATCCCTATGTTTAGCGGTTGCATCAGCGAGTTGCTTAACAATTTTCGCACCATTTTTTTCTTCCTTACCAAAAGGCAACAGGTTTTCAACCATATATGCCAAAAAGGTGACTATGGTTTCAGGGTCTATCGTGACTTTGCCTTGCGGCACAGAAGCAAAAAATGCATCTGTGCCTTCTTCAAAGACTCCCACAGCTTCATTAAGGCTATCTATTTTAATAAGTATGGTCTCTACCACACCCTTTATGATGTCTTTTTCATCGCAATTCGCTAAATTCTCGCTATTAGAATCGTGATACTCCAAAATTCCAGCAAAACATCTCGTAACATCACCCGCCATCATGACAAGCGCAGACACTGCCTTCTTGCTGAAATAGGCTTCTTGCTTTTCTTGCTTTTTCGCGTATTCTGTGAGTTTCGTGGTCGCAAAGTCTTCCACCACTTCGATAAAGGCACTTTGCTCCTTTGCAAAGCTTTGTTTCATGGTCTCAAATATCGTCGGCAAATCCTTGCCAAAGGGTGCTACTCCGTCAAATGATGCAGCAAAATCTTCTTCGTCCTCTACATTCATCACAACTTGACCCATATTTTCTCTGAAATTTGCCGCGCTTTCATTAAATAGTTTTTCTATACGGTCTATTTCGCTGCTTTCGCGCTGGTGTGTTTCGCGTAGCACATTGAGGGCTTCTTCTATAATTTCGGCTTCAACTTCTGTTGCAAACCCTTCTGAATTTACTTTTTCCAAAGCCATTACCTGTACCACAACTATTTGGCGCAGAAGGTCTTGCTCCTCTTTTAGCAACTCATTGTAATAAGAAACATTATGTCGCTCGGATAAGTCGTTAAGATTCACAAGGGCAAGCTTAACAGCAGAAATATATGTGCCATAAAAATCACGCAAGCAGCGGTTTTTGGCATTGTTCGCAATTTCTGTACAAACTTCTTGCACATCTTCAAAGCTAATATCATCGATACCAAGCAGCCATCGCCTAACAGCAAAATTCTCGTTTTGTGTGCTATTTGCTTCTATTTGTTTTGTGATATTATCCATTTGCTCAGAAGCAGCGGAAATTATTTTCCTCACTATATCTTTTTTCTCAATCTGAACAGGGTTAGCAAAGCTATCGCGCTCAGATATAGCAAGCAGACGCGACATAAGCACCTCATATATGCCATCCCAAATTTCTTTAACAGCGGGGGAATTTATGGGCCGCTCAGTATCAAGATAGATTTCAACAACCTGTCTGTAGGTGTCAATAATACGCATATATGCTTCGTAAATTTCGGTATCATAAGAGGACAATGCCTCGTCGTTGCCGCAAGCTATGCTTATTTTTTCTGCCACAAGGTATTTCAGTCCACGAAAAACATCCGCACGCACCGCCTCTACCAATTTGTCAATGATAGAGGCGGCGGCGGTCCATTTTTGAAAAATCTTTGTTTCGACTTTTAGGTTTTCGGTTTTTTTGCTTTTGGACACAATATACGTCTCCTTCGCTATAAGTTGTTACGAGTATAGTTCATCTACAGATAGTTCTGTTACAAGACCATCCACGCTTGTCGATTTTGCTGTTACTTTCAGCATATTGTCTTGTCCTACACTAAAGATTACCTTTACTTTTTCTTTGCCCTTTGGTGCGGCTGGTATGCCGCGCAGGCTTGTTCCCGCTAGGCGTTTCATGCCAGAGCGGCTAACTTGTTTTGTTTCGCCTGATGTGCTTGGCTCGGTGTTTTCATATACCACTATTGCCATGGATGGCACATTGTCAAAATTGGTTGTAAGTAGCTCGCCAGCCTCTACTACAAGTCCATCACGCGGAATATCCATGCCAGCTGGCACAATTTCCATAAAGCGGCGACCAGCAATCTCTAACCCCAAAGGATGGATAGTGCGCTCTTGCACAGTAGGTCCTTTTACAGTAGGCATCATAATCATATTGCAATAATACGCCGCACCTTGCGATATGGAGAGGGCTGGGCTTATTTTTGACCTAAATGGCTCTTTGCCGAATTTTTCGGCTATTTTGCGCTCTACAAGCGGTATAGAGGAGCTGCCGCCTACAAGGAAAATTTCGTCTATTTCGCTTTCTTTTAGGTTGCCCGCCGCAAGGCATTTGTCTATGCATTCTAGCGTAGAATCCACAATATCATTAAGGCTTTTGCCTTCAAACTTTGCAAAGATATCCTCATGGTCGTTTTGGCGGCTGTTACGTTTGTAGCTTTCCAAATCTTCTTGTGTTATTTCCATATTAATATTTACAATTTTTGGCTCTTGGATAAATGGTGCTAATGTTATTTTTGTAGACTTTGCTTGGCTTAGGCGTTCTTTTGCTTGGTTTGCTACTTGCTGCAAGCGCACCTGAGCCACTTTCTTTTGACGTTTGCTCACGCCATCATCTGCATCTTCGTCAAAAAGATTGATTTCAGAATCTGTTAGCTTATTAAACTCTTCAAGAATCATGTCTATAATGATTTTGTCAATGTCATTACCACCAAGGTCGTTATCACCAAATGTGGAGACAATCGCGATATTTGGCTCGTCATCTTCGCTTGCTTCGATTTTCAATATACATGCATCGAAAGTGCCACCGCCAAAGTCATAAACAAGAATTTTCTTGTCTTTGGTTTCATTTACAGCATAAGAAATAGCGGCAGCGGCTGGCTCTAAGCGCAAATACACACTATCTTCATCGAAGCCTGCCAATATAGCTGCCTGCTTTGTCATCTTCTTTTGCTTGTCCGTCGAGTTTGCGGGCACAGTTATGACACATCCCGAAAACTCGCCTTCTATGCCTAGCTCGTCCTGCGCATACTGGTCGGCACGCAACTTTAAGTATCCCAGAATTTCACCCGCTATTTGCTCAGGCGTAAAATTATGCTCTTTGTCATCCACAGCAACCTTTATAGCATCGTCGTTACCCAAGTATCGCTTTATAGAAAGCACAGTAGAAAGCGGATAGATAACAGCCGCTTCTTTCGCTTGCACGCCAAAGATGCGCGCTAGCTTTTGCGGGTCTTCTGGGTCGGTTTCAAATTGTACGGCAGTAGGAAAAATATTGCCGCCGTCAATAGGAATTGTCTGCGCCTCGCCGTCTTTAAAATTGTAGATACTAACTACGCTGTTTGTTGTGCCAAAGTCAATGCCTAGATATAGGCCTCTTTCCATGTCTAATCCTAAAGTTCCCATCTTCAATCCTCCCGAATTATATTAATTTCGCTCTCGGCGGTTCTTTATCTGTTAGCTTTCGGGTGACAATTTCTTCCACCATATCATATTTAAACATCTGTTCATATACAAGCGCACTATTGATAATGTAATATAAATCAGAGGCTTTTTCAAGCAGATGCGGGCGATTGTTCGCAATTTTTAAAGGGGAAGTGGTTATGCTGCCTGAAATATTCTCTATTTCTTCGTTAAAGTAATACTCCATCTCTTCTCCATAGAAAATTGGTATATGGCATAAGAATAGCCCAAAACGTAGATATTTCATGGATACTTCTGCATAGCCTTCTTCGCCAATCGTCCTATAGTAAAAGCTAACGGTGCTGTTTCTACCAGCCTTGCCCCTGTATACAAAGGGCATATTCTTTTCTATATACGGCGAAATTAGATTTTTGTCTTTTATATCTTTAAAAATCGGCAAAATAATGTTTTCTTCCGTAGCAGCCTTGATGGCTTTTTGCAGTATTTCAGCCGATTGCCCTGTTACTACAGAATTTTTTATATACACATGTGCCAAAGCATATGATATTAATTCGTCATTACATGCAAAGAATTGACGTTCCATAGCATGCACTGCATCATATTCAGGCATAAGACCATTCATCATAATTTCAAAGGATAGATACGCCGCAAAGTCATGTAGGATATCATCTGCGGGCGCAAGTTCTGCCATCTTAGCAAAAATCCCTTGAACGCCTTTGCTTGCACCATTTCGTGTGCGTATCGCTATTTCTAGTATCTTTGCATGTAGAGCCATGCTTGCTTCACCCATAGCCGCAAGGCTTCTCGCTAGCTCTACCCATCCTGCTAAGTTTATGGCGTGGTTTTCTAATACTAGAGCCAGCATAGCCTCGTCATACCTTCCACGCAAAAGTTGCTCGTAAGCTAGAGCCGCAAGAGACTTTGAACCAGCCGTTGCCGCGGTGCTTGCGCTTGATACACGTTTTATCGCACTAAAGAGATTTTTGTCCGCTATATGATTACCTGCACGTGCTATAAGCCGTTTTGCCAAGGCTATTTCACCAGCATGGATATATGTTTGTAGCATTTGCTCAAGGTTCCTTGGGGCTACACGGCTTTCGTCCACATGTTTGTAATATTGCACAGCCCTTGGATAATCGCGGTTTTTGGCATAAAAGTTGCCCAATGCCACACGTGTTTGCATTTTAAATGAGCGCGAAATCTGTGTGCTTGCTTCTGCTCGTTCAAAAACCTTAACAGCAGAAAGAGACAGCTCTGCTGCTTCCATATAGTGCAAGCATAGATTTATCAGCAAATCTGGTGTATCTAGTCCTTTATTGAAGAAATAAACCAAAATCTTAACATCAACATTCTCAACCAATTTTTGCATTTTTAGATTGCAATCTATGATATTTCTAAAATTTTCATCAAAGCATGTTATTTTTACTTCGTCATATACAGCTAGCTCCAAGCGTATTTTGTCGCCTTTCGCATCATACAATATTTCACCATGCTTATGAATCTCTTGAACAAGAACTTGGCTTACGCGGCTATCGTCAAAGCTCAATTCATAAGAAAATAGCAGGTTTTTTAGAGTTTGCTCCGCAAAGTTAATAATGTTCTTATCTACAACGTAGCCAGCCAACGCCATTTGTAAAGCAAAACGATAAAGGCTATAATAATACCTGCCGTACAGTCTACTTTCTACGGCATGGTAAGCACATTGCATTATGTCCTCTTTAATACTTTCCAAATATTCCTTGCTTTTTTCATCGCCACCATCTGCACGCGCTTTTTTTAGCACTAGATGGTACACAAAAGGCAACATGTCCATAGGTGCTGTTCCCATTTTTAGATACTGAGCAACGGAATAGCGACTAACATCCTCTATGCTGTTTTTGTGAGCTGACCGTATCAAAAAATCATACAGCTGAGGGAAGTGTATCTGCCGCACCTCTGCTTCTTTGTAGTATGCAAAAGCCACCCGCGAAAGGTCATTGCCTATCATTCTGCGTGTGCAAATAATATACAAAATCCAATCAAGCGGATATATTGAGTATAATTTTTCGGCATCATCAGAATATTTGCGCAAAACATCTTCTACGGCGGCACGATTACGCACAATTATATTGTTTATATGATGACCAGTCACTAAAGACCAGCGTATGAGCGGAAGCAAAAGCCTGCCTTGCTCGCCTTGCGGCGGCACATTTTCTAGCGCGCGCGCCAAGCAGATATAGAAATATGGACTTCTATCGCCATTTTTGTATGCTAAGAGCAGATAACCAAGTGCATCACCAAAAGCACCAAAGACACAGCTTGCCGCCGCCATAAGCATATAGCCGCATTTCGGGCGACGTTCCCTGCAGTAATCTCGCAAAAGACGATAGCGTTTATTTGCCGCCCTTTCTTTACCTCGCGCTTTTGCGAGCACACAATTGAAATACAAATAATGCGCATATAGTGTTGCATCTTGGCTTTTCATTACATTTCGATAGGGTTTTAGAGATGCTATTAGGTCTTCTGCATTGTCGAAATGCCCCATCTCATAAGCAATATGGGTACGCAAAAAAACCATGGGTATATCTGATGTGTTTGCGTGAGCTAGCGCGACATAATTCGCCTTATGTAAAAAATCGCGCTGTCCACTTATCACATAACCCATATAATAGCGTGTCGCCATCACAAAGGCTGTGACAGAGGATTTATTGGCGTTATAAATCCTCTCATATGCTATTATTTTCTTAATTGCATTATTTGCCATTTTTAAGATTTACCCCATAATTTTAGCTTTAATTTTTTTACGGAATCCCGCCCTGCTGCCGCTGCTCTTATATGCACATATGTTGCGGCTTGTAGCTGTTTTTTAAATGCAAGGGTGGCAGCCTTTAGGCTAGAGAATTTTATTTGGAAATCTATTTCGGCATACTTGCCGATAAAGTATCTTTGCGCTTCAAATTTCACAAAATTTTCGCAATATATATCTATCATTAGGTCTTTGCCTGTGTTGTTGTGCAAAAGCAGCTTGCCACTATCTTCAAAGTGGTAAGCCTCTTTGTCCAATTTAGCTTCAAAAGCACCAGAAATATTGCATTGCACGCGTATAGAGCGGGTTTGACCACAATCCGCTATCACATCAACGATAGCTACATCACGTCTCTTTATTTCCTCAGCCATTATGATATAGTCTAACTCCGTTGTGTTGTCATCGGCAAAATCAGCAGATATTATACGCTCCTTGGTTAGTTTAAACCATCGCTCGCCTTGGCGTACCTTAAAATCTGCCTCGGCGTAGCCCCATGTGGTTTTGCGTAGGCACAAGCCACCAGTTGCCACACTTTCGCCATGCCCTATGTTTGCCACAATGTCTGTTTGCTCTGGCACAATGTCAGCTTTGTTTTTTAATCCGCTAAAGATAAGAAAATTATCGGCGGCGCGTTCTTTGTTTGGGTCTGCCGCAAATTTTTCGTAAATATCCATAGATTGGTATCCTGTGTTAAAAAGCCATATCATAAAATCTTTTTGCCCAAAAAGGCGGCGGGCATCTATAGGATTTTTCTTTAGATATTCCATAAAATGCTCTGGTGTGGCTATTTTATTAGTGCCGCGTACAATGGCGGGCGGGTTTACTTTTATCTCAAATGCAACAATTTTTTCGCCGCCATTGGATGTTAATATGGCTGTTGCTTTATGTTCACCTGTTAGCCCTTCTAGGTTTATGCTGTAATCAATGCTAACTTTGTTGCCAGCAAAGGTATCAGTCGGAAAGCTAAGAAAGTCTGATGCAGAATCGATTCGTCCTTCTAGCTCACCCTCGCCTATATTAAACACCTCAAAGCTGCCCTCCACAAGCTCTGCGCCCCGGGCATCTATCCTATCTGTACTTAGGGCAATTTTCGGGGAAGGGTACTCCAAGTGTGTTAGAAGTTTGCTATGTGCTATCGCCATCAGCATCACCCTCCCCTCGCTCAACCAAGTCTTTTATCAATCGTGTTTGGTAGCGGTTTTGCTCGGCAAAGTCTTCTAGGATGCCTTTTATCTGTTCTTCACGCGCTGTAGTACCCGAAAGTGCTGTTTTTATGCTATCCGAAATGCCTTCGGCAATTTGATTTCCTGCGCCGCCAAGGTGGTACGCAACAATCTTGCCCATGGCATCGCCCATTTGCAATGTTATCTCTTTTAACGAGATTTCGTATGCCGCCACGGCGGATTCCAGAGCTTTTTGATTTTCCATCACCAATCCAAGTTCGCCATCCATTGTGGTATTTCTGGTCTCCATGCTTGCCACAAGGACATTTAGCTTATTTACAGCGTTGCTTAGCAGCACAATATCATCTTTAATTTCTGCGCGGTTATTTTGCATGGTTTTACTAAACTCTGCCATGGTCTCAACTGCTGCTCCAATTTTTTCGCTCGCATTTGTAGCATCTGTAGTAACACTCGCAGATTTATCTATAATCAAAGCCCAGCGCGATATCGCGCTGTCCAAAGCTTCATGATTTGCTATGGAGTTTAGCGTTGCATCCAGCCCTTTTGCCATGGTAGATATATTGGCAGTAATAGCCCCTGCAAATTCAGATTTTATCTTGTTAAGCACCTCATTATACATAGCGGACTGACGCGCAAGGTATTCGTCCAAATCTTTACCAAAAGTATATACGGCAGATGATATGTCCGTAGGGAAAAGCCGCCCTATATCACGTGCTAATACATACGCCAGAGTAGTTGTGTATCTATCCTGCGCCGCATCTATGTCAAAAATGGCAGCTAAAATAATCATCAGTAAAAAAATTGCGGCAGAAAGCATTATAAATTCCACTTGCGCTGTTGCCGCAAGCACAAAAAGTATCACAAAAGGCAGAAATGCACGCTCCAACAGGCGTATTAGGTTTGCTAGGCTTTTAAAATTAAAGAAATATAGGCGGTTTTTTGTCATGGTCATTCGTGCCACATCTAGCGCATCTGTGCGTGCGCCAAGTGCCGCCATTGCGGCATATTCTTTTGCCGCACGTGCAAAAGTGCCGCTTGTTAGCTTTTCTACGTCGCCCTTAGATTTTATACCCTTGACTGCTCTATTTATCAGAACAATACCTGTGCTAAATGCGCTAAAAAGCACTATGCGAAGTACAAGTGTAATAGCAGCAACTACACCAAGCGTAATAGCCATAATGCCCTCTACTTGGCTAAAGCTAGCGAAAAAATCCGTTATCGTTGTAATCAAATCCACAAAACCACTCTCTCCATTTCTTTATCATTACAATTATAATGCATTGTGACAATTTTATCAACTATAATATTAGAACTAAAATATTGGACTCGGAATATAAATTCATGATATAATTGTCTCATCAAGGAGGTGCAGAAAATGACAATACGTGATATGAAACTAGCTATGGAGCAAGGCAGGACAACATCAGAGCAATTGGCAAAAGATTGTTTGACAAAAATTAAGGAAAACAGCCATCTTAATGCCGTTATAGAGATAAACCCAGATGCTTTGCAGATAGCACAAAGGTTAGATGCCGCCACCGACAAATCTGGTGTGCTACATGGCATACCTATTTTGATAAAAGACAATGTGAACACTGGTGATAAGATGGCTACCAGTGCGGGTTCTGTGGCTTTGGCGCAAAATATTGCTATGCAAGATGCATCAGCGGTAAAGGCTTTGCGCGATGCTGGTGCTGTAATCATAGGCAAGACAAATCTTACAGAATTTGCTAATTATATGTGTGATTTTCGTAAGAATGAAAAGATGCCAAATGGCTATTCCTCACGTGGCGGTCAGACCATGCATCCCACCCATAAAGATGCCGACCCTTCTGGCTCTAGCACAGGCTCGGCTGTGGCTGTGGCGGCAAGACTTGTACCAGTGGCTGTTGGCAGCGAAACTTATGGGTCTATTATCTCGCCGTCGCAGGCTTGTGGCATAGTCGGACTAAAGCCCACGAATGGGCTTATTAGCAAGGATGGTGTCATTCCTATTTCTTTTACATTGGACACACTTGGACCCATGGCCATAACCGTTCGCGATGTTGCTATAATGCTTTCTGCTATGAGCGGCAGGGTATATAACATGGCTCGTAAGCCTAATGAAATTACCATCGGTATTTGCTATGCTGGTTTGGATAACGCTAAATGGATGCCTAGCGAAGGTTGGCGCGATGCTAATAAAAAATTAGCAGAAGTTATGGGGCGTATTGGCATGAAGGTTATAGACTTGCCAAATGATGACATTGAAGCCTACGCGCAGGCTCGCGATAATTACTTCATTTTCCCATTAATGCGCTATGAGTTTCAGCATGGTATAAATGGCTATCTGTCAGCACAAGGCAACCCAAGTATCCCACAAAATCTCCATGAAATTATCGAATACAATAAACAAAATGCAGATATCGCGTTGAAATATGGGCAAGGGAATCTTGTTGCCGCTAGTGAGATTGGTAATGATTGGCAGATAAATCCCGAATATGTGGCGGCATTGACAGAACGGACGGCTGCACAAAATGCCCTTGATGCTTATTTTAACCGACACGGCGTGGATGTGATAATGATGATGTCTGCACATTGTGGGCTGGCGGCGGCTACAGGCTTTCCTAGTATCACTTTTCCTTTGGCAACGGAAGGTGACCGCCCTGCGGGATGCTTGTTGATGGCACGGAGATTTGATGAGGATGTTTTGTTGGCGGCGGCAAAGCATCTTGAGTAGCTTTTTAGGTAAAATAAATTGGCGGCGCATCATAACGATACGCCGCCTAGATTTTAGGGCGTACTCCCTAGTACAAAGCATCTAATCCTTTATATGCAAACTTCTCTTTTTCCACATTTTTCCGATATTTAAGAAGATTATCACCAGCCACATTTTTTCTTATGCAGTGATCTATATTTGCTAAAATTGTTTTATTAATATTGTACCCATCTGGGACAACATAGAAATACTTCACATCATCTTTATCATAAGGGTTCTGGCATTGAATATCTGATAGCATGAAATAGAATAAATCCTTTGCGTAATATTCCAACATATCTTTCTTGTTTATCGGATTGCCATTATAATGGGCATCTTCGTTGAATGAGATATCCTCTTAGTTTGCCAAGAGTTTACGTGTTTCTAGTATGCTTAGTGGCTCTCCATCGTGGAGTGCATATAAATTATATGTAGGGTCAAACATAATCCATTTTCCATATTTTTCAACCCAAGCTTCACATACAACATGATTATCGAAATCATATGGCGAAAATGGCATAATAAAAACGGTACGCGCCTTTATGCCTATGGCAAGTAAGCATTCAGTTAGCGCAGTAGACAGCGCAAGGCAGTTTATGCCGTTCTCTTCACCTTTGTCAAATGAGTAATTAAACAAATCCATCGCTGTATTTTTTACATGATTCTTAAAGTTTCCAATATGGTATATGTTCGCAGAAATCCATTTTAACAAATTTATTGCTTTGCTAAAGTCATCTCCATTGCCCGTTATGTATTTCAGCTTATATGTTTCGCATAGTTCTTGATAATCATCGTCTAGTGCATATTTTATTGTTATATCCGCCTCGTCATCTTGAAAATTATCCATCATCTTCAAAAGCCCTGTGTAAACATCATACATCGAGTAGTCCCCCACAGTTTCATTTTCTATTACTCTATCAAAATCTTGCAAAACTTGCAATAGAAACTTGCAAATCATGCCAAACTATGCTATCATATCCAGAAAGACTGGAGGTAGCCGCATATGACAAATATCACAAAACCCAAGGGTACAGCCGATATTTTTGGCGCAAATGCCGCCCTATGGCGATATATAGAAAGCGAGATACACAAAACAGCCGCGCTTTTTGGGCTAGAGGAAATGCGTACGCCCATGTTTGAAAATGTGGAGCTTTTTGTGCGTAGTGTGGGCGAGGCTACGGATATTGTGCAAAAGGAGATGTATACTTTTACCGACCAAGGTGGCCGCACATATGCACTAAAGCCCGAAAGCACAGCACCCGCCGTGCGTGCTTATACCGAAAATTCTTTGCATACATTGCCTGCGCCCGCAAAGTTTTATTATATTGCACCACATTTTCGTGCAGAGCGTCCTCAAAAGGGGCGGTATCGCCAGCATCATCAATTTGGTGTAGAGTTTTTTGGTACGCCGTCTGCCGCCGCTGATGCTGAGTTAATTTCAACTTTCCATCTTTTCATTACGCGGCTCGGTATGGAAAATTTTGCTTTACACATAAATTCCATAGGGGATGCTGATTGCCGCAAGCGTTTTAATGTCGCACTTTTAAGCTATTTATCAGAACAAATAGATGGTCTATGCCCATTATGCCGCGAGCGCATGAACAAAAATCCTATGCGCGTATTGGACTGCAAAAATTCAACTTGCCAAGAAATAATAAAAGATGCGCCTGTTCCACTGAACCATCTTTCGAAGGAATGCGAAGAGCATTTTGAGCAAGTGCAAGAGTATCTTACAAACCTCGGTATACCATACACTGTTGATAAAGGCATTGTCCGCGGGCTGGATTATTATAACCGCACCGTATTTGAGTTTTTATCTACAGACCTTGGGGCGCAGTCTGCTATTGGCGGTGGTGGTCGCTACGACACTTTGGTGAATGGCGGTGCTGTTGGTTTCGGAATGGGCATAGAGCGACTTATCCTTATTTTGGAAGCTCAAGACAAATTGCCACATATCCCTAGGGATATTGCTGTTTTTGTAGGCGGCATGGGTGATGCAGGGGCTGCAAAAGCAGCTCAAATAGTCTATAAATTGCGCAAATCAGGCATTTCTGCCATCAGCGACCTATGCGACCGTTCTGTAAAAGCACAGTTAAAATATGCAGACAAACTAAATGCCGCACATTCGCTGGTAATCGGCGATACCGAGCTAGAAAGCGGACACGCCATTATTAAGAATATGCAAAGCGGCGAAACTAAAGAGATTGAGATAGATAAAATTGTAGAATTTTTCGGAGGTAGGATATAATGGAAAATTTAGGAAATCTTAGGCGCAGCCATTATTGCGGCGAATTTAATGAAAATTTGGCAGAGCAAAATGTGGTGGCTATGGGTTGGGTAAACCGCTCGCGTAGGTTGGGGCAGCTTATCTTTGTGACCTTGCGTGACCATACAGGTCTTGTACAAATTGCTTTTGATGAAAATACGCCGCCAGAGCTATTTGAAAAAGCAGAAAGCTTACGTAGTGAATACGCAATTGCAATAAGGGGTCGCGTGGCTTTGCGCCGCGAAAAAGACATCAACCCAGATATGGCAACAGGCAGAATTGAGATAATGGCGACCGACCTTGTGATTTTATCCACATCCGAAGTGCCGCCTTTCCAAATAGGCGACGAAAATGTGTCTGATGTTTTGCGTTTAAAGCACCGCTACCTTGATTTGCGTCGCGAAAAATTGCAGCAAAATATACGTTTGCGCCATGCGGCGGCTCTTTCTGTGCGTAATTTCTTGGCAAAGGAAGGTTTTGCGGAGATAGAGACTCCTATTCTCACAAATTCTTCACCCGAAGGTGCTAGGGACTATCTTGTGCCATCCCGCGTGCATCCTGGGCGTTTTTATGCCTTGCCGCAGTCGCCTCAGGTGCTAAAGCAGATTTTGATGGTGGGTGGGTTTGATAAATATTTCCAAATAGCAAAGTGTTTGCGTGATGAGGATTTACGTGCAGACCGCCAACCAGAGTTTACACAAATTGATATAGAACAAGCCTTTATTGACCAAGATGATGTTATCATGTTGACCGAAAACCTTGTAGCGCAGGTATTTGAAGAGACTATAGGTGTTAAGCTCCCTACCCCATTCCCGCGCATGGCGCACAAGGAGGCCATGGAACGTTTTGGCAGCGATAAGCCAGATTTGCGTTTTGGCATGGAGCTTGTGGATATTAGCAATATCGTTGCGGGTTCAGAATTTGGCGTTTTCCAAGGTGCGCTTGATGCTAATGGTAGCGTGCGCGGCATTAATGCTAAGGGCTGCGGCAAGTATGGTCGCAAGCAAATAGATGCATTGATAGATTATGTGAAAACCTATAAGGCTAAGGGTCTTGCGTGGATTCAGCTAACCGAGACTGGCGAAGCAAAGACAACAATATCCAAGTTTTTTGATGAGGCGAAACTTCAAGAAATAATTACAGCTATGGGCAGCGAAAATGGTGACTTGTTGCTATTTTGCGCTGATAAAAATGATATAGTGTTTGATGCGCTGGGCAATCTGCGTTGCGAGCTTGCTCGCCGCGAAGGTCTGATTGCACCAGATGACGGTAATTTCAAGCCATTGTGGGTTGTAGAGTTTCCGCTGCTTATTTGGGATGAGGAAGATGGCCGCTATTATGCCAACCACCACCCTTTCACCGCGCCAATGGACGAGGACTTTCACCTTTTGGACAGCGATACGCCGCAACTGGCACGTAGCAAACAGCATGACCTTATCATAAATGGATACGAGGCAGGTGGTGGCTCCATCCGTATTCACCGTCAAGATATGCAAGAAAAAATGTTTGAAATCCTAAGCTACACAGCAGAGCAAGCTCATGAAAATTTTGCTCATCTTATGGAAGCTTTGAAATATGGTGCGCCTCCACATGGCGGTGTGGCATTGGGGCTTGATAGGCTGGCTATGTTGCTATGTGGCACAGCAAATATTCGTGATGTAATTGCGTTTCCGAAGCAACAAGATGGTGCTTGCCCAATGACAGGTGCGCCTAATGAGGTGTTTGCTGAGCAGTTGGAGGAACTGAAGATACAGTTTGTACAAGAAGATAAAAAATAAAGCAATAGCCCCTTGGCAACGAGGGGCTATTTTTATGAAAAATTTATATTGACTTGCGTTTTTTTGTTATAATGGGAGCATAAACTATCGGCAAAGCCGAATACTCAAGGAGGAAATTTATTATGAACAAAGAAAGAGTTAAAGGTGTGGCAATTGGGTTTATTTTATGTCTGGCATTATCTACAAGTGTTGCAGACGTGGCTATACCATAAATGAAGTATCAAGCCCATATTTCCCGAGTTTATACTCGGGATTTTTATGCCTTTATGCATCTCAACGCTTTATTATTGAAACACAACCAGAATCACTTGACCAAAGTATTTGTTAAAAGAAATTCACAAAAGCAACTAAGCTCTGCGCAATCCCCATGCTAGCATCTCATTCGCTAGCGTTACCAATACCGCCAACCCTAACATAATCGGAAAAAGAGCCTCTAGCGATATATGCGAAAGCACCATGCCCATTGTGAGCGCGAAAATGGCACCACCAGCACCAGCCGCGGCAATTTGGTAACCAACCAACTTCGATAACATATCTGGTTCAAAGCGACGCGAGCTTTCGTGCATAAGGCATGGAAATATTGGAGCTAACCCAAGACCCGCCAGGGTAATGCCAATGGGGCTGTTGGTGAATACCAATATGACAATGCCCGCCACAGCCATAAGCAGACCTATGCGTATAATAATCATATTGTTAAGCTTTGCGGCAACAAAGCCAAAGCCAAAACGTCCCGCCATGATACTCGCAAAATATGCCGTGGGGAAAATAGCCACAGTCTCCATAGGAAGCCCGCGGGATTCTATCATAATGCTACTAATCCACAGCCCCAAAGAACCCTCTATTCCAACATATAAAAAGAAGGTCAGCATTTGCAAGAAGCCATAACGCCCCGACGAGAGGTAGCGACATTTTTTACAATGTACCTTTTCTTCTTGGGTTTGTTCTTCTTGAACCTCTCGCTTCCAGATACCCTTAACTATACTCACTATCACCAAAATAGCCGCAAAGCCTTGTATACCCGCAATTGCGGCATATCCCATACGCCAACCATGCAATATCATCATTTGAGCCATAATAATTGGGCTTATGGCAGCACCCATACCCCAAAAGCAATGCATCCAGTTCATGTGGCGCGAGGAAAAATGGCGCGACATATAGTCGTTTAGCCCTGTGTCTATCAGTCCCGCACCTGTGCCAACAAATACTGTCATCATAGCAAGCGCGGCAAAGCTAGGCGCGAAAGCGAAGACCGCATATGCCGCCATCAAAAAAGCCAAGCCAAGAAGATTCATTTTATCTGTGCTTATGTATTTGGAGATGCGACCGTTTTGACTGCTTATTAGCACATAAAATACCGCAAATATAATAGATAGAATGCTTACAGATTCTAGGGGCATACCCATTTCTTCGCGTATGATGGGCCATGCTAAACCTAGCGCGCCATCTGGTAGACCAAGGGCTATGAAACTCAGATATATTACGGCTAGGAGTATGTATGTTTTTTTGGAATTAGGGGTTTTCTTGTGCAAGGTATCAGCTCCTAGGTTTTGTTAGTCATTGCAAAGTAACGGGCGACCACAGGTCGCCCCTACGATGCCTATATGTTGTAGTCGAATGCTACACGGTCAGTTGTGTATTGTTTTACTATCTCGCCTGCCGCTTTGTGGTCTAGGTTATCTTTGTATGCCAAAAAGCCCGCCTCGTCAGCGAAGCTAACATCTAGCATAATGTCTTTTGTGCTATAGCTTAATTCGTTTATGTGTACTTTGATGTCTACAATCTCTGGCACAATGCCTTTTAAACCCTCCAGAGCCGCTTTTACTTTTTGTCCATCTGAGGCATCGTTGCCTTTTTTATAATTCCACATCACTACATGTCTGAACACAGTCAAATCCCCCTATTCTATGCGCTCTAATGTGAGTATCCATGACCCCCACATAGAACTATCATCTATCAAAATTAATTTATCATCCGTTACGTCAGCTCTGAAAGTCACAGGAGACCAAGGGTCATCGTTAATGCTCATTACAAACTGACCGTGCTGTATCTCCCATTGCCCATATTCATTTGTATGTCCATATTCAGAGGCAACAAAGGTACCATCTGCAAAAATTTCCATAAAGGCATCATAATCAGGTTCTTCAATATAATTTTCTACATCTTCCAAATTGAACGCTGTCACCGCGCTCACAACACGCCATTTGCCCACAAGCATGTCTTTGCTCAACCCAATATGCACTGTATGCGTATCCCCATCCCAGTTCACAGGTATATCCACTATCTGCTCAATAATACGTACAGGCAAAAATGTGCGCCCGCCCATGATGAAGGGTTGCATATCGTCATCAAGCTCTAGCATTTCACCATTAACCATTATGTTTACGCCATAAAATATTTCACGCATAACGCCTGTACTTGCCGCAACCATTATGGATGACGAAAGCACCATGGCCACAACAAAGCCTATCACAAAACCTTTTGCACGTTCTCTAGATTTTTTCATTATACCCTCCCTGCCCTATCGTTTTTCAACAACAAATTTCATGCAGGTTCTGGAGTTACCTTCTATTTCTATCTCCGAAAAAGCAGGCACACATACCAGATTTATACCATTTGGTGCGACATAGCCATGAGCAATTGCAATAGACTTTACCGCCTGATTTACAGCAGCAGCACCAATAGCTACAACTTCCGCAGATTCGTTATTACGCAAAATGCCCGCAATAGCACCCGCCACTGATTTTGGTACAGAGTTTGCTGAGACTTTTAGTGTTTCCATAAGATTTCCTCCTTAGCTGTGTTGGAATTGGTTTTACAGTCATACCAAACTGCAACTAAGATTGCAAGTTGGTATCAAATGACTATAATTATAGTTTGCATTCATACGATAATAATACAAAAAAAATCCAAAAATGTAAAGGGGCAATTTATTATGGGGCAATTGCACAAACCTGCACCGCTTGCTTTTGGTGATAAAGTAGCTTTAATAGCACCATCTGGTCCGCTTTTACATCCAGAGCGACTTGACTCTGCCGTAGAATACCTAAAATCACTCGGGCTTGAGCCAGTTTGTGACACAAGTACACTTGCTCGTTATGGCTATCTTGCAGGCAGAGACCATTTGCGGGCGCATAATATAAATCAAGCTTTTGCGGACAAAGATGTCAAGGGTATTTTCTGCATACGCGGAGGATATGGGGCGGCAAGAATTTTGGATGCCATAGATTACGACAATGTACGCAAAAATCCAAAGTTTTTTTGTGGATATAGTGATATAACGGCATTACATATTGCATTTAATCAACAAGCAAATCTTATGACTTTTCATACTCCAATGGTGTGCGAAGCAGGATTTTGTGATGCTGATGCATATACTCTGGAATATTTTAATAAATGCATATTTGGTAAAATAGATGACATATACATCGAAAATCCTAATGGGTTCACTTGGGAATTTTTGGTAGAAGGTAATGCAGAAGGTGTGCTTTGTGGGGGTAATTTATCTGTAATAACAAGTCTTATGGGTACACCGTATGAGATAGATACCAAAGGCAAAGTATTATTTTTGGAAGATATTGGTGAAGAGCCATATAGGATTGATAGAATGTTGACACAATTACACTTAGCAGACAAGCTTAAATATGTCGCTGGCATTATTTTTGGTGATTTTGCAGATTGCTGTGCCAAGGATGAAAAAAATAGTTTAACTATTCAGGAAATAATTAGTAATTTTGAACTTAAAATACCTATAGTTTATGGTATTTCTTGCGGTCATTGCGCCCCTACATTATCTTTACCATTGGGAGCTATGGTCAAACTGTGTTTTGCTACGAAGACTTTAAGAATCTGTGTACAATAGGTTGTAAAAATCAGAGCAGTTTATTAAAGTGTTTACTTTTGTAGATTTTACTGATATAATACAAAGTGGTAAGCGATATTGGGTAAGCAAGTTGATATGACACAAAATTAGACTGGAGGAAAACTTATGAAGCCCAAAAACATTCAAAGCACCACCGCAGGCATCGGAAACCTGCCATCAAAAGACTACATTACAGAAAAATGTGCTATTTTCGGAGAAAACATGCGCATAGCCCGCAAGGAAAGAGGATTTACCGCGGAAGCTTTAGGGAAATTCCTTGGTATATCTACTGCCTATGTGGGTCTGATAGAAAGGGGCGAGCGTTGCCCTAGCTTAGAGACTTTTTTGAAGATTTGCGACTTCTTCGGCGAATCTTATGAGGCTATGTTTACTCCAAGAAAAATTCTATCCGTAAGTGAGAGAAAAGCTCAATTACGTGAAGCCAAGAAGGATGTTGTATCACGTAAGAAAAAGATGGTATCAAGTATGTTAGACTCGTTTGATGCACAAGAGCTAGACTATATCATAGACTCTATCAAAAATTTTAAGAAATTTAGCTACACAAGAGGTGCAGATTATCAAGAATCTGATGAGGTGGATTTTGAAGCCGAGGACGATGTTAGAAATCTAGTATAATTAACGAGAAGTAGTGTTTACGCCGCTTTCCATCAAAATATCATCAAGATGCAATTTATTGCGGTGATATATGGAATAGCGGCGTTTTTTATGATAATATAATTGTACTTGTATAGATGCTCAATAGCATGTATAATTAAAATAATATCTCAATAACGAAGGAGAGTTTTAATGAATAAAAAAGATATGGTAAAACGCTATGTTTTCTTGCTTTTAACGGCCGTGGTGCTATATGGAATGTATATAGGCATAATGATTTTTGGCGGGCAGCCGCTGTATGTGCTTTTGCTTGCTTATGCCGCGGTTATTATTGTGTATTATTGGTTTAATCGTGCTTCTGTTTGGGCTGTGCGTGGCAATTATCTTTATGTAATGGGACAAAAAGTGCGGGCAAAGCTTATTTTACAAAAAGCCATTGATGCTAATACAAAAAGTCCATCCGCTTACATATATCTTGCTTTGATGGCTGTGCAGGATGACAGGGATAGCGAAACCGCCTTTGCTTTACTAGAAAAAGCAAAGGTACGGGCTAACTCTGTAATAGACGAGCGCAACATCATTACTACATTGGCTAGTTGCCATTGGCTAGCAAGCGACACCCAAAAAGCCATTGATGTGCTAGAAGAAATGCGCACTACTCATGAATACACTAATGCTGGCGTGTTGACCACTCTTGGCTATCTGTATTTTGTTCAAGAAAATTTTGACAAATCCATAGAGCTTTCGAAGCTCGCCATGGAGGATGAGCCAGACCATGGGGCAGCTTGGGATAATATTGGACAGGTCCAGTATAAGCAAGGCGACATGGAGGCCGCAAAAGAAAGTTTCCACACAGCATTGTCCAAGCGCGAGAATCTTGCTGATGCTGCATATTTTCTAGCACTTATTTATGAAGGTGAGGGCGATAAGGACAATGCCAAAGAATATTTCCGCCGCGCGGCTATATCTACTATTGGGATATATAATACCGTTACAGCAGAGCAGGTAGAGAAAAAATTTCAGGAATATCATGGATAGGAGAGGTTTATGATTAGTGAAAATGCGTTTAACGATATCAAAACAAAAGCGAATGAAATGAAATATTCATCTATACGTTATGCAGAATATGATGATTTAAGAAATAGCGAAATCATCTGTGATGATGACTTTATTTTGCTATTTGATAAGCATAGTGAACATATTAATTTTGCCATAAATGATTTTAAGGCAATGGTTGGCAAGATTAGCAAAGTGAAGGGCAAGGTCTCCATACACTTTGTTCCACGCGAATACGTTTCGGCACTTGAAGGTATCGGATTTGAAATATGGGCAGAGTTTGCTGACCATTTTAATCGCGATTTACAGATTACTGCCGCTGACTTAGATAATGTCGTAGAAATTGTATGGCTTGCACCTGATAAATGTGCTGATGCCGCCGAGGTGTCGCAGAAATGCAAATTGCAATCCAGAGGGTTTGAGGGCGACGAAAAAGAATGGCTTGAGGAATGGTTCAAAGAAGGCAATGGAGTAATTGTTGTGGAAAAGGATTTTGCTATTGTAGGCATTTGCTGTGTGGCCGTCTACGATAACGGCAAAAATCTTTGGATAAGAAGTGTAGCTGTAGACCCTGAGCATCAAGGATGCAAAATAGGGAAAACATTGATAGAGCAAGCCATATCATGGGGCGCAAGCAAGGGCGCAGTCACAGGCTTTTTGGCAACAGATTTGCAAAACAAAAATGCACGAATGCTGTTTGAAAGATATGGTTTTGAGCAAAAATCAGGTGAAGATGCAGTTGAAATACAAATGATACGGAGATAAGCGGAGGATTGCTTATGAAGGAGAAATTTGATGCCATGGAAAAGGCAAAAATGGATAGCAAGAATATAAAAATGATGGTGAGTGACACCAAATTGAAGGGGAAAATAACCACAAATATCACCGAACCAAATGGCACGGTGTATTGGTATATCCGCTTTAATACGCCACTTGACCCAGATTCTGTAACAAAGCATTCAATGAATGTGACAGAGACTAACGGCTATATCCTTAATGTTATCATTACTTATGATTCCACGCGTAATCTTATTGTGCTTAACCCCTGCGATTTGTACAGACAAAACGAATACTATATTCTTAATATTTCAACCAAAGTACGCAGTGACAAAGGCAAAGAATTATCAAAGTCTGTGCATATTATGTTTAAGCTGAAAGGCGATGAAATATCAGAATTTCAGGTGATAAAAAATACCAAGGGGCTACCAAAGCCACGTAAAAAACCAGAAAGCGTACGCCGTTCCGAAATTATGGAGCTAATGACAGCGCAAGCCGCACAAGCAAGTAGGAGCGAGCCAGATACACAAAAGCCCATCCGCAAAACCGTTGGGAAGCCCAGTCTGCCATATGGTCCTGTAGCTCTACATATGCAACTTGCTATGCTTGGGCTTATTTGGGTGGTTTTTAGCCTGTTTTTCAACAATTTTTATATTACGCTGATAGGGTTAAGCCTTGCGTCGCTTGGACTTTTGCATATTTGCATACAGCTGGCAAAACGCCGCACCCGCTCTGCTATCAATTACACAAGGGGCGTAATGCGTTTTAATAGGGGTAGCTATGGCGAAGCGCAAAGGTTTTTTGATAAATCGTTAGCCCAAGACCCTTATAATGATTTGGCAAAATATGCGGTAGCAAAAACAAAGGTATATCGCGGCTTGTGACTTCTTCCAAAGGCTACCCTTTGTAATTTGCTAGAAATTCCACAAGCGGCACGGTGTCAATATATTTTGTGCTGTTGATATTTATTTCTTTTGCCCTAGTTTCTTTAAATAATATTCGCATTGTCATTTTTCTAAGATTAACGCGGCTAAATATCACTTTCTTTATTTCATCGCCATATACTATAGTCTCGCTAAAGAGGCTTTTCATGACGAAGCCGTTTTCGTGCATGACTATTTTTGTCAAGTAGCCATTAAAAGAAAACAGACCGTACATGAGAGATAGCATGGTTAATAGAGAGCTTGTAAGCACAGGTGTCATCCCTATTTCCCCCATGCCCAGTGTCACAGAAACTAGCGTTTGCACATTTAGAAATATCAAAATTGCGGCTAGAGCCACATTTATTTTATAGGCAAATACCGTCTTAATTACAGAGAGCTTTTTGCCAAGGTTTTTTTGGTCTTCCATTCGCTTTATCCTCCGAAAACTTTAGCCAGCCAATGCTCGCAAAGCTCTATCCAATCATTTAGATGCGGCGCGTTATGCGTTGTTCCTGCATCCTCATAGGCAAGCTTTGCCCACTCATCCCAAGAGTTTGCATCCCCTATCCTCACGCTTCTGGCTACCATGTCCTTATTCCCAATTTTTATATTGTATTCAATAAATTTTCTTATTTGCAGCAATGTGGGCGACATTTCGTCATGTCCATAGCGGATTATTTCATCATCTGCCGTAGATACGCCATGCGCTCCTTCACAAAATAGATGCATCTCAAAAGGTATATTGTTTTTACGCAGCTCGCCCGCAAAAATCATGCTATGCTCCACTGGCACTCTTGTGTCTGTGATGGTATGCCACAAAAATGTAGGTGGTGTATGCGCACCAATATGCTTTTCTAAGGCTAATAACTCAGGTATATTTGTTCCAAGGTCGTTGATTATTGGGTCGGTTGCTATGTGTTCACCTGCCAAAATAGCATATGATATTATCGCGGCATCGGGTTTGGCAGAAAATTCCTTTGCACCACAGATATCTTGCAAAAACTCTTTATTCCATAGCGTTGCAAGGCTACCAACCAAATGCCCGCCAGCCGAAAAGCCGCATACAGCAACGCCATCGGGCTTTATTTTCCAAGCCTCGGCATTTTTGCGTATCAAAATCATTGCTCTTGCTATGTCCCTAAGGGGCTGTAGTCCCAGTGTTTCACCAAGCCCAAATGGATTTACAGTATATGTGAGTACGATGGCATGATACCCCATTGCCATAAATTTCATAGCAACAGGCTCACCCTCGCGCGGGCTACAATTTACATAGCCGCCGCCAGGGGCTATAAGCACTGCTGGGCGCGGGCTAGAACCTTCTAGCAGATATGTTGTTATTTGTGGCACAAAGCCTATTTCGGTATGGTAGTTATATTGGTTTTTTTCCCATAGGGGTATTTGCATAATTTTCATAAGGTCATCCTCCGAGAAATATCGCTAGTTTAATTATATATTTCATTTTCTTCAATGTCAATGGAATAGGACAAAAATATAACTGCATATGCTTTAGAAACTCTATAAAAACGAGGTGTTGTATGCATATGCACAGACCAGGTCAAAACAACCTTCCTATGTTGATACTTTTAATGATGATGATGGATTCTTCATTCTGTAGACCAGGCGGTAACGATAACATGATGATGCTTTTGTTGATAATGATGATGATGCAACCAAGTGGTCTTGGGACCATGGAAGTAGCGGGATAAAAACAAAAATCGAAGTCGGATTGCTGACTTCGATTTCTGTTTTTATAGACCTATTAGGCTTAAATCCGCGATGCCTAATATTATAGCAACACCTAACAATACAGCCAGATGTAATGGGTAGAACATATAGAATAACCACTTCATTTTCTTCCCACGCCCGCCATTGTAATTTTTTATGAGAAACGCCGCTAGTAAACTACCTATTGCAAAAGTCGGCATCACTAGCATAAAATCTGGATTCATAATAAGACCGCTCATGCCCTCATATGTTGGCATAAATCCTGCTAGCAAGCCAAATACCGCCCAACTAACCGCCGTGAAAACAGGAGGTACAATTCGTCTTGCTGTCTCATTTTTAATGATATAAAACAGCAGCACCATGGTAATGCCGATAAAATACCATTCAAAGAACAAAAATGAAACTGGAATTATCACAACTATATATATCAACCAAAATAGTATACGAAATTTTATTTTGTCGTAAATCACAAGTACAATCAAGCTTAGGGCTATGCTAAACATTATGTTTAACCAAGGGTATAATGCGGGATTTCCACCGCCTAAAGGTACGCCTAAAGCCAAAATATGAAATGGCATTGCTATTATGCCCACCATTAATATTCGGAAAATATATCTCTTTAAGTTTGATGTGTGTTTGTAGCCCTCTACCACAAAATATGCCATTATCGGAAATGTAAGCCCGCCTATGGCATATAGCGGAAACACCAGCCACGAAGGGATGATATCCCACCACGCAATAGCCATATGATTAAGTACCATTGCTATTATCGCAAACCATTTTAATTTGTAAGCATCAAGATTAAGCCTCTCCATCATGTTTCTTGTCTCCTTTTTTTAATTTGTATATTATGGTGATGTAACAGACATTGTGGCTATGTCATGCGCAAAAAGCCATATTTTTCAGTTCATCCATAGTCGCATAGATGCTGAAAATTGATTGCGTAAAGCAACCTAGGTCTTTGGCTATTATCTTAGAATTAAGCCCCGAAAAATCACCGCAACGATATCAGTTTTGTCTAGCTTTGATTTTGGCAGCATTCGTTCCCTCCTCGTATTATATAATATTATGTTATTATATATTAACCTCATCCTTTGTCAAGAAGAAAAATTTTTATTTCCTATTGATTTTGTCAGACTTTTTTGGTATAATATTTACACTGTAGTGTACAAATACGAATGGTTGGAGGAACGTATGGAGCAGGATAACACAAAAGACATCACAAAAAGCAACATCACACGTAACCAAAAAATCCGAAAAGAAATTTTTTCTTGGGTGCGGGTTTTGCTTTTTGCGGCAGTGGCGGCACTTATTATCAATAATATTATTATCGTCAATGCATCTGTTCCCACTGGCTCTATGCAAAATACTATTGCGGCAAATTCGCGTCTTGTAGCTTTTCGCTTATCCTATTTGTTTTCTGAGCCACAACGTTTTGATGTGGTGGTTTTTCGTTATCCTGATAATGAGGCAGAGTTGCATGTTAAGCGCATAATAGGTCTACCTGGCGACACAATAGATATTATGGACGGATTGGTCTTTATTAATGGCGACACTGTTCCATTAGATGAATGGTATCTGCCAGAACCAGCCCATGGACCACAGCAACACTTTGAAGTGCCGCAGGACAACTTTTTTGTTATGGGCGATAACAGAAACCATTCTTTGGATGGGCGCGGGCTTGGCGGGCAGGGCTGGCAAACAACAAGCTATCTGCCGCGTGAGAATATCTTGGGTCGCGCTATCTTCACCTATTTTCCATCAATAGGCTTAATTAGGTAATCCAATTTTAACATAGGAGGAAGTGCAAAATGAAAAAAATTAGTAAAGACATGCTAATAAACGATATTTTGGCTGTGGATAAACGTATAGCTATGATATTAATGCAAAATGGTATGCATTGCGTTGGCTGAGGGGCGGCAGCGCATGAGTCTCTTGTAGAGGCTTGCCAAGTCCATGGTATGGACTCCGAAAAATGTGATGAACTAGTAAATGGTATCAATGCTTTCTTGGCAAAATTGGAGGAAGCAGAAGCAACAGCAGAGTAGTAAGGAGATGGCAAAGTGACATCTGAAAAAGAAATTAGAGAGCGTCAGCAAAACATGCTTTTTGACTTACTCAAGCTTGTGCAGGACTATCCCAATTTAGCTAACCACAAAGGTATACAAGGCATGATAAAAAAGCCAAGGTAGTAATGGACAAAGAAGATGTTGCTTGGGTTGAAAAAATCTTAGCTGAATAAAAAGGGGCGTAACCCAAACGGGTTGCGCCTTTTCCGTAAATCACCATAGCCTTGCAAAAAGCTAACAGCTATGGTACAATCATGACTGAGAAAAATTTAGGGAGAACACATATGAAATTATTTAAAAAACTATTAGCTACAACATCTTTGATATTTTTTAGCATCTTTGTGCCGCTATCGCTAAGTGCCGTTGAAATAAATGTGGAGATAGGTCTTGCACAGGTGGAGTTTGCTGATGCTCAGCCAGCCATTATAGACGGCAGAACCTTCGTTCCAATTCGTGAAGTTTTTGAGCATTTGGGCTATCGCACAGAATGGAATCCCGCCACACAGACTATCGTTTTGACCAATAATCATAACAATGTAATAATCACTATAGGTAGCAATATTTTTGCGGCAAACGAAAAGGAGTTTTTACTAGATGCGCCCGCACAGCTTGTTGGTCGAGATGCTGTCATGATGCCTGTCCGTAGCATATTGGAGAATTTGGGCTATTATGTGGGTTGGAATGCTGCTACAAGCACCGTACAGATAGCCCCCGTTCCCGCAAGTGGCATTGACGGTCGTCTTGCAGATAATTTCCATGACTTTATTGTGGATTATGCATTTTTAGACTGGGGCATAATCGTTCTTGAAGCCGATGCAGATACCCTTTGGGCTACACAGTTTCGCACAGGCAGTTTGCTAAAATCTACTGACCATGGCGATACATGGACGGCTATATATCAATTTGCGAGACCCATAAATGCCATATATGCTGATGATTTTGGTAATCTCTTTGTTACTACTACACTGGACCGCTGGGCAGCGGAAGGTTCGGGCGAGGTATTTCGCTCTACAGATGGCGGCAAGAACTTTGACCATGTGTTAAATATTGGTGCTGGCGTACCGTTACGTTGGAATATCGCTTCGCAAGATGGCACTATGTTTATGTCTGAATACGGCTTTAAATGGCTTGATAATAACGCACGTCGTATATATCGCTCGCTAGATTTTGGCGAGACATGGGTCACAGTTTATGAGCCGCCACAGTTAATAGATTTTCACATGCATAAGATTCTGATGACAGATGATGGCATAATTTATCAATCAATAGGCGATGGGCAAAATGCCCAAATCATACGCTCCTTGGATAATGGATATACTTGGGAGGTTGTAACACGTGGTTTTCAGCCTACTAGCGGGCTTGTGTTTGACACCCATATTCTTTGGGGGCTTGATGGAGGACCATGGATGGGCGTAGCCCGACATGACCGCACAACAGGTGTGTTCTCCCGTGCCCTAACTCTGCCTTATCCATTTTTTGGTCCTGCATATGATATGATAATGCATAATGGCATTATATACGCTATGTTTCTATCCTATGAAGGTTACGACTTCCCCGCTTCTTTCTTTTTTAGCAAGGATGAGGGCGAGACTTGGGAATTGATGGGGTATATTACAAAACCCATCTATCGTGGTATTGGGCTTAATCATATTGTGACGGATGGGGTTTATTTGTATGTTGATATTGGTGTGCCTTTGGAGAGGGGTAGGGGGATGGAGTTTTTTAGGGGGACTTTGAGGATTAGCTTATTGGATATGCTTAATTGATTATTGCTATACAGAGGTGTTACTATGAACAAAAAGTTTCTTACAAAGTTGGTTTGGTGGTTGTCGATTGCCAGTGCTATCGCTTTATTCATCGTTCCAATCATAATCAACTTTCTCTTTTCATTGAGTGGTCCTAACTTTCTTAGTATCAATGATTGGAGTACAAGCGATGCAATATCGTATTTTGGTGCTGTGCTTATAGGTGCGGGAACAATTTTTCTTGGTGCGGTTGTCTTTTATCATACTAGAGACAACGAAAATGCGAACACGAAGCGACCTTATTTTGAAATACCAAGGGTATATTATTGGGTAGATTCTTTTGCCCGTCTTTGGAATCCCATGGACGGAGCATTTAATCACACATTTAACGAAGGGAATGCGAACTCATTCATGATTTTCAAGAATGGTGGTGATGGAGTAGCACACAATATACAGTATGTCGGCTTTGAGCCATCAGAAGGAGAAAATCCATTTCGGCTCACTAGTGAAGGCAATTTTGATTTGTCTTTCGATTTAAAACCCGAAGTCTACAGCAGAATCATACATATTTATTACCAAAATATAGTTGGATATGCCTATTCACAGACAGTTAATATTAATGTCACCAAAGAAGTTTCCAAAAGTGGAGAGCTTTCGTATAATGCAAGACTATATATTTCTTCACAGATTCCTTTGGGAATGAACAAATATAATGCAAAAACAGGTGCATACAAGGTTAAGTAGTGGGCGGCATCGTTTGAACGGTAAGTACTCACACATTCGCTATCTGCCAATCAACCCCCACATCCCCCTGCCCCACCAAGAACTCATTAGCCTGAGAAAAATGCTTGCTCCCAAAAAACCTGCCGCCAGCCAGTGGGCTTGGATGCGCCGCCATCAACACTTTATGGTGTGCAGGGTCTACCAGGGTAGTTTTTTGCTGCGCATGTTTGCCCCATAGCATAAAGACTATGGGCTTTTCACGTTCTGCCAGGCGGGTTATTATACTGTCTGTAAATTCCTCCCAACCTTTGCCCGCATGGGATTTTGAGCGTCCTGCTTGCACTGTTAGCGTTGTGTTTAGTAATAGTACACCTTGTTTTGCCCATGGCATTAGATAGCCATTATTCGGCATATGGCAACCAAGGTCATCGCTTAGTTCTTTGAAAATGTTACGAAGCGATGGCGGCATCTTTGCCGTAGGCATCACAGAAAATGCCATACCGTGAGCCTCACCAGCGTTTATATAGGGGTCTTGCCCAAGGATTACGACCTTTGTATCTTCATATGCGGTATGTATGAGTGCTGAAAAAATCTCATGCATAGGCGGATAGACCACCTTGGAGGAGTATTCTTGCTTCAGAAACTCTCTAAGCGCGAGATAATATGGCTTTTGCCGCTCAATCGCCACATAGTCATCCCAGTCATTGTTAAATTTTATCATATCACATTACCTCACATACTTATCCGAATTATAGATATCATCAAAACCACCAAGAAACAGGTATCATGCCAAAAAAGATTAAAAACAATATCCATCATCGTACAACCTCCATTGACCACACACAAAACCTATGCTATAATTCACAATATGGATGAATTTTATATGAAAGAAGCCTTGCGGCTCGCAGAAATCGCGTATGCCATGGATGAAGTACCCATCGGCTGTATCATTGTGCATAAAGGCAAAATCATTGGTGCAGGACACAATTTGCGTAATACGCAAAAAAACACACTGTATCATGCAGAAATCATAGCTATAGATGCCGCAAGTACGCATATATGCGATTGGCGATTGGAAGATTGCACTATGTACGTAACCATAGAGCCATGCCCCATGTGCGCTGGCGCAATATTGCAAGCCCGCATACCACGCCTGGTTTATGGTGCGGCTAGCCCCAAGGCTGGTGCCGTGGAGTCCGTTGTTAATCTGCTAAACAATTCAGCGTTCAATCATCAAGCAGAAATTACTGCTGGCATACTAGAGACGGAATGTTCCGCTATTGTTTCCAAATTTTTTCAAAAGTCACGAGCAAGACTATAAGCCGAGTTCTGTACCGTGCAAAATTGCACTAGATAATCATCTATCTGGACCGCCCGTCGCCGCGGCGGCTCTAGCGGTGCTACGAAAGCGAGGCGGGTCACCTCTTGCGCTTTCTCCCTTGCTCCAAGTGGGGTTTACATGTGCCACGACCGTCTCCGACCGCGCGGTGGGCTCTTACCCCACCTTTCCACCCTTCCTTATAATTATAAAATTACAAGGGGTTTATTTCTGTTGCACTTTCCTTAAGGTCGCCCTCATCGGGGGTTACCCGACACCGTGCCCTGCGGAGCTCGGACTTTCCTCACGCCTTACGGCGCGCGATTATCCGTCTTACTCGTGACTTTCGTAAAGCTTATCTAAAGTAAGCAAACATAAACATTATTACCAATCCGAAAAACAATGAATTTACTACTGTGACAACAAAAATGTTGTAAATAATTTTGAGGATGTATTGTACTTTATATATCGCCTTATGCCTATAAATCCCGCAACTAAGCAGGCTAGAGTCAAGAAAAATGCAGGCAAAATTGCAAAAGGCATAAAATATATCGCAGTTACGTTCCAGAGCAACTGTTGCAAGCTTGCCAACCCTCCACCGCTGCCATCAAAGCCTCCAAAAATCGTAAATGTGAAACTAAGATTGCCAATAAGGATAAATATTTGCAGTATAAAAGTTACGATAAGCAATTTAGCCCAAATATTTTTCATAACCAATTTCCTCTAGGCGTTTGGCCTTTTTTGTTACCATGTCATCCAAATCTTGTGCGTATTCTATAAGCTTCTGTGTTAAGCTCGCATCAGATATAGCCAGCATCTTCGCGGCGAGTAAGCCCGCATTAGCCGCACCGTTTATCGCCATTGTAGCTACAGGTATGCCAGGCGGCATTTGTACTATAGACAGCATAGAATCCCAACCGCTAAGATTGCTTGATTTCACAGGCACACCAATAACTGGTAAATGCGTGATGGCCGCAACCATACCAGGCAGATGTGCAGAACCGCCAGCACCAGCAATTATCACAGAAACGCCTTTATCATGCGCACTTTTTGCATAGTCATACATTCTATGAGGGGTGCGATGAGCAGATACAATTGTAAGTTCATATGCAATGCCTAATTTCTCGAGGATTTCAGCAGCATCTTTCATAACGGGCAGGTCAGAATCGCTGCCCATAATTATTGCAACTTTTGGATTTGCCATAATGTCACCCTACCCTTTTGAAATCATTTTTAGGCTATCGTGAGCCTTCGCTGCCTTAGCTACAGCATTTTCTAAACTATCATCAATCACTGTTATATGACCCATCTTGCGTTTTGCTTTGGTCTCCTGCTTTCCATAAATATGCAATGATGCACCAGAAATTTTTAGCACATCTTCTGCTCCTTGCACAAACGCTGGTCCGTCATGACCATGCTCGCCAAGAATATTGCGCATGACAGATGGTTTGATGAGCGAAGTGTTGCCCAGCGGCAAACCGCATACAGCACGTACATGATTATCAAACTGGCTTGAGCAGCAACCCTCTATCGTATAATGCCCAGAATTATGCGGGCGTGGAGCAATCTCATTTACAAGCACTTCGCCGCTTTTTTCTACAAACATCTCCACGCAGAACATACCAACGCCGCCAAATACCTCCATAACCTTGCGAGCCACCTCCATAGCAGCATCGCTTGTGGCTACATCAATATTAGCAGGCACCCTTGTTTCAAACAAAACTTCTTCTCTATGTTCATTTTGCGCAACAGGATAGATGGCAATTTCACCATCTTTTGCGCGGCAAGCAAGCACGGAAATTTCCATATCAAAGTTTACAAATTTGTCAATCATTAGTGGCACTTCTTTGCCATTTAAGGTATCAAAAGCTTCTTCTGCTTGCTCAGCAGAATTTACTTTAAAATTGCCGCGTCCATCATAGCCGCCAAGGCGCGCCTTCAGCATCATAGGATAGCCGAATTTTTCGCCAGCTTTCACAATATCCGCTATAGTCTCTACTATCATAAAATCTGGGGCGGCTACGCCACCATCAAGCAGAGCTTGCTTTTGTGTTAATTTGTCTTGTATTATCTTCAAGCTTTGAGGTGTAGGATATACAGGCTTACCAGACTTTTCTACTTCAAAAAGAGCATCCACATTAATATGCTCTATCTCATATGTTACAATATCAGAGATTTCTGCTAGTTTAAGGATGCCTTCTCTATCTTTTAGACCTGCCACAATGTGGTTGTCAACTAAGGTATGTGCAGGGCAATTTGGGTCTGGGTCAAGAATAGACACATAGAAGCCCATTTTTTTCGCCTCCAGAATCATCATTTTACCAAGCTGCCCGCCGCCGATTATGCCGATTTTTGTAGAAAGTGCAGAAGTCATAATATTTTTCCTCCATGCTATATATTTTCATTGGTTATAGTATAAATGAAAACCCTCCATGGAGACCATGAAGGGTAAAGGTGCTATTTAACCACTAAATATCAGAAAACAATATATATGCAAACATAACATGTTTTATACTTTGTGAATTAAAAGCATTAGCTGCGTGTTAGACACGAGAAACATTAGAGGCTTGTGGACCTTTTGTGCCATCTACCACTTCGAATTGAACTTCTTGACCTTCTTCAAGGGTTTTGTAACCATCAGACATGATGGCAGAGAAATGTACAAATACATCATCTTCGCCCTCTACAGAAATGAAGCCAAAACCTTTTTCAGCATTAAACCACTTAACGATACCATTTTTCATGAAACATCCTCCTACTAATCGTAAAGATTACTTATGCGGTATATTCTGCGCTCGCAGACCGCTTATTTAATACCACAATATACTATCACAAAAAAAGTCCCTTGTCAAGGACTTTTTTAAGCATTCTGCTTACATAAAAAGGAAATAAAACCCACCAATTAGCAGAAGTATAGAGCCAAGCACTGAAAATGATGGAAACAATAACGCTATCAACATCCCTATGGCTATCGAAAACATCATAATGCCGCCAACGCGCCGTAATTGCCCAGGTTTTAGAGATTTCTTGCCCACAAAATCACCCCATGGCATTATATTACCAGAGGAGCAGAAAAATACATGCTATAAAATATAATTAAGCTCTTGTGCAAATCGCTAATAAAAGCCCATCGTCCACGGTCACTGTGGCAACATCATCTGCAAACTCGTTGCTTATACCAACTGTTGTGCCATTGTTTAATGTATCGGATTGCAGTGGATATTTTAGACCAGTGGTAGTAACCCCGCTAGCCTCGCCCTCCAGCGGCACAAGAGATATGTAATCAAAATTTTCACGTGGTATTTCCGCAAATTTATCGATAACAAAGGTTTTTGCAAAGGAACCAACCAAAAAAGCCCTTGCATCTGCCCTAGCCGCAAGTATTAGTGTTTGTATATTCCCTAGGAAATGGTCTGGTCTGCCGCCATAACCACCCAATATTACGACTTCATCAGGCATACGTTGCAGGGCTATCTCCATGGCTAGTTCTAGGTCGGTCGCATTCTTATCTGATGGAAATTTCGCAAAGGCTACATTTTTGCTCTCATAATCTTGTTTTACAAGGATATCAAGCGAATCTAGGTCACCAACTATCAGATTTGGAACAATCCCAATCTTGTTGGCAAAGCTAGCACCACCATCACAACATATAATATAGCTGGCATCCTCAATGTTTTCACTGAAAAATGTCAAATCATCAGATTCGCCATTCGCAAAAATTATAACTTTGGTTTTTATTTTTTTAAACTCACCAAAAATACTTTTGAATTTTTTTGTGGCTGCATGGATATTGGAATGTGCAAAAATTGCAGAGCCTACAACAACAACATTAACGCCTGATTTTAAGACATCACGCACATTGGTAAAATTTACGCCTCCATCCATTTGAATATCAATCTCAAGCCCTAGACCTTCCATGTATTCTCGCAATTCGCGAGCTTTATCTAATGTTTCGACCATAAAATCTTGTCCGCCAAAACCAGGTACTACAGACATTATCAGCACCATATCTACATGCGGAACAAATTCTAAAATAGCCGAAAGCGGTGTGTCTGGACGTAATGCAAGGCCCGCCTTTTTGCCATTAGCCTTTATCATGGCTATAATTTCATTAGCTTCGGCAGCATCAGTACAGCTTTCCACATGAAAAGTAATAATGTCTGCGCCAGCCTGAGCAAAGCGCGCAACAAAGGCCTTTGGATTTTCCACCATCAGGTGTACATCAAAGACCAAATCAGATTGTTTTCGAAGAGATTGTATTATAGGAAACCCTATGGAAATATTTGGCACAAAATGACCATCCATCACATCAAGGTGGATGTAGTCAGCTCCCGCTTTAGTCACAATGTCCATTTGCAAGCGCAAAGAGCCATAATCAGCAGAAAGTATTGATGGAGCAAGTTTTATCATTAGTCACTTCTCCCTGTTTGTAGTTACATATCTTTTGTATCTTTCGTATCTATCAATATCAATATCAACGCCCACATGCTCTTTCACGGCGCAGTCATGCTCGCTTACATGTATGCATTTTACATAATAGCAATCACCGATATATGGCTTAAATTCTCTGTAATGGTGTTGCAGTTGACGTTTGTCTATATGGTCTATCGAGAAAGACGTAAAGCCAGGCGAATCAACGACAAATGTGTCTTTCGCAACTTCTAATAATGATGTATGTCGTGTGGTATGCTTGCCACGTTGAACTTTCTCGGATAGTCCACCTACTTCAAGCGAAAACTGAGGATATAAAGCATTAAGTATACTAGACTTGCCAACGCCAGACGGTCCAGCCAAAATAGATGTTTTACCCAACATAGCATCCTTTAAATCGTCCAGCCCCATGCCATTTTCAGCACTAGCACATATCACACGATATTTTGCCATTCGAAAAGATTCGGCAATCTTCATATATTCTTTGCCCTTATCCAAGTCTATTTTATTGATACACAAAATCACATCTATACCTTGATTTTCGCACACAATTAAGAATCCATCAATAACATCTAAATTAATAGCAGGTACAACGGCGCATACCAAAATAACTTGGTTTATATTTGCTACACGAGGGCGTTTTAGCTCAGTTTTGCGCGGCAAAATTCCTTGTAGATACCCTGTAGATTTTTCATAGTCTATGGAAGATATTTCTACAAAATCACCTACAAGCGGCGTTATTCCTTTTTTACGAAAAAGCCCGCGTGCTTGGCACACAAGTTCTCCATATTCCGTCGCGACATAATAATTGCCACCGACACCTTTTATGATACGTCCAGTCAATACCTTAGAATTAATCATTAAAATTCACAGTTTCACCACCAACATCTACACCGTTGACAAGCAGCCTAAACTCCACAATTCCAGTGCCTTGCACAGTCACAAATTGCGGCAATTCCAGCCCTGTGAAAGACCCCATAAACTCTGTTCCACCCAATGAACCATCAGGCATACGGCGTACCAAGGATATTTCCACCGTAACATCTGCTGGAACAACAGGGTTTATTGTTACAGTGCGTGAAGTAAGCGTTGGTAGCTGATTCTGACCTTGGTTTTGTTCTTGATTCTGACCATCGCTAGGGTCGTCGTTGTCTTCCGTACCATTATTTTCACCATTTGTATCGACATTATCGTCATCTGTGTCATCATTTGTGTCTATGTTTTGATTGTCATTTTGATTATCATCATCTGTTGTATCATTATCATCGGGTTCATCTTCTTCATCCTCAGGCTCTTGAATAATCCCCGAGGAAACCATGAAATCAATATATGAACCAACGGGAACTTCTGTGCCAGCAGAAACACTTTGCCATGTTACGATACCAACGCTATGAGTTGGGCTTTCTGTTGGTATTTCTCTGCCAACGCGTAGACCCGATTGCACAAGCGCAGACCTAGCCGCAGAGTCTAAAATGCCTACTATATCAGGTACTTCTATGGTTTCAGGTTCTTCGCCTAAGCTGAGGACGATGCGTATTTGTTCTCCACGCATAAGATATTCTCCTGCTGGCGGATGCTGTTCAAGGATATAATTGTGCGCAAAAACCGAGTCGAAGCGATAGTCCGCATCATATACTCTAAGCGCACCATCAAGGCTCACAACAGCAGCATCCAAATGCATGCCAACAATATTTGGAACAAGTACTTGCTCTGCGCCTACATCACCAATCAGCCCAAGACTAACAACGACATTCACGGTCGTGCCTGGTTGTATGGTGTCGCCTTCGCGGAAATCTGCTTGCGTTATATGACCCTCTTCAATGTATTCATGGGGTTCTTCTCCATAAATTTCCAGATAAAGCCCAATGGCTTCTAACTCCTCACGAGCAGTTTCTAGCTCCATATCAATAATATCTGGCACTCTGACAAGTTCATTGTTTGACCCTCCGCCCATAAACCAAAATACAACAAAAACCAAAGCCGCAATAAGCACGGTAGCAGTAGCAACACCACCAATGATTATCAAGCGTTCTTTATTTTTATTATTTGATGCCACGGTGGGGCTGTTAGAAAAATTCACATCCCTTTCTGGCCTTGGTGGTCTTGGGCGTGGGTGGGATTGCGGAATTTCATGTGGGCGTGGCTTTTTATCGAATGGACTTGGGCGCTCCTCCGCACGGGGTTGGCTGCGATAATCCTCCTCAGCAGACTCCATCACAGCGCGCTGAATGTCTCCATAAAGCGAGCTGGCACTTTGGTAACGCCTAAAAGGTTGCTTGTTAGTAAGACGCACGATAATTTCGCGCACAACAGGCAACACCTTGGGATTTTTCTTGCGTATATTAGGAAGTGGGGCTTCTACATGCAACATGGCAATGTCATCTGCATTGTCGCTGTCAAAAGGTAGCTCGCCTGTCATCATTTCATACATCACTATACCAAGCGAATAAAGGTCACTTCTAGGGTCTATAGGGTCACTACAAGCAACCTCAGGCGATACATAATGCACAGAACCCATGGTAGAAAAGTCGTCATCTTTAAGGTCTTTTGAGCTACGCGACTTTGCAATGCCAAAATCCGCTACCTTAACAACACCATTTGGCATACACAATACATTTTGCGGTTTAATATCTCTATGAATTATTCCATTTTCGTGCGCATGAATCAAGGCCGCCGCTATCTGGCTAGCAACGCCCAGCATGGTTTCGTTGGAAAACGGAGCTTTACTGGTAATAAGCTCTTTTAACGTCTTTCCAGCGATATATTCCATCACGATATAATGTACATCGCCCTCATTTCCAACATCATAAACATTCACAATATTTGCGTGATTTAAGCTCGCTATAGCTCTCGCCTCGCGGTCAAAGCGGTCAACGAAGTTACTGTCGGTTATATATTCCTCTCGCAATACCTTCACAGTGACACTACGGTGCAGTTTTTTATCTATTGCGCGATAAACATGCGACATGCCACCCGCGCCAATCAATTCAGCTATTTCATATCTATTAGCAATTATTCTGCCAATTTCCAAAATCATATGTTCACCCACCCCACTACAATTACAGAAATATTATCATCGCCACCAGCCTCATTCGCCTTGGCTACCAGGATATCAACTTTATCGGACATTGCTGTATCATCAAAAAGAACATCAAAAATCTCGGCATCAGTCACCATATTGGTTAAACCATCCGAGCAAATTAGTATATATTTTACATCAGCAAGCGGAAAATAGCCCCTATCCACATTAACATGTAAATCCGTACCTATGGCGCGGGTTATCACATTTTTCTCTGGATGATGAAGAGCCTCTTCAGCCGTTATAATTCCTTTTTCTGTCATTTCAGCAACCAAAGAGTGGTCACGAGTTATTTGCTTTAGTTCGCTATCTGTCGCAATATAGATGCGGCTATCGCCTACATGTATATAATATAAGTTATTTTCATCTACAGTGACAGCCGAAAATGTAGTTCCCATACCAGAAAAAGCAACATCATCAGATGCAGCTTCATGTACATGCGCATTAGCTTGCAACAGGGCGTTTGCTAAATATTCTTCTACATAAATAAAGCTTGTGTGGTCATTGAAATATTCACAAAAAACCGAAATAGCCTTAGTGCTGGCAATTTCGCCCGCTTTATGACCTCCCATGCCATCCGCCACCACAAAAAGGTTTGCAAGAGGGCTAGGCCCATCGCTATTCACATAAATTGCATCTTCATTGCTGGCACGAACTTTACCAACATCGCTTTTTCCAAATCCATGCATAGCTTGACCTCATTTTTCATAATACTTATATTTTTGAGCATCACTTCTTATAATAAATGGTACACTCCTTGTACCATTTATTATAAGAAGTGATGTAGCAACAGGTGTTTTGCGTGATTTTGCAAAAGCACCGAGAGCGTTAAGCGAAGAAAGTCGCGTGAAAACAGGTTTTGAACAGGCTCTTAAAGAGTATCTTTTTGCTCATTTCTAAGCTGACCACACGCAGCAGAGATGTCAGTTCCCATTTCTCTGCGTATAGTGACACCATGACCGCTTTTGTCCAAAATTTCGGCAAAAGCCGCAATAGTAGCAGCACTACTTTTATTATATCCTTTTTCTGGAATTTTATTTGCCGTAATTAGGTTAATATGGCAATTAATTCCTATGAGCCTTCTCGCAAGCTCTTTAGCATTGCCTTCGCTATCGTTTACGCCATCAATCATAACATACTCGAAACTAACGCGCCTCCCGCCATCTGCATAGACCTTGCAAGCCGTAATCAGCTCGTCAAAATCATATTTCCGAGCAATAGGCATTAACTTTCGCCTAATTTGGTCATTTGGCGCATTTAACGAGATAGCAAGTGTCAGTTGTAGATTTTCGGTTACTAGGTCGTAAATTCGCGGAACAATTCCGCATGTAGACACCGTTATATGCCTCATGCCTACATTTGCACCATTTTCATTGCTTATTAGCTTGATAAACCTCATTGTATTGTCATAATTATCCAGCGGCTCACCGCTGCCCATTATCACAATGTTTCCTATGCGGGCATTGATGTCATGAGAGACAGCATAATATTGCGCCGCAATCTCTCCCGCCGTTAAGTTTCGCATAAGCCCATCTATGCCAGATGCACAAAAGTCACAACCCATGCGGCATCCCGCCTGCGTGGATACACAAATGCTATAGCCATGCTTATATGTCATAAGCACAGTTTCCACATACACATCCATTATACCATTATTGTGCAATTTATACAAGTATTTTCTTGTAGAGCCATCAGAGGATTTTTGCAGATTTACACATTCTGCATGTGTAATGGGTGCTTTTGATGCCAAATTCTCGCGCAAACTAACAGGCAAATTGGTCATTTCATCATAGCTGTTAGCTCCACGCTGGTTTATCCACCCAAAAATCTGCTCTGCTCTATACAGCTTTTCGCCAATACTGGTCACAAATCCCTTGATTTCATCAAGGCTAGCACTTCGAATATCAAAATTTTCCATAAAATTTCACACTCTTTCAAATATGGCAATAAAGAAACCATCAGTATCAAAATATTGTGGCAATATTTGAATATACCCATCTTGAGCTGTACTAAGCTCAGCCATATTAGGAACTTTATCGGAAATATCAATAGCCCTAAAAGGGAAGGTCTCCAAAAACCAATTGCAATTTTCTATATTTTCTCTTGCACTAATTGTACATGTGCTATAAAGTAGCTTACCGCTAGGCTTTACATATTTCCAAGAGCTAGCAAGAATCTTTCTTTGCAATTTAACAAGCCCATCGATGTCATCGGTTTTAAATAGCTTAATGTCAGGTCTGCGGCGCATTGTGCCAAGTCCAGAGCATGGCGCATCCACTATCACCAGGTCTGCAGTATTTTGCAATTTTTCATCATGAACCGTAGCATCCCACTTTTGCTTTACTATACCATCAAGACCTAAACGTCTGGCACTTTCACGCATCATTTTTAGCTTAAAGTCGTGTATATCTCTTGACAAAATCTTTGCTCCCTTGGCAAGATATCCCGCTAGAAAACTTTTGCCACCAGGTGCTGCACAAACATCTATTATACAAGCATTTTCATCTGGATTAGCCACCTGAACAGCAAGCATGGCAGCTTGGTCCATAATGTGATAGTTGCCCGCTTTAAACGATGGCAAAGCTGCAATATCAGAAGTTTTGGTAACAACAAGGGCATTTTTGCAAAGATTGCCATAGCTTGCCTCCACATTTTCATCAGCCAAAGTCTGCAAAAGCTTGTCAGAAGATATCTTTCGCGTATTTGTGCATAAAGTCACATGCGGCGGTTTGTTGATATTTTTGAGCAAAGCCTCCGTGGCTTCTTTTCCAAGCTCTCCAACAAAATGCTCCACAATCCATGGTGCGCAAGAATATTTGACTTCCAATGTTTCAGGCAGGTCTATCTTATCCAAATTGCGCTCTATATTACGCAATACGCCATTAACAAAGCCCGAAAGTTTTGCGAAACCCATCTTCTTAGCAAGTTCAACCGCCTCGCTGCATACAGCAAATGTCGGCACTTTATTCATAAAGCGCATCTGATAAACCGAAATGCGAAGTATGTTGATGACTTGATGTTTCATTTTATCAATAGGCGTATTAGAAAAATTGCTGATAATATGGTCTAAAAGCATCAAATTTCTGATACATCCAGATAGAATCTCGGTTACAAAAGCTTTTTGAATGCGATTTAGATGGCTTTGCCGCTCCAAAATACGATGCAAAGCCACATTGCTATAGGATTTTTTTTCGAAAATTTCCATTAAGCCGCGTACCGCAATTTCTCTTTCACCCTGCATTATCAGCCTCCTACACATTTTGTCACAGTATTATAACCCAAAATTAGCCAAAAGTCAAATGTTGCATCTTGAGCCAAAGTATGGTAGAATGGATAGATTAGAGTTATACAGTCGTAGGAGGTGTGTGCATGATACGCAGCATGACGGGTTATGGAAAAGGCGAAATGCAGGTCGGTGAGCGTAGTTTCGCCGTTGAAATACGTGCCGTAAACAATAAATTTTGTGAATTTCATATACGTATGCCAAGAATTTTTAATCCCCTAGAGGATAGATTGCGCAAGCTACTTGCGGCACAGATTTTTCGCGGTCGCATAGATGTCTCGGTCAACTTTCGCACAAATTCCACACAAGATGCAAAAATTGTCTATAACGAGGCTTTGGCAGAAAATTATCATACAGTGCTAACTGCAATTTCTCGCAAATTCAATCTTCGTGGACATGATGGGGATATTTTAGGACTCGTATCCAGATTTCCTGATGTCGTGGAAATTGATAGAGACCTTGGTGATACAGCTTTGGATAGTCTATGGAGTGACATAAGTTCTGCTACAGAAGATGCCATAAGTCGTTTTTTAACTATGCGCGAAACAGAGGGTGCTGTTCTTGCTGCAAATATTCGCGAAAAAGGTCTAAATATCGAAAAGCTGCTTGCTATCATTGAGAAAAAAGCCCCCGATGTAACAGAAAATTACCGTAAAAAGCTACAAAAACGCATGGAAGATGCCTTGGCAGGTGTTGTGGTAGATGAGCAGCGTTTCCTTAATGAGGTGGCGCATTTTGCTGACAAATCAGCCATAGACGAGGAAATAACACGCTTGAAAAGCCATTTGGCACAACTGCCCCAGATTTTAGACGAAGGAGGGGCTGTAGGTCGCAAGCTTGACTTTTTGGCTCAAGAGCTGGCTAGGGAAGCAAACACTATAGGCTCTAAGGCTAATTTCGCCGACATTACCAAAGTTGTGATAGATTTAAAGGGCGAGATTGAAAAAATTCGAGAGCAGGTGCAGAATATTGAATGATGCATCTGCGCTGGGTGTTACAAAATTTATAAATGTTGGTTACGGAAATATGGTGGCCACCGATAGGGTTGTTTCTATTATAAACCCAGAACCCGCCCCTATTAAGCGCATGATACAAGAGGCGCGGGAAACTGGGCGCATTGTAGATGCTACGCATGGTCGCAAAACACGAGCTGTAATTTTTACAGATACTGATTATATCATACTTTCATCATTGCAACCAGAAACAATCACGCAGAGGATTAATTGATGCTTACAGTATATTTTTCTGGCACGGGAAATACCGAATATGTAGCGAAGCTTTTTGCAGAGAAAATGGGCAGCAAATGCCTATCTATCGAAGATGATATCAATTTTGTCTCAGAATTTACAAAATATAGTACCATCGCATTTTGCTATCCGATTTATGGTTCACGTGTACCACTGATTATGAGGCAATTCGCCACTCGTCATGCAAGCTCTTTGCAGAGCAAGAAGTTAGTGATACTTGTTACGCAACTAATTTTTTCGGGCGATGGGGCTAGAGTTTTTTGCGATTTATTCCCAAAAAATCATTTTGACATTATATATGCCGAGCATTTCTTTATGCCAAATAATGTTTGCAACTTCGCACTTTTGCCCAAAGCTGGCAAGCGGAGTATTACAAGATGTATGAAAACAGCGAAGCGCAAAGTCAAGCAAATATGCCAAGATATTTCAGTGGTCAAGATAAAGAAACGTGGATTTTCAGAATTTTCCCGTTTTTTAGGAAATGTTCAGGGCAGGTTCTGGCAAGGAAATAGCTCTAGTGCGAATGTTGTAATTGGTTCAATGGAGGCTAAGGCAAAAAATAGCGTACAAATAGATGAAAATTGTACTGTGTGCGGTCTTTGTACCAAGATATGTCCCATGAAAAATTTAGAAATTGTTGATAGCAAAATCATACATAAAAATAACTGCACTGTATGTTATCGCTGTGTTAATCTTTGCCCTGAGAAAACAATTACTGTCTTTTTCCATCGTAAACCAAAATGGCAATACAAGGGAATTCTGAAATAATTTTTCGAGTATTTACTAATGACGAGGTGGCAATAATGCAGGATAGGCTATTGCAAGATGGTATTTTGCTGATAATTTCTGGACCTTCGGGTTCTGGCAAAGGCACTGTGTGCAAAAATCTACAGCCCACAGAGGGTTTCGCACTATCTATATCCATGACTACACGCACTCAAAGACCAGGTGAGGTGCATGGTATCGACTATATTTTCTGTGACAAAGACCAATTTCGTGCTGTGCGTGATGCTGATGGACTTTTGGAACACGCCATGTATGGAAACAATTATTATGGCACACCTGTATCGTATGTAAATGACCAGATGCGCAATGGGCATACTGTGGTTTTGGAAATAAATGTGGTAGGTGCTTTGCAAGTTAAAGAAAAATATCCCGAAGCCATTTTGATATTTCTTATGCCTCCTACTTTTTCTGATTTGCGGCATCGCTTGGAGCTACGCGGAACAGAAGATGAGGCGGAGATTGATAGGCGTTTTCGCAGAGCATGGGATGAAGTGGCAGAATTGCCAAAATATGACTATCTTGTAATTAATGATTCTGTAGAAAATGCCGTTAATGAAATTAAATTGATTGTTGCATCAGAAAAATTAAAACCGCATCGCAGTAATGAAAAAATTAGTCATTTTCATGATAATATTGAGAATGGGGAGTGATAATATGGAATTAATATTCCCGACCCGTGAAATGAAGCAAGCTGCAATGGATTTTCGCCAAGAGCATTTTGATAATAACGAACCAAAGATTAACGGCAGCGCAGGATTTGCCTATGTGGATAACTACGAAGAATGGCTAGCAAAAATCGAAAGAGATGTTACGCACAGCAACAAACTGGTTGTTCCCGCTACCGTCTATTTTGCAGTAATAGACGATGAAATTGTTGGTATTTTACAGATACGGCACGAGCTTAATGAACACCTGCTAAATAGCGGCGGTCATGTGGGCTACAATGTGCGACCATTTCAGCGACGCAAAGGTTACGCAACAAAAATGTTGGCTTTGGCATTGACCAAGTGCCGAGACATGGATATTAATCAAGCCCTTGTCACCTGCAACAAAGATAATGAAGCATCCCGTAGAACAATTTTACGCAATGGTGGGGTGTTAGAAAATGAATTTACTGAAGATTGCGGAAATATTGTTGAAAGATATTGGATTTCACTATAAAGGAGACATATTATGTTAAACCCATCCTATTCCAGCTTGATAAAAATTTTAAATGAAGATGCCAGCGCAGATGCCAGGGTTACAAGCCGCTATTCTATCGTTATTGCGGCGGCAAAACGCGCACGCCAGATTGTTGGCGGCGCAGAGTATGAAGACCTTGGCGCGAAAACTGATAAGGCGGTGAGTATCGCTGTAAACGAGATTCAGCGTGGTTTTGTGCGTGTTGTGCCTGGTTCGGTAGAAAATATCACAATGCCACGCAGCGAGCATATCATACAAAATCTACCAACCGTTATTGACGATAGTTTTGTGTCTGATGATATTATCTTAAATGCAGACGAAATTATGGGCGATGATGACGATGATGACATCATTCAAGAAAGCGAATACGATGATGCTTGGGACGAGGAAGATGAGGTTGATGATGAAGAAGAATAGGTAACTTGAATGAAGAAATACGTAAAGGTGATTGTTTCCTCCACAGCTAAAGATTTGGACAAACCCTTTTACTACGCCATTCCACCTGATTTGCAGGGGTCGCTTTCGCGTGGACAGCGTGTGCTTGTACCTTTTGGCAAGTCACGTAGCACCGAAGGGTGTATTGTAGATTTTGTTGATTCTATCAACTTTGACGAGGCCAAGGTAAAAGAAATCTCAGGAGTTTTGGAGGACTTTGCTATCTTTTCGCCTGTAATGCTTGATTTGGCTATGTGGATGTCCGAAAAATATTCAACACCTCTTGCTGTTTGCCTAAAAACCATTATGCCTTCTGGTATAGCTATGAAAAATGACTATGTGGCAGAGGTCGTAGATGGAGTGGGGCCTAAGGGTCTAAAAGGTCGCCGTAAGCTGATTTTTGAGTATATCAAGAATCATGGTGCTGTGGGCGAGCGTGAGATAAAGGAGAATTTTGGCAATACCTCCACTTGGGCTAATTTACAGTCTTTAGCAGATATGGATTTTATAACTTTAAGACATGTATATGATGTCAAGAGTTATGCGATACGTATAAACACGGCATTTATCAATGATGATATACCAAATTTTGACACAAAAGCAGAGCAAGTGCTTGAAAAGGGCGACAAACAGTCAGCGGTCTTGGAGATGTTGATGGATACAAAGTCGCTTTCTGTGGCGGATATTCAACATAGATTAGGGATTTCCCCTTCACCCATTATGTCTTTAGAAAAAAAAGGGCTTGTGCGTTTAGAGAAAATGGAGATACGCAGAGAAATCTTGCAGGATGCCACCATGCAGCCAGTACCCGATTTTCAATTAACACTAGAGCAGCAAGTTGCCATTGATGCAATTAAAAATAATATAGTAAACAACAATCTGCAACCTGTACTTATACAGGGCGTTACGGGTAGCGGAAAAACCGAAATTTATATGAGCATCATCGACCAAGTGCTGTCCGAGGGCAAACAAGCCATCATGCTAGTGCCAGAAATTTCACTTACACCTCAGGCTATTGACGTTTTCATCACACGCTTTGGCAGCAAAGTTACAGCTACCCATAGCCGTATGTCGCTTGGCGAGAGATTCGACCAATGGAAGCGTGCGCGTGACGGGCAGGTTCAAGTGATAATCGGTCCTCGTTCCGCCATATTTACCCCTTTCACAAATCTTGGCGCAATTATTATTGATGAAGAACACGAAAACACATATAAATCTGAAACTGCTCCAAAATATGAGACAGGCTCTGTAGCACTGAAATTATCGGAATTAACGAGTTGTGCTGTTATTTTTGGCTCTGCCACGCCAAATGTTTCGCGATACCATGAGGCATGTAGTGGCAAAATGCAGTTGCTCACACTAAAAAACCGCGTTGGCAACCGCAGCTATCCTGCCATGGAAATAGCCGATATGCGCAAAGAGCTAGCCGAAGGTAATAAGACAATTTTTTCTGTTGCCTTACACGCGGCTTTGGCGCAAAATTTGGTAGAGGGCAAGCAGAGCATATTATTTCTAAATCGCCGCGGACACTCTACTTTCGTGAGTTGCCGTACCTGTGGACATGTACTCGGTTGCACCAATTGCAATGTAAATTATACATACCATAAGTATAATCAGCGTTTGCTGTGCCATTACTGCTGTACCACCACAAAAATGCCTGAAAACTGTCCCGTATGTGGTTCTATCTACATCAAGCACTTCGGTGTAGGCACACAAAAAATCGAGGAGTATCTAGTAGAAGAGTTCCCAGATGCGCGAGTTTTGCGCATGGATTTGGATACAACCACGGGCAAAAACAGTCATAGTCGCATTATCCGTACCTTTGCAGATAGGAAGGCCGACATTTTAGTTGGCACACAGATGATTGCCAAGGGACATAACTTTCCTGGTGTTAGCCTTGTAGGTATTGTTGCGGCAGATATGGCTCTTAATAATGGTGACTATCGCGCTGCCGAGACAGCATATCAGCTTATAACACAAGTTTCTGGGCGCGCTGGGCGCGGCGATGATGCTGGACGCGTTATCATCCAGACTTATAATCCCGAGCATTATAGCATAAACTATGCTCGAGCAGGCGATTACGCAGCTTTTTATGACCATGAAATAGAAATACGCCGCCAGATGAATTATCCACCATTTTCGCATATATATATGTTGCTATTTACAGGGATGGATGAAAAAAATATTGTGCAAGCTCTGTACCGCCTTGCAGATATTATGAAACGCGCCAACCGCAAAGGGTTGTGCGAGATTTTAGGACCTGCGCCCGCGGTGATATCCAAAATAAGGCAAAACTACCGTTGGAAATTACTTATAAAATGCAAAGACGAGGAAATTATAAAGAAATTTGTTTATTATTGTTTAGATAAACTTAGAGAAAATGAGGCACTAGAGGGGATTGGCATCCATCTCACCCTTGACCCTGCTCATATAGTATAGAAGTTACAGGAGGAAGTTATATGGCACTGCGCTCTCTGCGTGTAGTACAAGATGATATATTACATAAAGTATCACGTCCTGTTGTTCAAATAACTGACAAGACGTGTCAATTGCTTGATGACATGCTAGAAACCATGTATCATCATAATGGTGTAGGGCTTGCGGCTGTGCAGATAGGTGTTTTGCGCCGCCTGCTAGTCATTGATATAACTGAAGAGGGTGATAGCCCAATAGAGTTTATTAACCCTGAGGTTATTAGCCACAAAGGTAGCCAAACAGGTTGGGAGGGTTGCCTATCTATCCCTGGCAAGTCTGGGAATGTGGTGCGCCCTAATATTACCATAGTCCGTGCCCTTAATCGCCATGGCGAACCTTTTGAGATGCACTGTGAAGGTCAGTTGGCAGTAGCATTGAATCACGAACTAGACCATTTGGACGGTGTATTGTACACGCAAAAGGCAATAGAAATGCGCCAACAAGGCGATGAAGATGAGGAGTAAGAAATTGAAAGTTGAAAAAAGAGAATTAAAAGTCGTTTTTATGGGTACGCCAGAGTTTGCGCGCGTTTGCCTAGATGCCCTCGTAGGAGCAACCATGTTGATAAAAGTGGCAACCGTAATAACTCAACCAGACAGACCGAGCGGGCGTGGGAAAAAGCTACAGTCATCACCAGTTAAAAATTGTGCAATGCAACATGGCTTACCCGTATTTCAGCCCGAAAAAATCAAATCAAAAGACAGCATAGCCATCTTAGAATCCCTAGGTGCCGACATTTTCGTAGTGGCTGCATATGGTCAGCTATTGTCCCAAAAGATATTGAGTATGCCTAGATTTGGAGCAATAAATGTTCATGCTTCAATTTTGCCCAAATACCGCGGTGCATCGCCTATTCAGCAAGCCATTGTTGATGGTGAGACATCTACAGGTATCACAATAATGCAAATGGATAAGGGCATGGATACAGGCGATATATTGTTAAAGCATATTGTAGATATAGACCAAGAGGACACGGGCGGTTTGTTACACGATAAGCTCTGTCAAGTCGCACCCATAGCATTGCTTGAGGCTATAGATTTGATAGCAACAGACAGTATTGTCCCAATTAAGCAAGACAGCGAACTAGCGAGCTATGCGCCGCTAATCACAAAGCAAATGGCGCAAATTGAGTGGAATAAGTCACCAAAAGATGTTGTAAATCAGATACGCGCATATAACCCCTCCCCTGGTGCTTATACATGGCTCGATGATAAGCAAGTCAAAATTTGGAGGGCAGTAACAGACGAAACACTTGACACAAATAACCGCATTTCAGGTAAGATTGTGGGTACTTGTCCAAAAAATGGGATTTCTGTAGCCGCAAATGGCGGCATTGTGCGTATAATTGAATTAACACCAAGCGGCGGCAAAAAAATGTCAGCATCAGAGTTTATGAGAGGTCACAAAATAGAAATTGGCACAAAACTCGAATATAAACAGACAATTTAATAAATTTCACGTATAAATTAATAGAAGACGGAGGGATATTCTATGCCATTTTTTTTCGACATGTGGTCATTTTATCTATTGATTCCAGCTATGTTACTAGCACTTTGGGCGCAAGCCCGCGTATCCACTAACCTTTCGCGCTTTTCGCAAGTGCCAACCCAAAAAGGCATGAGCGGAAAAGATGTTGCCGCCGCCATTTTGTATGAAAACGGTATACGTGACGTTGCCATAGAGCGTCTGGATGCCAATTCAGGAGACCATTATGACCCGTCACACAAGGTGATTCGCCTGTCTGCTCATGTGCATGATTCATCTTCTGTTACCGCTGTTGCTGTTGCTGCGCATGAGGCAGGTCACGCCATACAGCATAGCGAAAGCTATTCTCCGCTTGTGGTGCGCGGTGCGGTGTTTCCTATAGTGCGTTTTGCATCGGGTGCTGCCGTTCCACTTATCTTTATTGGCTTTATTCTTGGTGTGGGCGGTGGTTTTGCAGATATTCTTATTGATGTGGGCATTATTTTCTTCGCTGTCACAGTGGCTTTTCATTTAATCACGTTGCCTGTGGAGTTTAACGCTAGCCGACGCGCGGCTGAGGTTTTAGAGGTTGGACGATATCTAAATGACGATGAAATGCGTGGCACAAGGAAGGTACTTAATGCTGCCGCATTAACATATGTAGCCGCTGCAACTATGGCCGTTATGCAACTTTTACGCTTCCTGCTTATTCGCGGTAGCCGCAATTAACACAGATAACAAAATCCCGAACAAAATGTGTCGGGATTTTTATTTTTTGCTCAAGCCTTCTATGCCCACTAATCCTAGGATACGCTTTTCTGCAAAACTAACATAACTTTGTCCGCCGCATATAATATGGTCTAGCACAGCAACTTCTACGCTAGACAGCATGGAAATTAAATATTGTGTGGTTTTTACATCAGCATCAGAGATTTCTAAAGAACCACTGGGATGATTGTGTGCCAAAATGACATAGGCAGCGTTGCTAGCAAGCACACATTTCATAATCTCTCGCGGATACAGCTCTGCGCGATCCAATGTTCCACGCTCCAATAGAGTCGCAGATATGAGACTATCGCGATTGTCCAAGCAAAGCAGATAAAAACACTCCGCAGTTTGACCAATAAAAAGCGATTTTAAGTAATTTGCCATGGCTTTCGTGTTTGCAAAGTTTACGCGCGTACCCCATTTAGATATGTCATAACGGCGAGCAATTGGCAACAGCATCGAAAGAAGTGTAGCTGTATTTTCCGAAAGACCACATCTCTTTTGTATTTGGTCAACATCAGATTCCAAAAGAGCGTGCAAACTACCAAATTCATGAATAATACCATGCGCAATTTTGTTTGTATCGCGGCGCGGTACAGCATAAAACAGCAATAGCTCGACAATTTCGTGGTCTGCCATTGCTTCTATTCCACCTTTTTTGTACCTCGCCCTCATCCGCTCGCGATGTCCCGCATTTGGGTTATGCGCTTTCGCTTTTTTATCGTTCATCACTACCATATATATCAAGAACTTCAGCTTCTTTTGCAAGATTTCCGTTATATACAATTTTCAATAAAGAGTTCAGTGCCTTAAGCGCAATCGTCACATCTACACCAGAAACTTCTCCTTTTTCAAAGGCTTCAGCTAGTTCATCAGTATCTAGCACCTTTACCGAACCATCAGAAAATACAACTACATCCACTAAGAGGTCGCAAAAAATATATTTATCTCCATCAACCTCAGCCTTCACAATGTCACAATAATAGTAAATCATTCTACCATTGCTATCGAAAAATTTGCTTATTTTGTAATTTTTATGTAAAAAGTAGCAGGATATACCATGCGAAAAGTCTGGACGCGGCTTTATACTGCGCCACGCAGTGATAATTTTTTCATCGTCCGCCAAAAGGATTTCATCGTCTTTTAACCAGAGCAACTCCTCTGGCAGATAGCGTTTTCGATAGATTTTCATGACTTTTAATCTCCTATCATCATGTCAAGACTTTTTATTTCAGATTCTACATTTTCATACAAAAAAGCGCGAGCAGCTATGTATAGCCCATGTGATACATCGTTAGATGTCTTGAAAGCAAATAAATTCTTCAAATTTGCTTTCATTATGTAAACAAGGGCTTTTGCTATCTCATCAGAAAGCCAAAGTGTATTTTCGCCTGTTTGCACGTATTTATCAGCGACAAGCGGCGCAAAACCCTCTTCTTTCAATAGTCTGATAGCAAAGACAGCAAAGACAAGTTTTGGCGTATGGCGACCCCGTAAAAGTTCTTGTATAGAGTATAGCAATATATTAAGTATCTCATTTGTATCCATGCTGGCTAACACCATTTTATCCGCTAGCTCCAAAAAGCAGCATGCAACGCAAAATTTGTCATAATCTTGTCCAATATTTTCAAATATATGAATCGGAACTACTGAGTTAAGGCTATAGAAGTCCCCTCCATCAAAAATCACAAACTCATTATAGCTAAATAGCTCTATGGCTAACTTGCTACCCGTACGCTTTGCACCTCTTGCAAATACCGTTATTTTGCCATGTCCACGCGTTAATAACACTAGTTTTTTATTACTTTCGCCCGCATCATATTGCCTAAGCACCACTCCAAAATCCTTTATAATAGCCATTAAATCATATTTCCTCTTTGTCATCATCTTTCAGATATTGTTTGTACATCAAGTAAACACCAGTATTGCCAGTATGTGCAAATAAATTCCAAAAATTCTCAAGCATATCATCACAGCTCCCCTCGAAAATAGTGTGCCAAAGGGTGAGTTAGCTATGCTATAAAATGTTGGAAAACGCCTTTAGTTATCCTCACGATATCCCAAATTACGCACATAGAAATCACTATCGCGCCAGTTTTCTTTAATCTTTACCCATAATTGCAGATTAATTTTCTCATCATAAATCCGCTCTATATCCATTCTTGCTCTGGTGGCAATGTCCTTTAGCATAGCACCGCCTTTGCCAATTATTATGCCTTTGTGAGAGGACTTTTCACAATATATATTCGCTTGAATGTCAATGATTGGCTTATCATCTCGGCGAGCCAATGAAAGAATCTCCACAGCCATTCCATGCGGAATTTCTTCCTGCAACAGATACAGTGCCTTTTCGCGTATCATTTCCGCCACTATAAAAGCATCTGTTGCATCTGTTAGCATACCTTCAGGGAAATATCTAGGTCCTTCGGGTAGATATTTGATAATATTATCCTTTAGCGTACCAAGATTTTCGCCTTTCATAGCGGAAATGGGTATAATCTCCGAAAAATCACATAGCTCTTTGTATGCATCCACAATGGGCAGGATTTCAGACTTCTGTATTGTGTCGATTTTATTTACAACCAAAAATTTTATTGCTTTGCTTTTTGCTAATCTTTGTGCAATTTCCTTGTCAAATTTGGTGATAGCAGGTGCAATCACAAATAATATAATATCGCCATCTGCCATGGTGTTTTCCGCCATTTTCACCATATTTTTGCCTAGCTTGTGCTTTGGCGCGTGTATACCAGGCGTATCTACAAATACGATTTGTTCAGTGCTATTTGTTAATATCCCACGGATATTGTTTCGTGTAGTTTGCGGTTTATTTGTGATAATAGCTACCTTTTCGCCTAAAAAGGAGTTAAGCAATGTAGATTTGCCCACATTTGGCCGCCCCACAATAGCCACAAATCCCGATTTAAAATTATTAATCATTTTCATACTCTCCATTGTTTTCGTCCTGCGATTCTATAACTCGTGCTTCAAAGGTTGGCTCATCACTAATTACAGATATCCATGTTCTGCCACGATTTAGCGTAAGCGGTTCGCCATTTTCATCATACCATCTTGTAGGCTCGCTGGCACTTACCCGCTCCCAATACACGCGTGAATACGTACCATGTGTAGCAAGATATCCATGACCACTACCCACCATGGTTACATCACGCCTGCCCTCGTTATCAATCACTCTCATGCTTGTTATTTGTATAAGAACATTGGTTACGGTTATCTGCGAATCAATGGCAGCATCCATATGTGGGTCGCCGAAAACGAACTTGTAGTATAAGTTGGTTTCAGGATTATATTCAAATCTGGTAGTATTACTACTATGAAAAGGCACATTCACAATGTCTGCTAAATTTTGCGATGCAGGCGCTGTCAGCTCCTCAAAAAAATTGAAAAGCCCAAGTATTTGTTCTCCGCTCTCCTCATCAATCCGTATCGTCATATCAAAACCTAGCTCTTCTGCAATATTTAGCAGATTCTTAGCAGAAGTATAGGACGAATGCTCCAAGCCCCTGCTCTGCCGACGTTCAGCATCGCGCCAAAAAACCGTGCCGTCAAATCTCATGCCATCTATATTTGGTATGCCACGACTAGAAATGGCATTATAGCCCGAAACGGAGCCGCCATGATGAGCCATAATAGCTCCATGGTCAAGGGCGAAGTAAGTAAAATAAGAACGTGTGCTACGTACAGGTCCTATCATTTCAGCATCAAAGTCTTGAAAAATCGCGATAACACGCGTGATGCTACCCTCTGTCAGCACCTCATAGATTATATCAGCTTGCATAAGCCCTGATTGTGGCAAAGCGCGTGTTTCATTGTTAAAGATTACAGCTATAGGTCGCCTGTCGGCCGCTTCTTCGAGGATATACAGCCCCGTAAGCAAGCTGACAGCATAGCCCTCTGGCGGTGATTCTGGCTCGGGTTCTGATTCTGGCTCGGGTTCTAGATTTTGAATGACGAGCGGTGTAGGCTCTGATTCCTCTGGCATCATATCCGCCTGCACTCCGCCACCGCAAGCCACCAGAAGTAACATAACAGTGACAATAGCTATCGCCGTAATTATCCTTGGTTTTAACACTATCTTCCTAGCCCCATTTCTCCCAGAATCTCTTCTTGCAGTGCAAACATGCGTTCTTCCGCATCCTCCGTGTCATGGTCATAACCAAGCAAATGCAAAGCAGAATGCACAATTAAAAAAGCAAGCTCTCGTGCTTGGCTATGCTCGTATTCTTCAGCTTGCCGCCGCATAGAATCTATATTTATGATGATGTCGCCTAGGCAAATAAATTCATCACAGGTATTGGCAATCTCTTCCGCGCTATATTGCGGAAACGATAGCACATCCGTAGTGCCTTCCTTTCCGCGATGTTCAAGGTTGTATCCCATCATTTCAGCATCTTCTACACAAAGTACGCTAATCTCACCGCTATGCTTAAATCCCTGATGCATCAAAGCAGCCAAAATAGCTTTTTCTATTAGATTAAAATCCACACCAAGCCCTTGAGTGTCAATATCAATCAAGAATTCCCCGTTTCTCATCCCCAATTCCTCATCCCTAATTTATTTCCCCGCCACAATCTCTCTGACCGTCCCGCTTGGGTATGGTACACGCTCATGGTACATGCCTTTAAATACACGCATAAAAGCTTTCGCGATAGTATCCAAATCCCTGATAGATAGCCCACTGTCGTTTAGCTGACCATCCTCCAGCTTGTCCTTTATCAGCATACGCACAAAAGCGTACATCTCCTCTATCTTCGAACCTTCACGTGTCATCTTAGAGCGCACGGCAGCCTCACATGTATCGGCAAGCATTACCACGGCTGTTTCTGGCGATTGCGGTATGCGGTTTTTGTATCTGAAGTCGTTTTCATCTATCACGTCATCTGGATGATTTTTACTTTCTTTGTAGAAGAATACCTTCATCAAAGATGTCCCGTGATGTTCTTCAATAAAGTCACGTATAGGGCTTGGCAATTTATGCTGTTTTGCTAGCTCCATACCGCGCGTTATGTGGTCTGTGATAACCTCAACGCTTGTGCGTGGCGGTAGGGTATCATGCGGGTTTTCGCCACTTTGATTCTCTGCAAAGTATTGCGGATACTTCATTTTACCGATATCATGATAATATGACCCAACCCGCGCTAACACGTGGTTTGCGTTGATATCAAAGCAAGCCGTTTCCGCCAAATTTGCTACAACAAGGCTATGATGATATGTGCCTGGTGTTTCCACTGCCAAACGGCGCAAAAGCACATTGTTGGGGTTTGTAAGTTCTAATAAGCTATTTTGTGTCACAATTTCAAAAATGGATTCCCAAAATGGCAACGAACCAATAGTTAAAAATATTGTCACAAAGCCGACAAAAAGCGCGATAACAGCAGAGTTCACCATAGTCATGCTAAAGCCAGATGAAAACATAAAGTGATTAGCAAAAACAGACAGTACATTAACTGCAGAAAGCGAAAGCACAGCATAAAGCACTCGCCCGCGCGCTACTATATGCTTTGCTATCATAGCGGCGGCAATACCGTTTATCAGGGCATATGTTAGGAACATATTATCCATAGGTTGCATTGCGGCAGAGATGATGGCCACACCCACGGTTAGAACCGCCGCTAACCTCATATCTATCAATATAGCTACAAGCATCGCAAACAGCATTATAGGGGTATAGTAATAATCCAGCGGTGTCATGGCGCGTGTTAAAATTATTGTAACTGTGAATAGGCTAAATAATAGCAATGCCTGACGACGATTGTCCGCCAAGTCGCGCTTAAACAGAAAGATACTAAAAATGAATATGCCAAAAACAATAGAAACTGTGAGTATAGTCCCTAAAATACCCACAAATAAAGCCGCGCCATCGCCGCCTATATATCCAAGCTCTGTAAGCGCGAGATATGCTTCATCATCAATAATATCGCCTTCGCGCACTATATTCTGACCTTGCATAAACTCCGTTGGCATTACAGCATCACGTGCCTCTTGGCGTTGAGACTCCGTCAACTCCTCATCCACCACCATATTATTGCGTAAAATAGATATGGCAATAGCATGACCAATGCCAGCATACATTTCATCAAAATACAGATTGTATAAATCCTCACCAATAGTCCAAGCCGTTCCCGCTAACGCACCCTCGGTAATGCCTTCGCCTAGATGTTCTTCAAACTGCACTATAATAGCATTTACAAACCCAACAAATGTAGCAGAATCACCTGTTATAATATGTCGTGCCTGCTCATGGTTAAGCTCCATAGGTAGCGCAGAGAAATCTGGCAGAACTTGCATCTCGCCATGTTGGGCATCTGGTAGCAGCTGCCCTGGGGATGGTATAGGAAAATACTCCGCCCGCAAAATCCCAATATCAATGATAATATCTTCAAGCTCGTCCATAATTTCAGCCGAAATAGCAGCATCATTAAAGAAGCTCTCACCTACAGCGGCGGCGGCGGCATCTTGCTCTAGCTGGGTACGATATGTGTTTACAAACTGCCTAGGTGCTTGAAATGTGGTAGGTGCTGGCATACCAGGTTCTAGGTCATAAATTTCGGGCATAAAATACCCGAGCCCCACAGCCATAATACTAGCCAAATACGCAACAGCAAGCAGAATAATCACATATGGCGACAACCTTCTGTTTTTCTGACTATCCATTTTTTTACCTCTTTGGTGTCTTTAATTTTATTTTGCGTTTTTCTTTGTACAAATCCTTTGCATCACGCTTCTCGTAAGCCTTGATGATGCGTTGCACGAGCGGATGGCGCACCACATCTTTATTCGTAAACATTGTTGTACCTATGCCTTCCACATCTTCAAGAAGGGCAAGAACATCTTTTAGCCCTGATTTTGTGCTGCCAGGCAGGTCTATCTGCGTAATATCGCCTGTAACCACAGCCTTTGAGCCAAAACCTATGCGCGTAAGGAACATCTTCATTTGCTCTGGCGTGGTGTTTTGTGCTTCATCAAGCACTATAAAGGAATTATCCAACGTGCGACCGCGCATATAAGCTAACGGAGCAACCTCTATAGCCCCTTTTTCCAAATTACGATGAAACGACTCCGCTCCCATAATCTCAAATAGTGCATCGTACAGTGGTCGCAAATATGGGTCTACTTTTTGTTGCAAATCCCCAGGTAAAAAACCCAGCTTTTCGCCTGCTTCTATAGCAGGTCGCGTAAGTATTATTCTGTCTACATCGTTTTTCTTAAAAGCCGCAATAGCCATCGCCATAGCAAGATATGTCTTGCCCGTGCCTGCTGGGCCCACGCCAAATACTATTGTCTCTTTTTTTATCATATCTATATATTTCTTTTGCCCCATTGTCTTCGGCTTTATTGCCTTGCCCGCAAGGGTCATTATTACTGTATCCGTGTCCCCTCGCCCAACTTGGCTGATTGTGCCATCACGCATTGAGTCTATTAGATAATTAACCGTGGTTTCGTTAATCTCTTCACCTTTATCAGCAATATTAAAAAGTTTGCGCATAACTTCCTGCGCATTTTCGGCATTTTCACCAACAATAGCAAGTTTACCACCACGATTGACTATATTAACACCAAATTCTTTCTCTATTTTTATGATATTTTCATCCAAATTACCAAAAATTGTTGGCAGAAGTTCGCTGGATATCGTTGTTTGTCCTATATCTTTTGTCTGTATTATAATGTATTCCTCCCTTATCTTGCGCTAATTTATATCGAAAACTATGGCTCTTTCTGTATCTATACGCTCTATTGTCACTAAAAACACCTCCATCGTAATGCTATGTTCATTTTCAACCATGCTTATTTCTTGCGAAACTATATGCGCATATTCTGGCAACTCTTCTGCAATGCGTGCCGCTACCAGTTCTTCACCTATAGCCGCCGCCTCTTGTGGCGTGCGACGTTGTAAATGCCGTACGATTTCAAAGCTTTCTGTTACTATGTAGCCCAGCGGCAATGGGTAGTTTTGCCCTAAATTAAGCTGATTTCGACTTATGATTTCTTCGTAATATATGAAGTCGTGGTCAAAATGTGGTAGGCTGAACTCATTGCTTCCTATCATTATACTATAAACACGCCCTGCTCGTCCAGTAAAGCTTTTTTCATAAAAAACAAGAGGAATGTCGAAATTTATATTATAATACAGCCTCGCCCACACTTCGGATTGCGCACGTATATACTCGTATGTAATAGGCTCGCCCTCTACGCCTATTGTCAGCTGCCCAGATACAATCACTTCGCCTGACCGCACCACATCCCCTGGCACAAACTGCGGCGTACCAAGACTTGTCGCCATCTGCATTATAAGTCCGTCTTTTGCAGCCACAATGTCGGTAGGCGTTGTTAGGTCTACGATTTCTGGTTTCTCTATGGTTTCTATCAACGTAATTTGCGCCCTTGTACCCTCTATGGTAAGCGAAACCCAAGCAATATCAGGAAATTGCGCCATCAGCAAGCTTTCTATGTCCCTATATGCTATGCCGTGACGGAATGTGCCTATCGCAAAATCATTTTCTGCAAGAAAATCAATTATTGCTTCCGAATCTATTCTCTGATATCCCTCGATGTCAATCCTCCATATATATGATGTCAGCGCAACAAGCCCTATCACAAAAGCTATGCCCCCTACAATCAATGCTACGCGCTTTTTAAATCGCGCAATTATTGTTGGTAGCCCAATATAACGAATCACTTTTAGCACAGTTCCCGTTTTTGCCGCAATTGCTTGCAAACGAAAAAAATCTCCGCGCGATACATGCGCACCGATGGTCGCGTGCATCCTTTCTAAATCCCAAAAAATGATACCGTTTACCGCTGCTTGATTTATCAGTCGCTCTACAGAAAAACCACTCATATCTATTCTAACATATCCACACAAAAAATTCCATATTTTTATAAACATCACTTCGTACCTCATCAATCCTTTAAAATAACAGCATCAACCCTGCCTGTTACCACGATATCATCACGATTTATTTCTTTTATCACAAGCTTTTGCCCTAAAATCCTCGCTATACCTAATTTTGTTTTCACACGAATCTTTTCTTTGGTATATTCGACAATACCTTTATGATTTGATATTACAAGCTCCTCATTACCTGCCATTCGCATAGTTGGCAAGTCCAAGATTATATCTGGTGGCAGCTCAAAAGTAGCAGTCACTTTCCTTTTTAACGCTATTGTGTTAATTTTTGCCAAAGTAACACCTCGCTACCAAACCACATTTATGCTGTGTTAATTTTATGACCAAAATTATGCAGATATTCAACACTTGCAAATTCGTCACAAAGTGATATAATATAATGTGGCAAGTATTAATATAAAGAATAGACATACCCAAAGATTGAGAGGTGAAATAAATGAAAATCGCTATCATAAACGGCGCAAACATCAATTTTGCTGGTATACGCGAGCCACATATATACGGCAACCAAACCCTAGCCGAAATAAACCGCCAAATATCAACAGAAGCTGAGATATTTGCCGAAATGGCTTTGGTCAAGCTTGACTTGCATTTTTTTCAGTCCAATATCGAAGGCGAAATTATCAATATCTTACAAAGCTGCTTTGAAGAAAAGTTTGACGGCATAATAATCAATCCTGGAGCGTATGCGCATTATAGCTATGCCATCCGCGATGCCGTGGCAAGCCTTACCATTCCTGTCATAGAAGTGCATATGTCCAATCCGCACACAAGAGAAGAATTCCGCCACAAATCTGTTATATCCCCTGTTTGCCAGGGTTCTATTTGTGGCTTTCGCTCCCACAGCTATGTATTGGCCATTTACGCCCATATAAAAAATAATTTGGAGGTTTATGAGTAATGATTTCAGCAGGAGATTTTAAAAACGGTGTGACCATCGAATGCGAAGGTGAAATTTACGTTGTTATGGAGTTTCAGCACTCCAAAAGCGGTCGTGCGGCGGCTGTTATCCGCACAAAGCTACGTAATATTGTAACAGGCGGCATAATAGAAAAAACCTTCCGCCCAGCAGAAAAAATGCCGCGTGCACACATAGAACGCAAAGACATGCAATATCTTTACAAAGATGGTGACCTTTACCACTTTATGGATTTGGAGAATTACGAGCAAATCCCTGTAGATGCTGTTAGTGTAGGCGATTCACTTATCTATATTAAAGAAAATGATGTTGTAAAAATCATGTCGCATAATAGCAATATCTTCGGCATAGAGCCGCCTATTTCCGTTGAGTTGGAAGTAAAGGACACAGAGCCTGGTTTTGCTGGCAACACCGCAACAGGTGCTACCAAGCCAGCTACGCTAGAAACAGGGGCGGTTGTTACTGTGCCGTTATTCGTTAACATTGGTGATGTTATTAAAGTTGATACACGTACAGGGGAATATACTGGGCGTGTGCAACAATAGAATATCAATATGCACTAAACTTGTTTTAGCGCAAATCTTTAGAAGGAGTGAAAAATTATGACATTTTGCACCAATTGCGGCGCAAATATGGATGCAAACAGCCAGTTTTGTACCAATTGCGGAAAGACTACTGGCGCAGAGGCAGCACCAGCATCTCTGCCTTCGCCTTATCCACCACAACCAAATACTCCGTATCCCGCAATAGCTTCTCCATACGGAGCAGCCCCGCCACCTTCCGCAACTAGCAATAATCGCATGATGCGCGCCATAGTGGTAGCAATTGCTATTATCTTAGTGGCAACTATGTTGCAGGGATGGGTCACATTGCGTATAGATATGTCGCCTTTTAGTGTTATGGGTGGCATATTAACCGAGATAGTCGAAGACTTTATGTGGGACTTCGGAATGCGCGGTGGCATGGGCGGCATGTTTGCTGGCGGCAATGTTAGTTATTCCATGACTTTGCATGAGCTAGGAAACTACACCGCCATGCTGGATTGGATGATAAGTACAATGACATCTGTAGCAATGATGACAGACCCATGGGCGGCGCAAGCTATGAATGCAGTAACCGCACCTTTTAGCATGATGTCGTTCGCTGTCACAGCTATCAGAGTTTTGCAGACTCTTGGTATTTTGGGTCTTGCTGGCTTCGCGTTTCTTTTGCTTTCTCGTAGCAAAGCGGCAGGTCTCGTTGGTCAGCTTGCAACACTTGTGATATTCATCACCTCCCTAGTATTTATCATAGCTATGATGGTTATAAACAGCTCTATTGGCAATATGATGAATATGATAGGCGGTGGCATGATGGGCATGGGCTTTGGTATGAATCTCGGTATCAGCTTCGTTGCATCTATCTGGGTGTGGTTTACTCTATTGCTATCTGCCGCAGGTTTCTCAATTATAACGTTACGAAAAAATTCATTTAGGTAATTATTTAATTACATAAAAACTTATTTAAGAAGGAGAAAGAGATTTATGACAAAGAAAGTAATTGCACTATCCATGTTACTATTGGCAGCTGTTATGCTGTTTGCCGCCTGCTCCCGCCCAGCCAATGTACGCGAATTCTTCGATGCAAACCAATCAGAATGGGCTGAGCTTGTAGATGAAATGAATACAGAAGCAGAGGTATTGACAAGAGGCACTGGTATTGAAATGAGCATTACCTTGGAAATTTATGGTAATGATACACTCGTTTATAACTTTATCTATGGACCTAATACAGAATTTTTACCTACTATTGGTCAGGATTTGGATAATGAGCTTGCTCTAATGACCGCTTCTACGACTATGATGGCTCAAGAGCTACGTCGTGCTATGGGCATTGATGTGCTTTATGTTCAGATGAGATATTTGGATAGTAATGGTAATGTACTAGCCGAGAGGACTTTTGCTGGGCATTAGGATTATATTACATAGAGAGGTATTTTTATGTCAGCTTATTTTGGCATTACCATAATAGTTATAGGCGCGCTTGCTTTATTTGCACCAAAAACACATGTGGCCAGAATAAACAAAAGGAATGCCAAATATAATATACCTTCATTAACGGAGAGAAGAAGCCAAAAAAGAGATAATCAAAGCAAGGATAATTAGCATTACATGATACTAGGTGGGTTAATAATGATTGTAGCCAGCGACTGGTTTTACAAGACGTTCACAAATATGGATTCTATTTTCGGAATGTTAGGTATTATTATTGTAATTGTTGCGTTTTTAGTCGGTGGATGGGTATGGTTGGTTTGGCATATAAGCATATTGACAAACAAAACAGAGGTGGCGCAGAAATGATGCCGTATTGTGCCTAGCATCGGAGTATTTGTTGGTATTTATTTCATATTTGTTCATTCTGTCATATTTGGATGAAATTAACAAAAAACACCTCTTTAGATTTGAGGTGTTTTTTTCATAGAAAATTCAGAAATAGTAATGCTACAATGGCCATCCCTGTAATAAAAAGCATAAAATTAAGTATTCTGTCTGTACGAGAAACGGGAGCAATTTTTGTTTTGCCACGCCTTGAGCTTGTTCGGGGCGGCAAGGTATTTAGAGCATTGTTGCCATGATATACACCTTTGTATGATGATGCATTTATAATTCTTTCAGCTTCTTTTACAAAATCCATATTTCCTTTCGCCCCTTTCTTGTATTTTAAGCATGGACAATTTTTCCAATTATTATTCCATTAATTGGAAAATAGCAAATTACCCTCTTTCTGATATGCGTAGCACCATTACCGTCATATCATCCCCTACCTCATCGCCATAATTGTCCTTGGCAGCAGAAATCACCTTTTCTGCTATATCCTGCGGATTTCCCGTGCGTAGTCTTGTCAGCAAATTTTCTATCCATGGTCGTTTAGCCGCAACGCCTTTTAGCGAATCCGCTACACCATCAGTCATCATAACAACAATATCTCCATGACCTAGTTGCTTTTTTTGCACATCAATATCAATTGATTCAAGAATGCCTACAGGTAATGTCCATGAACCTATCGCGCTAACCTCGCCTGCACGCATCAAATATGATGCCGCAGCACCCACCTTCACGAACTCTGCGAGCCCAGTACCCATATCCAACAAGCAAATATCAAGTGTAGAAAACGACTCTTCACCACTTTTCATCAATAGTGCAGAGTTTATCAATCGCATGGTTATTTCTCGCTCAAAACCGCGTTCCATCAGTTCTTCTAGCAGCTCTATCGCTATTTCGCTCTCTTCTTTAGCTTTTTTGCCGCTGCCCATTCCATCAGAAAGAGCCGCCAAACATCGCCCATCTTTTAGCTGTATTAACGAAAAGCTATCTCCACTTTCTGATGTAGTCCCTTTGCTAGCCTTAGCCACGCCGCTATGTACGTAGAATTTGTGTTTTTCAAAAAACTCCATATGTACAACGCGCCCATCAAATCGTTCGCCCACTAATGACATATCTCTGCCCGTCACTCGCGAAAGTGCCATGCTTATATCACGAGTTTGACGTATATCACTTTTGCGTTTTGCACTAAGGCTAATCTCATATTTACCACGCTTGTTTTCTATCACTATCACATTTTCCACCTCTATCCCTTGTTTTTGTAATTCGCTTATAATCCTATTTTCTGATTCTTTACGAGAATTTAGCGTTGTATCTAGCTCATCAGCAAACTCGTACATAACTATCGAAAGCTCTTGAAATTGTTGCGCTACCAAGGCTCTTGTCTCCGTTAGTCTTACCTCCAAATCTTTTTCAAAATGACTACGGCTTATCTGCGCCCATAGCGACCGCACAAAATCTACGGGAGCTATACATGTGGCAGACAAGTCCAGCGGCGCATCCTCAATATCTATTTTACCTAGTTTTTCACTTTTTGCCACTAATTGCGCGACATGCGCTTTCATTTTCTCTGATTTTTCTTTCCAGCATGTATTGTGCCTGTGGCACTTTAGGCAAAAATCGTTTTTCATAGATTCTGAAAAATCACTGGTTTTGAGGGCAATAGATTTAGGTTGTACTACCGAACGTATTTCAAACATGGATGATAGCTTACCATAGCCCGATGCAAAATCATGCACACGGTCAACTATGCGATTTTTGAGAGTATGTATATAATCATTAGTATCCTGCGTGGCAGGATTTACGGAGGCATGTATATTCAGTAATAGATTGGTCGGCAAAAAATAAAATGATGTGGCGGCGGCAATAGAAGAAAATAATAAACTTGTTGTTAATAAAGAAATGTCAAAATATAAAATACATGCAACACCCGCCAAAACAAAAGCTAGTATCTGAAACAATTTATTATATTTTCGCACACTACCCGCCGCAAAGCCACACACAGCTAACAAGACAGCAAAATATATGTACTCAAAGCCTGTGAGGTTAAGCAAAAAGCCCAATAATATCCCACTCGCCGCACCGATGGCTGCACCCCCACTTTGTGCAGAAAGCAACACAATTATCATGGCGAAAAAGTACCGAAAAGATAATTGCCAAATATGTACATCGCTAGTACCTACCGCCAAAATACCCACCAAAACCGCTACCGCAATTAACTCTTCGTTGCTTAGCGGTTTGCGTTTGGCTCGCGGCGCAACACAGGAGATGCCCTTGGAAATCACGATTGCTAAAGCAAAAATTAGTGCCGCCTCCAACAGATTTATAGCAAAATAATACATGCCCTGACCACGAATAAAAATAAGTGCAAAGCCTGAAATAACAGCAACAATAGCAACCACGGATGCTTGCAAAACAGATGCTGCCATTTTTGGTCGCATACTAAGAAAAAGATTTGCCAAGCACAGCAGAATTATGGTCAAGAGATATTTCATAGAAAACTCTGCACGAAAGCTAGTTATTACACCTAAGGCAGAAAAAAGAGCAGCCACATAAAATTTTGTGCCGCGAAACAAAAAGGTTGAAATATATGCAAGCGCAAAGGGGCTGGCGGCATCAAAAACCAATACCCTTGCCGCCAAAAAACTACTAGCTATCAGAAAAAATTCGACTATAGCAGTTCGACTAAAATTGGGCTTTAGTACCTGTTCACTTTTGTCTTTATCTATGTACATATTACCATCCTCATCATTCGCATCAAAAAAGACCTGCATATAATTATATACAAGTCCCGAAAGATATTTTGTCAAAACATGTCAATTTTCTAGGTATTCATTTCGTCAAAAAATAACGGAGGGTTAGAAATATCGACAATATAGCCACCAAAATATTCCGCCTCCTGCATGTCGTGGGTTATTAAAATAACTTGCTTGCCTTCGCATCTTTGCTTTGTTAATGCCATTATATCAGGCTTTAATGCAACATCCAGCCCTTTGAAGGGTTCGTCCAAAATCAGCAGGTCAAAATCCGTTACAAGGGCGCGACACAAAGCTAGCCGCCGCTTCATGCCGCCGCTATAGTTTCGTGCCAATTTGTGCGCATCTTTTGCAAGCCTTGTGCGGGTTAGTAGTTCCCAAGCCATGTCCTCATCATCTTTTGCAGGATTTCGCAAAACAAACATAATATTTTCTAGTCCGTTTTTATGTTCCAGCAATCTATCTTCTTGAAAAACCACTGCTATTTTCCTTTCATCAAAGCCCAAGATTTCACCATGGTCAGGCTTATGTATCCCTAACATAAGATTCACTAAGGTAGTTTTACCATAGCCAGAAGGTCCCATGATGGTAGCAAAGCCCACCTCTGGGAAATTTAGATTAAAATTGGTAAAGATATTCTTTTCACCAAAATTTTTGTAGATATATCTTAGCTCAAGTGCTGGTTTTGGTATCATTTGAGACCCTCTTTAGTAATAGTTTGAATGTTCTCTCCATTGCATAACTCAAAACCACAATCGCTATTGTCCATGCAAAAACATCTTCAGTTTGCAAAAAAATTCTGGCAGTATGCAGATTAAAACCTATCGTGCCACGTGCCGTGCTTATAATTTCTGCCGCAACACCCGCCTTAAAGGCAAAGCCAAGCCCGCTGGATGCCGCAGATATCACATGAGGAGTAACCGCAGGGATATAAATATCACGCAATATCTTATATGGTCGTACATTGAAGACTTTTGCCATTTCTAGCAGCTTTATATCAGTGGTTTTTGTGCCCTCATATGTGTTGAAATAAACTATAGGTAGCACGGTGACAAATGCAATGAAAGTCGAAATATTGCTCGAACTCATCCACATCAGCACCAGCATAATAAATGATGCTACAGGTATAGACTTTATTACATTAAATATGGGTAACATCAGCGTATATAGCCATTTCATTCTAGATGTTAATGCCGCGATGACAATGCCAGCCGCCAAAGCCGCCACAAAGCCTATCATTATGCGTAATAGCGATGTGCCAAGCGACTGCCAAAAAGCCCCCTCCCCCGCAAGCTCAAGAAGCCGCGCTGTGGCGGCTATTGGAGATACAAGGATTATGCTATTCGCAATGGCAAGGCTAGCCATATGCCATAAGACCAACCAAAATGCCACTGACAACAGATATTTAAGGGATGAAGTAAAACTCGTCATTCGGCATTGCTCCCCCTATAGAGGCTGGTGATTGTTCGTACAAAACTCTTAGATATCCCGAAAGATATGTCCGCATACGCTCACCTGTGATAAACACTTGATTTGAGCGCGGTATCGCCGCCGCCGCTATTGCTTCATTTGGAATAATTCCAAATTGCACAGCTAAAGCCGCCGATTCTGCCACATTATTATTCACAAAGTTTATGCTATATTCAAACTCTTCCAAAAAAGTCGCTATTACGCCAGAATTTTCTTCCAAGAACTCCGTGCGAACTATTATAGCTGTCATCACAAGTCCATAGTCAGGCTGTACACGATTCCATTCTTGTGTCAAGTCTAGCGCATGGCGTGCATTTTCGTTTTGCATTGTCACTGTCGTTGCAAAAGGCTCTGGCAATAGCGCGATTTCTGCCTCGCCCGCCGCCAGAAGTGCCGCTATATGTGGTTGCTCCGCATGAAACTCCAAGTAAATATTTGCATTTGATGTTAAATTGTTTTGGCTCAATACATAGTTAAATGCAAGTTCTGGTGCCGCACCCATCCCAGATAGATGTACCGTACGCCCGGCCAAATCAGCAATGTTGTTGATTTCTCCCGTAGTATCTATCACATGCAAAACGCCCATGGTGCTTACTACAAGCACTGTAATATCAACATTCGGATTATTATGCAAAACAGATGCCAGATTTGTAGGCACAGCCGCTATATCAATAGCACCCTGTATTATAAGCGGCACAATCTCATCTGGCGTACCTAGCACCTGAATATCATAAGTATTTTGTGTATTATCAGTTTCAGCCGCATCCATGAGCCACAGCGAACCTAGAGCAGAAGGACCAGGCAAAACAGCTATGTTTATATGCCCTTCTCTCGGAGCATCGTCACCGCCACAAGCCACAACCAAAGCCAGAACACTAACCAAAAACATTACCATAAAAAACTTCTTCATTTATACACCTCGTTAAATTATTTTCATATTATTCAAAGCTTTTCGCGATAATCTTGGCTAAATCATTTATTTCTGCCAGTTTATCAGGCTTTACCGAAGATTTTATGCTTAGCTCGCCCAAAAATTCTATATTTTTACATGCAGACAGCTTATCGCGCATTAATTTAGCACTGGTAGCCACCCATGAACCATTTTCCATCAGAGCCACCTTGCGATTTTGGATATTATGTGCAACCACATCATTTATTACCGCTTCCATCTTCACAAAAATCCCTGTATTGTAGGTAGCGGCAGCAAAGACTAGGTGACTCCACTTGAAACTTTCCGCCACAATGCGTGGAGACGGTGTAACAGATGTATCAAACATTACGGTTTTTATACCCATATCACGTAGGCGGCAAGCTAATATTTCTGCGGCATTTTCAGTGTTGCCGTAGATGGAGCCGTAAGCAATCATAACGCCTTGCTTCTCAGGCTCATATGTGCTCCACAGCGTATATGATTCTAGAATTTCATTCAAATTTTTTCTCCACACAAAACCATGCAATGGACATATCATTTCAATATCCAGCCCTGCGGCTTTTTTTAACAATGTTTGCACTTGCGGACCATATTTACCTACTATATTTGTGTAGTATCGCCTAGCTTCATCAAGATAGTCCCTAGCAAAATCTACTTCATCTGCAAAAATAGCACCATTGAGCGCACCAAAGCTACCGAAAGCATCAGCACTAAACAAAATGCGCGCAGTCTCGTCATATGTCACCATCACCTCTGGCCAATGCACCATTGGAGCCATAACAAAGCGTAGATTATGTTCGCCTGTACATAGCGTGTCGCCTTCTTTAACCTCTAGGGTCTTTATGCTCTCAGGGATTGTGAAAAACTGCGAAACAAAAGCAAAAGACTTGCCATTTGATACCAGCGTAACCTCTGGATATTTTGCAACCACAGCTTCTAGTGCCGCGCTGTGGTCAGGCTCTAGGTGGTGTAGCACAAGGTAATCCAAGGAGCGACCATTAAGCGTTGCCTCTATATTTTCCAAGAACTGGCTTTGAACAACTTTATCCACTGTATCGAAAAGCACCGTCTTTTCGTCTAAAAGCAAATATGAATTAAACGCCATGCCATCAGGAATTTCATATATGCCCTCAAAAAGAGCCATGCGCCTGTCATTTGCGCCTACCCAAACAAGGTTTTTTGTAATATTTTTCGTGCAATACATAGTTCATCCTCCATATAAAAACAGATAAACCTGCCCTGAATATTCATCGGGCAGGTTTAGAAATTATTCTGTAACTTCCTCAAACTGGTCTGGCCCTACGCCGCATAGCGGACACTCATCAGGTGGTGTTTCGCCTTCGTGAATGTATCCACAGGGTATGCAAATCCACTTTTTCATAGTTATCAACACTCCTTTATAGTTTATCAAATTTATTTACGTTTGATATTATATCACACATTATAATATGATGCAAGCAAATCTTTAGTCATTTTGTCGGATTTTTTTATCATCATTTGAAGCAAGAATTTTAGCTATAACTTCATCATTTTTTAGATACTGCAAATGTCTGTATGCCGCTTTGCCACCAGAGCCAGCTAGGGTAGCATCAAATTTGCAAATGGAGCGATAGCCGCAATATTTGCATGGGTGCTTGTCTTTATGCTTTGCAGGCACCACAGCTATGTTTCCATCCAAAATACCACGCCCAGCATCCTGAGCTATACTAACTACATGGCTCATTAGCGCATAAAATCCGTCCATATCTATGGTTGTACTTTCTTTTTTAACAGATAATCCTTGTGGAGTGCTACCTTTTTTTAGTGAGACAGGTAGGATATGAGATTCACTCACCAAATCCTTGTCCATGGCATATATCACGTGACTTTCTTCCAAAACAATGCCGCTCATCTTGAAATTACGCATAATCTCATCCTTTATAGCATCAGGATTGTCGCGGAATTTTTCCCCGTAGGTAACAATGGGGTTTAGTAAATTAAAATACAATGCTGCGGCAGGCAAAATTTTATTTGTAAAGCCCTCTCCTCGCGCCTCGGACAATTTTTGAATAAATGCGTATAAATATATCAATAACTGCATGTCCAGCCCATGAAAAACCTCACTAAGCGAAAAACGATGCTGACCAGATTTGTAGTCTATAATTTTTACATATTCTTCGCCATTTATTTCGCCGATGTCCACGCGGTCTATGCGTCCATCAAGCAACATAGAGCTTTCATCAAGCGGGATTTCTATCGCGCCCAATGTAAGGCTATTGTTATTTTTTGTAAAATCAGAAAATGCCACCTCATTAAAAGCTAAAGCAAAATCTCCACTTTTCAGATGTTTCGTTAAAACTTCAGCAGAAAGCCGACTAATATCACGTAATCTCTGTGTATAGTGCTTATATTTACCGCTACTATCCAGAATTTGATTCTTAGGGTTTTCTAGGGTGCAGTTTAGTGCTGTTTCCACCATTTCGCTTACCTTAGTCTCGCCTAAACTATTAACTTCACTAACTTGTTGTATCATTTCGCCAAATTGCGACAGAATATCATGGTAGATATTCCCCATATCTACGGCGGTTGCCTCATATAGTTTGCGTGGTTTTGCCTCCAGATTATACTCAACGAAATATGAGAATGGGCAGCTAATATAACGCTCTAGTTTAGATACGCTCGTACGCATACGACGACCATATAGATTGCGAATCGTCTTCTTGGAAAGCATGTCATTCTGTGCAGAAAATTCAGCAGCAAGCCCAATGTCTTTTAGTTTTTCTGCAAAATCAGGTTGGTTACAAAAGAAATCATGAGCATCAGCATATATGGGCAATATATCTTGCATACCATCTCTCATATTGACCACCATATCGCTAAACGTGGCGCGTTGTGAGGATATATGCGCCACAGAGTTTTTAGGAATATCCTCTATTTTTGTTATAGCAATTTTGGGAAATATTTCAGTTAGACGTTCAATTATTCGCGATTTTGCACTTGCTCCGCCTTCTAGGTCGCCATTATAGAACGATATTGCCAGATATTCCTTTGGCTTCGCAAAATTGGAATATATCAAAAATTCCTCTTCATAAATTTTTGCCACAAAATCTTTCGCCAGATTCATTCCATCGCTCGCAAGTGTGCTTCTATCAGAATCATCTAGCAAGCCGCTTACCTCTGGGCGCGAAGGCATCATGCCTTCGTTTGCGCCCAGCACAACTAATGCGCGTAGCTCACCAAAGCGGCTACGGCGCAAATCCCCCACCACCAACTGGTCAAGTGAGGGCGGCGAAAGACCAAGGTCAGTCATGCCTTCTTCAAAAATCTTCGCGAAATCTGCTACACTTTGGTTGCTCTCGCCCAAAATCTCAACCAACTTGTCCAAGGTGTCTATTATTTTGCCCCATACCTGCTCATGTTGCCGCAGAGCCTCGTTATCCCCGCTGTCATGTGCATTGCTCATCAAATTGCCTAGAGTTTGATTGATTTCATTTTCTTCAAGAAAACTATAAATAGCTGTAGCTACATCAATAACTTTGTAAGTTTTTTTCACATTACTTATTACCAAAAGTGGTTCCGCAAATGCCACGACCTTTGCTCGTATAGCATTTGCTATATCTTTTTCATCATCATTACCTAGCACAAAGCCTTCGACCCATGCTTTACCTCTTGCGTTATACGCCAAAACATAGTTTTCTAACATATCTATCTCATCACGTGGAATCGGTGATAACGCACAGCGCAGCAACCGAAAAACTGCTTCGTATTGCCAGTTTGCAGCCATAACTTCCAGCGCAGCAAAAATCAGCTCTATAAGCGGATGTCCCAAAATTTCTCGCCTTGCATCCACGAACACAGGTATATCATATTGAGAAAAAATGGCAGCAACATATTTTTCGTATTGAGCTAGATTGGCTGAAATCACGCCAATTTCTCGATATCGAAACCCTCTATCACGAACCAGCATAGTCACTGTTTTTGCCGCTATCGCAATTTCGCTATAAATATTATCGGCAGAAAAAATTCGTATATTTTTAGGATGCCGTGTGTACGTTTTGCTAGAAAACCCCAGAAAATTCTCGCACAAGAAAGCAATATCGTCTGCTTTATCGTATCGCATTGGCTTATCAAGAATTTCAGGCTCTTCTACATCAATCCCTAAGCCATCTGCCATCTCCTCAATTTGCCGCATTGTATCCCTTGCCTCAAAAAATGCATCGAATTTATCAGAATTATCTTCATTGCGCGGGTTAAGACAAAGTGTGAACTTTACTGACTTGGCAATTGTTATCAATGTGGATAGAACCTTTTTTTCCTGCGGAGTAAAGCTTTTAAACCCATCCAGCCAAATTTCCGCTCCATGCAAAAAATCAGCTTGAAGTATTTTTTCCGCCAAGATGTCAAGTATTTCATCTGACGAAATATATTCTTGCTCTATATAATTTTTATACTCAGAGTAGATAAGATGCAAGTCCTGAAGTTTTAATTGCAGGTTGGCAGCTTCGCTTGCCTCAGCCTTTGCTAAAAGTTCTTCTGGCTCTATGCCATATTGATAAAATTCTGTGATAGACGAGGCCAGAGCATCTACAAAGCCTCTCTTTTCTTGACCAGACTTAAAATATAATAGCTGTTGTTTTTTTTCACTAATAATTTTGCGTAGCAACATATGTTTGCCGCTGTCTTCCAAGATTTTCTTTTCAATCCCTCCTGTTTTCCCAAAAACATAATATGACAATCTATGGAAGGACAAGACTTGCGCACGCCAAAGACCACGCCCCTGCGTGGCAGAAATAAGAGCTTTTTCAGTTTGAAAAGAAAACTGCTCTGGCACTATCAATATCAGTGAATTTTTTTCGTCGTCATATTGCTTGGCAGCAATCTCTCTATGACAAAGGGTGGTTTTGCCCGTGCCAGGATTGCCCAGAATAAATTGTATGCTAATTTTTCTCGCCTCCTATTGAGTTCTAAAAGGGGCTAGACCATAATATGATGTATAAAACAAGCTGTTATTCCGACCCAAATCCAATCACAGGTCGAAGAGCAAACAGTAATTTATACAGGAGGCACAAGATGGTAAAATCCAGATTTGTTGTATTACAAATGAAAGATATAGTGCGTACGGGTATTTTTGTCGTTATTGGCTTGGTGCTATTGATTGCTTTAATATGGGCTATCATGCCACGCTCTAGCAATACAGACATGGGTGCGCGTAATTTTATACCTGGTACATATACTTCATACATCATCATCCACAATCGCCCCATAGGTGTTTTGGTAACAGTGGATGAAAATAAGATAATAGATATCACATTATCAGAAATGGCAGAGAGCCAAGAGGTGTTTTATCCGCTAATTAGACCAACAATGGCTACGCTATCGCAAGAAGTGATAAGCAAACAGAGTACAAATATCGAAGGGCCAGCAGATGCCGCCGTAACAAGCCGCATACTGCTAGATGCAATAAACAACGCTCTAGCTCAAGCCAGCGCGGAAAATTAACCTTTCACTTCAATAATTTTTGACAAGACCACATCGCCCAAAATCTCAAGCACGGCATAACTCTTCCCTCCATACCCCCTAGGTTCCGAGATGCTACCAGGGTTAAGGAAGAGTATGCCGTTTTTATTAAATGTTTCAGCTACATGCGAGTGACCATACAGGCACACATCTACGCCTCTAGCTTCGGCGGCTGCTTGTACGCGCTCGTGACCTGATTTCACACCATAATAATGACCATGTGTCATCCAGATTTTTTTGCCGCCCATTTCTAAGGTTAATTCTTCGGGGAGGTCGCTAGAAAAATCGCAATTACCTGGCACTACGTAAAACACTAGATTGCTAAATTTCTGCGATATTTCGTCACAATCGCGCTCATAGTCTCCAAGGAATAACACACAAGCCATGTCATTGGCATGTTTGGCAACAACATCTGCCATCAAGCCAGTTATCCCATGGCTGTCGCTTAGTACAAGTATTTTCATAACCTCTCCAGCCTATCTCGCACAAGCCGCAAAGCCATTCCTCTATGGCTTATTTCATTTTTCCGAGCAATATCCATTTGCGCCATAGTCACGCCATATTTTGGCAAGAAAAAAATAGGGTCATAGCCAAAGCCGCCTTCGCCAGATATTTCATATGCTATTTGACCTAGCAGTTCTGCACGTTCAAAAACTATTTCATCCATATCTGGTAGCGCAATTGCCATAACGCACACAAAGCGTGCTATACGCTCATTTTCAGACACACCAGCTAACATTTCAAGAATTTTTGTGTTTCGTATATTATATGGTGTATCTGTCCCAAGAAAGTTAGCGGAATCCACTCCCAACTCACCATCAAGCGCATCAATAACCAAGCCAGAATCATCCGCTAATACCATTTTCCCAGAAGCATCGCAAACCTCGCGGGCTTTTTTCGCCGCATTTGCTTCAAAGGTGTCACCGTCTTCTATAACTTCAATATCAACACCCACATTGTCTAGCGAAAGTATATTGTACGAGCTATCCGCAAAAAACTTTTGTACTTCCTTGATTTTACCTTGATTGCGCGTGGCAAAAACAATATCTCGCTTCTTAATCATCATCGACAGGATCGTTTGGGTCAATTAGACCATAAGTGCCTTGATTGCGCTTATATACCACATTGATTTCATCTGTAGCACTATTGCGAAATACAAAGAAATTATGCCCCAGCATCTCCATGCTCATAACAGCTTCTTCCACATCCATGGGCTTTAGCGGAAAATGTTTGCGGCGTTCTATGATGATTTCATGTTTGCCTTCATCTTCAACCATTGTTGGCTCATTATCAGAAAAATTAATCATATCCAATTCGCCTTTGAACGATGCATCTCTTCTTGACCTATCAATAAGGCGTTTTTTGTACTTAACCATTTGCTTGTCCAATACATCCACCGCGCCATCTATGGCGGCATACATGTCTGGTGCTGTTACCTCAGCACGTAACATGCGCTTATTAGTAAGCGGAATAGATACCTCAACCTTATTATCTGCCCTAACAACAGAAAAAGCAACAAAAACCTCTGTACTTTCAGGGAATAGGCGCGATAAGCGACCCATTTTTTGTTCTGTTTTGTCTTTCATGTCTTGAGATACCACTAGATTTTTCCCAGTAAATGTAAATCTCATATTAACAACTCCTTTATGGTAAAGTATATTGATCTCTAATTTTATTTTATATTAATTGCTAGCGTATGTCAATACTATGAATAGTGCCTGAGGTTTGCACATATTTTGTGTTGATATAACGCAAAGAACCCACGCCTATTTCATATGTTCCCTCTACAAACACGGCAGTTGGAGTTACACGCCCATTAGCTACAATATCCAAATACAACGTAACGCGCCCTGGCACAGCCGCCCAAACAATCGTGCCATCATGCAATGGATGTGATTCATAAAAATCAGTGTACCGCACATAGCGTATATGACCAATAAACTGTCCTGCCTGTCTATCATATATTCTCATGCCATTTGGATAGTTTTCCAAATTATAATTTTCTAGCGTAAAATCACGCACACCATCTATGCGTATTGTGAAATCTATGGTGGCATTATCTTGGTTTAGCGCAGCACTTGGCGAGGTGAACCTCCACACGCTGCCTGCCGCAACAGCTAGCACCAATAATAGCACAATCAAATCAACAATGCTTATTTTTCCAAACAACTTTCCATTTTTATCCATCACACCATCTCGTATAATGGAGTTATTCCTTCACAAAGGGATAGCTCCATTATATTTCCCCTTTCATAATATTTTTTTGGTTATACCAGCGGGAGTAACTACCCGCCTGTTATAATAGACAAGGTACTG
>Ga0131853_10000077_pt1 | contig 138850 bp, 150 predicted proteins | sample TergutLab28metaG_FD_92764 | JGI IMG/M metagenome (GOLD analysis project Ga0131853, IMG submission 92764) | Labiotermes labralis P1 segment gut microbial communities from Petit-Saut dam, French Guiana - Lab288 P1 (version 2) (version 2) | ecosystem: Host-associated > Arthropoda: Insects >...
AATTACTAATTATGAGCTATGAGTGAGTTACGAATGATTGATTGGTATATTGCTAAGAATGAATGAAATGATAGTGATGATGATATGGAATTGGGTGTTTGTCTCGTGTTTGGTTTTGAGGGGTTGATGTTGTATATGTATGATTTGGCTCTGTTTGATTTGGATGGTACATTAACTGATTCCGGGATAGGCATTGTTAATTCTGTGAGTTTTGCCCTTACTCATTTTGGAATTAGGGTTAATGATTCCAGAGAGTTAAATCGTTTTGTTGGACCACCCCTTTGGAATTCTTTTAGAGAATTCTATGGCTTTAATGACGAACAAGTTAGTGAGGCGATTGAAAAATATCGCGAATACTACAATGTAAAGGGTATCTTTGAAAACAGGCTGTATGACGGTATTACAGAAATACTTGATGGATTGGCAGTTTCTGGAATGAAGTTGGCCGTTGCCACATCAAAGCCTACAAAATACGCAAAGATTATTCTTGAGCACTTTGAAGTTAGTCATTATTTTGACCTGATTTTGGGTAGTGAAATGGATGGCACAAGAAGCGACAAAGGCGAGATAATAGGTTGCGTGTTGGATGAAATGGATGCTGGTCGCAATATGAAGGCTGTAATGACTGGCGATCGGGAACATGATATAGTTGGGGCTATTGCTCAAAACATTGATAGCATTGGTGTTTTGTGGGGATATGGCGACCAGGCCGAACTTGAGGCAGCGGGTGCAATAAAAATTATTAGCAGCACCAATGAACTACAACATATAATTACCGGGGTGTAGCGTAGCTTGGCTAGCGCGCCTGATTTGGGATCAGGAGGTCGAAGGTTCAAATCCTTTCACCCCGATTTACTTGACAACAGTGTATAACTCATTGCGTTATGCACCGTTGTCATATGTTCCAGTAGCTCAGCTGGATAGAGCAACGGCCTTCTAAGCCGTGGGTCTGGGGTTCGAATCCCTACTGGGACGTTTGTCACGAGGTGATGTTATGCAAGGGCTTAATCTGGTGTGGATATTTAATCCAGATTCTAGCAAAGTCCTAATGTGTAAACGCCACAAGGAGCCCTATCTTGGGCTTTTTAACCTCGTTGGCGGGAAAATTGAAGATAGCGAATACGGCCTTGCGGCGGCTTATCGCGAGCTTTTTGAGGAAACCGGAATTCTGTCATCGCATTTGACTGGTGAGCTGCTCCATTTGATGGACTTTACGTTTTTTGTTGCAAAAGAACGCGTCGAAGTCTATGTGGGCAAACTAGCAGCCGATGTTCCTGTATGTGGGGGCGAAAGAGAGCTGCTATGGATTGATGTGGATTGCGATTTCTTTGATATGTCGCACTTTGCCGGAGAGGGCACTCTGGGGCATATTTACGAGATTATCAAGCACAGCTGTCCTGATTTAAAATAAGTGGTATATGGCGGGTATAGCTCAGTTGGTTAGAGCGCCAGATTGTGGCTCTGGAGGGCGCGGGTTCGAATCCCGTTACTCGCCCTTCGCGAAGAAACGCACGCAACGCTTCACGCGTGCGGCCTCGGAGCGATTAGTTTTATGAGGTATAAATGTAATATGTCTGCGGATAAGCGCACAAAAATCACGTGCACCGCTTCGCAAAGTGCACGTGAAACATTGAGCACTTTGCTCCGCTTATGGGTCACTAGCTCAGTTGGTAGAGCATCAGACTTTTAATCTGGTTGTCCAGGGTTCGAGTCCCTGGTGACTCATGGAAGGAAATCCTCCGGTATCGGGGGATTTTTTTATATACTGCCTGTTGACATTTGTCTTATGGTGTAGTAAAATGGCATTAATAGTTGCAAAAAATGACTGTATAAGGAGTCAATTAGTATCGAATTTATTATGCGAACAAGGGGATTTCAAATAGATTTTATTGACAAATTACGCAATTTTTATTCGACTGTACTAAAGAGAAAAGATGCAATCGCAGCCGAAGAAGCAACGAAAAACTCTCTTGTTCTGCCGTTTTTCCAGATGTTGGGCTATGATATATTTAATCCTTTAGAATTCGTACCGGAGTTACTGCCGATGTTGGAACCAAGAAGGGCGAAAGCCGGACAAACATTCGGCGCAGCTTTTTAGATATTTCGGGACAACATCTGCCAAGTTTGCAATACTTACAGACGGTGTTATTTATAAATTTTACACTGATTTGAGCGAACAAAATAAAATGGATTTAGAGCCATTTTTAGTTTTCAATGTCCTCGATGTGCATGAACATCTAGTACCGGAATTAGGACGTTTTGCAAAATCTTCCCTTGGTGTTGATGCGGCATATTTTGCCGCGGTAGAATTAAAGCATACTAATAAAATACGCGAAGTTCTCAATGGTTTAAGAACGGAACCATCAGACAATTTTATTAAATATATGATGGCTGAGATTTCGGCTGGAAGGCAGACGCAAAATGCCGTTGATATGTTTCGCCCAATCGTCAAGCGCGGCTTTAATCAATATATAAGCGACAATATTCGTGAAACTTTGAAAAAAGCTATGAAAGGTGAATCTGATACAGAAACACCGGTTGAGATGGAGCCAAAACAGGCAGCAGAGGTTGCTGCGACAATTGCTGAAGAAGATGCGAGCGCACTTACTATTGATGAAATAGAAGCTTTTGCTATAGTTAAATCTATACTGCGCGATATTTGCGATATTAACCGCCTTGCACATCGCAATGCCGCTCAATACGTGTCTATTCTGCTTGATGATAACAGAAACAAGCGCGTTTGTCGATTCTGGTTCAAAGGTAGAAAAATATATATAACTATTCCAGGTGAAGACAGAAAACCGGTGCGCTATGATATATCAACCCTAAACGATATTTACAATTTTTCTGACCTGATAAAAGAATCCTGTAACCGTCACTTAACAAGAGGCGAATTTGAAGAAGAGAACGAGAAAGGGGTCGAGGGCGATAGATAGCCTTGGATTTAATTAAATTTTGGGGGTATGAGCTATGACAGAAAAAACGCAAGAACAACTAAATGTACTAGCAAAGGAATACAAAAATGTCGGTGACTTTGCAAGAAAGGATATGGTGAAGAAATATCCGGATGTTGATTTTCAACGGCTACTGCTTGAAGCTGAATCAGCCGGGACAGAGTTGTTCGAGGCGCAATCTATCGCGCCGACAGCAATACCTGAAAAGATGTCGGCCGATTGGCATCTGGCACAGCAAACTGCTCTACTCACAACCATCAAAAATTGTCTGATGTTTTTCGTGATGCTTACAATAATAGGACTTGGTGGAACGATGATAATGCTGGGGCAGCTAATGTCAGCATTTCGGTTTTAATGGCATGAAAGTGATTTTTATGGGAGGCTTATAAATGGTGAAGAAAAGAGGAATCCTAGCATTGCTTGTACTGCTCATCCTTTTAGGAAGCGTTATGTTCCCGAGTTCATTAATCGCATCTGATATACGGGTAACTATAGATGGTGTGGCCGTAGACTTCGAAGGACAGCCACCCACAATCGTAGATGGGCGCACGCTTGTTCCTGTGCGTGGTGTATTTGAGGCACTTGGATTTGATGTGGAGTGGGAGCAGTCCACACAAACGGCTACCTTGACAAGCGCGGATTATGTGGTCGTCATCTCTATTGGTAGCGAGGTTTTTGCGACAAATGGCGCTAATCATGCGCTGGATGTTCCTGCACAAATCATAGATGGCAGAACAATGTTGCCCATACGCGCCGTATTAGAAAGCGTGGGACTTTACGTGGACTGGGATGGCGGCACGAGCACGGTTCTTGTTAATTCTCCGGCCCTTGTAACACATATTGCGGCTCCAACTCCACAACCTGCATATGTATCGGACAATCTCCAACAAACGGTCTGGTTATCTCAGACAGGCGTTAGATATCACAGAATAGATAATTGCGGAACAATGAACCCAAATCGTGCGAGGTCAATGACAAGGCAGGAAGCGCGGAGTTTGGGGCATCAAGCTTGCGCTAATTGCTGGTAAATTTTAAATGACCCCGAAAAGGTTACGACCTATCGGGGTTGTTTTTATGGGCTTGGCGAGTACACTGATGAGCCGGGCTCCAGGGAAACCACTAACACCAAGTTTGCTGTGGGTGTGATATGAATGGTCAGCTGGATGGATGCAGCATTTTTTCGGGTGCCAGAGACAAAAGCGGCCTCAAAGGGTATGTTATTTTGCATTAAGGCTGTTGTGAGGAAATTGTATTCAATTAAGGTAAACTGCTCGTTATTTAGTATCTTACGTAGCAGATTTCCTGAAAGCAGCGCGGTTATTTGCGTGTCAAACATCATTGCCCTCCTTGGTGCTTTTGTATAGTATATGCGGACAACAACAAGAAGGGAATAAAAAGCGCAACCGTAGATATTGGTTGCGCTTGAATTCTTATTAGCTGTTTAATTCCGAAGTACAGGCGGGGCATCTTGTGGCGCTGATGTTAATTTCAGTGGTACAAAATGTGCAGCCTTTGGTGGTTGGCGGCTCGGCAGGGGCTGGTTTTTTGGTGCAGCTTGTCACACGGTTCATCAATTTGACGATTAGGAATATGACAAAGGCCATAATGATGAAGTTTATGACGCTGGTGATAAAGGCTCCGTAGCGGATGTCTACACCAAAGATGGAGAGCTGCCATGTATCGAAGTTTTGGCTGAGAAACAGGCCTAGGATGGGTGATAAGATATTGTCTGTGAGAGATGATACGATGTCTTGAAAAGCCACACCGATGATTATGCCCACAGCCAGGTTCATTACATTGCCGCGCAAGGCAAAATCTTTGAATTCATTGAAAAATTTGCGCATTGCTAGCACCCCTTGCGTTTTTTGCGGCAAAGGCATAATACAAGCAACCCGGCGGCTATGATTCCGGTGAGTATGGCCATTTTTGTAAGCATTTCGCGGCCGGGATGGATAGAGTAATAGCCTTTTTCTAGGTCTGCAACAGCAATGTTGTAACCTTGGATGCTAGCGTAATGCTCGGATTGTTTAAATTCTTCGATGTCCGTGGCATCGCCCATGGCTACTAGGGCTTTAAATAGCTTGCCAACGAACGGGATGCTTATAAGTGGGGTGAAAGCTTCTTTTAAGTCCGCCTGTTTTTGCAAAAATTGATGCTCTTGGTCTGTGTTTTGGATGGTGTCCAAATATTCTGTCAATAACATAATAATCGCTCCTTTGGAAAATTTTAGGTTAAACTAATTTTAGCAGGCTGGCATATTTTTGTCAAGTGTGGTATAATGGCAGGAGCGACTTTTTGAAAGGGGGAGGATTGATGGGAAAAGCCGCAACCCTGATAGCAAATGTGGTGCGAAGCCTGCTTGCAATTTTCGGCATGATTGCCGGATTTGTGTATATAGAGCGGGTGATGGTGGACGCAGAAGGCGGCATTGGTCTTTTTGCGCGCATTACACTGATTATGATTACCGTAGTGATGGGGATTGTGCTTAACGTCTTTTTGCATGAGCTTGGGCACTTGATAACGGGCCTATTATCCGGATATAGCTTTGCTGCTTTTAGTATCTTTAGCCAACATATAATTAAAAAGGATGGCAAGCTGATTAGGAAGAAAGCTCGTCTGAAGGGAGCAAGCGGCGTTTGCACCATGTCCCCACCGGAAATGGTGAATGGAAAATATCCATATAAATTATTCTTTTTTGGTGGAATTTTGATGAATTTTATCACGGCTGCCATTTGTCTTGCTTTGTTTTTATTGCTGGCAAGCAGCACCGAACTTTGGGCAAGCGTATCTCTTGTTTTTGGAGTAATCGCTGCGTGGCTGGGCCTGGGAAGTCTTATTCCTGCAAAATACAGCAAACCTGATGGATATTTCCTGCTATATCTTAGCGGAGAAGATAAAAAAGAGGAGCGCGTGAGGCTTTGGACAGTGGCTCAAATTAAAGCTTTACAAGTGGCTGGGTGCCGACCGCGAGACATTCCGTACGCGTATTTTGAATGTGTGAACGTGAACGATAGTATAGATAATATTTTAGCCCTGTTCATCGCGGAACGACGGTATCACTATTGGCTTGATAAAAGGGAGATGGAAAAAGCAAGTGCGATTGCGCAGTCAATTTACGATAATATAGACAGCTCGCTAAAGGGGCATAAAATCGTATTTGCACCTTCGCTTTTGTTTCATGAGCTAATTGATAAATGTCGCGAAAATGAAGTTAGCCGGTTGTTCACCAGGGATGCGTACAACTATATGGAGCGTTCGTTGTCGGATATGGCCGCCCAACGGACATTGTATGCATATGCGCGGCTTGTATCAAAAAATGATGCCAAAATAAGAATGCGCCTAAACTCATTCAATAAAGCCTGTTTGGACCCTGAAATTTTTGAAGTTGGCAACATTCCCGGCGAGCGAGAGCTGATTGTGCTTGTTGACGAGATGGCAAATGAAAGATAAATATATCACACAAGGAGATTTAAACATATGAAAACATTGGTATTGGCTGAAAAGCCATCTGTGGGCAAGGATATTGCAAGGGTGCTGGGTTGTCGTGGCGGGGGCGGACAGGGTTATATGGAAGGTCCAAAACATATAGTGACATGGGCACTGGGTCATTTGGTGACATTGGCAGACCCTGAAGAATATGACAAAAAATACAAAAGCTGGAATATAAATCACCTACCAATAATGCCAGATAAACTGAAACTGGTGGTTATACCCAGCACGGCAAAGCAATATAAGGTGGTGAAAGACCAAATGTTGCGCAAGGATGTTGCGGATATTGTAATTGCAACCGATGCCGGGCGCGAAGGTGAACTTGTAGCGCGATGGATTATTGAAAAGGCGCGATGTGCTAAGCCTATCAAACGGCTGTGGATTTCGTCTGTGACGGATAAGGCTATCCGCGAGGGTTTTGCGAATTTGAAAGACGGCAAGAATTATCTGGGCCTACGAGATTCGGCGAAGGCGCGTGCAGAAGCAGATTGGCTAGTTGGTATTAATGCCACACGCTGCCTAACTACAAAGTTCAATAGCCAGCTATCCTGCGGGCGCGTTCAAACACCCACATTGTCCATCATTGCAAAGCGTGAGGAAGAAATACGCCGTTTTGTGCCTACGCCATTTTATGGTTTGCTGGCAAACGCAGGCACATACAGATTGGGCTGGATTGACGAGAAATCGGGCAATAGCCGCTGTTTTGACAAGGCGCGAGCGGATGAGGTATTTGCAAAGATTGGGAAGATGACTAGTGGTACAGTAGCGGAAGTTACAAAGACGAAAAAAGTGAAACATCCGCCGAAACTATACGATTTGACAGAATTACAGCGTGATGCCAGCAAGCGATATGGCTTTTCGCCCAAGGAGACGCTGGCCATCACACAGCGTCTGTATGAGAGCCACAAGGTGCTCACATATCCGCGCACGGATTCGCGATATCTCTCCAGCGATATTGTGGCAACATTGCCGGAGCGGCTGCGAGCTTGCCAGGTGCCGCCGTATGCCAAGATGTGTGGCGAGGTGCTGCGCCGCGGCGTCAAAGCAAACTCTAATTTTGTGGATGATTCCAAAGTTAGTGACCATCACGCGATAATTCCCACCGAACAGCAACTGGATTTGCGGAATTTGGACGAGCGGGAACGTAAGGTATATGACTTGGTGATAACTCGATTCTTATCAGTGTTTTATCCGCCGATGGAATACGAGAAAGTATCATTGAAGGTAAAAATTGGCGGAGAAACCTTTGCAGCTAATGGCAAAGTGATTTTGAACCAGGGCTGGCAAGCGGTTTATAATTACGATGATGATGAAGATGAAGATGAAGGCGGGGAGCAAAAACTGCCTAACTTAAAGCGCGGCGATAAAGTTGAAATTAAGTCCATGAAGATGACCGAGGGCAAAACCAGCCCACCTGCACCTTTCAACGATGCCACGTTGCTCTCTGCCATGGAAAATCCCGCGAAATATATGGAAAATAAGGACAAGGCACTAGCAGACACACTGTCCAAAACAGGTGGTTTGGGCACTGTTGCTACGCGGGCAGATATTATTGAAAAGCTTTTTAATAGTTTTGTGATTGAGAAAAAGGGCAAGGATATATTTTCGACATCAAAGGGACGGCAGTTATTGGAGCTAGTGCCAAAGGATTTGAAATCTCCGGAGTTAACGGGAAATTGGGAGCAGAAGCTTTCCGGCATTGCAGATGGCAAAGCAAAAAAGGATGCATTTCTCAAGGATATTCGCAAATATACGGGCGAGCTTATTATGGAAATTAAGGGAAGTACGGCGGTATTTAAGCATGATAACCTGACTACAACCAAATGTGAAGAGTGCGGGATGCTTATGCTAAAAGTGACAGGCAAGAAAGGCGAGATGCTGGTGTGCCAAGATAGGGAGTGCCGTGGGCGTGTGAACTTGTCAATGTCTATACGCTCCAGCTGTCCGCATTGCCGCAAATGGCTTAGCATTATTGGTGAAGAGGAGAACAAACAGGTGGTATGCAATACCTGCGGCTACAAAGAAAAATATGCCAGCTTTGAAAAGCGCAAGAAAGCCGAGCGCGATACTATGAGCAAACGTGAATTGGCGAGCTTTTTAGATAGTCAGAACAAGGATGCGGGAAATAATCCGCTGGCGGCATTGAAAGGGATGAAGTTTGATTAGGAATGGAGTTGTTATAGTGCTCTGAGTTTTTGGATGGTTACTTCATGGTCTTGGGTTACATTTGCCAGCCGGTCCACTTTTTTGTCAACCTCTTGCAGGAGAATGAAATCTTCGTTAATGAGCTGGTGGAGCGATTTGGTGTAGGCCAAATGCTCAGCTTGTATTTTCTCAAACCCGACCAACCTCTCCTCAAAGCCAATCTGCCTCTCCTCAAACCCGACCAACCTCTCCTCAAAGCCAATCTGCCTCTCCTCAAACCTAGTTTGGCCTTGTTTTAGGTCAGTAATATCAGTTTGTATTTGCTCAAGAATTGCTAAAATTTTTTCATCGTTAGTCATAATAGCTTTCCTTTCGTAAATGAACTTGAGATTATTGTAACACATTAGCGAGAATAGTTCAAGAACATTATTGTGGTGAACAACCCACCCCTGCGATAAATTATTGCCGCAGGGGTGGGTTGTTGATTGGTATCTACATATGTTTGCCTAGTATGCTTTTTCGCTCTTGACGATGCTGCGCTGTAATAGCACTGCCAGCAGCAGCACGGTACCTTGCACTGCGCCAACCAAAAAGCCTGAAACGCCAAAGAGATTCATCACATTGTTGATAACACCCAGTGTTAGTGCTCCAAAGAAGGTGTTTGCAGGGCGCCCACGCCCACCGCTCATAGCTGTGCCGCCAATTACCACGGCAGCGATGGCTTGCAGCTCGTACATATTACCAGATGTTGCAGAGTTCATGGAGCCAAGGCGACTGGCCTCTACCAGTGCGGCAAAGGCAACCAGCGCACCTGCTATCATGTATACATATACTTTTACATTTTTAACCTTAACACCGGAGAGATTAGCAGCTCTTTCGTTGCTGCCCACGGCATATATGTGACGACCCAGGGCGGTTCTTTTGCATAGCAGGGTCATCAGTATTGTTAGAGCAATCCAATATAGCACAGGAAGTGGAAGACCTACCTGGAATAGATTAGTAAACAAGCGTGTATTGGAGAAGGCCAAAAAGCCCATAACATCAATATCTAACACTATGCCGCCAAAACGACCAAGAAGCATGCCACCGCCCTGCCAAAAGTTTAACGAAAGCGAGCGGAAGATTATCATTGCACCAAGGGTGGCGATGAAAGCGGGAATGCGGAAGCGCGATATTAATATGCCATTAAAGGCACCCATAACAATACCTGCGCCAAAGGCAGCCAATACGCCAATGATAATGCTACCGGTGGCATTGATAGTGGTTAGGGCGACAAGGCCAATCATGGCTGTCGCGGATCCTACAGAGAGGTCTATGCCGCCGGATATGATAATGATGGTCATGCCCAAGGCTATAATACCCACGATGGCATTGTTAAACATAACATTCATTAGGTTGTTGATATTAAGGAAAGTTGTGCCCATGATGATTGTTGCTACGATAACAAGCAAAATTAGTGTCACCAGTGCAGTATTTTCCATGAAAAATTGCTTGAAGTTTGTATTTTTAAGGGTGTCCCCTACATTTTTCATAATTATTGTCCCTCCATCCTGCCGCCTGTGGCTATAAGCATGATATTTTCTTCTGTCATTTGGTCGCGGGCAAATTCTTGCCTGACCTCTCCTTCAAACATTACATATACGCGGTCGCAGGTCCTTTGCAGCTCCGGCACCTCGTTGGAAAGTAGTATGAAAGAGTAGCCTTGCTCAGCTAGTGCAATAACCTGGCGGTATATTTCCATTTTTGCGCCAACGTCCACACCTTGTGTTGGATTATCAAGAATCACCACATCGGGGTCAGTGCAAAGTGCTTTGGAAAGCACTACCTTTTGCTGATTGCCGCCGGACAGGGAAGTTATTAGATTATTGACATCACTAACGCGTATGTCCAGTTTTTCAACATAGCCGCTGGTGGTGTCTTCTTGGGTTTTACTCTTTATCACGCCTAATGTGGATATTTTGTGCATGATGGGCAAAACCAGATTTTCCTTGATGTTCATATCTTTAATGATGCCGTTTTCTTTGCGATTTTTCGGAACATATGCTATTTTGTTTTTTACGGCTGTGCTTGTGGTGCGCATCTTTATTTCTTGGCCTTTTACCAGCACCTTACCCTCGTATGGGAAATTTGCGCCATATACAGATGCAAAAAGCTCTGTGCGGCCATCGCCCAGCAGGCCTGTCACGCCCAGTATCTCGCCTTTGTGCAGCTGCATGTTAACGGATTTAAACTCGCGCTCCCTTGACATACTTTCAATTTCCAAGATAACGTCTCCCAACTCTCTTGGGCGGTAGATACCTTCTGTTTCGACCTCTTGGCCCACCATGTGGGTGCTGAGGTCTTTTTCGGTTGTGGTCTCTTCAATTGCGCCTGTGGCTACAACCTCGCCATCGCGCAATATGGTGTATTCATCACATACAGCAATTACCTCGTTGAGCTTGTGTGAGATAAATATCAGGCATATGCCCTGGTCGCGCAAGGTTTTCATAACCTCGAAAATTAGCTCCGTCTCCACATCTGTTAAGGATGATGTAGGCTCATCCATTATGATAATCTGTGCGTCTTTTAGTAGGGCCCCCGCAATCTCTGCAATTTGCTTGTATGATGGGCTTAGCTCGGAAACCATGGTGGCAGGGCTAATATCCACGCCCATACGCGAAAGCACCTCTTTTGTGCGCTCTGCCATCGTTTTTTTATCTAAGAAAATGCCTTTCTTCAGCTCATTGCCCAGATATAGATTCTCGAAAATATTCAGGTCGTTTACCAGCGATAACTCCTGATGTATGAAGGCGACTTTTTCATCAATTACTTTTGCACTTTTTGCCGGATCTACATCTTCGCCTTCAATTACAATTTGGCCTTCGTCCTTTTGTAAAACATTGCCCAAAATGTTCATTAAAGTGGACTTGCCGGCCCCATTTTCGCCCAGCAGGGCATGTATGCTGCCCTTTTTGGCGCGAAAACCCACCTCTTTGAGCACATAATTGGCCCCGAAAGATTTTTTTATGCTTTTCATTTCAACTGCATAGTCCATAGCAATCCACCTTTTCTTGATAGGGGCGACCATCAAGGTCGCCCCTATATAGTCAATTTTTACCAAGGAGAGCCTGGTGCAAAGAAATCTTGCACATTGTCTCTTGTTACGATGCTTGGCGGGATGATAGTGATTTCCGGGAATTCTGTGCGACCGTTAAGATATTCTACAGCCAAATTCATGGTATCCATAATCATAGTTGGGCTGAATGTGGCTGTGAACAGGTAGATATCCTGCTCTTCTGCTATTTGCTGGAAATATACCTGAGAGCCGCCGGAGCCATTGATAACTCTAACATCTGTGCGACCTGCTTCGCGAACAGCTTGAAGAGCACCAAGCGAAAGGCTGTCATCGATGGTGAAGATGGCGTCAATTTGCGGATGGGCTGTAAGTAGGTCTGTTGTCACTGTGAGGGCTTCCTCGATAGAGATAGCTGTGGTTGTGATGTTGATTACCTCAATGCCTGGGAATTCTGCGATGGCATCTTGAAAGCTGTTGTGACGCTCGTAGTTTGTAGAGCCGACGGCCGGTACGGATATAGCCGCTACAATGCCTTCGCCGCCAAGTTGCTCGCCAATAACCCTGCCGCTTTCGCCACCAATCATTAGATTGGAGCCAAGAAGACGGCTGTTGAAATCTACATTTACATTACGGTTGAATACGAACAGTGGAATTTCTGCATCTACAACTCTTTGAGCCGCAAAGTCAAGCTCATCAGAGTGAGGGAAAAGTACGATAACATCAACGTTTTGTGAAATTAGTTCATCCAGCTGTGCCGCTTGCTCTGCAATGTTAGCAGATGTAAGCAGTCTAAAGCCGCCAAGGCCTTCAGCAAGCAGCTCCTGGCCTCTTTGCTCTGCAAAGAAAATAACGGCTGCAATCCAGCCATGCTCTGCTGCAGGCATAACAACAACGATTTCAGAATCTTCAAAACCGCCACCGCCACCGCCTGTTCCACCGCCATTACCGCCGCAAGCTGCAACAAAGGCAGCAACTAGCACCAAAGCGATAACGCCTAAAATTCTTTTTTTCAACATTGTTAAATCCTCCTTTTTGTGTATGTCAAATTAATTGCTACCTACAATTTCTGCACATCGAAGCCGAATATACGAGCGGCTTGAAGCAGTGTCGGGATATGGTTGCCCTGTATTAGCAGCGCATGATGCGAGCTCAGCGAATCCATAATCTCGTGGCCATTGTTGTTTTTGTAGCGCAACAGTGCGCCATTTACGCAGTCTGAGCCGGGATATTGCACATATTCGGTTATCTCGCACTCTATCAACGTAATTTTCTTCATGTCCGATGAGAGCTTAGCAAGTGTTATTGGGCCGGGCGCAAAGCGGCAGTCTACCATTATGGCATTATCGTCTACAATTCCAAGCACCTTTGGCCGTACTGTCCATTCTGTGCAAAATGCGCGGGGCGCTAGGCCGAAATAGCCGCAATGAGCGCATAAAGCGTGGTTGTCGATATTTTCGACGGGTGGGAAAGCATCTAGCTTTTCGTGCTTCATGGCGGCCATGCCTACCAACGATGGGTAGATGTTGGTCATCATAATGGGTTGCTTCAAGATGCTGTAAAATATGTATTTGCTGACCATTGTTAATGTATCGCCCTCGCAGGCCCACAATGTGTCATCGTATTCAAACAGCATCGACCAGGCAAGGCAAGGTGTAGTATCACTATGGAAGCTTTCGTTAAGGCAATTTGCGCCTATGCCCGCAACGCCGCCGACCTCTGCGATGGCCTCTTTTGCGGCAACATACATCTTTACCGCCGAAAGAAAGCCCTTTTCGCTTACACCTTCTTGGGCGATATTCCAATTGGCACAGGCCGCTTTAGCCGTCTCGTCGCTTATTTTCTTAGCCTTTTGCGATAGCTCCTTGTAGCTTTTGTACAAAATTTTCAGGCCAAATGTATCTTCCAACAACTGCGTACATTCCGGCTCCCACCAGAAAAACCGCTTAAATATGCCTGCCTGCATTCCCTCTCCGGGGTCATCTTGAAACATCAGGAATTTTACGCCCTGTTGCATCTCCTTTTTCACTGCAACGGCGCGAAATAAACTACGCGCCAATTCTGCATTATATGGCGAAAATACGGATAATCCAAGGTCGCGCAGGAAAGTTACGATTTCCCAGTCCCACATTTCCACTGTGCCAAATTCGCTGGTTATAACAAATATTGGTAGATCTATTTGCTTTAGTGCCTCTTTGGCAGTAAATGCTGCGCCTATTAGCTGCGGAAATATCACAACATCAGCCTCGGACGGCAATGGGGTACCCAATGTGATTGGCGGCAAAAAATCTGCCACATCGCCGTATAGCTGCTGTAATGTCTGTAATTGTGCATCCAGCACGCTCTGTTCTCTTTCGTTTATGCTGTCAAAATACAGTGGGATAGCTGTGGCTCTTGTAGTCATCATTTGATATCGCCAACTTTCACTCTTTTGCCTTCTGCATTAGATAGCTGTGCAGCCTCAAGCACTTGCATAATTTTCGCGCCGTCGTGCAAATTCGGTGTGATTTGCTTGTCGCCTGCCAATGCTTCCAGATAATCTTTTACTGCATGGGCGAATGTGTGCTCATAGCCGATGATATGCGCAGGCGGCCACCATGCGCTGATATATGGATGGCTGCCCTGTGTGGTTGGGATGGTGCGGAAGCCTTGCACGGCCTCATCATCTTGAGCGTTGAAATATTGCAGCTCATTCATGCGCTCCAGGTCAAAAGCCAGGCTGCCTTTGCTGCCATAAATTTCAAATACATTGTAATTTTTGCGACCAGCGGCAAAGCGCGATGTATCAAAGGAACCAAGGGCGCCGTTTTCAAATTCAACTGTCATAAATGAAGCATCGTCAATCTCAACTTTACCCATTTCCGCGGAATTTGCGGCATTACCAGATGAAAATGTGCCAGCACCTGCGCCCGGAAGTGGACGCTCCTTCACGAAGGTCTTGAGAATAGCCGTAACCTCGGAAATTTCGCCCACTAGATATCTAGCCAAATCCACGGAATGTGAGCCCAGGTCAAAATGTGGGCCCGCGCCGGATTTGTCCTTTTCCAGCTGCCATATCAATGGGAAATTGGGGTCCATAATCCAGTCTTGCAGATATGCGCCGCGCCAATGGTATATTTGGCCTATCTTGCCCTCGTCAATCAGTTGTTTGGCAAAGGCCACGGCAGGCACGCGGCGATAGTTGTGGTTAAGATAATGCAGCACGCCGGCTTTGTCGGCGGCGTCTGCCATTGCCTTGGCCTGAGCATAGTTTAGGGCCGCAGGTTTTTCTACGAACACGTGCTTGCCTGCCTTTGCGGCCTCTATGGCCATTTCTGCGTGTAAATATGTAGGCGTGCAAATGTCTATGATGTCAATGTCCTTGGATTCTATGGCTTTTGTCCAATCTGCTTCTACCTGGGCATATCCCCAATTTGCGGCAAAGGCTTCGGCGGCGGGAATATCTCTTGCACAGACCATCTTCAGCACAGGCTCGTAAGGTAGGTCGAAGAATTTGGGGGCTTGAAGCCAGCCATTGGAATGGGCCTTGCCCATGAATTTTGTGCCCAGAATTGCAACATTTAGTTTTGGTTTCATTGAGTACCTCCATTAAAAAACGCGGGCGGCAGGGTGCCGCCCCTACCCGAGTCGCTTCACGATATCTTTTAGTGTCTTGACGCTGATACTAACCGCTTCGTGCTCACAATTTACCCAATCAGGGTGCGGCCAGTCTATTTCTGCGGCCAGAAAGCCTTGGTAGTTGGCTTTTTTCAACAGTTCGGCCAGCTTGTAATTGTCTATTACTCCGCGGCCAACAGGCACGCCAGAGAAGAAATACCAGTCGTTTGGCTTGGCCAGCGGGTTGTATGCTAGGTCTTTGATATGGGTAGCAAAGGTATATTTTGCCAGTTTTTCCATACCTTCTATTGGGTCATCAAGCAAGCGCAGGAAATTGCCGGTGTCGAAATTGATGCCAAAGTTTGGATGGCCTACTTCTTCAATCATTTGCACCATTTCATCTGCGGTATAGTCTATATGGTTTTCATTGGCAATTTTTATGCCGCCATATTCGTCAGCTACCTTCATGGCTTCCTTGAATTGTGCCACCAGAGCCTTGATTTGTGGGCCGCGCGGCTCATTACGAAACATAAGACTGGAGCCGCAAACACGCATTACAGGTGCGCCAATAAGTGCGGCGCGAGGAATGCTTTCCATCATATCCTTAAAAGCCTGTGGGTTTTTGCCACGCTCCAAGCCATCAGGGTGGCCCCAGGCATATACGCGGTCAAAGCCGTAGCCGTCCAGCTTGGCTTTTAACTCACGTAACCAGCCATTATCAATACCGCTTTCGTCACCGGGCTTGGCACCCGGCATAAAGCATGATTCCAGCGAAACGCCATCCACTCCAAGGGATTTTGAAAAATCCAGGAAATCGTCCATGGTCATTGGTTTTTCCGGGGCTTCCTGTCCGGGATATAATTCGCCGAAGAAGCGATGGAAGCAATAGCTGTCAATGCCGATTTTCATCATAATTTGTTTCCTCCAATCATTAGCGATTATTATATATTTACACTACTACAACATCCATATATCGGTTAACCTCTTTCAGGCGGTTCACATAGTCTGTATCGGCATTACTGTCGGTAATTAAGCCGTTGGCATCTGCCAGTTCCGCGAACTGTGCGAAGGTCACGCGGCCCAGTTTGCGAGAATCTACAAGAAAGATGGTCATTGTGGCTGTGGCTATCATGGCTTTTTTGATATTGGCTAAATCCAGTGTGGGGGTAGTGAAGCCTTTTTCGATGCACAGGCCATTTGTAGCCATAAAGGCTTTGTCCACATTAAGGCCTGAAACCTGCTGCACGGTGGACATGCCCATTGTGTTATGAAAATTTCGCCGCAACATGCCTCCAAGCATAAATATGGAAGCATCAGTATTTTCTTCCAAAAATAGAGCTATTTTTATATCGTTGGTTACAATGGTTAGGTTGCGCTTGATGGTAAGCAATCTGGCAAGCTCCATTGTGGTGGTGCCGGTGTCCAGAAGTATAGTATCGCCATCTTCTACCAGGGTTTCTGCATACGCCGCCATACGCCGCTTTTCGTCAATATATTCTATTTCTTTGCTGCGCGTTGCCAGTTCAAAGCCTGCCTTGCTTACGGGTATTGCGCCGCCATGGGTGCGCTTTAACACGCCTTTTTGCTCCAACGCGCGCAGGTCGTTTCTTATGGTGGCGGGAGATACGTCAAATTGCTCGCAAAGAGAAGGTATTAGCAGCTTTGTGTTTTCGCTTAGCAGCTTTGTGATTTCGTATCTGCGCTCTTCGGCGAATAATGGGGCCATGCGTAATATCACCTCGCATTGTCGGTATTTCTAAGGTTTTCTATTGCCCTTTCAAGCCTGGCTGCAACCTCATATCTGGGCAACAATTCAATTAGATCCAGCGAATGCCAGTCGGAACTAACAAAATCACCTACAATAGCGGTGCTAAAGGCGTAGAAGATTCGCTTGTCAAGCTTTAACACACCATGAGAACCTGTGAGATAAAAGGGCTCTTCGCCCGACATCCCGAAATATGCATCTTTTGCCGTCTTTTTAGCGCGTTGAAGTAATATTTGAAGTCCGGCTTGGTTCCAATTTGTGGAGTAGTGCATTAGCTCGTTCAAAACATGCTCCAAGTAAACCGCGATAGATTGGTTATCGGTTGAAACCAGTGTTGCATATCTTTCCCAGTTGTGTTGCGGCGGGTTATTTAGCATGATTTCGAGGTTTGCTGCATTTCTTTTTAGATTAATCTGCCAATCTTTGAAGTTTATGATGGAAGCAATGGCGAAGTAGACAACGATGGCACCGACGATTATAACGATGGCATCAATCTCAATATCAAGCCCCCTGCCTTCAAAAATATTGATAAAAATGTTAAATGTGGTAAAGAAGCCAAAAAACAAAAAGGCTATGCCGTACACGATCATTAAAGCTTTTGAAGTTGCCGGCCTATGCGACCTATGAAAAAATATTCGGAAAAACATTACGTATCTCCTATGCCAGGGCCTGTTCCTACAAACGAACATGCCCTAATTAATCATTGCTAATTTGTAATATGTTTCGTGTAAATCTTCAAAGATGCCGGCATATATTGAATGAAGCTTTTTGTATTTGTCGTATAAATTCGGATTTGGCGTGATGGTGCTTTGGATTGTGGATAGCCTTTCGATTTGAGACACCATATCGTCATACAATCCCACACCATAGCCTGCAATTACGGCACAAGCAAGGGTTGCGGTATCTGCTAACTTGATGGTGGATACAGGTACGCCTAATACATCGGCTTTTATTTGGCCAAACACATGGCTGTTAGAGCCACCACCAACGCTGATAATGCGCTCCAGCTTCAGGTCGCTGGAGAGATTGCGGATAATATCGGTGTAGATGCCGTATTCATACGCAATGCCTTCCATTATGGCGCGATACATATGAGCCTTGGTATGTTGCCATCCCAGATTAATATAACTACCTCGTGTTAGGGTATCGTTGGGGCATACGCGGCCGGAAAAATGGGGCAAAAACAACAGATTTTCGCTGCCTGCAGGTATTTCAGCAGCCATTTTGTTTAACTCATCATATGAATATGCCTTGTTCAAAATATCATCTCGCAGCCATTTGAGGCACATTCCACCGCCGTTTATATAGGCCATGGGAGTATATAACCCTTCGACTACTGAATTGGCGAATAGCAGTGTCTTGTGCGCGGTATCAGGGGTGTATTGGTCGGTTGCAAAAGCAAGTACAGATGCCGTGCCTGCTATATCAAACATCAAGCCGCTTTTGGTTATGCCTGCGCCAAAGCTTGTGGCGGCAGTATCGCCGCAGCCTGCTACCATTGGCAGACCCTCGCGCAGGCCACAAGCTGCGGCCATTTCTGAGGTTAGGCCGCCTACGATGTCAAAGGGTCGCACTATGCGAGGCATTTTTGCGGCATCAATATCCAGTGCATCCAGCAGGTCATGTGACCACTCTTTGGCAGCGGTGTCCGCAAAGCCTGCAAAATGGAGATATGTATAGTCGATATAAGCTTCATCACCTGTCAGGCCGCACATGCGCATCACGCAATATACGGCAGGCTGTACGAAGCTGTGGATTTGCTTGTATTTATCGGGATGCTCGCTCTTCCACCACAGGATTTTGGGGCCATGGGCATATGTTACAGGGCAACCGGTGATTGATATCACGCGCTCCTCGCCGAAGTCCAGAAAAGGCTGACGATATTTGCCACAACGTGTGTCCAACCAGCTATCGTATGGCGTTGTAGCCATACCCGTGGCATCTACGCCCAAAACGCCTGCCATTTGCCCATCCAGGCCGATGGCGGCCACATCAGTAGGGCTAATGTCGCTAGATTCCACCACAGCGCGAATGGTACGCAAAACAGAGCCCAGCATTTCTTCTGAGTCTTGCTCTACGGCACCCGCCTCAGGATATATCAGCCTCGATGCCTCGAATGCTTCTTTGACTACATTAAAATTTTCGTCCAGCAATGTAGTTTTTGTGCCTTGGGTTCCTAAATCTACACCAATCAAATAATTCATGGAGTTTCCTCGCTAAAATATTATTGCATGTCTCAAACCGACCGTTGCAGCTGCATTTTCAAAGGCTTGTTGTATGTCTGTCAATGGGTATGTATGCGTTACAAGCGCATCCACATCCACCAGGCTAGCCGCTATAAAATCCAGCGTCTTGCGGTATTGGGCATGAGAAGAGCGGGTGGTACCGGTTACTGTGATTTGCTTATAATGTATCAAGTTTGTGTCCAACTCCACCATTTCCTTGCCCTTAGGCAGGCCGCCAAAGAAGTTCACGCGGCCATCCAAAGCGGCTAGGGTTAGCGCATCGCGCTGGGCGGATGCCGCACTACAAGCTGTGATAATTACATCTGCACCGCGGCCAGTCGTCTCTTTCATCACGTTCTCATGCAGGTTATCTCTGATAGTTACCACATACGGCGCGAGCTTGGCACATTCTGCCAGTCTATCTTCGGAAAGGTCATTAAGTATTATTTTGGCTGCCCCAGCCATTTTTGCTAACTGGGCGTGCATCAGTCCAATTGCGCCTGCGCCAATGATGACCACTGTTTCGCCGGGATTAACGCCATATCGCTCGAAAGCGCTGTACGCGCAGGAGAAAGCCTCGTTTGTGGCGGCAGATACATAACTCACGTTGTCCGCGATGGGCGTTACATTGCCCAAACGCACCGCCGCAGAAGGTATGCGCACATATTCCGCAAAACCGCCATCCAGATGTATGCCAATGGCCACAAGCTTGCTACAATGGTGGCTATCGCCTGATACACAGAAATCGCATACTCCACAGCCGATATTGGGTGCAACTGTAACGCGCTGACCAACTTGATAGCTACTTACGCGCTCACCAACAGCCTCTATTGTACCGGCAAATTCGTGGCAAAGCACAAGGGGATTGCTAGCATTTACACCATTTGCTCCGTTTTTGTACATGCGCACATCGGTACCGCATATTGTGGCGGCCTGTACGCGCACCAGAAGCTCATCTTCGTTGATTTTTGGTATGGTGATGCGCTCTATGCGCAGGTCGTTTGCTCCATATAGTCTTGCGGCTAACATTTCCATATATATCGTCTCCTTAGTGCGGGCGGCAGGGTGCCGCACCTACAATCAATCCAGTTTTACGATGCGTTTTTCGATTATTGAGAGGTTACCAGCCGCAACCACCTTTACGGCGGCCTCGCCATCTTTGCCCGTTACTTTAGGCGGCGTGCGGTTTATGATGGAATTTACAAATGCGATATCTTCGGCCAAATATGCTTCACGGAATAGTTTTGTCCAGGAGCTTACCAGTGGGTAGTTGCCGTGCTTGTTATCAGCGGTGCAGGTTACAACGGCATTGTCGTTTAGCCGCCCGATGAACACACAGCCCTTGGTGCCCAGCACCTCAACACGGCTGTCATAGGCGTATCCCACGCCCTGTGCGCCGTCTATCATGCCCTGCATACCGTTTTTAAAGCTGGCGGCTACAATCACATTGTCGTAGAAATCTGGAAAATCTTTTTTGGCTTCAGGACTACGATAATTGCCGCCTATTGCGTATATGGTGTCAAATTCGCTTCCGGTAAACCAGCGCAAGGTATCTATATCATGGCTGTTAACCTCGGCCAAAGGGCCGTTAGATTTTGAAATATCATACATCCACGGCTGTGGGATGCTGGGGCCACGAGTATTGGAGCGCACCATAACCACATCGCCAATGGCGCCACTGTCCACTATTTCCTTGGCCTGCACGAAACCTGCATCAAAGCGACGCATAAAGCCCAACTGCAAAACAACACCAGCCTTTTTGGTAGCTTCGTTCATTTTCTGACATTCTTCAACAGTCATTGCCATTGGTTTTTCGCATAGGATATGCTTGCCGGCCGTCGCTGCATCCACGGCAATATCCATGTGAAATTTTGTGGGCGTAACAATAACCACGGCATCAATGTTTTTATTGCCCAGTGCGTTGCGATAGTCTGTGTAGTATGTATCAATGCCCAGTGTGGCGCAAGCTTCTTTTGCCGTGCCTTCTATGGGGTCAACCATAGCCGCCAGGCGTGCGCCGGGCACATTTTTAACGAAATTGATTGCATGTATCATACCTGCCCTGCCGGAGCCTATCACGCAAATGCCAATTTTGCTCATATTATGCACACTCCTTATTATCGTATATTTTCATATGCTGTCGTTTTGTTGAATGCAGGTTTATCCATGCATTTGCCTAGTGCAGAGCTTATATTGATAGTGGCATCTATACAACTTGCCATAAGCATTCTTGATTAATTTATTATAGAGCATACAGACTGCATTGTAAATAGTGATAAACTACAAAAAATATAGAAATATTGAATAGAATACAGCAATATTACTAAAAATGAGCATGACCATGATTATATTTGGAACGAATAGGTAGAATTTCCTATAACATATAGCGATATTGCATATATTTTGACATGACATATGTATCATTTTTGTGAAAATGCATAAGATGCTATAATCATTTTAGTGTTGACATGCCAAAGATGAAAGCGATATAATAATGAATATACTGTTAAATACAATCGTTTATTACTGTTTGTCAAAGGAGATCGCCTATGATGCTAGTACCTGCAAGTCAACCAACATTATATTTCATTGGTGTAACTACAAAATCCTCATCTATAATGAAGGTTTTTCCGAAATGGGCCGAGGCGCTGGGGCTGGAAAACACCGCGATTGTAGGCATAGACCTACCGCTGCACGCGCCTAAAGAAGACTATCGGTATGTGGCGCAGTTTTTGAAAGATGACCCACTTTCGCTGGGTGCGCTGGTTACAACGCACAAAATTGATATGTTTAATGCATCAAGCGATATTTTCGATTACATAGACCCCTTTGCAAAGGAACTTAGTGAGCTTTCGTGTATTTCAAAGGATGATGGAAAGTTTTGTGCCCATGCAAAAGACCCAATATCCAGCGGACTAGCACTAGAGAGCTTCGTACCGCCAAATTTCTGGAGCGACCATGGCGGCGAGGTTGTGTTGCTGGGCGCTGGTGGTAGCTCGTTGGCGATGTCTCTGTATTTCGCACAGGAAAAATGGAGCGCAAATGTGCCAAAGGTTACAATATGCAATCGTAGTACGCCAAGGTTGCAGTCTGCAAAGGAACATCTAGAGCGGGTTGAGGAGCGACTGAATCTGCAATATCTGCATTGTCCTACGCCTACAGACAATGACGCTGTAATCGCGAAGTTGCCGCCATATTCGCTGGTGGTTAATGCCACGGGCCTTGGCAAAGATGCCCCTGGTTCGCCTACTACAGATGCGGTGCAATATCCGTCAAACAGCCTAGTGTGGGAAATAAACTATCGAGGTGATTTGCTGTTTATGCGGCAAGCGCAGGCACAGGCGGCCGAGAAGGGCCTGCATGTGGAAGATGGGTGGGTATATTTTATCCACGGCTGGACGCAAGTGATTTCAGAGGTATTTAAGATTACGATAGAAGGCAAAACGCTTGAATTGTTAAGCAAAATTGCGAGGGAGGTATAGATATGTTCGATTGGAACAGGGGATTTGTGGTAGATTTTGATAAAATGACTGGAATGTCACAGGGCGCGGTGTCCACAAAGCGCATGTTATCGCAGATGGCGGGAATGTATGCGGATACAGCGGCAGAAACGGCGATGATAGCCGCCGGCAACCCAATGGTATATGAATTTTACGAACTAGGCGCGCCGGAAGATGCGGGCGATGTGGCGGCGGGCACATCCATATGCTATCCAGGCAAGGTTGGTAACGAATATTACATGACCAAGGGGCATTTTCATACAATCACGATGACAGCAGAAGTGTATTACACGCTATCCGGTGAAGGGTATATGCTGACGGAAAACGCAGCGGGCGACTGGGTTGCCCACGAGCTGTCTGCAGGCAAAATGGTGTATGTGCCAAAAGGATATGCTCACAGAAGCATAAACACAGGCAATGTGCCGTTGGTTACATTCTTCGCGTTTCGCGGTGATGCCGGGCACGATTACGGCACAATTGAGGAAAAAGGCTTTCGTAAGCTGATTGTGGAGAGAGATGGTAAGCCGACTATTATCGACAATCCAAAGTGGAAATAGGTGTTGCTATGAAAATGATTCAAACGGTACTGGGAAAAATTGCGCCCGACGAGCTGGGTTTTTGCCACAGTCACGAGCATATTATGCTAGCCAAAGGCGTGCCATATACCATAGACCCGGCTCTATGTGCGGATGATTATGATAAATCACTGCAAGAGATGGAGCTGTTCAAATCCATTGGCGGCCGCGCCTTAGTAGATGCCCAGCCCATTGGCGCAGGGCGCATGACACAGGAGCTTGTGAAGCTTTCACAAGCCAGCGGTGTGCATATTGTAGCCAGCACCGGCTTTCATCGTGCAGATTTCTATGCGGGCGGGCATTGGTCATCCAAATGGGAAGAGGAACAGATGGTAGAGCTTTTTGTGCATGAAATCACAGAAGGCATGTATTTGGATGCCGATGTGCGCAAACCTGTGTATTTTTGTGATGCACTGGCCGGGCAGATAAAGGTAGCATATACCGTGGATGGGCTTAACGCACATTTTACGCGGCTTTTTGCGGCAGCTGCCAGTGCCAGTGTGGAAACAGGCGCGCCGATGATGATACATATTGACAATGGAATGGACCCGCGGGTTCTGGATGGCTTTCTGGACAAGCACGGCGTGGAACCTAAAAAGCGCATATATTGCCATTTAGACAGGGCTGTAGCAGATATTACTATACATTTGGAATTATGTAAGCGCGGCTGTTGGTTGGAATATGACACCATTGGCCGCCCGAAATATCATGACGATACGGCGGAAATCGCCATTATACAGCAGGCGTTGGACGCGGGGTATGCAGATAATATACTGCTGGGACTGGATACCACAGGCAAGCGACTGAAAGCTTACGGCGGCGATATTGGGCTGGATTATATCACGCAGACATTTATACCTGCAATGACTGCCGCAGGCATATCGCAAGATACGATTGATACCTTCATGATACACAATCCTGCGCGCGCTTTCGCGTTTTGAGGAGGAACCCATCCTATGAAAATACTTGTGACCCCGCGCTCTTTCGGCAAGACAGATGCATACGCTTTCCAGATGCTGGAAGATACCGGGCTTGAAGTTGTAAGAAATGATACTGGTGGCATATTGACCGAGGCGCAGTTGGCAGATATGATTGCCGACTGCGATGGCGTGATACTTGGCGTAGACCCGCTTACATCAAATGTGCTGGCCAATGCGCCGAAGCTCAAGGCCATAGCAAAATATGGCGTGGGTGTGGACAATATAGATATGGCGGCCTGCGAGGCGCGCGGAATAAAGGTATCCCGCACTGTTGGCGCAAATGCTAATGCCGTTGCGGACTATGCTTTTGCTCTAATGTTGGCGGTGGCTCGCAAAATAATACCAATAGATGCCGCCTGCCGCAAAGCAGATTGGAGCAAGACAGCCGCCATTGATGTATATGGCAAGACGCTGGGGCTTATTGGTCTTGGGGCCATTGGTAAGGGCGTTGTGGCGCGTGCAAAGGGCTTTGGTATGAAGGTGTTGGCCCACGACCTGTTTTGGGATGAAGAATATGCAAAAGAGGCTGGCATACACAAAGCCGACCCCTCGCAAATCTACAAAGAAGCCGACTTTATTAGCATACATGCGCCATTGACAGAGCAAACGCGCCATATGATAGGCGTGCCTGAAATTGAAACCATGAAGCCCACGGCAGTAATCATCAACACTGCAAGGGGCGGTATTGTTGATGAAGATGCGCTGTTGTCGGCTCTGCAAACCGGTCGCATATACGGCGCAGGAATTGATGCCTTTGAGCAGGAGCCGCCAACTAATCAGGCATGGTACGCTTTGGATAATGTGGTGATAGGTTCACACTGTGCAGCGTCCACAGTAGGGGCCACAGAGCAAATGGGCCGCATGGCCGCAAGCAATTTAATACGCGATTTAAATATGTGATAAAAAATCCCCCATTGCGGGGGATTTTGTGCTTATTGCAAGGATTCTGCTATTTGGATGAGCTGCTCAATCGTCAAATCATTAGAATCAAGCAAGTATGATATATTGCCGATGGATAGGGCCAGCATACCATTGCCTATATGGGCTGTGTGACCATTAATTTCAATCGTCTCAATTGCTTCTGGATTTATAGTGAAAGGGATAAAGTCAATGTCCTCAGCTTCAAACTCCATTTCGTACCATACCAGTTGCCCATCTTCGGTCATTGAAAAAGTAACATTGCCCAAATGCAATATATTAAGGCGCAGACTGCCATGGCCATTGCTGTAATGGATGTTTACATTACTTGATGCGCCAAATATGTCGGGATGCCTCACGGGGCTTATGCTAAAAGTTGCGCGCTCAAAATCAAAACCTTCAGGTAGATAAGTAGGCAGCAGAGGGCTTGAGCTTACAAAATAGCCAAGTGCCTCGTCAAGATTGTAAAAATGATGTACATCTTGTAGTACCTGCTGACGACCATCTACTTCAATAACTATCGGCCCTTCGGCATCACGGTCTATATCAGATTCCATAATAACTACTGATTGCGAAACAGTTGTGCCACGCTCATCATCGTATATGGTAGTGACGGGGCCGTGCATTATGCTTAGGTGGTTCACATGCTCTTCGCCCTGGATAATCCTAACTTCAATGTAATTCCAAATGGTGTCGCCAAATGCTACCACTGAAAGCGACATCACGGCTATCAAAGCGGCAATTAAAGCTATGGGCTTTTTAAATCTTTTGGCTTTGCTGTTCATATTATATTTTTCCTCCTTAATAGTATGCGTCAATTTACCCTTTAGCGCGTCCAAATTTGCTTCGCGATTTTCATTATCAGCAGAAAAGTCTATATCTCTGCATTTCGCCATGAAATCTTCATCGGACATATATTTCATATACCATCCACCTCCATTATTTTTCGCAATTTTTTTAACGCACGATGCACAATTACGCCTGCGCCAGATTCGCTAATACCTAATATTTCCGCTATTTCGCGATGTTTCAGGTCTGTTGCAAATTTCATAGACAGTACCTGTCGCTCTACATCTTTTAACTGTGCCATTGCTGCTATAAGCGCTCTGTTTTCTTCGTTTCTAACGGCAATTTCCTCGGGTTGCTTGGCTGGCGATATGCGCTGCTCGCAATCGGAACCCAGCGGCACCAGCGGTCTGCGCTTTTTGGCCCGAAGATAGTCTGTAACTGTATTTTTGGCAATGCCAATAAGCCAGCCCTCAACGGCATATGCGGAGTTATAGCTGTTCCACCTGTTGATGACCTTCTCAAACACAGTTTGTGCCAGTTCTTGGGCATCATCGTGGTTATTGATGCGAAAGCAAATATAGTTATACACATTTTTGTGATATTGGCAGTATATATTTTCCAGCAGCGCGACATCCAAATGGACATTGGCACGTGGCTCCCCTTTCATGGCAATTGTTTCCATGGTTTCTCCTTTCCATAGCGGTTGTAAGCTTACACCATGGTATACGATGAAGTTAGATTTTCATTACATAAAAAATCCCCTTTGCGGGGATTTTTTACTCCACACTATACAACAACTGCGCATATGACGGCAGTGGCCAGTGTTTTTTCGCAGTTAAGGCTTCCAGTGCGTCCACTGTAGCGCGTAAATCTTCCATAGCAGGCGCAATTTTCCCTGCATAGAAATTGGCCATATCCTGTACGTGATTGTGATTTTGCGCCTGATTCAGACGGTTTTCTAGGGCTGCCAATGCGTTATTTAAATTTGCGCATCCTGCCGATATTTCTGTTAGTAGCTCAATTTCCAATTCACAATTTAGTCCGGAAATACCCAGATTTTGCTTCTGTGCAATTAATCTTGCCAGTTCATGCTGATAATCCAGGCAGGCCGGCACAATATCGCCGCGCACTAGCTCTAACATAGCCGACGCCTCAATATGTAGCGTTTTGCAATACCCTTCCAGGCGTATTTCGTAGCGGCTGGACAGCTCTGCTTCGCCAAATACACCATGTTTGCCAAACAACACCTTGCTTTTGTCAGATATTAGTGAAGATAGGGCCTGGGCCGCGCTTGGCATATTGGACAGTCCTCGTGCACTGGCTTCGTCAATCCATTCCTGCCCATAATTGTTACCATTGAAGATTATACGCTTGTGCTTGCGCATCGTGGTCTTTATTAGTTCTGCCAGTGCGGCCTTGAAATCATCTGCCACTTCTAGTTCATCTGCAAAACGCGATAAAATATCGGCCACAGCTGTATTTAGGATTATATTTGGATTGGCCAGCGAAAATTGGCTACCCAGCATACGAAATTCAAATTTATTACCCGTAAAGGCCATTGGTGATGTACGGTTACGGTCGGTAGTATCTTTTGGAAACTGTGGCAGGGCTGTTACGCCAATCTCTAAGTGTGTCGCTGTTGCCGCGCGATATGCTTCACCGGTTTCTATAGCCGTCAAAATATCGTATAACTCATCGCCGATATACATGGAAACTATTGCTGGCGGGGCTTCCTGCGCGCCCAAGCGATGGTCGTTGCCGGCAGATGCTGCGGATGCTCGCAGCAAATCCTGATACTCGTCTACAGCGGCTATTACGGCCACCAAGAACAGCAGAAACTGCGCGTTTTCATATGGTGTTTCGCCTGGTTCCAGCAAATTTGTGCCGCTATCCGATGCCAGTGACCAGTTATTATGCTTGCCGCTGCCATTTACGCCCGCAAAGGGCTTTTCGTGTAGCAGACACACCAGATTATGCCGCGATGCTACGGTTTTCGCCAGCTCCATCGTCAACTGGTTATGGTCGCAGGCGATATTGGCTGTGGCGTATATTAGAGCCATTTCGTGTTGGCCGGGCGCAGTTTCGTTGTGTTTGGTCACGGCATATACGCCCAATTTCCACAGCTCGCGGTCGAGCTCATGCATAAACTCCGAAACGCGGGGTGCTAAGGCCACACAATAGTGGTCATCCAACTCCTGGCCCTTTGGCGGACGGCGGCCAAACAGCGTGCGCCCCGTATATACCAAATCCGGACGCTGCAAATACATATCGCGGTCCACGAGGAAAAATTCCTGCTCACTACCGACAGTGGGTACTACACGCCTTGCTGTTGCGTTACCAAACAGCCGCAATATACGCATGGCGGCGGTGTCCAGGGCTTCCATGGAACGCAGCAGTGGCGTCTTCATGTCCAGCGCCTCGCCGCTGTAGCTGCAAAATGCCGTGGGTATGCATAATGTTCCATCCTTCACAAAGGCGTAGCTGGTGGTGTCCCACACCGTATATCCTCGCGCCTCGAATGTGGCCCGCAGACCGCCGGATGGAAAGCTAGATGCATCGGATTCGCCGCGCACCAGCTCACTGCCGGAAAACTCCATTATAACGCGCCCATCGCCCGCCGGACTGATGAAGCTGTCGTGCTTTTCGGCGGCAATGCCGGTCATGGGTTGGAACCAATGCGAAAAATGTGTGGCGCCAAGGGATATTGCCCATTCTTTCATGGCAGTAGCCACCACATTGGCCACATCCAGCGGCAGCTCTATGCCGCGCTGCATGGTGCGTCGCAGGGCTTTGTAAATATCTTTTGGAAGCCGTTGCTGCATGACGGCATCGTTGAAAACCATGGTGCCAAAAATTTCGGGTATGTTTGTCATAGATTTCTCCTTTGTGTTATACTTAGGCAAGGGGGTGTCGAAATGATAGAATGGATTAAAGGTCAATCGCTTTCAAGGATTCTCACCGGGATTGTGGCAAAGATTGCTATTTCCGGCGCAATTGTGTACATTCTCAGAAACAATACGTATTCTTGGTTGATGGTATTGGCTTGGTTTTGGGTAATTTATATCGCTTTGTCATTTTTGGACATACAGGTAAAGAATTTTATTTTAGGCAGGATGATATTGTTTCCGCTTGTGTGGATGCCCTCTTTCGCTTTTGTACTGAATATAGACCGTATTTTTGCTTTTAATATAATGCTTGGAGCAGTGCTGACATTGGCCTTGATTGCTGTGGCACTTGCATGGGATATGTACCGGATAGCAAAGCTGAGGATGAACGCCTAATCTCTAAATAAAAACGCGCCACAGAACCAGAACTAAACCAACGGTAAACAGGGTTGAGAAAATAGTCTTGTTATGCTTGGCCAACCACGTCGGCAGAAATATATCAAACCCGGTAGGATGGTTATCCGTATATTTTTGGGCCAGCAACGTAAAAGGGCATTTCCATTTGTGTATTAATAGAATTATGGCTTCAAGAAAAACTAATCCTATGCAAAGCCAAACCAGCCAGTTAATATCGTCAAAAACCCCTGCATAAAGAACATAGAAAATAGCTGTAACAAAAACACACCATATTGCAGTGTGGGCAAGTTTTGTCAGAAGAAACTTAGATCTATTATCAAATCTCTTTATCATACATTCACCCACCCACCAATTATATCAAAAACAGCCCATTGGCGACATTCAGTAATATAACCGCGGCTATTGCCCCTTGGAATAGCCGCTTTACCGTCTTGTCGCTAAATATTTTGCTTAGTCTTGCGCCAACAAGGCCACCCGCCGCCGCCGCTACAATTACAAATGGCAACACGGACAGGTCAAAATGCATGTAACCCACAGTAACGCCCAGCGTGACAAGCCGTGACAGATGCGAGAAGAAAATGATGACAATAGAATACGCCGTAGCATCTTTAATGCCCAGGCCAAAGAATATCATCATTAGCGGCACATTGATAGGGCCGCCGCCAATGCCTAAAAAGGCCGCGATGGCACCCAGGGCCACACCGAGAATGGCGCAGTATGCCCTGTTTTTCAGGTCATAGCGCAGGGTGTCTGCTTTGGTGGTTAGAATCAATGAAATGATAAGGACGGCAATGGTTGCGACAATTTGGATATATTGCACCTGCCGCTGTGCATCGAATATGCTCAAAAGATGCTCCAATAACAGATTTCCAAGCATACCGCCTACAACCGCGCCCAAGGATATCAATAAGGCGATAGAAAGGTCAATACGTGTGCCGTCCTTGATTTTACGGATAGTGGAAACGACTGCCATGGCTAATATCGCAGAGCTGGAGAAAAAGCCAATATCCAGCACGGGATGATATCCGATGGCATCAAAAATAGGGCGGATAAAAACGCCTCCGCCCAAGCCGACAATTGCGCCCAGGATGCAGGCGAAGATGATGATGATGAAATATATTATGCCTATGAACATTTATAGGGAGCCTCAGCTTTCGTAATTGATAATTAATCATGGATAATTGGCAATCGGTCTTACCACGCCGCAATAGCCCCATCACACCGCGATTCGGTGCCGCCCGCCAGCACACCGGTTTCGGGGTCACGCCAGATTATTTGTCCACGACCAAAACTGCCGGAATCTATCGTGGACTGAATACTATGACCACGCGCAGCCAAGGATTGCGCAATATGTCGAGAAAAGGAATGTTCCACGTGGAACATTTTTCCAGTCATCCATTGCCATCTTGGTGCATCTAGTGCAGCCTGCGGGTTCAAGCCGTGGTCTATACAGCTTTGCACCACCTGTATGTGGCCCTGGGGCTGCATATAGCCGCCCATAACGCCAAATGGTCCGATAGCCTGCCTATCTTTTGTGATAAAGCCCGGAATGATAGTGTGATAACTGCGCTTGCCGCCTGCAAGGGCATTTGCGTGGTTGGGGTCAAGAGAAAAGTCCGCGCCGCGATTTTGCAGTGCAATACCAGTGCCGGGCACCACAATTCCGCTGCCAAAGCCCATGTAGTTGCTCTGTATGTATGACACCATATTTCCGTGAGCATCTGCCGTGGACAAATACACCGTGCCACCGCTGTTTGGGGCCATGGGTGTCGGCTCCAAAGCAGTCTCGCATATTTGCTCCCGCAGCTTGACGGCGTAATGGTCGCTTAGCAAGGATGCAACGGATGTTTGCATATGAGATGGGTCTGTGATAAATTCCTTGCCGGCAGCAAAGGCCAGCTTTATGGCCTCAAACTGACGGTGATATGACTCGACACAGTCAATATGGGTGGGTTCGTAGCTCTTTAGGATGTTTAGGGCAATCAAAGCTACCAGTCCTTGGCCATTTGGCGGCATTTCCCAGATGTCATAGCCGCGGTAGTTGGTTGATATAGGCGCAACCCAAGTTGGATGAAACCCTGCCAGGTCTGATTTTCGCAGATATCCGCCGGTACTGGCAGAATATGACGCGATTGCATCTGCTAATGCGCCAGTGTAGAAGCTTTGGGCCAATGTGTCGCCAATTTCTTCAAGGGTGTTAGCGTGCCCGGGCAGTTTTGCTATATCTCCGGCCTTGGGCGCGTGGCCACCCGGCGCGAAAGTGTCAAAGAAAGGGTAAAATTCCTTACCATCCTGCTTTGCATATGATTTCAGGGCAATATCCCAGTATTTTGCAACGGCTGGGCTAACGGCAAAGCCATCTCGAGCGTATTCAATTGCGGGCTCCAGACATTCGGCCAATGTTAGTGCGCCAAAACGCTTAGAAAGCTCTGCCCACGCGGCAGGAACGCCTGGAACTGTAACAGGTAGCCAACCCATTTTTGGCATGGTTTCGTATCCGGCGTTTTTCACGGCATCTATACTGATGGATGCAGGAGCCGGGCCGGAGCTATTGAGGCCGTGAATTTCGCCTTTCATCCAGACGATGGCAAAGGCATCGCCGCCAATGCCGTTAGATGTTGGCTCTACGACCGTGAGGCAAGCTGCGGTAGCTATTGCGGCATCCACGGCATTGCCGCCCTGCTTTAAAATGTCCAGCCCGGCCTGAGCAGCCAGAGGTTGTGACGTGGCCACCATGCCATTTTTGGCATAGGTGACGTTGCGGGCGGATGGGTATGGGCTGTGATGGGGGTTAAAATTCATATTTGCACCTCGCGATTGTGTCGTGATATAATGTGATATTATAGCTGATTTTGGCTTAATAGTCAAGTTGTAGAAAGGTGGAGTAATAAGATGAAATTATTTGTGGCAGTATGCGAAGATTGGGGTATTGGCGTGGATGGCGACCAGCCTTTTTATATTCCGGCAGATTTGAAGCGGTTTAAGGCGATGACATTGGGCAAAGTGATGGTGATGGGGCGCGTTACGCTGGAAGCAATACCTGGTGGGCCGTTGAAGCGACGCACCAATGTGTTACTAACCAGAGATGTAGATTTTGCGATGGATGGAGTGGTAGCTTGTAATTCGTTATCGGAACTTTTGGAGCATTTGAGGCAATATGATGGGGATGATGTTTTTGTGATTGGCGGGCAGCAGGTATACGAGCTGCTGCTAGATTATTGTGATGTGGCGTATGTTACAAAGATATTTGCTACTGTGCCAACAGACCGCCATTTCCCCAACTTGGATTTGCTAGAGAATTGGCATCTGGTTGAACAATATGAAATTATGGAGCATGAAGGATTGCAATTTTGCTATTGCGAGTATAGAAATAACTTGCTCTATTCCAGATAATATTCGCGTATGCGGGCAATGTCATCGGCACTGATTCCCAGGCCCTGCTCTATATAGTTATTAAAGCTTTGGTATTTTTCATCTATAGCGGCAAAGGCGGCGGCCAAGTAGGTTTGTTTCACGCCATACATTGTGGCCAAGGCTTCAAGTTGGGATTCGCTCAGACCATATGCGCGATATTTTTCAATTACCTTTAAATTGGCTTCCTTTCGTTCTTGCAATGTACGCATATAGTCCGTATAGATATCTTCATCCGCAATGCCTAGTATCTTTAGGATGATAGCAGCGGCAAAGCCCGTGCGGTCCTTGCCGGCGGCACAATGAAAGAGAATTGCGCCTTCGGGCATATTGGCGCAATGGCGTAGAAATTCAGCAAAGCCAATTTGGGATGATGCTGTGTGAATGAAACTGGTGTAGTTACTTTCCATTTCAGAATCGGCGAACTCAGGGATGAGTTTTTTTGTCCATTCCTTGGGGTCTGCCCAATTCATGGCCACATCTGCCATCACATCAAGGTTTACATATTCCACGCCGTCAATTATGTCCACAGGTTCATTCTCTACCTCAAATGCGGAGCGAAAGTCTACTATAAGAGCCAGTCCATGGTCTTGTAGCATGATAATTTCTTCAGGCAGCAAATTGACAGGTTGTCCGGCACGCAAAAGCCGCTTAGAGCGTAGTTTTTTACCGTTCGTTGTTGCAAGGCCACCGAGGTCTCGAAAATTTATCAACTTGTTCATATTGTTTCCTCCTAAATTATGCTACATCTAAATTTGGCTAGCAATATAATTATAAACTTTGCGGCGGAAATAATCAATATGAAATAGTTGCTGGCCAATTATCGCAGCCCTGTTAAATGGGGATGTTGTGATAATTGGCCAGCAACTTTTATGATGAACTTTTAAGGTGGGCTTCCAAGTATTCTATGCGTTTGTGCAAAAGCTGTATTTCCAGGTGCAGCGGGTGTTCGTGATGGATATCACGGCCACGCTCGCCTACCACGGTGCTATTTGGTGGTACATCGCGTAATACCACGGTGCCCGCGCCAATTTTGCTGTTATGGCCAATTTTGATGGGGCCTAGCACGGCAGTGCCTGCTCCTATCACCACATCATTGCCTATGGTGGGATGACGTTTGCCGATGTCTTTGCCGGTGCCGCCCAGCGTCACACCTTGGTATATTACCACATTATCACCGATTTCGCAGGTTTCGCCTATAACAACACCTGTGCCGTGGTCTATGAAGACGGCATCACCGATTTTTGCGCCGGGATGGATTTCTATGCCGGTAAAAAAGCGGGAGAGTTGGGATATTAGGCGTGACAGCAAAAATAAGCGTTTGCTATACAGCCAATGTGCGGCGCGATGATATATGATGGCCCAAAGACCTTGGTATAGCAGCAATTCGATGCTGGAGCGAATTGCCGGGTCATGTTCGCGTATGAATTTGGTCAGGTGACGGATTTTCATGGGGCGGATTCCTTCTTTCTGCGGACGCGGGCGAGCATAGCTCGCCCCTACGAAAATAATTCTGTGGACATATATCGTTCACCGGTATCCGGGATTATGGTTACTATGGTTTTGCCCGCATTTTCCGAGCGAAGGGCTATCTGTAAGGATGCCCAGGCTGCCGCGCCAGATGATATGCCTACCAACAACCCTTCAGCTGTTGCTAGTTGGCGAGCCGTATCAAAGGCATCGTCGTTGGTTACGCTGATAATTTCGTCATAAATCTGTGTGTCCAATGTATCCGGCACAAATCCCGGCCCCATGCCCTGTATTTTGTGAAGACCGGGGCGGCCCTGGGATAACACGGGACAGTCCGCAGGCTCTACAACTACGATATGCAAATTGGGCTGTCTACTTTTAAGATATGCACCCGCGCCAGATATTGTTCCGCCGGTACCCGCGCCCGCAACAAATATGTCTATATTGCCGCCGGTATCTGTCCATATTTCAGGGCCAGTGGTTTTTTCATGCCATGCAGCATTAGCTGGATTTGTAAATTGACCGGGGATAAAGGCGCCTGATGTGTTGGCCGCAATTTCTTCGGCCTTGGCCACTGCACCCTTCATGCCGCGCTTACCTTCGGTTAATACCAGTTCCGCCCCAAAGTGCTTTAGCAAATTACGCCGCTCTACACTCATAGATTCAGGCATGGTAAATATGCAGCGATATCCGCGGGAAGCCGCCATGGCTGCCAGGCCGATGCCTGTATTGCCGCTGGTGGGCTCTACGATTACAGAATCTTTGTGTAGCATACCCTTTTCTTCTGCGTCCAAAATAAGTGCCAACGCCAGGCGGTCTTTCACGCTGCCTACAGGGTTAAAACTCTCTAGCTTACCTAATATGCGGGCTTTTGCGCCGTGAGCCTCTGTGAATCTGTCTAGTGCCAGCATTGGCGTGTTTCCGACTAATTTTGTGATATCATTATATATGCTTGACATGCTTTACCTGCCTTTCTTAGGTTGCGGGCAAGCAAAGCTCGCCCCTACGATAGTTGCCTGATATATTGTATGCCGAAAGTTAATTTGTGTCCTGCGCAAATTCTTCCAGCTTTTGCGCTTTGTACTTGGCAAAGCTGCCATTGTCCAGGGCATTGCGCATTTCCGACATTAAGTTATTGTAGAAATACAGATTGTGCATCACGCATAGGCGCATGGCTAATATCTCCTTGGCTTTGTGCAGATGTCGTAGGTATGCGCGGGAGAATTTAGCGCAGACGGGGCATGCGCAGCCGGCATCAATTGGGCTGTCATCCATTTCGTGCCGCGCATTAAAGAGATTTAGGCGACCACGGTTTGTAAATACATGCCCATGTCGTCCATTTCTGGCGGGTAGCACACAATCAAAGAAATCTATGCCGCGGGCCACGGCTTCCAGCAAATTTTCCGGCGTACCCACGCCCATCAGATATGTGGGTTTATCCTTGGGTAAATGCGGTACTGTGGCTTCCAGCACACCATACATCTGGTCATGGGTTTCACCTACGGCCAGGCCGCCTATGGCGTAGCCCGACATATCCAGTGAAGCCAGTTGCCGGGCGTGGGCGGCCCGTATATCGTGATTTATGCCGCCCTGTACGATACCGAACAGCATCTGCTGTGGGTTTATGGCCCCTTCTTTGTCATTTAGCTTGCCCATTTCGTCAATACATTCGTGCAGCCAGCGCGTAGTTCTGTCCACAGCGGCCTGGATATAGGCATATTCTGCTGTTGCGGGTGGACATTCATCAAAAGCCATGGCAATATCACTTGCTAGGTTAGACTGTATGCGCATGGATTCCCGTGGGCCCATGAAGATTTTGCGTCCGTCTATATGCGAAGAAAAGTGCACGCCCTCATCTGTGATTTTACGCAAGCTGGCCAGCGAAAACACTTGAAAACCACCAGAATCTGTGAGGATGGGCCTGTCGTATGCCATAAATTTGTGCAAACCTCCCATGTGTGCTACAATATCGTCGCCTGGACGCAAGTGCAGATGATATGTGTTGCACAGAGCCACCTGGCAGCCCACAGCATCCAAATCATCGGAAGATAATCCGCCTTTTATGGCTGCCGCTGTGGCCACATTCATAAATACCGGAGTTTCAACCACACCTCGTGCCGTAACCAGCCTTCCGCGTTTTGCGGCCCCTTCATTTTTCAACAATTTATACATATTATTTACCCTTTCGTAAAACTTTTGTAAAAACTTCTTGCTAATTATAACATGTTTTGCTATAATAAGGAAGCACATGAATTTTTTGAAATATTTGGAAGGAGTGAAGCAATGGCGCACAAAATACTCAATGTTATTTCGGATTCCAATATTGGCGGCGCGGGCAAGTTGCTGCTTACATTTCTTACCGACGTGAACCGCGAAGAATTTGATATATCCGTGGTTTTGCCTACGGATTCGCTTCTTGTGCCCGAATTTGAAAAAATTGGAATACGCACTATTGAAATTGAAGGCATCTCTGACAAGTCCTTTGGTATGGATGCTGTGAAAAAACTATCGGCACTTTATAAGGAAGAAAAGCCTTGCATTGTTCATACCCATGCGGCTCTTTCGGCCCGCGTGGCGGCAAAACTTAACAAGATAAAGGTAGTGCACACGCGCCATAGCGTGCATACCAGCCAACGACTACACAAAGAACCTATCTACAAGAAGAAATTTCCATATAAGCATATTGTGGGTGCATTGAACAATTACCTATCCGATATCATTATTGCTGCATCGCCGGTGGCTAAGCAGTCTATGGTGGAGACAGGTACAAACCAGAAAAAAGCAATAATGATACACAATGGCATTAACGGGCTAAAGCCGCTGACCGACAAACAGCGCAGAGATTGCCGTGCGCATTTTCATCTTTCGGACAACGATTTTGTGTGTGCTGTGATTGCACGATTGGAGAAGGTGAAAGGGATTGAATACATTATTAAGGCCGCACAATTGTTGCAGAAAGAAGATAGGTCTATAAAAATCCTGATTGTGGGCACTGGTAGCGAGGAAGAGGCATTGAAGGACCTCGCGGACGAGCTAGAAGTCAACAATGTAATTTTTACAGGCTTTGTTGAGGAAATACGATATATTACCGGCATGATAGACCTAAATTTGAACGCATCTCATACAGAAACTACCAACCTAGCTTTGCTGGAGGGCTTGAGCCTTGGCGTGCCCGCTGTGGCCAGCGACTGCTCTGGAAACCCCTATGTAATTAACGATGGCGTAAACGGTCTGCTATTTGAAGAAAACGACTATGTGGGCCTGTCCAAGGCCATATTGGAGCTAAGGCGCAACCCAAGAGAGATGCAACATCTGGGCAAACGAGCCTACGAGATTTTTACTGAGAAGTTTGATTCTAAGGTAATGACGCGGCGGGTGGAAGATATTTATAGAGAGCTTATTGCGGCCATGCCTGCCAGGGAAGATGAAATTGAAGTTATGAGAGAGGAAATGCGGGAAGAAGGCCAAGCGTGAGATACGTTGAAGTTGGACAAGTATGTGTATTGATGAAAGATGGTTATGATGAACCCCTAATATCACCGCGGGGAAATCAAGAGTATGTTATGGAAGGAATATCGGAAGAAGAATTTTGGCGAAGAAGCATCATAACCGAATATCTGAAAAACGAAACGGATATTTGCCGGAAAAATATATACAAAATTACTTGCTTTGGGATAAATGGAACAATGGTCTTCATGCTATAGAATTTGAAAATGGCGAATTTTGTGCCATTAGACTTGTTCCAAAAATACTTCACACACTTTTTCTCTTCGCGTCATGCTCTCGGTGTTTCCCCAAAAACCGGGAAACGCCTGCCGCATTTTGGCTCGGAAAAAGCGGTTCAGTATAATTTCGGAACAAGTCTAATGCGTGGTGGACTATTGCTTGATGACACCATTATTAAGGAAGTGAAAAATTGGTAGAACAAAGCTATTTCTATTGGCTGGCTATGCGCGCAAAGGTATGGCTGGCACGTGTTTTCGTCCACAGTGTTGTTGGGCGATGCTTTGCGTGGCTTGCGACTGTTTTTGGCGGTATTTGGGGCAAAAGCGGCGTGCGAGGTCTGTTTTTGGAAGGTTTTGGGTTACAAAGTAGTTTTAATAGAGGGATTTTGGGCCGGATATTTACGGCGGTTAGCAGTATTGCGTCCAAATCATCGGGTTTTTTTGCACCTATATTTGGGCGGTCACGTATATTGTCATTTTTTACGGAATTCTGTGGCGGTCTGCACCATATCAGTTTGCGTAGCTTCGGCATAATGCTGTTTATTATGGGTGCAATACCCACGGCGGTTTCATTTGTAACCCTGGGATATGTGCCGTTGTTAATGGCCGCCATAGCTGCGCTGGGTGCGCCACTGATTCTGGTAAACCGCAGCTTTGCGCGTATGTGCAATGGTAGTTGGCTGTTGAAAAAGGCCCTGGGCTTCTTCTTTTTAAATACAATCGTGGTCACAGACAAGCCCCGTCAATATCTGCTGCTGTTTCTCATTCTAGGCCTAGCTTTCGGTACCATTGCGAGTCTTGTTGATTTGCAAACCTTTATATTGATATTTGGCGGTGCTATAGGTGCAATTCTAGTGCTGTACAAAACCGAAATTGGCATCCTGGCTGCTGCTCTGATAATTCCAATTGTCCCCACTATGATGGTTCTGGGGCTTTTTGCCGTAATTATCGTATCTTTTTTAATCAAAGTTTTTATCACCGGCAAAATTACGTTGAAATTTAATGTTATCGACCTTTTTGTGATGATTTTTGGTGGCATTGTGGCGTATAGCTTGGCTGTCAGCTACTATGCCGCGTCCAGTGCACCCGTTGTTATGGTTTATCTGCTGTACATCCTGTTTTATTTTGCAGCCAAAAACACAATAAATACCCGCGAAAAGCTTTTTGCCGTGCTATCGATTATTGCCGTGTCCGGCCTGTTTGTGGCGGCATTTGGCATTTGGCAACGTATCACCGGTAATTTTGTGATGACCGAAGCCTGGTTGGATACGGATATGTTTGACGCGACAATGGTGCGCATATATTCCACATTGGAAAATCCCAATGTACTGGGTAAATACTTGATATTTATTGTGATGATAGCCTTTGGTATGATATACTATTTTAAGGATTATCTGCATAAAGCCGCAGCCCTTGGCATCATGGGCGTGGCGGGACTGTGTTTGGTTTTCACACAATCCCGTGGTGCGTGGCTTGGCGTGATATTGGCCATGGGCATATTTGCTCTGCTACGCGATAGGCGACTGGTTATCCTTGGTATACTAGGTTTGCTGATGGCGCCCTTTATAATATCGCCCGATGTGTTACAACGATTCTTGTCCATTGGTGATTTGGCGGATACTTCCACGAACTTCCGTGTGTCAATATGGCTAGGTTCGCTGGATATGGCGCAGGTTTTTTGGCCTATTGGAATTGGCCTTGGCACTGAGAATTTTAACATGATATATAACCTGTATGCCTTTAGTGCGGCGCGGGCATTGCATTCGCATAATTTGTACTTACAATTGGTGATAGACCTTGGCATTGCGGGCCTGGTCACATTTTTGCTTATTTGTGTTGCATATACCAAGGGACTGTTTGCAGAGACTGCCAAAAATACGGACAAGCATATGAAAACCGTTGCGGCGGTATTATCTGCGGCCATGCTGGGATATCTACTGCAAGGTATGACGGATAATATATGGTTTAACTACCGAGTGCTGGCGTTTTTCTGGCTGATGCTGGCCATTGGGGCTGCGATGCTTAATATCAATAAATCAAAGCAAGTAAATGATGCGCCATGAGCAGAAGAAAGTTAATAGCCCTGATATCTCTTGGGTGCTTCTTTAAACTTATGCAATGGATATTTATAGGAATAGTTCTTGGCACGGCATTGTGGCACTTTGGCAATATACCGCCGGATAATGCTGAATGGAGAGCAAATAGATTTAGATATGACGATGATGGACAAGATGGGCAAAATGGACAGTGGTGGCACGGAGAATATCTGCTCTGGCATGATGAGCAATCTTTTGATTTGATGTACCGCTCATCAGAAATATATGACTGGGTTGCTGCTACAGAAAGAATAGGGTGGGTTACAAATTTGCCTGCAATTAACCTCGGAAGGTCTGATAGAAACTATCTTGGAAGCGCTCATGTGCACCATATAGAGGGGTTTAGCCCGGAAGAATGGATTTATGTAATATATGAAGAAATACATAATATGTCAATTCTTAGCCGTCATCACAGAATATACAGGGCAACAAACATAGATGGCACATTAGAAAAATTTGGAGGTAGAGAATAAAATGTCCGGAAAGAAACCTAGATTTAACATAATTGACGCACTGGTAATTTTGGCCATCATAGCTGCTATAGCCGCCGCCGTATGGTTTTTCACCTCAACGGGTTTTGGCCATGAGCGATATGTATATTTCGTTGTAGAATTCCAAGAGCAAATGCCGGATTTTGAAGACAAAATAACGGCAGGGTTTGCGCCTGAAGCCGAGGTACGCGACTCTATCCGCAATTTGTTTTTGGGGCATGTGTGGGATGTGCACAGCCAGCCCGCAGTGCTAATAACCTTTGATAATACAACAAACAGCTTTATCAGCGAGACCATTCCGGATAGATATGATGTATATGTCACCATTCGTGGCGTGGGCACGGAAAATGAATCGGCTATAATGTCCAATGGCAATATTGTACGGGTGGGGCAAGAGATGTTTATTGTGGGCAATGGGTATGCTGGCATTGGGTTTATCACTCAAATTTGGACGACGGCGAGGTAATTGATATGGATAAAAACGGAAAGTTATTTGGTAAGGTAAGCATTGTGGATTTGGTTGTGCTGCTTTTGGTGTTGGCTGTTGCGGCGGGAAGTGTGTGGCGATTTACGTCGCCTGTGGCGGCCCTGGACCAGTCGGATACCACGGTTGCTTTTACAATACGCATAGAGGGTGTTCGCGATTTTACGCTGGAGAATTATCACGTGGGCTTGCGCGTGTATGACAGACAGGCCGCGCAATTTATCGGACATATTACTGATATTCGACACACGAATTTCTATGAACTGCACCCGCATTTTGACGGCAGTCTGGCGTGGGTGTCTGTGCCTGGGCGGCTGACGATATATCTGGATATTGTGGCAAATGGGCGCGTTACGCCAACAGCCGTATATGTGGAAGGCACATACGAGATTGCGGCGGGTTCGCTGCGGTATATCAATACAAAATATGTGCAAACATCGGGCAGGATTTATTCCGTTGACATCAGATAAAAATTGATATAAAATGAAATAATCATTATATTTTGTTGACAAAGGAGTTGACGTCATGAAATTTACATTTACTGGCAAAAACTTGGTAGTCTCTCAAGACATGAAAGACAAAACCGAAAAGAAAATTAGCCGCCTAGCGCGACTTTTTCCTGAAAACACCGATGTTTTTGTTGCTTTTTCGGTTGTGAGAGCCGATAATAAGGTAGAAATTTCTATTCCGCTGGCCAACAAGCGTCTCTTGCGTGCCGAGGTGACTGCGCCGGATATGTATGCCGCCGTGGATGGCGCTGTGGACATACTTGACCGACAGATGGCGAAGTTTAAAAAGCGCGTGAAAGATAAGGCGCGCCGAGACCAGTCTTTTAAGGAAGAAGCCAAGATGTTTGATATGCCGGAAGATGATGCGCAATATGCTGATGAAGAGAGCAACGAAATTGTAATAGAGCGTCGCAAACACTTCCCGCTAAAGCCGATGGACCCGGAAGAAGCGGCAATGAACATGGAAATGCTGGGGCATAATTTCTATGTTTTCCGCAACAGTGCGACGGACGAAATTAATGTGGTGTACAAGCGGAATCAAGGTACTTATGGGCTAATTGACCCAAACGACCCTGTGGATGATGAGTAGAATTTCTGGGCGTGATATTGTATTTGCCACGCGCAATGCAGGGAAGATTCGCGAAGTAAAAAGTTTTTTTGCGAATAGTTCGTTTAACATATTATCGCTGGATGATGTTGGTGTGGATATCAATGTGATTGAAGACGGCACCACCTTTGAGGAAAATGCCCAAAAGAAAGCCTGGGAGGTTTATTATGCTTGCGGCCAAATTGTGCTGGCAGATGATTCCGGCTTGATGATTGATGCCTTTGACGGCTTGCCGGGCGTGGATTCTGCAAACTATTTGGGCACAGATACGCCATACCCCGTACGCAATCGTAAAATATTGGAAATGATGGCTGGCGTTCCCGATGATGAGCGTGGAGCGCGCTTTGTATGTGTTATTGCCATTGTGATTCCGGGTAAAACTAAGTCACAGTTGGTGCGGGCAGAGATGAACGGACGGATTGCCTGTGAAATAGCTGGTGATGATGGTTTTGGATATGACCCGATATTCTATTTGCCAGAATATGGCATGACCACGGCACAAATGGATTTGGCTCAAAAAAATAAGATAAGTCATAGAGGTCAGGCATTGCGCCTTGCTCTTAATAAACTGGAAGAGCTATGAAGATTTTGGTATTAAGTGATAGCCATGGAATTATTGGGCAAATGGAAAGAGTCGTTGCAAAAATGGAACCGCATGTGGCTTGCGTGATGTTTTTAGGCGATTATTTGCGCGATATTGAGCGTGTGGCGAATAACTTCCCTGATGTGATATTTCACTGGGTTCCTGGAAATTGTGACTTTATGAGCGATGCGCCGCGAGAATTGATGGTTGAAATAGCTGGCAAGAAAGTCTGGATGAGCCATGGCGACCGCTTTGGCGTGAAATCGAGCTATGGACATATTGAGGCCGCCGCGGCTACTAGAGGTGCCGATATTTGCCTTTTCGGCCATTCGCATATTGCTTCTTCATACGAGAAAAACGGCATACTTTTCCTTAATCCGGGCAGCATTAGCGAGCCGCGCGGGCCAAAAGGGAAGAGTTATGCCGTTGTGGAGATTTTGGGCAATGTGGTGCTGTCGAAAGTGGTAGAGCTTTAGGGTGTGGCAGCGGCCTGCATAAGTGCGTTGTTGATGGCATCCAGCAGTATGCGCCCGGTTATAGCGGCATCTGCCGGAGCTTCGATATTGGTCGTTTGCCGGTCTATAACTTCTTGTGATAGCAGCGCCATTGTCGGCCTGATTAGTGGATAGAAAACTTCTTGGCTCTCGGCCATGTCCGATAGTGTGATGTCGATTATCTTGTCCTCGTCCACGGTGACATTTACGCCGATGGGGCGATTGTGGATGATGATGTATGATGTGTACGTGCCTGGGACAAAATTACGTGCACCCATCTCCGAAGCCGCGCCGCGCGGCATGATGGCCCAAATCAGTGCAATAAGTAAAACAAGGCCGATGGCGACGAAAATCCCCGTGCGCACTATATCTTTCATTTGTAATACGACAAATCTTGATTTTACCATGTTTGCCTCCCATAAAAGCTTGTTTTATACATGATATTACTGCTTAGGTCAATTTAGACCAGCCTTTAAGCTGGGAGGTGAGAAAAATCCGCGTACAATTTATTCTAGGCAAGCCCGGCACAGGTAAAACTACATTTTGCCATAGAGAGATTGCGGTAAAGCAAAATGATAGCTACGCCAGCAATTCTCTGATACTGATAGTGCCGGAACAATTCTCATTTCAAACTGAAAAGGCCCTTATTTCCGCGACTGATGGTCGCGGCCTTTGGCGTGCGCAGGTTTTGTCGTTTCATAGACTGTCATACTATGTATTTGGTAAAACTGGCGGCATTGAAAGGAAAATTTTGGAAGATGCCGGGAAACATATGCTGTTGCGTAAAATTATCGGCGAATACAAGAAGCAGCTGGTGTATTTTAAATCTGGGCAGGAAAAAAAGGGCTTTATAGATGCCCTGGCTTCGTCTATCACGGAATTTTATCAGTATGGAGTTGGTCCGGAAGAAGTGCTGGCGCGAGCCGAAAAACAGACGGCTACAAATTTGCGCTTGAAGCTCTTAGATTTACATTTGATATACTCTGTGTATAAAGAATATTTGGAACAAGAATATATATCGTCTGATGAAATTTTGGATGTGCTGGCCGAGAAGATTCCGCTGGCAGACTTTTTGCGCGGTGCGGAGATTTGGCTGGATGGCTTTAAAAGCTTCACGCCGCAGGAAAAGAAGATTTTAGCGGCACTGATTTCTGTGGCTGGGTCTGTGAAAATTACACTGTGCTTGGGAAGCGCTGATAGAGATGCTGCATCTGGCAAGTTTGACAAATTTGATGCATTTTTTGAAGCACGGGATACTATGCGGCAAATATGTGAGATGGCTGAAGTGCTGGGCGCGACGGTGGACGATGCGGTCATGCTAGACAAACCAATGCGATATGAAGCGGCCCCGGACATCGCCTTTTTATGTGATAATTTCCTTGGATTTTCCAGTGAAAGATACACACGGTTGCCAAAAAATATTCGAATATTTTCAACGGAAAATGTCTATGACGAAATTGCAGTGGCTGCCAAAACAGTGACTATGTTGACGCGCGACAGGGGATATAGATATTGTGATATTGGCGTGGTAGCAGCGGATTTGGGCCGATATGAAAAATATATGCCTGCTATATTTTCCCAATACAGCATACCTGTATTTGTGGATGCCCGTCGTGAAATCATGGGCCATCCTCTGGTGGAGCTGATATTTGCCGCCTTGGAGACCATATCAACCAATTGGCAGTATGAGGCGGTTTTTCGGCTGCTGCGAAGCGCACTATCTCCGATTGATAGGGATGACGTGGATATGTTGGAAAATTATGTGCTGGCATACAATATCCGTGGTCGTGCTTGGCAAGATGGCTTCGCATATGGTGCCAACGAAGACAATTTTGAGGCCGCAAATGCTGTCCGTGAGCAGGTTGTGGCTCTAATGGCACCATTAGAAAATGTTGGCGGCTCGCGCAAGGCATATAAGGTGGTGGATGTGGCCACAGCTATCTACTATTTTTTGGAAAAGGGCGGAATTGGTTATATTTTGGCGCAATGGACTGCGGATGCCCAGCTGCGTGGTGACAATGAAGCCCTGCGCCAACACGAGCAAATTTGGTCCAAGACCATGGCCACGCTAGACAAGCTGGTAGAGATTTTAGGCGAAAGCCACGAAACCATTGGTAATTTTGCGAAGATTTTGGAAGAAGGTATGGCCGACCTGGGCCTAGCGCCATCCTCGCTGGACCAGCTGGTAGTGGGCGATTTGCGTCGCAGCCGCTTTGGAGAACTGAGAGCTCTGATTGTGCTGGGTGCAAATGAAGGCTTGATGCCATCGCGCCCAGAGACCAGCGGACTACTGGATGATACTGATAGAAGTATTTTGGCCGAAGATGGAATGCAGTTGGCCAAGGACTATATTGCAAAAATATATGAAGAGGAATTTTTGATATATGTAAATTTTGCCAAGCCAAGGGAATATCTGGCAATATCATATCATAATGGCGACCTTGATGGTGGCGCGAACACGCCAACGCGTGTGATAGAGCGGCTCACGGAGCTATTTCCAGAGATTTCTATCACGTACGTTGACGAAATTCCGGCGGATTCTGTGGCGCATATTGCCGCGCCGCAGGCGGTTTTTGGTGATATGACGGCCAATATGTCTATTAGCAATACGAATTTGCTGCCTTCAATTTATGCTGATGCATACGAATTTTTCCTGAACAAGCCCAATTATGAGGCAAAGTTGAAAAATATTAAAGCTGCTGCGGCCTTTTCTGCACAGATGCAGGCACTTTCGCGCGATACCACACGTGGCCTATATAGCCGCCATATGCGCACTAGCGTGTCTAAATTGGAGCGATATATTAACTGTCCGTTTTCGTATTTCGTGGAATACAATCTTGCGGCTAAACCACGCAAGCTATATGAGGCAACGGCTGTGGATATGGGGAATATCTATCATGATATTTTGGCGCAATTTGGTGGAATGATACAACAGATTGATGCCTTTAACAACATCGACGAGAGCAAGGTCACAGAAATGGTAAATACTGCTATTGATGCGACATTAAACGATCCTAAAAACCAAATTTTGGGGAGCAGCGGCAAATATAAGCATTATGCCCAGCGCATGCGCGATATTAGCCATATTTCCGCTACGGTGCTGGCAAAACATTTACAAAGTGGCGATTTTTCGCTGGCGTTCAATGAGGTGGCCTTTTCTGATTTTGCCAAGAGTGAGGATGGGCTATCACTTGGGGCTATTGAAATTCCGCTGGATGATATTTCTATGTTGTTGGACGGCCGCATAGACCGTGTGGATATGGGCGAGGTCGATGGAGATGAATATGTGAAGATAATTGACTACAAGTCCGGCCAACGGCGGTTTTCGCTGTCTGAGGTTTTTCATGGGCTGGATATGCAGTTGCTAATATATCTGTATGCCTTTATCCAAAAGTTATCCGAAACACGAGGTCAAAGTTTCTCGCGTAAAATCCTACCGGCAGCAGCATTCTATTTTAATCTGCTTAATCCCGTTGTGGCATTTGGTCAAGGCTTTGAAGGTGATGACGACGCAATAAAAGCCGAAATTTTGCACAGCTTTAGAATGAGTGGCATTGTGCTTGAAGAAAGTGGCGTGATATATGCTATGGACAGGGATTTGGATACGGATTCTCATATTATCCCTGTATCTCTGAAAAAGGCCAGCACACGGGACGAACTTTTGTTGAAAAAAGAAAGCGGTACCATCAGTGCTAAAGGGTTTTTTGCGCTGATGGACCATGTTGTGGATGCTGCAAAGAAGGCCGGACGGGATATTTTGAGCGGACATATCTCGGCGGCTCCTGCCAAACATCGTGATAAACATCCCTGTAGATTTTGCGACTATCGCTCTATTTGCAAGTTTGATGCAGCAGATGGACAGCGTGGCGGATACCGACACATGCAGTACTTGAAGAATGACGAGGTAATTGCAAAGATTCTTGAGGGAAGCGAACATGGACAAGATTGAAGCCAAGATGAGTAAATCACCACATATGGGAGATATAGTGCATTTATGCATATTTTTAAATGGAGAACGGCTTGACCAGTTTTTAACAAGCAATGTTAGCCCTAGTTTTCTTGGGCTTATTCCGTCCTGGCTTGACTTTTACGATGAGAATTTTGAACCAAGCATGGCCGAAAAGGAATATGTTTGGGAGAAAACAAAGCTTGATGACAAAGTTAAAATATTGCCAATTTTGCTATGCCCTGATGATTTTGATTTCTCCTGCACAGTTATAGTTGTGGAAGTTATAAATGAGTCTGATATCGTTGTCTGGAATCGTTTTGGAATTGATATGACAAAATTTGACCCAAATGAAAAAGAATGGCCGAAAAAATATGTTGGGAAAACAGTTGAATGGTTTGATAATAGCAGACCGTATATTTTCGATAAGGAAGAATACATTAATTGCATTGAAATATTTTTGCAGATGCTTAATGGGAAAAATAACTTGCATCCTTATTGAAAATGTGTTACAATATGATATGCAAAGCAATAAGCACAGTAAATATATTACGAAGGAGTGTTGAAGATTATGAAAAAATGGATTTGCAAGCCATGCGGATACATCCACGAAGGCGACCATCCACCGGATGAGTGCCCGCTATGCGGCGTTGGGCCGGAAGAGTTTGAGGAAGTTACGGAGTAATTTTGAAAATAGCCTGCCTTGAGCTTTTGGGTGGGCTTACTTTTTTGGAGGATGATTTATGTATTGCGTTAAAAAGATAATGGACAACTTGCTGTGGGTTGGCGCAAATGACAGGCGCATGGCGCTGTTTGAAGGTATTTATGAGATTCCAAATGGCATGGCTTTTAATTCATATTTGTTGCTGGATGAAAAAACGGTGCTGTTTGACACGGTGGATAAGGCCGTGCAGAGCCAATTTTTAGAAAATATAGCTGCAGGGCTGGGTGGCAGGCCACTGGACTATCTTGTGCTGCACCATATTGAGCCCGACCACAGCGCGGCTCTCGAAGCTGTTTTGGCACGATATCCCGAGGTTACGCTGGTGGCCAATACAAAGTCTTTAGCTTTTGTGAACCAGTTTTTCACTATTGATGAATCTATCAAGACCCTTATTGTGCAGGAAGGCGATACATTGCGCACGGGAAAGCACAATCTGCATTTTGTGATGGCGCCGATGGTGCATTGGCCTGAGGTTATGGTAACATATGACGAGACATCGCGCACGCTGTTTAGTGCAGATGCTTTTGGTAGCTTTGGTGCGCTAAATGGTGCGATATTTGCTGATGAGGTGGACTTTGCGCGGGATTATTTGGACGAGGCGCGACGATATTACACAAATATTGTGGGCAAATATGGACCGCAGGTGCAAACGCTGCTGAAAAAGGCCGCGGGACTGCAAATTGATATGATATGCCCGTTGCATGGGTTTGTATGGCGCAAAAATCTGGATGAAATCCTGAAATCATACACATTGTGGAGCACATACGAGCCCGAAGAGCAGGGTGTGATGATTGCCTACGGTTCTATTTACGGCAACACGGAAAATGCGGCTGAGATATTGGCATGCAGATTGCGCGACAAGGGCATTAAAGCCGTGATGTTTGATACATCTGTGACAGCATCGTCGCGTATTGTGGCGGAAAGCTTTAAATGGAGCCATCTGGTGTTTGCGGCAGCCACGTATAATGCTGGGATATTTGTGAAGATGGAGACTGCACTAAATGATGTTGTGGCGCACAATATCCAGAATCGCAAGGTGGCGTTGATAGAAAACGGCTCCTGGGTATCGTCTGCCGGAAAGTTGATGCGAGAAAAGCTTTCGACATGTAAAGATATCGAATTTCTGGGAGAGGTTAGCATAAAATCCGCCGTGAAACCGGATAAGCTGGAAGAGATATATGCGCTTGCGGATGCTATTGCAGGGAGTTTTTGATAGATGATTCTAATGCATGGGAAATAATAGTTGCAAATAACCCGGATGATGACTATAATCTCGTGATGGAGCTATGGCGTGACGACTAGAATTATGGCATCATAAAATGGAATCATTATAAAGAGGGGTATGATTTGGATATCATCCCAAGAACTAGCGACAGGAGCAATGATTTTAGCATACCATGCGATTTGTTGAAAAAAATGATAGATGAATTGGATTCTATACGCAATACAAGGAATTTATAAAATAGGGCAGCCGGAAGGCTGCCCTATTTGCACGCATCACTATCTTCTGTTGATTTTGAACTGCCCTGTTAACGAACGCAACATACTAGCCTGGCTTGATAACTCTTCGCTAACCGAAGCATTACTTTGCACTGATGCAGAATTGATAGAAGTGCCACTATGCACGGCTTCCATACTGTTTTGTATTTTACTAATTTCCTCGGCTTGCTCACTGGAAACCTGGGCTATATTGGCCACAACGTCGGCCACATTTGCTGTTTTTTCCACAATTTCGTGCAGGGCCTCGGATGTTTGCTCGGATTTTGCAACACCCAAGTCTACACGGTTCATGGATTCTTCTAGCATTGCCGCCGTATCCTTTGCAGCAGCAGCAGAACGTCCGGCCAGGGTTCTTACTTCTTCTGCTACCACAGAGAAGCCCTTGCCGTGCTCGCCGGCCCTGGCGGCCTCTACAGATGCGTTAAGCGCTAGAAGATTGGTTTGGAAAGCGATGCTATCTATAATACCAACAACCTTGGCGATTTCTGCCGAAGATTGCTTGATTTCTGCCATGGCTGTAGACATATCGGACATATGCTGCGTGCCGCTGGTGGCCGCCTGACGCACCTGCTCGGATAGTTGGTTGGCGGCTTGGGCATCTTCTGCGTTTTTCTGCGTTTTTTCTGTCAAAATTGATATGGCGTCTGTAACCTCGCTCATTGCGGCGGCTTGCTCCTGGAAACTGGCCATCAAGCCTTGTGTGGACTGAGAAATCTGGTCTGCACCTTGCTCTACTTCTGCAGAAGCCATCTGAATTTCATGAACCAACGCACTAACAGATTCTGTAATCATGACAAGCGAATCTTTTATAGAGCCAAAATCACCTACATATTCACGATCGATGGTGATATCAAAGCTGTTGTCGGCTATTTCGCGCAATTTTTCGGTAATTTCGTCCACATAAGATTTGATTGCGCCTATAGATTGCCCTACAACGGATTCCAATGAGTCATGTTCTTTGGCAACCTCTTTTGTGGCATCATCATAATAGTCGTCATTGCCTGGAAAATGCAATGCTAAGTTGCCGCTTTCTAAAGCATCAACAAGGTTTTCAGTAAATTTTGTGTTAAGTTTATCACGATAGATGCTTAATTTTTCTGCATTGCGCTGAATGTCTACGATGCGCGTCATGTCTGCAAGTTCCAGCAAAGCGCATACAACTTTGCCGTCATACTCAAAAGGCACCAAGCTGTAGGATATGTCAAACAGTTTGTTTGGATTTAACTGCAATTGTACATCTATACCATATTGTGCTTGTGCATTTGTGAAAGCCTTGACCGTGGCGGGATGCCCTGCCAGGTCATAACCTACCAAGTCATTTAGGTGCATACCAATGATATCTTTAACATTAATACCGGTGTGCTCCTGCGCAATGGTATTGGCATAAAGAATCCTGAAATTGTTGTCTATATACAAGAAAGGCTCCGAAAGATTGTCGAAAGTGAGAACAAATTCGTGTATTATGTCGTTAGTTTGTTTGATAAGCTCTGAATATGTGCCCTCAAGTCTGCTATCATCCAGCCTATAAAGAATATTGCCATGCTGGTGGGCATATGCAGATTTGCGGAAACTCTCTTGCATAATATTTAAGCTTTCTACAATGCCTGCAAAGGAACTTGAGAGTTGACCAATCTCGTCATTGGGTCCTTTTGTGTCTATGTTTACATTCACATTTCCGCGAGCAATACACGTTGCCGCCGCCGCCAAACGATTGATAGGCTTTAGGATGCTGTGGGGTATAAGTATGCTAAGCCCTATAAAGACTAGCAAGCTGGCAACGCTTATAGATGCAATAACTATACCGGTGTTTACTGCCCATACGGATGTTATTTCGGCTTGCGCATCCAGAAGGTACTCAAAGTGGTTGCTTAGAGCTGTGAGATAGTAGATAGATTCGGCACCAGCGGGCAATATCACATCACGCGCAAGCAGTCTGGCTTCGTCGTGCCTGCCGTCTGCACGCAGTTGCAATGCAATGCCGCCCTGTATATGCAAATCTCTATGGGGTTGGTCTATGACTTGTAAAAGTTCTAGTATACGGTCGTCTTCAATTTGTCGCGCATAGCTTCCGTGGTACCAGCGGCCAAAGATGCATGTATCTGGGTCCAGGCTGCCTGTAAATTCTTCGTCATAGGTGAAAGCAAAAAGAAAATTGTACAGCCACTGCTGGTGAGCAATAACATGACCTTGAACATCATTGTGAAGATCTGCAATCATATCCCGTTCTTCTCTAAATGCGCTTAGTTGCAATACAGAAAACAAGCTATACCCTGCCATAATAACGGCCAGCAGGAAAACACACAACATCCCCGCTCTTATCTTAGTTTTGAGTTTCATTAAATGGTCCTCCTTGAAAGAAATTACATTTCCTGCTTTATATATTATCACATAATTTTGATAAATTCAATCAAAATTTGACACCATTATTATTTGGAAAAATTATTTGACAAATGGAAATCATTGTGTTATCATACTAGATTGGTAGGAAATATAAAACATGAGGTGAATGATGAAAAAATTTATTTTTGTAATGATAATTTTTGGAATTGTAAGTGTGGCAGCGTCATGTGGTGGCGAAACAGCGGCGCAAAGCGAGCCGCCGGCAACCCCGACACCAATTGCAACACCAACACCGGAGCCAACCCCAACCCCAACAGAGCCACCGCTGCTAGCAGAAACTTACCATATTAACATGGCTGTTTTACCCGGACCTTCTGCATTAGGTGCGTTGTGGCTGATGGATGCCGCGCAGGCTGAGCTAACACAAAATAGCTATGATATTCAAGTTCTTGGTTCGCCGGAAGAGGTTGTGCCGCTGATAGTGCAAGGTGCGGTAGATATTGCAGCTGTGCCGACCAATTTGGCATCTGTATTGCATAATAACCCTAATGTTGATATAACTATGCTGGCACTTAGCACGATGGGTGTGTTGCATGTGATAGATACAACAGGTGAAATAGTGTCAATGGCTGATTTGGAAGGGCGCACCGTGCATCTTTCCGGTCTTGGCGCTTCGCCGGAATTTGCTTTTAACTATGTATTGCGCCAAAATGGTCTGGAACCGGGTGTGAATATCAATTTGGAATTTCATGCAGAGCAACCACAAATAGCTGCCCTAATGGCAGAAGGTATTGCTGAAATAGCGTTGCTGCCGGAACCTTTTGCGACCACTGTAACCATGCAAAACGAATCGGCCCGCCACGCGTTGGATTTGACACAGGAATGGAACCGCGTGCAGCCGGATTATGGACTAGTAATGACGGCTATCATTGTACGCAGCGAGTTTTTGGCGGAACACTCCATAGCTGTTGAGATATTTATGGCGGAATACGAGCAATCCATGACATTTGCAAACAATAATGCAGACGAAGCAGCTGTGCTGGCCGTAGAATTTGACATTATACCAAACGAGGCTATTGCAGCGCAGGCCATACCGCGCAGCAACCAGGTGTTTATAACAGGCGAGCGCATGCAAAGCTATATGCAAGGTTATTTGGGCGTGCTGTATGCGCAGGCGCCCGCTTCCATAGGGGGAGCATTGCCAGATGACACGTTTTATTTCATTCCTTAAATATCCGTTTGTGGTGATATTTTGGCTGGTCGTGTGGCATGCGGCCAGCGTAATCATTGCAAACAGCATCATAATTGTGTCGCCAATAGCCGCCTTTGCGCGGCTTTTTGAGCTTGCGGCAACAGGGGTTTTCTGGCAGTCTATTGGAGAATCGCTTTTTCGTATAATGCTGGGGTTTGTACTAGCAATGGCTATTGGCGTGATTATGGCGGCTCTTACATCGCGGTATAGATTCCTGTATACATTGACGCTGCCGGTATTTAGTGTTATGAAGTCTATACCGGTTGCATCGTTTATCATTTTGGCGTGGATGTGGATGTCTTCGCAGAATTTATCGACATTCATCGCTCTTGTAACAGTACTGCCCATCGTGTATTTCAACACATACGAGGGCATAAAAACCACAGATGCCAAGCTGCTGGAGATGGCATGGGTTTTTCGTGTGAGGCCGCACAAGGTAATACGTGATATTTATCTCCCGGCGGTTTTGCCACATGTGGTTTCGGCGGCATCAAGCGGGCTGGGTTTTGCTTTTAAATCCGGCATTGCGGCGGAGATTATTGGGTTGGCGCGTGGCACCATTGGCGCAAATTTGCATTCTGCCAGGATTTTTTTGATGACGGCAGATGTGTTTGCGTGGACGATTGCCATTGTGATATTGAGCTATGCGATGGAGAAGATATTTACATTGATGATGAAGAAGGTGCGCCATGACACAAAATCTTGAGCTTAAACATATCTACAAAAGTTTCGGCGAGAAAAATATCTTCACCAATTTTAACCTGACAATCCCGGAAGCAGGCTTTATGGCCATCATGGGCCCATCAGGCTATGGCAAGACCACTCTGGTAAACATGATATTGGGCATTATTCAGCCTGACCACGGCGAGTTCCTGGGCTTTGGTGGCAAAGAAGTTTCGGTGGTGTTCCAGGAAGATAGGCTACTGGAGCATAAAAATGGGTTGGACAATATCCTGTTTGTGATGGGCAATTCATCAGAAGCTAACAAAGAAGCGGCATGGGAGTTGCTAACGCGCACTGACCTGGATGGAGACGCGCACAAGCCCGCGCGAGAATATAGCGGCGGCATGCGGCGGCGGTTGGCACTGTGCCGCGCTCTTGTGACAGATTTTGACATATTGATATTGGATGAGCCGTTTAAGGGGCTGGATGCCGGGTTGAAGCCGGAGATTATGGCGCTGGTGAATGAGAAGTGCAAAGGAAAGGCTGTGATACTGGTTACACATGATATTGAAGAGGCAAGATTTTTCAACAGTCATATTGTGGATATTTCAAATATGCCAATCTGCTAAAAAACTTTCTCGTGTTACCATGTTTTGACAAAATTTAACTACGCGCTTGTATATAATTATATGCAGGCGCGTTTTTGCGTCGGCTTACAAATGACGGAGCTGATTGAAATGCACATAGAAAAAGACAAAGAGACACGGGTATTGAAGTTAAATTTTAGCCGCCCGGCTGCAATAGATTTTTTGCTCATAGCGGGTAGTTTTTTGGCGGCACGGACGCTGGTTTTTGATGCGGCCAGCCCTTTTGCGCTAGCATATATATCTGCGTTTTTGTTTCGCGGTACAAAATTTTATGGAGCCGCGCTGTTTGCCGCGCTGGGGATAATTACCAGCTTTCGCGCGGATTTCTCCATGAAATATCTGCTGGCCATCGTGTTGCTATGTTTGGCAAATCTATTTCTTAGTTTGCGGCCAAAGATGGCAGCTTCATTTGTGCAGGCATCGGCAGTGGCATCGGCCGCCGCACTTTCTGGCATAGTAGTGATACTTATGCGTGGGCAGGGCGCATATTATTTCGCCATTAATCTGCTGGAAGCCGCGCTTATATTTGCGCTGGCTATCGTGCTGTCTAAGGGTATTACCTGCGTGGTACCGCGTTCAAAACGACGTGTGCTAAGCAATGAGGAACTGGTAGCTTTGGCGATGCTCGCAGGAATATTAGCTGTAGGTGCGTCGGATGTATTTATCTGGCAGTTGTCTTTGCGACATTTCTTTGCGATATTGATTGTGCTGCTTACGGCACATAGCGGTGGAGCAGCTGTAGGTGCGGTATGCGGCGTAATGCTGGGGTTTTTGCTTAACCTTACGGGTTTCGAGTATATATACTTTGCTGTGCTGCTGTCTACAGCGGGGTTTGCAGCGGGCAGTACACGTCAATATGGACGTCTAGCTTCGATTTTGGCGCTTATAGTCGTCGGGGCGCTGTGTGCGCTGTATTTTGACCTGTCGTTGCTTACATGGGGTATGCTGCTTTCGGCAGGAGCTGCCGGTATGGCTTTCTATTTCTTGCCACGTGGCCTGATGCTGAATATACATACCAAGACCAATCCTGCTGTTAAAAGCGACGACGAATATATCAACAAGGCGAAAAGTCGTGTGACCAACCGCGTGCGAGACTTTGCGGAAGGATATAGCAAGCTGGCATTGATGTTTGATGGGCGTAGCACTGCCCGAAAGTCACCTGCGATACGCCCGGCAGCATTGATGGATGCTATGAAGGGTGGATTTTGCGATAAATGCCATCGTCACGAGAGTTGTTGGGTTGGCAGGGCTAACGAAATGGCGGGATACATAAAGTCACTGGCCGCCAAAAGTGAAAAATCGGGGAAAATAGAGCTGGAAGATGCGCCATTTGGTCTATCAACTACATGCATTGCTCCTGCGGATTTTGTACGAGCGTTGTGGGTACAAATAGGGCGACAGCATATGGAAAAAGATTTGAATCAACGGCTATCAGAGGCCAGGATGCTAGTGGCCCAGCAGTTTTCAGGGCTTTCGTTGGTGATGCATGAATTTGCAAAGGAGCTAGACGCCACACTGAACTTTCGCAAGGAGCTGGAAAGCAAGGTGATTAGCGAATTGGAGAAGCTAAGGATAGAGGTGGAAAATGTGATAGTGATTGAAAATAAGCGCGGCAAATGTGAAATTAGCCTTACCACACGGGATAGGGGTGATGCACGACTAGCGCGCGAAATGGGTATTGCACTTTCGCGCACAGTGGGCAAACGCATGGAGTTGGTGGAAGAACGGTTTGAAGGGCGCATGGTGCGCATGGAGTTCTTCGAGCGGCACAAATTTTATATACATAGCGGCATTGCCAAGACGGGCAAAGCCGGGGCCGCCGAAAGTGGCGATAGCTTTTCATTGGTGCAATTAAAAGATGGGCGGTGTGTGGCTGCATTATCGGATGGCATGGGCAGCGGGCGTCGTGCCAAGGATGAGAGCGAGACGGCCATTGAGTTGCTGGAAGAGCTTATGGAGCGCGGGTTTGAACAAGAAATTACATTGCGATTGATAAACTCTGCGCTGCTGATGCGTAGCGGCGACGAATCTTTTTCCACCTTGGATATTTGTGTGCTAGATATGAACACGGGTTGCGCCGAATTTGTGAAGATTGGCGCGGCAGCATCATATCTGGTACGACAAGGTGAAGGACTGGTGGCTGCCATCGGCTCCTGGACACTACCCGTGGGCATATTGGATTCTATTGATATTGATATGCAGAAAAAACAGCTTGCCCATGGTGATATTATTGTACTGATGACGGATGGTGTTGTAGATTCCAAAAAAACCGAATATCCCTGGATTGAGGACCTATTGGCCGACCTGCCAACGGGCAATCCGCAGGATATAGCAGAGCATATATTGGCTGCAGCCCGCACAAATTATGGAGATGAAGCCGGAGATGATATGACGGTGCTGGTGTTGCGCGTGCTGGAGCGTAGTTAAATTTCTATAAAATGGAATATAAATTGGAAAAATTGTCCATCCTCTCTTTATGCATAATAAAGGGGTGGTGATATGGAATTGAATGACAGCAAGCGTAAAGTTGTGCTGGTGCGCGGCGATAAAAGTAAATTATACGAGCAGGCCATATTTATTCTGCGCGATGGCGCCCTGCAAGGCCAAATAGATTTTGTGAAAGAGGCCGAGAGGATTATCAATGCATCAAGCTGGAGCGGAGCTACACCGCCTACTAGCAACCAAATAACCGAAAAAGCAACGAAAAACACTTCCCGAATTGATATTTTGCTAAATTTGGCTATATTTGCTGTAGGCATAACCATTGTGGCATTGCTTTTTCTGAATCTTTTATAATAGACGTGTCCCGAAACCTCAAATTATAGTAATTAAACTTGAAAAACGTCCCAATAAAACGCAGGATTTTTTCACGATTGCAAGGAAGTGAAGACGACGCGTGCCTAAAGGCACGCTAGGATGAACTGACGAAGCAATCGTGAAAAAAGACAAGTTTTATGGGATGGTTTGCAAGTTTAATTGCTATAGCTTCACGCAAACCTCACTGAATCCTGATGTTTACGCTCGCAAAAGGAAGTTTCGGGACACGTCTGATGTGGTGCAACAAAAAATACCTTCGGAAAACCCAGAAGGTATTTTTTATGCCTATTTTTATGCCTATTAGATGTATGGAAAAATAAATATGATTACTGCGCCCACGAACACCACTGCACCTACAATGATGCAGGCGAGGCCAACAAGGCGAAAGGATTTGGCCGCCCCTTTGCGCTCGGCATCGGTCATTTCGGGTTTACCTTCATCCAAAAGTGCCTGATTTTGCTTTTGTGTACGTTTTTTTGCAGAAAGTATAAGGTATAACCCCATGCCAACAAACGCTACGCCAAGCAAATGAACGCCAACTACAATTATTACGCCTACTATACCGAATATTAAGTCCATATTCGCACAAACCTCCTTGGTTTATTTAGCCTGAACCTACCCGCCTAATTAATGCCCGGAGAAAGTGCCTTCTGCCAATACACGACCATTGCTATCTAGGTAGCGCACAAGTATGTACAAGGTATCTATGCGCATGGCGTTTCGCATTTCCTGGGCCATTTCTGTTTGGAAGTCGGCCATTAGTGCAATTTGGGCTTCTAGCTCTGCTTCTACGCCGGGGTCGAATTGTGTGTCCGGTCCATAGACAAAGTTGTAAACCAGGGTGTCGTTGCCGCGGATTTCCAGGTTGATACTGATGTCTATGCCAAATGCGGCGGACATGGCAGCGGCTTCGGCGTTCATTTCGTCAACGAGTTCTTGGAATTCATCTGCATTAGCATCGAAAAATTCGCGAACATTGGTTGGGCGGCTGCAAGCCGCGAAAAGTACGAGTGCTGTCAACAGCGACAGGGTAAGAAAGATAATTTTTTTGGACATGTGATTAAACAGCTCCTTCAAATTTTTTATTTAACGATTGAATTGTAACATTTTTTAGTTGCGAATGTCTATTGCGTTTCAGGCACATTTTAGTAGGAATTTTATAAGTCTATGTTTAACAGGGTTTTCACGGTTTTTTGTATGTTATTTGCATTAGGGATATTGCCGAGCATGATGCTGCTATAATAGGCTTGCCGAAAAAAATCTTCGGCACTGATGCTATCACCCAACTCTAATAGGCAGCGGGCCTTAATGGCAACAATATTCGTAAGAGATATGGAGTATGTGTGTGTTTTTTGAGCAGTTTCGATTGCGTCGTTACATACATCAAGAGCCTCTTGGTATTTTTTTGAGACAGTTAAAAAGCGTGCCAAACTGTTGGAGATAGTAGTGTAATCTTTGCTCATTTCGGAAATGTCCAGAGTGTTTTTCTTGGTATTTCTTCTCATGGCATAGCCTATTGCTACAGCTGTTTCGTTATCTCCATTAAGATGTGACATCAGCGCAATATCAGTTAAAATAGCGCCCTCTTGCCTGGCTAGGTAATAATTTTCTATGTATTGCTGGTCATATTCCGGGATGGTTATTTTCAAGGCATCCAGTGCCATAGGCATTATTTCTTTAGGACTTTGAAATCTGTTTATAATGGCATTTTTGTATTTTGACATAAGGATAAACTGCAAATTAAGCTTGTTTTGCATGAATTTTTCGTTACTTTCTAACTGAGCAATCAAATCATCGACCTTTGTGGCCGTAGCTAAGGTTTTCTCTGAAACTTCGGGAGCGCGCAACGAATTAAAAACGCGAATTTCTTCCATTACTTTGTGCGCCTGAGACATTTCGTTGTCCAGAAAAAAGTCGATGGTGTTGACCGGATTAAAGCCCAGCCTTTGCAGCAGGGCTTCGGTTGTATTTTTATTTGGCGTAACTTTTCCACCTTCGATTTTTGAAAGCGTGGCCCTGTCAACAATAGGATATGCCAGTTCCTCTTGAGTAAGACCTCTTTGTTTACGCAATCTTTTGATTAAGCTCCCAATGTCATAATTTGCCATTATATACCTCTGTATAGTTTATTGCTGCACCCGTCCGGTATATTCCCCTGTGCGCGTATCAACCTTTACGATGTCGCCGATATTTACGAAAAGAGGTACAGTTATAGTAGCGCCGGTTTCTAGCGTAGCGGGCTTTGTGGCACCGGTGGCGGTGTTTCCGGCAAATCCGGGCTCAGTTTCGGTTACGGCTAACTCTACAGAAATTGGTGGCTCTATGCCAAATACATTTTCGTTATGCGACATTATTTTTACTATGTCGTTTTCTTTGATGTAGGTTAAAGAATTGCCAACCGTTTCGGCATCCAGGGGCATTTGCTCAAAGGTCTCCATATCCATGAAATGATAGAGCTCGCCGTCGTTGTATAGATATTGCATGTCCTTGCGCTCTATATGGGCGCGGGGCATTTTTTCGGCGGGACGAAAAGTTTTTTCTATGATGCCACCTGTTACGATGTTGCGCAGCTTTGTGCGGATAACAGCCGCGGCGCGGCCGGACTTTGAATGCTGAAATTCCATTATCATGTAAATTTCGCCTTCATATTCAATTGTTACACCATTTTTAAAATCTCCTGCAGAAATCATTATTCGTATACCTCCAAATTGGTTTTTATGAGAGCATAGATGGCCAGCGCATAGCCATAGGAACGGAAGCCACATATCTGACCCTGGCAAACAGGAGCGATAACGGACGTGTGGCGAAATTCCTCGCGGCTGTGCGGGTTGGACATATGCACTTCTATTACAGGAATTGCAAGGCTGGCTATAGCATCGCGAATGGCGTAGCTGTAATGAGCGTATGCGCCGGGGTTGATGATGATGCCGTCGAATTTTTCCTCAAAGCAATTTTGCATGATGTTGATAATTTCACCTTCGACATTGGACTGGAAAAACTGCAAATCAATTTTTACCAGATTCATTTCGGCGATGGTGGCGGCTTCGGCAGATATTTGGCGATTTATTTCGGCCAGGGTTTGGCTGCCATAAACCTGTGGCTCGCGTATGCCGGCAAAATTGATGTTTGCGCCATTGATGATGGCAATTTTCATTTGTTTTCACCTCTCAATACATTTCTCTTATAATATTATAACATCTTATGGCGAATTTGCAAGTCCAGCATTTTGGAAAATGTCATCGTTTGAATATCTGGGCTAATTTGGTCATAAAATTGACAAGGTACTATTGTGTAGATATGCAAAGGGGTGTAAATTTGGCTAGGTTTGACAAGATGGCTTTCAAAAGAAGGATTACCACCACCTTCGAGCTGCCACGAGATATAATGCTGGACTGGCCATCTATACGCATGATGGGCGACGAAGAGCTTGTGCTGTCAAACCACAAGGGCATTGCGGAATATAGCAAGGAACAGGTGCGCGTGAAGACAGGCATTGGTGTGGTAAAAATTTCGGGGCGGGGACTGGAAATTCGGGAGATTAGCCGCGAAGATATTGTGGTGGTTGGCAAGATTGATGCGGTAATTTTTCGGGATAGGTAGGTAATTCACCATGTTCATAAAAATATGGAATTTTTTGTGTGGATATGTTATGATACAGATGTCGGGATTTTCTGTAGAGCGGCTGATAAATTCGGCGGCACTGGCTGGCATCGTATTTTGGGATGTGCAGCGGACACACAATGCAGTGGTTATATGTGCAAAAGTATCGCGGCGGGACTATATGCGACTTCAGGATATTGCAACAAGGACGGGTACGAAGTTAAAAGTAGCTCGTTATGTTGGCCTGCCGTCAATAATGTGGCGGTTTCGCAAGCGCGTTGTGTTGTTGGCGGGGTGCGCGGCCTTTATAGTTGGGCTGGTTGTGCTTACATCCTTCATCTGGTATATTGAAATTGAAGGCACCCAGAGGCTAGATGACGCCGAGATATTTGAATTTTTGGCGGACAATGGCTTTGAAATCGGTACTTTTCGTCATGGCATTGCATATCGTGAAGTGGAAAGCCTGCTAATGGCGAAATTTCCTGATATTGCCTGGGTTTCGCTGGTGATAGATGGTACGGCGGCGCATATTTCGCTGGTAGAGACCATAGAGCAGCCGCAAATTGTAGATTTGTCCACGCCAACGGATATTGTAGCCGCAAAGGATGGTATAATATTGCAAATGGCTACAAGTCTTGGCACACCGCTATTTGTGCCTGGCGATGTGGTGCAGGCAGGTGAGGTGCTAGTATCCGGTCAGCTTACAATTGGCGTGGAAGGCGAAGAAATAACGCATGAATATGTGCGCGCAACATCCGAAATATGGGCGCGGTTGTATTATAGCATAAATTTTGATGTGCCGCTGGTATATTATGAAAAAACCTTTACTGGACGTGTGCGCACCAGTTATAGTATAATGATAGGAAGTCACAATTTTACCCTGCCACATGGACGGCACAACTTCATACATTATGAGGCCGTAGAGCACCATGGGCAGCTGCGCTTGGGTTACAATTATCCCTTGCCACTGGGGCGTGTTTCCACACAGAGTTTCGAGCTGGTGCGGCATTTGCATCGGCGCACTGTGGACGAAGCTGTGGCCATTGGCGAAGAGCTTGTGGCAGGGCGCATAGCGGAAGAACTTCCGGAGACCGCACAAATTATCACGCGTGAGATTAGCTTTGCGGAAAGCGAACATGCGGTGACGGTCGAAGTTTTTCTGGTGACGATTGAAAGAATAGATGAAGAACGGAAAATACAAGAGTAGATACATACTTAATAAGGAGGTATGCGATATACTTCAGACAAAGGAAATGGGACATGCCAATATAGGCGGTGAGCTATTGCCTGCAATTTTTGGCAGTCTTGACGAAAATATAATTAAAATTGAGAGAGCATTTGGCGTCAATATTGTTAATCGTAGTGGCAAGTTAGCTATTGTTGGTGAAAATGCTGAATTTGCGCAAGAAGTTGTGCGTAAACTTCTTCATATTGCTGATGGTGGTGAGGAAATTAACGAAACCACTGTAAATTATCTAATAGATTCTGTGCGGGATGGCACCATTGGTCAAGTTGGAAAAGGCGATACGGATACCGTTGTGCTTACCATCACAGGAAAAGCCATAAAGCCCAAAACCATGGGCCAGAAGAAATATGTGGATATGATACGCAAAGAAACCATAGTTTTTGGCGTGGGGCCTGCTGGTACCGGCAAAACATATTTGGCGATGGCGATGGCTATTGCGGCTTTTAAGAAAAATGATGTAGACCGCATAATCCTTACGCGCCCCGCCATTGAGGCAGGCGAAAAGCTGGGCTTTTTGCCAGGTGATTTGCAACAGAAGGTAGACCCATATCTGCGGCCGCTATACGACGCGCTATTTGAAATTATGGGAGCAGAAACCTTTCATCGCAACCTGGAAAAGGGTGCAATAGAAGTCGCACCTCTGGCCTATATGCGTGGCCGCACATTGGATAACTCCTTCATTGTGCTGGATGAGGCGCAAAATACGACGCCGGAGCAGATGAAGATGTTTTTGACGCGCATTGGATTTGGCTCGAAAGCTGTTGTGACGGGCGATATCACACAGATTGATTTGCCGGGCAGCACGAAGAGTGGGCTAAAAGATGTGCTAACACTGTTGGAAGATGTAGAAGGCATTGGCACTACAATGTTCACAAACAAAGATGTGGTGCGGCATCCGCTGGTGCAGCGCATTATCAAGGCATATGAAAAGCGCGATGCTAAGGCCGCATATAAAGATAAGCGGAAAATTAAGTTGAAAGCAAGTAAGTGATGAGGTAATCTATGGGCATTAATACTTACAAAAGAAAACCGTCGCTATACGTGATAATATTAATTGGCGTGGCATATTTGGCCAGCATCATTGTGGTTGGGCTTAGCTACTTTATGCCTGAAATATACGATTTGGAGCCGGGTATGCCTGCGCCGGTGGATTTTCGCGCGCCACGGCAGTTTGTTAATTCGTACGAAACAGAAAATCTGCAAGAGGCCGCTGCATCAGCTGTGGCTGAGGTGTTAATTAATGATGCCACTATTTCGGCAGAAATCATGCTGGAGCTGGAAGATGCCATTGCGGAAATTGGAGCATTGCGGGCATTATATTTCCCGGTATATTCGCCTTTTGCGCCAGAGATTTATGATGTTACGGATGATGACCGGCAACATATTCCAGATTTTTCTGGCCTGGTTGTGGAATTTGAGCTATACCAGGCGCAGCATATAATAACTGGTGATTCTGCAACATTTGCACGATTTGTAGATGCTATTACGGCGCAATTTGAAGAGCGGCTAGAAATTGGCGTTAATCAAGCTGTTTTAGAAGGTGCTCCATGGACCATCAGTGACGAGTTGTCGCAGCAGCATTTTGACGAGATATATGCCGGCATTGGCCATGCCTTTACTTTGGCCGTGCTGCGCCAAAATCAGATAGTAAACGAAGAGTTAACAGGTGCCCTGCGCGAAGAGGCGCGAGCTGCTGTAGAACCTGCGTTGTTTATGCAGGGGCAAACCATTGTGCGAGCCGGCGACCTTATCACGCCGGAGGCTTATAGTGCCCTAACCGAGCTGGGGTATATAGGCGGCGATGGCACTGCGCTGTTTGTGGGTATACTGGGCACGGTGCTTACAGTTACCATTGTTTTTGGTCTATGTATCTGCGGCATCTTTCTTTTCAAGCGCGATATGGTTGAAAACAGGCGGCAAGTGATGATGTTGTTTTGCTTTTTTATGCTAACTATCATTCTAACGCGCGTGATGACACCACTGGACTATTACTATACGCCGGTTATGCTGTTTGCTATGCTAGTAGCCATATTGATAGATATGCGGTTGGCGGCGGTGCTTACAGTCGGTGTTACCATAATTTCGGCAGCCATGCAGCCTGCAGATATCATGTTTATGACATACGCGCTGATTAATGGCATATTTGCTGCCATGATTGCAAAGCATGTTGTGGCGCGCGGACGCATATTGATGGCTGTTACGTTGCTTTCTATGGTGAATGTGCTTTCGGTGTTTGCCAATTATTTCATATTTGAATCCGGATTTTCTATGGCGATGATTAATTCTGCTGTGATTGCGCTATTTGTGGGCTTTGTTACTATATTCCTCACTGTTGGGTCGCTGCCATTTTGGGAGTCGCTTTTTGAGGTTGTAACACAAAACAGCCTATTGGAGCTTACAAATCCCAATAATGCGCTTCTGAGGCGCGTGGCGGTGGAGACGCCTGGCACATATCATCACAGCCTAGTTGTGGCGAATTTGGCAGAAACGGCCAGCTTTGATATCGGCGCAAACCACGTACTGGCAAGGGTTGGGTCGTATTATCACGATATTGGTAAAATGAAATACCCGCAGTATTTCGCAGAAAACCAAAGCGGTGAAAATCCTCATGATACACTGCCACCGCGTACTTCGGTTGAGGTTATAACAGACCATGTGGCTCGCGGGCTAGAGCTGGCAAACCAACACAAGCTGCCCGCGCCTATCAAGGACTTTATAGAACAGCATCACGGAACATCATTAATGAAAGTCTTTTATTTTAAGGAGCGTAGCAATCATCCCGATGAGGAAATTGACGAAAATGACTTCAGATATCAATTTAGAGTGCCGCAAAGCCCTGAAACAGCAGTTGTAATGCTGGCAGACACATGCGAGGCGGCGGTACGGTCTAAAATGACGGGCGAAGGCGCAAAGATTGAAGAAATGGACGCCTTTGTGCGTGTGCTGATAAAGGACAAGTTAGAAGATGGGCAGCTGAATGAGAGTGGGTTGTCTATAAAGGATTTGGACACCATTGCAAAGGCTTTCATGCGCGTGTTTAAGGGCATGTATCATGAACGGGTGCCATATCCGAGCGGGACGGTGAGGGAGATTGTGGCGGGGAAAGAGTAATTAGGAATGAGGAATGAGGAATGAGGAATTCAGGGTTTGAGGTGGATATTGACGCGCAGGGATTGGGCATTGATGAGGATTTGATAGAGCACGCTGTGTTGGCAGCTTTGAAGCATCAAGGCATCAAGTTTGGCGGCGAAGTTTCAGTGCTGATTGTGGAAGATGACGAGATGGCGCAGTTGAACGCGCAGTATCGCGGCAAAGATGGGCCAACAGATGTACTATCTTTTACACAAGATTTTGGCCCGAACGATAAATATGTTTGTTTGGGCGATATTATCATAAATATAGATGCAATGCGGCGGCAGGCCGTGGAATATGGACATAGTGAGGCGCGAGAGATGGCATTTTTGACGGTACATTCAACTTTGCATTTGCTGGGTTATGACCATGACAGCGAGGCCGCAGAGAGCTGTATGTTTGCGGTGCAGGAAGAGATTTTGGGAGAAATGGGGCTTGAGAGATAGATGGGTAGGGCTATACTTGTTTTTTTGACGATGGTGATTGCGCCAACTGTGCTGGTTTTTGTATTTTTGGTTACGCTGCTTATGGGTCATGGCGTACAAGCAGATATGATGCCTGGTGCCATGGCAAGCCAAGAACCCGCGCGAATTATAATTGTGCCGCCCATGCCGCCGATTTACGCTGCGGAGCCGGAAATCCAATCGCCACCGCCGGGATATACATTTAGCGCACTGACGGGCATGTATATACGTGAGGAAAATGCCAACAGGCGGCCTTTTGCTGTGGTTTTTAACAACGAACGGCAGGCTATACCACAGTCGGGACTTATGGCAGCGGATATTATATATGAGGTTCTTGCAGAAGGCAGTATCACACGTATTGTGGCCATTTATCAAGATTTTGACGCAGAGATGATTGGGCCTGTGCGCAGTACGCGCAGCTATTTCACATATTTCGCGCTGGACCACGGGGCCATCATGGCGCATCATGGTGGCTCTGTTACTGGTTATAACAGCATCCGCAACCGCGGCATACCACATGTTGACGGCATGCGCTTTGACGGCACCGTATTTTGGCGCGACCCGGAACGTCGTGCCAGCAGGGGGCTAGAGCATTCGTCATATACGTCGGCCCAGCGGTTGCTGGATGTTTCGGATACATTGAATTTTGATATGACCGCCCGCGAAGATCTGGGATTGTTTAAATTTTTTGAGGAATCGACAGTGATTGAAGGCGGCGGTGTGGCAAATCTGGTCTCTGTGCCGTTTCATAACTCCAATACAACCACATTTGAATTTAATGCCGAAACAGGGCTGTATTACAAGTCCTGGCACGGCTCGGCGCACATGGATGCCGCAATTGATGAGCAACTGGCTGTTACCAATGTGATTGTGATGATTACAAACATGACAGTAATTGACAACGAAGGGCGGCGCAATGTGACCATGACGGGCAGTGGGCGCGGATATCTTGCCACGCAGGGAGTTTATGTGCCGGTAACGTGGGCGCGGGATTCTGCCTCAAGCCCTACGCGCTGGTATGACGAACACGGTGAGCGACTGACGGTGAATGTTGGCCGCACATGGATTTCTGTAATAAATTTTCAGCCGACATTTGAATAGGAGAAAATTATGACCAAGACCAACGATTATAAATCCGGCTTTGCCGCTATTGTAGGACGGCCTAATGTGGGCAAATCCACGCTGTTAAATTCGTTTTTGGGCGAAAAAGTGGCCATTATTACCAACAAGCCACAGACCACTCGCAACAATATACGCGGGATTTTGACGAGCAATGAACATCAGATTGTTTTTGTGGACACCCCGGGAATACACACACCAAAGCACAAACTAGGCAAAAATATGGTGAAGATGGCCGAAAATACGATGGCAGATGGCGATGTAATACTATTCGTTATTGCACCAAAAATTACCAATTTTGATAAAGAGATTGCGCAGAGGCTGGCATCCAGCAAAGCCGTGAAATTCTTGGTCATCAACAAGATTGACACCATTGATAAGGGTGAGATTTTGCCAATTGTAGATGCGTACAAAGAGCTGTGTGATTTTGCGGAGATTATTCCTGTATCGGCTATGAAAGGCGAGAATCTGGGCACGCTAAAGGATAATATCATCAAATATTTACCAGAGGGCCCGCGATATTTCCCGGAAGGAATGGTAACGGATGCCGCCGATAGCTTTATTGTGTCGGAAATGATACGCGAAAAAGCGCTATATCTGCTGCAAGAGGAGATTCCGCATGGCATGGCGGTGGAGATATTATCGCTTAGCCGCCGCGAGGACAAGCCTATTATCGATATTCAGGCTAATATATACTGCGAAAAATCTTCACACAAAGGCATTATCATTGGTAAAAACGGCGCAATGTTAAAGGATATTGCCACGCGCGCCCGCAGAGATATCGAGCGTATTTACGATGAAAAAATAAATTTGCAGCTATGGGTCAAAGTGAAGGAGAAATGGCGCGATAGTGACTTTTTTATGCGGACGCTGGGTTTTAAAGAGGAAAATTGATTTACAAATTAGATGATTCGGGAGATACATTATGTTTTTTAAGAAAAAGGATAAGAATGTGAAAGAACAGCTCGGAGAACTTGGCATCAAGGTTGATGAGCTTGCTCCACTAAAGAGCGATAAAATGCCGCCCCCTATTTCTGAACTTTTGGAGAAATATGATAGGGAAAGAGAGATTCTTGAAAATAATCCCAACACGACTGACATAAATGTAATAGAACTTAGCTTTTTAGCTAATGGGCTTGATTTTATTGATTGGGCAAAAGCAAATTTCAAGGTTGAACTCACTTTGGCTGAGCGAGATATTGATATAGTCGAGCATATGGCAGAGCGAGCTCATATGGCATACACGTCCGGCCAACTAGCGGAGGAAGGTCTTCCAGAATTTGCAAAAACTTTTGCGGGTTATGTGGGGCTGTTAGTTCTCATACATAAAGGCGGTAATTGGGTTAAAGAGACCAAGGCTTTTGAAGGGTTGGGTCCGGCAATAGAGCAGAACAGCGGGAAGGCCCATTTTGTTTATAGTCGAGCATTTCATAGGATTAAAGAGGGCAGCGAACATAATCTGGTTCATTATTATAAAGCGATTGATTACAGCGAATAGCATCATCGACTTTGGAGTGTACGTGATTTTCCAACAATTTGTAGCATAGATGACATTTCCCTTGGCACACTATTTGCGAGGGGATGATAATATTGTACGAGAATTTTTGGCATTTGTTTTTGCGCACAGGAAGTGTTGATGCGTATTTGGCATATAGGAAAATGCTAGACGATGAAACGAAAGAGGAGCAGTCGGAGTAGATGGCCATCATAAAGGATTTTGGAGTGGTGCTGAAGGAATATGACATAGGCGAAAATAATAAGAGGCTGGTGCTGCTTACACGTAGCCATGGCAAGTTGACAGTGTTTGCGCGGGGCGCTAGACGCACGGGCAGTAAACTGGCCACAGGACTTTTTAGTTACAACGAATTTGTGATTTATGATGGTGGTTCGTTTTTTAGCCTTAGTGCTGTGGTGCCTATGCATATGTTTGATGGTATTGCTACGGATTATGATAAATTTTGTTTTGCCTGCTGTTTTTTAGAAATGGTAGACAAGATGACGCTGGCCAGCATGGATACGCGGGAAACCTTGCAGATACTGCTGTGTGCTCTGGCAGAACTGGTGAGGCCTGATGGCCGTCATAAACCGGAAACGGTATTTGCCGTATTTGTCATAAAACTGTTAAAAAACGAAGGTTTTGCGCCGTTAGTGGGTGGTGATATAGTGCAGACGGGCGAAATATCACTGCAATTGTCGCCGGAGACCGCACATGCATTTACATATATAATGGAAGCAAATTCTAAAGAGATGTTTGCATTTGCGGCATCCGACGATGTCGCAAGGCAACTATACCGCGCCGCACGGCTTTTTGTAGCGGAAAATGTGGATGTAAAATTGAAAAGTCTGGAGATGATAGTTGATGATTAAAATCTACCGGCAACGCTATTTGCCCAAGGAACTGCTTTGGCTAAAGGATGACGAGATTCTGCTACATGATGACGAAGTAATTGTCACGCGGTGGCGCAGTATAAAGCCACGGCTTGACTTCTCCCACGGCCGTTCCTGCTACTTCTTACATAGAAATTACAAAATAAGCCAGTTTTTCGATCAAAACGACCTACTGCTATATTATTATTGTGACATTGTGATGCCGGATGTGGCGGAAAATGGTGATATCATTTTTAGAGACTTGCTGGTGGATGTGAAAGTGTATCCGGATGGCTCGCATACCGTGCTGGATTTGGATGAATTGGCCGAAGCCCTTGAAAAGGGCCTGGTTTCTGATGCGGATGTGATTATTGCGCTAAATACGTTGGATAGCCTGTTAAAATCTGTTTATGCTGACGAATTTGGCGGCATTGCGAAGATTTTGGATGACTGGACATGAGTGAAAACCTTAACAAAGGCCATCGGGAGCGAATGCGCGCGCGGTTTGCGCGCGGCGGCATGGATGCCATGGCCGACCATGAGATTATTGAATTGCTGCTATACTACGCCATCCCACGCCGCGACACAAACAGACTGGCGCACCGCATTATGCGCGAATTTGGAAGTCTTCATGCGGTTTTTGAGGCTGATGTCATGGAAATTCAAAAGAGATGCGGCCTGTCCGAAAATACAGCCACATTGCTTGCTATGATACTGCCTGTGGCGCGGCGTTATGACATTTCGCGCTGGGGCAGGCGAGTGCATTTTGCAAGTACAAAATCGCTGGCGGACTATATTCAAACGCTGTTTATCGGTCGCACCGTGGAGTGCTTTTATCTGCTGTGCCTGGACAATCGCGCCAGCCTAATCGCTGCCACAGAGCTAACGCGCGGCACACTGGACCGCGCCGAGCTATACCCGCGCGAAATTATGAAATGCGTGATGATAAATGATGCGGCGCATGTGGTTATTGCACACAATCATCCCAGCGGAAACCTAGAAATATCCGAGGCAGATGTGCAAACCACACAGCGATTGGTTTCGATGTTGGCTAACGTAGAAGTTGGCGTGCTGGACCATATTATCTGTGGTGGTAAGAGATATATTAGCTTTGCAGAGAGGCGGATTATGGGGATGAAAGGGATTGGTGAAATTAGAAATTAAGGGCTGTGCCTGTTTTGGCGCAGCCCTGTTGTCTTTTAATTGCGACCGCGTATCAGTAGAAGGCGCAACAGTTGCATTATGGCTACAAATGCGGCGGCCACGTATGTTAGGGCTGCGGCATTAAGTACTTTTTTGGAGCCTTCTTGCTCTTCATAGGTCAGGTAGCGGCCGCGCTCCAGAACTTCGGATGCGCGACGTGATGCATTAAATTCCACAGGCAGTGTAACTAAGTGGAACACCACAGTAGTAGCGAAAAAGATAATGCCCAAGTCTATCAAGATGGGTGCGAATGGCGAACCTGCGGCGAAAACGATGCCAATAAGCAGCAATGGCCAGGCTGCCGCCGAAGCAAAGCGTACGATGGGAAAAACCGCACCACGCACGATAAGCGGCGAATAGCTTTCGTTGTGTTGGATGGCATGACCTGCTTCGTGAGCCGCCACAGCCACCGCCGTAACGGAGCTTGTGTCGTGTACATGCGCCGACAGGCGAATCACCTTATGCGTAGGATCGTAATGGTCGCCGGCATTGGCATCAAGACGCTCTATTTCCACATCGCGTATACCGTTTTCGGCAAGTATGGCTGCGGCTACATCTGCACCGCGCATACCTTTTTCGGTAGGTACGCGAGAAAAGCGCGATAAATTTGAAGTTACTTTGGCCTGTGCGAGCAAAGTAAGCAAAATTGCCGGCAATAGCAGCATAATTGACCATGTGTCGAAAAAGAACATAATATATCCCTCCGTTTCTAGTATGGCAGAGTTTCGCTCAAACCATATACGTAAAATTTTTCTAGGTTGTCTGCTTCGTATGTAGAAATTTCAAAAATTCATTGCGACCCTCTTCGCTCTCAAATGCTGTAAAAGGTATTATAAACGCCCGAATTGCGCTGGCATAGATATAGATTGCATTGGATGTTTGGGCGATTTTTTCTATTTCAAAATATGTAATCTTAGCGTTGGTGTTGTCTGAGCTTTGGCAAATATGGGTATCGTCTAGCTCCAGTCGTATATTGCCGATAACTCCGGCGCACAGCTGCCGCCATATCAGCTGCTTGGATAGGAAAAAAATCCACAATATGGAAAAGGCAACGAAGGCAGCGACCATTATCAGTAGGCCGGCAGGGCTTTGGCCTTGGCCGTATTGCAAAATTATCCAGAAAACAAAGATTGCCGGCACCACCATCCGCGAAATAAGAACGCGGCGGCGGAAGTTGTCGGAGTTTTCATGATGGAAATTGATGAAGTCCAGATAATCGCTTTCACTGATGCTGTAATTCAATGAAAAATGCATAATTGAACCTCTTTGTACCCGCGCACATAGTCTGCCGCGTACATTTTCTTTGCGTTTGGCGGGGTTAGCTCGATGATGCGGATTGCGCCATCTGCTGTAGCAACGATTATGCCATCTTTGGGGCAAGCTTGCAGGATTGTGCCGGGAATATTTGGTGTAGGGCTGACTTCCTTCGGCTGCTTTGAGTCAGCGATAGCTGCCTGCCATATCTTAATTTGTGAGTCGCCAAGTTTTGTAAACGCTCCCGGGAACGGATTATATGCGCGTATCATATTTACAATGGCCACGGACGATTTATTCCAGTCTATATGCGCCATTTGCTTTGTGATTAGAGGGGCGTGGGTAGCAAGATTATTGTTCTGTGGTTCGCGAACTGCCTTGCCATCAGATATCAACCTCAGAGCATCAAGCAGCACCTGCGGCCCTAATACTGCAAGCTTGTCGTGGAGCGAGCCTCCGGTATCATCAGGATCTATCGCAATTTCACGCTTCAAAATCATATCGCCAGTGTCCATACCCTTGTCCATCTGTATTATGGTTATGCCGGTAGTGGTTTCGCCGTCGGCTATGGCCTGTTGTATAGGCGATGCGCCGCGATATTTCGGCAGTAGCGAAGCGTGGACATTAATTGCACCGCATGCGGGCATGTCCAAAATTTTTTGCGAGAGGATTTGGCCATAAGCAGCCACTATGAATATATCGGCTTCAAGGGCTTGTAATTGGGCGATATTTTCCGGTGCCTTGATTTTTTCCGGTTGTAAGATGGGTATGTTCATCATTTCGGCGTATTGCTTTACGGGTGAAGCTTGCAGACGTTTTCCGCGGCCACCGGGCCTGTCAGGCTGGGTAACGACGGCTACGATTTCCGCATTGATATGGCCGGCAACGGCCGCTCCCATAAGTCCTTCCAGGCATATCTCTGCGAATTTTGGTGTGCCCATGAAAACAACTCTCATAGCATTAATCCTCGTCATCTTCTCCATTTTGGCGGATTTCTGTGGCTTTTTGTGTGTACAATATACCGTCAAGATGGTCCATCTCGTGGTTCAGCGCAACGGCTAATTGACCATCACAGCGCATTTCAAATGTTTGGCCGTGGCGATCTAAGGCGCGAACCACCGTCACGGTAGGGCGCACTAGTTTTCCAGACTGACCGGGGATGGAAAGACAGCCTTCCCATACGATTTGACTCCCTTTGTGGCTGATAATTTCGGGATTGATGAATTCGTGGGGCTCGTTGCCTTCCTCAGAGATATCGATTACAAGCATGCGGCGCAGTACGCCAACTTGCACAGCTGCCAGGCCTACGCCGCCCGCATGATACATAGTCTCAAGCATGTCGTCCAGTAGTTCGCGGGTTTTGTCGTTGACTTGGACGACCGGTCGCGATACTTTATGTAAAATGTCGTCGTTTACAACACGCACAGTGCGCAATGCCATATAGATTTCCTCCTAAGATTACACAATATAAGCGGGATTTAGTGTAAGGTTGATATTAATGTCATCCAAATCTTCATTAACTTTCAGTTTATCTAAGCAATAATGTACGAACCTTTTGATAATTTCTTCGTCCTCGCATTTTACTAAAATTTTCCATCGGTAGTTTTGCCGTATTTTGGAAATCACTGCCGGTGCCGGGCCTAAAATCTCACAAAGACCCTTGCGGTTGTATATTTGCATGATGTCTGCTAGGCGGTGCAGGGCTTGCACAATATGTTTTTCGGATTTGCCGGTGAAAAGCAGCATGTATATATGCGAAAACGGCGGGTAGTTCATTTGGCGGCGAATTTCAATTTCGTGGGCATAGAAGGCTGTATAATCGCCTGCCATTGCATAGTTTACGCTGTAATGCTCGGGATTATAAGTTTGGATTATCACACGGCCAGGGTCAGTGCCACGTCCGGCGCGCCCAGCAACCTGCGTTATAAGCTGATATGCGGTCTCTGCGGCGCGATAGTCACCATTATTCAGCGCCATATCCGCTGCAACAATGCCTACCAGGCTCACGCCCGGGAAGTTGTGGCCTTTTGCAATCATCTGTGTGCCGACAAGAATGTCCGCCTGCCTGTCCGCAAAGGCGTGTATTATGCGAGAATGGCTGTTCTTGCCAGTTGTGGTGTCCAAATCCATGCGCAGTACGCGTGCCTGTGGAAATTCCTGCGCTAGGTATTCCTCAATTTTCTGTGTGCCTATACCGAAGTGCTTGATATAGATAGAGCCGCATGTGGGGCAGTTTTTGGGCATTGTGGCGGTGGCCGCACAATAATGGCATAACAGACGATGATTGTACTGATGGTATGTGTAATTTACATTACAATTGGTGCAACCAAGCACATGCCCGCAGCTGCGGCAAGACACAAAAGTGGAGTGTCCGCGCCTGTTTAGGAACAATATGCTCTGCTGGTTTGCTACCAGATTTTGGCCAATGGCGGCATATAGTGCAGTGGAAAATATTGACTTATTGCCCTCAGCCAGTTCGCGCCGCATGTCAGCCACTTCAATGACCGGTGGCTTGTTATTTACGCGGTTTTTCAATGTAATCAGTTGTGCGTGGCCTTGCTGGGCTTGATAATATGTTGCTACATTTGGCGTGGCGGAGCCAAGTATCACAGCGCAGCCTGTTAGTTCAGCCAGCTTGTGTGCCACGACCCCGGTCTCGTATTTCGGTGCAGTCTCGGATTTATATGTGTTTTCATGCTCTTCGTCAATTATAATTGCACCCAGATGCGCAAAAGGCGTGAAAATGGCTGAGCGCGGACCGATTATTACGCTAATTTGGCCATCTCTTGCACGTTTCCATTGGTCGTACCGTTCGCCCAACGACATACGGCTGTGCGTAGCGGTCACTTTGCTACCAAAGCGTGAGATAAAAACATCTACAGCTTGTGGTGTTAGTGAGATTTCGGGCACAAGCATAATGGCTTGTTTACCCGCATCAAGCACATAGTCGATGATAGCCATATATATTTCGGTTTTGCCGCTGCCTGTAACGCCTTGAATCAGTGTGGGTTGCGGGTTTTGTCCGGATATTTGTGCCTTAATTGTGGCTATAGCGGATTTTTGTTCGTTGGTCAATTCAAACTTAGATGGCGGCTGCAAAGTTGTTGTTGGTATGACATTTCTGCGCACTTCCAGCTTTTCCAGTCGCAGCAATCCCTTTTTTTCAAGGGACATGATCGGTGATGGAGAAATGCCCAATCGAAGCTGAATATCCGCTACAGACAGGGACTTTGCGTCCATTAGCATCTCCAGCACGGCGGCCTGTTTGTCGCCTTTTTCAAAGATGGCTTCGGCTTGTATATCAAAATTGGGCAGATAATCATTGACAAATGCTGTATTTATGCGCATTACATATTCTTTAGCATCGTATATGTGGCGTATGCTTATCAAATTAGCATCAACAAGCAATTGTAAATTGGCCCATGCGGTGCCGCCAAAATTTTCCTTTAATTCACGCTCACTAACTGGCCCATTTTTCGCAATATATTCAAAAATCTGTTTCTTACGACCTTTCAATCCTTTGCTGCTTGTGCCCTCTTCAATCTCTGCCACATAGTCATTCTTCATGGAAATACCTGCAGGCATGATAGTTCGCAAACATGTGGCCAGCGGCACGGTGTATTTCTCCGCCATCCATTTGGCTAGCCCCAACATTGTGGGAGAAAAAATGGGAAAATCATCCAATGTATCCACGATATCCTTTATCTTAGATGCATCAAAATCGATTTTATCATCAAAACCCACCACATAACCCTCTACTTTGCGCGATTTGCCAAAGGGTACCAGCACACGCTGGCCGCACTCTAAACGTCCATGCAAGTCATAGGGAATGGCATAATGAAAAGGTTTATCCAAATCTTTTGCGGTCGAAGCCACAATTACTTTTGCATATTTCTTCATCTAATCTTCGTCTTCTTCGTCATCGCCTTCATGAACTTTCTCATCTTCGGTTTCGTCGTCGTCCCAATCTTCGTCGTCATCAAAGCCGCCATCCATGCTGTCTTCGTCGAGTTCGTCAGAAACCACAATATCTTCGGATACAAAGCTATCGTCAATAACAGTTGGCAGGTTTTGGATGACATGCTCGCTATGGGGCATGGCAATATCTTCGGCAGAGCCGGGCACAACGCGTATAAAGCCGCGCTGAATCTCGTTTACAGCGATGGACACGGCCTTGTCGGTTTTTGCGCCAAGGTCTTCGTAATCTGCGCCGCCAACAATTTGCCGTGCTCGTTTGGCCGCTGCAATAACGATGGAATAGCGGCTGGTCAGCCTTGCATCAGCCCCGGCATCTTCGTTCAAAATCTGTATCAAGCTGGAATAAGATGGGTTTAACATGTGTCATCTCCTTTTATGTTATCGAAATCCAATATCGCTGGCACATATTACCATTCTCGTCAGTGTACTCACTGTCAAGTATGCCAGCATTACCAATAATTGTCTTTGCTGAGCCGACATTATCTTTTTGACATGTCACCAAAGCCTTGTAGATACCCAACTCACGGCATTTTTCCAGTGCTAGGGTCAACATTTGCGTAGCATATCCCTTGCGTCGCTGTGATGGACGCACGCCATAGCCGATGTGACCGCCATCGTGGCGCAGATAGTCGTTTAGCTCATGTCGGATTTGGATGGTGCCGACAATTTGACCGTCCACCATTGCAAAATAGGCCGTGGCCGCTACGTATCGGGGATGGTCTTCCAGCTTCAAATCTGTTTTGCGCTGTTCCAACCAGTCCTCGTAAATCGTTGTGGCGTTGAATCCGGCGCAGCCGTGCACGGTTGCTTCACCGCAGCCGAAATGCTCTTGAAAATAATCTAGTGCGGCCTGCTTCATTTCTATTGTTGGAAATACCAGTTTCATGCAGAACCCCCATTACCCGTGTTGTCGTGAAAATGACTAATTTTTTCACCACTGCGCTGTGGTTTCAGTTTTTCCGCTGCCACAATCAAGTTGATTTCGGCTACAGCATCGTCTATCGTATCGTTGATTACGAGATAGTCATATTTTGGTAATTCTGCAACTTCATCCCATGCCCGGCGATAGCGGCGTTCTATCTCATCCTCATTCTCTGTGCCACGCAGTTCCAATCGTTGCCGCAGCTCTAAAAATGTGGGCGGCATAAGAAAGATAAGAACGGCATCCGGATATTTCGCCTTCACCTGTAATGCGCCAACGACATCAATTTCCAACACCACAGTGTGCCCGCGGCGAATTTGGTCTTCTACATATGAAACAGGCGTGCCGTAATAATTACCACTGAAAGTGGCATGTTCCAGCAGACCATCGACATCACGCACCGCGCGAAATTCGTCTTTGGTACAGAAAATATAGTCTACACCATGGGTTTCGCCCGGTCGCTTTTCGCGCGTGGTCATAGATATAGAGAGCGCGAAACCCGCGCTGGGCAAGAGATTTTTTGTAACGGTACCCTTGCCGGAGCCGGATGGCCCCGATATGATAAGCAACATTCCTTCCTGCATTATAGCCACTCCGTCCTTTGTAGATACTATTTCTTGGGTAATCCATGATATTGCCATCGCGGTTTTGTACGAAAAAATACGGTAATTGCCCTGTGCGGGCAGAGGTTTACACAGCGATAACATATAGTGCAGCTGTCTTTATGTATTAGATTGCTGTCATTAATTTCTAGATTTTTCATGGGGCAAGCGTTGACACAAAGACCGCATGCAGTGCAGTTTTTGAAGATATTAATGCGGGACATGGCCTTGGCTTCCATGGCTGGCCAAGGTATGCCCTGAAAAGCGCCCAGAAAGCGACTAAATATAGAAAAGCCCCGCCGCTTGGTAGTGCCATTATCTATGTTGCGGCAAATGCGCGAAATTTTACTTTCAGCAGCTCTCATCTGTCTACGAGCTGATTTTTCGCTGGTTTGCGGCAGTATAGCTAAATTGCTGACATTGTTTGGCATGATAAAATGCTCGGCATAGATTATATTAAAATGACCTTTTGGGAATATGTCACAAAATGCCCTTGCACCATCGCCGGAAAATATCAACTGTGTCACCAATATAACCAGCTCTTTGCCGCGCAAAACATCAGCATGACGAGCGGCGAATTGCCGCATAATCAGCGGTACGCGGGAGCCGTATATTGGATAGCAAAAGGCAATGGTGTCATTTGCGGCAAATTCTGCGGCAAAATCAGCATCATCCTCAATAGATAAGCAATTTCCGCCCATACGTGCGGAGAACAGCTCCGCAACAAAAGTCGTATTTCCTGTGCCGGAAAAATATATTGTCAGCATTAGACCGTCCTTTGGGTGATAGTCTCTGGTTGTAGCGATGAAAGTATAATATAATCAGTGGTTGTGAAGATTACAGCGCGAGTTTTGCGGCCATGGGTAGCATCTACAATACGTCCGGCCTCGCGCGCCTCTTGTATCACGCGTTTGATAGGGGCCGGTTCGGGATTTGCAATGGCTACAATCTTGTCGGTAGCTACCATATTGCCATAACCTACGTTAATGAATTTTATGATGCTAATAGAATCACTCAATATTCTGCACCTGCTCTCGAATCTTTTCGATTTCGCCCTTCATGTCTATTACAATTTTAGTAATATCTGCAAAATTGGCCTTAGAACCAATGGTATTGGCCTCACGAGCCAGCTCCTGCGCTAGAAAATCAAGCTTACGACCCACCGCTCCACCTTCATTCAAAATCTGAGGCAACTGTGCAAGATGGCTGCGCAAACGGGTTATTTCTTCATCTATGGCTGCTTTATCAGCAAAATGGGCCACTTCATTGAGGAAGCGATACTCATCTACATTGATACCTGCCATAGCTTCGTCCATACGCTTTTGCAACTTTTTGCGATAGTTTTCAGTTACATCCGGTGCCTTGGTTGCGATGATATCTAGCAATTGCGCGATATTTTTTCCCTTTTCGCAAATATTGGCTGCCAGGGCGGCCCCCTCGGTTTCGCGCATGATGATAAAGCGGTCGATAGCAATGGTCGCGGCCTCGCGCAGGTCGCTCCAAATGTCTTCCAGGGCGGCACTATCAAGGTCTCTGTCAATTTCTACCACATCAGGAAATTTGGAAACAAGGGTCAAAATTGAGCCATCATCAGGCTTTATCAAATTGAACTTATGGCGTATTGAGGTCAACACATCAAAATAATTCTCTGCCAATGCCTGGTTGTAAACGATGCGCGTGTCCCGTGTGGAATTTGTGCGAAAATTTACGTTAACATCAACACGTCCGCGGGAAATGCGCTCTGATAGCAGCTTGCGCAGCTTATCCTCCAGTGGATTAAAAATACGTGGCATGCGAATATTGATTTCGCAATACTTGTTGTTAACGGCGCGAAGCTCGACGGCAAAACTGCGCTCATCGGTTTGTTTTTCGCCTTTGCCGTAGCCTGTCATGCTTCGTATCACGCGGCCACCTCCCCTAATCTATCCATTCTACCATATTTTGTTCCGCAAAGCAACAATTGACTTTTGGCTTTTTTTGGGCTATAATATTTGGATGAAATGTGCGGGAGGCTGATGAATGCAGGGCGAAAGAGAAATTGCGGTTCGGGGCTTGATGGAGATTTTTGAAAAAAAATCTTACGGCAACGTAGCTATGCGACGTATTTTGGCAAGCCATGGTCATCTTGACCGCACACAAAAGGCTTTTGTTACGCTGGTTGTAACGGGTTGCATTAGAAATTTGATACAGATTGACCACATTATCGGCAATTTTTCTCAAACACCTGTAACCAAAATGAAGCCTGCAATTATCAATATATTGCGCATTTCCGTGTACCAACTACGCTTTATGGACAAGGTGCCGACCTTTGCGGTGTGCAACGAGGCCGTGGATTTGGCGAAGAAGATGGGGTTTATGCGGCTATCTGGCTTTGTTAATGGAGTACTGCGCAATATCGCGCGTAACATAGATAGGCTTGATGTGCCGGATACGCTTGAAATAAAGTACTCTTGTGCGCCGTGGATTGTGCAGCACTTTATGGACGAACTGGGTGAAGCTGCAACGGAAGAGCTTTTGGCTAACATATGTAAGCCGCCGGATGTGACACTATGTGTTAATACGCGCAAGATATCAACGGACGAACTATTGAAGATACTTGCCAATGAGGGCATTGAGGTGATGCGAGGTGATCTTGCGAAGGATGCACTTGTTGTCACAAAGACATCGGATATTGCTGGCTTGGAATCATTTCGCAAGGGATATTACCATGTGATGGACCAGGCGGCGATGCTAGCTGTGCAGGCCGTGGTACTCAATGCAAGCTCACGCATAATTGATGTTTGTGCGGCTCCGGGTGGCAAGAGCTTTCTGGCGGCATATTTGGCTCAGAATTCGCAGATATTATCACGCGATGTGCACAATTTTAAGCTGAAACAGTTGCGGGAAGGTGCGAAGCGGCTAGGTTTGGACGGAAGGGTCATTGTCCAAAAATGGGATGCAACAGAATTTGACGAAAAGTTGTGCGAGACAGCTGATTTGGTGATTGTAGATGCGCCGTGCTCTGGTCTTGGAACGATGCGCAGGCGGCCTGATATCAAGTTGTTTAAGCAAAAGGAGAGCATACGAGAGCTGGAGGACTTGCAAAGAAATATTCTAGCAAGCTCATGGCAATATGTGAAGCCGGGCGGTAAGCTAGTCTATAGCACATGCACAATCAATCGCAGGGAAAATATGGATAAATGTACTTGGTTTTTGCAACAATTTCCTTTTAAGCCTGTAGATTTCAGCGAAAATGTGCCCGATGTGCCTGAATTTGCCTCGGCACGAGATGGATACTTGCAGATTTTGCCGCAACATTTTGATACAGATGGTTTTTTTATTTCGATTTTTGAGAGGTGCAAATAGGCTGATGGATAATTTTGACATACGTAGTGCAAGTCTCGATGAAATCAAGCAATTTATGAAAGATATCGGTGAAAAACCTTTTCGGGCCGAGCAGGTTTTTGGCTGGATACATGCCAAGTTAGCCCAAAATTACGACGAAATGACGAATTTGCCGATAGAATTGCGTGATAATTTGACAAAAATTGCAGCAATGCCAATGGCAGAAGTTGCGAAGGTTCAGAAATCCGCTGATGGAGCGACAAGAAAGTACTTGTTAAAATTGCACAATAGTGGTATAATGGATGTGTATGTCGAAACGGTACTTATGACATATCGACATGGTTTTAGCGTTTGTGTGTCCACGCAGGCGGGCTGTCGCATGGGTTGCGACTTTTGCGCATCTGGCTTGGATGGTTTGCAGCGCAACTTGACGGCGGGCGAAATTGCCGCACAGTATTATGCTGTGTGCCGCGATATTCATGACCGTGTTGGCAATATTGTTGTCATGGGTAGCGGAGAACCGCTGGATAATTATGATAACGTACTTAAATTCATCAAGCTGGTTGGCGACAAAAACGGCGTTAATATTGGTATGCGGCATATTACTGTGTCCACATGTGGTATTGTGCCGCGTATTTATGATTTGGCGGCTGAAAATCTACAATTGACGCTGGCGGTTTCATTAAATGCGCCCAATGACCAAATTAGGCGCAAGTTGATGCCGATTGCCCGCAAATATGATATTGATGAGCTAATGGCAGCGTGTCGGCATTACGCTGAAAAAACACGTCGTGTGAGCTTTGAGTATATTATGATTGATGGCGTTAACGACAGCGAAGGTAATGCCAAGGAGCTTGCCAAGAGACTACATGGTATTAATTGTCATATTAACCTAATTGCAGCAAATAAAGTACCAGAAAAAGGATATAATAGAAGCAATTCTGCTACAATTACGGCTTTTGCTGATGTTTTGGAAAAAAGTGGTTTGGATGTAACTATCCGCCGCGAGATGGGCAGCGATATTTCGGCGGCCTGTGGACAGCTGAGAAATGAGTTTCAAAAGGATTGAAATCAGGGATGGTCATAGCGTAAACAAAAAGGAAACGAGGTTGGGCTATGCATGGATTTGGAAAAAGCGATATTGGCAAGGTTCGTGTCGGTAATGAAGATGTTATTTATGTGAGCAACGAAGGACCTGCACCGCTGGCTAACCTTTATATAGTGGCGGACGGCATGGGGGGACACAATGCAGGGGAAGTTGCCAGTGAGCTGGCTGTTTCTGCATTTTGTGAATACATTGACGAGCAAGAGCATTTCGTTTATGTGGAAGAGTATTTGGCTGCAGCATTGTTTTACGCCAATGGGCGCGTGCATGATAATTCACGGCAAAATCCCGAACTCTCCGGAATGGGTACTACTTTTTCTGCTGTTACTGCTGATGAAAACAACCTATACTATGTGCATGTGGGCGACAGTCGCATCTATATTGTAACTGAAGATGGCTTGAAGCAAGTGACCAAGGACCATTCGCTGGTGGCTGAAATGGCCGAACGCGGCATTATAACGCCGGAAGAGGCCCTGGTGCATCCGGAAAAAAATATTGTAACACGCGCAGTTGGCACGGATGGTCATGTTAATGTTGACAAGGGCTATGTTTCTGTTGCCGGCGTGAAGTATGTACTTATATGCTCGGATGGCCTGACGGATATGGTTAGCGATGCCGAGATTTTTTCGATTTTGAACAATGATAATGACACGATGATTGGTAAAATTGATGATTTGATAGCCAAGGCCAATGACGGCGGCGGCGATGATAATATTTCTGCAATTGTAATGGGGTGGATTTAATGATGTTGGAAATGGGCACAATTGTTGCCAATAGATACGAAATAGCGGAGCTGATAGGCGCCGGCGGCATGAGTCATGTATACCGTGCTATCGACAAAAAGCTGCACCGTTCTGTCACGGTAAAGGTGCTGCGCGAAGAATATATCACCGATGCTAACTTCGTGGACCGTTTTGGCCGCGAAGCTAGAGCTATTGCCAGCCTTAACCATGCAAATATCGTAAATGTGTATGATGTGGGCAATGAGGGCGATATTCACTTTATTGTGATGGAATATATCGCGGGCAAGACGCTAAAAGAGCTGATTATTGACAAAGCGCCATTTTCTAACGAGACTATGCTAGGCGTGGCCAGCCAAATTGCGGCAGCTCTGATACATGCTCATGAAAATGGTATTATCCATCGAGATATTAAGCCGCAAAACGTGCTGTGCATGCCTAATGGCGTGGTAAAGGTGGCAGATTTTGGCATTGCCAAGTCCCATGATTCTAAAAATCTGGTAGACGAATTTTCCACGATGGGTAGCGTGCATTATATTTCGCCGGAAGTAGCCTACGGCGACCCTATTGACCCCAGAAGCGACCTATATTCACTGGGGATTGTTATGTTTGAGATGATGACGGGCGAACTGCCTTATGACAGCGATGATGCCGACGAAGTGACCATGCTTCATGTTGAGGCACCGTTTCCGAATATACGCAAGAGAAATCCAAAGGTGTTGCCTGTTGTGCGCGAAATCATCGTAAAACTGACCAACAAGCAGCCGTTTAGACGATATCAGAGCGCTAGTTCGCTTTATCATGATATACAACGTGCCGTGATGGAATCTGCCCAGGATGATTATAACGAGCCTTCTCGCGCAGATAATCGTCCAAGCCCATTTGCACACACGCCAAGGCCGCATGAGATACCAAATCCACAGCCGCCGCGTATAAAGCCGCGTCATGATGTACCGGTTGCTCGTAATAATGGCGGGCGAGACAGAAACAAAGAACTGCTGATTATTATTGGTGGCATTGTTACGGCTGCTTTATTGATTGCACTGCTGATATGGCTGGTTAGCTTTCTTATTGGTGGCGGGCCGGACAATAATTTGGTTACGGTTCCGGCACATATGGGCATGGAAGTTGAAGAAGCGCGGGCAGAACTTGAGGCTGCCGGACTATACCTTGAAATTCATGATGAAATGGAATATCACGAATATATCGAAGAAGGCCATATCACACAATCTACATTCCCAGATGGGGCCACTGTGGAACCTGGAACCACGGTGCATGTAGTTATTAGCCTTGGGCAGCCCGAAGGTGCTGAAAACGGCGATTTGATTGTTGTGCCACAAATTGTGGGGCGTCACTTGGATGATGTGGTAATTAGCCTGCAAGATGTGCCGCTGAATCTGTATCCCGAAGAGTTCCGTACTGATGCTAACCTAGCTCATAATTATATCATCGCACAAAATCCGCCGGCGGGCAGCCACGTGGAACCGGGTACACAAATTCGTATTGTAGTTAGTCAGGGCGAGGAACCGGTGATGGTGCCTGTGCCGGAGTTGATTGGTCTGCTTGATATGGCGGCGCGTTCTGCGATTGTGCAGTCGGGACTTGCCATTGGTAATGTTGTGCCTGTAGAACATCTGACATATAGCGCGGGAATTGTAGTGTGGCAGAGTGTTTCCGCGGATACTGAAGTGCTCGCTGGTTCTTCCATTGATTTTCATGTGTCGTCCGGGGTGCACACGCCGCCGGAAGAGGAAGACGAACCGGAGCCAACGCCCACGCCTACACCTGATGAGCCGGATAATCAAGATGGAGATGGTCAAGACGACACGCCGCCTGACGATGGCAATGGCAATGGCGACGAACCGGATGTGCCGGACGACGACACACCGTCAGAAAATAACCAAAATCAAGATAATCAAGGCCAAGGCCAGCAACCTTCATTGATTACGCGCACACTGCCGCTTGCGCCTATTGTGCCTGCGGATGTTACGGTGATGTTGACGCTGCTGCAAAGGCAGCCGGATGGCAGCCTTATGACGGTGTTAATGCAGGAAGTAACAGGGGCTGATTTGCCGCTGCAAGCACAAGTTCAGGGCCTTGGGAATGTTGAATTTGTCATACATGTAAATGGCGTGTATGCCGGCAGCCAATTTGTGCTGTTTGAATAGGCCGCCTATGACGACTGATAGATTAACTGGACGCATTATCAAAGGTGTCGGAGGAAACTACAATGTGACGACCGTAAGTGATGGCGAATTTGTGTGCCAGGCGCGAGGTCTGTTTCGCAAGAAGGGCATATCACCTATTGTGGGCGATTTTGTCGAGATTTCTGTGGTGGACCGTGCCAAGGGTGTTGGATATCTGCAAGAGATTTTGCCGCGCAAAACGGAGTTGGCACGGCCAAAAGTGGCGAATATCGATCAAGTTGTGCTGGTTACAGCAACGGTTGCACCGCCTATAAATCTAGATGTTGTTGATGGCTTTTTAATTGTTTGCGAAAATCAAGGTGTTGACGCGCTTTTGTGTATCAACAAAATTGATTTGGATGTAGACAAGAGATATATTGAAATTGCAAAGTCTTTTGAAATGGCGAAATATCAAGTTATTTGTGTTAGTGTTACCGAAGATATTGAATTAGATGAGCTGCGAGCTGCGATGGCTGGAAAAACGTCGATTTTGGCCGGACCATCTGGTGTTGGCAAGTCTAGTATCTTGAACGCACTTTACCCGCAGTATAATCTTGAGGTTGGCGGACTTTCTGAGAAAATACAGCGCGGCAAGCATACCACGCGCCATACGTCGCTATTAGAAGTATCTAAAGACACTTTTGTTGTAGATTCACCAGGATTCACATCATTTTCCATAGAACATATTGATAAAAGGAATCTGCAAAATTGCTACCCAGAGTTTAGACCATATTTAGAGGAATGTTATTATATCGACTGCATCCACGTCAGCGAGCATGATTGTGCTGTGAAAGAGCGCGTTGGAATTGATATTGATACTAACAGATATGAAAGATATGTACGCTATGTTTCCACACCGAGGAGAAATGACGAATGATAAAGCTTGCACCATCCATATTATCAATTGACCATTATTATTTTGGCGAGCAAATTGAAGCCATCACAAAAGGCGGCGCGGACTATATTCATCTGGATGTGATGGATGGTCATTTTGCGAAGAATTTTGCTGTTGGCTTTCCTGTTGTACAATCTTTGCGAAAGCAGTCTAGCCTGGTACTAGATGTGCATTTGATGGTGGATAACCCCAAGGAGTTTATCGCGCGCTTTGCTCAGGCGGGTGCAGATATCATCACATTTCACATTGAAGCTTGCAAGGATGCCGACGAAGTTTACGAAACTATCGGAATGATAAAGGCGGCCGGTAAAAAAGTGGGATTGGCGCTGCGTCCGAATACCGGACTGGCCGATGTTTTGGAGTTTGTGCCGCATGTTAATATGGTGCTTATTATGTCCGTAATGCCGGGCTTTGGTGGGCAAAATTTAATTCCAGAAAGTCTTGATAAAGCGCGAAATTTGCGAGAATATGTGGATGGGTCGGGCCTGGATTTGGACATACAGATGGATGGCGGTATTAATTTTGCGAATGTGCATGATGTGTTGGAAGCGGGCGTGAATGTTGTGGTTGTAGGTTCTGCGATATTTGGCCATGCTAATATTCATGCATCGACGAAAAAATTCAAGAGCATTTTTGCTGAATATAGAAAAACGAAAACCAAAATCGTGATTTTTGCTAATGGTGATGGTGATAATTTGGGCTTTCTTAGACAAATTGCTGATGAAGCGGATTTTGTGATTTGTTGTGATGGTGGTGCGGGCTTTGCGGCCCAATTGGAGATTGTACCAGACTTGATTGTCGGAGATTTTGATTCGATTGACGCACAAATCAAGGTAGACTTTGAGAAAGGACGTGACATTTGCAGAATTTCCGAGCGACAAAGATGCTACGGATTTGGAGTTGGCGGTTGAGCTGGCATTGCAAAGGTCGCCCGATGAAATTGTAATTTTGTGCGGATTCGGCAACAGAATGGACCATTTTCTAGGAAATATCCAAACGCTAATAATGGCAGCAAAAGCTGATATCAAGGCTTCTTTGCTCAGCACTACAACCAAAGCATTTGTAATTGATAAATTTACAGAAATTCTGCGCGGTGGTTATGACTACATATCGTTAGTGCCGCTTGAAGCCGAGGTTTGCGGTATTATCACAACAGGGCTAAAATATCCATTGCGAGCAGATACGCTTCGTATTGGCACTACAGTTGGCATTTGTAATGAATTTGTGGATAGTGTTGCTACTGTTGCAGTGGAAAGTGGTCTGCTACTGGCAATTTGTACAAAAGAATAAGACATGTATTTTTTTGTGAAAACCGAAATATAATGCCTATGGGGTGATTTCATGGGCAAAAAGCCATTAAAGCCCGGACAATTGCGTCGTGTGGGTGGCATTATCATGTTTTCTATGGCTGTAGGTATGTTGTTTGCATTGCTTTTCGCGTCATTTTCGGTATTTCTCTCAGTTCTTCTGCTGGCTGCCGGCTTCTATTTCCTCTTTATGTAATTTGGATGAACTGCAAAAAAGTCCTTGACAAAGGATTTTTTTTGTGATAATATGTTGTGGTATTAAAAAGAGCGGCCAAAGTTGCCGCAAAGTAATTTTTACGTATCTAGGAGGATGTTTCATGAAGAATGGCGTTGTTAAGTGGTTTAATGCCGAAAAAGGTTTTGGCTTCATTTCCGTAGAGGGCGAAGATGACGTTTTTGTTCATTTTTCTGCCATCAATTCTGATGGGTACAAAACCCTTGAAGAAGGCCAAGAAGTTCAGTTTGAAGTGGTTGACGGCACAAAAGGCCCGCAGGCCTCTAACGTTTCCCGCATCTAACACACAGTTAATGCTTTTAATTCACAAAGTATAAAACATTATGTTTGATATATATTGTTTTTAAATATTTAGTGGTTTAATAGCACTCGCCCTTCATGGTCTCCATGAAGGGCTTTCATTATTATTGATTACGAAAGGGGATTATCATGAATTCAGCACTTTCTACAAAAATCGGCATAGTTGGTGGTGGCCAATTAGGCAAAATGATGATTTTGGAAGCCAAAAAAATGGGCATGTATGTGGCCATTCTAGACCCGGACCCGCACTGCCCCGCACATACCCTTGTTGATGAACATATTGTGGCTGGCCTGAAAGACAGAGATGGCATACTAAAGCTAGCTGAAATATCTGATATAGTGACATATGAAATTGAACATATCAACGTTGATGCGCTTTTTGAAGTGGAAAAGTCTGGTAAGCCCGTGTATCCCACGCCGCAAAGCCTGAAAGTTATACAGGACAAGCTAACGCAAAAGCAAGCTTTGCTTGATGCAGGTGTCGCCGCCCCTGATTTTATGCATGTTAAGACTGTTGATGATATTTTGGCGGCTGGTGAGAAATTCGGATATCCAATGATGTTGAAAGCACGCTTGGGCGGCTATGATGGTCGTGGTAACTTCATGGTGAAGTCTGCTGAGCAAGCTGAAGAAGCTTTTCATGCTCTAAATGGCGAAAAAACACCGCTAATGATTGATAGATTTGTGCATTTTGATATGGAGATATCTGTGCTGGCTTGCCGCGGCAAAGATGGCGACATTGCCATATATCCAGTGGCGCAAAATGAGCATCGTGAAGAGGTATTGTTTGAGACACGCGTGCCTGCGAAAATTGATTCTGCTACTAGCGAAGCCGCAATGGATGTAGCTCGCAAGGTGATGGAAGTATTTGGCGGGGTTGGCATGTTCTGCGTGGAAATGTTTGTTGAAAAAGGCGGTCGTGTACTTGTTAATGAAATTGCGCCGCGACCGCACAACTCCGGCCATTATTCCATTGAGGGTTGTCCGGCAAGCCAGTTTGAGAACCATGTACGTGCCGTTTGTGGACTGCCCCTGGGCGACACCTCGCTTATCAAACCTAGCGTAATGCGTAATGTATTGGGCGAACCCGGTCATGATGGCCCTGTTTTTGTGCAAGGCGCTGAACATGTGCTTGAGATTCCTGGAGCGGCATTGCATGTTTACGGAAAACAGGAAACGAAGCCCAAGCGCAAGATGGGCCACATTACTGTTATTGACGATAGCTTGGAAATGGCTGTCCAAAAGGCCGCGAAGGCTTATGACGGCTTTAAGATAATATCAAAGGGGTGATAATATGAATCCAAAAGTAGCGATAATTATGGGGAGCGATTCAGATTTGCCCGTGATGAAGGATGCCGCGGAAATACTTGAAAAATTGGGCGTTTCATATGAACTGACCATTGTATCCGCACATCGTACACCTGATAGAATGTATGAATATGCCAAAACCGCACCTGACAAAGATATTGCGGTGATTATCGCAGGGGCTGGAGGCTCCGCTCATCTGCCGGGCATGGTCGCATCTATGACGCATTTGCCCGTTATCGGCGTGCCTGTTAAATCCAGTAATCTCAGCGGTTGGGACTCCATGCTGTCTATCGTGCAGATGCCGCCTGGCATACCTGTGGCCACTGTTGCGATAAACGGTGCTGCAAATGCGGGCCTATTAGCTGCAAAAATATTAGCTACATCAAATGAGGAGTTGACCAAAAAAATCGTGAGCTATGCCGATGATTTGGTGACTATGGTTACGAAAAAGGCCGAAAGACTTGAAGAAATTGGCTTCAAAGAATATCTGAAATAAAAAATCACGAGTATGACGGGCAATCGCGCGTTGATTTTGACGTGAGGAAAGTCCGGGCTCCACAGGGCATGGCGCCGGGTAACCCCCGGTGAGGGCGACCTCAAGGACAGTGCAACAGAAATAAACCTCTACAATTGTAAAATTGTGGGAAGGGTGGAAAGGTGGGGTAAGAGCCCACCGCGCGGCCGGCGACGGCTGCGGCACATGTAAACCCCGCCTGGAGCAAGGGAGACGGCGCAAAGGCTGACCCGGCCTGCCGTTGCAGCACCGCTAGAGCCGCCGCGGTAACGTGCGGCCCAGATAGATGATTGCACAAATACAGAACCCGGCTTATAGTCTTGCTCGTGATTTTTGGAAAAAATTAGAAACAATGGCAGAACATTCTGCTCCAAGCACGCCAGTGGTAATTTGCACCTGGTGGTTAAAGGCAGGATTTTCTAGCAGATTAATTATAGACCCCACGGCACCAGCCTTGGGGCTGGCTGCGCCATATACTAGGCGCGGGATGCGGGCTTGCAAAATAGCCCCGGCACACATTGGGCAAGGTTCGATGGTAACGTACATGGTACAATTTTCCAGTCGCCAGTCGTCGATATGCTTGCTTGCGGCGTCTATAGCAATGATTTCGGCGTGATATAGCGTATTTTTGCGTGTATTTCGCAGATTGTGGCCGGTGCCGATGATTTTATCATTATGGACGATGACGCAGCCAATTGGCACCTCGTCCATGATGTGGGCGGCCTCTGCGAGTTTTAGGGCTTCTTGCATGTAAAATTCATCCATGATGCAATTGTAGCACATTTTGAGGCGGAGGTCAAATTGTGGAAATAAATGTGATTTCGACCTTTAATAGTGCAAAGGTGTATTTATCCGACTCCATGCGCAGCGCGGCAGATATTTGTGAACTTTGTCATCGGTGGATGATGTGACCCCGTGCTTGTTGTTTTGTATCCGCTTTGTGGCAGCAATAAGGTGGTTAAGGTGCGACAAAGTGGCATAACGGGACCATTGTTGTGGGCTATATTCAGGGCTATTCGGGTATTTCATTTTGGAAATGCTGGATATTCCGGGCAGACAGATTTTTGAGGAGAGCAGATATGGTAAAATTTGATAATGATTGGGATGATTATGTTGCAACCGAACGACAAAAGCCGTACTATCTGGCATTACGCCAATTTTTAAAGCAAGAATATTTCACGAAGACAATATATCCGCCCATGGATGAGATTTTTGCAGCATTGCGCCACGCGAGCTATGAAGGCACAAAGGTCGTAATTCTTGGGCAGGACCCATATATAAACCCCGGTGAGGCGCATGGCATGGCTTTTTCTGTTGGTCCGGCGGCAAAAATTCCGCCATCGCTAAGAAATATTTTCATTGAGCTGACCAACGACATGAATTGTACCATGCCAAATAATGGATATTTGATGCCATGGGCGCAGCAAGGTGTGATGCTTCTAAATACCGTTCTCACAGTGGAAGCGGGACGCTCTAAATCTCATGCCGGCAAGGGCTGGGAGCAATTTACTGATAGCATAATTACGCGGCTGGCAGGACGAGAGAAGCCTGTGGTATTTATGTTGTGGGGCAGAGATGCCCAGAAAAAAGCGGCTTTGATTGATGCTAATCACCACAAGGTATTGACGGCGGTACATCCTAGCCCGCTTGCGGGCGGCAAGTTTTTTGGTTGTAAACATTTTTCGGCGGCTAATGCCTTTTTAGCGGCACAGGGTGATGATGTGATTGATTGGCAAATACCGAATTTGTAGACAGGAAGGATTGACATTATGACCGAACCGAAGAAAATTTACATAGCCGAAGATGAAAGCAGCATCAGGTCTGCTATTAAGACATTTTTAGAAAACGCCGGATATGTTGTGGAAGATTTTGAAAATGGAGACCTGTTGTTGGCTGCTTTTGCTGAGCAGCCGGCGGATTTGGTGGTACTGGATGTGATGATGCCGGGTTCAAACGGCTTTGTGGTGTGCAAGACGCTGCGCAAAACAAGCACAGTGCCCATTATTATGCTTACAGCTAGGGATAGCGACCTGGATTACGCCACGGGCCTGGATTTGGGTAGTGATGACTATCTAGTAAAGCCATTTAGTCCCATGGCTCTTGTAAAGCGTGTTGAGGCGATATTTAGGCGCATAGAATTTGAACGGAGAGGATAAGATGGCAAAAAAACGAACCAAATTACGCAAACGCATACTCGCGGCATTTTCTGCCGTGTTGTTTTTTTCGTTTGGATTTACGGCGGTTTTCTTCAATATCGCGATGAGGGTGATTTCACCAGCCGATGAATATTATCTCGCACAGCACCAGCAAAGCTTTATTGGCCGTGCGGGCCTTACGCAACTGGCATTGGTGGCTATTATGTTTGTGGTAGCTGTAATTGTAACATATTTCCTGTCTAATTCTATCACGCGCCCAATAGAAAAGTTGGGCAAATTCGCGCTGGGCATTGGCCCGGGGAACTTTTCACCTAACGATTACGTATTTAAAGATGAAGAACTAAACGACCTTAATACGGCCATAAACCGCTCTGTGAAGCAGTTGAGTGACTATGATAGCGACCAGCGAACATTCTTCCAAAATGCATCGCATGAATTGCGCACACCGCTGATGTCCATAAAATGCTATGCAGAGGGGATTTCTTTTGGCATCATGGATTCTAAAGAGGCTGCAGAGACTATCTTGGCAGAAACTGATAAACTGGCCGAACTGGTCGAGGATTTGCTATATATTTCCAAGATTGATAGTATCAACACGGCTTATACAAAATCCGCCGTTGACCTTGCGGCGCTGGTACGCGACAGCGCGGCACGACAGCAGGCTATGGCGGACAAAGGGCAAATCGAATTTGTATTTGATTTCAGCCACGATACAATCTATCATATATGTGCACAAGAGCTGATGGCACGCGCTATTGATAATTTGATTTCTAATGCTATACGCTATGCGGCATCGAAAATTACGCTGTCTTGTCAAAAAATGCCTGGAAGCATTGTAGTTTGCGTAACTGATGATGGCAGCGGCATTGCTGCTGATATTTTGCCCCATGTTTTTGAACGTTTTTACAAAGGTAAGGGCGGCAATACGGGCATTGGTCTGTCCATTGTAAAATCCATTGTAGAACAGCATGATGGTAGCATGATAGCCGAAAACTCTGATATGGGAGGTGCGGTTTTTACAATACACCTACCGCATTATTTGAAATGAGGTGTGGGTGAGGTATGAGAAAACGGATTGCATGGATTATTTTGTCAGCTGTACTTGTCTTGATTGCTCTAGCCGGATGCATGTCACCGCCGCAGGAACCACCTTGGTCAGCTGATGGCACGGTACTTTCGCTGCCATTTCCGATAAATGATGAACGGGTTGGCATAAACTCCGCGGATATCTACATTGCGTGGGGCGAGCGCGAAAGCACAATTTATGATATTTCGTATCGCGGCAATTTTTTTGCCGAATATACCTTGCAATATATGGGATATGTGCCTGCAACGGTAGAAATTGCAATGGCGATTCCTGCTCTGGACGCTGTGAGTTGGTTAGGGCGAACCAGTCCCGGGTACGATTTTCGCGCATATGTTGATGGTCAGCCTATTGCAATACGAAGCTATTCCGCACCTACAAACATTGACCGCAGCGGGCCGGAAAATCTGGCGGAACGGGAGACGCTGGTGTTGGCAGGGATGATTGATGATGCGCGCACAAATATAGCTGGCATAAATGAACCTTTTATTCCCGATGGTTTTGAGGCAGATGGCCCCGCGACCCTATATGCTTTTGAGATTGAGCCTGTCGAAAGCATAACCGGTATGCTTAATCGCATTGAGTTTACTGTCCACTATGACCCAAATGCAACCACGGTAATAGTGCGCACTTCGCGGGAAACTGACCGCATGCATATAACACATCAATATAACGCACAGACCGGCGAAATGCAACTGAATTTTGCCGCATCTACAAATATAATGTGGAGACCGATTGAAAATTTTGAAATGCTGATAATTGGTGAAGATACCCTTAGGTGGTCTGCAGAACCCAGCTTTCGCTCCAGTGTAGAAGAAGGTGAGCGAAGGGCATTTGCTTCTGTAGAGAATTACATATATGTCAGAGCTGAAGAGATAACGCCGCGCGACTACTTCCGGCGGCTACAATTTGAGAGAGTTGGATTTGGCGATTTGCTAATGGATAAAGATTATCTGATGCGACGAGTTGACCACGATTTGAGGTTATTTGGGCAGCCAAGCTTTAGCCTTCTGGGAAGAGAGCTACGAGCTCTGGAGGACTTGAGAGTGACCAATAACCCAAATGTATTCATCGCCGAGATACCCTTTGTGCCTGGCCAGGAGCGTGTCTTTAGCGTGGCCTTTGCCGCATATTCCGGCACACAGTGGTACGGACGGGATGAAAACATAAGCCTGTTTCATCATAGCGTATTGCTGGAAACCGCCGCCTATTGGGATTTCGTCAATCAGCTGACAATTACCGCGCATCACCCTTATGGGGTAATCGAATCTGCTTTTTCGCATGACTTCGTCACAACCAACGATATATCGACCTTCCGCATACAAAATCCCACCGAAAATATCCACATTGGCTTCGTCTTGGAAGATGAACGCCCGCGGCAAGGCTTTAATCTTGGCGGGCTGTTGCTGGTTATATTGGCAGTGCTGTTTGTGGGTGGGTTGCTTAGCATTGCCTTGCCATTTTTGGGCTTGGTATGGCTAGTTGGAATGATAGCTGGGATAGTGCTGCTAATCAGGAACAAGAAAACCCCCTAGTTAAGCAATCCAATTCGCAACGTTCCACGAAACATTTCTACATGCCCGTCACGTATGATGGGAGCACCAATATCAATATAGGCATATCGGCCGTCTGTAACGATGTGGTTTAACCCCACGCCGTGCACGGCGGCTTTTTCGATATATCCTAGCAAATGCCAGGTGTGGCCTTCATCCTCGCTAAAGAAAATGGATGCAGGGAAGCTATATCCGCCATATGAGAGGAAGGGCGCGTAAATTATGCCATTAACCATCATTAGGTCGTATGCCGGGCCGGAAAATGGCTGCGGCAGCACGAGTGCTTGGTCCATCTGATGTGTTTGGCGGTCATATCGTGCAATGCCCATCCAGGGTCCGCCATCCAGGCCCCACAATATATAATCATCAAAAACCAGGCCACTAGTGGGCTGGAAGCCATATACGGCAGTCGTCCAAGTATAGCCATTATCGGTGGAGCGTTTGATTTGAGAATTCATTCCGTCGCCTACAGATTGATATATGATTCCATCTTCGGTCATCAAAATTTTATGGTTATGATAATCCAGCGTTTGAGGTGGCTCGTATACCATCGTCCAGGTTTCGCCGAAATCCAGCGAACGGTATATGCGCCGCGCATTGTTTGGCAGCCATTTGAAGCCATATTCGGATACAAACATGGTGCCATCCTGGGATGCGATATTCCAATTCATTGGCGCACCGGACTGTATATCCAACACATGGCGGAAAGATTGGCCGCCGTCCGTGGATTTAAAAAGCTCGGCAGAGCCGCGCGGCGCCCAGCGGTCCAGTGATGTGGCCACAAAAAGATTGCCGTGGCCATCGGCATGTATAGCATTAATAGGCCGCGGAAATTCGCGTATCAGTGTCCAATTTACGCCCTGATTTACGGATTTCATTAGATTGCCCGTGCGAAATTGCGTGGCCCAAAGCACATTATCCTCGGCTTCCAGCACGATAATACCCCAATCTAGGAAAGCATAGCTGGTGATGAAGGATTGGAAATTATCCGCGGGGCGGTGGTCTATGCCTGATGTGGGCGTAGCACTGACCTGTACGGTGCTGGTATTTGCATTCCAGCCCACATAATAGCCAAAATGCGTGAGCACGGCGCGAAGGGGCAACATGGTACTGCCGCCGATAATTTGCGCAGGCACATCTAGCGCATGTTCAATACCGTTTACGGTGAATGTGTTGCTACCAATGACGATAACCGCTACATTACCATTGCCTACTATGGTAACAGCCCGTGCTGCCTGGTGCCAGTCTACATGAAAGCCCAGGTGTTCAAATACATCACGGATGGGTACCAGCGTGCGACCATCCACCAGCGCGGGCCGCTGGTCGCGGAATTCTACGGTGTCAAAGCCCACATCTACATTTATTTCGCTGGCATATACTGATGCCGATGCAAATATGCCAAAAGACATAATAAGCGACGCCACCAGCAACTTTCTCGATATTCTCAATTTTAATTCCCCCCAATAAACAACTTCATCAATCATACCATAATCGACCATTTTTATCAAGTACCGCAAGAATTTGTTATCTTATTGATATTTTTGTCGGAAAATGATACAATTGATGCAGGAATTTGGTGGGTGGAGGGTGGACATGGAAATTAATGAAAAGAAGGACTTTGTAGGTGAAAATCGTTTCATTGCTTATTTGGATATTCTTGGGTATGAGAGCCACATTGCTAAAATTGGCGTATCGGGTTTGGCGAATGTACTGAATGAGAGCATAAAACAATCCAAAGAAATGATAACTTATTTTCAGAAGGCAAATGAAGAGAGAAGTGATAATTATGATTTTGACATTAAAGTGTTTTCAGACAACTTCTTTTTCTGCACTAAAAAAGATTGGTTCGGTCTGGCGTTATTATCGAGCCTTGTGCAGGGTGGGCTTATGCTTAGTGGTATACTTGTTAGAGGTTCTATATGTTATGGTGAAATTTATTTTTCAGAGGACTTTGTTTGTGGAAAAGGGCTAATCGATGCTTATAAATTGGAAAGTGAAATAGCAATCTATCCAAGAATTATTATTGATAGCAGCTACTTTGATAGTGTGGAAAAAATCAGCACAAGCAATCTTGATAGGTTGCAAAAGTTGAGTAGAAAGAGCGGTGATGGCTATGAGTTTCTTGACTACATGAGGAGATGCTTAGGAGATGATAGACTCGTGTCTGATTTTCTAAATGTGCAGAAAAAGCACGTTGAAGACAATCTCAAAGAAACTGAAAACAATAGAGTGAAACAAAAATATCAATGGTTGAAAAATTATCATAACAGCTTTTGCAAGGAGCATGGATATGATGAGCATTTGATATAGCCTGTTGATATAATAGGGGATTTTGTCGAATGCTTGAATCCTTTATTTGAAATACAAACAAATCTAAAGGTGCAACCCACGCGGATTGCACCTTGATTTCACTATTCCGTTGCAACCCCCGGCTCGTCCAAACGAGCGAGGAAGTTGTTGATACCATCTACCAATTCATCACATTGTTCGGGGCTCATACCATGAACCTGGCAAGCCTCTATTAGAGACTCATGCGCGGCGGCCCCTCAGCCCACGCAATGCATGCCGTTTTGCATCAATATCATTGCTATGCGTCTGTCAACGGCCAGAATGTCAGTTATAATCATGTCTTTGGTGATTTTTTTCATTGGATTTCCTCCTATGTTAATATTTGAAACCTATCTTATCAACCCGATTGACGGAAAATAGGTGAAAGCAGCGCGGCCAAGGATATTTTCGCGGGGCAAGAAGGTGTTTTGCCAACCGCGGCTATCCAGCGAGTAGTTTCTGTTGTCGCCCAGCACAAAGAAGCTGTTTTCCGGTACCTGGAAGGTCAGGTTTTGCTCGCGGGGCGGCTCTGGCAGATACCATTCGTCCAAGGGTTCCAGGCTTTGGTTGATGAAGACCAGCCCGTTAACAATATCCACCCTGTCGCCCGGTAAGCCTATTATGCGCTTTACATGCAGTTCCGATTCGTCATCTGGAAAGCGAAATACAACTACATCCAGCCGCTCGGGTTCGGAGAACAAATATGACAGACGAAAGGCCACAAGGCGAGACTGCACAGCTATTGTTTCACGCATAGAGCCCGTGGGAACTGCCGCGTTTACAATTAGCACATTATTGATAATAATGGCCGCAGTTGCTGCAAAAAGCAGCACACGTATCCAGGAAAAAATCTCTTTTTTGATTTTTTGACTGCGTGGCATGTCGTCGGTTTTGTCTATATCTCTCATTTCATTTGGTTCTCTGGTTTCCATATTTTCCTCCCTACTGATTATAGCAAAAAAATCCTACAAAGTCAATAGGAAATCACGCCGAAAAAGATACGCGGTTTTTGCCTTTTTCCTTGCTTTTGCGCATAAGCTCATCTGCGCGCTGTATGATGGTTATCAATGTGTCTTCATCTCTTACCACTGTTGTGCCCAAAGATGCGGAAATAGAGACCTTGCCGCCTTTGTCATCAATATCAACTTCAGATTTAGAAATTAGCACGCGTATTTTTTCTGATATTAGGGTGGCTTCGTGGTCTTGATTTACTTCAAATACGCCCAAAAATTCTTCGCCGCCCCAGCGTCCAAACATATCCACATTACGTATTGTATGCATAACACTGCCTGATACAGCCTTGAGAACGGCATCGCCTATATCATGACCATAGGTTTTGTTAAAACTGCCGAAATTATCTAAATCCAGAAAAACTACACAGAATTTTCTACCAAAGCGTCTTGCTTCACTGAGCTTAAACTCCAGGAAGGTTTCCAGGCTTCTTCTATTGGGAAGACCTGTGAGCTTGTCCGATGATGCAGAGGTGGCCAAATCTTCAATAAAATCATCCTCATATACCACAGGAGAGCTTTGCAAAAATACCTCTACGCCGCCCACAATTACGCCATCTTCTTCCACGGGAAACATGTTTACCTTTATGGGTATGCGATGGCCGTCTTTGTGACGCACAAATACATCACCACTTCTTTGCACACCATCTATGATGGTGGCATACAGTGGACAGCCAACCTCGCACAGATTAACGCCATCTTGGTCGATATGGTTTAGCTTAGTGTCTTGGCATTTTACGCCAATAATTTCTTCCTTGCTATAGCCTGTAATTTGTTCGGCTGCATTGTTCCAAAAAGTTATGCGTCTTTCTTGGTCAACAAAATACACGCCATCCTTGAGTGCATTGATAATCTCCAAATATAATTTTTCCTTTTCCATAGTGTCACCCCAGTCCTTTAATTGTAAAATACATTATACCACAAATGTTTGTGTAATTTCAACAAAAAAAGAAGGCGGTTTATTTCCGCCTTCTTTTGTGCTATCCAGCGACTTCCATGGCACCAAGACCGCCTGGCGACCCCATCATCATCATTATCAGAAAAAGCATCATCATGTTGTCGCCGCCGCCGGGCCTGCAAGAGCCATCCATCATCATCATTAAAAGTAGAAGCATAGGTAGATTACTTTGACCTGGTCTGTGCATATGCATATAACACCTCGTTTAATCGGTTTTATACATACTATGCTGTCATATTTTGTCCTATTCGAGCTTTCTTTACTTGACGCGGACGCGAAAATCGCATATACTTGTCCTGTGAGGTGAAAAAATGGAAAATAAAGAGCTTGGCAAAAAAAAGACTGTTATCAAAACCATCTTTGCATATAAAATAAATGTTGCCATCGCCGCTATATTGCTATTTATCAATATACAGATGCTGGTTTCTGTGGCATTGGAAGGAGTGGGCACCACGGCCATTTTGATAAATATACTGCTGGTGCTGGTATCGCTGGTATATGGTCTGCTTTCGATAAATGGCTATTTAACGAAGATTATTGTGCATGAAGAGGGCTTTGTGATAAAAAGTTTTTTTCGTGATACCGCAATATGCGGGGGAGAAATAAAGAAGGTGGTATTTAATCGCGTGAATATGAGGAAAATGAAGATAAATATATTTTTGCATGATAATAGTGGTGAAATAAAAATTAACACGGCAAAATATATTGATACTACACCGTTAGTGGAATTTCTAGCGAATTTTAAAGGATAAGTTCATCTATAGTGATGTGCGGATTCTTATATCTCTTTCGCTTGGTCGTTACCAACCCGTATTGGATGCAGGCACGCGGGCAAAGATGAAGGCATGCCAGACACCGCTGACAATTTTCGCTTTTCCATATTGGACGAGCGACCAAGTCAATATTATTTGTTGGGCAAACCTTTTCGCAAAGCCCGCATGCATTGCAGGTGTTTTCCCAATAAAATGCCTTGTCGTTTGCTTTTACTGTCTTGAGGAATCTATTGTATCCAAACACAACCGGCCCTATATGCTCAGTGATGCTTTTATCCTGATGCGCTCCTCTCTTTATGACAATTCTGGCTATGTCTTTCGATTTTTGGTTCGCGCCTTTATGTATTACATCATGCTTTTTCGCCGGGGTGATATCCCATGTCCACAGAATAAAATTGTCAATACATTTTACATAAAATGCGGCATCCAGAACCTTACCTTTGCTTTTGATTAGCTTTTGCGCCTGCGATATACAACCTGCATTACCGGCCATAGCACCATATGTGCAGGCAATGTAGATATACGATGCACTACTAAGGTCAATACAAGAAATAAATTCTTGTACAAGCTGCGGCAACCCGCAATAATATACAGGAAATATAAAACCAACGGCTCCTTGTGGAGAAAAGTCCGCTACCTTACCTATATTTGCGGCCATAGAGATAATGTTTGTGCCATCAATTTCTGCCGCCACGTCTTTAGCAACTTTCAGGGAGTTGCCGGTGCCTGTGAAATAGAAAATTGTATTTGACATATTAAAAACCGTAGCAATAGATAAATTGCAACCCATGCTCTTCATTATTTCTGGAGCTATGTTCGATGAAACCTATTTTTTGATAGAGCTTTTGTGCGGCTATATTTTTCTCGTTCACAACCAAGACCAATTTGTTTATGTGGCTGTAATGGGCATTCACAAACTCGGGCAACAGGCTCATCGCATGAAATGCTAAACCCTTACCCTGCTGACTAGGATTAAGGGCCAATGACCTAATTAGCAGGGCATTGTCAAACCCTAGGCTGACAGGCCCTTCACCCCCGTGCAGAATAAAATATCCGACGCATACATCGTTATTAAGAATTAGAACCAAGCGGCGTTCTTTATCTTCCAAGGTGTCCATTACTTCCGTGGGAGTTTGTGTAAATCTTAGCTGGTCGGCGGGTAAATCAATCTTGCTTAGGTCATTTAGGTATTTTGCATTGTAAAATGTCAATGAAACTGAATCGGTCATTACAATTATCTCCTTATTATATTATCACGCGGTATGCCACATGATACCCCTCACGGCGAAAACCCAGATGCATGGCTGCGCCGCGCTCTGTAAAATTATCGCGTTCGGCCCAAAACAGCAGGTCATCTACATCCGAACCGGCGGCAAAGTTTGCCTTCGCAGCCGCGCTCATCAGGGCTATTTTGTCATCCATGCTATTTGCGGTGGCGCAGTATAGCTCCCAACCATCGCGCAGCAGGGCATAGCCTACTATTGTGCCATGTCGCTCTATCACAAAGATATCCCAAGAATCAATATCATCAAGCAATCTCTGGCTGCTCCAATACATTTCGGGATTTGCGGCATCGTGGCAGGCAGCGAATGCGGCAAAGCTTTCCGCAGTTACAGGCGTAGCGGTGCTGTGTGTGGCAATGTCAATGAAATCATTTTCGGAAAGCCGCATTATAAGAGAGTTTTCCAGCATTTCAGCACCTATAGCCAGCAAAAACTTTTCCGGTGCAAGGCTGTTTGTGAAGCAAAAATCTACAACAAAACCAGGGAAGCTCGCCGAAAGTTGCTCCCATACGCGCTCCACATCCTTCACGCCCACATCATTAATCTGAATATACCTCTCATTGCCTTCCACAATCATTTCAACTTCATTATTGGTTGTCATCTGCAGCACATTCTCCTATTTCTTAAACTTATTGAAAAACCCCTTTTTACCCTCATCAAACTGCTCGCCACCCTCTGCGGCAAATTGGCGCAAGAGGTCTTTTTGCGTGTCCGTTAGATTTTTTGGCACTACCAACTTCAAAACAACCACCATATCACCCGTTTTAGAAGTTACATTTATATGCGGTATGCCCTTACTGCGCAGGGTTATCATGGCATCGGGCTGCGTACCCGCCGAAAGCTTGTATATTTCCTCACCATACGGTGTTTCAATCGTAATTTCGCCGCCAAGGGCTGCCTGTGAATAGGTTATTTGCTTTTCCATATATATATCGTTGCCGCGCCGCACATATGCCTGATGCGGGGCCACAAGTATGCGCACATATAGGTCGCCCTTGGGCGCGCCAATATCACCGGCTTCGCCTGCACCCGCATATTTTATGCTCTGGCCATTGTCAATTCCTTTTGGCACAGATACAACGATTTTTTTGCGCTTGTTTTCCTTGCCACCACCTTGACAGGTGGCGCAAGGCTCCTTGATGACTTTTCCTGAGCCGCGACAGGCTTTACAATGGCTGGCGGTCTCCATATATCCCAGCGGCGTTTGCACAGTTTGACGCACCTGGCCACTGCCGTTGCAGGCTTTGCAGCTTTCTGGTGTGGTGCCTTTTTTTGCACCGGTACCGCGGCATGTCTCGCAATTGTCCTTGATGGAAAATTCCAGTTCGCGCTCAACACCAAATATCGCATCTTCAAAGTCAATTTGCAGCGTAATTTCTACGTCACTGCCGCGGGCAGGGCCGCGCCTGCCACCGCGCCGCCTACCGCCAAATATGCCGCCCATATCGTTGAAAATCTCTGCAAAATCTGTAAAGCTGCCAAAGCCTCCAAAATCGCCGCCAAAGCCACCGCCAAAATCTGCGCCAGTAGCCGCATGGCCAAATTGGTCATACTTCGCACGCTTGTCCGCATCCGAAAGTACGGTATATGCTTCGTTTATCTCCTTGAACTTGGCCTCGGCCCCGCTATCGCCGGGATTAGAATCTGGGTGATATTTTTTCACCGCCGCCCGATATGCCTTTTTCAGCTCATCTTCCGATGCACCCCGGGCCACGCCGAGGAGCTCGTAATAATCCTGCTTTGCCATTTGCTATTCCCCTTCTTGTTGCAGTTGTTCTAATGCTTTTTGGCAATATTCTTGCAGTTCGGGAACATGCCCATGCATAATTTCCCATAAAGTATCTAAGTCCATTTCGTAATACTCATGAGCAATGACATTGCGCATGGCCTTTATCTTTGGCCACGGCATGTCTGTAAACTTTGCCCTAAAACTATCAGAAAGACGGTTGGTGTGTTCGCCGATTTGAAAGACGCCCATAGAAGCAGAGCCTCTGAAAACAGAGTCGCTTTTGAAGGTTTCAAAATTGCTTCCAAAGCGTTCAATGGCTTCATTAACATTCCGGCAATATCCAAGAACCCTTTTTAAAATTATTGCATCTCTCTGCGACTTGCTCAAAAAAGACGACCCCCTTTGCCCTTCGGGAATAAACACAGGTTCTGCCAAAAACATGCCATCTTCGTACAAGAGCACATGATCGCTTGAAATCCTTTGCAAAAATTCTGAATTTGGATTATCTGCACTCACAACATCAACTTTTATGCCTAGCTCATCCTGCACATCATCTTGGAATTTATTGGACATCCATGGGCCGTAAATATCCCCACCTTCACAGCGCAAATCAATGTCACTATTTGCGGTATTATCGCCGCGGGCATAGGAGCCAAAAAGGAAAACCCTTTTGACCCCATACTTTTCGGCCACGGGGGCTACTGCTTTTTGAATATCCTCGATGCTCAATTTGTTTTTGACCAAGATATCACCACCCGTATATCGAAAATGGTATACCGCCCTTGTAATTTATAATCGCCTTGCGAATATAGCCGATGGTATTGCCTGGCGGATTGCTAATATCCGCCCATATCAATTCATCGCATTTGTCGGGCTCCATATTCCTGATGCCGCCCACCCATTTGTCGCAGCGAAAGAAGTAGTCGATTCTTTCGCTATCGGCGGCCAGCCTGTGCATAACCTGTATAATTTCCAGGTTTTCTCGCGCAATATCCACGCCGGCCTCTTCTTTGGCCTCGCGTATCATGGCGGTATACACATCCTCGCCGCCATCAATATGCCCGGCTATCACGCTGTAGTTGCCATCCTCATAGCCGGTGTTAAAACGCCGCAACAGCAGGATTTCGTTGTCCTTCATCAAAAACAGATGCACCGCCACGGGTAATGTCGTATGCGTCATTTTACACTTCCTTATAATCGCCCTCTACAGTGCCGTCGCCGCTGCTTCCTGCGTCCTCATGGTGATGATGGTCGCCGCCGCTTTCGTCATGCGCATGCGTCTCGCCCGCTGCCTGGTATATTTTGCCTGCGACACCCTGCATGATTTCTGTCAGATTTGCGATGTCGGATTTCAAAATATCGGCATCGGCGGAAGTCATGGTGTCAATATTCATATTGTCATTGCTGGACTTTAGTTTGCCCAGCGCAGCTTCCAGAGCAGCTTTGTCATCATCTTCGATAACTTCGGCATTATCTGCCATCAGCTTTTCGGTTTGGAATATCAGACTGTCGGCCTCGTTTTTCGTGTCCACAATTTCTTTGCGCTGCTTGTCGGCCTCTTCAAATTGCTTTGCCTCATCTACGGCCTTTTGAATGTCCTCATCGCTCATCTTGGATGATGCTGTGATGGTGATATTTTGCTCTTTGCCGGTGCCTAGGTCTTTGGCAGATACATTTACGATACCGTTTGCGTCGATATCGAAGGAAACCTCAATTTTCGGCACGCCGCGCGGTGCGGGAAGTATGCCGTCCAATCTAAATTCACCCAATTTCTTGTTATCGCGGGAGAATTGACGCTCACCCTGAACAACTACGATATCCACGGCATTTTGGTTATCGGCTGCTGTAGAATATACCTGCTTAGAATTGGCCGGAATGGCTGTGTTACGTTCAATTAGACGCGAAACCACGCCGCCCAGGGTCTCGATTCCCAGTGAAAGAGGCGTTACATCAACCAATATTAGGTCTTTTAACGTCTCGTCGCCGCTAAGCTTGCCACCTTGTATTGCTGCGCCAATGGCCACACATTCATCGGGGTTTATGCCTTTGAAAGGCTCATGACCCGTGATATTTTTCACGGCATCCTGTATGGCAGGAATACGCGTGGAGCCACCCACCAGAAGCACTTTGCCTAGCTGTGAGGCGGAAATACCGGCATCTTTAAGAGCATTGTTAACAGGCTCAATGGTTTTTTCTACCAAATCTGCTGTCAGCTCGTTAAATTTCGCGCGTGTAAGGCGTACATCCATATGTTTTGGGCCGTCTTGATTGGCCGTGATAAACGGAATATTAATATCTGTTTGCGTAACGGTTGAAAGCTCTTTCTTGGCCTTTTCTGCGGCTTCTTTTACGCGCTGAAGAGCTAACTTGTCCTTGGAAAGATCAATGCCATCCGTATTTTTGAACTCTTTTACCAGATGCTCTATGATGCGCTCGTCAAAATCGTCGCCACCCAGGCGGTTTACGCCGTTGGTGGAAAGCACCTCTACCACGCCATCGCCAATGTCGATAACAGATACGTCAAATGTGCCGCCACCCAGGTCAAATACAAGTATCTTTTGCTCTTTTTCGTTGTCCAAGCCGTATGCCAACGCGGCCGATGTAGGCTCGTTGATAATACGCTTCACATCAAAGCCTGCAATTTTGCCGGCATCCACGGTGGCCTGGCGTTCATCATCACCAAAATATGCCGGCACGGTGATAACGGCTTCTGTAACAGGCCCGCCAAGGTATGCCTCGGCATCGGCCTTCAGTTTCTGCAATATCATCGCAGAAATTTCCTGTGGTGTATATGCCTTGTCGTCAATGGTAATTTTTTGCTTTGTGCCCATCAGCCGTTTGATTGACATTACGGTATTATCCGGATTTGTGATGGCTTGTCGCTTTGCGGCCTCGCCGGCCAGACGTTCGCCGCCCTTTGTAAAGCCTACGATGGATGGGGTGGTGCGTCCGCCTTCGCTGTTAGCGATAACCACAGGCTTGCCGCCTTCCATAACTGATACACATGAGTTTGTAGTTCCTAGGTCAATTCCAATAATCTTTGCCATATTTTTGTTTTCCTCCTAACTTAACTATTGATTTATGTTATGATTTTGCAACATCTTCGAAATGCAATTTCAAAGCTTTTTTCAGATTTTCCATAGCTTCATGAATGGTTTCTCCTTGGGAAGAAACAGTGCTCTCTAAACATCTTACCAAAAATTGGATACTTCCTTGCTTGTCTTTTATAGACGGGCGAAATGACTTTATATTTATCTTTTGATTGTTATCAAAGTTCCATTTTGGAACTAAAGTATCCGCATACTCTTGAATTAAAATTTCTAAATCGAGAACACTTGGCTTTTTTGTAGTCTTAGAAACTTTCAACTTACTTGCGACGAAGTGCTTGAATTCATCAGGCATGTTAATAAAGTAACATAAGTCATTTTCCGTATCAAGAATAACGTATTTACCACACTTTGTGCATTCGTAAAAGGCATCGTACGGATTATCCCGACTATCTTCCGGACCTCTTTTTAACAGGGTTTCACAAAATATACAAATATTAGTAATAACTTTAAACCTCCTATAATATCGGTCTTCCGATATTCATATCTTTGCGCCACTGAGGCGGCTCTCCGCTATCTGCGAAATATTCATCAAGCTGGACGATTTTACCGCTTGCATCAAGCTTGACAAATGATACTACGTGTACAGAGAAACCTTCAGTGTTATATACCTTTGCCACAAAAATTGGTGTATTTCCCGAAAGTTCCGTGCGGATAACATCTGCCTGCCAGTCGCCGGGATACTCACAGTTAGCACGAATATATTCATCTACATTAAAGCTTTCATTACTATCGTGCCAGTTTATAATTGCATCATCTGTAAAGAAACTTCGCAGAACGGTGGCATCCTGTGTTGCTACGGCTTTCATAAATGCTGTTGCATCAAATGTCATACGTCTTTCAGTCCTCTCTTAGAATCTATCTTCAGTAAGCTACCATACGTCTTTCCGTCTGAAATCAGGCTCGAAAATCCGTATGTCCCATTACTGAAAATAGATTCTTAATTTGCAACGACCACCACCGCATGGCGTATCACGGTATCTTTGTAAATATACCCGCCCTGCAATTCTTCTGCCACGATGCCTTCGCCCAGGCTTTCGTCCTTGATATGTGATACAGCGGAATGATATTTTGTGTCGAACTTTTCGCCGACGGTCGGAATTTTATCAATGTCTAGATTTTCTAACATCGTATGCAGTTGGTTTTGTATCATCAGCATGCCGGCAGTAAAGCCATCGGATTTATCAGCATTTTTTGTGGCCAAGGCAAAATTGTCAATTACCGGCAGCAAGGCGGATACTACCTCGCGCACGCCTTTATCAAATATTTGTGCCATTTCTTTGGATGTGCGGTTGCGATAATTTTCAAATTCGGCGGCCTGGTGACGTATCTTATCCATATATAGACCATTTAGCTCTTTTGCAGCGGCCAGCTCAAAATTTAGCCTTTCTTCCAATTGGGACATAGCGTGGGTCTGAGCTTCGGAGCCATCAAGGTCCTCAATGACAAAGTCGTCTATAACTTCGCCTTCCATCCCATCAATAGATTCGCGCCTATCTAGCCCATTTCGTCTATCATCCCCATTTCGTCTATCGGATCCATTTCGTCTATCTATTATGATGTCGTCCACAATTTCTCCGTAAATTTCGTCTTCCATCTTGTTTTTTGGTTTTTCCCCCATTTTCATCCCTTCCTTTCTTCCAAATCTAGTGCCATGTTGCGCAAAACTGACACAACCTGCGAATAGTCCATCCTTGTGGGACCTATGATAGCAATATTGCCGGAAAAGTGCTCATTGATGCGAACTTTTGCTTTGATAACAGAGCAATCTTGCAGCATAATATTTTCGTTTTCCGCGCCGATGATAACCTGTATTTCTTCGGAATTATCGGCCAAAAGTGTTATTAAACCTTCTTTTTCTTCCAGAGCACCGACGATGGCACGAGCCTTGTCAACATTTGAAAACTCTGGAAAATCCAGGATATTCTTAACGCCTGATGTGTGTACACGCACATTATCGGCGGATGAAAGGGCCTCGGATATCGCTGCTATTAGTGGCTCTGCAATATCGGGGTTGATATGCATGCCGGCAAGTTTTTGTCTTGTACGGCCGAGGTAAAGGCTGTTTAAATCATCTGCGCCAGCACCGGCTAAAATCTTTGTTAGTTCGGTAGAAATGCGCCCAGCGGTGGCATAACCCACATTGGTTGCCTGAGGCAAGGTAAGCACTCGGTTTTTCACGTCTTTTAGGTCTGTTATTACCACCAGTGCAAATACACCTTCATCCACGGGCACCAGCTGAATGTGCTTTATTTTATGACGCTTTGCAAGGAAATCCGCTGTAACAGTTGTGTAGTTGGTTACAAAAGATATTGCGCGAGCCAAATCCTGCATCAAAAGGTCTATTTGGCTGAGATTTTGAGCGATGGATTGTTGTAGATATTCCTTTTGTTCTTTTGTCAGCCGTTTGCTTGGCATCACTTCGTCTACGTATAGGCGATAACCCTTGTCAGATGGCACACGGCCGGAAGAGGCGTGCGGTGCCACAATATAGCCCATTTCTTCCAGGTCGCTCATTTCGTTGCGGATTGTGGCGCTGGATACGCCAAGGTCGTACTTCCTGGCGATGGTGCGAGAGCCAATGGGCTCTGCAGATGCAATATAATCGTTTATTATGGCTTCCAAAATCTTGATTTTTCTGAGATTAAGCAATTTCATCACCTGCCCGTTGCTAAAATTCTGTGGTCTTGTTAGCACTCTCGTCTGGTGAGTGCCAACGAAAAATAATATACCATGATTTCAAAATTTTGTCAAGGGGAAAATTCAATATATCTCTAGGGCTTTGTTTTTTATCGCTTAAAAGTTCTTAATATTAAGATGACAAATGTAACTACTATGCTTTTACTTCTCATGTTATGCTAGTTTTATGCTTCCAAATGCATTACACGGTCTTTTGTTACCAAAAACGAGATGGTAAATAGGTATCTGAGGCATCAATAATTCCAAATGAGGTGTATTATGTTAAATTTGAACGCTTACCAGCTAAAGTGGGTAGCCATAATTGGGATGGTTACCAGCCATATGGTGTATGGCTGGGGAGAAATCATGCCACTATGGCTGATGATTCCGATGATGGGAGCCGGTGGTCTTACATTTCCTATTATGGCATATTTTGTGGTGGAAGGCTACAAGCATACATCAAATTTGAAAAAAATATTTGCTTAGACTTTTCATATTTGGTGTGGTTTCTATTCCGTTTTATATGCTCACCTTTAGGGCGCTCCAATTCAATATTATGTTTTCTATTATGCTTGGCATTTTAACAATGATGCTGTACGATAAAATAAAAATTCGTGGGTTGTTTTGGGTTTTGTTTGTGGTTGTGCTCATTCCTATTTCACTTGTATTTGACTGGTATCTCATGAGCATTAGCATGATTCTTATGTACTACATCATAAAAAATGAAAAAGCACGGCGCATTGCCCCATCAGTATTTGGAGGTATTTGCTGGTTCTTGTTTATTGGCTTTGGAATTTTTTCGCATATACATATGCAGGCAGCAGGCAATTATGTTGCCCTTGCAAACTTTGAAGCGACATGGGGCAACATGGACTTTCTCATTTCTTCTATGTTTATGGTGCTTGGTATGGCCGCAGCCGTAATATTGCTGCTTAGATATGATGGTGAACGCGGCAAGCACATGAAATGGGCATTTTATGTTATATACCCCCTGCATTTTGCAGTAATTGGTATTATATCCCTGCTTCTGGGGTTTGTAGACTTTAGCATATTCGGTCTATAGGAACCTGCTAACTATATCTATTTCTTATTTTTAGAAGCTTGCCATGTATTTTAATTTGTCGTTGAATTTTATGGAAAGGCATTATATAATATTATGCGGAGGTGTTTACATGCAGGAAAATGAGAATAAAAAAAGCGATGATAAATGGGAATTTTCGGACTATGCCTTTACGATAACAGGTATACTTGTTGGCGTGCTCTTGGTTGCCCCGGACCTGCTGTATAGTCTATTTGGCATCAGCATATTGGGCGGAAGTTTGAGTGATGTGGGGGCGGCAATTACCGAAGGGCTGGACGATGGCCACGGTGCCAACACGTGGAGTTTTAACGAACTTCGCGCTCTATCGCCGTTGCTGTTTCTGCTAACCACTACCATCGTTTTTTTCCAAGAAGCAATTGTCGCAAGAAAAACCGGCGGTTACAAAGGTTCGATGTTTACGCATACCTTTGAATCTCTGTTTGAAGAAGCAATATATATGGCCATTACCACGGTAATGGTATATGGTGCGGTGCTTTTTGGCATGATGTATACATCGTGGCTGGCCGGGCCCATTACATGGATTTTGTTTGTTTTCATTTTCCCGCTTGTGAGAAAGAAAACCGGCAGTACTGATGAATTTAAACTGCCACGGTTAACGCTGTTTATATTTGCAATTGGCATTATAGCAGAGGTTATAACGGGGGCATGGGTTGCTTTTCCGGTGTCATGGCTTATCATTTGTGCAATCAAGTTTGTTGAGACCATCCGCGAAAAAATTGATACCATTGATGATGTTTTTAATCTTCTGTATTATGCCTTTTCGGTTGTGCTTATGGCGTTGGGCGTAGGTTTAAGTCTTTGGGTTACGTCATGGACTGCGTTTCCGGTTGCTCTAATTATTTGTTGGATAATAAGCAAGTTCGGGAAGTTTAAGAAGGTCAAAGTGGATAATTAAAGATTCATGTTTTTGCGTTGCGTTAAGTTGCGTTAATTTTATAATATGACATATAGCTGTCATATTTGTACTGCTATACTTATCAGCGAGTAACGCAAAATAAATTTTGGAGGTATAACATGATTGAATCATTAAAAGCTCTTTGGGCAGACTGGAGCGAAACACGAGGCATCACATTAAAGTTCTTAAATGAGCTAAGTGATGCTGACCTTGACAAAAAACTGCCCAGAAAGGTGCTAAACACCATAAGGCTACAGGCCCATGAATTAACCTTGTTTCAAAGGGACGTTGTAAATTCTTTAGGCACAGATAAGTTTGCATTTGAGCAAGAGTATAATTACATAAATATGCCAACACAGGATATCATTAAATGTATGGCCGAGCTTGATGCTCAGCTTGAACAAGCCCTCGAATCATTAAGTGGCACAGAAATCATGGACTACTATGGTGATAAGCAAAATGTGCATCAAATTATTTCAATGATGATAGGGCATGAGTGTATGCATATAGGTCAAATTATTGCATTTTGCTATGCGGCAGGGATAGAGATTCCGACTTCCATAACAGAGGCAATGGCCCTTGAAGGGTAATAGACTTGTCCGGTAATAAAATAACCAGCTGCCACCCCGGGTTAGCTGGTTATTTTTGTTGACGAAACATCGCAAAGAGAGTATAATTAGTCAAAGTAAAACGACACGGAGGACAAAATGATGAAGAAACTTGGATTAAATGAGATACGCGAAAAATATCTTTCATTCTTTGAAAGTAAGGAGCATTTGCGACTGCCCAGCTTTTCGCTGGTGCCTGAAAATGATAAAACGCTGCTGCTTATTGTGGCGGGCATGGCACCTATGAAGCCATATTTCACAGGTCAGGCAATGCCGCCGGCTGCGCGCGTGACCAACAGTCAAAAGTGTATACGCACGGCGGATATTGAATCTGTGGGCAAAACCGACCGCCATGGCACTTTTTTTGAGATGTTGGGCAATTTTAGCTTTGGCAACTATTTCAAGGAAGATGCTATTGCGTGGGCATGGGAATTTTTGACTAAGGTAATGGAAATACCTGAGGAGAAGCTCTCTGTAACCGTATATTTGGATGATGACGAGGCACATGATATCTGGGAGAAAAAAGTAGGTGTGCCCAAGGAGCGCATATACCGCATGGGCAAGGATACCAATTTTTGGGAGCTAGCATCAGGTCCTTGTGGCCCGTGCAGCGAGATTTTTTACGACCGTGGCCCGCAACACGGCTTGGACGACTTTTTGGCCAGCGAAGAAGCGGGCGAGGATAGATATATAGAAATTTGGAACCTGGTTTTCATCCAGTTTAATAAATCAGAGGACGGCATATATAGCGACCTGGCCAAGCCCAGCATAGACACAGGCATGGGCCTGGAGCGCATGGCGATGGTAATGCAGGGCGAAAAATCTATATTTGATGTAGATGTAATGAAAGCCATTAGGGACGAAATTTGCGCCATTGGCGGCATGAAATATGGCGCAGATGCCAAAAAAGATGTATCTATGCGATTGATTACAGACCACATACGCTCGGCGGTATTTATGACATCAGATGGCATAATGCCCGGCAGCGATGCCCGCGAATATGTACTGCGCCGCTTGATACGCCGCGCTGCACGCCATGGACGGCTGCTTGGCATATCCGAGCGGTTTATGGCGCGGCTTTCGGCTGTGGTTATCGCAAATTTTGGCAAGGCATATCCGGAGTTGGCGGAGAAACAAGACTTTATCGCGAAGATTATTGACCAGGAAGAGCAACGCTTCTATGAAAATTTGGATAGCGGAATGAATTTGCTGATAAAACTGAAAGAAGATGCGGCAAAGTCTGGTAAGAAAGTGATTGCAGGTGCGGATGCGTTTAAGCTGCATGACACCTTTGGTTTTCCGTTAGAGTTAACGCGCGAGATATTGGAAGAAGAGGGTTTTGTGGTAGATGAAGAGGGCTTCCATACAGAGATGGAAAAACAGCGCAATCGTGCGCGGGCAGCGCGTGAAGAATCGGCATATGCGGTTGGCGGCGGCTCTGTTTTTGATGGTATATCGGCACCTGTTACGATTTTTGAAGGATATGGAAAATATGATTTAGCTGACGCAAACATATTGGCAATCGCGACTGGGGAACAGTTGGTGGATGCGGCCGCAGGGGGAACGGAAGTGGCCGTGGTGGTAGACAAAACGCCTGTATACGCCGAAAGCGGCGGACAAATGGCAGATTTTGCTACAATTAAAACCGATAGCGTCGAAATTTCTGTGACAGATTGTGTTAAAACTGCTGACGGGCATTTTGTGCATGTTGGCAAGGTTGTTGCAGGTGAGATAAAGGTTGGGCAACAGGCCGAAATCAGCATTGATGAGGCGCGCCGCAAGGGCATTACGCGCCACCATTCTGCCACGCATCTGCTTCATATGGCCTTACGTGATGTACTAGGCTCGCATATAGCTCAGGCGGGGGCTGCAAAATTCCCTAATCGCCTGCGTTTTGACTTTTCGCATTTTGCAGCTGTTACGCCTGAAGAACTGGCAAAGATTGAAGATACTGTCAATGAAGCCATATTGAGTGATATTCCGATACAAATAGAGGAAATGCCTATTGCGGATGCCAAGGCCAAGGGTGCAGTTGCGCTGTTTGGCGAGAAATACGGCGATATTGTACGTGTGGTGGATATTGGTGGCAAGTCCATTGAGCTTTGCGGTGGCACACATTTGACATCAACCGCGCAGATTGGCATGTTCAAGATTGTTTCCGAAAATGGTATTGCTGCAGGAACGCGGCGCATAGAGGCCATTGTGGGAGAGGCCGCGCTTGAATATTTCCGTGATGCCAGCAGCAAACTGGCCGAAATTTCGGCATTTTTGAAAACTCAGCCGGAAAATTTGATGACCCGTATTGGGCAGTTAATAAATACCGCAAAAGATGCTGAAAAACAACTGGCCAAGCTGCGCCAAGCGGATGCAAACTCTAATTTGGATGATATATTGGCTGGCAAAGAAGAAATCGGCGGCATTACTGTTGCCAGCGCAACTTTGCAGGATGTGGACGTGGAAGGGCTTCGCGGTCTGGCTGATGCCTTGATAGACAAACTAGGCAGCGGTGTTGTGCTGCTGGCGGGCATTGCGGATGGCAAGGGCAACATTGTTGTAAAAGCATCCAAAGACCTGGCGGGCAAGAGCATACATTGCGGCAATATCGTCAAAGCGGCGGCTACAGCGGCTGGCGGCGGCGGCGGCGGAAGGCCGGATATGGCGCAGGCAGGAATAAAGGACGCGACAAAAGTTGATGTGGCAATGGCGGCGGCAAAGGCCGCGCTGGGAGCGTGATGGTGCCATGCTTACGATTGTGACCACGGCATCTATATTACTGCTGTTAGCGTGGTTTACCGTGTTTATAACAGGGCTTTCGGTTGGTGGCATCATATTTGCTGAAAAGGGCTTTGACTTACTGACTTTTGTCTGGTGGGTGATGTTTGCTGGCTGTGTAATCCTGTTCCTGGTAAATCCGGCAATAGGGCAATATGTATGCGTCGTGTTTATGCTTATGTGGATTGCAATGCAGTCGCTAAACTTCTTTGCACGCTCGCCGCAGCGGATATCGGGATACAATAAGCTCTTCGAGCGCACGCACCATATAATTCCGCCATCGGAGAAGGTTGTGATACCCGATACGGCGCATTTGATATTATTTTCACTGTTGCTGATAGCATTTGTACTGATGTCAATTAAGATTTTTATGTGAAAAATAGAAAATAACCAGCCGACCTTAGAATAGTCGGCTGGTTATTTTTAGTATATGAGCATGTCTTTATTCTATAAATCTTGGGAAATCCGGGCTATAGTCAATCAAGCCATCTACAAAGTAAAAGCGCAGTTGTAACTCTCCTTCGCTGCCATCGGCGGGGTTTTCGAAGTCCGCAAAATGCGCCAGATAGACCGTTGTTTTTATCACAGCATGTGACCCGTCTTGCTCAATTAGCGCATGACTAGCCGTTTGCCAGTCCGGAAGGCGGATTTCATGCTGTCTTGTCATATTGGTATAGAGCAGTCCATCACGCTCCAGGAAGGGCGGATAATCGCTTGATAACAGCCGGTCTATCCATTCCTCGGTAAAATGCCATAACAGTCTATTGCGAATGTGGTCTATGCTCTCGAATCCCGACTGCGGCAAAAGCCCTATATACACGGCGCCTTTAGAATGAAACGATATATCGCCTGGAATGGATATGCATATTCATAGCCACGATGCCATGAATCATATAAAATGGAAAAATCGTGTGATAGCTCCGCATCTATCCAATTTGGCGTGTAGAATTGCAGCAGATAGTCGCGTATGTCGTTGATGCTCTCGAAGCCGGATTCCGGCAAAAGTATATACATACCCATGCCTCTCTCGGACAGGGCTTCCGGGAGGTCTGCAAGCTCTTCAATTGTCCATTCGTGGATTGACTCCACTTCTGGTGTATAATGGAGAGCCAATACCCCAGGTTTTTCATTGCAAGCTACAAGACCGATAGCCAAAATAACTAATAGCAGCACAAAGTGTGACCTGTGTAACAATATTTTCATTATGATACATCCTGTTGAACCTAAGTATAACATATTTTGCTGCAAAGCAAAACTGCAATTTGACAGCACCACTTGTTTTCGCTATAATTAGAGAAACATATAAAGGGGTGCGGATATGAAAAAGCGTGCATTAATGAGTCTTTCAAACAAGGTGGGTGCTGTGGAATTTGCTAAGGGACTTGTTGCCTATGGCTACGAGATTATTTCGACAGGCTCGACCGCAAAGATGCTTATAGATGCTGGTATTGAAGCCATTGAGGTGGCAAATGTAACCGGCTTTCCCGAATGTCTTGACGGGCGCGTGAAGACGCTGCATCCTGCCATACACGGCGGCATATTAGCTCGGCGCGATGTGGCGACACATATGGATTTTCTTGCTGCACAGGGCATTACACCTATTGATATTGTGTGTGTGAATCTATATCCTTTCAAAGAGACGATTCTGAAGCCGGGCGTTAGCCTGGAAGAGGCCATTGAAAATATTGATATTGGCGGTCCGGCTATGCTGCGCTCTGCCGCAAAGAACCACGCTTCGGTGGCTGTGGTGGTGGATACGGCCGATTACGATAAGATTTTGCAAGAATTGCAGACACATGGAGAATTGTCACAGGAAACCAAATTTTACCTTGCAGCCAAGGCTTTTGCGCATACGGCGGGCTATGACGCGCTGGTGGCGCAGCATTTGGGCAAATTGGCAAATATGGCGGAATTTCCTGATACGCTGACATTGACATATGAAAAGGCGCAAGAACTGCGATATGGCGAAAATCCGCATCAGGCAGCAGCGTTTTACCGTGAGATTGGCGCGGATGTAAATACAAATACGCTGGCAAATGCCGAACAGCTACATGGCAAGGAGCTTTCGTTTAATAATATCAATGATACACATGGTGCGCTGGAACTTTTGAGCGAATTTGAAGAGCCCGCAGTGGTAGCTGTGAAACATTCTGTGCCTTGCGGTGTGGGTAGTGGCGAAAATTTACTCCTAGCCTGGCAAAAGGCATATGCCGCCGACCCGGTATCTATATTTGGTGGTATAATTGCGGTCAATCGCGAAATTAATGCAGATATTGCTGCGCAAATTGGTGATATATACATTGAAGTGGTAATTGCGCCATCATACAGCGATAAAGCCATTGAGATTTTGACGAAGAAAAAAAATATACGTCTGCTGAAATTGGAAATCAACCCCGCAGGGGCGAGCTGCGCTCGCTCGGCCACTGCGCAGGACTTCAAGAAAGTCGGCGGCGGCCTACTGGTACAAGGCGTTGACAATGCGTTGCTAGATGAAAACGAAAATCTGGATTGCGTTACCGAAAGAAAACCTACCGATGCAGAAATGGCGGACCTGCTATTTGCCTGGAAGCTGGTGAAGCACGTAAAGTCAAACGGTATTGCCATTGGTAAAAACGGCACATCCCTTGGCCTTGGCGGCGGTCAAGTAAGCCGTATATGGGCTTGCAAACAGGCTATAGACCACGCTCACGAGTTCTTTGGTGAGGATGGCACGTGCGGTGCGGCTTTGGCATCCGATGCCTTTTTCCCTTTCCCGGACTGTGTTGAAGAGGCGCATAAGGCGGGTATTACGGCGATAATACAGCCGGGTGGGTCGCAGGGTGATGCGGCCTCTATTGAGGCTTGCAATAAATATGGGATTGCGATGGTGTTTACGGGGATGCGGCATTTTAGGCATTGAATTAGAGGAGGAATTAATATGATTTCTGCGACGATAGAGGGGTTTAGAGCAAATATGGTTTGATATTAACGATATGCCAAAAGATATTGACCCGCCGATAGTGCGACTTGTGGATTTGCTCGACAAATTGGGGAGCGACTTCATGAGGATAGGGCTTGATGAGCCGCTGGAGATACGCACCACCGACCTCATTAGCATGTTATCTGCATATAAAATGGGAATACTCCCTTTTGAAGGCATGATGGATTGGGTCAATGTGATATGGTTTTCGGACTCGTTTGGTTTTAACGAATCGCAGATAGATTCAATAGGCAGTGTGTTAACTGTGATTGAAGAACTGGATCAAGAATATAGGATATTTTCAAATGAAGCTTTTACACACGAGGTTATTGACAGATATATTGAGGCGTTAAGAAACAATCAAGAAATTTACTAAAGGATGATAACTATGCTTGACATTGCCCTGGTAGGCTGCGGCGGCATGATGCCCCTGCCAAACAGATATTTAAGCTCGCTGCTTATGCGCTATGAGGGGCGCATGATGCTGATTGACTGCGGCGAAGGCACACAGGTTAGTGTGAAACAGGTGGGCTGGGGTTTTAAGAATATAGATTGCATTTGCCTTACGCATTTTCACGCCGACCATGTGGCGGGGCTGCCGGGATTATTGCTAACCATTGGCGGCAGCGGACGTGAGGAGCCTATTACGATAATTGGGCCGCAGGGCGTGGGGCATATTGTGCGCAGTCTTTGTGTTATTGCTCCGGAAATACCATTTGAAATCAACTTTATTGAGATACCTCATAAAGGTATGAAAGAGATTCCTGTGCCGGGCACCAGTTACATGCTTTCTGCTATACCCGCCGACCACAATTGCCCCTGCTTTGCCTTTCGCATAGATATAAAACGCACCGGGCGCTTTGACCTGAAAGCGGCCATGGCCCTGCCTATACCGCGCAACTATTGGAACAAGCTGCAAAAGGGGCAGGCGGTGGAGCATGATGGGCAGATATATACGCCAGATATGGTTCTGGGGCAAAGTCGCAAAGGGCTTGCGGTGTCATATTGCACAGATTCGCGGCCGCCGCGGGGCTTGGCGGCTTTCGTGCAGGGCAGCGATTTATTTATTTGCGAAGGGCATTATGGTGAGGATGATAAGCTGGACAAGGCGAGAAGTCACAAGCATATGCTGTTTTCGGAAGCGGCCAAAATTGCCAAAGATGGCGGTGTAGAACAGATGTGGCTAACGCATTTTTCGCCGGCTATGCCAAATCCCGAAGCCTTTATACAAAATGCGCGGAAGATTTTTGCGAATAGTCATGTAGGATATGATAGGATGGTGACTACGCTGGGGTTTGAGGAAGAGTAGATGATGGAAAATATAACCATCCTTGATATGCAATCCTTGGTCTTGGGCGGAAAAATACTTTGGACAGAACATATGGCTTTGCGTATGAGAGACCGAAGCATAAAGCGCACTGATGTGATTACTTGTCTGATAAATGGGGAAATAATAGAGCAATACCCAGATGACACACCATACCCCAGTTGTTTGATACTTGGTGTGTCTGCAAATGGTAAAGCGATGCATATTGTATGCAGTTTAAACTGGGGTATTGCTTGCTGCATGATTACTGCGTATTATCCAAGCCTTGATAAATGGGAAAGTGATTTTAAGACAAGGAAGGTGGTTAAATAATATGACAAATTGTTTCCAATGCAAAGGTAATATTTTTGAGAAAAAAAAGACACATGCCATTACGCTTGATGGATGCGTCATTATAGTCAAGAATGTACCAGCCTTTGTGTGCGACCAATGCGGCGAGACATATTTTTCTGACGAAGTTATGCAGAATTTGGAAAGTATTGTTGATAGATTGGAAAGTATCATCAAGGAAGTTGCGATTGTGGATTATCTAGATAGTGTGGCATAGAAGCTATGCGAATCAACAGACTTTCTAAAGCTTTGAGGTGTGTTGCATGACAAATATCCAAATAACGGAAAAAAGAATCAGTGATGCCGAGCTAAGTGCCAGGCTCGAAGAGTTAACCCAAAAGAGCAGAGTATGTTCTATTTTTGGAGTTGCTTTGATTATCGCCCCTATTGTGGTGATGACTCTTTGGCGCCAGATAAGCTTTCTTGAACCTATTGCAAGGCTCATTAGCTTTAGGCAGGATGACCCGTTTTATGCCAATATGATAGCTGGGCTTGTTTCAATGCTTGCATTTTTTCCGGCACTCTATAGCTTTGTGCGAGGAAGCATACATCGCAACACAAAGAAACAGCTTATCAGTGTAAATATAACTCGTGATATCCTAGAGAATTCCTTTGAGCTGCTTGAATATAACCCCGATGATGGCATTCCAAGCGAACTGTTGCGGGAGAGCAACCTAAGCAAAAAGGTTATGGTAAACCGTACAAGTGATTACATAAGAGGACGGCACAAGGGCGTGAATTTTCAGTTTTCGGATGTAAAGCTTACAGTGCCTATAGGCAGATCAGACAAGACTGTTTTCACGGGACAATGGCTGATAGTTGACCTTGATAAAGAAATCAACCCGGCTGTAACCATTAGTAATCGTGGCAACAGGCTTATGATAGATAGAACATCAACTGTAGAGATGGAGAATGTAAAATTTAATAGAGACTATATAGTTTCGGCAGCGGACAGACACATGGCTTTTTACGTTGTTACACCCAAAATGATGGAGTTTATACAATCGATGGGAAGGACGGTATTTGGAAAGCAACATATCTGTTTTGTGAAAAATCATTTGCATATTGCTGTAGATACTGAAATAGATTCTTTTGAACCATGCAAAGACTCAAAGGATTTGGACGCGTTGCGCAAAAGAATTGAAAACGAAACTAACTTTATCAAGTGGGCAATTGACCATTTGCTGCATGACGAGCGGCTGTTTAACATAAAGAAGGGGGAAAGTACGTGATACATACGATATTGATAATAGCAGGTGTTTTAATTTTGATATTGGTTTGGGCAATAATAGTCTCTAACCGCTTCCGCGTTCTTTTGGTGAAAATATCTGAAGCAGAATCTGGAATAGATGTAGCACTTACGAAGCGGCATGATGCGCTAACAAAGCTGATTACGGTTGTGAAGGCTCATGCAAAGCATGAAGCAGAGCTTTTTTCGAGCATAGTTAAGCTTCGCTCCAAGATGAGCGTTGCGGAAAAATGCGCCGCAAATAACGGCATGGACGAAATTATGAAAAAGATAAATGTTACGGCGGAAGCTTACCCAGAACTTCGTTCTGCCAATAATTACATACAGCTTCAAAAAGCGATTGTTGAAATTGAAGGGCATTTACAAGCAGCCCGCCGACTGTATAACATGAACGTATCTGCTTTTAATCAGGCTATTACGATTTTTCCTAACAGCATAATTGCAAGCTTTGCGCATCATGATTCCAAAGAATTTTTTGAGGCCGATGGCAATAAGCGTGGTGATGTGATTATTAATTTATAAATTAACAGACTTTTCAAAAACTTCTGCGTATGTTATAATTGAATAGAATATGAGGTGATATTATCACTGCAAATGAGCTAATGGAATATTGCCTTGGCAAGCTGGGCGCATCCATTGACCATCCATTTGGCCCGGAGCTTGATGTATTTAGGGCTGGTGGCAAGATATTTGCGCTACTGTACGAGCAAGAGGACGGATTTGCAAATATTAGGCTAAAATGCGAACCCATGCTGGCAGATTTTTTGCGGCAGAAGCATGAAGCGGTGCGGCCGGGATACCATATGAACAAATTGCATTGGAATACCGTGATATGTGACGGAAGTATTGAAGCTAACGAGATTTTTGGATACATAGACCATTCACATGAGTTGATTTTGAAGTCGTTGACGAAGAAGGTGAGAAATGCGCATGGGTTATGAAAAAATGACGGATTATGAGCTGGTTTTAGCCTGCTTGGAAGGTGACAAGGACTGCTTTGGCGAAATTGTTTCGAGGTACAAAAACTTGGTATATTCTGTGGTGCTGCGGATGGTGGCGGATAAAGAAGAGGCCAACGACCTGGCGCAGGAAGTTTTTATCAAACTTTATCGCAATCTGGAAAAATATAGCGATGAGTTTAAGTTTTCTACCTGGACGATACGCATTGCCACAAACCATGTGATAGATTGGCGCAGAAAGAAAAAGCAGGAAACTGTGAATATTGATGATGTGGCAGAAGGTTTAACTGCATCCAATGGGGCTTCGCCGGAAGATGAGTACATAGCCCAGGAGCAAAGCCGCATGCTGCGTGATTTGGTGGCAGGCTTGCCGGATATTTACCGGGTGCCTATTGTGTTGTATCATGAGCAGGGTCTTAGCTATCAAGAGATTGCAGAAATTACAGATGAGCCCCTGTCTAAGGTGAAAAACCGCATATTTAGGGGGCGCAAGATGCTGAAAGAGTCGCTTTTGGGTATGAAAAGAGGTGAGTGCTGTGTGTGAAAAATATGGCGATTTGATGATGAAATATATGGATGGACTGCTGGATGATTTTGAACAGATGAATCTGGACAAACACATGGAAGCCTGCGAGGTTTGCCGCGAAGATTTTGCCATCTACCAAGAGATGCTAACAGAATTTGACAGCAGCATTGAAGAGATTATAGAAGCGCCTGATAGTTTTGCGGCCAGCGTAATGGAAAAAATAGACGACATTAATATCTACTTTCCAAAAAAGGTGCGCGACAAAGGCAAGTTGCTTGATGGCTTGATTTTTGCTGTTTGGATGCTTATGGCTACTGCATTTGCCGGCGGTACTGCGCTGTATTTTCAAAGCGATTCCATCTTTAACTGGATGGATGCAAACGGTCTGGGAGTTGCTATTGCGGTACTTCAACCTTTTGCGGACTTTGCAGCTAGCTTTGGCATGACACTGGAACAGTTTGTAGTTACTGCATCCGGCTGGTTGGGTGCAAACCTAGCAGATTTTTCCATTATGTTTTTGCCAACAGTTCTGATATTGGTGGGTGTGCAATTTTACATGTCGCCGAAATATGCAAAGGTATATGCTGATTTTAAGAAAAAGCGGAGGAAAATTTTATGATGAAAAGAACCATTGTACTTGCACTATTTTTGCTGGGGTCGTTGATGCTTATGGGCGGCTGTGGGGCTACCTTGATGGGTGGCGGCCATCAAGCTTCCGGGGCTGTAGTATCGCGCACATTTGATGTTGCAGATTTTGATTCTATAAGTATTGGCGGAAGCCGTGAAATTATCTTTAGACAAAGTGACAATGTCTCTGTAACAGTTGAGCAGCGCGAAAGCCTGTTTGATATATTGGAAGTTTATGCAAGAGGTGGCACATTGCATGTCTACTTCAGGGGAAATACAGGTGTATTTAACACAGGTACACAAAGGGTATATGTGTATGCACCCAGCCTTGAGGCGGCCAACATAAGCGGCTCGGCCAGGGCAACAGGATGGGATGCGATATCTGGTGATAGTTTTTCGCTTACCGCAAGCGGTTCCACAAATGTTACCATACCTATTGATGTGAATAATCTTGAGATAAACACTTCTGGTTCGTCAACCGTTACACTTTCAGGCCGTGCCGATACTGCGAATATCTCAAGAAGCGGCTCTGGCAGCGTTAATGCCTTTGATGTACAAATTCAAGATGCAACTGTGCAAAGCTCCGGTTCCAGCCGTGTTAATGTTAGCGTTTCGGATAGTCTGACCGCGACTTCCAGTGGTTCATCACGGGTAAGGTATCAAGGTAATCCTAGCGTTACAGTATCTACATCGGGCTCTAGCTCTGTTAGGGCGGATTGATTATGGGAAAAATCAAGATATTAGGAATTGAAACTTCATGTGACGAAACAAGTGCGGCTGTTGTTGAAAATGGCCGCTCTGTGCTGTCCAATGTAATATATTCGCAGATAGATGAGCATAAAAAATATGGCGGCGTGGTGCCGGAGATTGCATCACGCCGCCATATTGTTAAGATTGATGATGTTGTATCGGCCGCACTGGATGAGGCAGGCTGTGCCCTTTCGGATATTTCTGCTGTGGCCGTTACGCATGGCCCGGGCCTTGTGGGTGCATTGCTGGTGGGCCTTAATTTTGCCAAGGCCATGGCATATGCGGCTGGCCTGCCGCTGGTTGGTGTACATCATATTGCGGGGCATATTGCATCATGCTATTTGGAAAACACAAACTGGCAACCGCCTTTTGTGGCACTGATTGTATCTGGCGGCCACACGCAGTTGATACATGTAAAAGATTATGATGATTTTCATGTTATAGGCAAATCACTGGACGATGCCGCTGGCGAGGCATATGATAAAGTAGCGCGTTGTCTAGATTTGCCATATCCAGGCGGTGTGCAGATAGATAGATTGGCGCAAACCGGCGATGCCAATGCCATTGATTTTCCACGTGTATGGCTTGGTGTAGGCAGCTTTGATTTTAGCTTTAGTGGACTAAAATCTGCTGTGCTTAACCACCTTAACAGCGCGAAAATGGCGGGCCGCGAGATGGTACATGCCGATATTGCGGCCTCTTTCCAACAGGCCGTGGTGGATGTGCTGGTGAAAAAGTCCGTAATGGCGTGTCAGCACTTGGACTGCAACAAACTGGTCGTGGCAGGCGGCGTGGCGGCAAACAGCCACCTGCGGCGCGGACTGGATGAGGCATGTGTCGCTAATGGCATTGGTCTCAATATCCCAAATACTGTGTATTGCACGGACAATGCCGCAATGATAGCATCGGCGGGGTATTTTGAGTATGAGGCGGGGCGGTTTGCGGGGCTTGAGCTTAATGCAGTGCCTTCGTTGCAACTGTCAATACAACTGCTTGCTTGAGCAACCTGCGATAAACGTTAATATAGCAGGCTTTAGGCCAGGTTGTTCATGCTCAACCTGATAGTTGCCAAAAATATGCTATCTTGTTATTTTCTGTGCCCTTGTACGATTTTACGCCCAGCTTATCCTTTGCCCGTCGCAGTGTGCCTTCAGAAATGTTATATGCCGTAGCCATAATATGCAGGTCTTTTGCGGTGCGGTCATGTTCGCTAAGCACCTCTGTTAGAAAAGTGCAGGCCTTATCTAAGGCCGAAACCTCGCTGGTAGACCTAGGGTTGCCATATATCTCATCGGCTGTTATATTTGGGGTTTTTTGCCATTTAAACCCATCTTCTGCAATAGAAAATCCAACAATATCACCTGTCTTGCCAATATTGCTTTTGATATGTGCTACACCCTTTTGCGTTGGGTCGCTTTCTTTTGTGCCCAGCATCATGATACTGCGAGCGGCGGCTGTTATGTCTATGCTGCCCAGCCCGCGGTATATAGCTTTGCCGCCCATAGCCTTGTTTAGATGCTCTATCAGCAAAAAAGCGCAACTGTATTTTTGGCAAGATGGCGCAGGTGGCTCATTACAGGACGCACCTCGTTAGCTCGATTGCCATCTACTGTTGCGCCCAAAAAAGCTTGGATGGGGTCTATAATAACCAACTGCGCGCCAGATTGCCCTATTATATCTTCAAATTCGGGGTCTACAAAGGATAAACGGCTGGTATAATCATTATCTTCAATAGACATTATATTTTCTAATAACGCTTTTGCACTTATTAGTTTAGGTGATATACCATCCTCTAGGTCATCTTCTGCTGTTAATATTAATACTTTCTTTCTTCGAGCCTTCTTAAACTCATCAGGTAGCGGCTCCTGGCCCTCTTGCCCGGGAAAATCATCACCGCGGCTGGCAATGGCGGCCACTTGCATTGCAAAGCTGGTTTTGCCACTGCCGGGGTCGCCGCGCAATATGGTTATCTTTTGTAATGGTATGTATGGCTTCCATAGCCATTTTACCCCGGCAGGTATGATGGTATCCATTGTAACCAGGCGTATTGGATTTGTGCCAGATGGCGACCTGCCCTCTGTAGCCATCTTATATGCGAGCTTTCTGGCGGCTTTGGCCTCTTCCTCGGCTTCTATTGCTGCATCAATTGCCAAATCCATCTCAATATCTCTTTGTGCTGCCTCTTGCGCCGCTGCCCATGCTGCTTCTTCGCCTTCCATGCGAAAGGTTTGTTCGATGGTCATTTGCATGGTGTCATCAATTTCGTAACCTCTCTGATTCATGATATGCCCCCTCAAATAATTAGTCTATCTAATTACAATTAGAATAGCTAATTTGAGTATATCATATCTTTAACTAACATTTCGTATCATCTTTGTTATTTTAAAATTATAGGTTGCTCATGCACAACCTGGCCTAAAGCCTGCTATATTAACGTTTATCGCAGGTTGCTCAAGCAAGCCATGCTTGCGCTACGGCAGCTTGTTTCCTGCTGCAAGATAAACTTCATACCATTCTAGCCTCGTAAGCTCTATATCCACCGCTTTTGCAATTGCTGCCACACGCCCCGGGTTCATAGACCCCACAATAACCTGCATACCGGCTGGATGGCGCAGTATCCAGGCTGTGGCAATGGCATCTTTGGTTACATTATATTTCTCGGCCAACTTACCCAATACCACATTGAGCTCCGGATAGCGGGGATGGTCAATGAAAACCCCGGACATATCATCCAATCTAAATGGCGACCACGCCTGTACTGTAATGTCTTCCAGGCGGCAATATTCCAACAGCCCTCCGTCATGGTCAATACTTGGGGTGTTTTTCATATTCACATTAAACCCAAAATCTACCATACCTGTATGCACGATGCTAAATTGCAGCTGGTTCACAATCAATTTGTGCGGGATATATTTTTGCAGCAGTCGCATTTGCCCGCTACTCTGGTTAGAAACACCAAAATACCGCACCAGTCCGCGGCTATGCAGGTTATCAAAGGCCGCTGCTACCTCTTGCGGCTCCATAAGCGTATCCGGCCTGTGCAGCAGGTATACATCCACATAATCCATGCCCAGCCGTCGCAGGCTGCCTTCTGCCGATGCGATAATATGCTCCTTGGAAAAGTCAAATGCTGCATTGCCTGTATTATCCGCATTGCGCACTATGCCGCATTTGGTTTGTACCAGCATGTCATCGCGTTTTATGCCCGCCAGCTTCACGGCATCTGCAAATACGGTCTCTGCGCGGCCACCAGCGCCATATATGTCCGCATGGTCAAAAAAATTTATGCTGGTTTGCATTGCGGCTTCCAGCACATTTGCGGCATCGTGCGCTTCCATGTCGCGCATACGCATACAGCCTAGGGATATTACCGGGGCAATTAAGCCGCTCTTGCCTAGATTCATTGTTTTCATGCGAAACCCTCCTCGTACTTGTATTGACTAAAGTTGTAAAAAATGTTAGATTAATGATAGCACATTTGACAAGGAGATACAATATGTCTGACAATAAATGGGGAATATACGCGCCGCTGGCAGCCAAGCTGCGGCCAAAAACGCTTGCGGACTTTGTAGGGCAAAAACATCTGGTGGCCGAAGGTGCCTTGCTGCGCCGCCTGATAGATGCCGATAATATCCCATCCATGGTATTTTGGGGGCCGCCTGGTGTGGGCAAAACCACACTGGCACAAATTATAGCAGGAGTTACGCAAGCCGAATTTATCAATTTTTCTGCTACATCCAGCGGCATAAAAGAGGTGCGTACCGTGATGGATGCGGCGCAAACCCAGCAGCAATGGGGCAAAAAGACCATCGTATTTGTAGATGAGATACATCGCTTTAACAAGGGTCAGCAGGATGCCTTTTTACCATATGTGGAAAATGGCAGCGTTATTTTGATTGGCGCAACCACGGAAAACCCCTCGTTTGAGGTAAATTCCGCTTTGCTATCCCGCTGCAAGGTGTTTTTGCTGTATGGATTAACCAATGACGATATTCTGGAGCTGTTAAACCGCGCTGTGGCCCATTTTTGCGCCGATGCAGAGCTTGTGGCTGATGTATTGCCCAAACATATGGAAATTTTAGCAGAATTTGCCAGCGGTGATGCTCGTATGGCCCTTAACACAATTGAGATGGTGCTAAATAGCGCACAAATATCCGATGGGCAACTGACACTGACGGACGAGCTGATACAGCAGTCTGTTACAAAGCGTCTAGCTCTGTATGACAAGCAGGGCGAGGAGCATTATAACCTAATCTCTGCCTTACACAAATCCATGCGCAACAGCGATGCCGATGCTGCGGTATATTGGCTGGCCCGTATGCTGGATGGCGGCGAAGACCCGTTATACATCGCCCGCCGCCTTATTCGCTTTGCCAGCGAAGATATTGGCCTAGCAGATTCTAACGCACTGCTGCTGGCCGTAGCTGCATATCAATCCTGCCACTTTAACGGCATGCCCGAATGTAACGTAAACCTGGCCCATGCCGTCATATACATGGCTGCTGCCCCAAAATCTAATGCCCTGGACAGCGCAATGCACGCCGCATTGATGGACGCACAAAAAACGCCAACTGCCCCGGTGCCGCTGGTGATACGCAATGCACCAACCAAGCTGATGAAGCAGCTGAACTACGGAAAAGGGTATCAATATGCTCATGATTTGCCGGAGAAGATGGCAAAAGATATGGAGTGTTTGCCGGATGAGCTGGTGGGTAAGCAGTACTATCACCCTACTAATGAAGGGCGTGAAGGGAAATATGCCGTGAAGTTGCGACGGGGATAATATAGTAATTTAACCTGAAAATGGGCTTCTGTCTTCGCCCAAAACGCGCTTCCAGTGCTTTCGCTGTGCGAAAGTGGCCTAACGGCCAGTTTGCCAAAGGCAAACCACAAAGGCCGCGCGTTTCGTGCTCGACACAAGACCCTTTTTCAACTAAAATGACTATATCAACTAAACATCACTACACCAACCCCGCTTTAAATCCTGTTTAAAGTGGGGCTGGTGTGAAATAGCGTAGCGTTAATCTAATTCTTCATTCCTGTCATAACAATACCTTCTACCAGATACTTTTGTCCGATGATGTATACTAGTAGCCCCGGGATGATTGATAATACCGTCGCTACCATGGTCAATTGCCATTCTGTGCCGTATGAGCCAGAGAATACTCTAAGCCCCATTGCCATTGTATGCATGCTTTCATCATGTAAATAGACCATTTGGGTGAGAAGGTCGTTCCATATCAGCATAAAGATAAATATTCCAACAACCATGATTGCAGGCTTCATTGATGGAAGAAGGACTTGAACCAAAATGCGTAATCGTCCGGCACCATCTATCATTGCTGCCTCGTCCAGCTCTCTTGGTAGTGTTAGAAAGAACTGGCGCAGGAGGAATATGTTGAATGCTCCGCCGCCGCAAATCCATGGAATGATGAGTGGCCAGAATGTATTGGTGAGTCCGAAAAAGTTTGTGAACATAATGAACTGCGGTATCAAAGTAACCACGGGTGGTAGAAGCATAGACGCAATGCATAATCCAAAAACGAACTTCTTGCCCCTAAACCTAAGGCGCGCGAATGAGTAGGCACACAGTATGGCTGTGGCGGTGCCCAATGTTACTGCAGGAACTGCGATGATAAACGTATTGCGAAGGTAAGTGAAATAGTGGAAACGCTGTAGTGCTGTTGGATAATTGGAAAAGACCCAATTGTTAGGTAAAAAGCTCATGGAAGGAACTTCGTGCAGGTACATGAGCGAAGAGCGTATTATCCACCACAAAGGGAAAAGAACAATTAATGCTAATACAACTAGAATACCGAATATAACAATTATTGATGTCTTTCTGTTGCTTAAAAGAACACCAACTATATAGGCAATTGGAAGGATTATTGTTAACAACGCAGCATAGAAAATTTCATAACCTAAAGTGTCAACAGCAAAGACGATGAACGCCACTATTGCTGCAAAGCTGGCAATGCCGCAAATACCTAACAGATACATTTTTTTAATGTTGGAACTGTACATGATGGCCAGAGCGCCCGCAACGCCAAGCACGAAAAATAGCAGCACTAGGTATGTGAAAAGTGCTGGTACTGTGCGTTCACCCGGTATATACGCTGCAACTTCCATATCTGCAAAGGCCTCTGATGGTACCATGGAGCCGAGGGCACTTCGCAGGTTGGTATATGCTGAATTAATTTGCTCTTGAGTGGAAGCTCTGTCATTTAAGATAGTTCTTGCTGTAATTAAATTTTCTTGAAGGTTTTGCCATGACTCTCCTGTCCACATGGGTACGCCGTCAACATTTGCATTAAGTGTTCTTGCCTCGGAAATTGCGTTACCTAAATAAAACGTGTCAGGAAGTCCTACACCGGCATGTCCAAGAATGCCAAAAACAAGGCTAACAATTGCCGCTGCTATGAAAAGTATACCTGTAATTTTTAATATAATTTTTCCTGGGGTTTGTATGATTTGCGTCGCGTTTATCATTCAGGACTACCCCCTTCGTAAAACAGCCAGTGTTTCGATGTGATAAAAAGTATAGCCGTGAAAATGCCGATTAGTATAAACAGTACAAATGATATTGCACCGGCACGTCCTAAGAATCCGCCGCGACCAAATGCGGTCGTATACAGCTCATATGTAATAAATCTAAATGATTGTGGTATTACCGTGGCCCCGGCTTGACCGCCACCGGCTAACATAAGCGAAGGCACAACAACTTGCATATGTGTTATCAAGCTCATTAACATATTATAAAAAATAATTGGTGACATACATGGTATGGTTATTCTCCAAAAGCGCTGCCATGCATTTGCTCCGTCAATCTCGGCTGCTTCAAGGTAAGCGCGAGGTACATTGGCAAGCCCGGCCATTTTAACAACGATAATATTTCCACTTGCCCAAACAGCGATAAAAGCGATGGCTGGAATAATTGTTGCGTCGTCCAAAAGGAAATGTCGGCGGTCGCCACCAAACATATTGATAATATTATTTATCACGCCATTATGGGAGTAGAGCAAACGGAAAATCATCATAGAGCTAACAACAGGTATAATAAAGGGCAGATAAAACACAGTTCTAAAGAATGCTCTGCCCGGTATATTGCGGTTTAACAAAAGAGCAATAACCATTGAATAGGCCATACCCATTCCAACAGTCAAAAACGCATACATAATTGTAACCCGTATGGAACCCCAGATAAATGAGCCCGGAGCAAAAAGATTAATGAGATTTGTAAAACCTGTGAAGGTCGGAGCAAATGGGATTTGCCATTCAAACAACGAAATCGCAAATACCGCGGCAAGCGGTATATATGTCATAAACGTAAGCCCTAACCATGCGGGTATTAAAAATATCTTTGCTACCCTGGCTTCCTCTCTGGTAGCCCTTCCTGGTCTATCATCTAGCTTGGCAGAGCCGTGTAGAAGTAGTATTGTTGGGATGGCAGAGATGATAGGAAACCACATAAAATTGAAACCATCGAAGAAAAATAACGAGAAAACTGTTAGTGGAATAACTGCCCATAAATCTATCTTACCTAAAAGACCTAAAAAGCCGCCTCTATTTGGAGTGTTGTAGAATATAACGCTCAAACATCCAATCACAAGCCGAAGTGCGGCAAAAACAAACAGAAAATAAAAGAAATACGGCATTAAATGTGGCGGCATAGCATGAGCTCTAACCACATTTAGAAATACAATGCCCGCAGGCATATAGCTCTGCATAAGGCCTAAGCCCATTGTGCCATTTATAGCGATGAAAATAGTAAGAGCAGAAAAAAGGACATATAGCACTCCTGTTGGTCTTAAAATCTCAATCGCTTTGAGTGTATCAACAAAGCTCTTTTGTTTTTTTATATTATCCGAAGCATCCATATATCACACTTCTTTCTTTAATTGGATTTCGATATGCTATAAATCAAGGATTGAAAAACCCGCGCCCGCCCGGCAAGGTCGAACGGGCGCAGATGTGTTATTTTGTGCTATGTTAAATATTCAATGTGTATGCGGCTGATGTTATAAAGAATTTAATCTGCTCCGATAGCTGTTACAAAGGCTGGCCTGGCTGCATCTAATGCCTCTTGTGCAGTTTGCGCGCCTGACCATACAGGAGACAGAGCGGTTGCAAGTGCAGGTAAGAATGCATCGTAACCTGGCACCCAATGCCAACCGGCAGATACTGCGTTTGTAAGAGAAAACTCAATAACTGCGCTGCGGAAATCTTCAAAAGGTGGATGATTTTCATTGTCTGCCCATTCACGCATCATAGCTTCGTCTCTATACCAACTCTCATAACGAGGCATCCAAATACCGCCTTCAATGAGACCCCAGTTGTTCTCGGTTGCTGCAAACCAGGCAAGAAATTCTGCTGCAGCTTCAGGATGAGCTGAGCCTTCGTACTGAACAGCAAGGCCGGCTGTGGCGATGGTTACACTTCTTCCCATGCTTGGCAAAACAGCAACGCTGTAGTTAAGACCATGATTGTTCATTGCATCGCTAAGCCAAACACCGATTGACCATGAGCCATTTACAGCCATTGCAACGTTATGCTCAAGGAACCATGAATCAATGGTTCCGCCCAACGAGTCCCAGCGAGGCATTACGCCATGGACAAGGTAGAGATCTGCAATTCTTTGGATAGCTTCTGCTGCTGCCGGTTCGTTGATGATAACATTTCGCCAATCATTTGGGTCAAAGAATCCGCCGTTGTTTGAAAGTGCCCAAACTTCCAATTGGAACACCGCAGGCTCAAGGTAGAAACCGAATTGTTCGATATTATTACGGTCAAAGTTAGGGCTATGTGCATTATTTCCATTTACATCGATGGTCAGGGTCTTTGCCACGTCAACAAATTCATCCCAGCTCCACGCAGTTGCAGCTGTTTTGGGTGGATATGCAACGCCAGCAGCATCGAACATATCTCTGTTGTAATACATAGCCAGCTGCACAACGCAGGATGAGTAAGCTACTGTCTCGCCTTCCCATTCGAAGGAGATAACGTCACGAGGCATCTCGCCGGTAATTGTTGGAGCTGTTATGAATCCTGCTCTTGCCCAGTTAATGGCCATTTCTTCTGTCATAAAGCCGGTGTCAGGAAGTTCGCCTGCTGCAGCCAGCGTGGTAAGAAGAACTGTGATTTCGTCACGGTCTACTGGCCAAGGCTCAACAATGATGTGTGGGTGATATTCATGAAATCTGTTGAGCGTGTTTGTAACGTTTTCGATTTCCATTTCATCACCCCAGAACATATAGGTGATTGTAACAGGCTCAACTCCGTCACCTGTGGTTGCCGGCTGGTTGTCTGCGGGTGCTGGTGTGGTTGCAGCTGGCTGGTTGTTGTCTCCGCACGCTGCAACAATGCCCAAGAGCAAAACTGCCATGCAAAGGGTTACGATAATCTTTACTGTTTTTTTCATAGTGCTAATCCCTCTTTTCTTTTAATTTTTTATTTGTGTATTAGACGTGTTCCGAAACTTCATAATGCGAGCACAAACATCAGTGGTTCAATGAGGTTTGTGCGAAGCTAATTCTGGGTTTCGGAATACGTCTATTTAGAGCCTATCCTCGGTAAGCTGTCGCACGCCTATAGTAATTCTACTTAAAAATTGCCTCACCTCGCGCGCGAATACACCCTTGGTGCGTTGGTTGTATCGCGCGCGGCCCTACGGTTTGCCTGCGGCAAACTGGGCGAAGCCCACTTTCGCAAAGCGAAAGCGCAAAGGTTGTTTTATAAGTAGAATTACTATAAATGCCTAAAGCTTTTGCGAAGTGTGCATAAACACACGCATTTCGTTAACACCTCGGTTTGCCCACAGGAAATAGGGGACAAGGCGTAAGTTGCTGGGTTGTAAACCGGGTTTTTCTTTACGATACAACCCCCCTAGGCCGTGGTTGTATCGGTAGGCGGGTGCAATCAGGGCATTTATGCCTGCTATGGAAATATCATCCGGCATATCTGTTGTAGAAATTGGCTGCTTATCATCAAATATGTATCCAGAAAGCAATGGTCCGTTATCAACCTCTTCGGCGCAATAAACAATAGGTCCGCGCATTACCGCTGCTTTGCCTGAATTATATTGGAGCTCCTCGGCGCAATAGACATACCCTGGAGTCATATCGAAGGTCAATTCAATTTTGTCGCCCGTAAAATTCCGGGACAAAACCATATAACCGTTTTGTGTTTGGATTTCTACCGGTTTACCGTTTATGGTTAGAGATTTTATAGGGGCGTAATGAGGGTTGCGCAGAAATAGGCTAAATTCACCGCCATGCACCGCAAGGGTCGCTGTATCACCAAAGGGATATTGCGTAATTACTTCCACTTTACGTTCGCCGTCTTTGGCCTCTCCTTGGCAATACAAATTCACATATAACCCCGTATCAGTGCTACCGTAGGCATATAGCCCAAGGCCCATTACCGTCCGTGCTAGGTTGGATGGGCAGCAAGCGCAGTCAAACCACTTTGGGCGCACTGGTTTGATGTGGTTATAGTTGGGATTGAGGGGTATTTTCTTTGGGTCAACCTCTAATGGATTAACATAGAAGAAATTTTTGCCGGTAAGCGACATTCCGGCCAGCACTGTATTGTACAGTGCCAACTCCATTGTGTCGGCATAATGCGCTCCTTTGCTCATTGCGTTCATGCGACGGCAAAACATCATCAAGCCAACAGAAGCACATGTTTCACCGTAAATCAAATCCGATGGCAGGTCGTATGCGGATGTAAATCTTTCACCAAAAGAAGCCGAACCAATAGCTCCGGTGATATACATTTGCTTAGTTGTGATGTCCTCGTACAACGCGCTACAGGCGGCAGCAAGCGCTTCATCACCTGTTTCAGCAGCCAGGTCTGCCATTGCAGCGTACATATACACAGCGCGAACAGAATGACCTGTAGCCACCCTTTGTTCCACTGGTGGTATATGAGACTGAGAATAGTCGCGGTCCATACGAGTAAGCTCAGGAAAGATTTCTTTGTAGTTTGGCTTTGTCTGTTCTTCGTCAAAGTAATTCGGGGTTTTGCCGCGCTCGTAAATAAAATATGCTGCCAGCTTCAGATAACGCTTTTCGCTGGTAGTTTCGTAGAGCTTATACAGGGCAAGTTCTATTTCTTGGTGTCCGGGATAGCCATTAAGCTTTCCTTTGTCTGGACCAAAAACCTCGTCGATATAATCTGCAAAGCGAATAGCAATGTCTAAAATCGCAGTTTTGCCCGTAGCATCATAGTAAGCTATGGCGGCCTCTATTAAATGGCCGGCACAGTATAATTCATGGCCATGCTGTAAATTTGTCCAGCGGAGCGTGGGTTCTTTTATTGTGTAGTAGGTGTTTATGTATCCGTCAGGATGTTGCGCTGCACCAATGAGCTCAATTACGCTATCAGCCAGAGCTTCCAACTTGGGGTCGGGCAAAGTTGCCAGACTGTAGGCAACACACTCCAACCATTTGTACAAATCGCTGTCTTGGAATACCATGCCGTAAAATTCGCCCTGCTTTTTGCCTGCAGATATCTCAAAATTTCGCACACATCCACTGCGGGCAGCATCTTCTATGCGGTCGTTAAGTACTTCCCATTGATATGGAATTACCTCTTGGCGCACCAGTTCCATATACCTGTTCCAAAACGAGCCACCGATTGTTACATTTTGTAGCGATAATGGCTTAATTCTCATACATATATTCCTCCCTATTACTGTTATATCCTTGCGGTTAAACGATTAGCTTATGGCGAATAAAAAATCACTGGCCCAATTTCACAACCGATTCTCTTATAATCATCTTACTAGGTATTACTATTCTATGCCTGTTTGAATCCTCTCCTGCCAGTTTTTCTGCGACAACTTGTGCTGCAGCAAAGCCGATGGTCTTCAAATCAATCTCCACTGTTGTTAACTTTGGAGATACTACATCGGATTCTTCGCGGTTATCGAATCCTATCACGGATATATCTTGCGGCACACGCAACCCAGCCTCTTTTATTGCGTCCATAGCACCGATGGCCATTAGGTCGTTCATGGCAAACACTGCGGTTGGTATCCGTGAATTTGATAAGATTTCCTTCATGCAGGAATAGCCCGAGTCACGCTCCCAATCGCCATTTTTTACGAGACTCTTATCCAGAGAGATATTTGCCTCGTCAAAAGCTCTTTGTATGCCCTTTAGCCGCTGTATCGCTGGGCTTGTATGAGGAAGTCCTGTTATTACTGCGATGCGCCTGTGCCCTGCATTAATAAGATGGCGCGCCATTTTGGCAGAAATGCTCTCGTTTTCATATGTAACATAACAAGTATGGGCATCTTCTGATGTAGAATATGCAATTATCACAGGCTTGCCTATGTCTGGGATGATGCCTGAGATATCACGGTCAAACATTCCTATATATATTACAGCATCAACCTTTGCACCATATACAAGGAACATTAATTCATTGTTAATTTTTTCTTTATGCTGTATAATTTGGTCATATTGGTTAAACAGGCTTTCCAGCATTCGTAGGTCGTTAAACAAAATGCGATAATCAGTGGTTTCCACATATTCGGAAATACCATTGATAATGCGCGGTGTGGCGAAGGCCAGCACATCTTCGACCAGCACACCGATGGTGTTGGTTTTCTTGGTGCGCAAGCTCTTGGCCAAGATATTAGGCTGGTAGCCGGTTTTTTCGATTACATCCAAAATTCGCCGCCGCTTTTCGGGGGTTACGTGTTTTGTGCCGTTTATTACGTAAGAAACCGTAGCCGTGGATACTCCTGCTGCCTTAGCAATGTCTTTAATAGTAATGATTATTCACTCCCGTATCTTCTAAACGATTAACTAAAGTAATTATACACAAAAAAATATCCTTTGTCAACCATTTTTTTAGCTGGTGTGAAAATGTTATGAAAAAATCGGTGAAGCTTCTTTCGTTTACAATGAAGTTACACAATTTTGCTTGAAGTTGTTGAATATCTTTGATTTCGTAAAAATATTGGCTCAAGATATGGCGTTTTACATGTCCCTGTGCTATAATTTGATATGACACAATTTTGGATACGCAAGTATGCGTGGCTATGGAATTGATGTTGTCATTACTGCTACTGTAGCACAAGACGAAGCCTGTACTTTGCAATCCAACATTAATCCGAGCAATAAAAATCATTAAAGGGGGTTCGGTAAATATGGAATTATGGTTTCTATATGCTATGGGAGCTGCCGTATTTGCGGCATTAACAACAATATTAGCAAAAGTTGGATTAAAGAGTGTAGATTCTCATTTGGCCACAGCTATACGCACAATGGCTGCGCTTGCATTTGCCTGGGCAGTGGTGTTTGCGTTTGGCTCCCAAGGCGAAATAGCCTATATAGATGGAAAAACATGGATATTTCTCATATTATCTGGCCTTGCAACAGGCGGTGCATGGCTGTGCCGCTTTCGCGCGCTTAAACTTGAGAATGTGAATAAAGTAACGCCAATAACCAAAAGCAGTACCATCCTAACTATGATATTGGCATTTATATTTTTAGGTGAGCCTTTGGGCTTGCCCATGGCGGCTGGCATAACCTTGATGGGCATCGGCACATGGTTAATGCTTGAGCTGAAGAAAAGCAAGGACAAAGCAAAAGAAAAAGAGGGTGGCCTGGCCTGGCTTCTTTTTGCTGCCCTAGCTGCGATATTTGCCAGCCTGGTAGCAATTTTTGGAAGTATTGGCGTTTCTGATATGGATGCCAGTTTATGGACGGCAATCAGAACAGTGATAGTAGCAATTATAAGCTGGCAAATGGTATTTATGACAGGTGGTCAAAAGAGCATAAAAACAGTAGATGTAAAAAGCTGGGTATTCTTATTGCTGTCCGGTACTGCAACAGGGGTAAGCTGGATATTCTTTTATCATGCCCTTAGAATTGGAAATGCAAGCCATGTTGTACCCGTTGATCAACTAAGCATTGTAATAACCATGGGATTTGCCCGAGTATTTTTGGGCGAGAGATTCTCTAAACAAAGTCTCATCGGACTTGCTATTTTGACTGCGGGTATTTTACTGCCTGTTTTTGTATAGAGTTTTGCTGTAGAAGTACAGCTTATTGAATACAGGGTTCTAAAAATAGAAATTTCCAACTGCTAACCACTTACTATCGGTTAGATTGCGAGCTGATATAGGGCATAAAGGCCAGCACTTCAATAGGAAATGCTGGCTTAGGATGATAAATAAAAATATTAATTTGTAAGGCCTGCATAAATCGTTTCTAGGTTATAGCGCATCATATCATAATACGTACCTGCAACTCCGCCTGCATCGGACAATGAATCTGTAAATATCATGCCAAACACCGGAATACCGGTTTCTGCGGATATTTGTTCTATATATTGGGGGTCTACACTGCTTTCTGAGAACAATGACCTTACCTCGGAATTATTTACAATATTGATAAGAGCCAACATTTGCTCCGGTGTACCTTCTTCTTCGGCATTAAGCTCCCAGATATATGCCACCTCAAGATTGTAGGCGGCGGCAAAGTACCTAAACGCGCCTTCTGATGTAACCAGCAGTCTTTGAGAATCTGGGATATGGTCAAATCTTCCAACCCATTCATCGTGCAACGCACTCAGCCTTGCAATATAATTTTCAGCATTTTCTTGGAAGGCAGCGGCATTTTCAGGAGAAAAGTCGCTTAGCACCCTTTGAATATTTCGTACATATGTAATGCCTTTGCTAAGGTCAAGCCATGCATGCGGGTCCTCTTCATCTTCCATGCCATCCGTCCGCAGCATAAACGGTGTTATGTTCCTGGTTACGCGGAAATAGTTTATATCCTCAACCATGCCTGTACTTTCCATCAAATTTTCAAACCATTCGTTGCCGGCTTCTAGATTCCAGCCATTGAAAAAGATGATGTCAGCGCTTGCAACGGCCATCATGTCTGACGGTAATATATCGTGCTCTTCCGGATTATCACCTATAGGCACGATGGTATAAATCTCAACTAAATCTCCTGCTACTTGATATACCATATCGGCTATAATGGATATTGTTGTAACTACTTGGATTGGTTCCTGCCCTTGGGCTTGGTCTGCGGCAATTACACCCGCAGAAGAGCCATTACCATTTCCACAAGCTGCCAAAATAAATAGTGATGATATTGATATCAGTGCGTAAAACAACTTTCTCATAAATAAATCAAATCCCTTCTAATGCCTTATATTTGAGTTGCTTTTTATTTGGAATATCAACCCTCTTTTGGGTGCGAATATTAATGTTAAAGTAAAAATTGATGCCAGAGTCAAAACAATGCTTGCGCCGGATGGTAGGTTAAAGGTTATGCTAAAAAACATGCCAATAACTGCGGCAAACGCACCTATAGAGGTCGAAAGAGCAATCATAATAGGCAATCTCTTGGTTAAAAGATAGCTTGTTGCAGCCGGAGCAATTATCATTGCGACGATAAGAATAGCCCCCACAACCTGTATTGACGCGACAATTATCATTGTTAGCATAAACAAGAAAGCATAGTGCATGGCTCGTGTTTTTAGGCCGTAAACCTTGGCCAGCGTCTCGTCGAAAGAAGTTATTAGCAGCTCTTTGTAAAGCAACACCATAAAAAGGAGCAATATAACGCCGACAATGAATAGTGTTATGATATCAAGGCTACTAACCGTTAAAACATTGCCAAACAAAACACTATGCAGGTCTGTTACAGTTCTTATGCGTGATATTAAGACCAATCCCAAAGCAAAAAACGAGCTGAAAACAATGCCGATAATAGCGTCTTTCTTTAGTTTTGACTTTTCTGATATAAAACCAATTGCAAGAGATGCCAAAATGCCGAAAACGGAGGCTCCAATAAAATGACTTATGCCAAGCACTTGGCTGATGGCAACACCGGGTATTACAGCATGGGATATTGCATCGCCCATAAGCGATAGGCCGCGCAAAATAATGAAGGTGCCAATGGCGCCTGCTACAACACCGACCAAAATAGCAGCAAGGACGGCCCGCCCCATAAATGCATGAGTTATTACTATGTCAAAGAAATTGCTAATCATGGCAAGCCTCCCTCGCTAAAGGTCTTGATGAAAGAGCCTGTGTAAGCTTTAGCGATATTTTCCTTTGTGAAAGCAGATTTCGTATCACCATAAGCAACAACTTCCTTATTTAAAATGATGAGTTCGTCAAAATAATCAACCACATTGTTTAGGTCGTGATACACCATTATTATGGTCTTTCCATCATTGCGCAGTTTTCGTAGTATATTCATGATTTTCTGTTCGCTGTCTGCATCAATTCCAGAAAATGGCTCATCCAGAAAAACTATTTGCGCATCTTGTGCCAGCACTCTTGCTAGAAAAACCCTTTGTAGCTGCCCACCCGATAGCTCTCCAATTTGAGATTTTGCGTAGTCAGCCATTTCAACTTCTTGCAAAGCATCCATAACTTGCTTTCTATGTATTTTGCGGGGGTATCTAAAAAGCCCAATCTTTGGGAAAAGCCCAAGCATAACAACATCTTTCACTTGTATGGGAAAGCTCAAATCGTTATCAACTCTTTGCTTGACATATGAGGTCGTTTTTTTTATATTTTCCATGGAATCTCCATCGAAAGCAACAATTCCTGATGAAGGCTGCACTAACTTTAAAATAGCTTTGATAAGTGTAGACTTGCCAGCTCCATTAGGTCCAATAATTCCAATTAGTTTGCCTTTGCTAACAGAAAATGATATATTTTCTAATACTTCTTTCCCGGAATAGCTAACAGACAGATTGCAAACAGATAGAATTTCTTTCAAATTGCTATTAATGTAAACCCCTCCTCTCACATCATCTCATGCTAAAGGCAACATTGTTGGTTATCTTTAACTAACTTTATTGTATGATAATAATTCGTTAATGTCAATGGTAATTTTAAATTATTTTTTAATTATCATCGTTATTGAGTTATACAAAGCTAACTTTCTTGACAGATTCAAAATGTTTAGCGTGGGTGTTGCCATGAAAGAGCTGTGTGTACCGCGCGAACACTAGGCCCTGCGCTTTTGCAATAGCGAAAGCGCAGGGCCTATGAAAAACTCTTTGATAAGGGATGTGAGGAAAAACAAATTTGCTGATTTAAGCTTGCTGGAGTGTGCTATAGTTGATTGCCACCTTGTCAACCCAACTGCGACACTTCTCTTGCAAAAGCCTCAATAGGAGATATCCAACCAAGGCATTTTCTGGGTCTGTTGTTGATTAGCGAGAGAGAGTTATTAAGTTCTTGTTCGC
>Ga0131853_10000078_pt1 | contig 137466 bp, 131 predicted proteins | sample TergutLab28metaG_FD_92764 | JGI IMG/M metagenome (GOLD analysis project Ga0131853, IMG submission 92764) | Labiotermes labralis P1 segment gut microbial communities from Petit-Saut dam, French Guiana - Lab288 P1 (version 2) (version 2) | ecosystem: Host-associated > Arthropoda: Insects >...
GTTTTTCTGTATTGGTTCTAGACTCGCCTACGGCTCCTCTATTCCCAATACAGAAAAACAAAACATACTCTACAGTAGATAGTCTTTCTAAAGCTATTTACACAACTTTTTTGACACTACCAGAATTTCCTCCGATTTGTATCTCAAAAGTCGTGATTTTGGCTATTTAGTGATACAGGATGCTCGTATTTAACATAAAAACTTCCCAGTAGATGCCGGGAAGTGATGCCTTACCGTTAGAAAAAGCATCATTTAGATATAAAAATTCCCGGTATGCGGCCAAAATCGGCCATCACCGGGAATCGAGAGTTATTAAGTTTAGGTAGTGTCGCTGCAAGATCAAAACGCTATATTTTTGCCCATTTAGCTCCATTCGGCGTTAAACTTCTTCGACATATTTCCGATATGCCCTCAGAAGTTTGCCTTGCTTGGAATTAAATGGACTAAAAATCTGTCAATTTGACTTGTGACGACACTACCTAATCGTCCAATTTGACTGGAACGATCAGCTGCAAGTTGGCTTGGTCGGTTTGATCTAAAACGACGAATGGTTTCATATCGCCGTTGAATCCGAGCATGACGTCGGTATTGGCACCTTGGAAGGCTTTCAACGAGTCAAGCAGGAACAACGAACTGCACGCGATTGAAAGTTTAGACCCTTCTAATGCTTTGATGTGGATGATTTCTTCAATTTTACCAATTTCCGATGAGTTCGATTTAATTACCATCTGGTTTTCATCAGGTAGAATGGTCATTTTCGCCACATTGGCACGGTCTTCTTTCGCCATTAAAGAAACACGATCGACGGCGTTAAATAGCTCACGGTAATCTACGGTTACTTTGATTTCAAAGGCCGTTGGAATAAAGGAAGCAACGTCTGGGTAGGTCCCTTCGAGCAGGCGCGATTGGAAAGAAACTTGACCGTTTTTAAAGAGGATTTGGTTGTTGGTAATGCTGATTTCTGTGTTGTCGTCGCTGGAATCAAGGGTTTTTCCTAATTCTGAGAGGCTTCGCCCAGGAATGGTAATGTTAAAATCGTAATTTTCGGTCGTATCTAAGTGCAGGGTACGTTTCGACAATCTAAAGCTATCGGTGGCAGCACAATGAAGTTCGTTGTTATCAAATTTGAAGTTAACACCGGTTAAGGTCGGCCTGCTCTCGTTAACCGCTACCGCAAAAATGGTTTGGGCAATGACCGTTTTAAGTTCAGAGGTTGGGAGGTTGAAGTGGTAAAGAACATCGGATAGTTCATTTTGCGGGTAATTTTCAGCCGGTAAGCCTTTTAAGGTGTACTCTCCTTTGTCACCACGGATAAGAACTTCATGACCATCAAAGGTGTTGATTTCAATCACATCGGTTTCTAATTTTTTGATGATTTCAAAGAAGTATTTTCCTGGAATAACAATGGCACCAGGTGTAGTAATCTGAACGATTACTTTGTCACCAAGGTGTAGAGGCAAGAAGGTTTTAATGGTAATATCTGAGTCGCTACCTGTTAAAAATAGGCCATCGTTATCCGCCACAAATTTGATACCGGTTAAAATTGGGAGGGTTGTTTTGATGGGCAATGCTTTGGTTACGTGGTTTAATTTCTCGATGAGTGCTTGTCGGTTGATCTGGATTTTCATGGGGGTCATCTCCTTTACGTTTCGTTTAAATGAAAAGCTTCCTCAAATGTTTAATGTCGTCTGCTAGCTGGGTGTCTTCTTTCAGAGCGAGTTCGATCTTTTTACAGCCATGCATCACCGTTGTATGGTCACGACCACTAAAAGAAGCGCCAATCTTTGGGTAAGAGAAGCCGGTAAGTTCACGGATGAGGTACATGCAAACTTGACGGGCAAAGGTAATTTCTTTTTTTCGACTTTTTGAAACGATGTCAGAGGCCGTAATTTCGTAGTGGTTACCGACGGTTTTGATGATGTTTTTAACGTCGATTTTCGCCATGCGTTTTTCTTCTTTAATCAGATGACGTAGTGCGTCGTTTGCCAGTTCGAGGGTAAAATCGGAGTTATGAATCGTCGCATAGAAGATCAAGCGTTTTAAGGCGCCTTCCAATGTCCGAACGTTGCTATGGAATTTGTAAGCGACAAATTCTAGTACTTCTTCTGGGAATTCATCGGGATTAATGTTTTCGCCGGCTAGTTTTTTCTTCATGATCTCGATTCGCGTTTGCATGTCAGGAATCTGAATGTCGGCTTGCAATCCCCATTCAAAGCGCGACGTCAAACGGTCCATCATGTCTTTGAAGTCAGAGGCTGGTCGATCTGAGGTAATAATGATTTGTTTGTTTTCGTTATAAAGGTCGTTGAAGGTGTTAAAGAACTCCGTTTGGGTTTGTTCTTTCTTTGCTAAGAATTGGATGTCATCGATCAATAGGACGTCGATGTCGCGGTATTTCTTTTTAAAGGCATCGAAGCTGTTATCGATGGTAGCAACCCGGTAGTCGTCCACGAATTTTTCACACGTACAGTAAAGGATCTGTTTGCTCGGGTCGTCATCCAAAATGTAATTTCCAATGGCTTGCATTAAGTGGGTCTTTCCAACTCCCACACCACCAAATAGGTAGAGCGGGTTGGCGACCTCTCCTGGGCGTTCAGCTACTTGCAAAGCGATCATGTAAGCCAGTCGGTTACTTTTACCTGCAACAAAACGATCAAAGGTATAAGTGGCGTTTAAGTTTCCACGGTAATATTTATGTAAATTGGGATCTGCTTCGACCAAACTAAAGGTCTGGCGCTCTTTTTCCATAAATTCGGGTGTGACAAATTTAACATCCAGTGAACTTCCCGTTACGTCTGCGGCGGTTTCAACAATGTCTTTAATGTAAAATTTTTCTAACATTAATTTTTCATGATCGTTGGTGACGACAATGTATAGTTTTTCGTCTCGCTTATGGGCCTGTTTAGACGTCGAAAATAGTAGCTCAAAAGACTGATCTGACATTTTTACTTTCATTCTTTCGACGATCTGATCCCATATCGCTTGGTAATCTTCCAATTTGAAGCACCTCCGTGGTTTTCGTATCCGGTGTAGGGGTCGGAGACGGAACAAGTTTTCCACAATTATAGCATAAAAAAAGCAAAAACACGACCTATTTTTGCAAAAATTTGCTATTTCGGCAATAGTTTTCCACAAAAGTGCATGACATCAATTTTTTGACAAAGTATCGAAAGTAGTGTATACTCCATAAGGATTTCGTTTTCAAGAAGAAGAAAAACGATCGAATGAAGGAGAGATTTTATGAATAACATGAGTAAGCAAAGATTAGCCATTATGATTGCAGGTGCAGTTGGAATTATTGCGATCTTTTTACCTTGGGCATCCGTTGCGGGATTTAGTGGAAATGGAATGGATGGTGGAGATGGATGGATCACTTTAGCTGGATTCGCAGCTGCCATCGGATTATGCTTTGTTGGTGATCAAAGTGAAGTTGTGGATGCTAAATTTAAGTGGGGAATTGTTGCTGCCGGTGCAGCATGTGCAGTGGTTGGATTAATTAATCTAATCAGTGTCCTTAGTGAACCAGCTGTTTTTGGTGTGTCACTGTCTCCAGGAATCGGATTGTTCTTAACGTTAATCGCAGGTGTGGCCGTAGCGGCGCTTGGATTCAAAGGTGACGAGTGGCTTAAGTAATACTAATTCGCATTTAAAATACGTCTAAAAACTTGATCTTTCCAACCTATCCATCGTCAGCACTTCACTCACGTACCTTCCTGGTACGCCGCGAGAATCACTTTCTCGTCTAGGTTGAAAAGTCAATGAGTTCGAATTTGAAAAATTCGATTACGATTGACTTCACAAGGCTCCTTCATGAGCGATAGCGAATGATATAGGAGCTACTGGAATCTCGGCGTTTTATAGACGCATTTCAAACACGAATTAGTATAAGTTAATTTTAAGCTGGAATTAATACAAGTAGACGAAAGCCAAGGATCGTTTTATGATTCTTGGCTTTTAGAATGGAAAAATCGCCTAATTTTTATCAAGTATTAAGGCCATTTCACGTAATATTTTACATGCCGTTGCTGTTGAAACGTTGGATGGATCTAAACCCGGTGACAATTCTACCAGGTCGGCACCAACCAGTTTGACCTTAACATCTCGCAATTGCAAGAAAAAATATTCCAATTCTCGGTAGGTGATGCCCCCTGCTTCAGGTGTCCCAGTTCCCGGCACAATGGATGGATCTAGGACGTCGATGTCGATGGTAAGGTAGACTTTTTTACCGGATAGGTTTTCTAGTACATCACCAATGGTATTGATCCGAAATGGCTCGATGTAAGTATGTCTTTTTTTACGGGCAAAGTCAAATTCTTTTTTCGTTCCGGAACGAATGCCAAATTGGAAAATGCGCCCGTCACCTAAAAGGTCCCAAATCCGTTTGATGACCGTTGCATGAGAGAGCTTGCTTCCACCAAATTCATCCCGCAAATCGGTGTGAGCATCCAAGTGGAGGACGTGGACGTCGGGATGGACACTCGCCACTGCTTTTACAACAGGATAAGTAACCAGGTGTTCGCCGCCAATCATGAGTGGTATTTTACCATCTGCAAGGAGTTCACTTGCTACGGTTTCTAATTCCTCCATGACCCGTTCAGGTGACCCGTAGGATAAGTCAGCGTCTCCCACATCGCAGACGTTAGCTTCTTCTAAATCCAGGTTGAGAAGGGGGCTATAGGTTTCTAAGGCGTGCGATTCTATGCGCATAGCGTTGGGAGCAAAGCGGGTTCCCGGTCGGTTAGAGGTCGTGCCATCGTAAGGGGCTCCGAAAACGACAACCTTTGCTTCTTCGTAGGCGGTCCCCATGCCGAGGATTTGAACTGAATGGGTGAAATTAGTTTTTCGCATCCTGTAACATCTCCTTTACATAGGTCGGCAAAGCAAAAGCGCCTCGATGTAAATCGGTGTTGTAATATTTAGTATGAAGTCCAAGCTCGTTCCAAGCATCTGCTTGAATGTCTCCCGTGGGATGTAGTCCCTTTGTCGCAAATCCAAATAGCCAGTGTCCCGATGGATAGGTAGGGATGTGGGCTTGGTAAACTTCTGCAACCGGGAACAGTTTAGCAAGTTTGGCATGGGCGCGCTTCATCTCCCGGGCATCTCTTTCAAAATAAGGGCTCTCGTGTTGGTTAATCAAAATGCCATGATCTGACAAAACCCGGTGACAATCTGTGTAAAATTCGGTTGTAAACAAGCCAGCCCCTACGTTGATCGGATCCGTTGAGTCCACGATAATTAAGTCGTAGCTTTCTGTTTCGGCATTCTGGACAAATTTCAAGCCATCGTCAAAAATTAAATTTACACGGGGATCGGTTAGTTTTGACGCCGTTAGTGGTAGGTGTTCTTGACAGGCGCGGGTGACCACTTCGTCAATTTCCACCATGTCGATGTGTTCAATTCCTGGGTAGCGGGTCAATTCACGAACGGTTCCACCATCGCCGGCACCGATAACGAGGACGCGTTTAATGTTAGGGTTGGTCGCCATGGCAGGGTGAACGATCATGTCGTGATAAATGAATTCGTCTTTTTCGTTGGCCATCATTAAGCCGTCAATGGTTAGTATTTTTCCAAACTCATTGGAGTCGAAAATGTCGATTTGTTGGAAGTCAGATTTTTTTGAGAAGAGGTGTTCCTTTACTTTGATGCCGAATCTTACTTCGTTGGTCCATTCCTCTGTGTACCATAGTTCCATTACTCCACCACCTCGCTTGCTATTTTATGACTCATGTTACCTAGGTCCATTTTGGCATGTTTCTGGATCTTGGCGGTTAACCCACGAGGGATTTCTACGGATTCGCTAATTTCGGCCTTCAGTATTTTTTCTAAGTATTCAAAGCTTTCCCATGGGTCGATGTCGCCACAGGTGAAGAAATCCGCGGAAGCAAAGCCGTATTCTGGCCACGTATGGATGGTTAAGTGGGATTCTTCGATGATCACAGCACCGCTGACGCCCCATGGGCTAAAGTGATGGAAAACCGACTCTACGATGGTGGCTTTTGCCTGGATAGCTGCTTGCTTCATTTCTTGTTCAATGCGTGTGGGATCTTTTAAGATTTCTGAGTCACAGTTATAGTACTCGACGAGAATGTGTCTTCCTAAGGTTGTTATTTTATGCATGAGATTCAACTCCTTGTGTTTCAGGTTGTTTGACAACTAAAACCTTCTCTAAAAGAGGATCGAACTGGTCGACGATGAAGGCCTCTTTCTTTTTTAAATCGTTTAAGACATCTAAGATGTGGTTTGTGATCCGTTCTCCAGGGGAGACGATGGGAATTCCAGGTGGATAAGCCATGATTGATTCGCCTGAAATTCTCCCATTAGCCATGCTTAATGGGACGATTTCTTTTTCGCTGAAGTAGGCTTCTCTAGGCGTTAGGACAAAGGTAGGTTCTTCTAGCGTGAATGGGAGAAGTGCATCGATCGGTTGGGTCTCAGCGGGATAGTTGGTTGCTATTTCTTTCATGGCTTCTATGAGACGTAGGATGTCTTGTTCGCTGTCACCTAAGCTAAGGATGGCTAGGACGTGGTTGGTTTCGCACAGTTCCATTTGGATGTGGTAGGTTTTCCATAGTTGTTCGTAAACTTGAAACCCGGTTAAGGATAGTTTAGAAACGTTAATGTTTAATTTGGTTGGATCGTAAAAGTTGTTTTCGTAGGCGACCGAGATCCCTGGAATGTCGTTCAAGGCCTGACGTGCTTGATGACTGAGCTTAAGGACGTTATCCAGTTGGATTTGACCGTTTTGAGTCAGGTGGTAGCGGGCGCCGTCGATGCTTCCCATTAGTAAGTAGGAAACCGAGGTCGATTGGAGCAGGTTGATGACTTGCTGCACCCGGCTAACATCTACTCGGTCTCTCCGCACTAGTAAGGCAGATGCTTGGGTTAAGGCGCCTCCTGTTTTGTGCATGCTAATGCAACTAATGTCAGCTCCACAGTTCATGCTTGAGGCTGGTAGAGCGGGATGAAAGGGAAGGTGGGCGCCGTGGGCTTCGTCAGTCAGGAGTAAGACGTTGCGACGCCTCGCGATATCGGCTATTCTTTTTAGGTCAGTTACGTAGCCAAAGTAGGTCGGATTTAAAAGGAAGACGGCTTTGATATCCGGCTGCCCGTCTAATTTCTTTTGAATGGATTCAGGAGAAACATTTTTGGTTAACCCTTCTATCTGGCAGACTTCCGGCTTGACGTAAACGGGGACGCCACCACAGAGAATCAGTCCATTGAGGGCAGATTTATGAATGTTGGTCGGCATCAGAATTTTATCTCCAGGAGACAACGTAGACATTAACATCGCATGAATCGCAGAGGTGGAGCCGTTTGTGATAAAAAAGGCCTCGTCAGCATGGTAAGCGTCAGCCAGTAGTTCTTGTGCTTCTTTAATCACACCAGTTGGGTGGGCGACGTTGTCCAGTTTAGGTGACGCGTTGGTATCCATGGCCATTAAGGAAGGGCCATAATGGTCGTTTAAAATGGGAATGCCTTTTCCTCTTTTGTGACCTGGAACATCAAATACAGCGATGTTTTCATTGGCATAAGCCTTCATTGCTTCAAGTAGTGGCGTCTTTTTTTGGTCTTTTTTTAACATTCAATTTCACCTCCCACATTAGGGTAATATTGCCGGTTAACCTCTCGTTAAGACAGAGCTAGAACTGTTACATTGTATAGGCTCATCTTACAGATGTCAACCGTCACAGGTTTTAGTCGATCGTTGATGTGAAATGCCTTCTTTTGAAGTTGTGAATTTTATGTGGTAAAATGGTGGAACAAGTAGGTTAGATGAGGTTATAAAAATGAAGATCGGAATATTAGATTCAGGTGTCGGTGGTTTAACCGTCTTAAGAGAGTGTTTAAAGCAAATTCCTAATCACGAATACCTCTATTTTGCTGACTCAAAAAATGCCCCTTATGGTATTAAAACCAACGAAGAGGTACATCAGTTAACAGAAAGCGCCGTCCAGTTTTTGATGGCAGAGGGAGCTGAAATCGTTGTGATTGCTTGTAATACGGCAACCAGTGCCTCAGCCAAACGGTTGCGAGAAACATACAACGTTCCCATTATCGGGATGGAGCCGGCGGTGAAACCTGCTTTAGAGCAAGCATCTGGAAAGCGTGTGCTCGTTACAGCGACGGAGCTGACGTTGAAAGAAGGCAAGTTTCAGGAGCTGACCAAGGCTCTCGATGCAGGTGACGTCATCGACCTTTGCCCTTTAAGTGAGTTGGTGAGGTTTGCTGAAGCGGGACAATTTTCAGATGCGGTTGTTTTGCCGTATCTGAAGGAGAGCTTCCGTGAATTTGATCTGAATTTATATCGTAGCGTCGTACTTGGTTGTACGCACTTTCCGCTATTTAAGTCTGCTTTTGAAAAAATTCTTCCAGATGGCGTTGCTATTATTGATGGAAGTCAGGGGACCGTCAACCGGATCAGTGAATTTATAACAGCAGAAAGCGAAGCGCCTGATCTTCGACTATTTCTATCTGGAGAACCCTTGAAAGAGGGCGTGTTGTTTGATTTGATTGGCTCGATTTTGGGATTAAAGGGTTAAAGAGGGAGTTAGTAGGCTGTCTTGCGAGACGGCTTTTTTAATGTTCCATTCCATGTTCAAAGTAAGCGTTAATGACATCCCGTGCCACTTCTAATGAAATGGGATTGTTTTTATCTGGGAGTTCGGCTTGTGGGAAAACGACTGCAATGGCAATTTGAGGGTTATTTGCCGGTGCGTATCCAACAAAAGTCAAGTGGTGGATAGGAATGAGCTCACCACGTTCTGAATACATTAAATTCCCATCTCTGTCCCTAGCGAATTCCTCGGCTGTACCTGTTTTTCCAGCAGGGTTATAAGCTGAGTTTTTAAAGAAGTAATTTCCTGTTCCATTTGGTGATTGAAGGACTTGCCTAAAGCCTTCTTGTACACGGCCCATGGCCTCGGGGGAAATGTTAATCTGATTCATGAGATACGGCTCAAAGTCGTAAACAAGGATTCGTTCTTCTTCGCTTACTTTAATGCTTGCCTCTTTCAATAAGTGTAAGGCATATCGATTTCCACCGTTGGCAATGGTACTGATGTATTGAGCTAACTGTAAAGGCGTATAAGTATCCGATTGACCGATGGAAAAGTCTAGGAGTTTGGCGACGTTTCTCTCAGGATTCCTTAGACCGATTTGTTCTCCTGGCAAGTCAATGCCAGTATAGTTCCCTAAACCAAAGTTTTCAAAGGAGGAACGATACGTTTGGATGGCGTCAAGATCAACGCTTAAATTCTTACGTGGGAAGTAGTGGTCGCCTCCTATTTGAATGGCCTGTTGCATAAAATAAACGTTGCTCGAAAGGCGCAAAGCATCAATGTCATTAACAATGCCTAAATCAGACCAAGATGCTTTTTTGGTACCGTCAGCAAAAATCATGGCTTTGTCATCAATGGTATCACCAAAAGAGGTGACGCCTTGTTGATAGGCTGTGATCATGGTGGCACCTTTCACAACAGAGCCCATGGTGAAGGCGTTGTGTAGATTACCTAACGGATGATCCTGAAGTTGGTTGTTTTCGTCAAAGGTTTTACCATTTAAGGATAAAATCTCCCCATTATTAGGGTTGACGATCACCACGTAACCTTCTTGTAAATACCTTGCTGCTGGATTGTTTAGTTTAGCAGAAGCCATGTGACGTTCTAAAATAGCGTCTACTTTAGTTGATAGCTCTGCATCGATGGTTAGGGTCAAATCAAAACCTTGCATGCCCTCGTATAAAGTCATTGGCTGATCTTCGGAGTAGACCAAGTGTCTGGATTTAGAACCATGTAAAAAGTCTTCGTAATGCCTTTCTAGACTCGAACGTCCGATCCGATCGTTCATGGTGTAGCCAAGAGCAATGTAACGTTCGAAATCTGTACTTGAGAAGCCCGCCCCGTCTTTACTTACAGCGCCAAACAGATCGTGACGATTCATCACACTTGGATATTCACGCTCTGAAAGTGTCTCGATGTATATCCCAGTAAGACTTTCCAAACGTTCCGTAACAAAGGCCACTTCAACTTCTGTTGCATTAAACTTGATGGTACTGACGCCCCCTCCATAAGCCGCATTCGTCATTCGATTGAAAATAGCTTGTGCCGTTTTATCTAGTGGAAGGAGGGTTTCTAACTGTTTATTGCTTATCCCTTCGTTTTCATCAAGATCGTTAACTCGTCGATATAAATCTTGCAAATCTTGGTTAGATAATTTGTTGGTTTCGACCTCGACGATTTCAGCTAGTTGGTGGGCAACGTCGTACATGTCATCGATGCTTTGTCTGCTATCGTAATAATAGACGATGGAGAGGGCAGGATTGTTAATGACGAGTGGATTGCCATGGCGGTCGTAGATTTCACCTCGGGATTGAGATTTTTTTAAAACGTATTTCTCTTGCTTGTTTAGATGCATTTGGTAATCTTGCTGGTGGACATGATGAACTTGGACTAAACGTATACAAACGGCAACGCTTAAGAGAAAGCAAAAAAGATTTAAGCATCTAATGCGCATACTTTTGATGTTTAAACTTTTAATCTTTTCCCACATACCATCACACCACTTTATAGAGATAAAAGTAGTATGCCCGAAATGAGAGAAAGTAAAAAAGACACGCACGGTGTCTTTTGATGGATGTTGCCTAAATTTCTACTTGGTTCCGAAAATTCGGTCTCCAGCATCTCCCAATCCAGGAACAATGTATCCTTTTTCATTTAACTTTTCATCGAGGTTAACTAAGTAAATTTCAACGTCAGGGTGGGCATCATTTACTGTTTTAACGCCTTCAGGAGCACCAACCAAGCAAATGAGCTTAATTCTCGTTGCCCCACGTTGCTTGACAGCATCGATGGCGGCGTTGGCTGAACCACCAGTAGCTAGCATCGGATCAACAATTAGAATGTCACGCTGGTCAAGCCCGTCTGGAAATTTTGCAAAGTACTCGTGAGGCAATAGTGTTTCTTCGTCACGAACAATACCAATGTGACCAATACGGGCAGACGGGATCATTTGAAGAATACCGTCTACCATCCCAAGTCCGGCTCTTAGAATGGGAACGATGACCATTTTTTTACCATCAACGACATGTGCTTTTGTTTTAGTAACCGGTGTTTGCACCTCAACTTCTTTCAGAGGGAGGTCACGGGTGATTTCATACGCCATTAAACCACCAATCTCATTAATAATTTGACGAAATTGCATGGTTGGCGTATCTTCTTTACGAATTTTTGTTAACTTGTGTTGAAGGAGAGGGTGGTCTAAAATATTTACTTTCATCTAACTTTCACCTCGGGGGATACATTATTTATTTGTGACTCAAGTATACTACAGGTGTGCGGTTTTTACAAATCTTAGATAATGGTTTATAATAGAAGGACTTGGGAGGGCTAGCCCTTTAATCAGCTCTTCTCAATGCCACTCATAGAGAAACTAGTTTGCGGATGCAAACGGAGTTGAACATGATGGGTATAATGGTAAACAGGTTACAGGATCAGAAATGCCTAGGAGGAAGTTAAGATGGATAAAACGTTAGAATATTTAAAGCAGTTAACCGATGTGAACGGGATTTCTGGTGATGAAGGAGCCGTGCGTAAGTTGTTCAAAAACTTCGCTACCGATGCCAGTGACGAAGTGGTTCAAGACAAACTGGGATCAGTGATTGCTAAAAAGGTTGGTAAGGCCGGAGGCCCTAAAATTGCCATCGCGGGTCATATGGATGAAGTTGGATTTATGGTTCATTTCATTGACGATAAAGGATTCATTAAGTTTAAACCAGTTGGTGGCTGGTGGTCACAAGTGTTACTATCGCAACAAATGACGATTACCACGTCGACTGGAAAAGAAATTCATGGCATCATCGGGTCAACGCCACCTCATGCCCTAACCGCTGAGGCACGTAAAAAGCTCGTTGAGTTAGATGACATGTTCATTGACATTGGGTGCGACAACAAAGAAGAAGCTGAAAGCTTTGGCATCAAACCAGGTGACATGATTACGCCGTACTTTGAATTCCGTGAAATGGCAAATCCAAAGTATTTACTGGCTAAAGCCTGGGATAACCGCATTGGATGTGCCATCGCCATTGACGTTTTAAATAACCTAAAAGGTGAAGCTCATCCAAACGAATATTACGGTGTTGGAACCGTTCAAGAAGAAGTAGGATGCCGTGGTGCTTTTACGACAGGAAACATGATCCAACCAGATGTGATCATTGCGGCTGACGTTGGCTTAGATGGGGCAACACCAGGTAGCGATAAAATCAAAGCGGTACTTGGAAAAGGACCGATCATCACCTTGATGGACGGTGGCACCATTGGTCACAAAGCGTTACGCAGCTACATGGTTGATTTGGCGGAAGAATTAAAGATTCCGGTTCAGTTTGATGTCATGATGGGTGGTGGAACCGATGCGGCGCCTATGCATAAAATTGGTGAAGGTGCGGCAGCGATGTCATTTGGTATTCCATCGCGATACATTCATTCCAACGGGTCGATGATTCACCGTGACGATTATGAGAACGGTGTCAAGCTGTTGACTGAGTTCGTGAAACGATTCGATGCTGAAGCGTTGAACAAAGTGGTGTATGAAGATTAATCCTAAGAAGCGAGGACGGCTTATAAAAGTCGAATCTCGCTTTTTTGATGTCAAAATATGGGTGGTCATACATAAAAAAGATTCGTAACCGCCATGATAAAGTTAACAATTTTAATTTTGGGGGTTGATGATGAATGAAGAAGATGTTAGTATATGTCAGTTTTTTTCTGGTAGTAGCCGGGATTCGGGCGGGATGGATAGCAAGAAGTGATGAAGAGGCTCCTGTGATGGCAGACCAAGACATTCGTATGGAACTAGAAGCCTACATGGAAGAGATGGAGTTTGCTCCCATCGAGCCTCGCCTAGATCCGGTGTTTGAATTTGTTCCGGGGCTATATGGTCTTGCCGTGGATTTTGAGCTATCTTATCAAAACATGTTGAGTTATGGGCGATTTGATCCGAGTCTAATTGTTGCTAAAGGGATTCCTTATGAAGGAAGTTCCGAAGATTTCAGGCAACATCGCATCTACAAAGGCAACGAGAATAGTCCCTATGTCGGCCTGTTAATTAATGTGGCTTGGGGGAGCGAGGAACTGGATGAAATTCTCGATATTTTAGACGAGCACGATGTGTTAGCATCCATCTTTTTTGAAGGGAAATTCGCGGATAACCACCACGAGCAAGTCCGGGACGTTTTAAGTCGAGGCCATCTGATTGGGAACCATTCCTATTCGCACCCATCTGATTGGTTGACCTTTTCTTACGAAGAATTTGAACGTGAAATTGTACTGACCAACGACATATTACGAAGCATCACCAACGAGGAAATCATCTACTTTGCACCACCAGGTGGCGCCTTTACCGAAGATACTATCCGCGCCGCCTACGACCAAGGCATGTATACTATTTTATGGTCAGCCGATTCCATCGACTGGCGCGGTGAGCCAGCTCACGTACTCGTTGAACGTGTCATGAACCGGATTGAACCGGGCGGCTTGATCTTGACGCATCCGAAACCAGAAACCGTCCGCGCCTTACCGGAAATCATCGAACGGGTGCGGGCAGAAGGCTTGGAATTCAGGAGGGTTGACGAGATTGTGAGTGGTCAGCGTGGCGAATAGGGGAATCACCCATAAGGATCAAAATAAACGATGAAGTGGGTGAAAAATCACCCCTAAGGGCCCAAATAGCGATAAAATGGGTGATTCAAGACCAGAAAAAAAGCTAACGCCTCACTTGAAGGACGTTAGCTTTCAACTTTGTAGGTGCGGTCATCTGGAACGAATTTAAAGATAATGGCGGCTAAAACGAACAATACGGCGATGACGGCAATACCGAAATGCGGTCGACCCGTCCAAAGGGAGACGAGACCAAAGAGTGTGGTTTCAATGATCGAGGCTAGCCTGCCATAAATAATGGCAAAGGGGCCAGCACCGTTAAAGGTCGTACCTGCCTAAGCAGTGTGCAGGCAAGAAAAGAATCGTATTGCTCCAACTAAAGTCGAATTTTTACTAAGATCAGACAAAAATCCTCGCTGGAGAATTCATTAATTTCACCCCTATACAATTTCCTTTATCACGTATTCGTATACACCCACTTCGTCGTATTCAATTTCATCAAATACGACTAAACCATTTTCATCATTAGTTCCTGTTGCAACGAGCACGTCATTTTCGTAGACGCCAAAAGAAAACATTCCTTGCTCTACATCTTTGCCGATGACAACCTTACTGGCTTCTAAGACAATACTTGTTTTAGACGGTTTTCCTGAATGGTTCACAATGGTGTTAAGTCCATTGGCAAAAGTAATATCATCTATTGCCTCATAGGATGGGCTTAAGACCACTGACAGATCGATAAGTGTATCGCTACTTACGACAGAAAATGCCATCGGCGGTAAGAGTTGCCAGTTGCCATCCGCACTAATTTCTTCTAAAAGATAATCCCCAACGCCTAATGTAAAAGAAGCTGTCCCATTAATCGTTGTTGTCGCTTCACGAATTTTAAGGGGTGTTACGTTTATTTGTGTCAGCCTAAATACAACACCTGGAATAGGTTCGCCATCTGGATCGATTTTCTTAAGTCTGATTTCCTTATGTACACCTGCTCCACCACTTGCATCTTCCATTCTGATGAATAAATCTGTGGCTGTTTCGTTATGGGCATCTTCTTCGTGCGAAAATTCCAAAGCGTTGTAATAGTGATAGGCACCATTATGTAATATCGCTTCAACTGCCTCAGTATCGTAGTAAATCATGTAGCCATATGGCAGATTTGAAGCTGGAATATTTGCAAGTGCGACATTGTTCCCTTGACCGATTAAATCTACTGTTTGATTTACTTCTCCAAAAAACAAATTCCCAAGCTGTAGCTTGAAATGAGCAATCAATGGATCATCCGTGCTTGAAGGTGCAAATGGCGACTCAGAATTACGAACATAGTCAATTGTAAAGATGTCATCTACCGTCGGACAATCTAGTAACTGTCCCTCATTATGAAGTTGGTCTAAAAACTCTTGGATGGTAAGGCCGCGTTTACCATTCCAGATCGCACCCGTTAAATAGCGATCAATCGGTTCACTTGGCTCATCTACTAAGAAATTACTATCTGCGAGGGACCTAAACGCATAACGCCCCCACCAACTGCTGTAATCCTCACGTCCCACAATTCTAATGATACGAATCGAATCCTTTACATACTCATGAGCACTCGTAAGCGTCCCATAATGCATCCCTACAGACAAATAATCATCAATGACCGCATTCGTATACAAGTATGGATTATCAATTTCACCCATATAAAACTCATCGGCATATGCTTTGATATAAGGTTCAAGTTCACTTTGGTAATTATCACCTGTAGGATTATCCGTTGAATAAGCAAGCGACTCCTCAGTTGTATAAAACTTCTCGCCACCACTTGCACGCAAATCACGCCACGTTAAATTCTGAAATGCAACATTAACATAATAGCGCATGACTTCAAATTTCGAATAGTCATTATCAGATACTTCAGGTAGATCATATAAATTCCCACTGTATGCGCCATATCGCCAACTTTTAGAAACAATAGCACCTGGATAATCGTATTCAGGACCTGGTCCTACCCCACCGCCTGGTGGAACAATCACATTTGTAGAAAGGTGAATACCATTTACATATGATTCAATACTCCCTTGCTTGTCATCGCCAGTTACCTCTCCTTTATATTCGACGTATGCAGACACCTCAATCCAGCCCGTAATATTATCAGGTTGGGGGTCGCCATAATAATTTTTATAGCCATCGTCAAACACGACCTCAATATAATAATTTCCAGCCGCATCATAGCGATACTGACGTGTCCCAACTTTCCCAATTGGATCGTCGCCATAAATATCAATTACATCATGACCAAAACCAACAATCTTAAAATATTGATTGGTGTCATTATCAATCTCAACTTGGATCGTATCCCCTGCTTCAATACCACCAACGCCACCTGCATACTCAATCCGTATTTTCAAAAACATCATATTGCCAACTTTACTAATTGGTTCGCCATCAACCGTAAACAAATAATTAATCACAGCCACATTCGCCATACCATTCCTCCTAAAAGCACCAGCCAAACTGGTGTTACTCATAAGCCTAGCAAGTAGAGCTATTTACTAGGCAGTACCAAGCTAACTACTCGTCACAGCAGAATAGGCTCATAATACATTATATTCATCACTTAAACTTTGGAACGTTTTTTTCTCACAAACATAAAGTAAGATAATCCCTACTTGATGTATCAAAAAAAAAGGAGTGATGAATATGTCCAACTCAGGCTGGACTTATGATGAAAGCGAATTTCGTGTAAAGGTCAATGTCAAAGACAATGGAGTAGGTGCTCTTGTTGCAACTGCCGACTACATAGACGGTCCTGCTGACTTTACCAACACATACAAAGCAGAACCAACACAAGCCCAAATTGAAGCAACTAAAATCATTTCAGGTAAGTGGCTTGACCCTGAGATTCCATTTGAATTTACACTATTTGATGAGCTAACAGGTGATGTGATTCAAATCACAGCAAGTCAAAACGGCAAAATTATCTTTAACCCAATTACCTACGACACACCAGGAACATACACCTATAGAATCGAAGAAACCCAAACAGCAATGGGCGGCTGGACATTTGATACACGCATTTATCATGCTGTCGTGACTGTCATTGACGATGGGGCTGGCTCACTTGTCGCAACCATCGATTATCCAGATGGTGTCCCAGTATTTGACAACAACTACCAAGCCATCGACGGACCAGCCATCATTACTGGAATCAAATGCACGATGGGCAAAGACCTTGTTGCGGAACAATTTGAATTTGGTCTATTTGATGGCGATGACAACCTGATACAAACAATTACCAATCATGCAGATGGCACATTTACTTTCGATCCAATTAGCTATACAGCAGAAGCAGTAGATACCTACTATGTCAAGGAACTAACGGCATCAGGTAGTGGCTGGACGGCTGATGACACCATTTTCACCGTCATTGTTACCATCGTTGACGATCGACAAGGAAACCTCGTTGTGACTGTCGAATACCCAGATGGTGATGTCATCTTTAATAACACTTACACCGCCGATGATGTCGATCTCGTTTTAGAGGCAATCAAACTCACAAAAGGCAAACCGTTGATGGATGGACAATTTGAATTCGGACTGTTTGACGAAGATGGCAATCTTCTATTAACAGCGTTCAACAATGTAGATGGTCATGTTACCTTCCCGAAATTGACCTATCGTACAACTGGCGCATTCAACTACGTTATCAAGGAGATTATACCGCTGGGAAAGAGCTAAGGGGCTGGATCGTTGATCAAACTGAATTTCCAGTTCATGTATCAGTCTATGAAGAAGCTGGAAAGTTGATGGCTACTATAACGTATCCTTGTGGAAAACCAACCTTTATTAATATCTATAAATCTCACCACCACAAATCTTACAAACGCAAACACTACAAATGTAAGCCTTGTAGGTGTAGGGATTGCCCTTGCTCCATTCCAAAACGTACTGATTGTGTTCCAAAATGTAATCCCTGTATTCCAAAACAAACTTGTTGTCATCGGCCACATGTCTGCAAGTCTGATTGCTCCAAACCTAGAAAACAAAAGCCATTTTGTTGTTGTAGATCCTGTTGTTTTCTACAGTCTAATTAGAGAGTTCGTATCAAGCTTAAGTTATAGTCGCAGAGCGACAAAAGGTAGGCACTGTGTGTTAACCATCAGACTCTAAATTACCTACACCACGCTTGCTGATCAGCTGATTAACTGGTGGCTATGGGGCTAGACGTTCCAGTTTTAACAGATCGACTTCTAGCTTGAACCAGTCCATCACGCAAACGAAAATCCGCCATACTCAAATGTTCTAACGCATTTGAATATAGCGGATTTTTTCATCGCAAAGTTCTTCTTCGCTGAAAATGGCGATCCCACATGGGGAAGCTTTGCAACAGATACAAAGCAAATCCCCCTATATGTGTGGTAAAAAGAGGGTATGTGGGGAGGTAAACTCCCTACATTTACCTTATAAAGCGAATAATAGGGGACAAAGCTCCCCAGATAGCCCGATATCTGGGAGATCTGGGGAGTCTTTTAAACTATCCCATTACTTCCAGGGAACTATAAAAAATGGCAACAATGTGTTAAAATAGTCCAATGAAAGGTCAGGTGAAGCGGATGAAAGCCCTAGGATTAATCGTTGAATACAACCCCATGCACAATGGACACCTTTACCATCTTAACGAAAGCAAAAAGCTGACCAATCCAGAGATCACCATCGCTGTCATGAGTGGGAACTTCACCCAGCGTGGGGAGCCAGCTATCGTTAACAAATGGGAGCGAACGAAGATAGCCCTCGAAAATGGGATTGACCTTGTGATTGAACTTCCTTATGGCTTCTCTAACCAATCGGCTGACCTGTTTGCAACGGGAGCTGTTTCGATTCTTAACCATCTTAAAGTTGACCACCTCGTATTTGGGAGTGAGTCCGGCAACATCGATCAACTATGGGAGCTGGCTCGGCGAACAGGTGATCTCGAATTTCAGCAACGTGTCAAAGAAAAACTAGATAAAGGACTAAGCCTGCCAGCTGCCTATCAAGAACTGGATCACCGTTACAACGGATCAAACAACACACTAGGAGTCGCCTACTTGGCTGCGATAGATAAACTAAACGCCAACCTAAAACCTCTGACCATCTCACGTCTAGCAAGCCAACATACGGAAGAGATCCCCAACCACCCAACCATTGCCAGCGCCACCGCTATTAGAAAGATGATCGCTTCTGGTACAGATTACAGCGCCTATACGCCCTGCCAATTAGATCCATCGATAGCTACCCTTCAAAATTGGGCATCCCATTATCCTTATTTACGCCACAAACTCCTTACAACGGATCCTGAGGATCTGGAACAGATCCACGATATGGTAGAGGGCTTGGAGCATCGCTTCATCGAAGTCGCTAAATCCAATTCCAACTTCGAAGACTTCATCAACGGTGTTAAAACCAAAAGATACACCCGAACGCGACTTCAGCGCATTTGTGCTAACGTACTGACGGGAACAACAAAAGCCAACATCGATCAATGGACTTTGTCAAAAGGTGCACCTTACCTTCGTGTGTTAGGCTTTACGGAAACCGGATCCCAGTACCTCAGACAGGTCAAAAAAGAGGTGGAAGTCCCCATTTATAGCACCTTTTCTCGGATCGCCCACAACATGTTGAAACACGAGCAAAAAGTAACCGCCGCCTATGCCAGCATTTATCCAGAAATTAACTGGACGAAGCACATTGAAAAAGAATTTTCTGGACAACCTATCCAACTGAAACCCCAAAATAGATAGAGTAGAAAGGTTAGTGAAAGACATGGAAAAGCACCTAAAACTAAAAGAAGCCATCGGGCAAGTCATTGATGATGGGATCGAGATCACACACTTCAATGTCAACGAGGGGGATTCCTTAGTGACGGTGGCGATGGAAGGATCAGCCACCGTCCTACAAGATGAAAAAACCTTAAAACGGAACGTTATTAAAGTAATCAAAATCGACTTTGGTTATACAGGTGCCAAGCTATCCGTTGACGTCAAAAAAGAAACACCAACGAGATCAGGTCGCACGAAATACATCACGGTAACCTCCGGCAAAGGAGGCGTTGGGAAGTCGACGGTTTCAGCCAATTTAGCCGCCTGTCTTGCTAAATTTGGTCACAAAGTAGGCTTAATCGATGCTGATATTTACGGTGCCAGTATCTCGAAGGTTTTCGGGATGAACGATCCACAACTTTTGCTGGATGCCAACGATAAAATTATCCCCCCCCAATCGGAAGAAGGTGTGATGATCATGTCCACGGACTTTTTAGTGGAAGACGGTCAGCCGCTCATGTGGCGCGGCCCCATGCTTGGTCGCATGCTAGACCATCTCTTTGGTGATGTGGCTTGGCCGGAAGACACGGATTACATCGTTGTCGACTTGCCGCCAGGAACGGGAGATGTGCCACTCTTCTTGAAGGATCTAATTCCAGAAGCCAAAGCCCTTGTGGTGACTACCCCTAATAAGATGGCGTCGGAGATCGCAATTAAATCCGGGGAAATGGCTAAGACACTTGGACACGACATCCTGGGGGTTGTCGAAAACATGTCTTACTACATTAATCCAGCTAATGGGAACCACGATAAAATCTTTGGTAGTGGGGGCGGCCAGATCGTGGCTGAACGCCTCGAAACGGAAGTGTTAGCTGAGATTTCCATTAGCGGGGTCAAAGAAGAAACCTCCCGTGGTATTTTTACCTCTCATGAAGAAAACGGTCTGCTCTACTTAGGGTTGGCTAACAAGGTGATGAAATTATTCTAATGAAAAAAATAAAACAACAATCAAACAAGCCGATTGTCTTAATTGGTATGATGGGGGCAGGGAAAACGACCGTTGGTGAAAGGTTGTCGAAAAAACTTGAGCTATCTTGGATTGATACGGACAGGTCCATCGAATCTACAAGTGAACAGGACATTCCAGAAATTTTCGAAATCTATGGCGAGCAGTACTTCCGGCAGCTAGAAAGTGAAGCCTTGATCCATGCTCTTGCTCATGCCCAGGTCATCTCCTCAGGAGGAGGCATGGTCACCATTGATCAGAACCATCAACGGTTAAAAGATGCCCATGTGATTTACTTAAAAGCAAAGATTGAAACCCTTGTGGGTCGACTTTCCGCTACCGACCGTCCTCTTTTGAAAAACGTAGACGTCCACGGGAAATTAACCGACTTGCTTCGCGTTCGTTCTGACCTTTATGAAAAAAGTGCGGACCTCATTGTGGAAACCGACGATTTGTCACCGAGTGAAGTGGTGACGGAAATTGAGAAAAAGCTCTCTAGCTGATGATTTGATCAGTAAAGAACTTTTGCCTTTGCGGATACAAAGAAGGTCCCCTATTTTTGTAATTTTTGCTGAAACGGGGGACTTTTTTAACTATTTTTGCTCTGTAAGTAGGTGGAATTATCCGATTTTCGTGATTTTAACTGAAATAGGATAATTTTGGGCTTACTTTTCGTCTACAGCCTCGAGAAAGTCCCCTGTTTTCAAAATTTTGACCAAAACAGAGGACTTCCAGTTAAAATCTGAATCACCTATCTCAAAAAGCGGACGTGGACGATTTCACCCTTCTCGATCCGGTAAATGGCCATGACGTGGCTAACATCCGTCATCCCATGACGCCCAGTTACCCGCTCTTCGTCTAGCACGTAGTTACCAACAACGGTACGGCTAGCTAAGTGGCAATGGAGCTGAGGCGAGGCTTCAAACATCTTTTTATACGATTCGTACATGGCTGGTCGCCCAGCCATTAAGACGTTACCTTCCCCATCTTCGACGACACAGTCTTCAGCAAAGTTGACGATAAATTGGTCAATGTCTCGTGAATTATACGCTTCTAGTTGTTTTACTACTGGTTTTGTTACGACGTTCATATGGTGCTACCTCCTGCAATGGTATAATTTGAACCTATATGGATAAGTATAGCACATAAGCCTTGAAAAAAGTGTTCAAAAAGAGTAAAATCGTTCTATTGGTTTTCATTTGAAGAGGAGTGGTCAGAGCGTGTCAAAATTCACAAAAGAATTCATTATACAGTCGGCAAAAAATGAAGGGGTTAATTTCGTCCGATTAATGTTTACCGACTTATTCGGTGTCATAAAAAATGTCGAAATTCCGGTCAGTCAACTGGAGAAGGCGCTAGGAAACAACATGATGTTTGATGGTTCATCCATTGATGGATTCGCTCGAATTCAAGAAAGTGACATGCATCTATATCCTGATCTAAGCACGTGGCTCATTTTCCCAGACGTTCATAGTGGTGCTCGAATTGCCCGTTTGATCTGTGACGTATACAAAGACGGCGAACCGTTTATCGGTGATCCACGTTCTAACTTACGACGTGTTATCAAAGAAATGGATGGACTAGGTTTTTCACGAATGAATCTGGGTGCAGAACCAGAGTTTTTCCTATTTAAGTTAGATGACAGCGGGCAACCAACGACCCAGTTGAATGATAACGGTGGTTACTTTGATTTTGCTCCTCTTGATATGGCCGAAAACTGTCGCCGTGACATTGTTATCGAGTTAGAAAAACTCGGAATGGGGGTGGAGGCGGCTCATCACGAGACCGCGCCTGGTCAACACGAAATCAACTTTAAATACGACGAAGTGTTAGCCGCTTGTGATAAAATTCAAACCTTTAAACTGGTAGTTAAAACGGTAGCACGGAAGCATGGTTTTTATGCGACCTTTATGCCAAAGCCCATCAAAGAAATTGCCGGATCTGGGATGCACTGTAACATTTCTCTCTTCGATAAAGAAGGTCAAAATGCCTTTTATAACGAAGAGGATCGTTTAGGGTTGTCAAAAACGGCCTATCAATTTATGGCTGGTTTACTAGAGCACGCACCAGACTTTACGGCGATTGCCAATCCAACGGTTAACTCTTATAAGCGATTAACACGTGGTCACGAAGCTCCCGTTTACATCGCTTGGAGCCCATCTAATCGCTCGCCTTTAGTACGTATTCCGGCTGCTCGAGGGAGAAGTACTCGAATTGAATTACGTTCAGCCGATCCATCCGCTAATCCATACTTAGCCTTGGCGACCATTTTAACGGCTGGTTTAGATGGGATTAGAAGAGAATTAGAAGCACCAGCGTCTGTCGAGGATAACATTTATGTGATGACGAAGGAAGAACTAGAAGCTAAAAACATTAAAGCTCTGCCACGTTCTTTGCAGACGGCACTGGATAACTTCTCTCGTAGTAATTTAATGACAGGCGCGTTAGGACCACATATCACAAAACGATTCTTAGAAGCAAAGTACCAAGAATTTGAAGAATACCGCTCCTTTGTTCACGAATGGGAACTGAAACGTTACATGGGATTATTGTAAGAGGAGGCTATACTTATGAAGTTACTTATCGCATCGGATTTACATGGGTCCGTATCGGCGACCGAAAAAGTTTTGGATGCCTTTAAAAAAGAAGGGGCAGATTACTTGCTTTTGCTTGGTGACCTTCTGTATCACGGTCCTCGAAATCCACTTCCAGCTGAATACCTACCAGCAGAGGTGATTGAATTACTAAACGCTCTCAAAGATAAGGTCATCGCCGTTCGTGGAAATTGTGATTCAGAAGTTGACCAAAAAATGTTGGCATTCCCCATAACCGCTGATACTCAGACTTTTCCTTTAAAAGGGCGAAAATTCTTTGCTACGCATGGCCATCTGTTTGATCCGACGCCTGATCTGAGTCAAACACCAAGTCACTTAGTAGAAGGAGATATTTTCGCATTTGGACATGTACACCTTCCGATTTTAGAAGTTAACCAAAAAGGTGTTCTCGTCCTCAATCCAGGATCGGTGACCTTACCGCGAGAAGGGCATCCACCAACCTATGGGGTGATGGATGAAAGTCGGATTCAGATTAAGACCTTTGATGGGAAAATTTATGGAAAACGAAGTGTGACTTTGTAGTTCAGAGGTCACATTTTTTGTATAAAAAATTCTACCATTGGGATTTATTTTATGGTATACTGAATGCAACAAGGTGGTGATGGATATGTTTAGAGAAGAAATCCCATACATAGAAGAAAACCTTAATCCGTGTCCTGATTTTAGGCGATCAAATTGGAACATAGCGTTTGGCTTGCAAGCCATTGATGGCAAGGTTCCTTCTGATTATTTGGTTAGACTGTCCAAAAAACAAATTGCTGGCGAAATAACTTTTGAAGAACTTGAGCTGAGACTTAATCTTCATTATGGAAAAGCCCTTGTTCCTCGTGGTACAATGATGGTAGAAGAGGTTAAGACTTCTTATTCTATCGACATGAAAGAAGAGGATTCTACAGAAGCAGATTATTCATCCACCAGGATAGCAGAAATTCTTGCTACTGAAAGTTTTGCACTCAATCCAGGAACTCTACTCGGCTATCACGAACAAATTTTTTCAGGTATCGAAGCGTTTCATTATCCCGTTGGACAAATTCGTAAGGTTAACATTTCAAAAGCAGAAAAGGTATTGAACGGCGACAGTGTTCTTTATTCTAATTTTGGAGTTATTCGTCAAACACTGAATTGGGATTTTGATCAGGAGAAAGGCTATGACTATCAATGCCTTGAAAGGTCAGAGAAGGCCCATTGTGTGATGAAATTTATTTCTAGTGTTTGGCAAATTCATCCGTTTCGCGATGGGAATACAAGAACGATCGCAACTTTTGCCATTAAGTATTTGCGTTATTTAGGATTTGAGGTTGACAACAAGCCCTTTGAACATCACTCGGTATTCTTTCGAGATGCTCTTGCATTAGCTAACTATCATAAAGAGGGTAAAACTGAAAAATATTTGACCATGTTCACAGAGAATTTATTGCTTGGTGGCAAGCATGAGCTAGTAATTGAGGTGAAGTAAAATGACATTTCCACATCCTGTGACGGGCAAAAGGTATCGCACACTAAATACCCACTTGCGTGATAAATACGGAGATAAAGTATTTAAAGTCATGATTAACGCCGGTTTTACCTGTCCAAATATTGATGGTAAAGTCGCTTACGGTGGTTGCACGTTTTGTACGACCATGGGAAGCGGTGATTTTGCTGGTAATCCAAAAGACGACCTGATTAAACAATTCCACGAGGTGCGGGGTCGCATGCACACGAAATGGCCAAAAGCAAAATACATGGCTTACTTCCAGGCGTTTACTAATACGTATGCCCCACTTGAGGTGTTAAAAGAGAAATACGAAGCCGTCCTTGCGGCGGATGAGAACATTGTGGGACTCTCTATCGGTACACGTCCTGACTGTTTGCCAGACGATGTGATTGACTATTTAGGTGAACTGTCGAAGAAGGTAGATTTATGGGTAGAACTTGGACTTCAGACCATTCACGATTCAACGGGAAAGCTGATTAATAGAGGTCACAACTACGACGTCTTTTTAGAAAGTGTGGCAAAGTTGCGAGAGAAAAACATTGACGTGATTGTACACATCATCAATGGACTGCCTCGTGAAACCGATGAAATGATGATGGAAACGGCAAAAGCGGTAGGACAACTGGATATCCAGGGGTTAAAAATCCATCTTTTGCATGTGATGCAAGACACAGCCATGGCAACGATGTTGAAAAAGGATAGGATGCGATTATTGGAGCAAGACGAATACGTGGATTTAGTGGTACGCCAGTTAGAAGTGATTAATCCGAATGTTGTCATGCACCGGATAACAGGAGATGGTCCGAGAGAACGGCTAATTGGTCCGAGATGGAGCATCAATAAATGGGTTGTTTTAAACCAGATCGATGATACGTTAAAAGGGCGCGAAACTTATCAAGGGAGGTTGTTTGATGGCAACGTTGGATAAAATTTTACCCTTTACGAAGTATTTGTTAGGTAAATGTATCGCGCCTGGTGATCTTGTTGTGGACGGGACTTGTGGAAATGGGAATGACACGTTGTATTTAGCCGACCTCGTTGGAGAAGAGGGGAGAGTTGTAGCGTTTGACGTTCAACAAGAAGCGATTAATGCAACGAAGAAGAGGTTAGAAGAATTACAGATCAACAACGTGACTTTGATTTTAGATGGTCACGAAAACGTCTTAAACTATATTTCCCAGGAAATGTCGGCAGCTATCTTTAACTTAGGTTACTTGCCTGGTAGCGATAAAACCGTGACGACAAATGGCGAAACAACGTGGAAGGCCGTCATAGGTATGTTGTCGCTATTGAAGGTCGGCGGGATCATTGTTCTAGTCATTTACCATGGCCATGAAGCAGGGAAAGTGGAGCGGGACGATATCGAAGAAAAGATTAGGACCCTTTGTCCGGGATCAACCAGTGTGCTGAAGTATGAGTTTTTAAATCGAGAAAATGCTCCTTATGTGGTGGCAATAGAGCGGGTGAAGTAGATGGTTAAGATTCGGAAAATAGAAGTAGTAGATGCATCGGAGTTTATTATCTTGAATCAAGAACTCGCGAAAGAAACAAAGTTTATGATGCGTGAGTTGGATGAATGCGTCACCGATGTGACAGCTGCTGAGAAAATGATCGAGGGTATGGATAAGAACGATGATTTCTTTTTTGTAGCAGAAGCTGGTGATGAATTGGCTGGATTTACTATGGCAGTTAAAGGGAATTTGAATCGGATCAAACATCGTGCTTACGTTGTGATTGGGATTCGCAAAGCTTATCAAGGTCAAGGGATTGGTCATCGACTTTTTGAAGAGCTAGACCGTTGGGTGTTGGAGCAAGGGTTAAGGCGATTGGAATTGACGGTAATGGCTCATAATGTAGCGGGGAAGGCTTTGTATGAAAAGCATGGATTTGTGGTGGAGGGCATTAAAAAAGACTCTATGCATGTGGATGGCGAATACGTGGATGAGTATTATATGGGGAAAATAATCAAGTAAAGCACAATAAAACCAGCTGAGGTTTTTCAGCTGGTTTTGAATTAACCAATGGACCCTTTCATTAAAGTGTCTTTTGGTTTTTTATTAACGATGATACTAGTTGGAATAATAATGGCGATAGAAACTGTTCCTAATCCAATGGTATAGAACAGAAGAACGGATTGAGTGTTGATTCCAACCTCATAACTCTCTAACATTTCATCGATGGTTAATTCAAAACGATAACCTAAATGTTCCAATTGATTTAACTCATGAGGTTCTGCAGGACGCTGTTCTTCGACAATGTTTTGTCTTAACATTTGTCGTGATACCTCTTCTCCAACAACATTTCCGACGAGTAGAGCAGGTGTCATAGCGATGATAGAGATGATACCTAATTCTAGAATAACCTGTGAAATGACTTTTCCTTTTTTCTCTCCTAGTGCTAAGTAGATGCCAAACTCTTGTTTGCGGTCTCGTAAAAATAAAAGGGTAGCTAAAGCAACTGTTATGAGTGTAGCACCAATGGCTCCTAAGAGGATGAAGTTTGCGATTTCTTGCATGTTTTCCATAGAAGCATGGATCGCTCTAAATCCAGAAGAAAAATCCGTTGCACGCCAACCACCAGGGACATTTGCAACTTCTGCTGCAAACTCATCAAAATAAGAAGGATCCTCCAGTAGAAAGAAATTTTGGATAAATATATGATCAGGAGCAAATTCACCTTGCACCCTTATATCAAACATTTGTTCAGCCACAAAGTTTGGGACGTAAATGCGATGTTGCATACGTAGCTGTGCATGATTTAAGTTGGCAATAGCATTCAAATCTGAATTTTCTGGTAAAGGTGGTACAATGGGATCAAAAATCCCAATTATTTCTAGAGAAAAATCGCCTTCTACAAGCGGTGATATATCTCGATTTTCCTGATATCCTCCTCCTCCTACGTATATGTGATCAAAAACAATGACTTGAACATCAAAAGTTGAACCAACTTCTAGCCCATTGGCTTCAGAAAAGCCTAAAGAGATTAAAGCAGGGTAAGGGCCTGACTCTGAAATCAGCTCTGCTTCACTGAAACCACGACCACCAACAAGTTCAATAAACTCTTCTCGAACCTCTAAAAAATTTGTATGACCAACACCTTCAATGTCTAATTGTGGACCTAGATCTTGATCGTAGCCAAAGGGGCTGGCCCAAGGATCAGGGTTATGCCATGGGCTGAGTCCATAACCTGTAACACTCCAGCTAATGTCAATTGAGTAGTCGTAGGCTCTTACTTGTGGGGACTCACCAATTTGGCGAATTAGATCAGGGGATAATAATTCAAACTCTGGCCATTCACCTGTTTGTTCAGCAATACGACTACCATCTTGCATTACTGTTGAAATAGCAGGTATTCTTCTTCTTAAATTTTGATCGGTTGCCTGGATGGCTTCTTGGGTTAGAATAGCACCTGCTGTGAGCGCACTTAAAAGAAAAACGATCAGAAGAAAAAGAGCTGATTTCATTGGTTGACGTCGAATGCTGAGAACACTGCGTTTGAATAGATTCATATATATGCTTCCTCATTTTTATTTTCAAAAAAACGTTAGGAAAACGCGCTCTTTTGTCGCATTTTATCACAACAGGGGTATATAAAGTCAAGCAAAACCCTAATCGACGGGTAAAAAGGTCGAAATCGGACAGAAAGCGCAAACATAAAATAAATAAAAGGCATAAAAAAATCAGCCAAAATTTCTGACTGATCATTCTCTATTTACCCCAATCCAATGATGTGATCAAATTGGCAGGTTGCTAATCCTGCTAGGACACCTAAGAGCGGTGTTAGTTAACCAATGGACCCTTTCATTAAAGTGTCTTTTGGTTTTTTATTAACGATGATACTAGTTGGAATAATAATGGCGATAGAAACTGTTCCTAATCCAATGGTATAAAATAGAAGGACAGATCGACCATCAATACCAATCTCATAACTCTCTAACATTTCATCGATGGTTAATTCAAAACGATAACCTAAATGTTCCAATTGATTTAATTCATGAGGTGCTGCAGGGCGTTGTTCTTCAGCGATATTTTGCCTTAACATGTTTCGTGACACACCCTCGGAAATGATATTTCCAGTAAAAAGAGCAATTGTCATTCCAACGATGGCGATAAGCCCTAATTCGAATACAACTTGTGAGATAATTTTCCCTTTTTTCTCTCCTAGTGCTAAGTAGATGCCAAACTCTTGTTTGCGGTCTCGTAAGAACAAAAGGGTAGCTAAAGCAACCGTTATGAGTGTAGCACCAATGGCTCCTAAGAGGATGAAATTTGCGATCTCTTGCATGTTTTCCATAGAAGCATGGATCGCTCTAAATCCGGAAGAAAAATCCGTTGCACGCCAACCACCAGCAACATTTGCAACTTCTGCTGCAAAGGCATCAAAATACATGGGATCTTCAAGTAAGAAGAAATTTTGGATAAATATATGATCAGGAGATAGCGGAGTTTGCACTCTTATATCAAACATTTGTTCAGCCACAAAGTTTGGAACGTAAATGCGATGTTGCATACGAAATTGTACTTGATCCATTTCAAAGGCAACATCTAAATCTGCATCTTCTGGTACAGTAGATATAATCGGCTCAAAAATCCCTATGATTTCTAAAGGAAAGGAGTCCTCTACAAGAGGTGGTTCATCACGATTTTCTATATCGCTACCATCAATGGAGACCAGATCAAAGACGACCACTTGAATTTCAAAAATTGAACCAATGTCTAAGTCATTGGCTTCCGCAAAGCCAGCGGAAATTAATGCAGGAAAAGGGGCCATGCTAGAATTTAATTCTGCTTCAGAAAAGGCATGCCCATCAATCAGCTCGATGAAATCTTCTCGAACTTCTAAAAAATTAGGATGACCAATCCCTTCGATATAGAGACGCGGGCCAAGTTCTTCGTCATAGTTAAAAGACGTTGTCCAAAAGTGTGGATTGTACCAAGGGTTTAAGCCATAGCCTGTAACGCCCCATCCGATATCAATAGAATAGTCGTAAGCTCTAACCTGTGGGAATTCACCAATTTGGCGAATTAGATCAGGAGATAATAATTCAAACTCTGGCCACTCACCAGTTTGTTCGTAAGCACGACCGGCATCCTGCATGACGGTAGAGATGGTTGGCATTCTTCTTCTTAGTGCTTGGTCCGTTGCCTGGATGGCTTCTTGCGTTAGAATAGCACCTGCTGCTAATGTACTTAGAAGAAAGACAATCACAAGAAAAAGAATTGATTTCACTGGTTGGCGAGTAATGCTAAGTATACTGCGTTTAAAAATATTCACTTTAGATTTCCTCACTTTTATGGCTGGGCTTAGTAATGTTAAAAATCAGCCAAAATTTCTGGCTGATTTTTACTGGTGAAACAGCGATCTACCTGACTCGTTGTAGACGAGTGATCTGTCCAGTTGTACGATTTTCATGAACACTTAAGGCAACACGACCAGACGTAAAAATCGCGCCACTATTAACCTGTGCTGTGCCATTACCAGTTGCTGTATTAGATCTCCAGATTAAAGCACCTGTGTTGTTGTTTAGAATATCCATCTGGACAGCTGCCCTATTTGTGTTGTTACCATTTCCAATCTGCGTCTGAGCTATAGCAATATTCACAGCATGGGTGAGGGTCGGTACTAGTTTCGGAGGCGCTTGATTAGCAGAAGCATCAGTATTAAATGCTGAAAATAATACTAAACTACAAAGCACTGCTGTAACTACTTTACTTACTTTCTTCATATAAATCATCCTTTCTCGACCTCAAGGGTCTTTTATTTTCAAAGAACACAAACGGAAAACGTGCTCTTTTGTCGCATTTTATCACAACAGGGGAGTATAAAGTCAATGAAAATGTCAAATAATCGGTAAAAAAGGTCGAAATCGGACGGAAAACGCAAACATAAAATGAATAAAAGGCATAAAAAAATCAGCCAAAATTTCTGACTGATCATTCTCTATTTACCCCAATCCAATGATGTGACCAAATTGACGGGTTGCCAATCCTGCTAGGACACCTAAGAACGGGTTATTGGTTAATTTGGTAACGGCCATGGTCACCCCAGCTACAGGAACGTTGTCTGCGAAAGCTGGGTTTCTAAGCTGTAATAAGAACGTCGAGAAAATACCGATGATAATTAAGAAACCAGCAATACTTTGCGTTGGAATGTATTTGGAAATCTTCGTTACAACACCTAAAATCAGAAGGATGGCTAGTAAGACCATCACACTAAAGCTTCCAAGAACTGGCCATGGGGCGGCAGCGGTACCTGAGATAATGGTCTCAAGTGGCATTCCACCAAATAGCTCACTAGCAAATCCGGCAATTCCACTTACTAAGGTCAATTGATCAAAGTTTTGTTCAACCCCGGCTACACCTGCGTTGATGGCACCGAAAGAAACCGTGATTCCAACGCCTAAACAGATGAGAGCAAGGGCGGAAAGGATGGCTTTAAAAGTGAACTTTGGCTTAACCATTTTCCAATCTTCTGTTTGCCAGTATCCTTTTGTCCAAAATTTTCCATTTTCCGTTTCACCATCTGGGACAATGGCCTCTGCTTGAACGCGCTCTTTTTGAAAGATTAAATAATAAGCCGTTGATAATAGTACCGATCCAGCTACAGTGTAAACTAACGTGTGTGCCGATCCTAAATGGGTGGCTGTCATAAAAATAGCAAAGGCACTAATCATCGATACCGTTCCGACACCAACGTTACCTTTTTGTTTATCGGCGATGAAATCAACCCCGACTTGGGTCAGCATGAGACCAACACCAGCCATCATACCGGCGATAATGGCCGCACCTACAAAATCAAGTGCCGTAGAAATGGCGCCGGTGATGCCAAGAATCGTCATGAGAAGAGACGACAACAATAAAGCAGCTACCCGTTGATCGCGCTCTGTTGTTTTACCGGCAAGTGCAATCATAGCCGATTGACCTGTGATGGGGGTTACCAAACCGAACGGGAAGGTGAAGGCAGCAGCAATGAGCAAACCAATACTAGCTGGCTTTAATTTAAAACCCTGTGTTTGAGCAAAAACTAATTGCGTTAACCCGTTGACGCCAACAAAGACGACCCCTAGTATAAACGGAAATAAATCTGACATATGAAATATCACTCCAAAGTTAATGTTATGAGCCATGATGCGTCAAAGCCTCTAGTCTCACTATGAGTAGCATTAAGATAGACGATATGTGACTTCGCTACAAGACTATCTATTATACCAAAATTTGATAGACAAAGCCACTTTTTGATATAATAAATGATGATAGAGGAGAGAGGAATAATGAATAAACACATGAAACATATCAATGCGACTGATTTACAACGAGACCTTCTTACTTGGTATGCCCAAGTCAAACGAGATCTCCCTTTTCGAAGTACACGCGACCCTTATTATATCCTGATTTCTGAAATCATGTCGCAACAAACCCAAATCATGGCGGTTGTCCCTTACTACAACCGGTTTATTAAACAATTTCCAACAACAAAAGATTTAGCCGAAGCCCGTGAGGAAAAGCTGCTTAAAGCATGGGAAGGGCTAGGTTACTATTCTCGTGCTAGAAACTTGCAGGCCAGTGCTCAGATGATTGAGGACCTGGGCTATTTTCCAACGACTTACGATGAAATACTTAAATTAAAAGGGGTTGGTCCTTATACGGCTGGTGCTGTAGCGAGCATTGCCTTCAATGAGCCTACTCCTGCTGTTGATGGGAACGTTTTTCGTGTCATTAGTCGCTTAGGTGCGATTTTTGATGACATTGCTAAGGCGAAAACACGGAAGCTGTTTGAAGAAGTGGTTAGTGCGTTGATTTGCCATGACTCCCCTGGTGATTTTAATCAAAGTTTGATCGAACTAGGTGCTTTAGTTTGCACGCCTAAGTCACCTAAATGTTTAGAGTGTCCTGTTCAGAAGCATTGTCAGGCTTATAAACAAGGCATTGACGATCAACTACCGGTTAAAAGGTCAGCTGTGCACCAAAAGAGAATTAAGCTTGTAGTTGGTGTGATCAAAAACGAAAAAGGCCAATGGCTCATTCGAAAGCGACCTCCTACAGGATTATTGGCTAACTTTTACGAGTTTAAACAGATTGAATACGAAGCAGGGGAGCCGGATGAGGTATTAATGGGGCATTTAGTAAAAGAAGGCTACAGCATCCAGGAAACCAGACCTTTAGGTTTTTCGACTCATATTTTTTCCCACCGTATCTGGGAAATGGAAGCCTATCTTATGGTAGTTGATGCGAATGGTGTTAAACTAAACAAAGACGAGTGTTGGGTGAAGCCAGAAAAGATCGACGACTACTCCCTTGCTATTGCCCATAGTAAAATTATAAAAAATACGTTGTCATAAAATCACAGATGATGTGATTTTTTTTCTGCTTGAAAACGAGTGGAGATTATGCCAAAGAAACCTTAATATCATTTATAAAGCCAATAAAAAAGTCTAGCTAAGGAAATAGCTGGACTTTTTTATTGAAAGAATTTTTATAAAATATACTGCAACACAAACAACAGAGCAATAATAACCGCCAGCAACTTCACTTCCTTCACACGACCAGTGAACGTTTTAATTACAATGTAGGAAATCAAACCAAAGGCGATCCCATTGGCGATCGAGAAAGTTAGTGGCATGATGACAACGGTTAAGAAAGCAGGGAAAGCTTCCGTTGGATCGGAGAAGTCGACTTCTTTCACATGACTTACCATTAAGAAACCAACGTAGATTAAGGCTGGGGCAACCGCTACGTTTGGAATTAAGACCACAAACGGTGCCAAGATAAGGGCAAAGAAGAATAAAACGGCAGCCGTTAAGGCGGTTAATCCTGTACGTCCCCCCTCACTAATACCGGAAGCCGAAGAAACAACCGTTGTGACCGTTGACGTCCCAAGAAGACCAGAAGCGGCTGTTCCTAGAGCGTCTGCGGTTAGTCCTTTTTCTAAACCAATGACTTTACCGTCTTTATCAACCATGCCATTAGCAGACGAAATACCGTAAATGGTACCTAGAGCATCTAACATGTTAACAAAAATGAAAGCTAAGACGAAAGCAAGCAAGGTTCCCCAATTGGTTGACTCGTTGATAAACGAGAAGTCCATTTGTAAGAACGATAGCTCAAAGAAGTCAGCAAACCTTGATCCAAGGTTAAACGAGAAATCAGCAGGCATGCTAACCACACCGAAAACGTAAGTGGCAATGGTGGTGAGGAGAACGCCGATTAAGATCGCCCCTTTAACCTTCATGATTGACAACACCGTAATAAGGAGTAAGCCACCTAAGGCGAGGATAGCGCCTAATGCTTGCCTACCACTTGCGGCAATGGCTGCATAATCGGCTCCATGACTAGCATAATCAGCACCGATCAAACCAACGTTTCTAAAGTTAACAAGGGTAACAAACGTACTGGGGCTCCCTACGACAATTCCTGAGAAGCGGAGTCCTAATAAGGTGATGAATAGCCCAATACCAGCACCCATGGCAAGTTTGATGTTCTTTGGAATGGCCTCAATGATGGCATTTCTAATCCCAAACAGCGTAGAGAAGGTAAAGATCACACCAGCAATGAAGACAAGGGCTAATGCCATTTGATATTGCTCAAGGCGGGTTAAGTATTCAGCACCAGCAAGGGTTGCCATCCCACCCATAACGGCACCGGAGAAGTAAGCCCCAAGCCCCATTCCTGGAGCTTGTACGAACGGAATCTTTGCATAGAATGCCTTTAACAAAGTTCCAAATACAGCACTTAAACAAGCAGCGATAAAGACGGCGTTTCGAATGCGATCGTCATCGCCAGCGATCATACCTGGGATAGCTAAAATGGTAAAGGCGGTTGCCATAAAGGTAGTGATACCAGCCATAATCTCCGTTCTGATCGTTGTGTTGTTTTCCTTTAGTTTAAAAAATTGTGCTAACTTTTCCATGAGATGAACTCACTCCTCTTTCTTTTACTTATTCAACAAACTTAATGCTTCCTGGTTCAAGTTTTGCAAGTCTTGCTAAGGAATAAACATCATAACCCTTGTTCTCTAATAATCCTCGCCCGGGTTGGAACGACTTTTCAATGACAATTCCGATCCCGGCGACTTTTGCACCCGCCATTTCGACCAGGCGTGCTGCACCTAAGGCGGCTTCTCCATTGGCTAGAAAATCGTCAATGATGAGAACGTTGTCATCCTCGTTAATGTAGTTTTTTGACAGCGTTAGCTGATAGTCTAATCCTTTGGTAAAGGAATGAACCTCTGTTTGAATGACATGGCCACCTAAAATTTTGGATGCCTGCTTTTTTAAAATGACCATCTGCAAGTTCATTTTAATCGCTGTCATGACAGTCGGAGCAATGCCAGATGATTCGATGGTAAAGAGCTTTGTAATGCCGTGATCTTTAAAGTAGTCGACAAAGGCTTGACCAACGGCATCCATCAATTTAGGGTCAACCTGATGATTTAAAAATGAATCAACTTTTAAAATGGTATCAGACAAAGCCTGCCCCTCTTGTAAAATACATTTTTTTAATAACTCCATGTTAGGCTTTCTCCTCCGTTTGTTTTGGCTCGCGTAGGACAATGTTCAAGAAGATGGCGACGATGGTTCCCGTTGTAATACCCGAAGAGAAGATCATGCGGACAATTTCTGGGAATTGGGATAAAATTTCGGGACGGAAAGCCACACCTAGACCGAATCCTAGAGAAATGGCTACAATGAGCATGTTACGGTTATCGAATTTCACAGTCGATAAAATTTGGATACCTGCTACAGCAATCATTCCAAACATGATCACGCCAGCTCCACCTAGTACAGGTTGTGGCATGGCATGAATAATGGCAGCGAATTGAGGAAAGAAACCAAGTGCGGTTAAGATGATCCCTGCCATGATGGTCACGTAACGACTGGTTACCTTGGTAATCGATAACAAGCCAATGTTTTGAGCAAAGGTGGTATTAGTTAATCCACCAACCGCTCCTGAGATGACCGTTGTCACACCATCTGCCAGTAATGCTTTTTCTACGTTGTCATCGTCTTCTTCCAGGCCAGCTACGTTTTCAATGGCTTTAATGCGACCGACGGTTCCGACAATTCCAACTAAAAAAGCTGGCATAAACGCAAGGATGGTTTCCCAATGAAAAGTGATACCCGTTGCTAAAATACGTGGGAAAGCAAAGAATTGAGCTTCCTGCACAGTAGTGAAGTCAACCATGCCTAAAGGAATGCAAAGGATGTAACCGAAGACCATCCCGATCAAAATCGATGCTGATTTTAATAGACCCTTTCCGTAATGTTGTAAGATTAACGTAAAAGCCATCACTGCTAGTCCAACACCAACGTATTGTAAATTCCCGAAGTTGCCTGCTGCTGTGGCGGCAGGCCCTCCACCTAGCCAGTTGATTCCGTTAGCTAATAGCGTTAGTCCGATTAAGCAAATAACGACACCTGCCACTACTTTTGGAAAGAACTTGATGAGCGGCTTTGTAAAGACACTTAAGATGGCTTCAACGACACCACCTACCATAATGGCACCGATAATCCCTGGCAATCCGAAGCGTTCACCAACAGCAATAGCAGGAGCTCCAAAGGTAACGTCTGTCCCCATTAAGGAAGGCAATTTTGCTCCTACACGCCAAAACCCTCTGGATTGAATAATCGTGGCGATTCCAGCTGCTAAGATGGAACCACTGATTAAAGCCGTCGATGTCAAGGCATCAAATCCTAGCGCATTTGAAACGAGAATGGGAACAACGATAATGCCTCCAAACGCTGCAAATACATGCTGGAGTCCTAATAAAATTTGCATGGCAATGTTTGGCTTGTCGTCAATGCCATAAATAAATGTTTTGTCTTGCTTTTCCATTTTTCAATCCTTTCTAGTGACCCTCATCGTTTATGTTTAACGACCAATAAAAAGGCTTCTATCTAAATAGATAAAAGCCTCTACAAGTAGCGTCATTTAATGAACATGAAAATGCCTAAACAACACCCGTAGTCTGCCAGCAAGGTAGGCAGGTAGAGACTTTCGAACCATTTTATCGATAATTATACGAGTACCTATTTAATTTTATTGCCTTAATCATACGTTAAATCGACAAGAATGTCAATTTCTTGACACGCTTTAATACCGGGTTAAAATTTCTGTTGCCACCCAAACACCATTGGCACCCGCTTGTGCTAAACCACGGGTGATACCAGCACCGTCACCACCAACAAATAAACCTTTGATCTTCGTTTCGAATTTACTATTGACCTCAGGACGAGCAGAGTAAAACTTGGCTTCTGCCCCATAGAAGAGGGTATGCTCCGTTGCAATACCTGGTGTGACGTGGTCCAATGCTTCCGTCATCTCGATCAAGGATTTCATGGTGTTATAGGGAAGTGCCAGCCCCAAATCTCCTGGAACGGCTTCTTTTAATGTGGGCTCAACAAAGCCTTCTTTGAGACGTTTTTCATTGGTTCGACGACCTTTTAAAATATCACCGTATTTTTGGACAATGATCGACCCATTGGAAAGCTTGTTCGCTAACATGGACACTTCATGAGCGAACTCATTGGGTTGATTAAAAGGCTCTTCAAAGGTATGGGATACCAGCAGAGCGAAGTTTGTGTTTTGGCTACTTAATTTGGGGTCTTTATAAGCGTGTCCATTGGCTAACATGGTGCCGGAATGGTTTTCCACAACCACATGTCCAGAAGGGTTGGAACAAAAAGTTCGTACGGTTGTTCCGACACTGGTGTTGTAAATGAACTTTCCTTCGTAAAGGTGCTCGTTAATTTCTTGCATGACAATATCGGAGCACTCTACTCGAACCCCAATGTCGACTTGAAGGTTTTTCATTGGAACCTTTAGCGACTTCATTTGATCTTTTAGCCATGCGGAGCCATCTCGACCTGGTGCAATGAAGACTTGATTAGCTGTTAGAGTATCGCCGCTTGCAAGGACCACCCCTTTAACTTCACCTTCCTCGATCACCAAATCCTGGACTTCGGTTTTAAATAAATAGTCTACGTGGCCTTCCATGGAGCGGTAAATGCTTTTTAAAATCTCTAAATTCTGCTCCGTTCCAAGATGCCTAACGCGTGCGCGTAATAGCTTCAAACCGACCGCATAGCCACGCTTTTCGATTTCACGTACTTTATCGGTGGTCGGGTCAGTAATATGGGGGGTAGCACCATGTTCTAAATTGATGGCGTCAACGTACTCGATTAATTCTTCTACCTTAGCATTGGACAAATAGTCGGTCATCCAACCACCAAATTCACGGGTAATATTGAACTTCCCATCTGAATAAGCACCTGCACCACCAAATCCATTGGTAATGGAGCAAGCAGGATAGCAACCTGATGTCCCATCTTTTCGAACGGGGCATTTTTCGATTTTACCTTCTAAAATGGGACATGACCTGGCATAAATGTCTAATCCTTTGTCAATGAGTGCTACTTTTAACTCAGTGTTTTTTTTAAATAGTTCGTAAGCAGCGAAAATCCCAGCAGGCCCTGCTCCGACAATAACAACGTCGTAATTTTTCATGTTTGATGCTCCTTAACAAGTTATGAGTAAACCGATTCTTTTAAAATCCCTACGTAAGGGAGGTTACGGTATTGCTCGTTGTAATCAAGTCCATAGCCAACCACAAACGATTTTGGAATGGTGAACCCGACATATTTGGCTTCGATTGGTGCCACACGAGCTGCTGGTTTATCGAGTAGCGTTACCATCTCTACTGATTCGGCTCCTCTTGAATCTATAAGTTGAATGACTTTTTCAAGGGTACGACCTGTATCAACAATGTCTTCTACAATGAGAACATGACGTCCACGAACAGAGATGTCAAGATCTTTAACAATTCTGACGTCACCAGTTGAAGCTGCACCGTCATAGCTAGAAACGTCCATGAAATCAATTTCTAGCGGAATATCCATGTTTTTCATTAAATCTGCCATAAACATAGCAGAACCTTTTAGTAATCCAATTAAAATCGGATTTTTCTTGGCATAGTCAGCCTTCAATTCATTCCCTAATTCTTTTGCTTTTTCTTCAATTTGTTGCTGCGTAAGTAAAACTTCACTGATATCCTGATGCATCGTTCGACACCCTCTCTATAGAAATGTACCCACATTGTAGCACATTATGAGCAAGTTTAACATGAAAAAAAACAGGGAAATGGTTAAAATTTCTCATTTTTTCTGTTTGCAAGTCCTTTAGAAATATGTTATTATGGAAAACGGAATTATACACCCTGGGAGGTTTTTTGAATGGAAAAAATGAAGAAATCAATGATCGCATTGGCTTTAAGTGCGCTTTTACTTGTTGGTGGAACGGTGCTTGCGTATGGTTATGAAGCCGACAGCGATAGCTATGACCCTGGTTATGGTGACGTTGAATACGACAACGGTGACGTAGTGGATCCGACAGAGCCAACGGATTCAGTAGAACCAACGGTACCAACAGAACCAGAGCCGACAGAGCCAGAACCAACAGAACCAGAACCGACGAACCCACCATTAACGTGTCAAGTACGATTTGGATTTGGGATTCTTCAAAGAATGTTCCCAGCTTTTGATCGCTGGCTTCATTCAGGTTGTGTCATTCGCTAATCTAGCTTAACAATTAGGATTTAAGGACCTTTTAAGGCCCTCAGACCGATGATGAACTCGAAAGAGTCCAGCATCGGTTTTTTGATCTGGAAAGTGGTGAATTGATGGTCGAGACTATCAGGTAAGTCGCGATTTTAGAGAAAACCTGATAGTTTGGGAGTGTCTTTCGCCATTTGGCGACCAAAAACATTAACATTTTGTGATTTTCGACCGTTTGTTGATGTTTTTTGACTTGGAAATTGAGGAATTGGTGGTTGGGACTATCAGGTAAGTCGCGATTTTAGAGAAAACCTGATAGTTTGAGCGGGACTTTCGCCATTTGGCGACCAAAAACATCAACATTTTGTGATTTTCGACCATTTGTTGATGTTTGCAAGTCCTAAATGCTAAAAGGGATATCTATTTGGTCAACAAATGATATTTTTTTGATTCTTTGCTAATCATTTATCCCGACTGTCAAGGGGTTTACCTTATTTGTCAACAGTCTGAGGGGGGTTGGAGATCTTTTTTGGTCCGAGACCAGATTCGACACTAAACGTTCACAAGCTCACGTAGTGTCTGTCCGCGACCGTAAGTCTTGGCAACTTGTTGATACATAGGCTTACAAGCACCCTGGTGAAAGGACGATTAACGAAGTATAAAATTTCGAATCGTGCTTTTTTTATTTTGTCGAAAAGGGTCTTGACTAATAGTGATTAATGAGTTAAAATTCTTATTGAAAATGAATTTCATTAAGAAACGAAAGTTGATAATTTCAATTTCACCATGGGGCTAACAACGAGCTGGAGGGATTAACAATGAAAGCATGGAAGAAGTTTAAAGGTTCACAGTGGCAAAACAAGATTGATGTACGTGATTTTATTATTAATAATATGACGGTTTACGAGGGAGACGATTCGTTTTTAGTTGGTCCAACGGAAGCCACCAATCAACTATGGGACCAAGTCATGGAGCTCAACAAATTAGAGCGAGAAGCAGGTGGCGTGTTAGATTTAGATACTAAAATTGTCTCGACCATTACGTCTCACGCACCAGGTTATTTGGACAAGGAATTGGAAACCATTGTTGGTTTTCAAACGGATAAGCCATTTAAGCGTTCCCTACAACCCTTTGGTGGCATTAAGATGGCTGAGATTTCAGCGAAGTCTTATGGTTTTGAAATCGATCCCGAAGTGTCACATATTTTTACCGATTATCGAAAAACCCATAATCAAGGGGTGTTTGATGCTTATACGACTGAAATGAAAGCGGCTCGTAAGTCCGGGGTCATTACAGGTCTTCCAGACGCGTATGGTCGTGGTAGAATCATTGGTGATTATCGCCGGGTTGCTTTGTACGGCGTCGACTTCTTAATGGCTGAGAAGGCGAAAGATCATAAGAATACGTGTAAAATAATGGATGAGGAAACCATTCGTTTAAGGGAGGAAATTTCGGAGCAATATCGCTCGCTTGCTGAATTAAAAGAAATGGCTGCCGCACATGGCTTTGACATTTCCCGTCCAGCAGAAAATGCTCAAGAGGCCATTCAGTGGCTATACTTTGGTTATCTAGCCGCTATCAAAGAGCAAAATGGGGCAGCGATGTCCTTAGGTCGTACCACCACATTCTTGGATATCTACATCGAGCGTGATTTGCAAAACGGCGTGATGACCGAAGAACAAGCACAGGAAATGATGGATCACTTTGTGATGAAGCTGCGTTTGGTGAAGTTCGCGAGAACGCCAGAGTATAACTCCCTCTTTTCAGGTGACCCGACATGGGTGACAGAATCCATTGCTGGCATGTCCATGGATGGGATTCCAATGGTTACCAAGTCATCTTTCCGTGTTTTGCATACGTTAGATAATCTAGGCCCAGCACCAGAGCCAAATTTGACCGTTCTATGGTCAACGAAGCTACCGCAAGGGTTTAAAGAATACTGTGCAAAAATGTCGATTAAAACGTCTGCCATTCAATACGAGAACGACGATGTGATGCGTCCGATTTATGGTGACGACTATGCCATCGCTTGTTGCGTATCACCAATGAAAGTTGGAAAGCAAGTCCAGTTCTTTGGAGCTCGTGCCAACTTAGCAAAGGCTTTGTTATATGCCATTAACGGTGGTGTGGATGAAAAGTCGAAAGTACAGGTGGGACCACACTGGCGAAAGATAACAAGTGAGTATTTGGATTACGACACGGTCATGGAAAACTTTGATCAGGTTATGGACTGGTTGGCAGAGTTATACGTTAATACGTTGAATGTGATCCATTACATGCACGATAAATATGCTTATGAGCGTGTGGAGATGGCACTTCACGATACCGATGCCCAGCGGATTTCTGCAACGGGAATTGCTGGATTATCGGTAGTGGCTGATTCTTTATCGGCGATTAAGTACGCAAAAGTTAAACCAATTCGAGACGAAGATGGCATCGCCATCGACTTCCAGGTGGAAGGTGATTTCCCTAAGTATGGCAACAACGATGACGACGTAGATTTAATGGCCGTTGACATTATGGATCGTTTTATGAAGAAAGTGAAGCAAAATAAAACGTACCGAGCCGAAGTTCAGTCCCAGTCAATTTTAACGATTACCTCCAATGTGGTATATGGATTGAAGACGGGAACCACGCCATGTGGTCGTAAAGACGGTGAACCATTTGCACCAGGTGCTAATCCGATGCACGGCCGCGATTCCAGTGGTGCGTTGGCTTCCATGTCATCGGTAGCCAAACTACCGTTTGAGGCGGCACAAGATGGAATTTCCAACACCTTCTCCTTAGTACCAAAAGCACTTGGAAAAACAGAAGACGAGCGGATTAAGAATTTAGCCGCCGTGTTGGACGGATACGCCATGAAGAAAGGTCATCACTTAAACATTAATGTGTTTGACTATGCGACCCTAGCAGATGCTATGGATCACCCAGAAAAGTACCCGCAATTAACGATTCGTGTCTCTGGATATGCCGTAAACTTTATTAAACTAACGAAAGAACAGCAGCTCGACGTCATTTCACGTACCATGCATGCTGGAATGTAGTTTGGGTTATTATAGGAATTTATCTACTGGAATAACTGTCCTGAAGCGCGGAGCATGGTGAGCACTGAGGGACAATTCGACGTTATTAGTCGAACGATGCATGCTGGAATGTAATTTTAATTAGAAAGTAGGGAATGCAACATGGAGACAGCTTATGTCAATACCATTGAATCTTTTGGTAACGTAGATGGTCCAGGAATTCGGTTTGTCTTGTTTTTGCAGGGGTGTCCTCTACGTTGCAAGTACTGCCATAATCGGGATTCTTGGACGATGAATACAGGCCGCGAAATGTCAGTTGATGATGTGATGAAAGAAGTCTTGAAATACCGAGAGTTTTTTGAAACGTCAGGTGGTGGTATTACGGTCAGTGGTGGAGAACCTCTTTTGCAAATGTCGTTTATTACCCGTTTATTTAAGGCCTGCAAGAAAGAGGGGATTCATACCAACATCGATACTTCGGGGTTCATTCCCTTAACTGGAAAGAACAAGGAATTACTCGACGAGTTAATGGCATACACCGATATGATGATGTTGGATGTGAAGTTGATGGATCCAGTGGGTCATAAAGAGTTGGTTGGCGTTCCTAACGAAGGCATCCTTGAATTTGGTCGTTACGTAGCGAGTAAAGGTATGCCTTTATGGATTCGTCGTGTCTTAGTACCAGGTGTGTCGGACTCAGAAGAGGATTTAAGGTTGACTGCCGGTTACATCAAGAGTCTTGGAACCGTCCAGCGGGTAGACATCTTACCTTATCATCCGATGGGTGAGCCTAAATGGGCAGAGTTAGGGTACGAATACCCATTAAAGGGGCAACGAACACCGACTCAGGAAGAGATCCGGCGGGCAGAAGAGATCTTGAAGTTATAATCTCAGATGGAGGTTTTCAATGTGATGAATGCAATGATTTATCCAAAATGTAGCACCTGTCGAAACGCAATGAAATGGTTCAAGGAACAAGGAATACTTGTCCGCGAGCGACACATTGTTGAAGATAGTCTAAGTACAAGTGAGGTCAGAGACCTTCACATCAAATCGGGTTTACCGATTAAACGTTTCTTTAATACAAGCGGGATGAAATATCGTGAATTAGGGTTGAAAGATAAGATCTCAAACATGAGCGATGAAGCTTGTTACGAATTATTAGCAACCGATGGGATGTTGGTCAAGCGGCCGCTTGTTTACGATGAGAGAGGTAAAGTGACCTTAGGGTTTAAGGTCGAGGACTTTGAGAGAATGTGGAAATAAGGCCATCTTGCTGATAAAAAGTTGAAATAAGGGGATTAAAAACCAATGAAAATCATTTTTCGCAGATAAATACTGCGCCCAGTTTCGTACATAATACAATCGTGAGGAGGTGTCAGTAAGATGGCAGTTGTAAAGTTAATAGAAGAGAATTTTAAAACTGAAACGAGTCAGGGACTCGTGTTGGTGGATTTTTACGCCGATTGGTGTGGACCGTGTCAAATGCTAGGCCCGGTATTAGATGAGCTTGCTTCAGAGGTGACAGACGTTAAAATTACGAAAGTAAACGTCGATGAAAGCAAGCCACTTGCCGCTCAGTTTGGTGTAACAACCATTCCGAATGTTACTATCTTAAAAGATGGTGAAGTGGTGCATCAAGACATTGGCTACAAGCCAAAAGAAGCCTTGATTTCCTTGATTGATTCTCATAGATAAATAAAAGAAAAGAGCGATTGAGATGTCAGAAAAAAAGTACGATCTTGTCATTGTTGGTGGTGGACCCGTTGGGATGTATGCAGCCTTTTACGCTGCCATGCAAGGTCTAAATGTTAAACTAGTGGAATCTTTGGAATACTTAGGGGGTCAGCTAACCGCTATTTATCCTGAAAAATACATCTACGATTTGCCGGGCCATCCAAAGATTCGAGCATCAGAAATCATTGAACAGTTACGTGTGCAGATGGATGGATATGCAGATAAAATAGACGTTTCGACCGACACGACGGTTTTAGATGTCGTGAAACAATCAGATGGAACATTTGACGTAACGACGACAAAAGATTCGTTCATAGCGAGATCTGTGTTGATAACCGCTGGAAATGGTGCTTTCAGTCCGAGGAAGTTAGACGTTGCCAGCAAAGAGGTCACAAACCTACATTATTTTGTCACAGAGATGACACAGTTTAAAGACAGAAACGTGGTTATTTTCGGTGGAGGGGATTCAGCTGTTGATTGGGCCTTAATGCTAGATGGTGTGGCGAAAAATGTATTAATGGTTCACCGACGCAAAGAATTCCGTGCCCACGCTGGATCGATTGATAAACTGAAAGCATCAGATGTAAAGATTTATACGCCTTATAAACCGTTGGAACTAATTGGATCAGACGATGTGGCACAGCAGGTGCTTCTCAAACATCTTGAAACAGAAGAGGAAGTCACCATTGATGTGGACGATGTCATTGTCTTATTTGGCTTTGTATCAAACCTTGGTCCGATTAAAGATTGGGGGCTTGAATTAAGAAAAGCAGCCTTAACCGTTGATACACACGATCAAACTAGTATTCCAGGTATTTTTGCGGCAGGAGATGCGGCAACCTTTGATGGAAAGGTCAAGATGATTACATCGGGATTTGGAGAAGCAGTGGTTGCCATTAACGCAGCCAAAATGTATGCTTTTCCAGATCAAGTTCATCGCCATCAACATTCTTCAAATATCGGAGAGAAATAAAGTTTAAGAATATAACATTCAGAAAAGGGGTTGATTCAAATGGCAAAATATACAGTAGTAGCAAAAGACGAATGCATCGCATGTGGGGCATGTGGAGGCATAGCACCTGAAATTTTTGATTACGATGACGAAGGCTATGCAGAAAACATTTATAAAGGTGACGGAAACACAGGTAGCATGGAAGTTTCTGAAGATCTCCATGAGGACTTGATGGATGCAGCCGAAGGCTGTCCAACCGAAGCCATTAAGGTTTCCGATTCTCCGTTTAGCTAATTAAGTACGTTAGACAATCGCGAAAGTCGGAATTTTTCATCCAAGGTCTCGTTATTTCACGAATCAGGTGAATTTCACTATGATCTAAATCTACCTATGTACATCGTCTACACATCTGAAGAGCCAGCCTGAGTGCCTGGCTTTTCTATTAATTACAATGAGAATTTTGGTGATAGGATGGTTATTTTGTATGATTCCTTAACAGGGAATGTCGCTCGATTTGTAAAAAAGCTACCTTTGGAAACAAGGAAGATCACAGAAGGCTTAGTGATGGAAGAGGCCTTTGTTTTGATCACGTTTACGACGGGACTCGGAAAAGTTCCCGATACAACGGCCTCGTTTTTGGAGGTTAACCACAAGCATTTAAAGGGGGTTGCATCCAGTGGCAATAAAAACTTTGGGGTGTATTACGCAGTGGCAGCAGATGAAATTTGTGAAACGTACCACGTCCCCATCGTTTCGAAATTCGAACTTTCTGGGACACAGGCGGATGTAAATTTATTTATGGAAAGGCTGATAGAAATTGAAACACATTGAATTGAACAACGAAGTGATGGTAAAAAAAGACGGCTTTTATAACTTGCAAAAAGATCAGGATGCATTGCACGTATTTTTAGAAACGGTGGAAGGAAAGGAGAAAACCTTTGGCTCGTTAAAAGAGCGGTTAGATTTCATGATTAAGGAGACCTATTACGAAGATGTTTTCATTCACTATACCCTTGAGGAGATAGAGGCTCTATACATTATTGCTCGGGCACAAAGTTTTAAGTTCCAATCCTACATGGCAGCCTTTAAATTTTATACGGATTATGCTTTGAAAACGAACGATGGATCGCAATATTTAGAAGGTTACGAAGACCGTGTGGTGAGTGTGGCTCTTTGCTTGGCACGAGGTGACATGGAGCAGGCTTGCAAGTTTGTTCAGGTCATGATGGAACAAAGCTATCAACCAGCAACACCGACCTTTTTGAATGCAGGTCGCGGCAGACGTGGTGAAATGGTTTCTTGTTTTTTATTGGAAATGGATGATAGCTTAAACTCCATTGGTTTTAACATTGGGGCGTCTTTGAATTTGAGTAAAATCGGGGGTGGCGTTGCACTAAACTTGTCGAAGTTACGTGCTCGAGGGGAGAGCATTAAAGGGTTTGAAAATGCTTCTAGCGGCGTTGTACCCGTCATGAAATTGTTGGAGAACTCGTTTTCTTATGCCAACCAGCTTGGTCAAAGAAAAGGAGCAGGCGCGGCCTATTTAAATGTTTTTCATCAAGATGTGATGGAATTCTTGGATACGAAAAAAATCAATGCCGACGAAAAAAGTCGCATTCAGACCCTTTCCATTGGATTGGTTGTTCCAAGGAAGCTGTTTGACTTGGCAGAGAAAAATTTACCGATGTATGTGTTTGCTCCCTACACGGTTTATAAAGCTTACGGCATCCATTTGGATGACATGGACTTGGATGGGGTGTACGAAGAATTGGTGGCAAACCCTGAGGTGAAAAAGACGAGGCTTGACCTTTCGGCACGAGACTTTTTGATCAAGATGGCGACCATCCAATTGGAATCAGGTTATCCCTATCTTGTCTATAAGAGCAATGCCAACGAGCAACATCCCCTAAAAGAATTGGGGCAAATTAAGATGTCCAATTTATGTACAGAAATTTTTCAGCTTCAAGAGACATCTATTATTAGCGATTACGGGAAAGACGACCGGATCAAGCGGGATATTAGCTGCAACTTAGGGTCGCTTAACATAGTCAACGTGATGGAGCGTAAAGGAATGAAGAACGCAGTCCATACTGGGATGCGAGCCTTAACCGCTGTCAGCGACATGACAACCATTGTCAACGCACCCTCGGTAAAGAAAGCCAACGAAGAGCTTCATGCCGTTGGCCTTGGAGCTATGAATCTCCATGGCTATTTAGCTAAAAATCAGATCGATTACGACGGCCCTTTAGCCATGGAATTTGTCAACACTTTCTTCATGATGATGAACTATTATTCCATTGAAGCCAGTATGGAGATCGCCAAGGAAAAGGGTGTTACGTTCAAGGATTTTGAAAAGTCAGAGTACGCCAACGGGGCCTTCTTTAAGAAGTACGAAGAAACCTCTTTTGCACCAACAAGTGACAAGATCCAGTCCCTCTTTGAGGGGATGGAGGTACCGTCTAGGTCAGATTGGTCAACCCTGAAAAAGAAAGTGGCCAAGCATGGCCTGTACCACGCTTATCGTTTAGCCATTGCACCAACTCAATCCATTAGTTATGTGCAGAATGCTACCCCGTCGGTGATGCCCATTGTGGATGTGATTGAGTCGAGGACGTATGCCAATTCGACCACTTACTACCCGATGCCTTATTTGTCGATGGAGACCTTTTGGTATTACAAATCGGCTTATAACACGGATCAGTTTAAGATCATTGACTTGGTGGCCCAGATGCAGCAACACATTGATCAAGGAATTAGTACCATTTTGTACGTGAACAGTGATGTGTCCACCCGGGATTTGGCGCGTTATTACATTTATGCCAGCAAAAAAGGGTTGAAAAGCTTGTATTACACACGAACCCGTCATACCACGGTAGAAGATTGTTTGACCTGTAGTGTATAGGGTGACCAAATCACCCCTCCCCCTCCAACCAAACCATTAGGCAATTGCGAAAAGTTCTTCGTAATATCGCTAAATCCATGAAATCACTTTTTTGGCGATAGTTTTTACTCGAAAAGCTCTTCATAATATCGCCAAATCCGAAAAAACACCGTTTTGGCGATAGTTTTCGCTCGAAAAGTTCTTCATAATATCGCCTTTTCGCAATTGCCTAAAACCAAACCATAATCAATAGAAAGAGGTAGAAAAGCATGAAAGCAGTAAATTGGAACAAACTAGAAGATGCCTATAGTTTGACCTTTTGGAAACAAAATGTGTCTCAGTTTTGGCTCGACGATGAGATTGCAACGTCTGCAGATAAAAACACGTGGATGACGCTGTCGGTCGCTGAAAAAGAGGCTTACAAAAAAGTTCTTGGTGGTTTGACCTTGCTTGATACGAAGCAAGGGGGCGAGGGGATGCATTTAATCCCTCTTCACATTGAGAACTTGCAAGCGCAAGCGGTGTTTACGTTTATGGGGGCCATGGAAGAAATTCATGCTAAAAGCTATAGTACGATTTTCACTACCTTGGCTACAGAAGAGGAAATCGACGAGGTCTTCGATTGGATTGATCAGAACCCATTGCTGGAACGCAAGCTGACCTTGATTACAGAGCGTTATCGCAAATTGTTTACACCCGATGCACCAAAATTGGATCTCTACATGGCCTTGGTTGCCAGTGTGTATTTAGAGAGCTTCTTATTTTATAGCGGCTTCTTCTACCCCCTCTATTTCGCAGGTCAAGGAAAGCTAACCGCTGCAGGTGAGATCATTAACTTAATTATTCGTGACGAGAGCATTCACGGTGTTTTCACTGGACTTATTGCTCAAGAGGTTTTTAAGGAGTTAACCGTGGCCGAACAAGCAATTGCCGAACAAGAGCGGACTGCTTTGTTGATGGATTTGTATGAAAACGAAGTGCAGTATACCAAAGAAATTTATGAATCGGTTGGGCTCGTTGATGATGTGAACCGTTTTTTACGTTACAATGCCAACAAAGCACGCATGAATTTAGGATTAGACGCTTATTTTGTCGACGAACCGATTAATCCGATCGTGGAGAATGGATTGCGTACCGAGACAAAAAACCACGATTTTTTTAGTGTGAAAGGAAATGGATACGTCAAAGCAACCAATGTTGAAAAACTAGAAGACGAAGACTTTATCTTTGCGTAACGGCTTTGATTTTCTTGTCTTTTCTTGCTATACTTTTAACAAAGTAACGGAGGTGTACAAATGCAACAGCGCCAAACCATTCAAAAGCAAATTATTCTAGAGACCCTCGATAAATTGAAACACGTTAAAGGACATCTGTCCATTGATGAAATCTACAGTGAAATTAACAAAGACTATGCTTCAATCAGTAAAACGACGGTTTATCGCAACGTAAGACAATTAGCAGAAGCCGGAAAATTGAAGCCGGTACTGCTTGAAGATGGCTTAGAACGCTACGATGTGAATTTAGAAGACCATCATCACTTTACGTGTCGAACCTGTGGTACCATTTACGACGCTGAAATCAAAGGACTACTAGATTTCTCACAATGTCTAGATGAAAACTATGGATTTACCACCGAAGGGATCAACCTTTCCTTTACTGGGATCTGTTCCGATTGTCGAAAGTTGGACAAATAGTCACAATTTGTTATAATAGAAGCTCTTCAAGCTCGGCTTGATTAGCGCTTCTCAATGCTGCTCATAGCGAAACTAATGCGAATGTAGTTGAGCATGATAGGTGAAATGATACGGTTAGAAAATAATACGGAGGCTACTAATATGGCACAATCTGTTTTAAGCATTAAAGATCTGCATGCAAGTGTAGAGGGCAAAGAAATTTTAAAAGGTGTGGACTTAACCATTAAAGGTGGAGAAATTCACGCCATCATGGGACCCAACGGAACAGGGAAATCAACCCTTTCTAGTGTGGTAATGGGTCATCCTAAATACGACGTAACCAGTGGTAGTATTACCTTAGACGAGGAAGATGTTTTAGAAATGGAAGTGGACGAGCGTGGAAAAGCAGGCTTGTTTTTAGCGATGCAATACCCAGCTGAAATTCCAGGGGTGACTAACTCAGACTTTTTACGTATGTCTATGCGTGCGAGGTTAAAAGAAGGCGAAAAAGAACTGTCTCTGATGAAGTTTATTCGTACCTTGGATAAAAACATTGAAGAATTAAAAATGAATCCTGAAATGGCGCACCGTTATTTGAACGAAGGGTTTTCTGGTGGTGAGAAAAAGCGCAACGAAATTTTACAAATGAAAATGTTACAGCCAAAAATCGCCATTTTAGATGAAATCGATTCAGGACTCGATGTGGATGCCCTTAAAGTTGTAAGCGACGGTGTTAACTCTATGCGAGGCGAAGACTTTGGCTGTCTATTAATTACCCATTATCAACGTTTGCTCGACTACATTAAGCCGGACTACGTTCACATTATGATTAACGGTCGCATCGTCAAATCTGGTGGCCCAGAATTGATTTCTAAAATTGATCAAGAAGGTTACGACTGGGTAAAGACAGAACTAGGCATTGATGTCAATGGACCTGAAGAATCTGCTCGTCCAGAACTTGGTGGAACTTGCGCGACCCGTGACATTCTAGGATTGTAGGTGATGACCATGAATGTAAACGTCACAAATGGAAAAATCGCCTTCGATAACATGGAAAAAGAAATCTTGATCGAAAATCCGGTAGAAGGCACGCTGAAAGTGGTCACACCGGATCATTTTCATGCTAGTCAACCCCTCCAAATCAACTACCTTGGGGGGAGCCCGGGCATTCAGCACAACTTAGAAATCCAGGTGGGAGTAGGATCAACTCTCCGGTGCATCGAAATCTTTCAAAGCAACGACGATTTCCGTCGCCAAAAAACCGTGCGCGTCGCTAAAGATGGACATTTCGATCACCAATGCTTCGTTCTAAATACAGGAGATGCCACCTTAACCAGCAATACGTCACTACATGGGACTGGCGGGTCAGCGCGTACAGCTACCGTAGCGATTCCTGGTCAGGAAGAGATCCAGGAAATCACCGTGACCGTCACCAACGATGCCCCGCACACAAAGGCAAACATTACCAACTACGGCATTGTTAAAGACAACGCTAAATTAACCTTTGCTGGAACCGGTCACGTACCAAAAGGCAACAAAAATGCTGATGCCAAGCAAGAGACGCGGATCTTAAGCTTATCTAAAACGGCACAAGCGACGGCCAATCCCTTCCTACTTATCGACGAGGGTGAGATCACAGCAGGACACGCTGCTGCTATTGGACAAGTGGACGAAGAGCAAATCTACTACTTAATGAGCCGTGGGATGTCACAAAACGATGCCAAACAACTGATTGTCAATGGTTTTCTAAGCAAGTTCATTGATGAAATCAAAGACGAGCAACTACGAGAAACCGTCGCTGGGTTGATTGATAGAAAGCTGAAGTAGAGGAGGTATACCATGCTTGATACAACTAAAATTCGCAAAGACTTCCAAATCTTAAACGAAACCATGAACAACAAACCGTTGGTTTACCTCGACAGTGCGGCTACCGCCTTGAAGCCCAAAGTTGTCTTAGAAGCCATGGACGTTTATAACGTCAAAAAAACAGCCAACGTTCACCGAGGCGTCTACCAACTAGGTGCTGAAGCAACCGATCTTTACGAGGGTGCTCGTGCTACCGTGGCTAAATTTATAAACGCAGCATCTGAGCGAGAAATCGTCTTTACACGTGGTGTGACTGAGGCCTTAAACTTGGTAGCAACCAGCTACGGGCTTCATAACTTAAAGCCGGGCGATGAAATTTTAACAACGGAACTGGAACATCACAGTAGCTTCTTACCTTGGCAAAACGTCGCCAAAATAACGGGAGCCACCTTAAAATTGATTCCTTTAAACGAAGAAGGACGTATTACGACCCGAAACGTCAAAAGCGTCTTGACCGACCACACAAAGGTCATTGCCTTCAACTACGTTTCTAATGTGATGGGGTACATGGCACCAGTAAAAGAAATCTGCCAATTGGCCAAAGAAAAGGGAGCGATCACCGTTGTAGATGCGGCCCAAGCTGCCCCACACATGCCAATTGACGTTCAGGACTTAGGATGTGATTTTTTAGCCTTGACCGCTCATAAACTGTACGGTCCAACGGGAGCAGGTGCTTTATATGGAAGGTTTGAACTATTAAATGCCATGGAGCCGGTTACGTTTGGTGGGGAAATGATCGACCTAGTAGAAATCGAGACGTCGACCTTTAAAGAGGCGCCGATGCGCTTCGAAGCCGGAACGCCACCGATTGCAGGAGCCATCGGCTTAGCAGCTGCCACAAAATACATTGAAGACATGGGTTGGGATAACATTCATGGCCATGAAATTGCCTTGCGGGATTATGCCTTAGCTGAGTTAGGAAAGATCGATGGCGTGACCATTTTCAACCCAACCACCGATACCGCCATCATCAGCTTTAACGTGGACGGCATCCACCCTCACGACATGGCAACCATTTACGATGCAAACGGTGTCTGCGTCAGGGCGGGTCACCACTGTGCCCAACCCCTAATGAGATGGTTAAAACAACCAGCGACCTTACGGGCTAGTTTTAGCATTTACAATACCAAAGAAGACGTTGACACGCTAGTGCGTGCAACGATAGCAGGAAAGGAGACCTTTGGAGATGTCTTCTAGTTTAGAAAACCTATACCGACAAGTGATCATGGATCACCATAAAAACCCTCGTAACAAAGGAAAATCTAGCGAGAACGGTTATCATTCCGTTCACATGCGCAACCCTTCCTGTGGCGATGACATTACCATCTCTGTAAAAATCGTAGACGGTGTGATTGAAAGTGTCTTACAAGAAGGCACTGGTTGCGCCATTTCGCTGTCGTCGGCTTCTGTCATGTCAGAAATCCTGCAAGGTAAGACGTTGGCTGAGGCCCAGGAATTGACCAATAATTTTTACGAGCTTGTAAAAGGGAACGATTTTGACGAAGATCTAGAAATGGATGACGCGGTCGTATTTGCAGGGGTCGCCCAATTCCCTGCGCGTATTAGATGTGCCACCTTGGCTTGGAAAGCTTACGAAAATGCTTTAGAAGAATTAAAATTAACATAAGAGAGGAGGTCCTAATATGTCAGACCACACCAAAGAAATGAACGACATCGTTACCGACTACAAGTTTGGTTTTAAAACCGATCATAAAAACTTATCGGATACGGGGAAAGGTTTGAGCGAAGACATCATCCGTGAAATTTCAGCAACAAAAAACGAGCCAGAATGGATGTTAGCGTTCCGCCTCAAAGCTTATGCTGAATTTTTACGACGTCCCATGCCAAATTTTGGACCAGACTTATCGGAAGAAGTGAAATTCGAAGACTATACCTACTACATTAAACCTTCTGAAAAGACGGAGACCAATTGGGAGGATGTCCCGGAAAACATCAAAGAAACCTTTGATAAATTAGGGATTCCAGAAGCGGAAGCCAAATACTTATCTGGTGTGTCAACCCAATACGAATCGGAAGTGGTTTACCACAACAATCAGAAAGAGTTGGAAGAACAGGGGGTCATTTTTCTCGATACCGATTCGGCGCTACGTGAATATCCAGAGCTGTTTAAGGAGTATTTTGCCAAAGTCGTGCCTTATACGGATAATAAATTTGCTGCTTTAAATAGTGCCGTTTGGTCAGGAGGGTCGTTTATTTACGTTCCTCCAGGGGTCAAAATAACGAAACCACTGCAATCTTACTTTAGAATTAATACCGAATCGATGGGTCAATTTGAACGAACCTTGATCATTGTTGACGATGAGGCAGACGTTCACTACGTAGAAGGTTGTACCGCGCCGATTTACTCTGCTAACTCCCTCCATTCGGCGGTCGTCGAAATTTACATTAAAAAAGGGGGGAAATGCCGTTATACGACCATTCAAAACTGGTCAAATAACATCCTTAACTTAGTAACGAAGCGCGCCTTATGTGAAGATCACGGTCACATGGAATGGATCGATGGTAACATTGGGTCAAAGATTACCATGAAATACCCAGCCTGTGTCCTAAAAGGTGACGGCGCGAAAGGGACCATTGTTTCCATTGCCTTTGCTGGCACCGGGCAAATTCAAGATGCTGGTGCGAAAATGATTCACCTTGGTAAAAATACTGCTTCTACCATTATTTCTAAATCCCTTTCCCGCGGTGGCGGTAACGTAACCTATCGTGGGATTGTGAAGCATGGTAAAAATGCTATGGGCGCAAAATCTAACATTGAATGTGACACCATTATTTTAGATGACATTAGTAAATCAGATACCATTCCATTTAACGTGACGCAAAATGGTGATTCAACGGTTCAACACGAGGCAAAAGTGTCTCAAGTATCAGAAGAACAACTGTTCTATTTAATGAGTCGTGGGTTAAGCGAAGAACAAGCAACGGAAATGATCGTCATGGGATTCATTGAACCATTTGCTAAAGAGTTACCAATGGAATACGCCGTTGAACTGAATCAACTGTTGAAACTTCAAATGGAAGGATCAATTGGGTAATGAAATTTGACGGAAAATGGCTGGGATACGGATTACTTTCAATTGTCTTTGCTTTGCTAATTCCAGTTAGTTTTTTATTGACTGGCTTCGTACCTATTTATTATCAGGCATCGCAAAATCCCCGATTTGCCAACTGGAGCCAGATTGGGACTTGGATTTCAGTCGGAATGGGATACTTGGTATTTGGCGTTGTGGCAGGCTCTTACCTTATTTCTTACCTAATTGGAATTGGCATGACACTGAAAAGAAATAAAATTTCTGCTATTAGCTTCTTGCCCTTTTTCCATGTCTTAGCTTTCATCTCACTAATCCTTCTTTGGTCAATTTTGACCACTATTTTTCCAACAGATTTCCATATCGGCTTCTACTTCCCTTAAATCCTAATCAAGCAAATTATACTAATTCGCATTTAAAATAAGTCAAAAAACTTGATCTTTCCAACCTATGCTTTGTCAGTGTTTTACACCCCAAAGGGCACTTGTAAGACTATATTCACACTAAAGTGTGAAGTCTTAAGGGCGCTCACGTACCTTTCGGGTACGTCACATAAAACACTTCCTTGTCTAGACTGAAAATCTCTGCGCTTTATAGACTTATTTTAAATGCGAATTAGTATTAAAAACTCGACGATTGTCGAGTTTTATGCATTTAGTAGATGGATCTGTTTATAAAACGGTCGACTCCAAAATGGTTTGAATCCTTTGTGGATCACGTAGATGGTATTCAAAAAGGGTGATGAGGTTGTTGCCTTCTATGTACCCTACCTTTGCGTAGTTATCTAACTTATCATTCATGGCTTCGCCGTAACTTGCCTTATGGAAGGCACCAAAGAATTCGCATAAAACGGTGGTATTGTTAAACGGATTTTTAATGACGAAGTCTGGAGAAATAAGGGCAACTCCCATATCAAACGTACAATCGTATTGATAGAGCAGGTTGTTTTGGTGCAAGATCTCTGCGATCTGACGTTCTGACATGGTACGATAAGCTGTACCGTTGTAGATGTATTTTTCGTTTTCACGGTAGAGGGTATTCTTACGAGGTTGCTTAGCTAACCAGGCAGGAACGCTTGGATGATAAAAGTAGTCGAGAGGAAGGGTTTGGTAGGCTGCTGGTAGGTTAGCAATGAGTTGTTGCGATGTACGAATGTCTAGTTCTTCAGGAGACTTAACATTAAGATTGTGATCCAGTTGTGCACGACGAGCTAGGAGATATTTCTTGCGAGCCAACTGCCTGATAAGAGTTGGATTCCTCGTAATACCAATTTGCTTGTCACGAACAGTGTGATAATAATATGATTTCTTTTTGATCAAGCTACCTTCTGGCAAGCCGCTTAGCTCATTGATCACCTGCTCTAGCTCTTGTGTGTATTTTTTCAATTGCATCATCCAATTTTTCATGGTCAACCACTTCCATTTCGACTTTCTTGTATCATAGCAAAAAATGGTAGGCATTGAAAGGGAAAACTATCAGGTAACCGGTGATTTTGCAAAAAACCTGATAGTTTTGATCTGATTTAAGGCGTATCGCTGCTGCAAACTATCAGGTAACCGACGATTTCGATAAAAACCTGATAGTTATTGTCTGATTTAAGATGTCTCATCCTTTCAAACTATCAGGTAATCGGTGATTTCGATAAGAACCTGATAGTTATTGCCTGATTTAAGATGTCTCATCCTTTCAAACTATCAGGTAAACGGCGATTTCGATAAGAACCTGATAGTTATTGCCTGATTTAAGATGTCTCATCCTTTCAAACTATCAGGTAACCGACGATTTCGATAAAAACCTGATAGTTTCTGATTACTCTACACGGAAAAACATCAACAAATGGCTCGAAATGGTAAAATGTTGATGTTTAGAGGTTCTTGAAACTGAGATCAACACGGAAAAACATCAACAAACACCTCGAAATGGCAAAATGTTGATGTTTAGAGGTTCTCAAAACTAAGATCAATATGAAAATGTTGATGTTTAGACCAAAATGATAGGAAACAGGGGGCTGATTGGGGGAGTATCTGTCACCAAATTCCACCAAAAAAGCTCGACAATCCTCAATTTAAGGCATATGTGGGAGGGAAGCTCCCTACAACAAGGGTATTGTATCCCTCTAGGAAGTTTCCACCTAGCAGGTAGCAAAAAATCGACCTATCAAAATCTGTAGGTCGATTCTTCACTTCTATTCTACGCGCTTATACCAACTTACTGCGACAGCACCTGGTCCTACGTGAGCAGATACCACCAACGATAATGGCGATTCGTGAATGGTCATGTTAGGATAGATTTTTTGAATCATTTCTTTTAAGATGGCCCCTTCTTCTGGGTTCTCCATGTTTAACACACAGAACTCATAGCTGTCATCTAAATTAGCATCACGAGCGGTATCAACAAGGAATTGGATGGCTTTTTTGAAGGTACGCACTTTACCAGCCGCCTCAATTTTTCCAGATTCAACTAAATGAACGATCGGTTTGATTTGAAGCACGCCACCAATCACCGCACCGGCATTAGATAAACGACCACCTTTTCTTAAGTTTTCTAGGTTTTTGATCGCTGCGGTTAGGTTACCATGTGGGCGGATGCTTTCTAAAGCTGAAATGATTTCAGCTACTGTTTTCCCAGCTTTAGCCATTTTCGCTGCTTCAATGGCTAAGCCAGCTTGAGGATAAACTAAGTTTCTGGAATCGAACACGTGGATTTTCTCCGCATTGACCATTTCAGCGGCACTTACAGCCGACTGATAGGATCCACTGATGGCTGCAGAAATCGTGATATGGATGACTTCATCGTAGCCATCAGCTAGTAACTTTTCATATAACTCAGCAGTGACACCAATAGCAGGCTGTGACGTAGAAGGCAGTTCTGCTTGCGAATCACATAGTTCTAAAAATTTAGCTGGTTGAATTTCCTTGAACTCTTGGTACGAATCCTGACCAAAAATGATCATTAAATAATTTGAGTAAATGTTGTGCTCTTTCAGTAGTTCCTCAGAAAGGGAAGCGGTAGAATCTGTAACAATTGCAACTTTATTTGCCATGTTTTTAATCTCCAATCAAATTTTATAGTCAATCTTACATACCATTAATGGTTAGGTAGTGTCGCCACAAGATCAAAACGCTATATTTTTGCCCATTTAGCTCCATTCGGCGTTAAACTTCTTCGACATATTTCCGATATGCCCTCAGAAGTTTGCCTTGCTTGGAACTAAATGGACTAAAAATCTGTCTATTTGACTTGTGACGACACGACCTAGTATGTTCCCTCGAAGAGGGTGAATTATTTAACCTTAGACCAAGTAAGGCCGATGGCCCCTTTTCCAACGTGGACAGCAATGGCCAACGACAGCGGTGCCATATGAATGGTATGGTTCGGGTAAATCTCCTCCACTATTTGTTTCAGGGTAAGGGCATCTTCTAAGTTCTCCATGTGCAGGATGGCAATTTCGTAACTGTCATCCAGCTCAGCCTCTTTAATGCTGTCAACCAAGCGAGCCATCGCCTTTTTAAACGTACGTATTTTTTCGATGGCTTCCAACTTGCCAGCTTCTGTCATGGTAATGATCGGTTTAACTTGCAAGAGACTTCCGAAGTAAGCCTCCAAATTAGATAAGCGTCCTCCTTTTTTGAGATTATCCAGTGATTTAACTGCTCCAACGATTTTTCCGGTTGATTGTAATTCTTCTAATCGATGGATGATTTCAGTCACATCTTTCCCCGCCTTTGCTAGTTTTGCAGCAGCTAAGGCTAGGGCACCCTGTGGAAATATAACGGTTTTTGAATCAACGACATGAACTTTGCTAGCATCGACTGTTTCAGCTGCTGTTCGTGCGGCTTGATATGTTCCACTTAATCCACTTGAGATCGTAATGTGGATGATTTGGTCGTACCCTTCTGCTAAGACACTTTCGTAGAGTTCAACCATTTTGCCAATGGCTGGTTGAGAGGTAGAGGGTAGTTCCTTTTGGGCATCCATTAATTCTAAGAATTTACTTGGTGATATTTCCTTAAACTCTTGGTAAGAGTCAGTGCCAAAAACAATCACGATGTAGTTGGTAAAAATGTTATGCTCTTTCAACAATTCATCTGTTAAGCACCCTGTTGAATCGGAAATAATCGCGATTTTGTTCGTCATATTTTCAACTCCTTTGTACTAGATAAATGATAGAGGAATCACTCCCAGTTGTCAAATGATTTGTGCACTTTTTTTGGAATAAGGTTAGCGAAAGTTGTCGAGATAGACAATTGTTTAGAAATAGATTAAAATGATGGTAGAATGAAAAGGATGGATAGCAGCAATGACCTTACGATTAACATACGACGTAGAGGAAAACGACCATGGTAGAGTGTTACGTTCTTTTTTGAAAAAGCAACAGCTCTCTAGAAGGTCTTTGACTTGTTTAAAACATCGTGGCGGTTTGATCACCGTCAATGGAGAATCAAGAAAGGTGCATCACATTCTGAACGTTGGTGATGTGGTAGAAGTCGTTTTTCCAGCGGAGCCGGTGAGTAAGCAGCTAGCAGCCATACCAGTTGCCTTTGAGATCGTCTACGAGGACGATTATTTATTGGTGGTCAACAAGCAAGAAGGTTTGCCTGTTCTTCCCACAGGGACTCACGAAGCCTCGTTAATCAATGGGATTTTGGCGCATTACAACGATATTCAGTTAGAATCGACGGTCCATGTGGTTAACCGTCTGGATAAGGATACATCAGGGTTAATGGTCGTTGCTAAGTACCGGCACATTCATTATTTAATGACCAAAAACATGGAAAAGATAGGACGCCAGTATTACGCCTTAGTACAGGGAAGATTGGAAGGGGCTGGTGAGATAGAAGCGCCCATTTTTAGATCGTCCCCTGATTCCATTAAGCGAACCATCGATTTTAGGGGAAAGCGGGCGCTAACAGATTATGAATCGGTTCGCACGTATGGGGATAAAACCCTCGTCAGGTGCAAGTTGAAAACGGGGCGCACCCATCAAATCCGGGTTCATCTGGCGCATTTAGGTTATCCTATTATTGGCGACCCTTTGTATGGAAGAGATGAGGTGAAAGGTGGGCAACGGCTACATAGTTATCATCTAGAGTTTGAACACCCTATAAGTAAGGAAATCATGACGTTTGAAAGGTCAATTCCTGAGAGGTTTGATTGTATATGAAAAGAAAAGTCTTATTTATCGTTAACCCCGCCTCCCGAGGTGGCGCAAGCAAAGCACATTGGCAAGATGTGCGTCCCGTCGTTGAGACTTCCGGCGTCTCGTTTGACTATGCTTACACAGAGGCTCCTGAAGATGCCATGAGGTTAGCACAAAAAGCACGAGAAAGTGGTGCGTATGATGTGGTTGCCTCTTTTGGAGGTGACGGGACCGCTAACGAGGTCATTAATGGCTTACTAAAAGCTGGCCCTTCTGAAAATTTGCCTGCGTTTACCATTTTCCCGTCGGGAACTGGGTCTGACAGCGTTAGAACGCTAGGCATTACAAAGGACATGTCTGACTTTTTGAAGATGCTAGATAGCAGAGCATCCAAAGAGATCGATGTTGGGATAGTCAACTATAAAAAGTGGGGAGAAGAAAGCGAAGTAGGGCAACGTTACTTTTTGAATGCTTGCGACCTTGGAATTGGTGCGACGGTGGCCAATGTGGTCAATGGTATGAACAAAGATGACAGTAAAAAAAGCGGCAAAGGGAAGTATTTCCGCTCGATCATGGATCAGGTGTTTAAATTCAAAGCCTTTGATGCGACAGTGGAGCAAAACGGGGAGGCATTCACCCTTAAAAAGACGGTCATCATTGCTATTTGTAATGGGATGTTCTTTGGAGGTGGTGTGAAAATATCACCGATCTCCAAGATGGACGATGGTATTTTAGAGTTGGTGGCATCCAAAAACGCCTCAAAGCTAGGCTTGCTTAACATTGTATCAAAGGTTTACACAGGGAGCCATGTGGACCATCCAAAGGTTCAGTTTCAGCGTTCACAATCGTTTTGTGTTAAATTAGAAAAGCCCCAACTGTTAGAAACAGATGGAGAGGTGTTAGGGAAGGTGATGGAAGCGAACTTTGGTGTTAAGCCTGGTGCTTTAAAGGTGATTTGTTAAGGAGGATAATAAAAGCAAGCACGGAAGTCATTGGACTGCCAGTGCTTGCTTTTTAGATGCCCTTAAGTGATTAAGATGGTTTTGATTTCAAAGGGCTTTAATTGCAGGGCGATGCTTTTTTCTTGCGAGACAGATCCAAGTGGTCTTTCCATTAGATCAGTCTCTTGCCATTGATTAAATTCGAACTGTGGCTTTAAATTAACCGTAGATACCCCACCTGTATGCTCATGAAGTCGAAGAACGATTCCTTGACCATTTTCTTGCTTTTTAATGGCATCGATCATGACAGATGACTCGCTTTCAACATCAATGAGTGTTTTCGCTCCTAGGAAACCGTCGTAAGGACGGAGTGGATGATTTAAAGACCAAGCTTCTTCAACAACGCCTTCTTCAATCAAGTCACCACCATGAGGCAAAAGACTATAAGTAAAGGAATGAGCGCCTAAGTCAGCATCAGGATCAGGCTCAATGGCTCCTTTAATTAAAGAGAGACGCATCGTTTGATCTTTAACGCTGTGACCGTATTTACAGTCGTTTAGTAAACTAACACCATATCCTCTTTCGGAAAAGTCAATCCACTGGTGCCCTACCGTTTCAAACCGTGCCATATCCCAGCTTGTGTTCCAATGGGTTGGTCGCTTCACATGGCCAAACTGAATGTCATAAGTCGCCTCGGTTGCGCGAACGTCTACTTCGAACGCGGCCTTTAATAGCTGCTGACGCTCTTGCCAATCGGCTTCTGTTTTAAAATCGATGCGGCGTGTGTAGGTGTAGAGAGTCATATCTTGTGTCAGTGTTGAACTTCCGAACTTGTAGTGAAAACGGAGAGAAAGTGAAAATTGATTTTGACTGACTATTTCGATTTGATGTGCCGCAAGTCGTTGTTTCTTTTCAATGTGAAACAAATCGATGTCCCAAGCATCAAACTCCATCGGTTTATCCTCAAACAACTCCAACGTATTTCCTAAGCCGTGCTTTGTTAAGACATGACGACGATGCTTTTTATCGAACACTTCTGTTAGTTGACCGTCCTGATTCCAACTAATGACATAATGAGGGCTCTCAATCCGATCATCATGGATGGTGAAGGCAGCTGGTATTTCAGTAGTAGCGTCCTTTTCAACAAATTGAATGGTTTGGGCGCTAAGTGGTTGAAGTTCAGGTAACAGGACGTCATAACCTGATAAAGTTTGGGTTGAAGAAAGCTTTTGACCTCTCTCATCAACGAAGTGACCTGAAACTTCTAATGGAACATGAACCACTTCTTTTCTTGCCCAACCGGCACTGTTAAAGAAGGTGAAACGATGAGCCTGTTCTGACAGGAGGTATTTTTGGAAGTTGGCCATCACTTTTTCCGATAAAGCATTGGCTTGCTCGTATTCGATCCTAGCATCCTCATAAACCTCTTTAATCGATGATCCGGGGATAATGTCGTGGAATTGATTTCTTAAAATGATTTCCCATGCAAGGTCAAGCTCTTCTTTTGGGTAATAGGCATCGTCATTTAAGACGCTCGCCCACACATTTAATATTTCCCCTTCACGTTGGGCTAGCTCTAGCTTACGGTTCCATTTCTTAACGAAGGCTTGAGACGTGTAAGTTCCTCGATGGAACTCTAAATACAACTCACCATCCCACGTGTGGACATAGTGATCTGTCTTCTCAACGGTTTCGTGAAGCCTTTCGAAATAACCCTTTGCAGTACCTGGCTTAATGTGTGGTAAACCTGGCAGTTTATCTAGACGCTTTCGTTGTTCAAGCATATCTCTCGTAACCCCACCGCCACCATCGCCATAACCATAGGCGAGCAGTAGCTCTTGATTAAAGTCTTTGTCACGATAAACGTCGTAAATTCCCTTAACCGATTTCGCTTCGATCATCCCATTGTAGGTGTATCGATGAGGATCAACGTTACCAAGATCTGGTGTACTAATGTAATGTGTTAAAATTTCGGTTCCATCGATTCCACGCCATTTGAAGGTATCGTGAGGCATGCGATTATATTGATTCCAACTGATTTTAGTTGTCATGAAGGTGTCGATGCCAGACTTGCTTAAAATTTGCGGGAGTGCCCATGAATAGCCAAAAACATCTGGTAACCATAAATAGTTAACGTCTTTGCCAAATTCTTTTTTGATGAACTGTGTCCCATGTAAAATTTGCCTGACAAGCGACTCACCTGAAGGAATGTTACAGTCAGATTCAAGCCACATGGCACCATCGACTTCCCAAACGCCTTCAGTAACTTTTGCTTTAATTTGGTCGTAAATTTCCGGGTAATCTTCTTTGATGTAAGCATAGAGCTGTGGCTGGGATTGAAGGAAGATATACTCTGGATAACGTTCCATTAAGCGAAGAACTGTGAGAAAAGAGCGGGCTGACTTTTCCCTGGCATGCTTTAAGCGCCATAACCATGCCACATCAATGTGTGTATGTCCAATGGCTGTCACGTTAACAGGTGTCTGCTTTTCTAAGTTGTTAACACCAGTTTGTAAAGAAGCATTTGCTGCTGCTACTGAATCTAAGAAAGACACGCTACCTGGTACTTGCCAATTGATTTCCTTGAAGGAAGCATCCAGCAAGTTCAACATCGTTTGTCGATCAGGTGAGTTTTCATCTAAAAGGTTGATCGTATCTAACATCATTTTTCCTGTGTAGTATAAATCGTCTACTTGAGTGGATAAAATGCCATAGTCTGCATACAACAAACGATGATGTTGTATTTGAGGCGGTCCACCACCTTCTAAGCCAGACCATAATTTTAGTGCCAATTTAATTTTCTGATTACTGTAATCAGCCGTTAGGAAAACTTCTTTATGATTAGAATCAATGCCTTGGTGAGGCACATCGTTGATAAAAAGAAGGGATTCAAAGCCGGAATTATGATGATCACCCGTTGTCCCAAAGTCAAAGAGCAAAACGAGGTCTTCACCATCTTGCAGTTCAGGAACTAAGAATTCCGTTTGCAGCCAAATATAGTAGTCACGCCCTTCCCAATAAGATCCAACAGCTATCTCGTCCCATGTATCATCAACACCGGGAGGGTATTTTTCTATTTTACTGGTGTCCTCTTTCATCTTCCAATGGTTGATCGGTGAGCGATTTAAATAGCGGTAACGATTCAATTCTTTGATCCGCTCTTGTAATTTTTTTTCGATAAAAAACATCACTTTCTCCTTTCATTTGCAACGGTATCTAGGCTAATTGCGAAAGTCGAGTTTTTCACCCATCCACCCTCGTTATTTCACAAATCAGGTGAATTCCGCAATTACCTATCAACTGTATCATCCGTTAGTTCTAATGTTTTTAGTGATTCACCACCATTTAAAACAGCAGGAACAATCACTTTATGTGCTTTGACCTTTTCTTTTGAGGTCATTTTTTCAAACAACAATTGAGTCGCTTCGACACCTAAGTTAAAGGCTCGCAAGTCAACCGTCGTTAAATTAAATCCTAGCTCTTTGGTAGAGGGCAAGTCATCACTTAAAGCAACGAGAGAAACGTCATCAGGGATCTTTTTCCCTAATTCATTTAAGGCCTGCAAAATACCTAAAGCAACGCGGTCAGCATCAGCAATGATGGCCGTATAAGGGATGTTTGTTTCCTCTTTGAAAAATTTTAAGGTTGCGGCATAACCGTAGGCAATTGGATCCTCTAACTTGTTGGGCTTATAGTAGTTAAAAGATTCTAAATGAGGAAGATTACGAGCTTTAAATGCCTTGAAAAAACCTTTTTTCCTTTCATTTGCAACGGTCTGAGAAGAAGGGGCATTTAAAAATAAAATGTTCCGATGCCCTTTTTCAATCAATAACTGACAAATTTCAAAAGCGATGTTTTCATTGTCGTTATCAACGGAGAGGATTTCATCTGTATTGACGTAACGACTCTTTGGAGATCCAACCACAACAAATGGCAGCTTGCGTCGGTGTAACTGTGTAATCCGATCGTCATCTTCCGTCGGATCTAGTATAATGACACCATCAAATGGCTCCGCCGTTGCGTAAGATAGGTCTAAATTTTTTGGAAGCAGTGTGTCAATTAAAACGCGGTAATTTTTTTTAGCAGCTGTAACAACCACTCCGTTTAGTAGGTTGGCATGGAACTCACCAAGGTTTAAACCATGTGAACGTGGCATTTTTAAACCGATGATCATGGTTTGTTTAGTCGTGAGACTTCTAGCGATGTGGTTAGGGGTATAGTTCAGGGTCTCAGCAGCACTTAACACACGCTCTTTCACCGCTTCACTAACGCCCCGCTTCATGCTAAAGACATTTGAAACCGTTCCTTTTGAAACACCAGCTAATTTTGCAACGTCACTAATTTTTGCCATCTTCAATTGCCACCTTTACACTCGTTTAATTGTTATGCCTCATTTTATCACAAAGTTCAGGATTTTAGCAGTTTTAAAAGAAGGATTACTGGTTTTATTGGCTACTTTTAGAATAGAATTAGGATACGGCGAGGAAGATGGCGAGGAAGATGGCGAGGAGGTTTATGCCTTAAAAGCTAACTTGAAGCACGCTTTAATGTCTTCTTCGTACCACATTTTGAAGTTAGTTCCCCATAGATTGTTATAAATATTGAAATGAACGCCTTGTTGGTGATTAGCATATTGTTGATTAAAGTCATACAATCTCCGCTCACCTAAAGAAACGAGCGGGGTATGAAGAGGGGTTATTACTGTTTCTCTTTCGTTTAGAATCACTGACTCGACCGCGTGGTAGTTGCGATTTCCGCGATGAACTACGTTATAAGGGTCAATAAGACTATTTAGTTTTTTCAGTTGAACGTTGTCGTAGTTGTTGTTTTCAAGGAAGGTGATCCACAGAGACTCTGGCATGCGATGAGCATCTTTGCCGACGATGTTTAACTCCACTTCGATGGTTTGGTCACCAAAAACGTACTTGACAAAAACATGACGGGGGCATCCTGTTGCGTCACACAACGAAGCCTCGTATTTTAAGTGCAAAATCAACGCATTGTCTTTTATATAACTTTCATGAAGTTTTGGTGTATAAGACTGGGTTTCCTTAGCTGCTCCTTTTGTCTCGAATCCACATTTATAGAAGTCGGGCATGGCCCAATCGTAATTCACTTCCATGTTATGGCTGTAAGATTCTTGATAACGTTCGAATGTTTCGGTGCCATAAAGCTGATAGGAGAAGTTTCCGAGCTTGATGCCGTTAAAGATAATTCCACCGTGATCAAGGATTTCAATGTGATCACCTGCTTCACTTTCTCTTAACTGATTTCCATCAAAGGCTAGATGTTTGCAGGTTAGTTGAGTGAACGACGGGATGTCATCTAAAATTCCCATCTTCAGGTAATCCGCTTTAATTTGATGGAACCGTCCCCGGTGCGCCTCGCTTAAAGCAAGAATGGCCTTTTCTAAATAGTCGCGCTGTTCTTGGTGAGACGTTTCGAAAAGTGAATAGGAGCGTTCTTCCCAATCGAAATTTTTAACTTGCTTTTTGAATTCGTTTTTAGAAAATTCATATAGGGTTGGGTAATTTCCAGCATAGTCTTCTGACAGCTTGTCCCAAGCCCGCGCTTTTTGGAAACTTTTTTTATCCCAGTTAACGTAATCCGAAAGGTACTTTTTAAAATCGAGACCCCATGTATGCTCTGCTACCATCAACATTTGGTGATAGAACGCTTCCTGTTCCACTGGGGTAATGCCTTCGTTCGCTGCTTTTTTCATTTCTCGCAAATAAGCTTTAAATAATCCGACTTTAAATGGGTCGGTACCTGCCCCATGAATCCACGTATCGGCAATCTCTTGTTCAATGACAGGAAATTGATCTTTGAATGGTAACAACGATGTGGCGTATTCACTTAGTCCAGATCCAAACACCTCAGCATCTGGGTATTTTGCTTGTACAGAGGTGTAGACCGTTTCGATTTCCTCGCGTGTCGGTGGTCCCAAATTATCGCCTGAGTGAGCAAAGTAGAGAACATCTTCACCGAAGTCTAATGTTTTTTCTCCTCCATAGCCTTGACAATAGTCGACTAAAATTTCGTCTCCTTCAGGACTTTTCCATACAAAGGTTGATGGTGTATCTGGCAAGGCAGACGCGTCATTAATACCAAGGTGCAGGTACTTAATGCCAGCTTTGGCTAAATATTTAATAATCCCAGCTGTATGACCAGGCACATCGGTCATTTTAGCGGCGATGGTCTTTTTTCTAAATCTGTCATCAAGACCCTTTCCAATGGAAAGTCCAAACTCAAATAATTCTTCACTCATGATCTCACAATGTGGGGTGAACGGCATGCCATGCCAAGAAATGTATCCTTTCTTGATGGCATCAACCATTGCTTTGTGCTTGGCACCTTCTGTATGTCTCAGATAATGGTCTACGATCCATGCACCAACTGACCAAACAAACTTTTTAACTTCATCCGTATTCACTTGATTAGCCAATTCAATCGCTTTTGGGATAAAATGATCGACATAGCTTTCAATCACATGGGCTGAAAGATCAGTAAATCCAATATCAAGGTGTGTTTTATAAATAATATGAACGTGTTTTACTTTTCCCAATACTCTTCACCTACATAAATTGGATTTGAAATCGCACCAAGAATTTTGACATCAGGTGTCACATAGCGCCAAATTTCAACGCGATAAAACTTGGCACTTATTTGATCGAAAGTCAATTTCTTAATGTTTTGATTCTGATTGGTTTCTACATACATCACACCTAAATCAGAGATGACCTTCATTTCATCGTGAGGTTTTAAATCTCGTATTTCTATGGTCACTTCACCTGCACAATCTTCAGGAACAACCTCCCCCATGATGTAATCGCCAATTTGAAGACTAATCTCTGGACCATTAAGGAAGCAACTAACAAATCCATTCCCTCCTTTAATGGCTTTTAATATGTCTTTACGACCATTGCTATCGGCGTATAAGCATGTACAAGGAGAGGCAGGGGTTTCCATAAATCGGATGCCATGGTTATCGCTACCTCCTACAATCGGAAGTCGATGACCATTCACCAATTCTTGATGCCAGAAATCAATGGTCTTACGCCCAGACTCATCCCTATAAAATGAATTTTGAATTTCAAGTACATCATAAGGTACGTCGTATCCCCATAGCCAAGTACAGTGTTCATCAAAAGGATGGTTAAGAGAAATAAGAGCACCATTTTGCCTTGCTTCTTCTAAAATAGCGACTAATTCTTCTTTTGAATTGACAAAGAAGGATGTGATGGGCTTCTCGACCCCCAATAAATTGCAATGTCCATCGTATAATGTCAACTCCATACCCGGTAAAACAGCCAATTCTTCATTCGGTAAAATAAAGCGATTTTGATGGAAGTTATTGTGGTCGGTTAAGAAGATGTAATCAAGTTTCATCGTATGTGCTAGTTTGATCATGTCACGGGGGGTGTAATTCCCATCAGAAACTTGTGTATGCAGATGTAAATCTCCTTTTAAAAGGGTGCGCTCTTTAAAATGAAACGTCACTTTAAAATTTACCGTACATCCAATGTCTTCAACCTTGTAGGCACCAAACATAATCTGCCAGGTACCAGGATTTAATTCACCATTGATATAACCAGGGGTTGACTGATTCTCTTCGATAAAGATGGTTTGCTTACTCGACCCACTTGCGCCACGAAATTCATCTTTTTCATCGTGTAACCCAAGATCGATCACATTAACTTCAAACGATTGATCGCCATCTATATTTTGTAGGGTGTTAAATCGTTTATATTCGTAGGAAATCTCCATGCGGAGTACGTTCTCAGGACACTCAAAGGGAACGAAGAGGTACTTTCTTTCTGAATTTTTATCAATAAAATATTCTTGCTCTAAAAGCTGTGTTTTCATGTTTATCATTACTCCTTTGTTGCTCCTAGATTAATCCCTTTAACAAAGTAGCGTTGTAAAAACGGATAAATCAATAACAGCGGAATCATCGAGATCACTAACCCTGCCATTCTGACGTTTGGTGTAAAGAAGACACCACCACTTGCCGCATCGTTTTCTAAAACTAAGGCACGTAGAGCTAGTTGTAAGGTATGCAAGCGAGTGTTTGTCGGAAGGTATAAAAGAGCCGATGTAAAGTGATTCCATCTACCAACAAATTCGAATAATAGAATCGTTGCAATACCTGGCTTAGCCAATGGCAAGTAAAGCTTATAGAAGATTTTGAAATCGTTAGCACCATCGATTTGTGCTGACTCTGAAACCTCGTAAGGAATCGATAAAAAGAAGTTACGCATCAATAAAATACTAAAGCCTGATACCATTCCCGAGACGATAAGCGCCCACAACGTATCCACGAGCCTCAAATCTCTAAAAACGATGAACAGAGGAATCATAATCGCTTCGCCTGGCACCATCATGGTAATCATAATCAGTGAAACAATGATTTTCTTACCAGGTAGACGTGGCTGTACTAAAACGTAACCGGCCATGGCAGCAAGGAGTACATGGAAAAACGTTCCAGCAACGGTGACAATTACGTTATTCATAAACGGGCGCCATAATTCAAGCCCTGTCCAGATGGTTCGATAACCTTCTAAGCTAAACTCAGATGGCCAAAACCTAATCCCCCTTTCCATGGATGCGATGTTAGAAGAAATCGAGATAACAAAGGTGTTCCAGAACGGGATGATCATGGTCAGTAACAAGAATCCTAGGTAAAGACAAATCCCCAGCTTAAAGGCTTTTTCACCGAAAGAAGTTTTGTGTAAAGATCTCTTTTTTCTCATATTATCACGACCCATCGTACTTAATTATTCTTCGAGATAAGAAGACTAGGAAAATGGTTGCTACAATGACCAAGAATGAGGCCGCCGTCGCAATGCCCATTTGCAGGTTTACAATCCCTTCTTCGAAGGTGTAAATCATTAACACGTTAACATCCCGGGCAATAGCAGGGTTTCTCATCACGAAGATTTGGTCGAAAATCCTTAGGATACCCATCATGTTTAACAGAATAACCACCTGCATGGTAGGAAACAGCTGTGGAATTGTAACTTTAGTGATCTCTTGCCATTTATTAGCACCGTCCATTTTGGCCGCTTCGTATAGCGTAGGACTAATGGCAGCAATGGCAGCCAGATAAATGATGCTGTTATATCCCATGTCTCGCCAAACCGAAGAAAGAACCATAATCCCTCGTGCATAGCGAAGACTAGCAAAGAAATGGACTTCTTCACGACCGAAAAATAAGAGCACTTCATTAACTAATCCACCATTTGGTGAAAGCATAAAGATCCAAATCCCACCAATGATAACCCACGAGAATAGGTGAGGTAAGTAAATGATGGTCTGTGTGACCTTTTTGAAGAATAAATTTTTGACTTCATTCAGTGCAATGGCAGTAATGATCGGTGCGACGAATCCAAGCGCTAGAATCCCACCACCAATGATCAAGGTATTTCGCATGGCTTGCCAAAAGAATGGATCTTGTAAAACCGCAATGTAGTTGGCAAGGCCGACAAATTCATCGTTACCAAGGAGCCTTGTTTCATGAAGACTCATGATAAACCCTCGAATTAGCGGGAAATAGCTAAAGATAGCCATGAAGATGATGACAGGTAAGATCATCAAGTATAAGGAGTAATGTCGTCTCATTATCTTGAGGGTCTCTTTTAGTTTACTTTGACTTGTCACCGGGAACCCTCCTTAACAATTGATTTTATAATGATAGTGGCATATCAAAGTCTGATATGCCACCGATAATTTTTCAAATGATTATTCGTCGATTAAGTCAGCTGCCAATAATTCAGTTCGCATTTGCTCAATAGCATCTGCTGCTGACATTTCCCCGCGGATGGCTCTTGAAATGTAAAGGTTGATGATGGCTTCTGCACGGTTCCAGTCTGGCCCTGAATGCTCTACTTGCCAGTTGTTATCTAAAACAATTTGACGGGCTTCTTCTAAACCAGGGTTTAATCCGATTGGGTGTACGAAGTTAACGTTATTTGGTGTGATTACCCCGTGATCCATACCAGCAGCAATGCCTGCTTCTGTTAGAACGTACTCTCCGTCTTCCATGTTCCAAGTGTGACCTTCAGGTCCTAATGTTCCTAAAATATTTCCTTCATACGTGTGCCAGAACTCTAAGAATGCAATGGCTCCTTCAACGTTTGCAGCGTTATTTGGAATAACCCAGATATTTGGATCTCCACGGCGTACCATGATACCGTTTGGACCTGGAACACCAGCGATTCCTCTAGCAACAAAGTCTGTGTCTGGATCGTCGTTGCGTCGTGTGTTGTTGTAAAGACCAACCCAGGCGTCCCAATCCGTTACCATCCCAACTTGATCCGTTAGCATCATTTCTCTCATGGTCGCTGTGTCGTTGGTTACGAAGTTAGGATCTAAAATTCCTTCTTCGTAAAGACCGTTTAACCATTCTAGAACTGGAATGGCAGCTTCTGTTGCATATTCAATGGTACGTGTTCCATCTTCAGCAATGGTATAACGACCACGTAGTCCAGCGTAGCTGAAGAATGGTTGTAGATCAAACATTGGCTCACCAGCGAACGTTAAACCGAACGTGTCAGCGCCTGTTCCAGTTGGGTCATCAAAGGTGAAAGCTCTTAGTACGGCTTCAAACTCCTCTAACGTCGTTGGAACTTCAAGTCCTAAGTTATCTAACCAGTCTTGACGAAGAACCGGTAATGGCCCACCTTGTTGTGTACTGAACACACCGTAAATATTACCATTGTCATAGGCAACCATGTCCCATTCTGCTGGATCAATGTGAGTTGAAAGAATAGTTGATTCATCAATGATGTCGTTTAACTGCATTAACGCACCTTGGTCAACGAGGTTGTCCATCGTTGGAGTATTGATCTGGATAATGTCCCACTGCTCGCCAGCTGCTAGTGAAGTTAATAGAACTTGATCGAAATCGGCAGGTGGACGTACCATTTCTACTTCCATTCCTAGATATTCTTCAAGGGCACGAACAAAATGTTCTTGACCCTCGTCGTCACGACCACCAACAACGCCTGATAGAATACGAATGGTTCCATTATTTTCACCGTTTGTTTCATTATCATCATCAGTACAAGCAGCTAATACACTTGTTCCCATAAGCAGTACTACTAGAATTGTCATCATTTTCAATTTTTTTAACATGTCATATAACCTCCGAACATCTAATTTTAAACCGGTTTAAAGATAGTAAAAAAATTTATTCATCGTTACAACTTTTCTTTGTGAGTAACCGTTGTTCGACCTGCATCAATCACCTACCATTTAATGGTTTAATCGGCATTTAAACCGATTTAATTAATCGTTTACATTTTGAATAATAGCACATGTTTTTTGTTAAGTCAACCGTTTATTTGTATCGATCATGTGAATTTTACGTTAAATTTAGGGGCTGGCGTACAGAAACCAAAGCCTAATTAAAAGTCAGCTAGTAGAAGAGGAGCTTGTTACCTCTCAACTCTTATATCAAAGTAGTCCATCACCAATTCACAAAACATCATATTTGCCCAAGAAAACCATTCACGCGTAAATTGTGTCGGGTCATTTACATGAAAGCCTTCGTGCATTAAACTCGTTCCTGCATCGGTGGCAACTAGTAAGTTAAGAATCCTTTCTTTTTCTAATTTGTCATTTGACGTCAAACCTTCCATTGCCAATGCGATGGGCCATACGTACTGATCGGGAGTATGAGGACTTCCAATTCCTGAGGCATAGCTTCCTTCAAAGTAAAAAGGGTTTTCTTCGGAAAGAATGGTTTTGCGAGTCGTTTGATAAACGACATCTTCTGTACTTAAATAGCCAAGATATGGGGCTGATAATAAGCTTGGAACATTGGCATCGTCCATGATGTGAGAATGGCCTAGACCATCCACTTCATAAGCAAAAACCGTCTCTCCTGATTGATTTTTGGTTTTAGCAAAACTTTCGAGTCCCTTTTGAATTTCGTCTCGTAATCTGGCTACTCTTTCGAAGCGCTGTGGATCTTTGATCAGGTGACTAAAAATTTCTTTTAAATAGTCAAGGACGACAACGGCGAACATATTGGATGGAATGAGATAACCGTATGTACAGGAATCGTCAGAAGGCCTAAACCCAGACCATGTCATGCCTGTGTAACCACTGGCTCCACATCGGATGTTATCGTATTTGCTCGTGTCAGGTCCGTCTGGACGATAAAAGGTATAAGGTGATTTCTCATCGTGGTGTTGTTCTGTGGTCCATAGATCTAAGATGTGATCGACTGCCACTAGAAAGGATTCGTTGAATTGATCCGTTCGACCTGTGTTTTTGTACAGTAAATAAGACAGTTGAAGGGGGTAACAAAGGGAATCAATTTCGTATTTTCGTTCCCACGTGTGAGGCGTCATTGCCGTTTCATCGCTTTGATGTCCAGCCCCATTCGCTGTTTCATTAAAGGCATTGGCATACGGATCAAGGGCAATGAATTGAAACTGTCGCTGGGTAAGCCCGGCAATCATATCAGACAAATCTTGATCTTCTTTTGCTAAGACAAGGTATGGCCTAACCTGTGCAACTGAATCGCGTAACCACATGGCTGGAATATCGCCTGTTAAAACATACGTCGTTCCGTCTTCCAGCTTTTTGACGGTTGTTAACAAGGTGTTAGCAAAGCACGATTCAAAAATCTCACTCCATCTCGCATGCTTTGTGCCGCATTTTTCTTTGATTTCTTTCATCAAAGCTTGGACACTAACCGGTATTTTTTCATGATTCATCGTTTCACCTACTCCTTTAGATTTTGTCTTATAATATAATCGTTTCTTTGTTTTTTTTCAACTGTTTTCAACGAAATGTGCCCTTAAAATTTTTAGCCCCCCATTGACGATGACGTGATGGTTCGATATAATGCAAGCAAAATTTCAATTTAATTTCATGTGCGTTTATAAAGATATTGGAGGTTTTTGAGATGGTCTATTATGGTTCGATTGAAGCGGGGGGCACTAAGTTTGTTTGTGCCATTGGAAATGAGGATGCTAAGGTGATTGAGCGGATTAGTTTTCCAACAACAACACCAGCTAAGACGTTGGAAAAGGTATTTGAATTCTTTGATCAGTATGATTTGAAAGCCATTGGGATTGGTTCCTTTGGACCGATTGACGTCAACCCTAAATCTGAAACATACGGTTATGTGACATCAACACCGAAGATTTCTTGGCAAAATTTTGACTTTCTAGGTGCTGTGAAGCATCGCTATCACATGCCTGTTGCTTGGACGACCGATGTGAATGCTGCTGCTCTTGGTGAGCAAAGATTGGGAGCGGCTCAAGGTATGAATAGCTGTCTTTATTTAACAGTGGGAACTGGGATTGGTGGTGGCGCCGTTGTCCTTGGCAAGCTCCTTACTGGGTTTTCTCATCCTGAAATGGGACACATCATTGTGCCATACCATCCGGAAGATAGCTTTGAAGGCGTTTGTCCGTTTCATGGTGATTGTCTTGAAGGTTTAGCGGCTGGTCCAGCCATCGAAAAACGATTTGGTATAAAGGCAGATCAACTTGACGAAGAACATATAGCCTGGGATTTTGAAGCCTTTTATTTGGCACAAGCCATTGTAAACTATCTTCTTGTCCTGAGTCCTGATAAAGTGATTCTTGGTGGTGGGGTTATGAAGCAAACGCATCTTTTTCCTAAGATTCGAGCGGAAGTGGAAAGGTTGATAAATGGTTATGTGCAGTTGCCTCATTTGAATGAATTTATTGTCCCTCCTACACTTGGTGATCATGCAGCGACGATTGGCTGTTTGATATTAGCTAAGGAGATGAAAGAGTAGGTTAACCACATAAGAAAAGGCGACACGTTATAGCGTGTCGCAAGCCTGAAACTATCAGGTTTCTTGCAAAATCGTCGTTTACCTGATAGTTTGAAAGGGTGAAACGCCTTAAATCAGGCGATGACTATCAGGCTTCTTGTAAAATCGTCGTTTACCTGATAGTTTGAAGGGATGATACACCTTAAGTCAGGCGATGACTATCAGGTTTCGGTCGAAAATGGACTTCACCTGATATTTTTGAGCCTTTCTAGGGTGAAAAATGCTCTAAAACGTCAACAAGTGACTCAAAACAACAAAACGTTGAGTCACTTGTTGGTAGGTGTTGCAAAAAACACTCAGACTGTTGACAAGGGCTTTAGCGAATCGCTTTTTCAGTTTCAGTATCGAAGAAATGGCACTTGTTCATGTCTAGGGTTAATTCGACTTCGTCGTGCATACTCACTTCGTTTCGAGCGTCGAGTTTAGCGACTACTTGAGTGCCATCGATGGAGGTATAGACGATTAATTCATGGCCAAGTAACTCTGAAACTTCGACTTTAGTGGGATATTTAGCATCAGCATGAACTTCTGCTATTAATGGGCCATTGCTGATGTCCTCGGGACGAATACCGAAGATGACCTCTTTATTGTCGTAACCTGCTTTGATCAATGCTTTGTACTTTCCTTCTGGAATTTTGAATTTCCCACTTGAAACAACAAAGTGTCCTTCTTCAATGTTTCCGCGAATGAAGTTCATGGCTGGTGAACCAGTGAAGCCACCAACGAAGACGGAATCAGGTGTATCGTAGATTTCTTTTGGTGTCCCAATTTGCTCAATAAAACCATCTTTCATCACAACGATACGTGTTGCCATGGTCATCGCTTCCGTTTGATCGTGGGTAACATAGATGGTCGTTGTTTCTAGGCGTTTGTGGAGCTTGATGATTTCTGAGCGCATCGAAACGCGTAATTTAGCATCTAAATTAGATAAAGGTTCATCCATGAGGAAAACTTTGGCATTACGAACGATAGCGCGACCTAAAGCGACGCGTTGCCGCTGACCACCTGATAAGGCTTTCGGCTTGCGCTTTAAATAGTCTTCAAGTCCTAAAATTTTTGCCGCTTCTTTTACTTTTTGATCGATCTCTGCTTTTGGCATTTTTCGTAGTTTGAGTCCGAATGCCATGTTGTCGTAAACGTTCATATGTGGATAAAGGGCGTAGGACTGGAATACCATGGCGATGTCCCGATCTTTTGGTGCGACATCGTTCATTAATTCATCGTCGATGTAGAGTTCACCTTCTGAGATCTCTTCTAAGCCGGCAATCATGCGAAGCGTTGTGGACTTTCCACATCCAGAAGGCCCTACAAATACGATAAATTCTTTATCCCCGATGTCTAAGTTGAAGTTGGTTACCGAAGGTTTTGGGTTGTTATCATAAGTTTTATAGATGTTTCTTAATTTAAGCTCTGCCATCATTTCTCACTCCTATTCGTGAGCCTATTATACCTTTAGCTTTTACTCCAAACAATGTAAAACATGCACAGAATCTTCCAATGGATGGTGTGCATGGTTGCTAAAAATAGTTAAAGGATGAGAACGAAGCATGATTTATCAGTAACAGTATTGTCTCAGGTTGTATCCGTCTCTGACACTGATGGTTTTGTATCCGTAAGACTGCAAAATGGCACAAGCTCTGAAGCTCAAACTGCCGTGTCCACAAACGAGATAATAGTGCTGATCTTTCTTCAAATAACGATCGGGGTAAGTCATGAGAAGGTCATAGGGGATATTGATGGCGTTAGGTAGGTGGTATTCTAAAAATTCGTTGGGTGTGCGGATGTCGATGAGATGAAAATCAGAGGATTTTAAATTTATCAACTCTTGTAACGTAATGGTTTCAGCCATGATAAGTAACTCCTTTCAGGGGCGCGAGGTCAGGCAATTGCTTAGTGCGTGAGGTAGCCGTTATCATTTATACTATGAAAAATGGGAGGAAAAGTTGCATGCGAAAAACATTAGCTATGATTTATGAGGGCCGCTCAGTTAAAGAGGCCACCCAAGACAATTTTGAATGTTACCATTGGTATTTGGATGAATACAGAAATTTGATCGGCATTAGCAAAGACATCACAGAAATTGAAAAGGATTTGATTGACCTACGTTATGTAAGCGTTCAAGTAGCAGACGATTTTGAAGATGAACAAACCTTATTGTGGAAAAGTTTTTTTGATGTGAAGAGTGATGTACAATCAAACGATTTAAAGCCATTTGGTGACAGAATGCAATTTATCTTTTTCGACAACCCAGGCTTAGATCTATCAATGAAACGAGCGTTTAAAGAGCTCTTACACAGTTTCCAAGAAAGCCTCCACGTGTTATTTTATACCAAACATGGTGTTATCTTGAATTTTTTGACTGAGGAAGATGAACGGCAAAGCTTAGATGAAGTTTTGCTTGCTGCTAAGGAAGATTTTGCTTTGGACACGGTGTTCTATAAAACGGTTGAGCATACCATAGACGATGATTTACCAAGCTGGTATGATGATGAACTTGCTTTTTACTGGGAGTATCAAGGATCTAATCGTGACTTCTTCACGCATAAGGATGTCTTTTTAAATACAGTTTTGAATGAAATTTCCACTTACGACGATGCTGTTTTTATGAGATGGTTTAGCTCGTTTTTCGAAATAGAGACAGAGTTGATTGATGTGGTGAAATGCTATTTAGAGCAAGGATCTAATGTCTCGAATGTTGCAAAATTAATGCACATGCATCGGAACACAGTGATGAATAAAATGGATCGTTTCATTGAGACAACAGGACTAGATGTGAAACGGTTTAACGAAGCGGTGGTTGCTTACTTGCTCATTAAACGAAGAGAACTTGGGATAACGGTAGAAGAAGACTAATTTTGCGAAATTACTTTTTTGTCGACAAGTTTTTCCAAAGTATGATAGAATAAGCGGTAACAGGGGAAAGCATTAGAAAATCTAGCTAATGGAGGGTGATCATATGGCACACCTGTTTTTAATTTTGGAAGACGATTTAGAAGTTCAAGGGGATTTAAAAGAGATCATTTGCAACGTAAACGATCAAAATGAAGTGCTGACCACAAACAATGCAAGAGATGGATTAACGATGCTTGCTAATTGTGACTTTGCTGCCTTATTTGTCGACATTCATTTGATTGGAAAAGAAAGCGGTTGGGATTTTATTAAACAAGTACGAGCTCAAAATCCTTTTATTCCCATTGCGGTGATCAGTTCGACTGCCACAACAAAAGAGATGCTAGATGGCTTTAATCGCTATCAGTTGATGGGAGGGATCGACAAACCTTACACAGAAGAGCAAGTTAGAAAAGTTGTTACGAAAGCAGTGACCTTTTTAAAACAAATAGACGATGAGGTTATTAGTATTAAAGGTTACGATAGTACCAGTGAGAAATACCGCTCGAAAGATCTCTATTGTGTGGAAAGAATTAATAAGAAGCGAAGCGTTGTGATCACAGCTTACGATTCCAAAACAAAGCAAGTGGTTGAAACGGAAGTGCCACTTAAAGGTAGTATCATGGAAATTGCAAATAAGTTTAAACGGAACAAGACGTTGTTAAGATGTCATCAAAGTGCTTTGGTTAATCCACGGCGCATTCAGAAGATTGATTGGCGAAACGATAAGGTGACTTTAACGAACGGTAAAAAATTGCCCATCGGGGGAGAGAATTACAAGCGAGAGCTTGAACTGTTTATGGAATAAAGTGGAGTGACGAGAATGACGGTTCCTTTTCCTATGTTTACCCATAATTGGGTGTTGAATCTAATTGAGTTTTTTATGTTTTACTTTATTGTGAGTAACATTGTGGATGTGAAAACTAAAAAAGCCATAGAGGCTTTATCTTTTAAGATGATGGCTTTGGGGCTAATCCACTCTACGATTATTGCTACGTCTTGGGTGATATTGGAGCGACATTATTTGCAGACGGCCCTTTCCTACAATGCTGTGTTTTTACTTACACTATTTATTGTCAAGCATCATCAGAGAAATAAAATTTCCTTGGGTGATACGATTGTAGTCTATTTTATACAGTCCATTGTTGGCTACATTCTTATCACTCCTGCTTTTATTATTGTCAGCTTACTAGGCTATAATGAAAATGTCACTAACTTCTTAACTTTTGTTTTAGGTCTGACTACGGTTATGTTCGTCTGCTCTTATGCCGATTTAAACAAGCTTTTCTTATTCATTACCAGGAGCCTCATGGTAAAGTTTGCTTTGGTTATTCTATTTATTTTAATTTCTCATTTTGTCATTATGTTTTCATTTTTTGGATTTGGCCTAGGCTATCTGGCTTTATTTTTGATTGTTACATTGCTCTCTTTAATTGGGCTAGGCTACATATCAAAAAGTGCTTACGAGTATACCGAAGTCATGCCAGAACAAATTCACGACGTGAAGAAATTGCTTAATTCCTTACAGATTCAAGCGAAACGAGCAACAAGCATGGAAGAGTTAAAAACCAGTATCTCGGAAGTAGTTAATTTAGTCGGTATCCAAGTGTTGGAGGAAGATAAGGTGGTCGATGAGAGTTTTGAAAGCTTTACTCTAGAAACTGTTGAACAAATTAGACAGGACAAAGGCAAACATGCCATCGTTGTGACTGATATCCAATACTTTGAAAATCGAAAAGGCATTAGCGATACGGTCATTGCTTATATCCTAGGGGTCTTATTAGACAACGCCATTGAAACCTTAACCAAGAAGCCCATCTATGTGGATTTGTTTGTATCGGAGTATGTCCTATCCATCAAGGTAAAAAACGAGTCTAACTTAAAGGAATCTGAACTTGAGAAAATCATGAAAAAAGGTTACTCTAGCAAAAGAAAGGTAGGCCGAGGTTTTGGACTTCCCAAGCTAAAGCGAATTGTTGAAAGCAAGGGTGGACGCTTGCTAGCAGAACAGGCCATTCATGAAGAGGAAGGGGTTAATTACTTAACCTTGACCGTTCACCTTTAGAAATATAAAACCCCTGGAGACCATTCTCTAGGGGTAAATTACTTCATTGTGTTCCTTTTTATTTTAGCTTTCATCCGCTCAGAAGGGGTAGATTTTCCAATTCCCAGAAAGAAGGTGCCAGCTGTTACAATCCCATGGGCATCTTTTTCATATTTTTGACAGGCTTTAACAAGTAAAGACGGTTTCTTTTTCGATGACATGAAATCATCTCCTTACTTTTATTTGAACCCTCAAAAAAACAGGGTTAGTCCCTTAGCTCTGACTATACAACATTTTTGGTCACCTTGCAACGAGTTTTCGACAATTTGGTACGAAAAGTCAAAAAATTCGCTTCTCAGAAGTGGCTAACCTAGTTGGAATCCAGATATTAGAAGACGAAGATCAAATTTTTACTCCAAAGAATGTCGAATAAACTAGATAAAACGGGCGGATCACAACGGATTTTGGCGAATTTGATGCGTAAAAAATAAAAATTCGTCTCTTGAGAACAAAAGTCAGTTTATACCACCCGCTCTCCTTTCAAAATCTGGTAAACTTAATTGATCAACAAATAAATTTGAAACGGGGTTTAAGTAATGAGGAATTTATTAAAAGTGGTTGAGCCTATGTTTACCGGGTGGACTCAGCATAAAATCGAAAGACTTGAAAAAGTAGTAGAAGAAAACGGCTACGAAGATTTTTTTCGAAAAGGCAGGGTTATCGTTGCTACTTCAAAATACGATGAAGAGGGAAGACCTAATGCGTATTTCCACTCTGACCTGGTGAGAAAGCGACATAAAATCATGTTAGAAATGATTTTCTATTTAAGGGAGCGAAAAGTTTCTCTTGCTGAGATCATTACGGCCGATACAAGCTTAGATTGGGTCGAAGAAAAGTTGAAAAAGGAAATTAACTATTTGATTTTGCTAGATAAGTATTACGGTACAGAGAAAGAGGACACGATCAAGTTATTGAACAAAGCCACTGGAAGCGACGTCGTTGTTATTGACTTATCTGCTTAAGAACTTAAACCTGAAAAGATGTTCAGACTGTTGATGAATTCAAAGAAGCCAATCCTTCGTTTTTTGTAACAACGTAGTCAAAACATCAATAAATCACGATTTTTGACGAAATGTTGATGTTTTTGAGGTAGAAATCGGAGAATCTGCAGTTGGAACTATCAGGTTTTTTGCAAAAACGCCGTTCACCTGATAGTTTGGGCGTATTTTGAGCTATTCGGGTAGTCAAAACATCAACAAATCACGGTTTTTGACGAAATGTTGATGTTTTCAGACTTAGATGCTAAAAGAGAGCGATTTGATCAGCACATTGTGTTATTTGGATCCTTTGTTAATTATTTATCTCGACTATCAAGGTCCCTATTCTATTCGTCAACAACCTGTACACCTGAAAAGGTGTTTTTCTTTTTCTCCTGATAGACTACTAGTAGCATCTGTAGACAGTTAACAAATAATAGCCAACTAAAAGCAGACGTTTGGATGGCGAGAGCACCTATGGATAAGTTGTCTTGTGTGATAAATAAAATGGAAAAAGCAACGGTAAGGAGGGTGGAAGTCCACTTTTTCATGGGATCTTTTGTTTTGTCTGCCAATTCTTCTTCGTCGGCATTTCTAACAGGCGCAACAAGAAATGTAATAACGATAGAAGCAAGTGCAAGAAGTATTTTACCAAGGGTGTTTAGTGGCAAGAGCGTAGGCAGGAGGTAAGTCCCTGTCATAAAGGTCATTAGTGTCCAAAAGAAGCAATGCCAAACGGCCGGAAGGTTGACCTTTCCGATGCGGGTATCTGTAACATGCAAGCCACCCGTGAAGGTTTTAATGCACATTAATAGAAAGACCGCTGCCACGTAATAGTAAAGGTTTAAGAAGGGAGCCAAGAGAAAAATAAGACCCATGTAGAGGGTTTTCTCCATCTCCCAAAGCTTATTGGTCATACCGTATTCAACAAATTCAAGATCAATGCCTGCATCTGCCACTTCTTGTGAGTTGCGGGCTTTTTTTAAGAACAATGTAACGATCACATAAGTAATAGGCATGATACTTTCTCCTTAAAATTAATCTAAAAGACAGTCGATGTGATAGCTTTTAATGATGTCTTGATAGAAGGTCAGGTCTTCGGCATACAATGGTTTTGCATCTTTAAATGCGTAAAGGCGGTTTAAGTAGCTGTACTTGCTTTTACCAAACTGATGGAAGGGGAGCAATTCGATGTGTGATACCTTGTGCGTTTTTAATAAGTTGGCAAAGGCGTGGGCATCTTGTGGTGTGTCGTTGAATCCAGGAATAACAGGGACCCGTACTAAGAGCTTCTTTGGGGATTTGACAGCAAGTTGCAAGTTTTTTAAAATAGGTGCAAGTGGAACACCGGTTTCGGCTTGGTGTTTTTTTGTATCGTGATGTTTTAAGTCCATGATTAGCAAATCCGTGTGGTCGATCAGTTGTTGGAAACTTTTTTCTGAGGCGTAACCAGATGTTTCACAAGCCGTATGGATGTTTTCTTTTCGGCATTGTTTTAAAAGTTCAATCACACATTCATTTTGAATTAAAAGTTCGCCACCTGTCACGGTGACACCACCTTGTGATTCACGATAGTAGTCCACGTCTTTTCTAATGACAGCCATTAGATCTTCCACTGTGACGTATTCACCTGTGGTGATTTCTTTCTTTTTAACGTTGTCCCAAATCGGCTCAGGTGTTTTGTTTTGGGATTCTGGGTTGGAACACCAGCTACATTGTAGTGGACAACCTTTGAAAAAAATAGACGTTCTTATTCCAGGGCCGTCGTGTAGGCTAAATCGTTGGATGTTAAAGATACAAGCTTTTATTTTATCCATGTTTCGTTACCTCGCTCTTTTTATTATAGAGCAAATCACCGCGAAAAACAACTCCAATGATTTAAAATGACCTGTTTTGATTCAAAATGGTTCGATCGTGTTGTAAAGGGTCGTGACATCGTGTATAATGAAAAAAGTATGAGGGTGGTGAGAAAATGAAAACAATGAACGTTGCTGGTGTACAGAATGTGGAAGTGAGCATTAAAATTCCAAGTGAAAAGACACCCCGAGAGCAATTAAACATCATGGAAGAGTATACGAAGGTTCATCGTGGATCTTCAGGGTTATCTAAAGAACAAAGAGAAATTAATTGTTTAAGGGTCATTTATCCAGCTCTGCTTCGTCGCATAGAAGATGAGGATTTAATTGCTGGTCGTCTTGATTTTTTACCGATTGGCTTCGGTAGTGTGACATCCGTTGGTGGGGTCGGTCATTACTGTGTGTTCGATAAGCTGTTGAAGTTAAAAGACGAAGACCTAACTGACGATGAAAAAAGCAGAATAGATGCGTTGTATAAGTACTGGGAAAATCACGACGTCAAGGCGCTGTATTGTAAAGATGTGTTAACTGAGGACACCATTGGACGTTTTATTGATTGTGATTATCCCCTGATGGCGACGGCCCGTCTTAGTGGAATGATGCTAGATTACCCTAAGTTGTTGGATCACGGCATCGATGGTTTAAAAGAGCTGATCACCAAAAAGCGAGAAGAGCTTGGTGAAAATGAATTCTTGCAAGCGGCAGTAGAGACCTTGAGCCTTTATCAGGAAGTGGTTGATTACGAACGTTTGTTAGTTAACGATGCCATGAAAGAGGCAAAAGGCGAACGATTAGATCAATTGCAAATGATGGATGCTGATTTGGCAGCCATTCGCCATGACACACCCAAAACGTTTCATCAAGCGTTGCAAATGGTGTGGCTTTATGCGCTGTTGGCAGGGTGCATCAACTATGGTCGCTTAGATGATTATTTGGGACCTTATTTAAAAAAGGACTTGGATGACGGTGTTATCACAGAAGAAGATGCCTTTGATTATTTAAAGTCGCTTTGGACCTTGATTGAGAACCGCCGAACGACCGTCAATGGAAGGATCATCGTTGGAGGCTATGGTCGGAAACATCCGGAAGCGGCTGATGTGTTTGCCAAGATTGCGATCAAAGTAACGGAGCACTGCAAGTACGTTGAACCGCAATTTACGTTACGGATAACGAAAGATACCTCTGAGGAAATTTTAAATTTGGCTTACGATTGCATTGGCTCCGGGGCCACTTACCCAACCCTTTATAACGATGAAGTGAACATTCCAGCGGTGATGTATGGGATGAGAGTCGATCTGCAAACGGCTGAGCAATACGTGCCATTTGGCTGTGGAGAGTTTGTGATTCAGGGGCAAAGCGTTGGGACGCCTAATACGTTATTGAATTTGTTGAAGATCTTAAATATCACCTTAAATGGTGGCGTCGATCCGATGGATGGGATTAAAAAGTCAGGTCCAGTTGCCATCAAGGATCTAGATGAATTTGAAACGTTTGAAGACTTATACACCAACTACAAAGAGCTACTAGACTATTATTTTGATTTATCGGTAGAGGCACAGTATTATGGCTACGAATTAATGAATAAAGAGGTCTCTTTCTTGTTTACGAGCATCCTCATGGACGATTGCATTTCAAGAGGTAAGGCTTTGTTAGATGGGGGTGTGCGTTATTTGGGTGGAACAAACGAAACGTACGGAAACATTAATGCAAGCGATGCGTTGTATGCCATTAAGAAATTGGTTTACGATGAAAAAGTGTACACACTAAAAGAGCTGCATGAGGCTGCCCTAGCTAATTTCGAAGGACAAACCGAAATGAGGGAGCGTTTGTGGGAGCAAGACAAATACGGGAACGACATCACCCCATGCGATCAATTTGCCAATGACTTTTATGAGTTTGTTGCCAATGGGATACGTGACCGTGGCATCCTTAAAGGGATGGCTTATTATTTGATTGTTATTTCTAATAACCAAGCCAATACGGAATGGGGGCGACGTACATCGGCTTCTTTGGATGGTCGTTACGCCGGTAAGTTTATGAATCCTGCCAACAACCCACAAGGTGGGGCAGCGATGAATGGACCAACAGCCGTTTTGAACTCTCTATCCACTTTTGAGGCGAAATATCATGGTGGCTCTGTTCAGAACATTAAATTCACACCACGTTTATTCAATCGAAATCGGGAGAAGATCCGGGCGTTATTTGATACTTATTTTAAAAAGGGTGGTTGTCAATTGATGGTGACCATTGTAGATCACGGCATTTTGGAGGACGCGCAGAAGCATCCCGAGAACTACCCTGATCTTATTGTGCGAGTAAGTGGATTCAGTGCGATTTTCGTCAATCTAGAGGTCGACGTTCAAGATGAACTACTAAGCCGTACGTTGTACGATTAAAAATTTGAAGCCTAGCAGTCTAGCCTGTGTAGGGATGGTCCCTTTTCACAGGTTTTTTAATTGGTATAAGGGAAAATTTGAACTAAAATGAACTAAAATGAATCAAAAAGGGTTGCAATCGATTTCAGATTATGATATCCTAACAATTAGGACATGTATGAAAACGCTCGCCTTTTTGAGCAAAACTACTTTTAAGGGAGTTTATAGAGATTCCCTTAAGGAGGTGCTTGTGATTTATGGACTATACAGTGGGAAAAGATCAGGAAGAAGTCGCCCGTTTAGTTGCTGCTGAAATTGGTCAAATTATATCAGAAAAGCCGGACGCTCTGATCTGCTTATGTGGTGGTCACACGCCATTGCCTGTGTTTAAACAACTTATTATGGACGCTGATTCAAACAAGTTTCCTGCTGATCGATTCAAATTCATCTCTTTAGATGAATGGGTTGGCCTTGGTATAAGTGACGAAGGGAGTTGTAAATACGACCTTTCGACTCATTTCTTGACACCAATGGGCATCGCCTTAGGAGAGAGAGCGCATTTCTTCAATGGTCTAAACGAAAATCTTGAAGAAGAGTGTGGGAAAGCACAAGCTTTCATCACACAACACGGTGGGATAGATCTTGTGTTGTTAGGGGTAGGGATGAATGGCCACATTGGTTTCAACGAGCCAGGTTCTAAAACTACGGATGGGATTAGAGTGGTTGAATTAAGTAAAAAAAGCAAGGAAGTGGGTCAAAAGTATTTTAACAAAGCATACGATTTAACACATGGTATAACGCTTGGTATCGGTAATCTGTTAGAGGCTAGGAAGTTGGTCGTTATGGCCATAGGTGGTCATAAAAAAGAGATTGTTAATCAAACCGTTAACGGTTTGGAAAGCGAAGATTTTCCAGTCACACTCATTAGGAAACATCCAGCGGTTCATTTATACGTTGATGAATTAGCAGCCACAAATTTAAAAGAGGTCAGCGAATGTTAGCAAAAGAAAGACAACTACGAATATTAAATCGATTACAACTGCAACCATTTATTAAGATGAGCGAACTTTGCCAAGAATTAAATGCGTCAAAGTCTACCATTCAACGCGATGTAAAAATTCTTGAAGAGGAAGGAAAAATAAAGCGAGAGCGTGGTGGTGTGGTTCAAAAAAAGCTTGCTGAAACCATGAGCGATTTAACCGAAGTTCCCATACTGGAAAAGGTGGAGGATAACAAAGAGGCAAAGCAAAAGATTTGTCAAGAGGCGGCCAAACGTATTAAAGATGGAGACCTCATCTTCATCGGATCAGGTACAACGCCAACCCATTTGATCCCGTACATTCAGAATAAGAAAATCAAAATTGTGACAAATAGTTATTTCTTACTTCCTCTTTTGAACCGGTGCGAAGCCGAAGTCTATTTACTTGGGGGTCGCTATAGCCGGAAGCATGAGATAACACTGAGCCCAAGTACGTTGGAACAGTTAAAGGAGTTCAGATTTGATAAGGCATTTATTGGTGCCAATGGATTTGACTTAGAATTAGGTGAGGCTTATACCAGTGAGTTTGAATGTGGGGCACTAAAACAAGCTGTCATGAAGCGTAGCCGTCAGTCCTATTTATTAATTGACGATTCTAAATTTTCCATTACAGCAATTAGTACCTTTGGCTATGCGGAGCAATTTGATCAAATCATTGTTAACGACTTTCCTAAGAACAAGAAAAAATACAAGAATCTCGTGATAGCCTCGCAAGAGTAAGGTTTTATCACACAGTTACATCAAAGAGTCAGGGGGCTTTATAAAAGGTATTGCATAAGGAGAGATGAGAAATGAAAGAAAAGTTACAACAGTTTGGTAAGGCGATGTTAGTGCCTATTTCTTTAGTTGCCCTCGGTGGATTACTTTTAGGACTTGGTGGTGCCATGACCAGTGAAATGACGGTCGATGCTCTTGGTATTAACTGGGCAAGTTATGAGGGTGGATTCTTTTACCAGATCTTTGCTGTTATGTCAGCATTGGGAGGATCGATTTTTGGAAACTTGCCGATTTTGTATGCAGTAGGTGTCTCCTTCTCACTAGCTAAAAGTGAAAAAGGATGGGCAGCGTTCTCGGCAGTCATTGCCTTCTTAGCGATGCAGGCAGCCATGCAAACCGTCTTTAGTGCTCAAGGACATACGGCACTTACGACAACCGTAGAAGCATTATTAGAACGTGGTTACTCTATCGGCGAAGCCAATACGATGAACTCGCTGTTTACAACGAATCTAGGCTTCTTCACTTATCGAACAGGCGTCTTCGGTGGAATTGCCCTTGGTTTACTCGTATCGTTTATCCATAACCGTTTTTATCGAGTCAAACTGCCAGTAGCACTTTCTTTCTTCTCTGGAACACGTAGTATTCCCATTCTGTCACTTTTAGCTGGTGGTGCTTTAGGAATGTTCTTCTCTGTTACTTGGCCATTCATTGGTGGTCTATTTAACGGAGCGGCACAGTTTGTTCAAGCGAGTGGTCTCTTTGGGACGTTCACCTATGGAATTATTCGTGAATCGCTGGTTCCATTTGGCATGCATCCGCTTATTCTTACACCAATTAACTGGACAGAAATCGGTGGTACCATGGTCATTGATGGCGTTACCCACCACGGGACTTCCGCCATCCAACTTGCGCAGCTAGGTGCACAGGTGGCCGAACCTATTCTTGTTCGCTCATTTTCCGGTGCAGCTGTTATCAACTGGGGAATCTACCCTGGTATTGCTTTTGCCATGTATCGCACGGCACGTCCAGAAAATAGAAAGAAAGTAGCGGGATTAATGATTCCTGCCATTATGTCGACCACGCTGTTTGGTATCACTGAGCCGATTTTGTTTACGTTTATTTTCATTGCACCAGCCCTTTACTTTGCAACCTATGTTCCAATTGCGGCATCAGGGATCGTGTTATCTGAAATCATGCGCGTTTCTGTGTTTGAAGGAAACTTAAAAGACTGGATTCCATTTTTCTTACGCCCAGATACGTTACACATGACACCCTTACTCATCTTAATTCCTGCCTATGCCGTCGGGTCATATTTCCTCTACACTTTCTTAATCAAGAAATTCTCGATCATGACACCAGGTCGGGAAGAGGATACAGAAGAGATCAAACTTTATTCAAAAGCAGACTACAACGAAAAAGTGGACAAGAAAAAAGGGAAAAACGACGATGGTTTAGCGGAAGGCATCATCGAAGCTTTAGGTGGGCGTGATAACATTGAAGACGTTGACAATTGTATTTCTCGTTTACGTGTCGTTGTAAAAGATGCTGAGAAAGTAGCAGAAGATACGGTTTGGAAAAGTGACCTGCAAGCGATGGGGGTTGTACGTGTGAATAATGGGATTCAAATCATTTATGGTGCCCACGTTGCAAGCATTGCTGTAGACGTTAGAGATGCATTGGGTGGCTATTAAATTAGATATCATTTATAATAGAAAGACTTGCAAGTGTTGTTTGCCTAGCCTTTCTTAATGTCACTCATAGTGAATCTCAGTGAGTGGACGAGCTTGGGATGAACATGGTAGGTGAAATGAAAAGGTGAGATCGTATTTGTATCTCGCCTTTCTTTGATAGAGAAGTGATAGGTAATTGCGAAACGCGCCTAATTCATGAAATAAGGGGAGTTTCTGGGTGAAAAATTTGACTTTCACAATGACTTACTAGAAGTAGAGGAGAATGCCATATGAGTTTTTTGAAAAAAATGTTAAAAGGGCAAAGCCGGACTCGCGAAGTCATTTATAGTCCAGTAGCGGGTGCCATCGTTCAGTTAAAGGATGTGAAAGACCCTGTTTTTGCTGATGAAATGATGGGGAAAGGGATCGCTATTTTTCCGGAAGTGGGGCGAGTGGTTTCACCTGTTATAGGAAGAGTAGAAACCGTCTTTCCAACCAAGCATGCCGTCGGTTTAAAAAGTGATATTGGAGCGAGTGTGATCATTCACATTGGGCTAGATACGGTTGAGCTCAAGGGACAGCATTTCACCACCCATGTCGAAGTAGGGGATCAGATCGAAGTGGGAGATGTCTTAGTGACTTTTGATAAGGAAGAAATTTTGGCAGCAGGATATGAGGTTGTAACGCCAGTGGTTGTGACCAATTCTGTAGAGTATCAAGAGGTAGACCCGACTGGAGTTGAGGTTGTCTCAGAAGGAGAAGAACTTATTCATTTGACAAACTAATGAGGTTGAAAATAGGAAGACGAAGGTAGGAATCAGGGCTATGAAATACATTGGTGTACAAGGGAAGAAACAAAAAGAAGCGATCAACCTTAACGTGTCTCGTATTTTAATGGGTTCAGGAGACTTTTTAAGGGTAGGCAACTTAGATGAAGCGGAGCTTATTTTAGATCGATTCATGGAGATCGGGGGAACAACTTTTGACACAGCACGACACTATCGTCATAGTGAAAAAGCCCTTGGTGCTTGGATGAAGGAGCGGAATAATCGAGATCAAGTGGTGATCCTAACGAAGTGCTGTCACCCAGTACGAGAGGCGCCAGACACACCACGGGTGAAGCCAGAATGTATCCTCTCAGATTTGGAAGAAAGTCTAGAAATGCTAGCTACAGACTACGTTGACATGTTGGCGCTTCATCGTGACGATCCCACCCAGCCAGTAGGGCCGCTCATGGAGACGCTGCATCAGCTTATTGAAGTTGGAAAAGTATATGCGATTGGTGCTTCTAACTGGACGCTTGCGAGAATCGATGAAGCGAATGCTTATGCCCGCAAACATCGATTGACTGAATTTACATTTATCAGTCCCCATTTGAGCCTAGCGAAGCCACTTAAGCCAATTTGGCCAGATACGGTAGCAGCCGACGATGAGATGCGAGCGTGGTGTGAGGAAAATAACGTGCCGCTTGTCGCTTGGTCAGCCCAAGCAGGTGGTTTTTTCACCGGTCGATTTACCCCTGATGATTTAGAGGACCAAAACATGGTAGACGTCTTCTATTCCGACGAAAACTGGGCCCGTTACGATCGCGCGAAGCAAATGGCAACTGAGAAAAGTGTTTCGACCATTCAAATTGCATTAGCATACGTGGTAAATCAACGATTTAGTACGGGAGCTATCGTTGGATCAAATAACATGTTAGAGTTAATGTCCTCTTACGAAGGGTCACTGATCCACTTGACGGAAAAGGAAGTCAAATGGTTAGAAGGAGACGTCAATCATGAAAGATAAAATTGCCATTCAACTGTACTCATTAAGAGAAGAATTTGCTGCAGATCCAGAAGGAACCATCAAACAGTTAAAAGAAATGGGAGTTAACAACCTCCAATTAGACGGTATGCGTGGCAACGATCCGCAAGTAGTGGCTCAAATTTTGAAAAAATACGACATGAACGTGGTTGGCTTACACATTAAACACGATCGCTTTTTCAATGATTTAGATGGCATCATTGAAGAAGCCTACCTGTTTGGTTGCAAAACCATCTATGACAAATACATCGACGACGAGGACCAAAACGAAGCCGGTTATCGAAAGACGAAAAAAGCGTTGCTGAAAGTTGCCAGAAAACTAAGCGACTTAGGTTTCCGTGTGGGACTTCATAATCCAGAATACGACTTCAATAACCAAGTTGGTGGCAGATACGTGATGGACTACATCACCGATCCAGTTAACGGAATCACGATTTATGCCGAACCAGATACGTACTGGATCACTGTGGCAGGGAAAGATCCGGCGGAGTATATTAAAAGGTACTCTGGTCGAGCGCCACTTATCCATATGAAAGACATCGACACCAGCTTTGACCTTACTGACCTAAAGAACAATCTCACGGAACTTGGTACCGGTGACGTGGATTTTGAGAGCATCATCAAATGGGGAGAAGATAACGGTGTGGAATACTACTGTATCGAGCAAGATAGCTCTAAAATCGGGATGTTTAAGAGCATCGAGATTGGTTTGAACAATTTGAGAAGCATCATGGAGAAATTAATAGAAGCATCAGGTGATTAATGTGATAAAAGTTTTTCCGGCAGATCGGTTAGATGAGAAGTAAAGGAGAGAAGAACATGGAACGTGACGACATTTTATTTTTAGTACCTGTTTTTAAAGAGCGAATTTGGGGAGGTCGAGCGCTTAAAGACGCTTTTGATTATGACATTCCCGAAGGAAACATTGGCGAATGTTGGGGAATCTCTGCTCATCCAAACGGTGACTGTGTAGTTAAAAGTGGTCGCTATAAAGGCAAAAAATTAAGCGAACTGTGGGAAGAGGCACCTGAATTATTTGGAAATCCGATCGAGGAGCAGTTTCCCCTTTTGGTGAAAATCCTAGATGCTAGTGCCGACCTATCGGTGCAAGTTCACCCTGATGACAAATACGCTTATGAATTTGAAGCCAGCGAGCTAGGGAAAACAGAATGTTGGTACGTACTAGATTGTGCTGATGACGCTGGGATCGTGATCGGTCATAATGCTCGCTCCAAAGAAGAGGCCGCTGCGATGATTGAATCTGGAAACTGGGAGTCGTTTTTGCGTCGGATTAAAATCAAACCAGGTGATTTTTTCTATATTCCTGCTGGCACCGTTCATGGAATTTGCAAAGAAACTTTAATTTTAGAAGTGCAACAATCCTCGGATACGACCTACCGGTTATATGACTATGACCGGTTAGACGATGAAGGGAACAAACGGGATCTACACATTGAAAAATCATTGGATGTGATGACCATTCCTCATGAAGATGTGATATTTGATGGTAAATCTTTCACTTCAGAGAATGTGCATATGAGGACTTACGTTGATAATGAATTCTTCTCCGTACATAAGTACGATGTTCATGGTGAAATGACCTTGAAAAACGAAAGCTATTTGCTAGTGAGTGTGATTAAAGGAACAGGAGAAGTAGCCGGAGCGAAGATTAGTAAGGGGGATCACTTCATTATCCCAGCAACCTGTGAAAAAGTTGACTTTACTGGGAATATGGAGCTAGTCATAGCAAGGAATTAAATAGATAACAAAAAAAGTGCTGTAAATTAAGCACTTTTTTCTATGTGATTTCGACTATCTTTCCATCACTTAATTTAATAGACTTAGTAATCAAATCTTCCACAGGGATCTTCATATGGGAAGCAATAATGACTAACTTGCCCTTTGCTTTCTCAGCTTCGATAGCCTTATAAACAACCTCTAAATTTTCATCGTCAACCCCATTAAAAGGTTCATCTAGCAAAATCACATCTGGATTTTCCATAAACGCCTGACACAAAGCGAGGCGCTGTCTCATACCGAGAGAAAATTTACGGATTTTCATATCTTTTTTATTAAACAGATTGAACACTTTCAGCCACTCTTCGATGTCAGAAACGCTAATATTTTTTTGGATCGCCGCTAGGTACTTTAAGTTATACATAGCTGTTTCATGGTTGAAGAAAGTGGGGTTTTCAATAATAACACCAAAACGTAAATCAGATGGTCTTTCAACTTCACCCGTTGTGGGTTTAATAAGGTTACATAAAAGCCTTAAAAGCATTGTTTTTCCCGATCCGTTGTGACCATGAAGGAGGATTACTTCTCCTTTGCGGAACTCAAGATTAATATTTTCTAGAACCGCCTTACCGCGGATTATTTTTGTAACGTGATTGACTATAATCATTTAAAACACTCCTTGTTCTTTAGGGCAATTAATAATGTAGTGAAGCACACTAACAGCATGACACTGACGTAAATAGTTGTCATTTGTAAAATAAAAGAATCGCTGGCGGGATCGAAAACCTGCACATCACCTATATTAATAAAAGTTCCGCCAGTTAACCAAGCAATTTCATAAATGATATAGAAGAAAAGGTTGTTGATAAAGAAAAATGAGAAGAGGGCGACCACATATTTCTCAGTGACAACGTAGATTAGGTGGAATATGACGTTGATAAGTGTGATAAAGGCAAATAAGTATAAAGGGTAATGTAGCAACTCAGATGTCCATGCTACGGAGAATCCTAGAATAAGAGGTATACCAGTGTAAAATAAGTAAAACAATGCTGTTACTTCTAAGGTGATCGAGAGAATTTTTTTAACTACCCAAATCTGGGGGCTGTTTGCAATGCGAACCCAATACTCTGGTTTTAAATAAGGTACATGGTGGAAAAATAGAACGAAGATAAGTAACAAACTAATGGCAAAGAAGTAATGTTGTGGATCTCCAAGATAGGCAGATAAAAAGGCATTGGTATGAGTATCGCAATGAAAACCAAGCTCTTCATAAAACTCCCAATTGCCAGCACAGTAGTTAGAAAAACCTTTAGTAAATTCAGAAGCTAATGACCAAACAAGTAGGCCAATTACTGAATAAGTTATTATGCGACCTAATTTAATCATAAATAATCCTTAGCTCCTTTTTTCAAGTGAAGAGGGTAAAGGATGACGGTGAGGATGATGGTAGTGATAGCTGTCTGTGCACTTCGGAAAAAGTGTCCGATTCCCCAGTCTTGGAAGAAGAATCCAAAAGCATCCATCGTCATCTCCGTATTATTAAAATTGCTAACAAAATTGAACAGCACTGGTGTCAAATTAAAGGTCGTTGACCAAAGAATAGCGGGAACAATAACAAAAAGGAAAAAGGGGAGAATTTGCAGTAAATGCTTCTGCTTGATCCACTGGTTTAAGAGCAAACAAAAGGAATTGACACTAATGAACGCAATGGAAAGCCATAGAAATTGAAGGATAGAAATCCCTACCCACTCTCTCCAACCATAAATTGCCACTCCAACTGGCGTCGCTTCAGTAGGAATACCGCCTAATACGAGAGAACCAATAAAAGAAATCAAGATATATGCTCCTACCAGATTCATGATGTATAAGGATTGTGCCAGTAAAATTGTGTGAAATCTTTTCTTATAACGTTGGCGTGTGATGACGAGGTTCCCAAAACGATTGGCTTGCTCGACGAAAATTCTTGAAGTTAGAACGACCCCTAACCATGCATAGACGAAATAAATGGTCAGGGGAGCCGTACCACTATTGAACCAAAGATTATATAAAAAAGTCCAACCGTTATAGACGATGTAAAGTGAATCCCCTCCAGATTCTGCTGTAAATCTTAAGTTCTGCTCGAGGAACATCGACTGTTCGTACAAAGAACTTCCCCAGCTAACCGCATTAATTGCTGTAATAACCACTAAGAAGACCACAGTACTTTTTGAAAACAAGTAACGTTTGAATTCTAGCTTTAACATATGGCATGACCTCCGCTAAGAATAGATCTAAGGGTATTATAGGTGAAAATTCTTGATAAAAACGGTGGAAAAATCTTAAACTTCTCTTAAGACTTTGTTATTTCCATCGCAGGGGGGAGTGCTAAGTTCAAAATTGCCCTAAATATAGTAAAAATGCCTAAAACAGGGCAATTATCTATCTAAATAACGAAGAAATCCTTAAAGATTATCCGATTTTGTCTAAAATGTCTGAAATCGGATAATTCTGCAAACTCGGAGCTGGCATTTCTCACCAATTGACACTTTCCCCCAAATCAGGTATACTTTGCTCATAAATTAATAAAGTAATCTTCAGGGCAGGGTGAAATTCCCGACCGGTGGTCATAGTCCACGAGCCGCAAGGCTGATTCGGTGCAATTCCGAAACCGACAGTATAGTCTGGATGGAAGAAGATGAGACGTAACCTTTTTATGCGGATGTAATCTGTGTAAAAAGTGTTGACCTTGCTTTCATAGACCTATGCCCTGTTCGATAGATATCGAGCAGTTTTTTATTGTCAACCGTTTAGTGATGGAGGTTTTGCTCTGTTACGTTTAGAATGATCGTTAAATGGTGATTTCTTCTCTAATAGCGATGATTTAGCTGGGATATTGATCTGAAATAATCGTTAGATCCGTGATTTTGGCTAGGTAGCGATGATTTAATCGCAAAAATGCCTGAAAATTATCGCTGAGAGGCCATTTTGGGCTAAATAACGATGATTTGTGGTGACGGTTAAAGCTTAAAATTGAAAAAGGAGAGGTGAATGGTATGGGAGACATCATATTCAGACCCAAGGTCCTAGGGACAGAAGCTGACTGGGCTTACATGAAACGTGCTTTTGATTTAGCTAAAAAGGGCATCGGATACGTTAATCCTAACCCTTTGGTTGGTGCAGTTATTGTAAAAGATGACATCGTCATTGGTGAAGGTTATCACGAACGTTACGGCGAAGCACATGCTGAGGTGAATGCCTTTAACTCATGCACAGAATCGCCTGAGGGTGCCACCATGTATGTGACGTTAGAACCGTGTTCTCATTATGGAAAAACTCCTCCTTGTGTTGATATGGTTATTGAAAAAGGGATTTCTCGCGTGGTGATTGGGAGTGTGGATCCTAACCCATTGGTAGCGGGGCGTAGTGTCAATAAAATGAAGGAGGCCGGGATCGAGGTTTTAGTGGGTGTATTGGACCGCTACTGTGATCCGCTAAATAAGGTTTTCTTCCATTACATCATACATAAAACGCCTTACGTGGTCATGAAATACGCCATGACCATCGATGGAAAGATCGCCACCCGGACCGGAAAATCCAAGTGGATTACAAGTGAATATGCCAGGGAGCGGGTTCATGAAGACCGCAACTTATACACGGCCATCATGGTCGGAGTAGGGACGGTGATTGCCGATGACCCGATGTTAGACTGTCGTCTAGAAGGGGGAAGAAATCCCATTCGAATCCTTTGCGATACGACCCTTCGAACACCGATCACTGCCAGAGTGATTCAGACTGCATCGGAGATTCCGACGATTCTAGCCACTAGCTGTACCGACGCTACCAAGCATCAGCCCTATCTAGATCTAGGTTGCCAAATCATGGTTGTACCCGAACACGATGGCACCATTGATTTAAAGCGGTTGATGGTACAATTAGGAGATGCAAATATCGATGGCATCCTACTCGAAGGTGGTGCTACACTGAATGCAGCGGCCTTAAAAGCGGGTGTCGTTCATAAAATACAGACCTACATCGCACCAAAGATATTTGGTGGAGCTGATGCACCGACTCCAGTGGCAGGTCTTGGTATCGACCACCCCGATCAGGCCTATTTATTAAAAAATAGGAAAACGACCACACTAGGGGAAGATATTTTGATTGAAAGTGAAGTGGTACTGTGTTCACAGGATTAATTGAAGAAGTCGGCACCGTCTCCGATGTGACACGGGGAGCCAACTCATCACGGGTTACCATTAAAGCGGGCGTTGTTCTCTCTGATTTAAAACTTGGAGACAGTGTGGCCACTAACGGCGTTTGTTTGACAGTGACAAGTCTGATACGTGATGGGTTTACCGCAGACATTATGCACGAAACATTGAAATCTAGCTCCTTATCCAATCTCTCTAGCGGCACAAAAGTTAACTTAGAACGTGCCATGATGGCTGGTGGCAGATTTGGTGGACACATGGTTCAGGGTCATGTGGATGGCATTGGTACCATTTGGAACGTAGAAGGTGATGACAATGCGGTTATTTATACGATTGGTGCTGAATCTGATTTGTTGAAATACATCATTAAAAAAGGTTCCATCACCATCGATGGCATTAGCCTTACGATAGCGGCGGTTGACAACCAAAGCTTTTCAGTTTCCATCATTCCCCACACCCTGCAGGAAACAACGCTGCCTCATAAGAAAAAGGGTGATGTGGTGAATTTGGAAGTGGATATGATTGCCAAGTACATTGAAAAAATGTTGGGGACGGGCGTTGCTGAGCCCAAAAGCAAGGTGACGAAAGAATTTTTACTAGAAAACGGGTTTTAGATTAGGAAGAAGAGGATTGACTTATGACAGAGGTTAAGTTTAACACCGTTGAAGAAGCGATTGCAGACATCAAAGCAGGAAAGATTGTCATTGTTTCTGACGACGACAATCGTGAAAATGAGGGGGACTTTATTTGTGCGGGTCAGTTTGCGACGCCTGAGAACATCAATTTTATGGCGATTTGGGGGCGCGGCATGATTTGTATGCCAATGAGTGGTGACATTGCTAAACGCTTGGATTTTCACCAAATGGTAACTAAAAATACAGATCAACTTGAAACAGCCTTTACTGTGACGGTTGATCATGTCGACACAGGAACCGGAATTTCAGCTTTTGAGCGGTCGTTGACTGCCATCAAGTGTTTGGATAAAAATTCAAAACCAGAGGACTTTAAGCGTCCAGGACACATGTTCCCATTGGTTGCAAAAGCAGGAGGGACCTTGGTTCGGAACGGTCATACAGAGGCAACTGTGGACTTGGCTCGTTTAGCTGGCTTTGATGAAATCGGTCTTTGCTGTGAGATCATGGCCGACGATGGGACCATGATGAAAACGCCGGAGCTAGCAGCCTTTGCAAAGAAACACGATTTAAAATACATTACCATTGCTGATTTAATCGAATACCGCAAAAAACACGATCGTGTGGTAAAGAGCACATCAGTTAGCAAACTACCAACAAAGCACGGAGACTTCATCTCACATGTATACGTGAACGGATTAAACGATGAACACCACATGGCAGTAGTGAAGGGCGACATTGGCAATGGAGAAGACGTCTTAGTGCGTGTCCATTCAGAATGCTTAACCGGTGATGCCTTTGGTTCTTGCCGTTGCGACTGTGGTCCACAACTAGATGCGGCGTTGAAGCAGATCGACGATGCAGGTCGAGGTATTCTACTGTATCTACGTCAAGAAGGCCGAGGCATTGGTCTTGTAAATAAGTTGCGCGCTTACGAACTACAAGATGGTGGTATGGATACGTTGGAGGCGAACTTGGCCCTTGGCTTCCCAGGCGACGCTCGTGAGTATTACATTGGAGTTCAAATTTTGAAAGATTTGGGTGTGAAATCCATTCATCTTCTGAGTAACAACCCCCGCAAGCTCGCACAAGTGGAGGAATATGGGATTAAGATTAACTCTCGTGTCCCCATCCAAGTTGGAAAAGGTGAGCACAACGAAGATTACCTAAACACGAAGCGGGACAAAATGGAACATTTGTTGGATTGAGATGCTTGATGCATTTTCCCGGAAAATTATGAAAATAAATGATTTAGAGTAGTAGATCAATCAAAACACATCGAAGTGAGGTTATGAACATGGAAAAAATCAATAAGATCGAAGGACATTTAGTAGCAGACGAGAGTTTTAAAATCGGGATCATCACGGCTCGCTTTAACGAATTCATCACGTCGAAATTGTTAGGTGGTGCCATTGATGGTTTGGTACGTCACGGGGTCGTGGAAGAGAACATTACATCGGCATGGGTACCAGGTGCGTTTGAATTACCATTAATTGCTGACAAAATGGCGTCCTCAGGAAATTACGATGCTGTGATTTGTTTAGGAGCTGTTATCCGTGGGTCGACCACGCATTACGATTACGTGTGCAACGAAGTGGCAAAAGGTATCGCCAAAGTAACTTTAGACACAGGTGTACCGGTGATGTTCGGCGTCATTACAACGGAGAACATTGAGCAAGCCATTGAACGTGCGGGATCAAAAGTTGGAAACAAAGGCTATGAAGCAGCGGTGACTGCCATTGAAATGGTCAGCTTAGCGAAGCAGTTTTAATTGTCAAAAGCACTACGGTGCTTTTTTTGATACGAGATTTTACTCAGACAGGGGTGAAATCAGCCCTTTCTAGGGTGAAAATTATCCAAAGCCCTCTCTATATAACCAAGTGTAGGACAATTTCTATCCATAACCCATCATTATTTAGCCAATCTGGATAAAACAGATCGAGAGAACAAACATTAACTATTTTGTAAAACACCCTTGACCTTCTCGTAACGTCATAGTGTATCCTAATTGTAGGAGGTAGAGATAACATGGAATATACGATTAATAAACTAGCAAAATTAGCAGGCATTAGCACGCGGACTTTGCGTCATTACGATGAAATTGGCTTACTGTCACCACGTCGCTCAAGTTCTAACGGTTATCGGATTTACGGTCAAAAAGAGGTCGATCAACTACAGCATATTCTCTTTTACCGTGAACTTGGCTTGCCACTGGAAGAAATTAATCGTGTGGTTTCCAGTGACGACTTTAACCGGGCAGACGCTTTGCACGCCCACTTGTCTGCTCTGCTTGCTAAACGAAACCAATTGGATGCTTTGATCTTCAATGTAGAAAAGACCTTAGCATCGACAAAAGGAGAGATGACAATGAGTGACAAAGAAAAATTTGAGGGCTTCGGCGAGAAACTAGTGAAGCAAAACGAAGCCTTGTATGGCGAAGAAATTCGCGAAGCCTATGGCGATGGTGTTATTGATGCATCCAAACGTCAAGTAAAAGGGATGACCAAAGAACAATACGATGAAGTGGAGACATTATCTGAGACATTCAATCAAACATTAAAGGCTGCTTTCGAAGCAGGTGATCCAGCAAGTGAATTAGCACAACAAGCATGTGAACTTCACAAACAATGGCTTTGCTATTTCTGGGACAGCTACACCAAAGAAGCCCATGCTGGCCTAGCTGAAATGTACGTGGCAGATGAACGATTTACAGCTTATTACGACAAAGTCGCTGTAGGGAGTGCCCCGTTTCTGAGAGACGCGCTCTTAATTTACTGCCGCTAAAGATCCAATTAATGTTTGAAATCTAGGTGTTTATCAGGTAAAATTCAGCTAGGAGTTGTTAAAAAGGAGCTGGAAGAAATGATTGTGATGCACGTGGATATAAAAATTAAACCAGAAATGGAACAGATATTTATTGAAGATACTGTGGCGTTGATTAAGGGATCAAAAGCAGAGCCTGGAAACATCGCTTACGATCTGGTAAAAGTGGTAGGAGAAGAGGCTTCCTATAAGTTTATTGAAGTTTGGATGGATCAGGAGGCGCTTGATTCCCATCGTGAACAGACGCACTTTTTGAACTATAAGGCGGCTTCACAGGAAAAAGAATTTCAATCGGAAGACGTGAAAATTGTTTTTTACAAGGCTGATTATTTGTAGAAATTTGTTTGATTGTGTTGAATAAAATCGACATACGTGGTATACTCTAGCTGACTCATAATGGACGAACATGAACAGCAAAGGAGAAAGCGAGGATGTCGAAACTAGATAAAGATGTGTTAGTGAATGGCTTGTTGAACGCCTTAGAAAAGCAAGAGCGATGTATGACCATTCGCAAAACAATTTTGGACGATGAATCGAAGATTAGTGACGATGAATACGATGTGGCTTGTCAGGTTTTGGATGAAGCATCGATCGCGTATTTTAAACTAGGATTTGAGGTTTGTCGAACGTTGATTTTAGAATCAGCAGCATAAAAATGGTATCCTTCTTCTACAGAGGACACCATTTTTTATGTTGTTAATGGAATTTTGGCAACTTTACTTTGACAAATTCCCATTTTGATTCTATTGCCTTTGCATGTCTGACGGTATATAGTATAGAATAAGAGTACGGTACTAATTCTACTCTGAAAAGCGTCTAAAAACCAATTCTTTTCCGCTTATTCATCGTCAGCTCATCCTTAGGTACGTCTGTGTACCTTCGCTCCTCGCTTCCTTGACTAAGCGAAAAACCTCTTGATTTTTACTGACTGCTTTCAAAGTAGAATTAGTACAAATCCATTTTATAGGAGGAATTTGAAAATGAGTTCGCAAAATCAGACAGATTTTAAAACAAAAGTGCAGCGCTTTGGAAGCCATTTAAGTGGAATGGTAATGCCAAACATTGGTGCCTTTATTGCGTGGGGGTTCATTACAGCATTATTTATTCCAACTGGTTGGTTACCAAATGAAACGCTAGCCGAGCTTGTTGGACCGATGATTGTTTTCTTACTACCATTATTAATTGGTTTCACTGGTGGTAAGATGGTTCATGATTTTAGAGGTGGTGTAGTTGGGGCCACAGCAACCATGGGTGTGATTGTTGGTGCGGATATGCCAATGTTCCTTGGTGCCATGTTAATGGGACCTCTAGGTGGGTGGTGCATCAAGCAATTTGACAAAGCATTCGAAGGAAAGATTAAATCTGGATTTGAGATGTTAATTAATAACTTCTCAGCTGGTATTATTGGTGCCATTTTAGCTAGTTTGGCCCTACTTGTCATTGGACCAGCAACAGAATGGTTAATGACTGCTTTAGCCAACGGTGTAGAAGCCATGATGAATGCGAACTTAATTCCACTTGCCAACGTGTTCATTGAACCAGCTAAAATCTTATTCTTAAACAACGCCCTTAACCACGGAATTTTAGGACCAATTGGGGTTGAGCAAGTAGCAGAAGCAGGACAATCGTTAATGTTCTTGTTAGAAGCTAACCCTGGACCTGGTTTAGGATTGTTATTGGCCTTTATGGTTTTTGGAAAAGGCGCTTCAAAAGCATCGTCACCAGGAGCTATCATCATTCACTTCTTAGGTGGGATTCATGAAATTTACTTCCCATACGTCTTAATGAAGCCAAGCTTATTATTAGCGGTTATCGGTGGTGGAGTGGCTGGTTCCTTTACGTTTAACGTTTTAGGTGCAGGTCTGGTGGCGTCGCCATCGCCAGGAAGCATCTTTGCAGTGATTGCTATGGCACCACGCGGTGGATTATTCTCAGTACTTGCAGGTGTCCTTGTTTCAACGGTGGTTGCTTTTATCATTGCAGCCCTAATTTTAAAAACATCTAAAGATGAAAAGATGGATTTAAGTGAAGCAAGTCGCAAGACACAAGAGTTAAAAGGAAAAGAAAGTAACGCTATCGCTAGCTTAGATGCTATGAATAAAAACGTATCAACGATTTACTTTGCATGTGATGCAGGGATGGGATCAAGCGCGATGGGAGCCTCTTTATTACGTAAAAAGGTGAAGGAAGCAGGACTTGATATTGAGGTTAAAAACTTAGCGATCCGAAACTTGCCTGAAGATGCTGAAATTGTTATTACACATCAAGATTTAACAGAGACGGCTAAGCCAAAGGCGCCAGCGGCTGAACACATTTCAGTGGATAACTTCTTAAATAGTCCAGCGTACGATGTATTGATTGAGCAGTTGAAGTAAAGTATAATGTTTAATTGTAATAACAAGCAACCTGTGCTGAGATAGTTTCAGGTTGCTTTGTTTTAGGTGATGCTATTACGAAGGAGTGTTGCTTTTGCATATTACATCCAGAGAGCGGGAAATTATTCATTTATTATTGTCACACCAAGAGGGCATCACGGTTTCAGAAATTGCTGAGAAGATGAAATTAAGCGGGCGAACGATTCATCGTGAGCTAAAAGGTGTGGAAACCATTTTAACAGAGCATGAGATAATGCTTGAGAAAAAGTCAGGCATTGGCTTGTTTTTACGAGGAACTAGAGAAAATCGAAACGAACTTAAAATTAGCTTATTGAAACAGGTATCTGATTTTACTGCGAAAGAGCGGGAAGAGTTGATTTTACTTACCTTGCTCAAAAGTAGATCAACCACTAAGCTTGCAGCCCTTGCCAATGATTTCAATGTGACGGTAAAAACCGTAAGCGATGATTTGGACCATGTCGCTACGTATTTAAAATCGTTTGGGATTCTATTGGTCCGTAAAAAAGGCCATGGCATTTCACTTCAAGCAACCGAACAGCAAAAACGAAACGTTTTAGGCTATTTTCTATCCATGCAATTCAACGAATATGAATTTTTAGAGCTCCTCAAGGATCCCGACAAAAATGAGAATCGATTTTTAGAAATCATAAAAATAGAGAAGCTAACGTTAGCTAATAAGGTCATCGGGGAGATGGTAGAAGCATACGATCTGCAATTAACAGATCATGCACATATGACGCTGACCATCCACCTTTCACTGGCTATGGGGCGTGTGGCACAAGGAGAAATCATCACCATTGACGAAGCGCTCTTGGCAGAACTTAAAAACGATGAGAAATTTGCGATTTCAAAAGAAATTGCTAAGGCGATTGAAGGTGTCTTTAACATTGAATTTCCAGATGCTGAACTAGGATATATTACCATCCATTTAAAAGGTGCACGTCTTAATGCATCGGTGTTAAACCTGCTTGGTGAGCGGGCGCTTAGCCATACGGAATCGTGCAAGTCTTTAATTTCTTACGTTTCACGAAGGTTAAAGGTTCCCTTTGAACAAGATCATACAGTATTAGAAGGGCTTTTAAAGCACATTGAGCCCGCGGTCTATCGGTTAGAACGAGGCATCAATCTGTACAACCCATTGACATCTAAGATTAGGGCAGAATATCCTAAAATCTTTGAAGCAACAAAAAGCGGATTAAAGAAGTACTTTAGTAACCCGGCCTTCACGGACAATGAGATTGCTTATGTCGTTTTATACTTCGGCGCTTCTCACATTTTGTACGATACGAAAAGGGAAACCCGCGTGGTGGTGATTTGCCCAAGTGGTTTGGGCTCTTCGAAAATGCTTCGTTCCAGAATTGAAAAAGAAATTGAAGGAATGACGGTTACCACTTTATCCTTAAACGAATTAGAAACCTCTGACTTATCGACCTTTGACTTGATCTTATCAACGGTTGACCTGGCAGAAAAATTAGAAAAGTATTTACTGATCAGCCCTATTTTAAGTGAGGCTGAAATTGATCGCATTCGAAAAGAAGTAAAGCAGCAGGCCCAGCGAACAGAGGACATTTTGCTGAAAAGAGTACACGAAAAAGGGAAAGTTCAGGCATGTGAACCTAATATAAAAGAGAGGCTTCATCACATCAAGAGGTACAGTGAATTAACGATAAATCTCCTTCGTATATTAAGCGTTCACCCTCTTTCTAAACAGGAAAGACGAGATGAAATGGTGGCTGAAATGCTTGGCTTAATGGAAAAGAACCAGCTGATCTCCAACGTACAAGGTGTGCAAAATGACTTAGAAGAACGAGAGAAGCGCGGCGGCTTTGCGATCCCCGAAACAAAGATGGCGTTTTATCATTGTCAAACAAGGCACGTGAACGTACCTATCTTCCAGGTTTTTCGTTTAGAAAAGGCCATGGAGATGCAGGCCATGGACAAATCTAGGGGTGGTGTCACAAGTATACTGGTCGCCCTGGCTCCAATGGATGCCTCAGAAGTGGAGCTTGAGGTACTAAGCTTGATAAGTGCTGCTGTGGTAGAAGACAACGTGTCGATTCAGATTTTTACAGAAGGAAGCAAGGCGCTAATGGAAGAGCGGCTAAGCCAACTATTTTATCAAAAATTAAAAACGATGTTGACATAATGGGAGGTCATCAAGAAATGAAAAAAGAAGTATTAGTAACAGAGAACGTTAAACTAAATGTGGAGGTGGCAAACAAAGAACAAGCCATTAGATTAGCAGGTGATCTACTTGTAGAGAGTGGTTATGTTAAGGCAAGTTATGTCGAATCCATGCTTGAAAGAGAAGCACTGACAACCACCTTTATGGGGAACTTCATCGCGATTCCTCACGGAACCGATGCATCAAAAAAAGAAGTATTAGCATCGGGAATCTCGATTTTACAAATTCCAAATGGCGTTGATTTTGGAAACGGAAACGTGGCAAAAGTTGTTTTTGGAATTGCAGGCGTTGGGGATGGTCACTTAGAGATTCTGTCTCAAATCGCCATTCTTTGTTCGGAGGTTGAAAACGTTGAAAAGGTAGTTGCAGCAAAGAGTTTTGAAGAAATCGTCAGATTATTTGAGGAGGCGGTTTAATATGTTAGCTGTCCATTTTGGTGCTGGAAACATTGGCCGCGGATTTATTGCTCCGCTGCTCGATCAAGCAGGATACCGCATCTGCTTTGTTGACGTTAGTCAAGAAATCATTCGAGCACTCAACACGCGGGATTCCTACACGGTTAGATTAGCAGATCATACACAAGAAACCTTTGAAGTGACCTATCAAGCAGGACTTAGTAGCATAAATAATCGCGAGTCGTTAATTCAAGTATTGACAACAGCAGACCTGGTAACAACGGCGGTGGGACCAAATGTTCTTGAAAAAATAGCCCCTACCATTGCTGAAGGTTTACGTGGGCGTCTGGCGATCAAAAAAGAGCCCCTTAACGTCATTGCTTGTGAAAATATGATTAACGGAAGCCAGGCGTTGAAAGCGTACATTTGGAAACATTTAAGTGAAGAGGAGCAAGCACAGCTAGAAGACATCATCGGCTTCCCTAATGCAGCCGTTGATCGGATCGTTCCGCTACAAAGTCACGAGAATCCGTTGTTTGTTGAAGTCGAGCCGTTTTACGAGTGGGTCATTCATGCAAGAGGAATAAAAGGCAAGCAACCAGAAATTCCGGGTGCTATCTATGTCGATGAACTTCAGCCCTACATTGAACGAAAACTATTTACGGTGAATACAGGGCACGCCACTTGTGCTTATTTAGGTCACTACTATGGGCATAAAACGATCAAAGAAGCCATGGACGATTCACGGATCAAACAAGTCGTTGAAGGTGTACTAAAGGAAACGGGGCAATTGTTACAAAAAAAATACGGCTTCGATGAAGTTGAGCATCAAGGGTACATTCAAAAAATCTTGCAGCGCTTTGAAAATGAGTACATTGTAGATGAAGTCTGCCGGGTTGGACGTTCGCCCCTTCGTAAACTTAGTCCACAGGAACGATTTATTAAGCCGGCAACCGAATTGGTAACCTACGGTAGTGTACCTACTCACTTAGCCACCGCTATTTTAGCCGCTACCAAATACGTTAATGCCAGTGATCCTGAAGCGGTAGAGCTGCAAGAATTTCTATCCTCTCATACCATAGAAGAAGCCTTAACTAAATATTCGGGAGTCGAGCAAGATAGCCCTCTATTAGAACTGGTTAAACAAGCAGAGAAGGAACTATAAATATAAAAGATAGCAGTCATTGTTGAGACTGCTATCTTTTGGTAGGGGCATCAAGTTGATAAAAATAGTCCACGATGAGTTGCTCCATTTCGGGGAAGTCAAAGAATTCAGCGAGGGTCATTTCGAAAACAAAAGCAATTCGGTGGATGATTTCGAGTTTAGGATGTCTATTCGGCTTGCTAAGCATGGCACTATGAAGGGTAGAGGGACGAACGTTGGCAGCAATGGCTAGTTTAGTAATGCTCATATCGTGCTCTGCACAGAGCTCGTAGATCCTTTTGTTAATTATTCGCTGGTAGTCCATTTCATATGCACCTCTTTACTAGTCTATTTTCTGTTGCTGGAGCATGAGATCTGTAGCCTATGAAAACAGTTTATCATGTATTTTTTGTAGATTCAACACCATTCATGGTTACAAACGTAAATAAATGTCAATTAATGGCAAAAACGATCAAAGTACAACGTTTTCGTACAACGTTTTCCAGAGTCCCAGATCTTTTATCGCCTGTGAAATCCTGCTATAATGAAAATAAATCATTTGTCCCGAGGTGGTTTCAATGGTAAAAAGAATAGGTGTTTTAACAAGTGGTGGAGATTCGCCAGGAATGAATGCGGCGATTCGAGCCGTTGTGCGAACAGCCCTCGTTTCTGACATTGAAGTTTATGGTATTTACAATGGATATGCCGGTCTTGTAAACGATGAAATTGAAAAACTAGATCATAAGAAAGTGGGTGGAATTATTAACCAAGGGGGAACGTTTTTAGGTTCAGCACGCTTACCAGAGTTTACAAAGGTTGAGGTTCGCAAGCAAGGCATAAACCATCTAAAAAGGCACGGCATCGATGCTTTGGTCGTTATTGGTGGTGACGGTTCTTTTATGGGAGCATCAAGGTTGACAGAGATGGGGATTAATTGTATCGCCGTTCCGGGAACGATTGATAACGACATCGTTAGTACTGATTTAACCATCGGATTTGACACGGCGTTGAATACTGCGGTGGAAGCCATTGATCGCCTGCGCGATACGTCATCGTCTCATGCGCGTTGTAATGTGGTTGAGATCATGGGGCGTCATTGTGGAGACCTGTCCATGTATGCGAGTGTGGCGAGTGGGGCAGAGGATGTCATCGTCGCTGAGAAGGGATTTGATTTCGAACGGATTGTGAACCAAATTGAAGAGGGACGAACGCGAGGAAAAAAGCACTATGTGATCGTTTTGGCAGAACGACTACGTGATGCGCACGAGCTTGCAAAAGAGCTTGAAGAAACAACAGGGGTAGCCACAAGAGCGACTGTTCTTGGGCACATTCAACGAGGTGGCAGACCAACGGCAATGGATCGGGTGCTGGCAAGTCGAATGGGGTCTTATGCGGTTGAGCTACTAAAAGAAGGATTTGGTGGACGTTGCGTTTCCATCAATGAGAACCGATTGTGCCACTTTGATATCATGGAAGCTCTCAAAATGGAACGAGAGTTTGATGAAGAGTTGTATAGCTTAACTAAAAAACTAACATAACAAGGTAATGGGTAGCGACTAAACTGGAGGTAATACGAGATGAATAATGTATTTAAAAAGACAAAAATGGTATGTACGATTGGACCTGCTTCTGATTCGAAAGAGATGATGGCTAAACTGGTGGATGCCGGGATGAACTGTATTCGTTGTAACTTTTCCCATGGTGACCATGTGGAACAAGGTGCCCGTTTTGACATGATCCGTGAAATTAATGCCGAAAAAGGAACACACGTTGGTATTTTACTTGATACCCGTGGACCAGAAATCAGAACGCATCAATTTGAGAACGGTGGCGTTAACTTAGAAGCTGGTCAATCGGTGATTGTATCGGTTAATGAAGTTCTTGGTACGAAGGAAAAGTTCTCGGTAAATTATCCAGGATTAATCAATGACATTGCAGTTGGTGGAATGATTCTTGTTGACGATGGAAACGTAGAATTGACCATTGCGGCAGTTGATACAGCAACAGGAGAAATTACATGTACCGTTGTAAACGATGCTTACATTAAAGACCGTCGTGGAATTAACGTTCCTGGTGCGAAACTAAACATGGAGTTCTTAGATGAGAAAGACCGTGCTGATATCGTCTTTGGTTGTGAACAACAAGTAGACTTCTTAGCACCATCGTTTGTTCGTCGTGCATCGGATGTTGAAGCTATTCGTGCCATTTTTGCCGAGCAAGGGAACACCCATACCCAAATCATCTCTAAAATTGAGAACCAAGAAGGTGTGGATAATTTAGATGAAATCATTGAAATAAGCGATGGAATCATGGTAGCTCGTGGTGACTTAGGAGTTGAGGTTCCTGCTGAAGAGGTACCAATGATTCAAAAAGAAATCATTGCTAAATGTAACGCAGCAGGTAAGATCGTTATTACAGCAACACATATGTTAGAATCCATGCAAGATAACCCACGTCCAACGCGAGCAGAAGTTAGTGATGTAGCGAATGCTGTATTTGACGGAAGCGATGCTGTCATGTTATCTGGTGAGTCAGCAGCAGGTAAATATCCAGTTGAATCCGTTGAAACCATGGCAAGAATTTCCATGCGAACAGAGGATGAAATCGATTTTGAAGAAATGACGGCCCGTGCAGTTTCTACCTCAACACGTGACATTTCTAGTGCTGTAGCTTTATCGGTAACTCACTCTGTGGCGGATTTAGATGCATCGGCAGTTATGGCATTTACCAACAGAGGTTTCACGGCACGTACCATTTCTAGGTATCGACCAAATGCACCAATTGTTGCGATGACACCATCTGCGAAAGTAGCGACGTCGTTGTCGTTAAACTGGGGAGTTCAACCAACGGTTGTCTCGAATGCAGACGAAGTAGAAGAAATCATTGCAACAACCGATAAAGTTGCTAAAGATTATGCTGGTTTAGAATCTGGAGAAGTGGTTGTTATCACGGCGGGGATTCCCAATGGAACAGGAAATACCAACTTAATGAAAATTTACGAAATCGATAGCAAATAGTACTTTAAAAGCAGGCCTAGAAGCCTGCTTTTGTTGTGGAGTAAGGTGTCATTTTATTTTGATGGAGTCTCCATCATCGAACTAATGGCGGCAACGGCCGGTATGGTCAGGATGATACCGAGGCTTCCGGCGATGCTTCGAATGATCTCGGCGACAATGAAATCACTATTAATGAGTTGATTAAACGAAGTTCCTTGACTGTAAATGAGGATCATCATATTTAACGAGCCTCCTGCAAAAGCTAAAATGAGCGTAGTGGACATGGTTCCCATTGTATCTTTTCCGACGTTCATTCCTGCTCTGAAAAGCTTGCCAACGCTTAAGTTGGGGTTAGCCAACTTTAATTCTTCAATGGTTGAAGCAATGGTGACCGCCGTGTCCATGACTGCTCCCAGGGTAGCAATAAGGACACCACTAATAAACAGGCCAGCCGCTTCTGTTTGGGGGAAATCGGTGGTGGATAAAATCATGCCAACGTCTTCCATGTTGAAGCCAGAAATGTTGGTTAGCCTACCAGCCAGATGTGTCAAAAGTGCCGTTGCCCCTACTCCCATCACGCAGCCCAGCATGGCAGAAATGCTTTTAACGGTTATACCACATAAGAAAGTTAAGGAAACAATGGTAACAAAGGTGAGAATAACAAAAGTGGTTAGCATAACGGGATAACCTTTTAGCATCAAGGGGATCAGCAAAAAGATGAGGCTGATAAGTGTGAAAGCTAATCCTGCAATGGCCATGATCCCTCGTTTGCCACCCATGAGGCCTAAAACGATTAAAAAGATCAGGAAAAAGGCGATGACCGCTTCTCTTCTTTCCAACCCTTCGATTTGGAGAGGGCCTACTTCACCGTCACTGAAAATGGAAAAGCGAACAGAAACACGGTCTCCCGTTTCTAAATGAACGTTTGCCATCTGGTTTAAAAAATAGTCGCTTTGAGTAATAAGCCCACGATGGGGACCAGTCAAAATTTCAATTTCGACGAGCATATCACCAAAGAAAATCCCTCCTTCTGTTAGGCTGGTATTATCTTCTAATACGCGAATCACACGTGCTGTTTCGTGGAGCGATTGACCACTGGTTTCCTCCGGTGTGAAGCCATCGTTAGCATAATACAACGCCCCAATGAAGGCGAGGGTTGCCCCCATTAAGATGCCTACCTTTTGGAAGAGGTTTTGATTCATTTTCATGGCATACATCCCCTATTTTTATGACTGAGTTCTAGTATACCAGAGCCAACCCTTGAAGATGAGACTTTTGACAAAAGCTTTGAAATTTAGTAAAAATGTGACCATTTGATTGATCGAAACATAATGTAAGTATAGAGTTTAAGTTTCTATATCTATCTAGGAGTGGTCACATGTTACTATCGGTTATAGCAGGCCTAGTTGTGTCTGTAGATGCCCTTTTTATCGGTGCGTCGTTAGGATTACAGGAGAAATGTAAGTTTTCTTATTTGGTGCTCATGAATGTGTTCTTGTTCGGTTTATGTCTATTAGGATATGTTATAGCAGGGCAGGTTTATGAGTTGATTCCCGTTGATCCAGACTACATTGTTGGGTTTGCTTTCATTGGGTTGGGACTCTTTTATATCATTAATTACTTTGCTAAAGTTCGTCATGAAAAAGATTCGGATGAAAAGGAAGGAAAAGGGACCTTTGCTATGGTTGGTTTGGTGATGAGTCTTGAAGCAATGATTATTACCATGGGAATCACGTTTGTCTTTATTCCAGAAGCAACCCTTTTAATCCCTATTACGGTTGCCTTGGCACACTTTGCTTATTCAGCAGCTACCTTCTTTTTAGCACGAACAAAGCAAGTAAAAAAAATCCCGGTTGCTTTAAGTCATGTTTTGTCAGGTGTAGGGCTAATCATCTATGGCTTGCTAGCCTTGTTTGTGGAAATTGAAATTTAATTGATTTTTCAAAAAAGGTTGCAAAACACGAGCAAGACAAGTATAATGGACAAGTTGAATAAAATCGAAAATTAAATAACTTGTTAGGTGCGGCTCCTAGGAGAACACAGGCTATTGCCCAGAAATATCGAGAGATACCAACGGGTAGAACAGCCAAGGTCGGATTAAGGCTTTGGATAAGATAGCTATACGTTTGACGTAATTACGTCTTCTAGTGCTTAAACTCAGACGAGGAGTTACGTTAGTCCAATTGTTAATAAGACAGTCAAGACAACTCCCTTTTGAGTTGTCTTTTTCCTTGGGAACGAGTGTTAATTTTCCAATCAAAAATTAAAGTGAGGTGGGTTAGAATGGACGATCCTTCCAGTGAGAATTTAATAAAAAAGATTAAAAATGCAGATATTAAACTACCGGAGGTACGGAGCAATGATGAGAGATTTCAAAGATGCTGTTTTGACCCACATCAAAGCAAGAGAAGTTAATGGATTAAAAAAGATTTTGAACGAAGCGAATGAGCTAGATATCATTAACATTATGGATGAGTTATCTAACGAAGAGTTAGTGCTAGCTTACCGTTTATTGGACAAAGATTTAGCGTTAGAGGTATTTGAAGGCCTCGATCTAAACGATCGACAAAAGCTAATCAGCTCCCTTGCTGAGAAGGAAGCGGGCCAGGTATTTAGTGAGTTAGCGCCGGATGATCGTGTTCGTTTACTTGACGAATTACCAGCTGGTGTGGCTAAGCGGATGTTGGCGACTTTAAATAAAGAAGATCGGGCAGAAATAAGTTTATTAATGGGGTTTGAACCTGAAACGGCTGGTCGTTTAATGACACCGGAATACGTTAGAGTAGACAGAAATTGGACAGCTAAAGAAGCTTTAGAAAAGCTAAAAATTTTGGCACAGGACAAAGAAACCATCTATACGTTATTTGTAACAGATGCCAGACGAAAGCTAGAAGGTGTTTTATCTTTGCGAGAGTTGCTAATTGCAGATGAGGCAACCAAAATTTTTGATATTATGGATGCTGAGGTCATTAGCTTTCATACAAGTACAGACCAAGAAGAAGTGGCGCAATCAATTCAGACGTTAGAGTTACTTGCCGTTCCAATTGTTGACAAAGAAAGGCGATTAGTAGGAATTGTTACCTTCGATGATGCGATGGACATTTTACAAGACGAGGCAACCGAGGATATTTTAAATAGTGCCGGTCTTGCAGGTGGGGACGTTAATGTCAGTGAAACGACACGTAGTGCAACCTTGATAGAAGGGAAAATGTCTAAAATTTGGCGTGCACGCATCCCATTTCTAATTATTACGATGGTAGCCGGATTCTTAGCAGCCGGTGTGATGGATCAGTTTGAAGATATCCTTGAAACGGTTGCTATTGTAGCTATCTTTGTGCCAATCATTATGGACATGGGTGGAACGATTGGAACACAATCTGCTACTATTTTTACGCGTGGTGTACTCCTTGGGCACATTCAAACGAAAAACATTCAGAAGCACATTCTCAAAGAAGTATTTGTGGGCATAAGCTTAGGAGCAATCATTGGTGTTGCAACTGGAATTATTGCCTACTTGTGGCAAGGAAATTTAGATTTGAGTATGGCACTAACGTTAGCTTTAATTGCCACGATGACTCTTGCAGCATTCCTAGGATTTACAGTTCCTTATGCACTCATGAAGCTAAACCTAGACCAAGCAACGGGCACAGGCCCACTAATCACGTCAATCAAAGACATTTCTGGTTTATTTATTTACTTTGGTCTCATCGCCTTATTCCTAGGGCCATTAACGCCAGACTATGAAATAAGAGGATTTGATGTTTTCAAAGATGGTATTGCTTATTACGTTGACTATGAAGCTGAAACGGCTACCGTGATTGAGATCGAAGGGTGTGAAGTCGACTTTTCCGAATGTGACGTAGAAATCCCAGATCAAATTGAAGTAGGTGGCGAAGAGTTTGAGGTTGTAACTCCATAATGACTGTTTATGTAAAGCGACTCTTCGGAGTCGTTTTTTGCGACCCAATCCGTATGATATAAGGGCGAAAAGATTTGTAAAAAGCAAGGAGATTTTATATAATAAATACAACAGAGTGAAGTCTCGACGATTAAACTAATACTAATCATTGTTTGAAAGGTGTTAATGGATGCTGCTCCTCAAAAATAAAAAAACAGTACATTTATCAGATGAAGAAGCAGTCGGTCAGTTTAGCGCGACTGTTTATCGTGTTGCCATGAACATGATCAAAAACGAAACCGATGTGGAGGACGTTTACCAAGAAGTGTTTCTACGATTTGTCCGTCGAAAAAAAGGGTTTGAAACGTTAGAACATGCCAAAGCTTGGTTTATCCGTGTGACGATAAACTGTTGCCACGATTTCTTTCGTGGACGCAAGTACGAACAAGAGTTAGAAGTGGTCATGGATACGTATGTAACAGAAACGAAATCGGATGATATAGTGGATATGGTTCAGACACTGGATAAAAAGTATCGCATGGTGATTCACCTTTACTATTACGAGCAGTATAAAATTTCTGAAATTGCCACATTGTTAAACGAAAACGAAAACACCATTAAGACAAGGTTGTCCAGGGCAAAAAAGATCCTAAAGGAAAAGTGGGAAGATTGACGTTCTGATGAAACTTTTTACCCCTTGATTTCGTATTAGTTATGCAGGCGTAAAGTAAGGAGATGTTGTGAACATGTGGGAAGACGATTATCGATGTGCTCAAGATAAGCTGGATGCACCAGAAGATTGGCAAACAAAAACTTTGCAGCACATGAAAGAAGCACGAAGGACAAAAACACGATCGCCCTTTAATCAAAAATCCATGTATGGCGCACTGGCTGTAGGATGTGTTGCTATCCTACTTGTGGTAACGAGTCATCTATTTGATGGACAAGGGAATCCAGCGAACGATCTAAATTTTCAGTTACTTGAAATCGGATCTCGAGAGTTTGCTATCGGTGACCACGGGCGACAGGGTTCCCTGGTCGGCATGGAGCGAGCGTTAGGGATTCAGTTATCTGAATGGGAATTAGAGGATTTTGTCTTCGTCGATGCGGTATGGCAGGAAGAGGAAGGGGAACTAAGTATCCAATACTTTTTTGAAAGTTCTGAAGCTATCTTTTTGGTCCGTGTCAACAACTACACGAACCATGTAGAAGCAAACTCGGTTCTAGATGGAGTAGCCTTAAGGCTTTACTATCGCCCCGTCCTCATGGAGACGATCTTTTTAGCTGAGCTTGTCCATGGTGGTATTTATGTTCAAGTCGATGGAAGAGGGGTTGTGGAAGCCGAATTTATCGAGCAGTTGCAGCAGCTGTTAGTTTTTTTTGATTAATTTAACGATAGATGAAACCTTTTGTTCACCTATCCCGTATTAGTTACGTAAGATGAAAAACGATCCCAGATTGGATTAAGAAAAGAGGCGAGTAACGTGAACAATTACTTAAAGAGAATATTAGGATTAACCCTAGTGGCCATGACAGGGCTGAGCCTGGTGGCTTGTGGGGGCAGTAGTTCAGATGGATTTGAAGAGACAGGGGATTTAATGGCCGATTTGCATCGTAACTTTGGTGGGGAAGAGGCAGACCGTGGCTATGATTTTGCTGAACCACTGTGGGTACCGCGAGATCATGTCTTTGTTTTCGACGTAATAACCGATGGGGTTGATGGAATAAACGATGCGTTGGAAATCCCAATGGAGCACGACTACCTGCATGACTTTGAGCGTTTCATTCGTATTTTCCGTGATCCAGAGTTGACTCGAGAAATTAGATACATGCCAGATTTCGATCATGAAGGCGAGTATACTGAGTGGATATCAGTTGCACCACTAATGGCTGATTTCTCTATTGCTAGCGATCTTGATCAAGAGGAGTTGAGCGATGGCTGGGGGAACGCGGGGCAATATTTCCTTGTCCAATACATTGATTTTGAAACCGGTGAGATGTTTGAACGACCACTGGTCACCGTGTTTAACATTGAAACGGAAATTGACGGTCGTCCAAATGTTCGCTTTGATTTGAACGACGACGGCGTTGCTGGACTGGTTTGGGAGCCAGTAGAAGGGGCGACACGCTACGCTATTGTAACGTCTTGGGAAGCCTATACGGAGGGGGGACAGGCACTTGAAGTAACTCGACTGCATGCTATCACCTCAGAAACTTACTGGTATAATAATGAAGGGTCAACGATTAACTCAAACTTTATCATCGCCTCTCCATTTGATCACCTTGATCATGCCTTTGCTGAATACATGAACTCCGATGACAGAAGGATGTCAGTAGAAGAGTTTATGGGACAAGAGTGGGAATTCAGACATGCAGAAACAGAAGGCGGTACTGAATTTCATAGCTTTCATATTGGGGTGATCGCTTTGGACGACGATGAGGGACTATCGGCGGTCAGCAATCTAATCGACATTCGCTCGGTTGCGTCTCAAGTACCTATGATGCCAGCGATTTACCTCAATGAAGGTAATTTCAGCCGTTCAACCGAAGGATATCTAGGGATACGTGGTACTTTCGAGAAAGACGTTCTAGCTGTACCCACTCACACGTGGGTCATTACCACCGATGGCATGGCATCTCGCTTCTTAATTGACTATGACATTGATCGTGCCATTGGGCATGGTGATTTGCTTAGAATCCCGTTTCGTATTGAAGGCACTATGTTTGAAGGTTTTGCTGAAATCATTGATTTTAACGAAGATACCTTTGAAAACGAATTACAGGCTTTAGCTGAAAGGCAAGAAGGATTGCGTCCGCGGACGGGAGGTGTTTTGCCACAAACGCCAGACTTTAGAAGAAACACCGATGACGTTAGAATTCCAGAGGCGAGACCAATGGGAGAATTTACATTACAAGATGTGCGTCGTGTGGGATCTCCTAGTCCACTAACAGCCTACATTGCTCTGAACATGTTAAACGGTGAATCTCGCATTGACTTGAGTCAGTTCCCTGAAAGTGCGGATCAGCATTATGTATTTGAAGCGTGGAGCGAGGCCTCCCTGCAAAACCCACTTATTTTAGGACCACGTTCAGCCCAGATTGATTGGCAAAACGGCTACTTGCTTGTTTCCTACGATCACGATGCGGAAGAGCGTGCCCGTCAGCAGCAAGCCATTATGGAGCGTGTAGACGAGATCATTGAAGAAATCATTGAGCCTGGCATGACCGATTTGGAAATGCAAACGGCCATTAACGATTGGCTCGTTGAAAACGTAGAATACGACTTCCCAGCTCTAGAAAACGCAGAACAGAACAACTTCATGCATGTGGATCCATATTTTTACGATACCTTCACCGCTTATGGGATTCTTATTAACGGTGTCGGCGTATGTTCTGGTTATGCGGATGCCTTTGTTCTGATTGCAGATCGTGTCGGATTAGAAAGTGTGTTTGTTACTGGCTTTATGAATGGAAGTCTGCCACACGCTTGGAACCGTGTAAACATTGATGGAAATTGGTATACTTTAGATGTGACCAATAACGGCCTTGAACACTTTCCAAATGCATTTTTCAATTTGACCGATGCAGAGGCGTCTTTGGTATTAACCGAAGATAACCGCTGGATTTCAGACAGCCAGTTGCCACGTTTCGTAGCTCATAGCGATGCGCCAAGTGAATACTACCGTTACAACGATCGTTTCTTTAGTCAGAATGAAATCGCTGAAGTAATTGCGGAAGGAATTACTAGAGATGGGTATGCTATTTACCGAACGGACATGTGGTTAACGGAACAACAGTTTAGGGACATTGCTATTGAGGTCATCGACATTTTAGGTGTGTCAGATTTACAAGGTGGCTTCTACTTAGGTATTATTTACCTAGCAGAAATTGACCCAACGGCCAATACGGGTCAGAATACCAACGATGGTTCCACTAGAAATCGTGCCACTTCTGAGGAAGAACAGGCGCTAGAAATGGCTAGATGGTATTTAGATATTATGCCATTAAGCTACGAAGAGGTTGCCCTTCTGTTAGAGATGGACGGCTTCACTAATTCAGCTATTTCTGCCGCGATGAGAGAGCTTAATCGTGAAGTGGACTGGTACGAGCAAGCCGTAGAAAGTGCCTTCTTATTTGCGTTTTCTGCAGGTCAATTTACAGAAAGTGAGTTATTTGACTACTTGTTCAGAGATGCTTTGTTCACGCGAAGCGAAGCGAACCATGCCGTAGATGTCATCTTAAATGCGGCAACATCAAGATAAAAATTAATTCTCACTGGAAAACAAACACAAAGATGCCTGTTTTTAGATGAGAATTAGTATTAACTTCATTGTGATAAAAAACCCCCTGTCAGCATAACATGTGCTAAGGGGGTTTTTTGGTATGTTTAAGGTCGTCGGATATGAAGAAAGAGACAAAGATCAAGTCGTTGCATTTCTTAGGAAAGCGCAAGCGAATATCGAGCCAGAATTAGAAGTTTTAAACAGGTCAACTTTAATTACAGGCGCTGAGGGCGTCGTTGGGATGGTGTCTTATGGAGCATATGGCGATGTGGGCGTTATTCGTTATTTTCTTTATGATGCTTGCCTTTCAGGAACTGATTTAATTGTTCATCTATTTTTTGAACTGTATAAAAAGGCCCATTCAGAAGGAATTAACTGTTTAGCCATTGGAGTGAACAACGAAGAAGCTAAGCAGCTATTGGGGTTACTAGGTTTTACAACGAGGGTTAAGGCGTTACCGAAAGCTTTACAAGAATCGCTGCATGAGCATGCCCAAATCATGACGATCAACTTGGATCAATCACTTTAAGAGTAAAAATCGCTTGCTTTTTTAGAATTTTTTGGTAAAATCTGGAGAAAGATGAAACAGGTTAGAGGCGGAAGAGTATGAGAACAATTTTATTGGTAGAAAGTGACTTGAACCATTTAAGAAGGTTAGAACGTTGGATTGAAAGTGATGTTTTAGAAAAGTATGACATTCAAACGCTGGTGGCAACAAATTATGAAGAAGGGCGTAAATGGATTAAGAAAAATCACATTGATGTCCCTATTTTTGACATTTCCTTAACGATTGAAGACGATGAACTGGGTTTAAGGCTGGCTCATTTGTACCGTCAGAAGTATAAATACCATACGATTTTCTTTCAAACGGCCAAAAATGATCCTATTTACCAAAACAACGTTCACGATGAATTAGGATCTGTCGTTTATCTGTCAAAAGCAGAATTAATCAAGGATAAATTTCTTGCTAAGCTATGTCATGAGCTGGAGCGCTTGAAACAAACGTTTGTAGGTGTTCATTTTATTAAGCAACACGATAAAATGATTCGGATTGACCCTCATAGGACCCTCTACTTTGAAAAAGTAATTGGTGCACACATGGTAAAACACTGCTACTATGATCCAATGACGTGTGATATACGAATTGACACATTATCTAGCACGTCCCTAAACAAAGTAGGCTTGCTTTTAGATGCTAACGTGTATCTTAGAACCCATCAAAGTTTCATTGTTAATCGAAACGTCATAACTGGGACAAAAGTTAATGGATCGAATCACATGATTCAGATTCAGCATACAGAGATTGAAATTCCAATTAGTAGAGGTCACCTCAAGAAAGTAGAGTCACACCTAAAAGGTTTGCCCTCAAACAAGTAAACGTTAAAAAATGGCAGTTAAATTTAAATTTTTATGCAAGAAAAAACGACCGCAAGAAATTGCGGTTTTTTGTATTTATTTTTTCAGCCCTCATGAGGTCAAAAATTTCTTTTTTAAAGGGAGAAAAACGACCGTAGAAAATCGCTCTTTTTTGCTATTTTCCTTGAACAAAAAAGGAGCAAAAAATAGGGGTGAAATCATTCACAATGAGGGGTGAAAAAAGGTATTTTCACATCTTTTTTTCTATGTTATAATTCAAAAATCACCGGGTCATTTGATCGTTAAGTTTACGGTGACCACGTGTTCGTTGTAACATGGAAAGGAGTTCTTTTTATGTCAGGAAATACTAAAGAGTTAAATCGTTCTTTAAAGTTGTTCCCAATCCTTATGATTGGTGTTGGAGGTACCATTGGTACGGGTCTATTCTTAGGGTCAGGTCGTATTTTAAACGATGCAGGTCCAGGTGGAATGGTTGTTGCTTACGCCTTTGGTGCCTTAGTGATGTACTTAATGATGCTCATTCTTGGAGAGCTTGTAACGGCCATGCCTAATGCAGGTACGGTTCAGGTTTATACCACGGAGTTTATTAGTCCAAGTGTCGGCTTCTTAGTTGGCTGGGTTCGCTGGATAGCTTATGGGATCATCGTTCCAGTCCAGTTTGTAGCTTCTACCAACATTATTGGGAACTATTTCCCGGGTGTACACCCCTTTGTTTGGCCGGTTTTATTTGCCATTCTTATCTTCTGTCTCAATATGGTGCCAGCTGAGAAGTATGGGCTGTTCAACATTTGGTTTAGTAGTTTTAAGTTTATCTTGATCATTGTTTTTGTTCTTGTCGGTTTCGCAACTATCTTCGGATTTGGTGCAGTAGACGCGACAGGATTTAGTAATATTACCAATGATGGTGGCCTATTCCCTAATGGTATGATTGCAGTAGTTATGTCAATGATGACTGCGGCCTTTGCTTACAGTGGTGCTGACCTTTTCGCGGCAAGTGCTAGTGAGAGTGCTAACCCTGAAAAAGACTTGCCGAAAGCCATCAATGCTACGATTATCGGATTACTTATTGCCTACTTTGCATCAATCGTCGTTATCATTTCGATCCTTCCATGGGCAGACGCCAGCGTTAACTACTCACCGTTTGCACAAGTGTTCGTTCGTTCTGGAATTAACGCAGGTTTCCATATTGTAAACATCATCGTTATTACTTCTGCTTTATCTTCGGCGAATGCCTTTGCCTACTCGGCAACTCGTACCTTATGGTCCATGGCTAATTATGGACAAGCACCAAAGTTCTGTAGCAAGCTAAGTAAAGGGAAAGTGCCAATCAATGCTCTTTTATTTGTTATGTTCTTTGCCATCGTAGGAGCCGCACTTCGCTTCTTAATGCCAGGTGGATATGCTTATCTATTCCTTGTTGGATTAACCGGTTCAGCTAACACCGTACTTTATATGTTCTACGCCATCAGTCTACTATACTTCAGAAAAGAGTACAAAAAGCTTGGTCGTGACGTAAAAGACTTGAAGTTTAAATCGCCGTTGTTCCCAATCACACCAATTCTTTCCATTATCCTTTGTCTGGTATTATTAGGCGGGATGTATTGGAATCCAGCACAGCGTGAATCGCTCTTGTTCGGTCTTGTCATTTATGCTTCTCTTTACTTTGGACGTGTCATTTACGTGAAGATCAAAGGCGATTCGGTTAACCCTCCAAAAACAGATAATTTAATCGTTTAATTGAAGAAAAGATAGGAATTTCATCGGCCATCTAGGCTTATGGCTGGTAAGAGCAATTTCCTATCTTTTTCTTTTCTAAAAGTGTTTTCTTTATACTGGGTTTTGTGCTATACTATTTGGTGTTACTTGTAGTGGGAGGTTAGCAGAATGTGAATTGCAAGGGCAGGTAATCATAGTTAAGTGGCTTTGAAATATAACTGTCGAATTGGTTTTGACAGGACTCAAGGAGGTTTTTTATGAGAATTGCGATTGCGGGTGATCATGGTGGCTTTGAATTAAAGCAAGAAATTGTTAACCTGTTGAAAGAAGAATTGCATGTGGAAGTTGAAGATTTTGGTGTTTATACCACTGAATCAGTAGACTATCCAGAATATGCGTTTAAAGTAGGGGAAAAAGTAGTTAATGGAGAGTTTACTCACGGTATTTTAGTTTGTGGTACGGGGGTCGGCATTTCCATTGCTGCAAATAAAGTGAAAGGGGTGCGTTGTGCCCTTGTTCACGATGTATTTACAGCAAGAGCAACGCGTGAGCATAACGATTCAAATGTGCTTGCGATGGGTGGACGTGTCATTGGAATAGAGTTGGCAAAGGAAATCGTTCGCACATGGCTGGATACAGATTTTATGGGAAAACATCATCAGGCGAGACTTGATAGAATTAGTAAGTATGAGGCAACGAGTTCACCCTAAAGGTGCTTGTAAGACTATATTATGCTAAAGCATAAAGTCTTAAGGGCGCGCATCGTTGATGCGATATACGGTTGCACTCCAAGAGTACTTGTAAGACTATATGTCAGCATAGCTGCCAAGTCTTAAAGGCGCCTACTGCAACAAGAGCTTTGCGACTGAGGAGCAACTAGCTCTGAACTGCGAGGGTTAATGTTTAATTAATATAATGTTGCTAGACTCAGCTTAGCAATAGTTGGTGGTGATATAATGTCTAAACTACTAGATAACCCAACGAAAGAAGTGCCGAAGCGGGCGTTGATCATCGCAGTGGCATTAACAGCAATCATCGTTGCGTTATCTTTCTTTTTCACGTTTAACTTAATGGTTGTGTTGCTTTTTTTCTGGTTGGCATCTTTGGCGAATCTTTTTGCTTTTCGAATGATCGTTCTTCATTCGAGGGACATCGTAAGAAAACAGGAGGAAGGGAAAAAAGTCAGCGTTATGCCTAACTTGATGATCAGGTATGCCGTTTATTTAGTGGTCATCGTTTCGGCTTATGTTTTTGGGGAACTGCCGGCATTAGTTGCTGCATTCTTTGGGATTCAATTAGCAAGCATCACGATTAAGGTAGATCGTTTTTTTAGTGGAGGTGATTAAATGAATATATGGTTAACAATTGGTGGATTTGAATTGGCACCAACCTTAGTAACGTCGTTAATGGTTTTTGCTGTTTTGATTTCATTCTTTATTATTTGTGGCATAACGATCAAGCGTGCGGATCCAAGAAAGCCATCAGAGGGGTTTATGGCAGTCATTGAATTTCTGTACAACAGTGCCGCAGGCTTTGTTACAAGCAACGTCAACGACCAAGCGACACGATTTGTTCCCTACGTTTTGACTATCGCGTCATACTTAGCAGTGGCCAACTTAGTTGGATTACTTGGCCTTATAGCGCCAGTAACTAACATTAGCATTACATTAAGCTTGACTTTAGTTACATTAACCTACATCATGGTTTCAGGTATTAGGAGTAAAGGTCTGGGTGCTTATTTGAAAGATACTTATGTGGGAGATGTTCCAAAAGTCATGTTGATTTTATTTATCCCGGTCAACATTGTCGGTGAGCTTTCAAAGATCATTTCTCTAACGTTCCGTTTATTTGGTAACACGGTAAGTGGAGTGTTACTAGTGGCGCTGATGATGCAACTCGTCATATTTGTTTTCAATTTGTTGCCAGTAGTAGGTTGGATTCCGGGACTCTTTATCCCGTTTCTAAACGCTTATTTTGATGTCTTTGCTGGATTGATGCAAACGTTCATCTTCTGTACGTTAACGATGGTGTGGATGAAAGCATCGGTTGAAAGGCAAACTTAATTATTTTAATTTAAATCTAGAGGATTAGAAAATTTACATATTTAATAAAGGAAGTGTGAACGATGGAAGGAATTACTAACGCAGGTTTTATCGCAGGTATGTCAGCAATTGGAGCGGGGCTGGCGATTAGTTTCGCTGCAGGATTATCAGGTTTAGGACAGGGGATTGCAACGAGTAAAGCCGTAGAAGCGGTTGGTCGTCAACCTGAAGCAAAAAGTGACATTCAAGGAACGATGATCGTTGGTCTAGCACTAACGGAAACATCAGGGATTTATGGATTACTTGTAGCGATCATTCTTCTATTTGTAAACCCATTTGGTATTTAATAAGGAAACTAGTTTACAATGAGAGGAGCTAAGTAAAGATGGATATAAGTTTAGATTTTGACCTGACGACCCTAGCGATCCAGATCGCAGCTACGCTACTTTTATTTGCAGTGGTAGCTAAATTCTTTGCGAAGCCGATGAAAAACTTCTTGGCAAAACGACAAGAATACGTGCAAGAAACCTTTGATGAGGCAGAGCAAGCAAAGCTTGCGGCATCGCAGACAAAGGAAGAGTTAGACGAGCAGCTAGGAAAATTAAAGGCGGAATCCCGTCAGATGTTAGATGAGGCAGCGGCGAAAGCACAAGTTAAGGCAGACTCTATTTTAGAAGAAGCAAAAGCTGACGCAGCAAAAGCAATGGAAGCGGCTGATGTACGTAATGAACGTGAGCGCACACGTATGATTAAGAGTGCGCAAGCTGAAATCACAGAAATCACGACAAAAGCAACGGAGAAGTTAATTAAAAAAGAGATCGATGCTAGTGCCCACGATGATTTATTTGATGAATTCGTAAAGCTGGTAGGTGGCGCTGATGAGTAAGATGACGAACGCGACACTTTATAGTGCCATTGCTTTAAAGGAAGAGCGCTTAGCTATTTTAGAAGCGGCTATTTCTAGAAGACTTGAAAAAGAAGTCAAAATTACCATGCAAATCATTGACGAGTCGCTCTTAGGTGGTTATAAATTATTAGTTGACGATTTGCTGTATGATTTTAGCACGCGCTCTGCACTTAACAGTTTATTAGCAGATCCTGATAACTTTGAACATTCCATTGAAGTATTAGAAGTGGGAACGGTCCTTTCTGTTGGAGATGGAATTGCCTTTGCTAGTGGGTTACAAGATGCCATGTCTTTAGAGATCATTGAGTTCTCTTCAGGTACTTTTGGTATGGTTCAAAACTTAGAAGAAAATCGTGTAGGTATTATCCTTTTCGGTGACTTTGCAGACGTTGCTGTTGGTGATGAAGTAAAACGAACCGGGCGCATTATGTCTGTACCAGTTGGCGATGCCTTACTTGGACGTGTTGTCGATGCCCTTGGTAAACCCATCGATGGGTTGGGAGAAATTGACACCGATAAAGGACGCCTCATTGAAGTAAAAGCTTCAGGCGTTATGGCACGTCAATCGGTAGAAGTGTCACTAGAGACTGGAATTAAGGCCATTGATGCCCTTGTACCAATCGGTCGTGGTCAGCGTGAATTAATCATTGGTGACCGTCAGACAGGGAAGACCTCCATTGCATTAGATGCGATCTTGAATCAAAAAGGAAAAGACGTGATCTGTGTTTACGTGGCCATTGGTCAGAAAGAATCAACGGTAACAGCGGTTGTGAATACGCTAAAAGCACACGATGCGTTGGAGTACACCATCGTTGTATCGGCTTCGGCTTCAACGCCAGCACCGATGCAATACATTGCCCCGTATTCAGGGTGTGCCATGGCAGAAGAGTTCATGTATGCGGGGAAAGACGTTTTAATCGTATACGATGATCTGTCAAAACAAGCGGCAGCCTACCGTGAATTATCGTTACTACTTAAACGACCACCAGGTCGTGAAGCTTTCCCAGGAGATGTCTTCTACTTACATTCACGCTTACTTGAGCGTGCCGCCAAGTTAAACGACGCGCTTGGTGCTGGATCGATCACGGCTTTACCGTTTATTGAGACACAGGCCAGTGACCTGTCCGCTTATGTTGCAACTAACGTTATCTCGATTACCGATGGACAAATCTTCTTAAAAGCAGATTTCTTCCATTCGGGGGTTAGACCAGCGATTGATGCTGGACTTTCTGTATCCCGTGTAGGGGGGGCAGCTCAGATTAAGGCGATGAAAAAAGTAGCGGGAACGTTACGTTTAGATTTAGCTTCTTATCGCGAGCTCGAAGTATTTGCTCAGTTTGGATCGGATTTAGATGCGTCTACGTTAGCCAAACTTGAACGTGGAAAACGAATCGTAGAAGTATTAAAACAACCAGTTAACGCACCAATTCCAGTTAAAAAACAAGTCTGTATTTTATATGCATTAGTTAACGGATTCTTGGATGATGTTGCTGTAGAGGACATCATGCGATTTGAGAGAGAATTCTACACTTTCTTGGACGAGTATCATCCCGAAATTTTAGCTCACATTGAAGAGACGAAAAACTTACCTGAAGCAGCAGACCTTGAAGGTGCGATTAATGAGTTTAAAGGGGCGTTTGAAGCGGGAGCTGAGTAAGGTGTATAGAAAAATTGAAGCAACTGAAATTGAGGGTGGACTAAGATTGTTGCCTGATGAAGAAATTGAGTTGGCTTTCACCTTCCAGGCAACTGGGATTTTCACCGCGCATCGCGATAAAGATTGTCTTTATTTCACTAACAAGCGAATTATTCGGCTTGAAAATGCAACTTATCGAAGCATACCCTACAAAAGCATTGTTTTTTATCAGGCAGGAGCTCATGGGGGAGATGGTCTAAGACCAGGAGCTACTCTAGATTTGTTTGGTGAAGATGCTATATCATCTCGACTTTTCTTAAGACTTGAAGAAAAGTATTTGATTGATGTGGAGTACCAGCTCGCGAAGCATATTTTGGAAGATTGTTAATCTGAAAGGACTGAACAACCATGTCAATTCACTGTCAAAGCTGTAATGCTGTCTTAGAATTAAATAGCAATGTTTGCTCTTACTGTCAAACACCATTTTCTAAACAAACAGAAAATGATCGCACGTCAAATGAAACTGGTGTAGATGTTCTGCTGAGAGATGCTGGTTCTAAAAAAATCTCTGTCATTAAGCTTATTCGTACATTAACAGGTCTGGAATTAATAGAAGTGAAAGAATTAGTTGATTCAGCCCCAAGTATTATTGCTGAGAATGTTGCAGAATTAGAGGGGCAACATTACAAGGATATACTGGAAAGGGAAGGAGCGCTTATTGAATTAAGTGATTCAGGTAAGACGTCTGAAGCAAGGTTTACCGATGCGGATAGAGAAGCTTTTCTCCGTGAAAGGAGAGCGGCAAATCCTGGTTGCCTAATCTTCATCCTACTACCAGTTATTGCGACCTGTTTATGGATATTTTTGTAACTACTAAGTATCACTCAAGCTCTACCTAAGGAGGTGTGATCCGTGAGTGTTTCTACCAACGATATAAAGAATAAAATTTCAGCAACGGAAAACATGAGTAAAATCACACGTGCGATGCAGATGGTTTCGGTTTCGAAGTTATCAAAAGCTGAAGCTAAATTACCACATTTCCGCACGTTTCAAGCTGAAATCAACGAATTGTTACAGGCACTACAAGCACCAGAACACATAGCCAGTCACCCGTTTCTAAAAGCGACCGGCAAAGTAAAGAAGACGGCTTATGTTTTAATCACGACCAATCGTGGATTAGTTGGTGGTTACAACAACAACTTGTTTAAACTGTTAAAGGATGAGTTACAGACAACCGATAGGGAAGCTAAATTCTATGTGGTTGGTAACAAAGGGGCCATCTTTGCTAGAAGTGAACTAGAGAACGTGGAATCCTTTGTTTTTTCAGATGAACTTAAGTACTCTGATACCCATGCGCTCTCTCAGAAGTTGATGGCTGAGTACGTCAAAGGTGAAATTGATCAAGTGGTGGTTATCTATCAAAGGTTTGCTTCAAAGCTAGTGCAAGAAGCTGAGCGCAAGGAGCTGTTACCACTTAAAATGGATATCCTTGGTGATTCAAAAGGTCGACCGTTTGAAGTGAAGCCATCTCAAAAAGAGGCAACCCATGGGTTGTTAATGACTTATGTTTCTGCCAGCTTGTATGAATTGTTTTTAAATGGAATGTTATCCGAGCATGCGTCGAGGATGAATGCAATGCAAAATGCAACGGATAATGCAGAAGATATTATTAAAGAATCACAACTTATTTATAACCGTGCACGTCAGGCTGCGATTACACAAGAATTAAATGAAATCGTAGCGGGAGCTAATGCTGTTAATTAGAAATAAAATTTAGAAAAAGGAGGTTGATGATACATGTCGAAACCTAAAAACATAGGTGCCATTCAATCGGTTATTGGACCGGTTGTTGATGTGAAGTTTGAAGGGAATACACCTGGTATTAACAATGCCTTAATCTGTCATTTTGAAGTACAGAATGAGAAGAAGGAAGTAACATTAGAAGTTGCCCTGCAATTAGAAAACGGTGTTGTACGAACCATTGCGATGGACTCGACGGACGGTTTGAAGCGTGGTCTTGAAGTAATCGATACCGGAGAAGCAATCAGTGTACCAGTTGGTGATGTTACCTTAGGACGAATTTTCAATGTGTTAGGTCAACCCATTGATGAAAAAGAGTTTCCAACAGAAGGTGTAGAGTACAACACAATCCATCAACCTGCACCAGCCTTTGATAACTTATCAAGTGAGATTAATGTTTTAGAAACAGGGATCAAAGTTATTGATTTACTAGCTCCTTACATTAAAGGGGGGAAAATCGGATTGTTCGGTGGTGCCGGAGTAGGAAAGACGGTTTTAATTCAGGAACTGATCAATAACATTGCGACCAACCACGGTGGGATTTCAGTTTTCGCTGGAGTAGGGGAGCGTACCCGTGAAGGAAATGACCTTTATTTTGAAATGGAAGAGTCTGGGGTATTAGATAAGACGGCCATGGTATTCGGACAGATGAACGAGCCACCAGGTGCGCGTCTAAGAACGGCTTTGTCAGCATTGACCATGGCGGAGCATTTCCGCGATAAAAAGAATCAGGATGTTTTATTGTTCATCGATAACATCTTCCGTTTTACCCAAGCTGGTTCAGAAGTATCCGCTTTGCTTGGGCGAATGCCATCTGCCGTAGGTTACCAACCGACGTTGGCAACGGAGATGGGATCGTTACAGGAGCGGATCACGTCAACGAAGGATGGGTCGATCACGTCGATTCAGGCCATTTATGTACCAGCAGATGACTATACTGATCCAGCACCGGTTGCGACCTTTGCTCACTTAGATGCAACGACAAACTTAGAGCGTCGTATTGCAGCCATGGGTATCTATCCAGCAGTAGATCCTCTTGCTTCAACGTCTCGTGCTCTTGCCCCTCACATTGTTGGAAAGAAGCACTACGATGTGGCGAGACGTGTTCAAATGACGTTGCAACGCTACCGTGAATTACAAGACATTATCGCTATTTTAGGGATGGATGAATTAAGTGAAGAAGATAAGAAAATCGTGCGACGTGCTCGTCGTATCCAGTTGTTCTTATCTCAAAGCTTCCACGTAGCAGAGCAATTTACAGGATTGCCTGGTACGTATGTACCACTATCAGAAACCATTCGTGGCTTTGATGAAATCCTTGACGGGCTTCACGATGACCTACCAGAAGAGGCATTTCGTCTTGTTGGTACCATTGACGATGCCGTTAAGAAGGCTGGTGCATTATAATGAAATTGCAAGTCATAACACCAGATGAAATGCTTTTTGATGGAACAGTCAGTAAGGTAAATGTGACAAGTAAAGAGGGAGGCTTTACCATTTTAAAAGGTCATGCCCCATTAATTGTTACGTTGGAGCGACCATTGATTAAGGCTTTTGGTGAAGGGGATCAAGTGACCTATATTAGAGTCAGCGGTGGAACGTTAAAAGTCTTAAAGGATGACGTTGCGTTTCTGATTGGTTATGGTGCAAGCGGATTGACAGAGGCTGAAGCGGTCGCTAACTACGAAGCGTTAAAAGAGCAAATGGGTAAAAACAATCAGTCTCAGGCAGACGATGCAGTGACAAGAATGGAAATGGAAATCTTGAGGCGGGCATCGGAGCTAGGCGGATAAAATGGATCCAATCGCATTACTCATCATCCTATTGCACCTGGTGATGCTTCCCCTTGTATTTCATATGTTGAAATACATGCGTTTGGAAGAGGCTTTTAAAAGGCATACACCACCACAAATCATTGCCATGTTGTATGTGATCCTATCCATCGCTGTTACTCAGCTTGTTATCGGTTATTTTGTAAACTTGTTTACTGCCATTTATGATTTAATATAATAAGATTAGGAAATTCCCCCGAGGTATGTAGCGATCCCCGGGGGAATTTATTAGGAATAAAACAAAACCGACCTACATAAGCTTGTCTATGGTAGTAATTAGACGTAGCACGAGACGGAGGTTTTTTAGATGAAAAAAATAGCAGTCATTGCTTTAGTATTCGTATTTATGATGGTTATCATTCCTGTGGCCTTAGGTTCCATGTATGCAGACGATATGGCGAGTGGAACCTCTGAACAAGATTTTATGGTGACCGTTTATCGATCGGAGACGTCGGAGTACGAAGAAGTTGAATTGGAGCGCTACTTGATTGGCGTTGTTGCAGCCGAAATGCCGGCTCTTTTTGACATGGAGGCACTACGTGCTCAAGCCATTGCTGCTAGAACGTACGTCATCCGAATATTAGAAAATCGTGACTACATCTTGGATACGATCATGCACCAGGCTTTTTTAGACGAAGACCAGTTACGTGAGCGCTGGGGAGACAACTTTGATCGCCATTTTGCTGTCGTTGAAGAAGCGGTGACCTCTACGAGGGGGCTAGTTCTAGAATACGATGGGAGCCTAATTACACCGATGTTTTTTGCCATGAGTAGTGGTGCTACAGAAAACTCAGAAGACGTTTTTTCTAGTGCGAGGCCTTATTTGCGTTCGGTGGCAAGCTTAGGGTATGAAGACCACGATAATTTCGCCGTAGAAACACGACTTAGTGTGGATCAATTGCGAACGATTTTTGAGGACGACACCATCACGAGGAATAACATTGAGATAAGGGAGTTAAGTGAAGGGGGCAATGTTTTGGAAGTGAGCATTGGTTCTAATACGTACACAGGTCGTGAAGTCCGTGAAACATTGGGACTAAGGTCAGCAGCCTTTTCCATTGAAACGTCGAGAAGAGGGGTTACGATTACAACCTATGGTAACGGTCATGGGGTTGGGATGAGCCAACACGGTGCCAACATTATGGCACAAAACGGGTACAATTATGTCGAAATCCTACAGCACTTCTACCAGGGGGTAGAATTAGTGGAGAAAAATATAACTGACTATGAATAAAAAGGACTCACCTTGCTCATGATATGTGCGAGGTGATAAGTAATGGCAAACATTAAAAAGTTTTTTAAGAAAGCAGATCCAGTTACATTTGCACTCATTGCATTACTGGGAGCAAGTGCAACCTTTGCTTGGATACAAATTGCATCGTCAGGTGGAAATGTGGTTCCAGTATCAGGGCCGTCGGATGAAGAAGTACCGGTATTTAATGAGGTAGAAGTACCGACGTCTGTGATGAGGGAAACCTTTATTCCGCCGGTTGCAACAGAAGATTTTACGGTAACAACCACTTTCTTTGATGAGGAAGCAGAGGATGCAGCGGCACTCGTTAGTAGCATCTTTTACTTCCAAGCGGGTAGTAGGATGTTCAGTCATCCTTCACAAGGAGCAAGCTTTGCAGATGCAGAAGGTGCTGTCGTAGATGTTGTGGCACCATTAAGTGGTATTATTTCTTCCATTGTTGATGACCATCCAGTCAGAGGGACGATCGTTGTGATCGACCACCCAGAAGGGATTCAAACGGTACTGAACGGCGTTTACGATACAAGGGTTCAAATGGGAGACATTGTTTCACAAGGAGATGTCATTGGTGTGACGGGACTTTCGACCTTAGAGCCAGATGCAGGAAATGTGATTCACATGGAAGTGATGCAAAACGAGGACTTTCTTGATCCAGAAGAAGTGATAGGTAAAGCAATTAGAGAACTTTAAGAACAAAATATAGAAAAAAAGGGCGAGCAACGAAATTGAAATTTCGATTCGCACTTTTTTTGCGTTCTTTTTAACAATTAAAATAATATACTCACTATTGACAACGCCTCTTATATGTGCTATTTTAAACAAATAAACAATATTGTTCAACAATTATGACTAACAGGAGTGATAGGTATGAAGGATAAAAGACTATTGGTTGTAAGTGCTCATGCAGCAGATTTTGTTTGGCGCGGTGGAGGAACCATTGCAAAGTACCTTGAAGCAGGTGCAGAGGTAAAGTTGATTATTTTAAGCGTTGGGGTTCGTGGTGAGTCCAATGACCTGTGGAAGATAGAAGGAAACACGTACGACTCCATTAAAGAAAGACGTATTGGTGAAGTTGAAACAGCACTGGGACACATTGGCTTTAAAGGACTTGGTCAAGACGTAGAGTTCTGGGACTGGGAAGATTACCACATGGACTTCTGTCAAGAGCGTATGGAAAAGATGATTCGTACCATTCGTGACTTTGCACCGACAGATATTTTATCCCATGGTCCAGGCGATGCCTTTAACCCAGATCACGAGAACGTATCGCGCTTTGTTTTCGAATCTAATGTACTTGCCATCTCAGCTGGTGTTCGTCTAGAGGGGACGCAATCGGTGAAACAAGCCCGTATCTTTGGATTTGAGCCACACCAAACGGAAGTATCAGGATTTGAACCACACATCATCATTGACATTACCGACACTTATGAGCAAAAAGAGAAAGCGATGGAAGTTTTCTTGGCACAACCTCACCTCATTCAGTACTATAAAGACCGTGCACAAATGCGAGGAAATCATGCCAGAAGATGTTCAGGTAACCAGCAGTACCGTCAGGCAGAGTCCTTCACACGCAGGTTCCCATGTGTCAGTGGGGAGTTTGTCTAGTATGGAAAAGTACATCATTAAAGATTTTAAACGTCCTGTGGAGACGATCATTAAAGGCTTTGAACAGTCAGACGTTTCAACGGTCTACGAAGCGCAAGGAAAACTTGGCTTAATGGACCCTTATTTAAAGCCCATTTTAGATGACACGTTGATTGTTGGACCGGCGGTTACAGTATATTGTGGACCAGGTGATAACTTGATGATTCATGCGGCCATTGAAGTGTGCAAGCCAGGTGATATTTTAGTCGTGGTATCGGAAGATGGTGCACCGGCTGGCATGATCGGTGACTTAGTGGTAGAGGCTTTGATGAAGCAAGGAGTTAAAGGGATGATTATGGATGTTGGCATGCGAGACGTTGCCAGCATCCGCAAAATGGGGTTCCCAATTTGGACCAAAGCCGTTTACTCAAAAGGGACCAGTAAGTCACGTACAGGATGGGTAAATGCACCCGTTGTTTGTGGGGGAGAAATTGTCCGATGTGGTGATATCATTATGGCAGATGACGACGGTGTCGTGGTGGTTAGAAAAGAGGACGCTGAAAAATCTTTGGCGGCAGCTAAAAAGCGTGCAGAAAAAGAAGTGGCAACAAGAGAAAAAATCAACAAGGGAGAATTTAGTATCGACTTTTATAATCTACGTGCCGTCCTAGAAAAAGACAACGTGGTATACTACGAAAACGAAGAAGCGTTTCAGTTAAAGAGTAAAGGGTAGCGCAAGTAGCTACCTTCATTTAAGGAGTGAGGTCAAATGGCAAAAAGAGAAGTCATTGAAATCGCAGGAACCAGTCATAAAAATCCAATTCCAACGGCGGTTAAAATCGGAAACATGGTTTATACGTCTGCTATTAAAGGATCGGATCCAAAAACAGGTGAAGTGCCAGAGCGGGTAGAAGATGAAATTGCTAACCTATTTTATTACATGGAAGAAATCATGAAAAAAGCAGGGGGAACTACCGATGACATTGCTCATCTATCCGTAAACGTGACCGATCGCGACCTTAAAAAACTGGTCAACGTTGAGTGGTTAAAAATGTTTCCCAATGAGAACAATCGACCGGCACGTCACACATCGGTTAAAAGCTTGATCCCAGGTGTTCGTGTGCAAATCGAAATGACCGGTGTTTTATCCTAGAGGGTTATACTAATTCCACTCTGGAAAGCTCTTGATTTTTATTGACTGCTTTCAAAGTAGAATCAGTATTAAAACAACTCAGAAAAAGAGGAGGAAGAGCCGCTTTTGTTAGGCATGAAAAGCAGGTTCGACAATTATGACTTATATTGGTGGACTTATCGTTATTTTAACAGCCATTGCCATCGTTAAAAAGGTTGAAGTTAGGTTAGTCTTATTTATATCAGGTATCTTAATGGCCTTACTTGCTGGCGACATTGTTACGGCAGTTGACGCCTTTACAACGACGATGACCAGTGGATCGCTGATTCCGATTTTAACAACGGTCATGGGATTTTCGTACGTTTTAAAGTTAACGAAGTGTGACTTACACTTAATTCACTTTATTACAGGCCCGATGACAAAATTCCAAGCCATTTTGATTCCTTTGACGGTGATTATGACGGCTTTGATGAACATCGCTTTAACCAGTGCGGCAGGTGTGGCTGCTGCTGTAGGTGCGATCTTTATTCCTGCCCTAATTAAAGCTGGTGTTCATCCGATCATGGCAGCAACTGCCGTTTTCGCGGGGACCTTTGGTGGAAACATTAGCCCTGGTAACGCTCAGGTTGCTCACGTAGCAGAAATTGCGGAAACCACCGTTGTGGACGTGGCTCTTTACTTAGCCCCGATTGGGATTGTTTCGATTCTTATTTCTGCCATTACGTTGACCATTGTCGCCATGGCGTTAAAAGAAAACAAAGGTTACGTACCAGCGGCTGATGAAGTAGAAGGAGAAGGAGAAAGCTTCAAGCCGAGTCCATTAAAAGCCATTGTCCCAATCGTTCCATTAGCCATGATTATTCTTGGTAGCCCAGCGGTTGGGTTATTGGAAAATGAAATCACAGTTCCTGAGGCTATGTTGTTTGGTGTGTTCTTAGTCTTCTTAGTGACCTGGAAGAACCCGCAAGAGATGACCAAATCCTTCTTTGATGGGATGGGTGCTTCTTTTGCTAAAATCGTTGGTATCATCCTAGCTGCTGCTGTTTTTACAACGGGGATGGATTTGATTGGCTTAACGGGAGCTTTAATTGATTTAATGCAAGATTCGGAGTCGATTGTCGCCATTGCTGGTATTTTTGGACCGTTTATTTTAGCGGTTGTTTCAGGATCTGGTATTGCAGCTGCCCTTGCATTCAACAACTCCATTACACCATACGCGGCTGAGTTTGGCTTTGAGGTGATGGAACTTGGTGCGATTGCAACCTTTGCCGGGGCACTAGGACGTACCATGTCGCCAGTAGCAGGTGCGGGTATTATTTGTGCAGCCATTGCCAAAGTTAACCCAATGGACTGTGCCAAGCGAAACGTACCGGGCATGCTGATTGCAGCGGTTGTGGTCTTATTCATGTTCTTGATGTAAGCAAAAAGCAAAGCTGTCGTTGTAGCTTTGCTTTTTAACTCGTATTTTCACCTAAGCTAGGCTATAACTCGGATTAAAGATGAAAAATTTCATCGGATTATGAGTTTAAAGCTAACTCCGGTGAAAAACTCCATCTAAATGGGGTCATTAGAGAAAATCTGGTGAAACAAACAGGCATTATTAAGGAGGTCTATTCATGAAACAAGTGAAAGAAGTCGGTTTTATTGGCTTTGGAGAGGTGGCCTACACGGTCGGAATGGGATTACAAAGTGCAGGAATTGAAGCCGTTTATGCTTTTGATAAGTTTGCAAACGATGAAACACCTGCCGGTGAGCTCATTCGAAAGCGTGCTGCAGAAGCCAACGTTCTTTTAGTCCAAAGTGAAAAAGAGCTAGCAGAAAAGGTGAACGTCTTATTTTCGACCGTTGTAGCTAAAGTAGCTGTCGTTGTAGCTCAAGGTGTAGCACCATATTTAACAAAAGACCATTTGTATGTGGATGCCAATTCCTCTTCACCGATGTTAAAGGAAGACATTGCCGCTGTCGTTTCGCAAACCGATGCTAAATTTGTGGATGGTGCCATCATGGGGACCATCCGAAAGTTTAAGCACAGCGTTCCGATTTTAGCCAGTGGAGATGGAGCGGAAGCGTTTAAAGCAAAGATGGCCCCCTTTGAAATGGACATTACCTATCTAGGTGAAAAGCCTGGAAAAGCATCGGCTATCAAAATGTTCAGAAGTGTTTATACCAAAGGCTTCGTTGGGTTGATGTTTGAGATGTTGGAAGCAGCTAACCAATACGACGCGGCAGAACTTGTCATTGATGGATTAGCTTCTACCTGGGACAAAGCGAGCTTTAAGGAGATGGTTCATTTGATGATTTCAGGTGGTGTGATCCATGCTGAAAGACGCGCCAATGAAATGAACGAAGTCATTAAGACACTGGATGACCTTGCTGTACCAAGTGTCATGTCACAGGCTTCGCAGCAAAAATTGGAATGGGCAGCAGAGCTTGACTTTAAATCGTACTTTGGTGGAGAGCCACCGGCAACCATTGAAGATGTATTAAAAGGCTTTGAGGAAAAAAGTAAACGAAAAGAGCGACTTCGAAAGATCAGGTGATCTAACAGAAAGTCGCTCTTTTACCCTGGAATTAAGTGAAGAGGGCATAGTGTTGAATAATGGTTTCTTTGACATTTGAAACGTGCTGATGAATCAACTGTTGTGCTTTTTCTGAGTCCTTATCCTTAAAAGCTTGGAAAATGTCAGAATGTTCCTGAAAGGAAGAGTGTGGGCGCTCAGGAAGGGCAAGTGTTTTACTACTGAGGCGCTGTAATTGTACTTTGATCACTTGTGCCATTTGAACAGCTGGCGCATTGGTAGAGGCTTCATAGATGATGTTGTGAAACGATTTATTGCATGCTGAATACTGAACGAATTCTTTTGCATCAAGGTGTTTTTTCATTTGATCAAGGGTATCTTCTAACTGAAGTAGTTGTTCGTCGGTAATGTTCACAACTGCTGTTTTGGTGATGATCCCTTCCAAGGCTTCGCGAATTTCAAGGTAGTTGATTACCTCTTCCAGTGTGAGAGCTTTGACGACGGCACCTTTGTTGTTTTCAAGTAAGACTAGATTTTCTTGTTCTAGTTTTAAAAGTGCCTTTTTAATGGTGTTTCGGCTAACGTGAATCACGTCAGAAAGTTCACTTTCGATCAGCTTTTGCGAAGGTAAATAGGTCCCTGTTAAAATGTTACTTTTTATAAATTCATACGCGGTATCAAATGCTCTGCTCATACTAAAACCTCATTGCTCCTATAATTTCGATTACTAACCTTCATATTATAAGGTCTAGGGCAGGTAAAAGTCAAGGAAAGAGAGCCGATAAGCATAGCAATCCTTCTCACATTATGTTATACTTTAAAGCAGTGCGCTCAAAAAGCGGAATTACATTTTTTAGTAGGTGAAAGTTTATGTTAACAGTATCTAACGTCAGTTTGCGTTTTGCAGACAAAAAATTATTTGAAGACGTCAGTTTAAAATTCAATCCTGGACATTGTTACGGGGTTATTGGCGCAAACGGAGCAGGGAAGTCCACCTTTTTACGTGTTCTATCGGGTGAAACAGAGCCGAATTCTGGAGAGGTCAACTATCCAAAAGGATTGCGCATGTCGGTTTTAAAGCAGGATCACTATCAGTACGACGATGAAGTGGTTATCGATGTGGTCATTAGTGGAAACGAGAAGCTCCTTAAGATCATGAAGGCTAAGGATGCTTTGTATGCGAAGCCTGACTTCAGTGAAGAAGATGGGATTAAGGCGGCAGAGCTTGAAGGTGAGTTTGCAGAGCTCAACGGTTGGATGGCAGAGTCTGACGCGGCGACTTTACTACATGGATTAGGGATTCCTCACGATCTACAAGATAAGAAAATGTCTGAGCTAACCGGCGATCAGAAGATTAAAGTTTTACTAGCACAGGCCTTGTTTGGTGAGCCAGACATCCTAATTTTAGATGAGCCGACCAACCACTTGGATGTTAAATCCATTGCCTGGTTACAGGAGTTCTTAGGCAATTTCGAAGGAACTGTCATCGTTGTTTCTCACGACCGTCACTTCCTCAATAATGTGTGTACTCACATTTGTGACGTTGACTATGGAAAAATTAAACTATTCGTTGGTAACTACGATTTCTGGTACGAGTCGAGCCAGCTACTACTTCGTATGCAAAAAGATGCCAATAAGAAAAGCGAAGAAAAGATTAAAGAACTTCAAGCCTTTATCGCGCGCTTCTCAGCCAATGCTTCGAAGTCCAAGCAGGCGACGTCTCGTAAAAAATTACTTGATAAAATCGTCATTGAAGACATGGAGCCGTCAAGCCGTCGTTACCCATTCGTTGGATTTAAGCCAGAGCGTGAGCCAGGAAACAACATTTTATGTGTAGAAGGGTTAACAAAAACCATTGATGGGGTCAAAGTGTTAGATAACGTAAGTTTCACTCTAAATAAAGGTGAAAAGGTAGCCTTTATCGGTGATGAAATTGCAGTCACGACCCTCTTACAAATTTTGGCAGGTGAGCTAGAAGCCGATGCTGGTGAATTTGAGTTCGGTGTGACCATTACAACGGCTTACTTCCCGAAAGACAACACGGAATTCTTTGAAGGTGTAGACCTATCATTGGTGGACTGGTTACGCCAGTATTCTCAAGACCAAACGGAATCCTTTATTCGTGGATTCCTAGGGCGTATGCTTTTCTCAGGTGAAGAAGCGCTGAAAAAAGCACGTGTGTTATCGGGAGGAGAAAAAGTACGTTGTATGTTGTCTCGCATGATGTTAACCAGCGGGAACTTATTAATGCTGGACCAGCCAACCAACCACTTGGATCTAGAGGCGATTACGGCCTTAAACAACGGTTTACGTGACTTCCCAGGAATTATTTTACTAGCCAGTCATGATCACCAATTACTTCAAACCATCGCCAATCGTATCATCGACTTTAAAGACGATGGGGTTGTGGTCGATAAGATGATGACCTATGACGAATACATCGCGTTGGAAAATTAAAACGATGAGAGAGAAGACTTAGCTTTGGAAGCCAGGTCTTTTTTTATGAGTAAAAGTAGTCAAAAGCCACGATTTTATGGCTTTTGTTGCCAAAGTGAGAATTTATTTTGTGAAAGATTTTAATTTAATACTTGACCATAGTGGTCAAGTATGCTAAAATAACCTCAAATGACCACAGTGGTCAAACTGACAAGGAGGTTACTAATGAACGAGAAATTTTTAAAATTAGATTCCAACAAACAACAAAAGCTATTGCAAGTCATCTGTGAAGAATTTGCTACCCATAGCTTTGATGACGCCTCAACCAATCGTATTGTAGAAAGGGCAGGCATTAGCAAAGGAACGCTGTTTAACTATTTTGGTAGTAAAGAGGCCCTCTATCACGATTTATTGCGTTACGTCCTAGATAACTTCAAAGATTATGCGGTGCTTAATTTCGAAACCAATGATTTTATTGAACGCTGTTACGTCGTCGCACGAAAAAAAATGTCCATCTATCGAGAAATGCCACATGTTCTTGAATTTCTAGCCCTGTTACATGTGAACGACTATCCTAACGTTCCCCCTGAATTAAAAGAACGCATGTTGGAAATGATGGGCGAAACCATGAAGCAGCTATATGACGGCATTGATGTCACGCTGTTTAGAGAGGACGTGCCAGTACCCGATTTAATACGAATGATTAGCTTAATCTTTGATGGACACACGGTGGAGATGACCAGTAGATTAAAAGAGGCACCGTTAACTGCCCATAATTTTGAACAGTGGATGGAAGAATTTGATGACCTTTTAAAGCAAATGAAACAAATTTTTTATAAAGAGTCCAGCTAAGAAAAGTCAATGTTTAGTTTGAAAAACATAAACAAAAATAATTTCATGAATTAAGGCATGACAAAGAAAGCCCTATAAACATGAAATTTTGATAGCTTAGTTAGGCGACTAA